>Ga0207829_100010_pt1 | contig 587950 bp, 501 predicted proteins | sample TtaePargueraPR_4_FD_187738 | JGI IMG/M metagenome (GOLD analysis project Ga0207829, IMG submission 187738) | Aerobic enrichment media microbial communities from Bioluminiscent Bay, La Parguera, Puerto Rico - Tt and P1 (SPAdes) | ecosystem: Environmental > Aquatic > Marine > Unclassified ... | reverse complement strand
CCACAGGCATCTGTAGCTGTCCAAGTTCTAGTCAAGGTAAACTCGTTGTCACAGGCACCAGCGGTCGTAGTCTCGTTGAAAGCTACCGTAGCGGTTCCACAGTTATCGGAGGCCGTCAAGGTCTCGGCCGTAGGTACCGCATCACACTCAACGGTAATGTCAGTTGGCAATGTTTCGTTAAAAGTCGGTGCCACGGTATCCTGAACGGTAATGGTCTGTGTATGGACGGTCTCGTTGCCACAGGCATCGGTAGCCGTCCAAGTTCTGGTCAATGTATAGTCGTTATCGCAAGTACCGGCAGTCGTAGTCTCATTAAAATCGACCGTAGCCGTACCGCAGTTATCCGAAGCCGTTAAGGTCTCGGCCGTAGGTACCGCATCGCACTCAACAGTCACATCCGTAGGCAATGTTTCATTGAACGAAGGTGCCGTTGTATCCTGAACAGTGATGGTCTGTGTATGGACGGTCTCGTTGCCACAGGCATCGGTAGCGGTCCATGTACGTGTCAATGTGTATTCGTTGTCGCAGGCACCAGGGGTGGTGGTCTCATTAAAATCGACCGTAGCCGTACCGCAGTTATCCGAAGCAGTCAAGGTCTCGGCCGTAGGCACCGCATCGCACTCGACGGTCACGTCCGTAGGCAATGTTTCGTTGAAGGTCGGTGCCACAGTATCCTGAACGGTAATGGTCTGTGTATGGACGGTCTCGTTGCCACAGGCATCGGTAGCGGTCCAGGTACGTGTCAAAATAAATTCGTTGTCACAGGTACCAGCGGTGGTGGTCTCGTTGAAAGCTACCGTAGCGGTACCACAGTTATCGGAGGCCGTCAAGGTCTCGGCAATTGGCACGGCATCGCACTCGACGGTCACGTCCGTAGGCAATGTTTCGTTGAAGGTCGGTGCCACGGTATCCTGGACGGTAATGGTCTGTGTATGTATAGTTTCAACACCACAATTATCTGTTGCAGTCCATGTTCGTGTTAAAGTATATTCTGAATCACAGCTTCCGTCTGTTCTAACTTCATTGTAATCAACTGTAACGGTACCGCAACTTGTAGAAGCTGTTAGGGTAGGAGCATCAGGAATATCGTCACATTCAACTGTGACGTCTCCTGGTAATGGTTCATTAAATGTTGGTCCATCAGGGTCTGCAATGGTTATTACCTGCACATAAGGAGGGCTCGTTCTTCCACAAGCATCCGTAAATGTCCAGGTATTTGTGTATGTTCCAGTGTTAGGACAACTTGGGTCAGCCACAAAACTCCCTGACGTTTTAGTTAAGGTAAAATTACATTTATCTGTTGTTGGTTCTAAAGCTTGGGCTGCATTTAAGCCATCAGTATCATCGCAATTGATAGTTCTATCAAGGTCGTTGGCAGGATTAGCCCATAAGGCAGCACCTGGCTGATTTACATTGATTATTGTAGGGTCTTGAATACCAACTTGACACTCATCGAGATTTGCAGAACTTAGCGTACTTTGTTGGTTTGGATTAAGGATACCATTGTAGGTAGCTTCAAATTGTAAGTCTATAGATAGGTCACAATTGTCTTCGAGGAAATAGCATTCGTCCTTTACAAATATTTCGAAATCAATATCTAATTCTGGGCTTCCTACATTAACCAAACCATCATCAACAAGAAAAACTAATTCTCTTGTTACAGGATTATAAGTAAAGGAAACACCTGCAGGTAAATTGTCTGCACCATTAAATTCTACCTGTGGTGGTAGAATAGCTGAAATTTGAAGATTAACGGCATTGTCATTTCCATTATTTTCAATACTAAAGCTGTATCCTAAAGTATCTCCTGGATTTGCAGGATTATTTCCTGAGCTCAGGAACATTTCGATTGGATTTAAATCTGGAGCCCAAACATCTACAGATAATCCCAAAAGGTACAGGCCGTAGGTTTCTTGATTGGAAGTTAGCCTCAGTGTTGCCGATGTCTGGTTATTTCCTATTATGGTATTAAAGGCGCCTCCATTGTCTAGGTCGAAAATTGCGGCATCAAATCCTAAAGTGTTTAAACTAGCAGGGCTTCTATCAATAAAGTTAGAAGCTCCAACAGTTATTCGACTATTAAAGAAATTTGAGGACGCTCTTTGCGGAGCACTGATATCTACAAAATTCCCGACTACATTCCTAATTTGGAGACGGTCTCCACTTAAATCGCGATCCCCTTCTAATGACCCAATCATCACCTTAGTACTAACAGGTCCAAGAGGTATGGTCTGAAAACCGCTAAAATTAATATCAAAGTCGTTGATAGAGCTTGTAACATGCGCATATCCATCGAAAATACTGATGTTTTTCGATGGCATTAATGGGCTTTCATAAACAAAAACTATTTGCCAACCACCAGAGGTACCTGTGTTGCCATTAGGATGGGCGATTAAACTTCCTGTTTTAGCCTCTACGTTTGCCACTTGATACATACCGTAAGGGCTACCTAAAGCGGTGACCTGATTGGTAATGTCCTTGACACATATATAAGGGTCATTACTAAAATGGGTGTCGCGTCCTCTGAAAATTACCTCATCTGCCGTGTAAGTGGTATAATTAGTTTCACCTGGAAGCATTAACTTTACATCGTTAAAATTCCAATCAGGTTGATTTTCAGAATTTAAATCGCTTGTAGGTTCTTTGTCTGCCGCTGCCCAATATAAATAGGCTTTTTTAATGGACAAACACGTTAAGGACGGTTCTGGATTATTAAAAATGGCATTACTCGAATTGAATGTTGTAGCACCAATTCCCGTGTTTCCGTCTATATCTACATAGACATTATCCGTAAAATCATGATTACCGTCGCTACCGTTGTAATCTCCCGTAGCAGATCGGGATAGCATGTTGTTTGCTATCATTGTAAAATCACCCTTTACCGTTTGATTGAAACGAGGGGTGAAGGTCTCTTGCACTTGTGCTTGTAGTAAGCTACTCGATAAAATAACAAGTAGTAAGAGTAAGTTTTTGATTTGGGACTTGCGTAGTATTGTTTTCATACACCCGAAGGTTTGATTGACTGTAGTTAAGATAAATTAATGCTGATCCTTAGAATCTGGCACCAACGACGTAATAGTTATTGTGTTGCTAATGGGTTTTCCATTATCATCTAGCGCTATTACTTTAGTGCAATTCCAACTATTTTTAGCAGCATTTAAAGGTCGTGTTAGTTTTACATAAAATTCAAATGACTCGTTAGGCTGTAAGTTGTAGTTGGAAAATTGGCGTCTGGAACCTTTATTGAGCGTAGAATGACTTAGCTCAATTTGCTGATTCCTTTTAAATTCTTCACACGGCACATTCGAAGTTTTAATAGTGAAACTTGCATTAGAGCGTGTCGTATTTTTAATCTCCAATAAATAGAGATGTTCTGTTTTATAGTTAGGTTGATCAGAGCCTTCCTTTATTTTTAGAATCAGGGATTGCTGGGCAATTGCAGTACTTGCTACAAAGAGCCAGAACATTACTATGGCAGGAATTAATTTCATAGTTTTAGTTTAAAGTCTAAAATTTATCTATCGCCAAAGCGATTTAATTGTTATTGCATAGAAAATTTCGAACTTTTTTGAGTTCGATTTTATTCTAATTGTTTTTGAGGGAAGAACAATGGTAGAATATACCAGTGTAAAAGGATTAATTAATATATTTTTGATTTGGGGTCATTTACATTAATTTTACTGAAACAAATGAACCTATAACTAATATCATAAACAAACATTTGAGTTGAAGCGGCAAAATACTCGTTAAAACGGAATTATGCAACATTTTGTCGAAAAAAAATGCATTTAATCGATATAATATGAAAAAATTAGTGCTCATGAGGCACGGAAAATCATCTTGGAATTATGATGTTCCTGATACGGAAAGACCACTAAAATCAAGAGGTAAGCGCGATGCTGCTTTGGTGGCTAAGACTTTTAATGAAAGTTCGGAAATTCCTGACAAAATTTACTCAAGTCCGGCTAAAAGAGCCCTAGACACTTGCAAAATTTTCTTGAAAACACTAGATATACCCACTTCTGAAGCTCAAATTATAGAAAATCTCTACGATTTTGGAGGACAAAACGTTATTGCTTTTCTAAAAGACCTGCCTAATTCCTTATCATCTGTAATGATTTTTGGCCATAACCATGCTCTAACGAGTCTTACAAACAGTTTTGGTAATAAGTATATTGATAATCTACCTACCAGTGGCTTAGTCGAGATTGAATTTGATATCGATGAGTGGATAGATATTAAGAACGGCACCACAAAACAAATTATAATCCCTAAGGCTTTACGTTAATGGTAAAACAAAAAAACAGCTATATAAATAGAGAGTTGAGTTGGTTGCAGTTTAATGCAAGGGTTTTACAGGAGGCTGCCGATGAAAACGTTCCCTTAATAGAGCGACTGCGGTTTCTAGGAATATTTTCTAACAATCTAGACGAATTTTTTAAAGTGCGCTATGCTACCGTGAAGCGAATTTATCAAGCAGGAAAAGGAGGTAAAAGTGAGCTAGGTGGAATCAGGGCAGGAGAATTACTGGAAGAAATAACCAAGGTTGTCATTGATCAGCAAACAGAAAGTCTTGAGATTCTTGATGATCTTGATAAGAAACTGCGCGAGGAAAATATCTATAGAATCAACGAGTCTGAAATCGATAAGAGCCAGCACGATTTTATAAAGAAATATTTCTATCAAGAGCTTAGTCAAGCATTGGTGGTTATTATGCTCAATGAAGATGTTAACGTACCCGAATTAAAGGACAGTGCAGCTTACTTAGTGGTGCGCATGGAAAAAGCCGATGCCAAACCTAGGTTTGCCTTGATTGAGATTTCTAAGACCATGGACCGATTTATTGTTTTGCCTAGTAAAAATGGATCGGAGTACATTATAATGGTAGATGATGTTCTTAGGTATTGTTTAGACGATATCTTCAACATTTTTACTTATGACAGTATTTCGGCACACATGATCAAGATTACTAGGGATGGCGAATTGGATTTTGACAGTGACCTTAGTAAGAGTTTTATACATAAGATTTCAGAAAGTGTAAAGGATAGGCAAATTGGAGATCCTGTGCGTTTTGTTTATGACAAAACCATAGATGAATCTACCTTGAACTTTTTGCTTGAACGAATGCACATTGATGATAAGGACAGTATAATTCCAGGCGGAAGATATCACAACAGGAGAGATTACATGAACTTTCCAAGTCTTGGGCGTACAGACCTTCTATATAAAAAGATTGCGCCATTGCCCGTTAAGGGATTAAGTCTTGACCAAAGTATTTTTAAGTCTATAAGCGAAAAGGATTATTTGGTCTATACACCATACCACACCTTTTCCTATATCATAAAGTTTTTAAGGGAAGCAGCTTTAGATCCACAAGTAAAATCAATTAAAATAACAATTTATAGGTTGGCCCAAATATCCCATGTTGCCAGTTCATTGATTAATGCGGCCAAAAACGGTAAGGATGTCACTGTTTCCATTGAATTGCGAGCACGTTTTGATGAAGAGGCCAACATCAATTATGCCGAACAAATGCAAGATGAAGGCATCAATCTATTCTTTGGTGTGGCCGGTCTTAAGGTCCATTCTAAAATGTGTGTTATAGAGCGTGAAGAAAACAATAAACTTAAACGTTACGGTTTTATAAGTACAGGTAATTTCAACGAGTCCACAGCAAAAGTGTATACAGATTTCACCTTGCTCACCTCTAATAAGAAAATCTTAAAGGATATCAATAAGGTCTTCAATTTTTTTGAGGTCAATTATAAAATTTACAGATACAAGCATATTATTACGTCGCCACACTATACGCAAGGTAAACTATTCGCATTGATTGATAAGGAAATTCAAAATGCAAAAATGGGTCACCCGGCCTATATTAAATTGAAAATGAATAGTATCAGCAGTTATAAAATGGTAGATAAACTTTATGAAGCGAGTAGAGCAGGTGTTACCATTAAAATGATTGTTCGAGGTATATGCTGCCTGGTGCCTGGAGTAGAGGGTATGAGCGAAAACATTGAGGTTATTAGCATCGTAGATAAATTCTTAGAGCATACAAGATTATTTATTTTTTGCAATAATGACGACCCTAAGTTCTTTATTTCGTCTGCAGATTGGATGACAAGAAACATCGATCATAGAGTGGAGGTTACTTGCCCAATTTATGACGAAGACATTAAAGCGGAGTTGTGGGATTTGTTTGATATTTGCTGGAATGATAATGTAAAAGCAAGAATAATCAACCAAACGCAGGACAACACCTATAAGACGGATGAGAAGCCAAAATTAAGGGCTCAATTTGAAACGTATAACTATTACCTAAACAAATTAAATAATTAAAATGCTCAAGATTCAGAAATATGCGGCCATTGATATTGGTTCTAATGCGGTAAGGCTACTGATTTCTAATATTATTGAACAGCAGGGAGAACCAGTAATATTTAAAAAAAACTCTCTGGTCCGTGTGCCAATACGTTTAGGAGCAGACGTTTTTATGAATGGCGAGATTTCAGAATACAACCAACAGCGTATGTTGGATACGATGCAGGCATTTAGCCTTTTAATCAAATCCCATGGTGTTACAAGATATAAGGCCTGTGCCACATCCGCGATGAGAGAAGCTGCCAATAGTACTGAATTGAAGGAACGAATATTAGATCGTTCTGGAATTAATATTGAAATTATTGGAGGTGAGGAAGAGGCTGCTATCATCGCAGCAACGGACTTACACACCTACATTGATGCAGAAAAAACATATCTATATGTTGATGTTGGAGGTGGAAGTACTGAATTTTCCATTCTTCACCGCGGAGAAAAGGTCAATTCCAAATCGTTTAAGATTGGAACGGTAAGGCTACTGAACGATATCGTGAAAAACGAAACATGGGTAGAGCTAGAACATTGGATAAAGGAAAAAACCAAACATTATGATAAAATTGAATTAATTGGTTCTGGAGGAAACATCAATAAAATATTTAAGATTTCAGGAAAACAACTCGGAAAGCCTTTGACCTACTTTTATCTCTCAAATTACTACCAAACCTTGCAGAATTATACCTATGAAGAGCGTATTACCAAGCTTAATCTTAATCAGGATCGAGCGGATGTAATTATTCCCGCTACACGTATTTATTTATCTGCAATGAAATGGAGTGGAGCTAAGGATATACTCGTGCCAAAAATTGGTCTTTCCGATGGAATAATAAAGAGTATATATTACGAAACTGTATCGAGTGTTTCTGTATAGTTTGTTCGTTCATCTACATTTTTTGACTTAAAATCTATTAATTCTTAAGGTTTCTATTTTTAACTCTATATTTCACGTCTCAAATTTTACATTATGAAAAAGTATACGATTCTTTTTGTTTTAACCTGCTTTACAATGGTTTGTAGTGCACAGGAAATTCGTTATGGCGTAAGAGGCGCCTTGAATGTTTCCAATTTAGATTTTGAACCCGACGCTACTTTTGAAAACAAACACAGAAATGGTTTTGCCTTTGCGGGCTTTGTTGATTTCGGGCTTTCTGAAACCGTTTCGCTAAGAACAGAATTGCAGTGGTCTGCAGAAGGCGGCAAAGATGAAGACTTAAGAGCAGATTACATTCAGTTACCTATTTTATTAAGGTTGAATGTATCTGACCGTTTATCTTTTGGTGCTGGTCCGCAAGTGAATCTTAAAACTTGGAAAGACCAAGATGCATTTTCAACATTTGCATTTTCTGGTGTTGTAGGAGCTGAATATATGATTACGGACGAACTTTTTGTTGATGCAAGATATTCCTATGGTTTTACTAATATCCTAGATGAGGATATAACAACTGGCGAAGCAAAAAATCACGTGATGCAGTTTGGCTTTGGAATAAAGATTTAATAAAGAGCTTCTGCTCTCAATTGAAGAAAACCGCATAAATTGTTTGCGGTTTTTTTTGTTAGCCATGAACTGTTTCCTTTTTGCCTAAATCTTTCATTATTTGGGCCTCATAGTCTAACAGATCTTGCCATTTTTTGTCAACCTCTTTTCTATCGCCATACTTGCGCGCAAAATTCAAAAACATGGTATAGTGACCAGCTTCGCTTATCATTAATTTACGGTAGAATTTGGCTAGTTTTTTATCCTCTAATTCTTCGGACAACAGCTTAAACCGTTCGCAGCTTCTAGCTTCGATTAAAGCTGCTATTAATAACCGGTGAACCAACTGGGTAGTACGGCTACCACCTTTAGGAAAAAACTTCATTAAGGCTAGCACATACTCATCTTTTCGGTCTCTTCCTAGGGTCCAACCACGTTCCGTGATTTTATCGTGTACCATTTTAAAATGGCTCATCTCTTCCTGCACCAAATCTGTCATTTCTTGTACCAGTTCTGTATATTCTGGAAAACCTATGATAAGTGATATTGCGGTACTCGCAGCTTTTTGCTCGCAATAAGCATGGTCGGTTAGGATTTCTTCTATGTTTTTTTCAACAATATTAACCCATCTAGGGTCCGTAGGTAATTTTAGTCCTAGCATAATTAAATGACATTAGTTTTAATTTCCGTAACGAACATTTTCCCTGAATTAGTTATTAATAACTTAAAACGTCTTATATGTTCTGTTTGTACCGAATAAAATTCAGCAATGATAGACAAGAGATTTTCGTCCAAAGATGAGGCTTGATCTACCCAAACGTTTCTTAGATTATAATCAGACCAATCACTTTCGTTATAATTTAAATGCCTTTTGATGAAGTCACCATCAATGATATCCGTAACAATTGTTTCTCCTTTATAGTCTACCTTCAATTCGGTTTGCACAAGTCTGTATAAATGATTTTCTATGTGGCTGCCTTTTTTTACGGTTTTAGGGATATTACGCTCCATATCTGTAAACGTTTTTAGGCTTGCACTATAATCGTGGCTCAAAGTGGTGTCTATTCTTTGCTCATTATACGTTGTGGGATGATAGATGTTCTTTACTAAAACCTTATTGGCTTTAAATTCTGATACACTTTTTTGCAGCGCTTGATGTTTGGAGATTCGTCCATCACAGCTAAGCGCGCAACTACAGACGATTAATACCAATAAGAAAAATTTATAACCGTTGCTAAACATCCAGACCAAACGTTTTTTTCAAAAGTTCAATATTACTGTTTTTCTTTTTCAGTTTTTCATATTTCTCCTGTGGCGTAAACGCATATTTTTTTGCAACCTCTTCATTAACCTTGATCTTTAAATGAAGGTCATAGTTGCGTAGCCTTTTTTTAAGATACATCATAAGAGGATATTGTGAACGCTCCAACTCTAATTTATTGGTATTATTCGAGTAGGTAAGGCATATCGCTGTATCCTGTAGTTTTGGTTTTTCCATTTCAAGAATGGAAGCTAGTATTTTTTCGCCTTTTTTGTGTAGCGATTGGGTATAGGCTTCCCAAGCCTCCAATAACGCTTCTTCCGATACAGCTTCTCTTGGCAGTTGTTCTTCATCTATAACAACATCAAGTTGTTTGATTTGATGTTCTTTTTTTTCCCTTATACTTTTTAGTGATAGCCCAGAGGTCTGTTTTTTGGATTTATCTATAGATATTTTTGGTATATCTTGGACTTGTGGAATCGATTTTTGTACCACTTTGGTCTCCTTTTCTTTGGGCTCAGTTTGAGCAGAAGGTGAAGCTGTATTTTCTGTTTTTTCAGGAACCTTTACTTTAATGGGTTCTATCCCCTTGGATTTAAAGTAAGACGGCGGGATTATGAAGTGCTCATTCTTTTTTTTTTCTCCATCAAAAGTGATAGAGGCCATCTGCATTAAAGTCAGTTCTACTAAAAGTCTTGGGTTACTGCTGTTTTTGTATTTTAAATCGCAGGTATTGGCAAGTTCAATGCAATTGAGTAAAAACTGCTCTGAAGCCTTTTGAGCTTGTGTGATGTATTTCTGTTTTGTGTCTTCACCAATTTCCAATAGTGTTAAGGTAGCTTCATTTTTACACACGAGTAAATCCCTAAAGTGGGAAGCTAATCCAGATATATATTGATGACCATCGAAACCCTTAGCCAGAATATCGTTGAATTGCACCAGTAACTCTGGTATTTTGTTTTCTAGGATTAATTCGGTACTGTTAAAGAAGGTTTCGTAATCGAGTACATTTAAATTTTCTGCAACTGCCTGACGTGTTAAATTGGCTCCAGAAAAACTCACAACCCGATCAAAAATAGATAAGGCGTCTCGCATAGCACCATCAGCTTTTTGGGCTATAATATGGAGCGCATCGTCCTCTGCTTTTATGCCTTGTTCTTCTGCAATATACTTTAAGTATTCTTTTGCGTCAGTAACAGTAATACGCTTAAAATCAAATATTTGACATCGCGACAAAATCGTAGGAATAATTTTGTGTTTCTCCGTTGTGGCTAAAATGAAAATACAGTGTTTTGGCGGCTCTTCAAGCGTTTTTAAAAAGGCATTAAAGGCAGATGCCGAAAGCATGTGTACCTCATCTATAATGTAAACTTTGTATCTGCCTACTTGCGGTGGAATCCTGACTTGATCGGTTAAATTTCTTATATCGTCAACCGAGTTGTTAGAAGCAGCATCAAGCTCAAAAATATTAAATGAAAAATCCTCATCTGCACTGGTATTCTCATCACTATTTATCATTTTGGCCAAAATCCTAGCGCAGGTCGTTTTTCCAACACCTCTTGGGCCTGTAAACAGAAGTGCTTGTGCCAAATGATTATTTTCAATGGCATTTGTTAAGGTATTGGTAATGGCCTGTTGTCCCACAACGTCTTTAAACGATTGTGGTCTATATTTTCTGGCAGATACTACAAAATGTTCCAATGCTATTTATGTTTACTTGACAATGACAGGTTATCATTACTGTAACGACTTACAAATTTAATAATAAGCAAGTAAATGTTATTTTTTAGCTTCTAAAATTAACGTGAGTTATTAACAATTATGTTAATTTTGAACCCGAGTTCGTCGCCTTATCGCTCTTGTGCTGAACTTGTTTCGGCATTAGGGAGGAAAGTCCGAACACCGCAGTGCGATATAGTGGCTAACGGCCACCCACCGTGAGGTGAGGAAAAGTGCAACAGAAAGTATGTACAGGTAAGGCTGTAGTGAAATCAGGTAAACTCTATGTGGTGCAATGCCATGTAAACCAACGTTTGAGAATTGCACGTTCAATGTTGGAGGGTAGGCAGCTAAAGTTATGCGGTAACGTATAACTCAGATAAATGATAAGGACTCAACTTGAGTACAGAATTCGGCTTACAGACGGACTCATTAGTAAAAACCTCGTCTTTATTAGGTGAGGTTTTTATTCATTAGAGAAGAAACTAAAGGCATTCCCTCCATACGTTTTTGTATACAAATAATGCTTTAAATCACTAAGGTCTGTGTGTTTGGAGTGTTCTAGGATTAAAAGGCCATTTTCTTCCAACAAGCTATTTTGAAATACCAATTCTGGTAGTTTTGAAAACAAATCTAATGAGAAGTCGTACGGAGGATCGGCGAAAATTACTGTATAACTCTGTTTGCTATTCTCAAGAAATTTAAAAACATCACTTTTAATTGCAGTTATTGGCAGCTCTAAAGCTTGAGAGGTTTGTTCTATAAATTTTGTGCATCTAAAGTGGTTATCTACAGCAGTTACGCGATTAGTGCCTCTCGAGGCAAATTCATAACTTATGTTGCCAGTACCGCTAAAAAGGTCTAGAACCGAGATGTCTTCAAAATAATAGTGGTTATTCAAGATATTGAACAACGATTCCTTGGCCAGATCCGTTGTAGGCCTTACCGGTAAATTTTTAGGAGCCGTAATACGCCTTCCTTTTAACTGGCCAGATATAATTCTCACTAAAACGAATTTAAAATTAAAAAGTGCCTATGAAGGTCGGATGTTTCTATTTCATCATGAAATTTAAAGCCAAACTCAGAAGGCATAAAGCTTACGTGTCTAATATATTTGTAGGCAATAGTGTAAAGATCATCATTTTTAGAAATTGCACCACTAAAGATAATAGGGGTCGATTCTGCATTTAGACCTAGTTGTTCATATACAAACAGCAGATAGTAAATAAAGTCTTCCTGGCTGTAAAAATCGAAATAATTGTATAGCTGTAGCTGCTGATTTTCTATGACCAAACATTCCATTGACTGTAAACCAACATTGACATAAACTGCCGTGGGTTCTGAAGGTTTTTCCTTTTGTAAAATACTGTCAATTAAGACGCTTGAGGCATGCTTATAAACAAATTCCCCAAAAGTTTCAAAAATGTAATTATTGATATTCACGTAAGGGACATATACATTCACTGCTTTGTTTATATGTATCTCATCGTGAGTAATAAAGTCTGTTTTCAATATTTTTGAATTGAACTTAAGATAATCTGCTTTGCACGATTCATCGTAAAAATCAGCAGGTACCAAAGTGGCCAATTCATTTTGGTGAATGACGTGGATTTCTGAAAAATCATCGGAAAATATACTGTTTTGAATTAACTCGGTCTTAAGTCTGTTCAGAACATCAAAAGGGCTTAGTTTACCCTTAAAATCGAGAGTCTTTAAATAATCAACAGTATTTTGGCTTCTGTTTAGAATGCAAAAAGAAAGTCCATTCAGGTTAATTTGAATGGACAGTTCTTTAATGTTATGTATGGCCAAAATTTATTCTTTTGTAGACAGGTCTTTTCCCCAGTTACCGCTAGTGCTTACCTCATCCATAGAACCAATCTTAATTGTTGGGCCTTTTACACCAGCTATGGAAATGGCTTGTTTCTCTTTTTCAATTAAATACGGCTCCTGACCATCTAAAACCACTGCTTTATCTACACTAGCCTCAAAAACTGGAATGTCATCAATCTTTCCAGCTTGAAGGTCAAAAGTGGCGCCAGGTTTACCAACACCAACATTCATCATAGTTTTATAACGGTCACTACCTTTAAATAAAGAGTCTTTTACAGAATAGTAACTCAAGGTATCTATAAGGGTAATGGTCTTAAAGGTCTCAACACCACCAAAAGCTCTGGTGCGTTCTTCATCTAAAACCAATGTGTCTCTACGTTGTGTAATAGGTACCTGCGCTGTATCTACGAATCTGATAAGCTTATCAAATTTATCTGCATATTCACCATTTACTTCTTTGTAAGCCAGTTGCGAATCCCTTACATCAATAAGTCGCTCAATAACTACCTTGTAGCGTTTTACTTTAAGCTGGTTGAATTGAATTTCCCTGTAAACAGACATAAATGTTATATAGCCCAAATAGATAATTAATGCCCAAAGCACAAGATTAATGACAGGTTTTAATTTTCTAGGGACGAATCTGTCAATTAACCATACTATACCTATGGTCAATAATATAATTACTACAATTGCTATAATAACGTCTAACATAGTCTTAGTTTATTAATTAGGTCTACGGCAAATCTACAATTTTTTTTTATTCGTTAAAACTATCTAAATAAAAATCACACAAATTAAAATAGCACTTTAGCGAAGCCTTTATAAACCAAAGATTAATACTATCTTGCCAATTAAACCACGTGTTTATGATTGCCCATGCTTCGGCGTTTTATACCTTGTTAAAATCTAAGTTCCCTTTTGAACCGACATCCAAGCAAGATGAGGTTTTAATGCAAATTTCTCAATTTGTGTTTGACAAGTCTACGAGTTCGGTTTATATGCTAAAAGGGTATGCTGGAACAGGAAAGACAAGCATTATAGGGACATTGGTTTCAAATTTGTGGCAAGCTAAGAAAAGCGCAGTTTTAATGGCGCCCACAGGTAGAGCTGCTAAGGTCATTTCCAGTTATTCAAAAAAGGAAGCCTTTACCATTCATAAGAAAATCTATTTCCCCAAAAAGCAAAAATCTGGAGGTATACGTTTTGTGATGCAACCCAATAAGCATCGCAATACTATCTTCATTGTAGATGAGGCGTCGATGATTCCGGATACACCTTCAGACTCTAAACTCTTTGAGAATGGTTCCTTGCTGGATGATTTAATGCAATATGTGTATTCTGGCCATCAGTGCAAGCTGCTTCTTATTGGTGATGTGGCTCAATTGCCACCAGTAAAGTCTGAATTAAGTCCTGCCTTGGACACAAATAGGTTGGAGTTAAACTATAATAAAACTGTAACCGGTTTAGAGTTGGATGAAGTAGTGCGGCAAGATCAAGATTCTGGAATTTTAGAAAATGCGACCCAGTTACGCTCTACGCTAGAAACAGGACTTTACGAGAGTTTTAAGTTTAACGTGAGTGGCTTCAGCGATATCGTTAGGCTCATAGATGGTTATGAGATTATGGACGCCATAAATGAAGCATACAGCGATTTGGGCTATGAGGAGACCGCCATTATAGTTAGAAGTAACAAAAGAGCCAACCTATATAATAAACAAATACGAGAGCGCATATTGTTTAAGGACAGTGAGCTTTCTACTGGAGATTACTTAATGGTTGTAAAGAACAACTATTTTTGGATTAAACCCACTACTGAAGCAGGATTTATAGCCAATGGCGATATTATTGAGGTTTTAGAAATCTATAACCTAAAAGAACTTTATGGATTTAGGTTCGCAGAGGTCAAAGTAAGAATGGTAGACTATCCCAGAATGCGACCTTTTGAAACGGTTTTGATGTTAGATACCTTAAGTGTTGAATCAGCTTCATTAAGTTATGACGACTCTAACCGCTTGTACAATGAAGTGGTGAAGGATTACGCCAATGAAAAATCTAATTATAAGCGATTTTTAGGGGTGAAAAAAAATAAATATTTTAATGCGCTACAAGTCAAGTTCTCCTATGCCATAACCTGCCATAAATCACAGGGTGGTCAGTGGAATACTATTTTTGTAGAACAACCTTACGCACCAAATGGAATAGATAAGGAGTATGTAAGATGGTTGTATACAGCTGTGACTAGAGCCAAGGAAAAACTATATCTCATTGGCTTTAAAGATGATTTTTTTGAAGAAAGTGCAAATGACTGACTTTGAACAGGTACAATCAAAAAAATGAAAAAAACTACAAGAACTGATTGATAATGCTGTAATTTTAACACAGAACAAATTTTTCTATGAAAGTTATCTCAATGATTCCGGCTCGCTATGCAGCTACACGTTTTCCAGGTAAATTGATGCAGAATTTGGCAGGAAAGTCAGTGATTTTGCGCACCTACGAGGCCACTGTGGCAACGGGATTGTTCAGTAATGTCTATGTTGTTACAGACAGTCAAATTATTTTTGACGAAATAACACAAAACGGTGGCAAGGCAATAATGAGTAAGAAAGAGCACGAGTCTGGCAGTGACCGTATCGCTGAGGCGGTTAAGGAAGTGGACTGTGATGTGGTAGTTAATGTTCAGGGTGATGAGCCTTTTACAGAAAAAGAATCCTTATCGAAATTATTGGATGTTTTCAAAAATGATCAAAATAAAGATATTGATTTAGCTTCTCTAATGGTTGAAATAACAGATTGGGATGAGATAAATAATCCAAACACGGTTAAGGTGATAACGGATAAATCAGGGTTTGCTCTATATTTTTCCAGAAGTCCAATTCCCTATCCTAGAGATAAGAACACATCCATAAGGTATTTTAAGCACAAAGGTGTTTATGCCTTTCGTAAGCAAGCGCTATTGGATTTTACGATTTTGCCCATGCGACCAATAGAAGCTACGGAGAAAATTGAATGTATTCGGTTTTTAGAGTATGGTAAGAAGATTAAAATGGTAGAAACTGCTGTTCAAGGCGTGGAGATAGATACACCAGAAGATTTGGAAAAGGCCAAGCGTTTATGGAAATAGGTTTATAAGTTAATGACAACAATGATTTCAGGTTTTAAAGATATAAAGGTTATTGGTTTTGATGCAGATGACACCTTATGGGTCAATGAAACCTATTTTCGGGAGGCAGAAGAAAAGGTGGGACAGCTGCTGTCGCATTATGAAACTCCGAATAAAATAGACCAAGAGCTGTTTAAAATTGAAATTGAGAATTTACCAACTTATGGCTACGGTGTTAAGGGTTTTGTCCTGTCCATGATAGAATTGGCATTGGAATTATCCAATGGTTCTGTCTCCAATAAAATCATTGGAGAAATTATAAACATAGGTAAGGACATGATTAACAAACCCATTGAGTTATTGGATGGCGTCGAGGAGGTTTTAAGGGTTTTGTCCAAGGATTATAGATTAATATTGGCAACAAAAGGTGATTTGCTCGATCAAGAACGAAAATTGGAAAAATCTGGCTTAATTGCGTATTTTCATCACATAGAGGTTTTGAGTGAAAAGCAGGAAAGTAATTATCTTAAACTTTTAAACCATCTAGATATTAAACCTCAAGAGTTTTTAATGGTAGGAAATAGTTTAAAGTCGGATATATTGCCTTTGGTCAATATTGGCGCAAAGGCCATTCATGTGCCATTTCACACTACTTGGCAACATGAGCACGTTAGTGAGGAAGAAACTAACGGTTTTGATTATAAAACAGTGCGAAGTTTAACGGAAATTTTAAACCTTTTCGCCGAGCAGAACGGTAACTAAGTTTTATTTTTGACAAAGAAATTGAATACATGATATATAAAAACCATCCAATGGTGTCCAAAGTGGTTTTTGGGCGAGGTAGTTTTAATCAATTAGAGGATATACTATCGCCAAATCGAAAGGGAAGAAAGGCACCATTTATTTATTATGTTGATGATGTTTTTAAGGGCAATCACTGGTTGACTTCAAGGATTCGTTTATCTTATTTAGATAAAATTATTTATGTCTCAACCAAAGAAGAGCCCAAAACATCTCAAATAGATAAGTATGTTGAGGATATTATATTAGAATATAGCGAACTACCTTCTGGAATCATAGGTATTGGTGGCGGTACGGTTATGGACATTTCCAAAGCTGTATCTTTAATGCTCACCAATAAAGGTGAATCTAAAGATTATCAAGGTTGGGACAAGATAAAGCATCCAGGTATTTACCACGTTGGCATTCCAACCATTTCAGGAACTGGCGCGGAGGTCTCTAGAACTACGATTTTAACAGGACCTGAAAGAAAGCTGGGAATAAACAGTGATTATACACCATTTGACCAAGTTATCCTAGATCCAGAACTTACTAAAGACGTACCCAAAGATCAATGGTTTTACACAGGTATGGATTGTTATGTGCATTGTGTGGAATCACTAAATGGCACCTATCTTAATGCATTTAGCCAAAGTTATGGTGAAAAGGCGCTTTCCCTTTGTAAGGAAGTTTTCATAGAAGATTCACTTACTCGGGAAGAAGCGCAAGACAAATTAATGATGGCCTCTTGGCATGGAGGAATGAGTATTGCCTATTCTCAAGTGGGAGTTGCCCATGCTATGAGTTATGGACTTGGTTTTTTATTAGGAATAAAACACGGTATAGGCAACTGCATTGTATTTGATCATTTAGAAGATTATTATCCTGAAGGTGTAGCGCTTTTTAAAAAGATGAAGGAAAAGCACGGAATCACACTCCCAAAAGGAATTTGTGCAGAATTGTCCCAGAATGAATTCGATAAGATGATAGACGTTGCCCTGAGCTTAGAGCCACTTTGGGAGAATGCCATAGGTAAAAATTGGCAAAAGGAGATGACAAGAGCAAGACTTTTGGAGTTATATAAAAAAATGTAGGATGCGTTGCCTCGCCAAGTTAATTTACTTTAAGCTTTTAGGTTGGAAAATTGTAGGCAACACAAATTTTTCTAAGGATAGCATAAAAAAAGCTGTTATTATAGCGGCGCCACATACGAGTTGGCATGACTTTTATATAGGGTTGCTATTACGCAAAATCACAGGTGTTAAAACAAATTTTATAGGTAAGGAGGAATTGTTTAGACCTCCTTTTGGTTGGTATTTCAGGGCAATAGGAGGTAGGCCTGTCAATCGTACAACAAGAGAGAACAAAGTTGAACAAATCGCCAAACTTTTTGAAAAGGAAGACGAGTTTAGATTGACTCTCGCTCCAGAAGGAACGCGCAAAAAAGTAGACCAATGGCGCACGGGCTTTTACTTTATTGCTAAAGCTGCCCAGGTTCCTATAATCATGTTCACCTTAGATTTTGGAAATAAACAAAATAAAGTATCAGAACCTTTTTATCCTACCGAGGATATGGAATCCGATTTCAAAATCATTCGAGGATTTTTTAATGGAGTTGAAGGTAAGATAAAAGCCTATAGTTAAGTTGCTTTTTGGCACATCATTTGCATTAATTGAAATGCAATGAAACATAAAGTAAACTTATAAAAAGTCCCTAAAAAGAAACATTGTTCTCGAAAAAGCGATCTGTTTACTGCAGTCGCTTTTTATTTTGAATATAATTTTGCAGCGTTTTATGGGTCTGCTGTTGAAGCTTGCGCTTAAAAAATTTGGTACCACCCAAAAGCCAACCTTTGAAGCCTAAGGCTTGTTTGGCCCAGTTGTGCAGGCTAAAATCGTCTTTATGCTCAATTATAAGGCCGTCTTTAAATTTAAAATTAGCAGAAATCTTGTTGTGTACCTTGCGCTGTGTTTTGCTAAAAACATAAAAGGCCTCCCAGTTGGCAGAACCTGTAGTGCCATCGACCTTTATGTTGGAGTACGAAACCTGAAAATCTTTTCCTTTTTGCGATTCGCAAAGCATGTACCACATTTGCTTGGCGTTTTCACCTTTTAGTACTCCAAATGCAGGGTCTTCAAATGTAACCTCAGGATGATAGCAAGACACCATCTCATTTGCATTCAAGGCGTTGAAGGCTTCGTAAAATTTTTGAATTAAAGGTTTCACAATATCGCAGGGATCAAGTCTTTTAAAAGTAATAAAATCAAACCGTAAATAAATTAAAACCCTTGAATAATCCCTAAGTACAAGGGCATTCCAAGGGTAATATTAAACGGAAAGGTAATGGCCAAGGCCATGGGCAAATACAAACTGGGATTAGCCTTGGGTGCAGCCAAACGCATCGCAGCTGGGACAGCAATGTAAGAGGCACTCGCTGCCAAAATAGCGAATAACAGTCTATTACCTGTGCTATCTGTAAAGCTTCCGCTAATAACCGCAACGGTTATTCCATTGATAATCGGAATAATAATCGCAAAAATTAATGCGAACCAACCATTTTTAAGAAATGATGACAGTTTTTTGCCACTGGTAATTCCCATATCTAATAGAAAAACGGCTAAGAAGCCTTTAAAAATATCGGTTGTAAATGGTTTTATCCCTTCAGCCTGTGCATCACTAGCTAAAAATCCAACCACAAGACTACCTAGGATAAGTAGGACGCTTCCATTGGTAAGGGCGTGCCTCACTACTTTGCCCAAGTTTATTTTCTCTGGGTTATCCTTATCAAAAATTGAAATAAGTAGGACGCCAATTATAATAGATGGCGCTTCCATTAAGGCCATAACGGCTACCATGTGTCCACCAAAATCAATATGTTCAATCTCTAAAAAGGAAATGGCTGTAACAAAGGTGACGGCACTCACCGAACCGTAGGAAGCGGCTATAGCTCCAGAGTTGGCTACAGTAAATTTTCGTCTTAAAATAAAATAGGTGTAAAGTGGTACCAACAATGCCAACAATATGCCAAAAAGAAGTGAGTACAGGATTTCCATGTTTAAGTCACTATGCGACAACTCCTGGCCACCTTTAAAACCAATGGATAACAATAAGTAAAGCGAAATAAACTTAGATGAATTAGAAGGTATTTCTAAATCACTCTTTAATTGTACAGCAATGATGCCCAAGAAAAAGAACAACAAGGCAGGATTGGTAAGATTGTCAACGAGTAAATGTAAATCCATTCTTTTTAATTAAATGGGGCAAAAATGTAATAAAATTTTTATTTATTTTTATAAATAAGATTAATAGAACCCATAAAGATTAATTATGAACTATACCTTGCATCAACTTCAAATTTTTCTAAAGATAACCGAATTAAAAAGTATTACAAAAGCATCTGAAGCTTTATTCTTAAGTCAGCCTGCGGTTTCCATCCAGCTCAAAAAGTTTCAAGATCAATTTTCTATTCCTTTAACAGAAATCATAGGGCGGCAATTATACGTTACTGAATTTGGAAAGGAAATTGCCGAAGCTGCCGAGAAAATTCTGCATGAGGTAGAAATGATAAACTATAAATCCCTTGCTTTTAAAGGCGAGGTCGCTGGCCGCTTAAAGATTTCCGTAGTTTCTACAGGCAAATACGTAATGCCATACTTCTTGTCTGATTTTACTAAAAAAAACAAAGGCGTAGACTTAGTCATGGATGTGACCAATAAAGATGCTGTTATAAAAAGTTTGTCTGATAATAAGGTCGATTTTTCATTGGTTTCTGTAGTGCCAGATCAACTAAAACTCAATAGGGTAGAGCTTATGGAGAATAAGTTATTTCTTATCGGTGGTGCCGCTACCGATAGTAATGTTGCTTCAGGTAAAAAGAAAATCTTTGAACATCATCCATTGTTGTACCGTGAAAAGGGCTCTGCCACACGTGATGCGATGGAAGCCTTTATTGCCGGCAAGGATTTGCCTACTCGTAAAAAAATGGAACTGACATCTAACGAAGCGCTAAAACAAGCCGTAATTGCAGGTTTGGGCGTGTCTATTATGCCGCTTATAGGCTTAAAGAACGAATTACGAAATGGAGATCTTAAAATTATACCCTTCAAGGGTTTACCATTGGTAACCAATTGGAACTTAGTTTGGCTAAAAAACAAGAAGCTTTCACCAACCGCCGCGGCATATTTGGACTTTATCACTTCCGAAAAAGATCGGATAATTGAAGACCATTTTAAGTGGCACCAGAGCTACTAAGATTTCAGTTTGTCTATGAGTTTTCTTAAATGAAGGTAGACAAAGGCATTTGTTTTTACATAGTAAAATGCGATAAAGCACACCGTTGTTAAAAATACTAGGGCGCCAATAATGGCTTGGCTTGGTTGCAACGTCTTTCCTATGATTTGATAGAGGCCAAAACCCGTAAAACTGCCGTAAATGATAATAAAATGAATCACATAGATTGAAAGTGTTTTTTGTCCAATCTTAAGAATCAGTGGCTGTTTTACAAGCGATTCAAACGCGTAAAAGAGGGCAAACAAAATAAGGACGTTACCAAGTCGAGTATACAGATAATTGAAATGTGCAACCTCATAGAAAAGCAACATTCCGGTTTGTTTGTAAAGCCACATAAAGGCATGGGAAGAAAACTGAATTAACAATAGTCCAACCAAGGTAAAGGCCGTCACTGTAATAGACTTGAAGCGATGTCGTTCTAAATAACGATAAAAAATCGTAGCTACAAAGGCACCGAAACAAACATAGCCAAACCATGGTATTATGGTAAAGATAGAACCATTGGCCTTACTGAGGTAGTTTGAAAAAAACAGTGGAATATGTTCAAGTTTCAAGGTTCTGTATAGCGGCTCAGTTGTAAAGATTATAAGGCCTAACAATAACATTATTATAGAAAAAACAAGTGTTTTTCTAAACGTTAGGGCATAAATTAAAATTACAAGAATAAGTGATAGACCTATACATTGAAGCACATCAACCACCATGAAATAAGTTCTAAATTCTCCTAGAAACCATTCAAAAATAGGAATCCTTAAGGCGTAGCCAATGCCTATTAGCATTAATCCTCTAACAAAACCTTTGCGTATTCTAAGAACGGTTTGTCCTTTATGTTTTGCCTTAATCAATAGATACGAAAAAATAAGTCCTGAAATGGTGAAAAATGTAGGTGCTGTAATCCCTCTGAAGTATTCCCAAATGGAATAAAAAACTTTATTAGAATCCCTATAAGCTGGGTCCAACAAGGAGTCTATAAAATGACCTTGAAGCATCATCAAGATTGCAAATGCCCTAACCGCATCAATAAAATATAGCCTTTGTGATTTCAATAGCTAGTTAGTTGAGGCGTAAAGGTACTATTTGTATGTAAATGAATAAGTATACTTTCTTTAATTAGATAACCTCATTGACCAAGGGCTCTCCGCTCATAAAGGCTTGGATATTTTGCAAGGTAGTGGTGGTAATTTCGATCATGGCCTCTTTGGTGAAGAAGGCTTGGTGGGAGGTGATTAAAACATTGGGAAAACTCATTAGTCTTAATATCAACTCATCTTGAATAATGTGCTCCGAGAGATCTTCAAAAAACAGATTTTCCTCTTGCTCGTAAACATCAATACCCAAATAGCCTATCTTTTTATTAATTAAGCTCTCAATCACATCAGCCGTATTAATCAATGCGCCTCTACTGGTATTAATAATCATGACACCTTTTTTCATTAATTCCAAGGAGTCTTTGTTGATTATGTGCTTCGTATGCTCATTAAGCGGGCAATGTAAGGAGATTATGTCCGACTGTTTAAAAAGGTCATCTAAACTCGTATAGCTAACACCTGATTTTTTGAGACTTTCATTTTCCTTGACATCAAAAGCTATAACATTACAGCCAAAACTTTTAATAATGTTGCAAAATGTAGCACCGATTTGTCCAGTACCAATAACACCAACGGTTTTATTGTGTAAGTTGAAACCAATTAAATTTTTCAGAGAAAAATTTCCTTCCCTAACTCTATTATAGGCCTTGTGAGTCTTCCTGTTTAAGGTAAGTATAAGAGCCATGGCATGCTCCGCCACAGCTTCTGGAGAGTAAGCAGGTACTCTTACAATTTTAATGGAATGTGACTTAGCGGCTTCAACATCAACATTATTGAAGCCAGCACATCTCAGGGCAATTAATTTTATGCCATGCTTTGCCAATATTTTAATGGTGGTATCATCTACAATATCATTTACAAAAACACATACGATGTCATAACCTTTGGTAAGGTTGGCGGTATCACTATTGAGGGTCGTTTCGTAAAAGGAAAAGCTGAAGCCATAATCCTTGTTATAGGTTTCAAAGTAATCCTTATCGTACGTTTTTGTGCTGAATACTGCAATTTTCATTATTTGATGTTTTCAATTATGGACCCATTAATTGAGGATTTCATAAGATAAACAAATGATATAGTACTAGCCTCATAAAAGACCGTTAAATTAAATTAAGGTCTACGGCTAGGCTTTTTGTACTAAACGATCAATTTTCTATTCATTAGAGTTAATTTAAGTCTAATGAGCAACCTAATTTTAAACGAAAATAAAAATGTCTATGGATAAATTAGTGAATGCAAATTTTGAAAATTTTATAGGGAATTCTGAAGGATTTTCCGAAATGGCTTATCAAATGGTCTCACATACCCTAACCTTAGGTTATGCCGTAATGTTGGCCGGATTGTTATATTTTGTTTTAACCCTTAAAACGGTCTCTCCTAAATATCGGATTTCAAACGTATTGTCTGGAGTGGTCATGGTCTCTGCATTTCTGTTGCTATACGCACAAGCAGGAAATTGGACCAATTCATTTCAATACGATGAGACTATTGGTCGCTATATGTTGCAGTCCGATGGAGATTTGTTCAATAATGGATATAGATACTTAAATTGGTTGATAGATGTACCAATGTTACTCTTTCAAATTCTATTTGTAGTGTCGCTTACAAAATCAAACTTCAAATCGATACGAAATCAATTTTGGTTTTCTGGAGCACTAATGATCATAACTGGTTACATTGGTCAATTTTATGAGGTGTCCAACCTTCCTAAATTTTTCATTTGGGGTGGAATTTCTACAGTGTTTTTTATTCATATTCTGTGGGTTATGAGAAAAGTAATCCAAGAAGGCAAAGAGGGTATACCTCAAGAAGCAAAAAAAGTGATGAACCAAATCTGGTTACTATTTTTAGTATCGTGGTTTTTATATCCTGGAGCGTATTTGATGCCGCACTTATTGGGAATAGAAGGAGGACTCTTTAACGAATCTGGTGTTGTGGGCCGACAAATGACCTACACGGTAGCTGATATTAGTTCAAAAGTAATTTATGGTGTTCTTTTAGGTCGAGTAGCGCAAATTGTGAGTAAGAAGGAAGGTTATTCCTATTAATGGGCCAGTTTCTTCTTGATTTGATGTCATTGCAATGAGTTGTGTTAGTCAGCCTTATTAAGGCGCCAAACTTCAAGAGCTTCATCTCGCATCAATTGTTTCATTTTGAATTCTTGGAATCTATCTTTATTGCTAGAGGAATAAAACATATTGGAATAAATGAATCCAAAGGATTTGGCATCTTCTGCGGAGGCTCCAAAATAAATGGTTTTAAATCCAGCCCAGTAACAAGCACCTAGGCACATCATACAAGGTTCGCAGCTGGTATAGAGGTCACATTTCTTCAAGTTTTTATAGCCAATGGTCTTGCCCGCTTTTTGAATTACCGATAGCTCTGCATGTTGCGTGCAGTCATTGGAAGAGCCTACTGTATTAAAAGCCGTGGCAATAATTTGATTTTGTCTCACTATAACAGCTCCAAAGCCTGAACTTCCGTCAGTGGTCATTCCTTTTTTTGCCAAATTAATAGCCAATTGCATATAATAGGTATTATCTCTAGATTTTTTTGAATGATGTACTTCCATGAAATTTGATTCTTTTTGAATATTATAGCCTATAACTTCTGTAAATTTCTACGCGCCAAAAAATCTTTGGCGTTAAAGTTCTCAAAAAAGTAATTCTATTCATTTCAAGATGAAATCGCTCGTTGATTGTTTGAAATATTACAATAAGCTGTTTTAGGATTGAAAATGCATAAAATGCAAATAGCGGATCAAGCAAGTGCTCAATCCGCTATTTTGACAACTAAAGTGTTATAGTTGAGTCTATTGTTCTAAATCGAAACGATCTAGATTCATAACTTTTGTCCAAGCTGCGACAAAATCATTCACAAACTTTTCTTTGGCGTTATCACTCGCATAAACTTCAGAAAGAGCTCTTAATTCTGAATTCGATCCGAAAATGAGGTCGGCACGAGTAGCTGTCCACTTTACTTTGTCGGTATCGCGTTCAACGATTTCAAACATGTTTTTATCATCAGAAGCTGCGCGCCACTTGTAATCCATGCTTAAGAGATTTCTAAAGAATTCATTAGTAAGCACACCTGGATTATCTGTAAGAACACCCACATAAGACCCATCGTAATTAGCGGCTAACGCTCTCATACCACCAATTAAAACAGTCATTTCCGGTGCACTCAACCTCAATTGTTGAGCTTTGTCTATTAAGAGCTGTTCTGTGGTTAAAGTGTAATCGGTCTTTTGGTAATTTCTAAAGCCATCTGCCATAGGTTCGAGCAGATTAATCCCTTCGATATCAGTTTGCTCTTGTGAGGCATCCATTCTGCCAGGATTAAAAGGTACACTTATTGAAAAACCTGCCTTGCTAGCTGCTTCTTCTATTGCTACGTTGCCACCTAGAACTACCAAGTCTGCAATGGATATTTCTTTATTCCCGTTGTCAAAATCTTTTTTAATGGACTCATAAACCTTCAACACCTTTCTCAATTGTTGTGGATTGTTGGACTCCCAACTCACTTGAGGTTCCAAACGAATTCTTCCACCATTGGCACCACCTCTTCTATCACCGTGTCGATACGTAGAGGCTGCTCCCCAAGCTGTAGTTACTAATTCGTTTGTAGATAAGCCCGAAGCTTTAATTTTTTGCTTCAGTAAGTTAATATCCTGTTCGTTCACCAATTCGTGATCTATGGCTGGAATTGGGTCTTGCCAAATAAAGTCTTCTTCAGGAACTTCTGGACCCAGATAAGTTGATTTAGGACCCATATCTCTATGCGTTAATTTAAACCATGCTTTTGCAAAGGCTCTTTCAAACTCTTCTGGGTTTTCATAAAAACGCTTGGAAATTTTCAGATATTCTGGGTCTTTGATAAGGGATAAATCTGTTACAAGCATCGTTGGCTTAACTTCTTTGTCTTTGTCGAAGGCATGCGGATACATTTTCTTTGGATTAACCGCAACAAATTGATGTGCTCCTCCTGGACTTTTAGTAAGTTCCCATTCGTTTTCAAATAAACTTTTAAAATAGCCATGGCTCCATTGCGTTGGCGTTAGAGTCCAGGTAACTTCTAAGCCAGAGGTAATGGCATCAGGACCTTTACCACTTTCATAACTGCTAAACCAACCTAAACCTTGTTCTTCAATTGACGCGCCTTCTGGAGCGTTGCCTAAATACTTTCCATTAGCAGCACCATGAGTTTTTCCCAAGGTGTGCCCACCTGCGATTAAGGCAACTGTTTCTTCATCATTCATTCCCATACGGCCAAAGGTCTTTCGTATATCATGGGCAGCGAGTACTGGGTCAGGGTTACCATTAGGACCCTCAGGATTTACGTAGATCAATCCCATTTGAGCCGCAGCCAGCGGTTTTTCTAGTTCCCTGTCTTCATCAAAACGCTCATCACCAAGCATTTCATCTTCAGAACCCCAATACACATTGTTTTGTGGTTCCCAAGTATCTTCTCTACCACCAGCAAAACCTATAGTTTCAAATCCCATAGACTCAAAGGATACGTTTCCTGCTAAAATCATAAGGTCGGCCCAAGAAATATTTTGACCGTACTTTTGTTTTACAGGCCAAAGCAACCTTCTAGCTTTGTCTAAGTTGGCATTATCTGGCCAACTATTTTGCGGTGCAAATCGTTGTTTACCCTCACGAGTTCCTCCTCTTCCGTCACCAGTTCTGTAAGTACCTGCGCTATGCCAAGCCATACGAATAAAAAGACCTCCGTAGTTTCCAAAATCTGCAGGCCACCAGTCTTGCGAATCAGTTAAAACGTCTTTAATGTCCTTTTTAAGCGCTTCATAGTCGAGATTTTCAAACGCTTCTTTGTAGTTGAAGTCTTCGCCCAAAGGATTGGACATCTCACTGTTCTGTCTTAAGACACTTAAATCAAGAGAATTTGGCCACCAATCTCTGTTGGTATTGCCTTCATTTTTAATGACTTCACCAGTTGATTTTAATTTGTCAAATCCAAAGGGACAACTACCGCCTTCTTTAGATGCGGTCTCTGCTTTGTCGTTTCCAATAGGAAAGGTGAATGCAAACGACACTAAAACGGCTAGTACGATTGCCGGAATAATTATTTTTTTTCTCATAAGTTGTTAGTGTTTAAATTGTATAACAAAGATGATAAAATGGGTAAAATGTTTTTAGATTAGAATATCAATAAAATCTATAATTATATTCTGAATAATTATAAATTTCAATAGCGAATTGAATTGAAAAAATGTTCAGACGCGAATTAGTAGCGTTGATACCTAATTAGCAATTATCTTAGAATGAAGATGGTTTGAGTTTGACTACCGATTAAAATTTAGAACAAAAAAATTACTCGGACGCCTCTTCCATGGTGTGATAAACGTTTTGGACGTCATCGTCTTCCTCAATTTTTTCTAAAAGTTTCTCTACATCCTCCATTTGTTCTGGAGTTAGTTTTTTGGTGACTTGCGGAATATGTTCAAACCCAGAGGATAGTATTTCTATATTGTTGTCTTCTAAATATGATTGAATGTTACCAAAACTTTCAAAAGGTGCATAGATCATCACGCAATTAATGTCATTTCCATCTTCGTCTTGATCAGTATCTTCAAAAACTTCCTCTACACCAAAATCTATGAGCTCTAACTCCAGCTCTTCTAAGTCTAAATCGTCGCCCTTGATCTTAAAATTACAGGTATGGTCAAACATAAAAGCCACGGATCCCGAAACGCCCAAACTGCCATCACATTTATTAAAATAGCTTCTTATGTTGGCCACGGTGCGCGTATTATTATCCGTTGCTGTTTCCACTAAAATTGCGATACCGTGAGGTGCGTAGCCTTCAAAAACCACTTCTTTATAATCTCCTAAGGATTTGTCGCTAGCTCTTTTTATGGCTCGCTCAATATTATCCTTGGGCATATTAACGGACTTGGCATTTTGTATAACAGCGCGTAGTTTGGCGTTGGTATCAGGGTCTGGACCACCTTCCTTAACGGCCATTACTATGTCTTTACCTATTCTGGTGAAGGCTTTGCTCATAGCAGCCCATCGTTTCATTTTTCTTGCTTTTCTAAATTCAAAAGCTCTTCCCATAATGTTTACATTGTTTTTTATTGGAGCATGACCTAAAGATGGGTGCTCAAAAGAAAATCTCTAAAAAAATCTCTTCCTTTTTATAATGGTTAAGTTATTCTTCAACTTCAACTATAGTTTCAATAGCTTTAGCTAAATCAAAATCTTTTTGGGTGACTCCACCAGCATCGTGAGTAGATAAAGAAATACGCAAAACATTATATACATTGCTCCAGTTTGGGTGGTGATTCAATGCTTCGCATTCAAAAGCAATACGACTCATAGCACTAAAGCAATCTTTAAAGTTTTCAAATTCAAACTCAGTATGAATGGCGTTTTCAGAATATTCCCAATCTGGAAAATCGGCGAGTTTCTTTTCAATCGTGGCAGTGTCTAATTTCATAATCGTTCTTCTTAATTTTCCCTCGAATGTAGCAAAATTACAACCAAATCACAAGCCTAATTTTTAAGTTCTTCCAAAACAGTCTGGCTGGTAATTTGAAGGTGTTTTGGCAACTTGTTAAATTTAGGTAAAACGGCCAAATAGCGGTCTTCATTAGTAGTATAGACCATTTTTAATGGTACGTGTTGTGGCGTTATTCCGGTTACAATTTCTTTTATAAAATCATCATGGTGAACTAAATCTGTACTCCCCAAATGGAAAATTCCATTTTTATTTCTATTAATGATGTAATGTACCTGTTGTGTTACTTTTTTGTCTAAAGTAACATTCATAATGAGGTTAGGGAAGACCTCAACAGGCTCTTTTTCTGAAATATTTTGTTTAATCTCCTGAATCCTTGGGCAATTATTTCCGAATACCATAGGCAAGCGTAAAATAGCCACTTGCTTTTTTGGCAAGCGCAGAAGCATATTCTCTATTTTAATCTTAAAATGCCCATATACACTATGGCTCAGGGTTTTATCCAATTCATAGCTAGGAAATTTACTGTAGGCGTCGAAGGCATTCGCAGAAGACAAGAAGACAACCTTGGTACCGTGTTCTATAGCATATTCCGCTAGGTGTTGATGGGCTATAGTTTGTGCATTAAAATCGCCACGAAGAGCGGAAATGACTATATCTGGCTTGCAGGCTTGCAGAATTTCGTAAATATCATCTTCTTCCATAAGGTATTGAAAGAATTGATGATTTCGCTCATAGTCTGTTTTTGGAGTCCTGTAAGTGCCAAATGTTTTGTAATAAGGGCCCAATTCCCTGTAAAGTGCTTGTCCCAAGTAGCCGCTTACTCCCAGAATAAGTATTTTGTATTTGCTGTTATTCTTCTTCATTTATCCTTCAACACGTATGCTTTATAATCTATTATTTGCCTTTATAAAAAGGTAATTTAACAACGGTGGCGGGAATGTTCTTTTTTCTAACTTGAATAAAGATTTTACTTCCAAACGAACCGAACTCTGGAGAGACGTAGCCCAGACCAATCCCTTTTTTTAAGGAAGGCGACATGGTTCCTGAGGTTACCTTGCCTATAGCTTTGCCATTTGAATCAACTATATCATATCCACGTCGAGGGATACCTTTTTCATCAAGCTCAAAGGCAACAAGTTTTCTCTTTAGGATGCTCTTTTTCTGTTCGGATAAATTTTCTGAATTGGTAAAGTCCTTGGTAAATTTTACAATCCAACCTAAACCAGCTTCAAAAGGAGAGGTTGTGTCATCTATATCATTACCATATAAGCTATATCCCATTTCTAATCTCAACGTATCTCGCGCTGCCAGTCCAATGGGCTTAATGCCGTAAGGTTTCCCAGCTTCCATGACCTTATCCCAGATTTGTTTTACTTCAGAATTCTTACAGTAGATTTCAAAACCACCACTGCCAGTATACCCTGTTGCGGAGATAATTACATGGTCTATACCTGCAAAATCACCAACTATGAAATTGTAGAAACCAATTTGAAACAAATCGTGAGATGACAGCGTCTGCATAGCTTCAACGGCTTTAGGACCCTGTATAGCAAGTAAAGCATAGTCATCACTAATGTTTCGCATTTGCGCTCCAACCGTATTTTTGGCCGTGATAAAATCCCAGTCTTTTTCAATATTAGCTGCATTTACAACAAAAAGATAGGTATCCTCTTTTACGCGATAAACAATTAAATCGTCAACAATTCCTCCGTTGTCATTAGGTATGCAACTATATTGTGCTTTACCTACAGTTAGTTTTGAGGCGTCGTTACTTGTAACTTTTTGAACGAGTTCCAAGGCATGAGGGCCCTCAATCAAAAATTCTCCCATATGAGAGACATCAAATACACCGACTCCATTGCGCACCGTTTCGTGTTCGATGTTCACACCTTCGTACTGAACTGGCATATTATAGCCCGCAAAGGGTACCATTTTAGCGCCTAGTGCAATGTGAGTTTCTGTTAACGGTGTCGTTTTCATAAGTGAGTTCTTTAAATTATAGGCCAAAATTAAGCAAATTTTATGGCTTTAATCGCTTACATTTTTAGAGAAAAAAAAGAAAAAACCACCTCTTTACAAGGTGGTTTTAATTGTATGTTTTATCAAATTAGAACTGATATCTAATACCCAATGCAATGTCGAAATCTAAGTCGTCATTAATATCTCCGAAACCAATTTCTGGTCTAAAATCTAGTGAAAGTAATAGTGGGATGTCAAAACTATATTCGATACCTACATTACCGGCAACGAAAAAGAAGGTTTCATCATCAATTGCAGGTGTATCAAAATCGTAAGACCCTAAACCACCACCAGCGCCAGCGTACCAATTAAAATCTCCGTCCAGTACCCAGACCCATTGATAAAGTCCTGTAAGTTTAAATCCATCAAAATCATTTCCGCTACGCCAGCCTAAATCCACTTCTAATCGATTGTTGTCGCCTAGTGCCCTTTGGTAGGATATTTCTGCACCGAAACCATCGCTATCTCCTAATCTTAATCCTATAGCATTGTCTGCGATATCCTGAGCCGTGAGTGAAAAAGATGCTAAAACGATCGTAAATAATGTTAAAACTAATTTGTTCATTGTGTATTGTTTTAAAGTCAATTATTGATATTCAAAAATAACGATAAAACCATATTTTTATTGGAATTCTTCATAGTTTTATAAACATATTTTTCAAAATTACATGACCATTAACGAAAGCCTTCAAACTTTAGGGAAACAGCTTAAAGGAGATTTACATTATGACAATCTTATGCGGAGGCTTTACGCAACGGACGCTTCCGTTTACAGAAAACTACCTATAGCCGTTGCAATCCCCAAAAACACCAATGATTTGAAGTTGCTTGTTGGCTTTGCCAAGGCTAATCAATTATCTATTATACCAAGAGCGGCTGGAACATCTTTAGCGGGTCAATGCGTGGGTGAAGGTATAGTTGTAGATGTGTCTAAACACTTCACCAAAATAGTTGCTATAGATAAAGAGCGAAGGACCGTTACAGTGCAACCTGGAGTGGTGAGAGATGAACTAAATGCCGCTTTAGAACCTTACGGGCTATTTTTTGGGCCTAATACCTCGACTTCAAACCGTTGCATGATAGGAGGTATGGTTGGAAACAATTCTTCTGGTACCACCTCTATTAAATATGGCGTAACCCGAGATAAGGTAATTCGTCTTAAAACCATTTTAAGTGATGGCTCAGACGCTGTTTTTGAACCTGTTGATAAAATTCAATTTGAAGAAAAAGCGAGCCAGGCCAATTTAGAAGGAGCCATTTACAAAAAGGTCCATGAACTTCTATCCCCAAAAGAAATTCAGAATAGGATTAAAAGCGATTTCCCAAAGGCCACAATCCATAGACGAAATACAGGTTATGCTATTGACGAATTGATAAAATCAAATCTATTTACATCAAACAGCTCTGATAATGATTTTAATATGTGCCAACTCTTGGCAGGTAGTGAGGGCACCTTGGCATTAACCACTGAAATTACCTTGGCATTAGATATCTTGCCGCCTCCGGAAAGAGCTATGGTAGCCTTACATTTTAAGAGTATAGAACGTTGTTTAAAGGCTGTGGTTGGTGCAATGCAGCATAATTTGTATACCTGCGAGATGATGGATGATACCATTCTTAACCTCACAAAATATAATAAGACCCAGCAGGAGAATAGAAAATTTATAGTAGAAAATCCTGTTGCGATTTTAATGTGCGAATTACGGTCTGATAATGACGAAGACCTGAACAAACAAATAGAGCGTTTTATTCAAACGTTCTCAGAGGAAAAACAAAGTTACGCCCAGCCAATATTGCGTGGCGACGATATCAATAAAGCCTTGGAATTAAGGAAAGCGGGTCTAGGTCTTTTGGGCAATATGATTGGAGATAAAAAGGCCGTGGCTTGTATTGAGGATACAGCCGTAGCCTTAGAGGATTTAGAACCGTTTATCACCGATTTCACAAAGTTAATGAAAAGTTATGGTCAAAAAGCAGTCTATTATGCTCACGCAGGAGCTGGCGAATTGCACTTAAGGCCAATCCTAGACTTAAAGCAAAAGAACGATGTGGTCTTATTCAGGAAAATAACAACTGATGTAGCCCATTTGGTTAAGACCTATAACGGTTCTATGTCTGGCGAGCATGGAGATGGGATAGTTCGTGCTGAATTTATTCCAACAATTATAGGTGAAGAGAATTACACCCTTTTGAGTAAGATTAAAGCTGCATTTGACCCTGATAATATTTTCAATCCAGGAAAAATTGTAGATGCGTGTAAAATGGATGAAAGTCTTCGCTATGAGGCTGACCGTCATGAACCCAAGCTAGAAACGCTTTTGGATTTTTCTAAATCACAAGGTATACTGAGAGAGGCAGAGAAGTGTAATGGTTCTGGTGATTGTAGAAAATTGCCGCAATTTGGAGGCACCATGTGCCCTAGTTATCGTGCAACCAGAAACGAGAAAGATACAACACGAGCTAGAGCAAATGCACTCCGCGAATTTTTAACCCATTCAGAAAAACGAAATCCGTTTGATCATGAAGAATTGAAGGAAGTTTTTGATTTATGCTTAAGTTGTAAAGCCTGCGCCAGTGAATGTCCTAGCAGTGTTGATGTTGCCGCTCTCAAAGCTGAGTTTCAATACCAGTACCAAAAATCTAATGGTGTTTCCTTCAGGACAAAACTATTTGGTTATACCAATAGAATCAATAAGCTATTGAGTCACTTTCCTAAGTTAACCAATGTACTTTTTACCAATAGATATGCTTCAAATATCATAAAGCGAATCAATGGAGTAGCTCTAGAACGAAGCTTACCTAAAATATCAACTAAAAGTTTATATAAAGAGTTTCAAAAAATTGAAAAAGAAATAAATAGAGAAAATTTTATAAAAGAGGTTTATCTCTTCAATGATGAGTTCACTAATTTTTTAGATACTGCTATTGGCTTGGATGCCATACATCTTTTAACGCACTTAAATTACAAGGTAAACATCATTAGCCATGAGGAATCTGGTAGAGCCATGATTTCCAAAGGTCTGTTGGATAAGGCCAAAGAGGTTTGCAATGCTAATGTTTCAATCTTTAAATCTATTGTAACGGAACAAAAACCCTTATTGGGCATTGAACCATCTGCTATTTTAACATTCAAGGATGAGTATTTAAAACTTGCAGACGACAAGGAAGCGGCCAAATCGATTGCATCAAATACCTTTTTAATTGAGGAATTTATATGTCGTGAAATGGAACAAGGGTACATTCACAAAGGCCAATTTACCAAGGCTGCACTTACCATAAAATTTCATGGCCATTGCTATCAAAAAGCACTATCCAATCAAAAATACAGTTTTGATATGCTCAATCTTCCTGAGAACTACAAAGTGACCATTATACCAAGTGGCTGCTGTGGTATGGCGGGAAGTTTTGGTTACGAAAAGGAACATTACAAGGTCAGTATGACTATAGGAGAGCAGACCTTGTTTCCAGCGGTACGAAAAGCAGAAACAAGTACTGTTATTTCTGCAAACGGAACGAGTTGCAGACATCAAATTATGGATGGAACAGGTAAGGTAGCCCTACATCCTGTTACAATTTTGCGCCAGGCCCTGAAGTAACTATTTAGATGTTTTCTTCTTTGGCGATTCTACGATGGTTATGGCTGCGATTAAATCCTTGACATCCATGTCCTTTAGCTCCTCGTCTGCAAAGAAAGGTGTGAGCTTATCCTTATTGTAGTTGTAAACTTTCCAGCGCTTAAACTGATACTCTAAAGCGGTAAAATTTTCCACCCAATCGCCAGAATTTAAATAGGTGGTTTTGCCGTTTTTATTTTCCATAACGAGCATCTTGGGTTGGTGTATGTGTCCGCACACTACAAAATCGTATCCATTTTCAATGGCTAAATCGGCAGCTACCTTTTCAAAGTTCTGAATATACTTTACCGCACCTTTAACACTGTTCTTAATTCGCTTGGACAGGGAATACCTTTCCCTTCCAAATTTTTCTAAAACCCAGTTTACAGTTTGGTTGAGAAGAATTAATATATCATAGCCCCAACCTCCGAGCTTAGCTAGCCACTTGGCATTTTGTATTGAAATATCGAAAACATCACCATGAAAGAACCATGCTTTTCTGCCATCTAAATCCAATACGAGTTTGTTAACAATAGAAATGTTTCCTACTGACGTATCAGCAAATTTCCTCAACATTTCGTCGTGGTTGCCAGTAATATAAATGACCTCGGTACCATCGGCAGCAAAGTCCATTATTTTTTTAATCACACTTAAATGTGATTTGGGGAAGTACCGTTTTTTAAATTGCCAAATGTCAACGATATCGCCGTTTAGAATCAATTTTTTAGGCTGAATGCTGTTAAGATAGGTGAGTAGTTGCTTCGCATGGCACCCAAAAGTACCAAGGTGCACATCTGAAATTACAGCGATTTCAACTTTTCGTTTAAGATTCACGGGCAAATTTTATAAAGTACAAATAACCAAATCAGCAGTTAACTGAATGTCACCTTAGAATTAATTATGTATGAGATAATTGTTACCATAGTGTTATGAGTAGAGTAGGTCTTAAGGTTCAGCTGTATGCTGTTTTCATTCCAATAAAACATGGTATTGCATTTTTGATTCTGTGATAATACATTTACTTTAGCACAAAAAAATAGCCGATGGCAGGAAATTCCTTTGGTAAATTATTTAAGCTAACAACATTTGGAGAATCTCATGGCAAGGGGATAGGAGGCATAATAGATGGTTGTCCTGCAGGCTTGAAATTAGACTTTGAGGCTATAAACAAGGATATGAGTCGCCGCAAGCCAGGGCAGTCAAAAATTGTTACACAGCGCAAAGAGCCCGATACTGTCGACTTTTATTCTGGCATATTTGAAGGTGTTACTACAGGAACACCAATAGGTTTCTACATACAGAATACCAATCAAAAATCAAAGGATTATTCGCATATCAAGGATGTGTACAGACCTAGCCATGCAGACTACACTTACGATAAAAAATATGGCATAAGAGATTACAGAGGAGGAGGCCGTAGTTCTGCACGTGAGACCGCTTGTAGAGTCGTCGCTGGCGCCATAGCTAAACAATTGATTAAAGACATAAAGATAAATGCGTTTACCTCTGCCGTTGGAACTATTAAAACTGACAAGGATTATCACGAATTGGATTTTAGTCTAATAGAATCAACACCAGTGCGCTGTCCAGATTTAGAAGTGGCAGATGCAATGATAAAGCACATTGGCGAGATAAGAAAACAAGGCGATACGGTTGGAGGCGTTGTTACCTGCGTGATTCAAAATGTACCTGCAGGTCTAGGGGAACCAGTTTTTGACAAGCTCCATGCCGAACTCGGTAAGGCCATGTTATCCATTAATGCGGTTAAAGGTTTTGAATATGGTAGTGGTTTTAAAGGGTCGCAAATGCGCGGAAGCGAGCACAATGATAAATTCAATACTGATGGTAGTACCCAAACCAACCTTTCGGGTGGTGTTCAAGGTGGAATTTCAAACGGTATGGACATCTATTTTAATGTAGCTTTTAAACCTGTTGCTACAACCCTTCAAAAACAAGATACCATAAACGCTTCTGGAGACATTGTGGAGATGCAAGGCAAAGGGAGGCACGACCCTTGTGTGGTACCGCGAGCTGTACCAATTGTTGAAGCGATGGCTGCGCTTGTTTTAGCCGATTACAGCTTGCTGAGGCGACAAGAAACTAAAGATTGGTAAGCGTATCATTTTAAGGGTAACCCAAACAAACTAAGTATTTTATGAAGAAAATCCCGTTACACTGGAAAATAATTATTGGCATGCTATTGGGCATCATTTTTGGCTTTATCATGAATGCAGTGAGTGGTCAGAAATTTGTAGCCGATTGGATAGCACCATTTGGAACCATTTTTATCAATCTCCTGAAACTAATAGCCGTTCCTCTGATTTTGGCATCACTTATTAAAGGCATATCTGATTTAAAGGATATTTCGAAAATAAGGGATATGGGCCTTAGAACCATTTCTATTTATATAGGTACCACCATGGTGGCTATCGTCATTGGGTTGTCAATCGTTAATTTGGTGAAACCAGGAACTGGCATGCCAGCGGATACCATTGAAAACATCAAACTAAAATATGAAAATGATGCAGGTGTAGTTGACAAGATAAATATGGCTACTGCTACTAAAGGTGCTGGACCATTGCAGCCGTTGGTAGATATTTTCCCTAGTAATATTATCCAATCCATGGGAGACACCAAGATGCTGCAGGTAATCTTTTTTGCTCTTTTTGTTGGCATATGCTTATTGCTCATCCCAGAGGAAAAGGCCAAACCAATGGTAGATATTTTCGACTCTCTTAATGAAGTAGTCATGAAAATGGTCGATGTCATTATGCTTTTTGCACCTTATGCTGTTTTTGCTTTAATGGCGAATGTTATTATAGCTTTTGATGATACCGAAATATTGCTAAAATTACTTCAGTACGCCCTTTGCGTAGTTGCAGGATTAGCGCTTATGATTGGTTTTTATTTGCTTCTTGTTAGAATCTATGCCAAAAAATCCCCATTATGGTTCTTGAATAGGATTAGTCCTGCCCAATTGTTGGCGTTCTCAACGAGTAGTAGTGCGGCAACCTTACCGGTTACTATGGAACGTGTTGAAGAGCATATTGGCGTAGATAAGGAAGTGTCTGGATTTGTTTTACCTGTTGGTGCTACGGTAAATATGGACGGTACTAGTCTTTACCAAGGAATTGCCGCTGTTTTTATTATGCAGGTTATTTGGCCAGAAGGTTTAGGATTTACGAATCAACTTGTCATTGTACTCACAGCGCTTTTAGCATCTATAGGAAGTGCTGCAGTACCTAGCGCAGGCATGGTAATGCTGGTTATTGTGTTGGAGTCCATTAATTTTCCTTCGGAATTATTGCCTATTGGCCTAGCACTGATTTTTGCTGTAGATAGACCTTTGGATATGTGTAGGACTGTCGTTAATGTTACTGGAGATGCCACGGTATCAATGCTTGTAGCTAAATCTTTAGACAAGCTTCACGAACCGCATCCTAAGGAATGGGATGATAATTACCATGCTGTAAAATAATTTATAATCGGTTAAAAATTAGTTACCTTTAACTTTATTAATAACCAATCAAATCGTTAGCATTATGAATATTTGCTTCATTATGTATCCATGGGAAAACATCGACCCAGAAAATGATACAAGTCTTGCTTTGATTAAGGAATGTGTTAAGCGTGGGCATGGTGTTGCAATGTGTACTCCTGCGAACTTAACCATAAGAAATAGTGTAACCAACGCCTTCTGTAATGTTATCGGCAGGATGGATAAGGTCCCAACAACCTTAAAATCATTTTATAAAAAAGCAGAGTTAAGGGAAGAGATGTTACCTCTGGCAGGTTTCGATGCTATATTTTTTCGGGCAAACCCTCCATTAGATCCTTTGATGCTTAATTTCCTTGATTCTGTAAAGGATGATGTTTTTATTGTCAATTCACTGCAAGGAATGCGCGAAGCCAATAATAAGCTTTATACTGCTGCTTTTGGAGATGCCCACAGCAATATTATACCAAACACGCATGTTTCAAAGAATAAAAAATACCTTATCAGACAGATTAGGGAATCTAAATCGGATAAGATGATTCTAAAGCCCCTTAATGGTTTTGGCGGTTCTGGTGTTATACTTATTGAAAAGTCTGCGATGAGTAATATAACGTCACTATTGGATTTTTACATTACAAACTCTGATGGATCTTCCAATTACGTCATTCTTCAAGATTATATTGAAGGAGCAGACAAAGGTGATGTAAGGATTTTAATGCTGAATGGTGAACCCGTAGGAGCTATGAAACGTGTACCGGGATCAGATGACCACAGGTCTAACGTTTCAGCTGGAGGTTCTGTGCAAAAGCATTCTTTAACAAAAGCAGAAAAAGCTCTTTGTAAGCAAATAGGCCCGAAACTGGTTAAGGACGGTCTTTATTTTGTTGGGATCGATGTTATAGGCGGTAAGCTTGTAGAAGTTAACGTGATGTCGCCTGGCGGAATAACTTATATCAATAAGGTCTATAAAAACAAAACCAAAGTAGAAGAAAAGGTCATAGACTTTTTAGAAAGCAAGGTTATGGATCAACTTCAAGCTTTTGATAGAAGAGCGCGACTTCGAAGAACTGTTGATGAAGCTTAAGGTTTTGGTTCTAAAATGGTTTTAATTTCAAAGTTTCAAATAAATGAATAGGGTCGATTGGACTAGAGACGAACTGGTAGCCTATATTTTGCTATTTGCCGCCAATTCAGATTTTAAAGAAAACAACAGAGAGCGCAATAGTATTCTTTCAAAAGTAGATGTTTACACTTTTCAGGAAATCCATGATGAATTTGATAACGATAATGATTATCAAGGGATTCAAAAGATATTGTCCAGCCTAAAGCAGCATAATTACGATAAAAATGATGTAGACTTGTTACTTTCAGATATCAAGACTTTGTTCTTCTCGGATGGCGATTTCAACATTAACGAACAAATTATGCTTCAATGTCTAAATAGGTTATTTAAAGCTATGTAATGGAAAAACTTTCAGTAGATGCTATTTGCAATAAGATAAGGGCAGAAGAGACCTTTCATGCCGTATCAGATGATTATGCCTTTACCTTAAAAATAGACAATTACGTGCACTACGTTTGTGCTGCGGTGCATGATGGGCATGAGTTTAGAAAATCACTATGGGAGAAATGTTTGCACTCAGAGTACGACCGATGGTATGAAGAAGACCCTGAAACAAAGACGATGATACAATCCCATCCCATTGTTATAGCTGGACGCGACTCGCGTTTCGAATACGATCTAAATAGATTTCCAGAGGAGGCAGTATTTGAAACCGCTTGGGGGAAGCAACTGTGGAGAGAGCCGCTTTCAGTGGAGGAAAAAAACATCAGCTTACAAAAGCATAAGAATTTTTATAAAGTAGTAAATACTTTGATTTCAAAATTGGAGGAGAAATTTGGTGTTTGTATCGTTTACGATATGCATAGCTACAATTGGCAGCGCTGGGAGAGGGAAGTGCCAACGTGGAATCTGGGTACAACAAATGTAGATAATTCCAGATTTGGTGACCTCATAGAAGATTGGAGAAAAGATCTTGAGCGTGTAGAATTACCTTATGGCATTAAGAAAACAGCTAAAATAAACGACACATTTTACGGGAATGGTTATTTCTTAAGGTATATAACCAATACCTTTAGTAATACCTTAGTCTTGGCTACAGAAATTGCCAAAGTTTACTGTGATGAATACCAACAAATTATATATCCTGAAGTTGTTGAAGCCGTAGAAAGTCAATTAAAAATCTTGATTCCTGAGCACGCGAAACATTTTTACAATAGGTTTAAAGCATAATGGCACAGATTAAAACAACACAAGAATTCCAATCACTTTTTGAAATTGATGCCAATATCAACCGCTTGGTTAAGAATATTGAATTGCTCAATTACATTAATCCGCAGAATATTGCCTCGGAGAAAAAGAAATTCTTTGCGGCAAAATACAATTATGAACCTCAATTTAATTATCCAAAAATCAGGTTCAATGGATACAAATTGCATCGGTTGTTTTTTTCTCAGCGACTAGAGCGTATAGAAGATGATGACATTAGACAATTATACGAAGACATTATCTATGAATATTCTGGTTTAATTGAATGTATTGAAACCATTGGCCAGGGACGAAAGTTTTATTTCAATAGTTTAAAAAGTTTTGGTACGCCTACCGAGCGTTCGCTGGAGAACGCAAAATTTATATTAAGGTTCGATGATTCTGAATTCAATGAAGAACTGTTGCCAATGTATAATGCCCAGGAAGCTCGGGACTATTTTGATGAGTTTTCCAAACGTTACGATTTTAAGTATCGAATAAAAATCTCTAACAACTTGTCGGCAGCGGCTATGGTTCTCAATAATACCCAAACATTAGTCTTGCGCAAGAGCCATAAGTTTAGTTTAAATCAGCTTAAAGTGTTAACCAATCATGAGATAGGTGTTCATATGGTAACTACCTTTAATGGCCTTAATCAACCACTTAAGGTGTTTTCTAACGGTTTCCCAAACAATGTTGAAACGCAAGAAGGGCTGGCTGTTTATTCAGAATTTATGAGTGGCTGCTTAACTATAGAGCGCTTAAAGGAATTGGCATTTAGGGTCATTGCAGTGGATAGTTTACATAAAGGTTATACATTTTCAGACACTTTTCATTTGCTTCATAATCAGCATAAATTAAATAGGGACAAGGCCTTTTCCATCACATTAAGGGTTCACAGAGGTGGAGGCTTCACCAAGGATCATTTGTATTTAAAGGGAATTAGAAATATTTATAAATATGCTAATTCTGAAGAGGACTTAGGACTGCTTCTAACAGGTAAGGTGAGCCAAGAATATGTATCCACAATTAAAAAGCTCCAAGGCCTTGGATTGGCTTTACCACCAAAGTACTACACTGATGCCTACATCCATAACGACAATACCGATTCTAATTTAGATTTTATCCTAAAAAGCTTAAAATAAATCTTGCTTTTACAACTGTAGAATCTATCTGCTTTGGCAGTTCGTAGATGTTTTTTACAGTCATTTCAACTTAGACTTTTTAAAATGCTTTACATCGATTTTATAACAAAATCTATAGTAGACTGATTATTTTTAATGACATAAATGTGCTTTTAATCAATATTAAAACCCCTCATTTAATACAATTGATTTTAAGTTTTGTGACATTAAATTAGTTTAAGTAAGTTGTTAATGAAAAAGCCTTTTAGTTTTATGCTGAAAGGCTTTTTTTATGCAATGAATTTTGCTTGTAGCTCAGGAGTCGGAATCATGCAGGCCTCTCTTTTTCCGTACCATTTGTAACGGTTTTTGGCAACATAGTCATAAACCCAATTTCTAATAAAGTTCGGAACTATTAAAAAAATAACCAGTAGGTTAATAGGGAAACCTAGCTTTTTTGCTATATACAAAGCCGCAGAAGATTTTATCCTAAGGCGTTTATGCTTTGGGTCATAGAGTAAAATAGAGTCTACCTGATTACTATCAATGTTAAAGGATTTCATTATTTCTTCTCCTATATCGCTTTGCAGTGGTGCAAATAAAAACGTATTGTTTTTATCGCGTTTAATAACAAAAAGCACACTGCTGTTGCACAAATTGCAAACACCATCGAAAAGGATAAGCTGTTTATTTTCAGGTATAGATTCTATCACGTTACAAAGTTAGCTTTAATGGCTATAAAGTGTTTAAAAATTCAGTTAAATCCTCACCTTTATCCATTACGAGCAAAATAGCAAATGTTATTCCCAAAAGCGCTATAGAGTTGATGGCGACATCTTCTCTATTTTATTTTTTTTCAACAAGTTCAAGAAGGTCTAGGCTAACATTTGTGGTGAACATGCCATAATTGACTATCGCCTTGCCTTTTTCGATGTTCTCAATGTTTCCAACAGCCTTGCCGTCATGCATGCGCACGCGGTCGCCTATTTTTAAGACTGGCTTTGGTGGCGCTGGCTTATTCTTTTCCTTTTCCTTTTGGGCTTTTTTCTGTTTCCTGATTACGTCCACCTTTTTTTTGGCTTCTTGCTTTATTTGCTCCTCTTTTGCCTTTTGAGCACGTTTTTGTTTGGCAGACATTTTTTTTCGCTTGGCATTTTCGATTTGGACCAATTTAAAAAGCTCATTTATTAAGTCGCGTTTGCGCTTATTTTCAAAATACTTTTCGGATAAATCCTTGACCTTTTGTCCGAGGTAGATAAGACGTTGATTGCTGTCGTACAGTTCTTGGAAACTTTCCAGTTTTTTCTGAATTCGGGCATTGGTCTCTTCCAATCGGTCTGCTTCGGATTGTTTTTTAATTTCATTGGCCCTTAATGATCGTTCAGTGCGCTCTAATTTGCTTCGTTCTTTTTGTAATTTGGCTATAGTAGCATCAAAACGTACTTTTCCACGCTCAATTTTTTTCTTTGCCTTGTTTATTAAGCTATAGGGAATGCCATTTTTTTGAGCTACTTCAAACGTAAATGAACTTCCTGCTTGTCCAACAACGAGCTTAAACATAGGCATAAGGCTCTTTTCATTAAAGAGCATATTTGCATTTTGCATATGTGGTAATTCGTTGGCCAGTAGTTTTAGATTGGAGTAGTGGGTTGTAATGATTCCAAACGCTTTTCGGTCGTAAAAAACTTCTAAAAAGGCTTCGGCTAGAGCGCCTCCCATTTCAGGGTCGCTCCCAGTACCAAATTCATCTATGAGAAACAAGGTACTATCATTAACTTTTTTAAGAAAATAATTCATTTGCTTTAGGCGGTAGCTGTAGGTACTCAAATGATTTTCTATAGATTGGTTATCGCCTATATCGCTCAAAACCCTATCAAAAAGACAAACTTTACTGCGCTCATGCACTGGTATGAGAAGCCCACTTTGAAGCATAACCTGAAGCAGTCCGACCGTTTTAAGCGTAATACTCTTTCCGCCAGCGTTAGGTCCAGAAATAACAATGATGCGCTTAGAGTTGTCTAGAGTGATGGTCTGTGGAAATGTTTTTTCGTTTTTGACCTTGTTTGTAAGGTATAATAAAGGATGAAAGGCATCTTTTAGAAATAAGGTCTTATCATCAGTTATCTCGGGCAAGATGGCGTTCATGCTCCTTGCGTATTTTGCCTTAGCACCTATAACATCTAACTTGGTAAGGAAATTCTGGTAATCTTCTAGTAGCGGCAGAAATAGTCTTAAATAGTCAGTTAATTCCTTAAGAATTTTTATCACCTCTTCCTTTTCGTCGTACTCTAAATTATTTAACTCCCTGGAGTATTGAAGTGTGGTTTCTGGTTCAATATAGATAATACTGCCCGTTTTACTTCCGCCCATAATGGCACCTTTCACCTTACGACGGTACATGGCTTTTACGGCTAGCACACGCTTATTTTCAACTACAGATTCACGGATGTCGTCTAAATAATCAAGATTGTGGTAAGTAGTAAGCGCTTTGGAGAAGCTACTGTTTATTTTACTTTTTACTTTATTAATAGACTGTCTCAGTTCATAAAGTTGAGGCGATGCATCATCCTTGATTTCTCCAAATCTATCAATAACAGTATCAATTTGAGAGATTATGGTGGTGTTAAATTCTATGGCTTTCGCATAAGAATATAATTGCGGATAGTAATCCTTAAACTTATCTAGAAATTTTAAAACTGTGTTGACGGTTATTGAAATGCTAGCAATCCTTTGTAAACTCTTAACCTCTAGAAATGTATTTTCAATCTTTAAAAGTTTGATTTCCTTAGAAATGGAATCAAAACCATGGTTAGGGATTCTGTTGTCATTATCAAAGGATGATAAATATTCGTTTACGTAAATAAGCTCTTTTTTAAGCAGCTCTTCATCTGCTATAGGTAAAATACCCAGAACACTATTGTGGCCAAGTTCCGTTAAGGTGTAGTCGCTAATTTGTTCTAATACCGAAAAAAATTCGAGGTCCTGTAATGTTTTTTTATGAATCTTTATCATTCTCTTGGCTTAAAGCACATGCAAATTTAGCCTAAATGGGAAGATAAGCCTATTTCTTAAGATTACTTTTGGAATCTTTATTTTTGAAGAAAATACCTTGACATGGACGTTAAAATAGATTCTAGTTGGAAGCCTTATTTACAGCAGGAGTTTGATAAACCCTATTTTAAGCAGCTTGTAGAATTTGTAAAGTTCGAGTATAGCCATTATAAGTGTTTTCCCAAAGGGAATGAGATTTTCAATGCCTTTAACCATAGCACCTTTAGCAACACCAGAGTTGTAATTATTGGTCAAGATCCCTATCATGGTGTTGGCCAAGCCCATGGCTTATGCTTTTCTGTGAATGAGGGCATACCACATCCTCCTTCATTGATTAATATCTTTAAAGAGCTACAGGAGGACTTAAATTTGCCATACCCTAAAAGCGGTAGTCTAATGCCGTGGGCCGATCAAGGTGTCCTCCTTTTAAATGCTACGCTTACAGTGAGGGCACACCAAGCTGGAAGCCATCAAGGCAAAGGCTGGGAGCAGTTTACAGATGCGGTCATTGAAATTTTAAATACCGAAAAAGAGGGTGTTGTTTTCTTACTTTGGGGAGGTTATGCCAAGAAAAAAGCTAAACTTATAGATGCAAACAAGCACCATATTTTAAAATCAGGTCATCCATCGCCATTGAGTGCCAATAGAGGTCATTGGTTTGGTAATAAGCACTTTAGCAAAACTAACTTCCTGTTGCAGCAAGCTGGCGAGAAGGCAATTGATTGGCAATTACCTTAGGATTGTTCCCTTTAATAATTTTAGGTTTACGAACGGGTTTTTCTCGTGTTATCTTATTACAACTAAAAAAAAGTAGGAGAAAGTTAACTGCGACTAAAAATGCTAAAATCAGCGTAATTGTAAGAATCATATTAGTCTTATTGAACGGTTAATAGCTTCGATTTGGTTAAACAAATGTAAATAAAAAATTGAAATACTGAAAGTTACCCACTAAAAACGTAAGAATTTATCTAAAACTACTTAACACTTTTTAACGATTTTGACCGATTTTTACTGGCATTATGCCGAATTACTAGAAGGTTTGGAATTGTAATAAAAAATAAATCTTAACTACCCTAAACGTTATGGATTAAGCTATTATAATCCACTTTTTTGGATATAATATTAAGCTCAAACAGTTCTTTTTGAACCATTTGGAGTGTTGATTCTTCAATTTGGCTTTGGGACCATTCCGTTAGTGCTAACCACTTTCTAACATCCTCCAATTCTTGCTCATATCTCTTGGCTATAGTGCTGTCTATATTGGGAATGGCTTTAAAATCTTTTGTGGTTTTGTTTATTATGTCTAAAATGGTTTTTAAATCGTCTTCGTTGGATTTAATAAATTCATCTCTTGCAACAATAACAAAACAGGGCCAAGGCGTAGGGCAATTTCCTACATGCTTAAAAATGCCATCGTCTACTATCGGTTTCGTCGTAAAGCGCTCCCACATAAAATAATCAGCACGGTTTTCTGTTAGGGCTCTAATAGCGCCATCTAAATTTTGAATGACTTCAAATTTTAAATCGGTATCAAGGTTCCAGTTGTGGTTTTTGGCATTAATATAGGCCATAAGATGAGAGCCCGAACCATATCTGCTTATGGCAGCTCGTGTTCCTCTTAAATCTTGTATAGTTTCAAATTTTGAGTTTGCAGCGACATGAATTCCCCATATTAAGGGAGAGCTTACGAATGTTTGTACTATTTTAGATGGATTGCCTTCAATGATGTCCTTAACAATACCTTCAGTAAGAATTACTGCCATATCTATATCGCCATTCCTTAAAGCTTTGTTCATGGCTCCAGTACCACCAAAATAATCGTGCCATCTTAGGTTAATGCCTTCGTCTTTATACTCTCCGTTTTTTAAAGTGAGATACCAAGCTAAATTGAAATGTTCTGGAACGCCTCCGATTGAAACTTTTTTCATCTTTAAGGTTTCGAATAATGATTTTAAATGTTAACTATACGCTCTAAAGTATAACGAATGAGCTTTTCTACTGTTTTTTTCGGATCTTTACTAAAATCACCGTTAGCCCTGTTGGCTATTATTGCATTTAAGGATAGTGCTTCGTGGCCCAGTAATTTTGATAACCCATAAATCACTGAAGTCTCCATTTCAAAATTGGTAATTCTAAATGATTTGTATGAAAAACTATCGAGTTTAGAATTAAGATTCGGGTCGAATAATGGAAGCCTGAGCACACGTCCTTGTGGGCCATAAAAACCGCCCGCAGTACCTGTCATGCCTTTAAAGACATCATCACTTTCAAAGTATTTTTGGAGGTATTTACTGTTTTCAATTATGATAGGTCTGGCTTTATTTTTATCCCAGTTGGTATGGGCAATGAATGCATCTTCAATTTCGGGATTGCTAATACCTTTAATTTGGTAAAAGTGCAGCATACCATTAACATCGAGGCCATGTGTGCTCATTACAAAAGAGTCTACTGGGATGTCTTCTTGTAAAGAACCTGAGGTGCCCACGCGGATGATATTTAGACCTGTAAGGTCAGTTTTTGGTTGCCTCGTTTTTAAATCAATATTTACTAGAGCATCAAGTTCATTAAGTACAATATCTATATTATCTGGTCCTATGCCTGTTGATATTACGGTGATTCTTCGATCTTTGTAATAGCCGGTTTGGGTTTTAAATTCTCTTTTTTGAGTGCTGAATTCTATACTTTCAAAGTGCTTGGTGATTTTTTCAACCCGATCTTGGTCACCTACAAAAATTATGGTGTCCGAAATGTCTTCTGGCTTTAGATTTAAGTGGTAAACACTCCCATCAGGGTTTAGTATTAATTCTGAATCCTTAATTGGCATGCGAAACGGTTTTGATTAATTTGTTTTCATCACTGCTATACTGGTACTGAATACGTTCTACACCACCGTAAACCATAGTGTTGTTGATTTCATTAGCAAAATTAAATTGACCTAAAATGGCTTCGTGTCCTTTTCTATTAAGGGTAATACCTTTGTCAGTTTCATTGAAAAATAGACTTAAGCTGTTTATTATTCGTTCCATCTGTAAATCGCCATAACCATAAAAGCCTTGGTAATTTAAGCTATAGCCAAGTAAATGGTTCTTGGATTTTATAGTATTGTCCCTAATGATTAACAGGATGTTGTTTTCAATAGCACTCAGGCCGTTACTTTGCTGCGGGAAACGTTGCAAATGGGCCTTCAGGCAATTGCTCATATACTCAAAACTGGATTTGGTAACGATGTATGGTTTAAAGATATTATGGTCCTTACCGCAATATGTTCGCCATAGGGATATTGAAAGTTCCTTATCTGTGTCAGTTAGCTGTACCTTATTATCGTAGTGTTGCTGAAGTTGTTCTGGTGATAATTCTGCGAGCCCTTTAAGGTTTTTTTCGCCTTCAACACGTCCGCTGCAGATGAGATATAGCGGTTTTTTTATGTTTTTTTGATGTAATAGATTAATTACGCCCAACATATTGATGTGGCAGAACAAATCGTACTCAAACCAGAGGTCTATTTCTTCATAAGAATCAATATCATCCAACTTGGCCAATTCTTTTTCTAAGGCAGCAAAGTCGTATTCTACATCGTAATAATCTTTTAAAAATTTTGCTCTTATTTCAAAAAACTCTTTAGAATCTATTTTGGGTATGGTAGGTCCTTCGCAAAGCATTTCCTGCCAGGTGAGTATAGTATCCTTAAAGCCTAGTTCCCTTAAATAATTTGTGAGACTATCACCATTGGTTATATGCAAAATTTTAGACTGCATCAGCCACCGACTCGCTTTACATTAAACCCCTTTTCTTTTAGAATAGCCATGATTTGATCTCTCAGGTCACCTTGAATTATTATTGTCTCATCCTTAAAACTTCCACCAACGCTTAATTTGGTTTTTAATTCCTTTGTAAGTTGTTTAAAATCTGAATTTGCTCCTGTATACCCTTCTAATATGGTTATTGGCTTCCCCTTGCGTTTCTCATATTTACATAGAATTGGAGCATCCTGTAACCATAACTGACTTTTATTGGTTGTTTCTTCAGGGGTTTCGTCAGGTTTATGATCTGGAAATAATTGTTGTAATTGGTCTTTTAAATCCATACTGATTTCAACATAAATTACTTTTTGATTAATCCTAATTCAACCAGCCTTTCGTTAAGAAATTCTCCAGCCGTAATATCGTCGTAAAGTTTAGGGTGGTCTTTGTCAACACAACTCTCTAGCACATCGAGCTTCATTTCGCTCACAGGGTGCATAAAAAACGGAATGGAATATCTTGAGGTTCCCCAAAGTTCCCGTGGTGGGTTAACCACGCGGTGTATCGTGGATTTTAATCTATTATTGGTATGGCGGGAGAGCATATCTCCCACATTTATCATGAGTTCATCAGGTTCGGCAATGGCATCAATCCATTCTCCATCATGTCGCAGAACTTGAAGGCCTCTACCTTGGGCACCCATCAATAAGGTTATGAGATTAATGTCGCCATGAGCGGCTGCCCTCACTGCATTTTTTGGTTCTTCTAAAATAGGCGGATAGTGTATGGGACGTAGAATGGAGTTTCCGTTGTGTATGTAAGGGTCAAAATAATCTTCTTTTAGACCTAAATGTAATGCCAAAGCACGCAGAACGTATTTGGCAGTTTTCTCAAGCATTCTATAAGCTTCTTTACCTACTTTGTTGAATTCTGGAAGTTCTTCTACAATGACATTATCAGGATATTCCTTTTTTAAAGCGTCATTGTCTTCAACATATTGCCCAAAATGCCAAAACTCCTTTAAATCGCCTTCCTTTTTCCCTTTGGCACTTTCTTTACCAAAAGAAACATAGCCGCGTTGGCCACCAATCCCAGGGATTTCATAGCGTTGTTTTGATTCGAGAGGTAGGTTGAAAAAGTTTTTAACCTCAGCGTAAAGCTTGTCTACAAGTTCGTCGTCTAAAAAATGACCTTTCAAGGCCACAAAACCAATGTCTTCATAAGCTTTGCCAATGTCATCGATGAATTTTTGCTTTCGTTTTGGGTCTTCGGAAATAAAGTCGTTTAAATCTACACTTGGTATTCTATCCATTACGAGCTAAAAAATTAAGTTTATATACAAATCTAACCAAAATATAGACGAAATAATAACCTAAGGTCATAATCATAACTTAATTAATAAGCGGTGAGATTATTCCATTTTTGTTACATTTGGATGGACGCAACAATCTACATATGCCAACAATAACCAAAAGCAATATCGATTTTGATAAGAGAAACCTAAGCGACAAAACGCTTTTAAAGCTTTATCAAAACATGCTAAAGCCGAGATTAATAGAGGAAAAGATGCTTATTCTCTTGAGGCAGGGAAAAATTTCCAAATGGTTTTCTGGTATTGGACAAGAAGCCATATCTGTTGGGGTTACAATGGCTCTGAAGCCTAATGAATATATTTTGCCCATGCACAGGAATCTTGGGGTATTTACTACAAGGCAAATTCCTTTACATCGCTTATTTGGTCAGTGGCAAGGAAAAGCCAGCGGCTTTACCAAAGGACGCGACCGATCGTTTCATTTTGGTACCCAAGACTATAAAATTGTGGGAATGATTTCACATTTAGGTCCGCAGCTGGGCGTTGCAGATGGAATAGCCTTAGCAAATCTTTTGCAGAATAATGGCAATGTTACGGCAGTATTTACAGGAGAGGGTGGTACTAGTGAAGGGGATTTCCACGAAGCGCTTAACGTTGCGGCGGTGTGGCAATTACCCGTTATTTTCTGCATTGAGAATAATGGTTATGGACTTTCAACACCGACGAATGAACAATACCGTTGTAAGCATTTGGCAGATAGAGGAAAGGGCTACGGAATGGAGTCTTTTATTCTAGACGGAAATAACATTATTGAAACGTATACAAAAGTTAAAAAGCTAGCCGAAAGCATAAGAAAACGTCCAAGACCAATTTTAATTGAATTTAAAACCTTTAGACGTCGAGGTCATGAAGAGGCCAGTGGTACTAAATATGTACCAAAGGAACTCATGGAAACTTGGGAAGCCAAAGATCCTATTGAAAATTACAGAAATTACTTGTTCAGTAAACAAATATTGACACCAGAATTAGAGGAGTCCTTTAATGCTGAAATAAAGGCAGAAATAGATAGTGCCTTAAACATCGCATTTGCTGAAGAGCCCATTGAATCATCTGAAAGTGAAGAGTTAGGTGATGTCTATAAAGTTTATGATTATGAAGAAGTTAAGCCAAATAGAGAAACTAAAGAACTACGTTTAATCGACGCAATTTCAGAAGGTTTAAAACAATCCTTGGAGAAGTATGATAATTTGGTCCTGATGGGGCAAGATATAGCAGAGTATGGAGGTGTTTTTAAAATCACTGAAGGATTTGTAAACCAATTTGGTAAAGATCGCATAAGGAATACGCCTATTTGTGAATCTGCTATAGTGGAAGCAGCAATGGGATTGTCTATTGCAGGTATGAAATCTGTTGTTGAAATGCAATTTTCAGATTTTGTAACCTCTGGATTCAACCCCATAGTTAATTATTTGGCTAAATCGCATTATCGCTGGGGCCAACAGGCAGATGTGGTTGTAAGGATGCCCTGTGGTGCTGGAGTAGCGGCTGGTCCTTTTCATTCCCAGACCAATGAAGCTTGGTTTACAAAAACGCCTGGGTTAAAAGTAGTTTATCCTGCATTTCCTTACGACGCCAAAGGATTGTTGGCTACTGCCATAAACGATCCCAATCCGGTTATGTTCTTTGAACACAAAGCTTTGTACAGAAGTATACGACAAGAGGTGCCAACAGGTTATTACACCTTACCTTTTGGTAAAGCTAGTCTGCTAAAAGAAGGTGAAAGTATTAGCATTATAACGTATGGGGCAGGTGTGCATTGGGCATTAGAGTCTTTGGAAAAACACAACCATATTGATGCCGATTTAATTGATTTAAGGTCATTGCAACCCCTGGATAAGGACGCAATCATCAAATCTGTAAAGAAGACAGGTAAGGTAATTGTTCTTCAAGAGGATTCGTTGTTCGGTGGAATTGCTAGTGATATTTCTGCCATGATTATGGAGGAATGTTTTCAATATTTAGATGCACCTGTAAAACGCGTAGGCAGTTTAGAGACACCTATTCCATTTTCTTCTCAATTGGAAGAGCAATACCTCTCTAAATCTAGATTTGAACAAGCCTTAATTGCCTTATACAACTATTAGTCTTTTAACTGATAACTAGAGCTTTAACTGAAAAAATGACAGTAATTATGAAATTTTTTCAGTTGTTGTGATATGGCATTTTATTTGTTGCTATGATATTAGTTTAACAACAAAAAAATTTAAATCTTATGAGTAATTTAATTCCAACTTTGAAAAATGGTACTGACTCAAAATTAGGTTTAGGTTTTAGATCAGTGCCGAGCTTAGCTACATGGCTCGATGATATTTTTGAAAACAATTTTGAACACGGTCTAATGTCCAATTTCAATACGGGAATGACATTGCCAGCCGTGAACGTTAAGGATAGAGCTGATGATTATATTGTGGAAATGGCAGTTCCAGGATTGAAAAAATCAGATTTTGATATTAACCTGGATAACGACTTATTGTCCATTTCTGCAGAAATAAAAACTGAAAATGAAGATGTTAACGATAATTACACAAGACGTGAATTTGGTTATTCTTCATTTAAAAGAACTTTCTCCTTGCCAAAATCAGTGATATCAGAAAAAATAAAGGCGACTTATACAGATGGAATTCTAACCATTGAGTTGCCAAAACGCGATGAAGCTAAGAAAAAACCTCTTAAACAGATTAAGGTATCTTAAAAGATTGGCAAGCTTAAGTCAAAAAAAAACCAATACGTCGTCGTATTGGTTTTTTACTTTTCTGCAACTTTCATTACTTAATGTTTTCTAAGTCATCATCTAAACTGTTAGATGCATTGACAATTTTAGATAAGGCTCTCATAACTAATTGATTTAATGATTGATGAATTCAGTGGAGTGGTTACCTGTAACGTCTTTTCTTGTTCCAAACGTAAGCTTTTGTTTCTGCTAAATTGCTCGTCAATTGATTGTTGTTTAAAGTTCTCATGATTATTCGTTTTTTAATTGATTACACTATATAGACGAGCATAAAACAATTTTGTTACAGTACTTGGTATAGCATAATACTATTTTAACATATTTTAACGATAATTAAGTGAAGAATAGGGCGTAAGGTCCGATTGAAAATAGATGCTTTGCTCCGTAAATCTCCTATTTCAATTATTCAATCTTTACTTCGGAAAGTTTAATGGGATATTTAGCTTTTACTAAATTCAACCTTGTTCCATCTAATTTTTCCATTGGTGTATTAAAGTGGGTTTTAGCGTAGTTTTCCCGCAACTGGTCATACGCCAATGAAATTTTATCTTGTACTGCAACGAAGTGGTCGTATCGGCTTTTTGCATCATATCGCAATAAAATGGCAGCTTTCAAAGGATGTTCAGAATAGTCTGTTGATTGTTGTCCACTACAATAGTGGCATTGTCCCAAACCATTATTATCAACGAAAGCTACTACAGTATTTGTGACATCATAGAGTTGTGCTCGTTGGCTAGAGATTAGTATTTCATTGTTTCGATTTAGGGTAATCTCCAATAGATTTCTTCTTTTAATGTCTGTTTCACATTGGGCTGGATTTTCACAATAGGCAGGTAGCTTCCTTAGTAAACCTTTTTCTGCAGAAATTGTGGTGCTCACCAAAAAAAAGATAAGCAATAAAAAAGCGATGTCAGCCATAGATCCAGTGTTGACCTTTGCAGGGTGTTGTCTAAATGATTTCATGATAATTGAATTTAAAACTGTTGATGTACTAAATAAAGGCACACAACAACAATACCAATCTTGTTAAAGGTTATTAACATTAACTTACATAAACCCTTACTATGTGTTATTTTTGCAAATCAATGATTTCGATATGCCGATGACCGCAGAGACTTTAAATACAAATGACACCGAAAAGAAATTATATGATTATCAGCTCAAAGACCTCAACCGCATCTTTGATGTCATGGCAGAGGAGCCAGATGATTTTAACCTACTTTACCAGCTCCCCACTGGTGGAGGAAAGACTATAATTTTTTCCGAAATCGTTCGGCGATACATTAAGGAACACAACAAAAAAGTCGTGATTCTTACCCATAGGATTGAACTTTGTAAACAAACCTCTAACGTTCTATCCGGTTTTAAGGTTAAGAACAAGGTGATAAACAGTAAGGTTAAGCAATTGCCAGACCAAGATGACTATCAATGTTTCGTTGCGATGGTAGAAACGCTTAATAATAGACTGTCCGATAATGATTTTGAACTTAAAAATATTGGTTTGGTCATTATTGATGAAGCGCACTATAATTCTTTTAGAAAACTCTTTAAGTTTTTCAGGTCATGCTTCATTCTTGGTGTTACCGCTACGCCTTTGAGCAGTAACATTAAACTTCCAATGAAGGATAACTACCAGAAACTTATTGTAGGAGATGATATAGCAACCTTAATTAAGAATGGTTTTTTGGCAAAGGCAGATTTATATCATTACGACGTAGGGCTAACCTCTTTAAAAATAGGTATTAATGGTGATTATACCGTAAAATCATCCGAAGCCCTTTATACCAATTCTTTAATGCAGTCTAAACTCTTAACGGCTTACGAAGATTTGGCCAAAGGGAAAAAGACCTTAATTTTTAATAACGGAATTTATACCTCTAAGGAAGTGTTTTATACGTTTAAAAAGGCAGGTTACGATATTAAGCACTTAGATAACACCGCAAGTAAAGAAGAACGTAAGGAAACGCTTAAGTGGTTTAAGCATACGCCTGGTGCTATCTTAACTTCAGTTAGTATACTAACCACTGGGTTTGATGAGCCTTCCGTAGAATCCATAATCTTAAACAGGGCTACCCGTTCGTTAACCCTGTATTTTCAAATGATTGGTCGTGGAAGCCGTATTTATAAGAATAGAAATACCTTCCAAGTGATAGATTTAGGTAACAATATTGCGCGTTTCGGGCCATGGGATCAACCAGTCAATTGGCAACATATTTTTAAGTATCCGGATATGTATTTGGAGAATATTGTTGATGATGAATCCCTTGAGCGTGAGTTTGTGTATGTCATGCCCGACGATATAAGAGCAAAATTCAGTAATTCAGAGTCTATTGGATTTGATATCGAAGCAGCTTATAAGGAAGCCATTAATTCTGGTAAAAAGTCTTTTTCCGTAATCGAGCAATCAATTGCCCAGCATTCAAAAATGTGTATTGATAATAGTGAAGATGTCTATGATGCTAGAGATTTGGTCAAATTATTGCAAGATGACATCGCTTACCGAATAAAGCAATACTGCTATTGCATCATGAATAGTACGGATAACTACAAAGATTGGTTGTTTGAGGAGTACAACCGTAAATTACGTATAAGCTTTAACGGTAAGTTTTAACGTTTTTTTGTACGGAAATATATTTTTTAGCTTTTATTTTGAATTGGGTATAGTTATTGCACTGCCTTTATGTAATAAATTAGTGTTGTGAAGCATTTAACCTACATATGGCTTATTTTGTTTTTCGGAACTACAACCGTTGCCTATGCTCAAGTTCCTGATAAGGAAAACAAATCTATCAGAATTCCTGCAGAACCTTCAAAAAAAGAAAAAGATTCTAGTCTTATCAAAGCCAAAGTAGCTCCTATCCTCAAAAAAGAGGACGAAAAATCTAAAGGCGATTCTAAGAAAGACCAAAAGAAATTCATACTAAGGGAAACCGAAAAACCATTTTCCATGATAGAGGATGATGGCCTTATAAGTGCTAGTGAGATTTTTGAAAAACGTTGGAAGAAGGAGGCCACAAAAGGTGGTATTGTTAAAACAATGTCGGACCAATTCTTAGGGGAGCATCGTGTGGATACCAAATTCGTAAATATTGTTTGTAGAGATCACGAATATCCAGATGGTGATAGGGTACAAGTAGTGGTTAATGGCGAAGTTATAAAGAACAGTCTGCTTTTAACGAGTAGTTATCGTAGAGTTCAAGTCAATCTGCTCGACGGTCGGAATATCGTGGATATTATTGCGCTGAATCAAGGCGAATCTGGGCCCAATACAGCAGAGTTTGTTATTTATGACGATAAGGGAGGTGTGGTTTCCTCTAAGGAATGGAATCTGCTTACAGGAGTTAAGGCCAGAATTGTCTTTGTTAATGAGAAGATGACCATAAAGCTTAAGAGTGAAGTTACTGAAGCTGGTGATAATAATTCTCCTAACGACTAACGATTTGGACTTCTCCTGGCTTCATATCGCCTAAGCTATAATTGCCAATTCTAACACGTACCAAACGTAAGGTAGGATATCCAACTTTTGCAGTCATCTTACGGACTTGCCTAAATTTACCTTCAGTCAATGTTACTGAAATCCATGACGTAGGACCGTGTCTTTCGTCTCGAACATGTCTATCAAAAATATGAGACGTGTCGTTTAATAAATGAACCTTACAGGGCTTAGTGATGTAATTTTTTTGCTTTACCGATATATCAACTCCTCGCCTTAAGGCGGCAATAGCCTGTTCTGTTATCAATCCATCTACCATGACATGATATTCTTTTTCTATGCCAGAACTGGTAATATCGTAGCTAAATTTGCCGTCGGTAGTTAATAGCAATAGTCCTTCAGACTTTTCGTCTAAACGTCCTACTGCCATCGTTCCTTTTGGAAATTGATAAAGCTCACCTAGTAATTTCTTGTTTTTCCGTTGACCTTGGTTGTAAATAAATTGACTGAGATAGCCGTAAGGTTTATATAATTTGAAATAGAAATGTTCTACCACCATACTACAAAGAGTAATTGCGTCTCGCCTTTTGGCGATTTTAGCCAAATCAAGGGAGAGCGTTCGTTGCTAAGTTCATTTAAAATTAATGGTTCTGCATCCTTATAATGAAGCCAAGGAACAGAGGTTCCGGGATTTAAAAGCCATTCGAGTTTCTTTGGAACATAAAACAGATAAGATTTAAAATCCTTAAGGTCTTGGGCCTTAATATAATTTCCTGCGACACTCGAAGGATTCAATCCTGCTTTTTTGTTAATATTTGAATTTAATGGTGTAAAAAGTTTGGCTTTAAAGTGCACAAATTGTCTGATTTGTTCTGGGTCTATATTTAAACGCCCAAGAACCTCTAGGGTGTTAGCGTTGTAGAGCAAAGGAAATTGCTTATTCTTAAGCTTATTTAATTTATAGATTAAAGTATCCCTTCTATTTGGGCCAATCCAGTGGTCTAAATAAGTTTCACCTTCGATTTGTGGGTCATATAAATAGAATTTATAAACCACTTCGGTATGAATAGGTTGTCCTTTCCATATAAATAGGGAGTCGAGCTCACCAATAGTTTGTTTTTGGCGCTTAATTTGAATGCCTTCGGCTACGATATTTATAGTATTTAATTGGTTAAGTTGAAAAGAAAAAAACGTTTCTACCCATTTGCCGAGTCGTAAGCGCTTGCCTTTGGAATTGGATTCAAAATTTCTTTGAGTGTGCAATTCAATAGGGAGTTGTTCCAAATCCCAAATAGTATTCCCTGTCCAAAGCTGAGGTGTATTTTGGTAGCCCTCAAACAGTTGCTGAAAAATGATTTGGTTTGACATGTCTAAGGGAATTACAGGAAATATAAATTAAAATTCAAGAAGCTAACTTTTATCATGTTTTATGTCTGTAAGCTCAAGTACCTTTAAAGGTATAATTTTTAAGGATTCTCTAACTAATAAAAATCAATGGATATATGAAAGTATTTGATGATAAACATATTAAAAATGTGGCTTTTGTAGGGACACATCGCGCGGGCAAGACCACCTTGTCTGAGACCATGCTCTACGAGGCAGGCCTTATAAATAGAAGAGGCACAGTAGAGCAGCAAAACACCATATCGGATTACCATGAATTTGAGCACCAACGCGGTGCTTCTGTTTTTGCTACCCCTTTGCATACAGAATGGCGTAACTATAAAATCAACATTATAGACACTCCTGGTTTAGATGATTTCATAGGCGAAATAATGTCGTCCATTCGTGTGGCAGATACTATTGTTACCGTAATTAATGCCAAGCATGGTGTTGATATAGGTACAGAAATCATATGGAACTATGTAGACCGCTATCATAAGCCCACCTTATTTGTTATTAATAAAATAGATAGCGAAAAGGCCAATTATGAAAAAGCGGTGAATAGCCTTAAACAATTGGTTGGAAATAATGCTGTTTTGGTACAGTACCCAATTACCATTGATGGTGCCCAGTGTATCATAGACGTGCTTAAAATGAAGTGTTACAAATTTGGTCCAGAAGGAGGGAAGCCAGAAAAGTTACCCATACCCGAAGATCAGTTAGAATATGCAAACCATTTGCACAATGAACTTGTTGAAAAAGCAGCTGAGAATGATGAAGAATTAATGGAGTTGTTTTTTGAAAATGGAACGCTTAACGAAAATGAACTGAAAAAAGGCATTAAACTAGGAATGCTCAATCACGACTTTTTCCCTGTTTTTTGCGTATCTGCTTTGAAAGATATGGGTACAGGTCGTCTTATGGGCTTTATTGATAATGTGGCTCCAGCAGCGGCAGATTTAAAACCTGAACAAACTCTCGAAGGTGATTTGATTTCTCCTACCGTTGATGCAGACACATCGCTTTTCGTTTTTAAGACCATTTATCAACCCAATTTGGGACAGATTACCTTTTTCAAGGTTATGTCTGGCGAGGTAAATGCCAATGACAAATTATTTAATACGCGTACAGGTGAAAGCGAGACACTTAACCAATTGTTTATAATGGACGGTAAGAAAAAACATAGTGTTAACAAACTTACCGTTGGTGATATAGGAGCGACTACCAAACTCAAGTATACCGATACAAATGACACCTTAGCTAGTAAGGCCGAAGCTGGTACCATAAAACCTATAAAGTTTCCACAGCCAAGATTGGTAAAAGCTGTTTTTGCTGAGAATACAAGCGAAGAGGAAAAACTTAGTGAAGCACTTAGACGTATTCACAGTCAAGATTTAACCGTGGATTTACGCTATGACAATGAGACCTTACAAACTTTGGTAGGTACTCAAGGTGAACTTCATTTGTCTACCCTGAACTGGCTACTGGAAAACATATATGATGTTTCGGCAAGATTTGAAGCGCCTAAGATCTCATACAGAGAAACCATACAGCGCAGTGCAACAGCTAACTACAGACATAAAAAGCAGAGTGGTGGCTCAGGACAGTTTGGGCAGGTGCATATTAAAATTGAACCTTATTACGAAGGAATGCCTGAACCGGAAGGTTTTTCTATCAGAGGTAAGGAAGAGGTTGAATTGCCATGGGACGGTAAGTTGGTATTTTATAATTGTATTGTGGGTGGTGTTATTGATCAGCGCTACTTACCGTCAATTATGAAAGGCATATTGGAAGTTATGGAATCAGGCCCATTGACGGATTCTTATATAAGAGATGTCCGAGTCATGGTTTATGATGGCAAGATGCACTCTGTGGACTCTAATGACATATCTTTTAAAATCGCAGGAGCGCAAGCTTTCAAAGAGGCTTTTTTAAATGCTAATCCTAAACTTTTAGAACCAACTCAACAGATGACACTTCGCATTCCAGAGCATATGATTGGTAACGTAATGACGGAGTTGCAGAGTAGAAGGGCGATTATTCAAGGTATTGAGACGGAAGAGAATTACCAGATTTTAAAATGTATAATACCGTCTGCCGAATTAAGTGATTTTTCGAGCCAATTGCGTTCTGTCACCCAAGGTAGAGCAACTTATTCTACAGTTTTTAACGATTATAGTGCTGTACCCAGCCACATTCAAAAGGAATTGATAAAAGAAAAAGATTTAATAACCACATAAACCACGAATATGGAAGCAAAAGTAAGATATTTAAGCGATTTAAAGTTCAACATCGACACCTGGAAGCGTGAATTACGTTTTCATTTAAGTGAAATGGATACCTTTCAGGAAAAACTGGAAGAAATCGTACAGCGACACAATGACCCAATGGTTCTCATAAAATTAGAGGTTTTCCAAAATCGTATTATGATAGAAAAAAATGCAATTTCAAAATTATTGCATCGTTGCCGTAATAAGATTGCAAATATCAATAATGCAGATTTTAACGAAAATATTGATGGTCGACTTCAAAACGAACAACGTCCATTAAAGGATGATATGCGTACCTATATTAAGTTACATTATGATCTAAAAGAAGAAATGATGGACTATTTCTTAGAGGTATTATAGCATTGGAAAACTAACTAAATCAAAAAAAGCCATATTTTTTAATATGGCTTTTTTAATGAAGGTTTTGTACTAACGAACAACAACCTTTTTAATTAATTTTTGGTTGCCTTGGCCTTTGAGTTCGATAATGTAAACACCAGAAGTTAAATTAGAAACATTAACGGAGTTAAAGGTTGCATTTGTATCAAGTTTTTGCTCAACTAATTATGACTTTAAAATTTAAATTTTTATAATTTTATACTTATGATTAATTACATTCGTCGTAGCATTGTATACATTTTACTAATGACTCTTTTCTTTTCTTGTAAAAGCACAAAGACAGGAATTGATGACCTTTCAATAACTGAATTGGAAAATAAGGTGTCTAAAAAATTAATGATTTTTAAGGCTGAATCAGCATTGCCTCTTCTTAGCACAGCCACGATGCAAGTAAACAGTGCGTTGCTCACTAGAAGGGGAGACAGTCCATCCAGAATAATGCTCAGTGGTAAGGACAACTTAAAAATAGTAGGCGATTCTGCTATTGCTAAGTTGCCGTTTTATGGTGAAATTAGAGTGGCAGATTATAATTATGGAAAAGAGAGCAGTATTACGTTTGAAAATGCCTATTCGGACTTTAGCATAACAAATAAGAAAGGTAAGCGTATTATTCTTAAGTTTGATGTAGAAGCCCATGATGATTCTTACGACGTTATGCTGGAAGTATATCCTAACAAGTCGGCAAACCTAACAATTACAGGCACTAAACGCACTCAGATGCGTTACATGGGTAATGTGACCTTCTATGAGTCAGTCCAAGCGATTGAAGAGGATTAAATTTCCTACAACTCTTATTACCTATAATAACTTCTACTAGAGCCCTTAGTACAAGCACAATTGCTAATACCTTGTAGAAAGTCTAAGCCGATAGTTACCATGTGGGTTCCCGAATTATAACCCGATAATTCATTCACTGTAAGTTGATACGAATAGGCAAAATAAATTTTCCCTTTTTGAATACCTGCCATTGGCCCAATATTAAGAGGGTCAAAAAACTGGTCATTTAAAAATCTATAAGAGGCACCTATCCAATAGTAATCACCATTTCGCTGTAGTTTTCTGTACTTAAAATTGATATCGGTGCTAGAACGCCTGTCGCTATTAAACAATTGCATAAAAACCGAAGGCTCAAACTCTACGCTTTTATTGGTTTTACTTCTAATTACCATTCCTGAGTATAATTGAAAGTTAAGAAGTCGGCTTGGCTCTAGTCCTGTAAATGGATCGGTGTCTTTGTCAATAAGGTTATTAGCATTGAAACTGAGGAAAAATCCACCGAATCGGTAAAGTAGTCCTGCATCAAAGTTGTTGTTTGAAATTGCTCTATCTCCATCTATACTCGGGTCTAGAATAGGAATCTCGTAGGTGGTATTAAAATTTTCTACATCAATTCTAAAACTATTGATGTTGTAAGAAATACCAAAAGACAGATATTGTTTGGTCTTGTAATCCAAAGTGAGGTGGTGCGCAAAAGAGAATTTAATTCCCTTTTGTCTAGTGTTTCCATTTTTGTCGTTATAGGCAGAGACACCAAGTCCAGAACGATTGGAAATACGGAAATCTGCATAAATAGATTGATTGTCTGGTGCACCTTTAATACCAACCCACTGGGTAAGTCCGTTAGCCCTTATCTTGAGGTTATCTCCAATCCCTGCATAGGTCGGCGAAACCACAAAATCGTTATCTGCAAGATATTGGGTAAAAACAGGTAAATTCAACTCTTGTCCAAATGTATTGGCGGTTAAAAGGAGAATTATATATAGCGCTAGTTTTTTCATAATAATATTAGTTTGCATTGCACCTTTTATCTGTACAGTGTAAAATGTCCAACAAATTCTTTATCTACATTTGGGTCGTTCGTTTTTACCACGAACCAGTAGTCACCGGTTGGTAGTTCAAATCCATTATATCGACCATCCCAGACTTCACCAACCTTATACGTCGCTACCATGCGTCCATATCTGTCAAAAATGTCGAAGGTTAGATTAGGGTAATTTTCAGTACATCCAGGAGCCCAAGTGTCATACTGACCATCACCATTAGGTGTAAACCAATTTGGGATACATATTTCTATGAATTCAAGCTCAATATTGGCAATTGCGATACAACCGCTGGCATCTGTTACAGTAACTTCATAATTTCCAGATTCCGTAATTATAAATGTATTTTGGTCACCATAATCTTCACCATTGAGCGTAAAGGTGTAGTCTCCATTTCCGCCAGTGGCCGTAGCAATGATTTCATTTAGCCCACCTTCACTCAATGTTAAGGCAAGCGGTATGTAAGGGTCAATATCAAAGAATTCCGTCATTGTAATACAACCATTTGTATGCCTTACTTCGATGTAATTGTCTAGACCTTCAGGAACATTAGTAAAGACATTGCTCAATTGAAATGGTCCACCATTAAGGGAGTAATCCAGTTCTGAAGGGTCGGTTGCGGTTTCATCTACTATGACGGTAACCATATTGCCTTGAGCATTATTTTCACAAGTATACTCTAACAAAAGGCTAGGGGAAATGGCAACTGATTCCGGGAAAGTAATGTTCCATTCAGACTCACAACCTTCAGCGTCTCTCACATAAACGATGTGGTCACCTCCAGAAAGATTTGTAAAATCAAATTCTGTTTGTGATGCGCCACCTGTCGTGTAAGGGCCATCGTAGTTATCCAGGCTCACGCTGTATGGCAAATTACCGCCCGAAATATCTATACTGAATTCACCATTGGCATCGCCGTCGCATAATTCTGGGAATAACGAATTTGGAACAATGCTCAATATCACTGGTTCCGGCTCCGAAATCGTAAAATCAAATGTGACAAAACAACCTAACTCGTCTTGTGCGATTGCTTGATAATTACCAGGTGCAAGGTTGTCGAATACATTGTCTTCAAAAAACTGATTCAGTTGTGGGGAAATAGCATATTTTATGATTCCGCTTCCTCCTGATGCTGTAATCTCAACAAAACCATTATCCGTTCCTGTACAAGTAACATCATTAACTGCTATGGTTGCGTCTAATATGGTGCTTGGTTCCGTAATACTTATGGGCAAAGATGTTGCCACACAGTCTGCACTTTCAACGGTAACCAAATAATCTCCAGCCGTTAATTCCGTAAAAATTCCAGGGCTATTTTGTGTTGCAGGGATTGTGTTTCCAAGTCCATCCTGCAATATGTAAACATAAGACCCTAAACCACCTTGTGCACTTGCGATTATAGAACCGGTATTGTCTCCCGCACAATTTATTGTAGGATTAACGGATTCTAGATTTATTACCAATGAAGGAATTTCTTCAATAGTAATTTCATTGGATGCTGAAGTGATACAACCATTAGCATCCCGTACAAAATAACTGTATGTTCCAGGGGAAACATCAAAGCTTATTGAATTGGTAAATGTACCCAAAACCGTTGCAAACGAGCTGTCGGTACTGTAAGTGTAAGGTCCGGTACCGCCTGAAGCACTTAAGGTAAGTGATGCATCAGTGGTACACGTTGGTCCATTGGCGGCAATTAAGTTCGCTTCAACTGGTGCAGGTTCAGTAATCGTAATATCCAAGGAGTTGAATGTACATCCAAACCCATCGGTAATGGTGATGTTATAGGTTCCCTGACCTAAATTGCTAAATACATTAGAAGTTTGTGGACCAGAACTGCTAGGTGTTGGACTTATGGTGTTTAATGTATAGGTGTAATTAAGGCCTTGCCCACCTGTTACATTATTAACTGTAATTGATGCATTTTGATCACCAAAACACGCTAATGTTGAAGCGCTAACAGTGAAGGTCGCATCAATAGGTGCTGGTTCGTCTAACGTGATATTTGTTGAAGCCACACAACCTTCAGCATCCCTCACATTTACAGTATAAATTCCTGCTGAAAGATTCTCAAAGGTATTGTTTGGAGAATAAGGGATAGATATGGGCCCTGTCAATTCATACTCATAAGAACCCCATCCGCCATCTGCTTGTGCGGTAATGGTTCCTTCTGAATTGGAACATGTGACATTTGATGTTTCTGAAACATTTAGAGCCAAAGGTTCTGGTGGAGAAACAATAATAACGTTGGCTGCTGCCGTACAGAAAGGCATATCGGTTTGTGTAATAGAGATGTCATAGGCTCCTGCCGTCAATCCGTTGACGGTCACTGGGCCTGAAGAGGTATTGGTGTTTACAAGGCCTGTCATGCTAACTCCCATGGCATCAAAAACTTCGTATGCGTAGTTTCCTGAGTAGCCATTGACACTAAACTCCAATGACCCTGAATTGTCCCCAAAACAGGTTATCGTATTTGGGGTGACCGAAATGCTCGGCGGTGTAGCTGAAGGTATGGTTATGTCAACATCTTCGGAACATCCCGTTATATTATCCAGAACCGTAATTGTATAGGTTCCCGAAGGAATGCCAGTTATGGTATTTGAAACAATACTTACCGAAGCGGGTAACGGATTGATACTGTAGGTATAATTTCCAGAACCACCAGTTGTGGCTATACTCACCTCACCATCATTGTCATTACATGAAGCATTTGCCACCAGACTAGGAGTAACGGTCAATGGCGGAAGAATATCAACCGACACCAAATTTCCACAACCATTAGCATCTTGTATCTCAATGGTATGCGTACCTGAAAATAAGTTATTTATGGTAAATGGCGCATTAAAAGTCTGGAATGCTCCACCGTCAATACTATAACTATATGGCGGAATTCCCGGACTATCTAAAGTCACGTCAATTGAGAATTCTCCATCCGTAAGGATACAAGAGTCGGTTAATGTGGCTGATATAGTAGGGGAAGGGTCCTCTGGAAGAGCCACAAGCTCACTAACAACACATCCGTAAGCATCAATAGTATGAACATAATAGTTTCCAGCATCTAAATCAAAGACGTTGTTAGGTGCCCAATTTGGATCAGATTCCGCTGGTGGTGCAGCAGTGGTTGTAACTTGGTATAAGTATGGAGGCGTTCCGTTTTGGGCCACACCACTTATCTGTCCGGAATTAGGATTACAATTGGCATTGTTGTTTATTAATACGGTTAAATCCAATGGGAATTGAGATTCCGTAATGTTAAACGGTATGCTAACAACACCACAACCAGCGTTCGGCCCAGAAGTTTCAGAAATCAGCACATAGTAATTTCCAAAGGGTAGTGGGCCTAAATTTGTTACATTCAATGTGCCATTGGCTGGGACCGAGCCAGTACCGCTTATACCTGTTGAAGCTTGAGATAGCGAATCAAAAATTTCATACGAAACATCTACCGCGCTTCCATAGATACTATTTATTTCGAATGACACATTTCCATCTGCACTTCCGGTACAGCTAATATTATCGGCTGCTACCGCAGTTATGGAAAGGGTTGAATTTGTAGGTATAGGAGCGGTTGCAGGCTCATAATAGCTACAATTCGTGGACTGGTCGTATACGATGAAGGTATAGCTCACACCAGGAGTAAGTCCCGTAAATGTTGCAGATTGACTTCCTGGAACGTCTTCTGGCAACCAAGATCCGGGAGGGTTAGGGTATACTGAAATAGGACCTTGATAAATGCTAAAGAAGAATGGACCGGTACTACTTAGTGATGAGCCAACGCTAACCACTGCTTGCCCGCCAGTTGTACAATCAACAGAAGTGTCAATATTAATATCTAAATCAGTTGGAGGTGAAGCCACTAAGACATCTTGTTGGAGTACAGAGCAACCATTGGCGTCGACAATATTGATTTGGTATAAGCCAAAATCGACAACATCAAAACTAACTGAGGTTGTTCCTGCAAGATTAAATTCTGAATTGGAATAGCCATTGGTACCCGTTACAAAATAGTTGTAAGGAGCTGTTCCACCAGTAACACTATTTATGATGATTGAACCTTGAGATACACCACTAGCCGTACAAGTTATATCTACAGTGCTGTAGTCCAAGGTAATTGGGTCTGGTTCCAATATAGTTACAGGTGCTGTTGCAGTACATGCATTGGCATCGCTAACGGTTACTATATAATCTCCGGCTGGCAAGCCTGCAGTCTGTGACCCAAAGTCCGTACTCGTAGTACTATTAAATACATTTACAGTGAATGGTGGTGTTCCTGCGGTATTGTCTATAGAGATATCCAAAACGCCTGTAGCGTCACCATTACATAAAATATCCTGAACTTGAACAACGGAAGTTATGGATGGAGGGACAACAGGATTGACAACAATTTCTGAGGATAGTGCCGTACAGCCGTTTCCATCAGTTATTTCAAATTGGTACGTACCTTCCTGTGTTGTAGTATAAGTGAAAGGAGAACCTGTACTGCCTAAGTCGGTAAAAGCACCACCATTAAATGATACGGCATAAGTAAAAGGAGCTGTACCGGTAATGCTTCCTGTTATAACTGCATCCGGACTTGCCGTACAATCTAAGCCTTCAGTGAGAATAACATTTACGGTAGGACTTGGAATTGGGTCGATAGTAAAGGTTTCGCTATATGTACAGCTATTCTCATCCCTTACTTGGAATGTATAAGTACCTGGGCTTAAACCAAAGAAATTGTTATCTGTTTGATAAGGTGTAGCTGCGGCAGCTGGTGCGACTATTTGGTATTCTATAGCACCAGTCCCGCCAATAACATTAGTTATGGTAACATCTGCGGTGTTGTCTGGACAAGTAACTGCCGTACTGGTAATGTCAATATCAGTGATAGGGTTTAATGGAGCGACAACTATTTCATTCGTCGCTATGAAACAACCAGAAGCATCTTGAATTGTTACGGTATAGTTGCCATCTGTCAATCCATTGAAAATGTTACTTGGCTGGAAGTTTACACCATCAAGACTGTACTGATATGGAGGAGTCCCTCCAGTAACTCCAGTAACAGTAATAGTTCCTGTGGATAAACAGGAATAAGGTGCTGTTAATTCTGCAAGCCCTGTAATCTCTGGGTTGGTCGTAATAGTTACGGTTTGTGCAAGTGTATTACAAACCGATGTGCCAGACGTGTATTCTACAACAACATCATAATCGCCAGCACTTAGTCCAGTGAAAACAGATGACGAAACAAATGTTGCACCACCATCGATACTGTAGGCCAAACTGTTTCCGTTTGGGTTGGTAACGTTTATATCAATAGAACCTGTATCACCAGATGCACCACAAACAATATCTATGGTATTAATGGTGAAATCTGGTTCAGGTATTTCACCCACTTCAATCGTAGTTGTAGCTTCACAATTATTACTATCTATAACTAAAATGTTATAAGTACCAGGTGCTGTAACCGTAAATACAGGAACCGTTTGGAAGTCTACAGTACTATTTACGAAATAAAAGTATGGCGGTGTACCACCATCTGGATAAATAGTGATTTCTCCATCGGTACAATTAAGTGGAGAAGTAACAGCTGCTGTAACCGTAAGTAGTGGCGGCTCAACTATAGTAATGTCTTCAGAATAGATACAACCATCTTCTGTTTCAACCGTTGCCGTATAGGTGCCTGGATTCAGATTTTCAAAGGTATAGCTGTTATCCATTGTAGGACCAACACTGTTAACCGGATTACCTCCACTGGTTAAAGTAAAAAAGTACTGCGGATCGGCATCATTCGCTGCTAATTGGATATTACCCAAGCCACCATGACAGAACGGCTGTACTACTGTAGAGCTTACATTGAAATCCCTTGCTCTAATTTGAACGTCTGGCACGGTAAAAATACATGGATTGGTATTTACACCAACCTGTCTGATGTAAACCGTGTAAAAACCAGGTGTATTTACCAAGAATACATTGCTCGCTTGCCAATTTGCATTATCAAGGCTATACTCATAACCAGACGGCACATTATTTACCGTAATACTTCCAGGAGTTGTACAGATGATATCCGTTGCGGTTACTGTTGGTTCCAGTAAATTCTCATAAACATTGAAATAGAATTGCAAAAAGCAACCACCTTCGTAGTTTATGGTTAAACGGAATTGCCCAGCCGTGTCGGCAAGAAAGTCAGGACCGGTTTCAACCTCATTCCATACACAGGAATCATCCTCGTTAGCACAATCTGGATCAGTTACAGCTGGACAACTAGACTCGTCCAATTGCTCCCATATAATTGAAGACGAATCTGAAATATTTGTTTGAATAAATCTTGAATCATTGGCGCCACATAAGAATATATTTGGTAGTAATTTACCATCATTAGGGCAGGTGACAACCTCATCAGCGTATGGAATAACTGGATTAGTAATATTATTTCCAAACAACTGAACTTCGAATATTTGATCGATGGATTGACATGGAGCCGCCGCGATGTTACGCACATAATACGTACCTGAGGCATCAACCGTAATGGTTTGTGTCGTTCCAATAACAGGAGTAAAGGATGGACTAGTGGACCAAATATAGGAATCATAGCCTTCGGCTGCTGTTATATCAACGGAGTCTCCACAAAGGGTGACCGTTTCCTGAAAAACACAATCGTCTAGATCGGCTAGAAAGTTTGTTGTCTGTGGTGATAATAAACATCCTGTATTACTACTATAACTTGGGTCATCCGTAATTTGGAATGTTGGATTGGTCTCGCTGCTATACGTTGCAAAAGCTTGGTTTTGAATAAGGTCTGAGCACACATCAACCAATTGCTGGCAACTTTCAACCACTGTAACTTGTATTCTTATTTCATAAGCTGGGTCAAATTCTTCCACTAAAGAATCATCAATTGCAAAAACTATTTCCCTTGTATCAGGGTCATAGCTTTGAACGGTAACACCAGGTGGGAGCGTTAAACCAGAAGGGTAATCCAAAATCGTATTTATTGGAAGTATATCCCTTATGGTAAAGTTAATGGCATCATCATTACCAGTATTTTGAAAACCGATAACGTAAGTAAGCTCCTGTCCTAAATCCACAACCTGACCACCAATATCATTGCCAAATTCATCTTCGACGATTTTAGTCAAAACAATATCTGGTTCAATAATTTCCACAGAAAAGGCTGTTGCAAAAGCACCGTAACCATCTCCATTTGTTGTTAATTTTAAATCACCAGCCGTCGCATCATTGGGCAGTACTGTGTTACCTGGATTTGGAATATCTACATTGTTTATATCCATTCCGAGCGTATTTAAGCTGGGAGGGTTTCTATCTACATTGTGAACTCCATTTCTGGTAATCGTTGAGTTAAAAAAGTTGAATTCTTGATTTATGGCATCTGATATCACCGTAAAATTTGGGTTCGTGCTTGCCCTAAATTGAAATGAATCTCCAGTAATACCAATGTCTCCTTCTAGGGCAGCCACACCAATATTTGCATTAACAGGGTAGGGTGCAGGTAAGGTTTGAAATCCTGATACAGGAATATCCAATTCAGATCCACCTTGAACGCCTGCGTAACCATCAAAAAGCGCAATATACTTGCTTGGAAGCACAGGACTTTCGTAGATGACAACAAGTGTCCATCCAGCAGAACAACCTCCTAATCTTCTACCTCTTGTAGCTCTTAAATTTGCTACAGTATATTCGCCATCGGCCTCTGCCAAACCTTGCAATAAATTTGTAACATTCTTATAGCAGATTATGGGTGAATCCTTAAATGAATTTTCTACACCAGGGCCATAGTATTCATAGCCATCAAATATGATGTCATCTTCCTCTCCAGGTGCATCTGGGTCATTGTCTGCGACCAAATCTATAAAGTCACCAGTTGGTAGTCTAAACTTAATTTGGTTCCAATCCTCAAGCCTTGGTGTCCCTTCAAATTGAACCGAAGGGTTGTTAGCTACTTCCAAAGGATAAACAGAAGCCCAATACAAACCAGCATACAGGATACGTTTACAAGAGTTGTCCGTAACTAGATTCGCACTACTTGAACTAAAAATGTCGGGGTCGCCGCCACTTTCAACATTGATGTAAACACCTTCTTGGTTGTTGTTTATTTGTGTACCGTTGTAAGGCTGCGGAAGTCCAGCACCTGTAACAATACTATTTCCTATAAAAACGATGTCCCCTTTTACTTTTATGCTTCCGCCCTCTAATCGTGGTGTAAACGGTACAGGAAGCTGTGCAAATGCTTCGGTATTGGTACCTAAAATAAGTACCAACATGGCAATGCTAAAAGCGCGCTGTAGCGAATTAAACTGAAGCCCTATCTTATTTTTTTGTTTAGATAAGACACCATAACATTTTGAAATGAAATCTATTATAAATCTAATTGATTTCTGGTTAGTAGGTCTTTTCATGGTTTTTCTTTTTTTATCTACACGTGTTCGAGGGGCTAAACAAGTGTAGACGTGCTTAACTATTAATTTTCAATTTTAACAATGGACATCTTAGAATTATAAGGTTGATTACCTCTTGTATTCAGCTCTTGTCTTGCATTGTTTATGTCGTTTACTTTTTTGCTATAGATATAATATTTGGACGTATTTACATCGTAAAAGAAATCTATATTCTTATTGCCCGAGGCAACTACTTTTGTAACAAATTCATTTCGTTTTTCAACGTCGCTATGAACAGCAAGAATTAAATAATAACCATCTGGTGTATTGCTTATATTCTTTAAGATCTTTATGTTGTTACCTAGCTCTTCTCCAAAATCAAACTCATTGATGCTAACACCCGAATTGCTCACTGTGGTAGTTTCCTTAATGTTCTTCAATGCTGCACGATCTTGTCTGTAACGTTCTTCCTCATTGTCAAAGGCCGCACGCTTAATTCGACGTCTTCTTTCAAACTCTGTGGCAACACGGATATCTTTTAGTTGACTCTCTAATCGCGCCTTAGTGTCTAGAGCTTTGAGCTGTTCAGACTTGAGTCGTCTTATTTCCTTTTTATAATACAGTAGAACCACGTCGTTAGTTAAGGTGTCTCCAATTATTGTCTCTTCGTACAGTTCTTCTAATTCTTCGATTTTTTGACTTCTGGATTCTATAAGAGCATCTAAATCTGTTTGAATTGCCTGTAGTCTTTGATTTTCGGCAGTGATGCTTTTAAATGGTCTTGGTTGAACAGCAATGCCCTGTTCAGAGAGGTCATTCTCTTGTTTTAACGCTTTGAGGTCTGCATCCTTGACCATGACCATACTATCCAACTCCCTTAATAAGCTGGCCTGTTCTACTGAAGACGCTTTAGTTTCTGTCTCAATATTCAGCATCTGCTTAGTGCGCTCATCGCTTGATTCCTCAATTAATGTTGCTACGTCAACAACTATGGAATCTTTTTTGGTAGTTGAGTCTTGTTGCAGTTCCGCTGCAGCTAGGGCTTTAGCTTCTGCGTCTTTTCTAGCTTTTTCCTCAGCTAGGCGTTGCGCTTCTGCTTGGGCTTTGGCTTCGGCTTCTTGTCTCGCTTTTTCTTCGGCTAGGCGTTGCGCTTCTGCTTGGGCTTTGGCTTCGGCTTCTTGTCTCGCTTTTTCTTCGGCTAGGCGTTGCACTTCTGCTTGTGCTTTGGCTTCAGCTTCTTGTCTTGCTTTTTCTTCGGCCAATCGTTGTGCTTCTGCTTGGGCTTGGGCTTCGGCTTTTTGTCTCGCTTCTGCTTGTGCTTTGGCTTCAGCTTCTTGTTTTGCTTTTTCTTGTGCTGCTTGCGCTCTTTTTAATTCCTCCGCTGCCTTGGCTTCTGCCTCCGTATTCGCCGCTGCTACACTAACCTTTTTAGGTTCAACTTTTTGGGAATTTGGTTGAGGTGTTGATTTTTGTGCAGTTCTTGATGTTTTTGAGGTATTGGCGCGACGTCTATAGCCTCGTCTCTTATCCGTAGAGATTAATCCGGCAACTTCATCGTCGTTACTATATCTAAGTCGTCTGTTTGGACTGAAACGATAAGCCAAGGTGATTTCATGAGAGGGTCCAAAAGCACTAAGGTCTCCTATGGCGCGCTCATAATTATATTCGGCAGCAATGTGTTCTGTAATATTGAGACCTACACCAGCAGATGCTCCAAAAACCGAGTTGTACCCTACTTGAGCCCAAATTCCTTTTGGAACTGTGAGCATAGCAATACCAGATAAAATAGTCTCATCTTTATAAAACTCCGACCGAAGCAATCCAGAAAATTTGCTGTTGTCAAAAAATCCTCGACTTTGCATATATCCAGTGTACATTACATGTGCTTGGATACCCTGCTCAGGGTTATCTTGTAGCAATTCCGAAGATTCAAAATTGTAAAGGGCCAAGTTGTTTACAGCTACTCCAAAATCAAAAAATTCAGTACCAAAGTTAATACCTGGATTTACCGTTAATAAAAAGTTCTGTGGCACATTCTGTAATGCAGGATCTTCAAAATTGACTACGACATTAGATGTGTTTATACCACTTTGATAAGCACCAACATTTAGACCAAACGTTAGATTTGAGCCCCTTGATACCTGCACATTGTAAGCAAAATTTAAAACGCCTCCAAAGGTTGTGAGCACACCGTAATTTTGTTGAAATAAACTAAGACCTGCACCAATATTTTCTTTAAAACGTCCGCCATAATTGGCAATGTAGGACTGTGGTGCATCATTGAATTGTACCCATTCCCTTTTGTTTGTGATGCTGATGAACTTAGTCTGTTCCCTCACGAAACTGAACGTAGGATTTATGAGGTATCTATTGAAGGTTAAAGAATTTCGAATAGGCAAATTTAAGGCAACAACACCGTCTCCCTCTTGAGCACATACGGCTTGAAGTAGGCAAAGAAACACAAATAATATGAGGAGTTGCACTTTCACCTTATCTAATTATTGTTATTGAACCTTTTTCGGTTTTGTTGTTGCTTGTTGTTATGACGTAATAGTAAACTTGGTTTATGCTATTTAATCCCAAATCGGTTTGAGGCCAATCGTTTTGGTAGTTATTGGTTTTAAAAACCAATTGGCCGCGATTGCTGTAAATTTCAACTTCTGTATTTGTACCGCTCACATATTGTTGTGGGATTATCCATGTGTCATTAATGTTGTCGCCATTTGGGCTAATGACATTAGGTATTTTAGAAAGCTCAGGAAAAGGGTCGATGGCCTCTTCTAAGGAAAAATCATAAGCCACTGAGCCTTCGCAACCTTGAGTCTCTGTTATGACTACAGAATAATCTCCAAATTCAGAAACAGCCAATGTGTCTGAGGTTGCATCAGGGATTAAAGTGTTATTGAAATACCATTCAAAAATCGGTTGTACAGCGGTTGTACTTACCATTACCGTTAAGCTTTCACCATCTTCAATAGTGTTTATATCATCTACATTTATGGAACTTTCAAATAATAAACTCTCAAGTACAATTGAACCAGAAGCCGAACAGGTGCCTAAATCTACCTGAACTGAAAATGTACCGGATTCATTGGTCTGATACATCTGCTCCGTAGCACCAGGAATAATAACACCATCTTTAAACCATTGATAAGAATTACCTCCAAGCGTGCTAAGAGTGGTCATTCCTTGCTCAGGGCAATAGGGATTACCTAAGCTAGATACAATGCTCGCTGTAGCTTCACCACTGGATACTTCAATTACGGTTACTCTGTTTGAGAATGAATTGGAAGTACAGCTACCATAGTTGGTTTCTACAAAGTATGTCCCTGGAGTACTGACTTCCAAGCTTTCCCCTTGGGCTATAAACTCTGATGTTGTTGGTCCTGTTTCTCTAAACCAATTGAAGGTTAAGGAAGGATAGTTTAATGGTGAATCATTATCTCCAGTACCTGGGTTGTCTATCGTTAGCAAGTAACTTCCGCCAGAACAAAATGCAGCAGAAGCTACTAAATTATTGATTGTAAATGGTGAATCTTGCTGCTTAAAGTAAGCTGCAAACGGAACGGAACCACTGCTTGTTGCCACCGGAGCACTACTTTTTATTCTAATACGATAATTCTCTCCTGTAGTCGTTTCAGGAATACTAAAACTCACTGTTGCTGGTGAAACGGTAATTTCACCTGGTTGTGATGTAAATAATAGGGTAGGTTCTGAGAAATCACCCGAGGCGTCAGACATTTCCACCGTGAATTGATTGGTGGGTTGCAAACCAGATTCTGGCGAGAATATAAAAGTGGCACTGTAGGTGTTAAATTGAGCACTTGCGCAAGCCTGACTAAACCCGAGATTTGGTGCACCAATTACAACCTGAGCGCTAACCGTAAGTGTTAGCACTGAAAAGCCAATCCATAGGAAAAGTAATTTTGCGGTTAAGTTTGGGAGCATGAAAGTTAAGGTTGTAGTTGTTTATCTATACGCTAATGGTTTTATAGGTATTATAAAAATTGTATTCTCAAGATTTAGTCGTCATCATTATCGTTAGACGCAATGATTTTGTTTATTCGCAACCTGTAATCAGGACGCTTCAGACTGTGAGCATCGATAAAGGTTTCGCTATCTGGTCCTCGGGAATACACATTATTAAAAACTCTGCTTCCGTACCAATTTTCTAAATCATCGTTATTGGAATAGTTTTTAACAAATATGTTTCCTTTACAATTATTGAAATAGGTACTGGTAAACTGTATTTTTTCTAAGTTTTCGTTATTGATTTTAATGGTCTCATCGAGATACACAGCAGGGTAGAATCCAGAGATAACACTTCTATCAATAGCGAAGGATGTATTCTTATCTATAAAGATTGCCTCTTTTACTAGGCCAACTTCGATATCAGATTTCAAATTATCTGACACATTGATCAGTGTAAGGTTTTCTGCATTGACTATGGTTTCTGCTTTGGTTGAGTTTAAACTTTCGTTTTCATTATAAGATTTTACGACCAAACATCTAGACCCATAAGGACTAGATACATATGGTGAACGCACAGCTAAGGAGTTCAAAATATCTGCTTGCGCACCATAATTGAAAACATAGTCATTTTGGTTAGCTCTAAAGGACACCATTTTCATCATAAAAGGTTTGCCACCAAGTACAGCGACAGCGTTGCCCTCGCAATAGCTTACCATAACATTTTCTAGGACTGTTTCATGGCCAACGCCAGCTAGTGTAAGGCCGTTAAAATTTCCAAAATTCTTTGTTTTCTTTCCGGCAAATTCAATTCTTACATATCTGAGCACACCAGAATTACTGTCTACATCATCGCCACCATAGCTTATCGTTTGAAAAGAAGTGGGTTGTAGACCAAACTCCAAAGAGGCAGCATTACCGAACATATTAGTAGGTGCATTGCCTAAAACAAACAATCCGCCCCAGTCTCCTGCTTTCTTTGCACTGCGGCTTGAGGTAAAGATAATGGGATCGGTCTGAGTACCTTCTGCAATAATCTTAGAGCCTTTACTAATGATTAAAGATCCTTTGGTTTTAAAATCTCCAAGGATTACTGTTCCCGGCTCAATGATGAGATTGGCATTATTTACAACATAAACATCTCCCAACAGAAGGTAGACATTGTTCTTTGTAAGTTTTGTGTCTTCTGTAATGTCGCCACTCAATATTTGGGTAGGCTCACCATAGTCTTTTTGACTTGGACTAAAATCAGTCCAATTATTTAACCAATTATTGTAACCAATTATTCCTTTTTCTTGTTGCGCAGAAAGTAAAGAAGATGCACAAACGAAAAATAACGTGATTTTAAGTATTGTTTTCATAGTAGGTTAATTCAATTTTATGTCAGTTTTGGGCTCTGTATCAATAAGAATCAAACATATTAAGAATACCTACCAAATACAAAAAATATCGATGAAATACACAAAAAATAAATATAAAGTTGAAAATACCTACAAAAACAAAGAATAACGACTCGATTTTTAACAGAGAACGCTTTTATTTTCTTTTTTTGGTAATGGCAGATTGAGTTAGAAACATAAAAAAAGCCCTAGGTTTTCTAGGGCTTTACTAACTAAAATAATCAACAATTACTCTCTATTAAAATCATCGTAGGTGTGAAGCGATTTTAAAGTTTCCTCATAAAATAAAATGGCTGCAATCAAATCTGATGTATCAGAGTATGGCAATATTTTTCTTTGGAATTCTACAGCCTTGTCAAAATAGGTTGAAGAGGCTTCGATATTTTCCTTTAGCGCCCTTTTATTATCTTTTGTTTCAGGAATACCTAAAGATGCCATGGTAACTCCAGGTTTAGTAGCAAAAGCTATATTGGGCAATATGTTTACAATAACCTCAATTCGCTCAATGTATAGATCCAACAAGGCACCTTTAGGCAGCTTATCCAGTTCTTCACGGCTGTGGTATTTAGAGATGTTTACTTTTCCGCTAATAATACTTTGGGAAGACTTGTTTTTCTGCGCATAAGAAAAACTAATCATTAAAACGAAAATGGAACAAAGTAGGGTAGTTTTGGGTTTCATTTTTGAGTTCTTTTAATTCATCTGGTGAAGCAAATCTATACAAATTATACTTAAAAACAAGAAAAATCATTAAAAATATTTAACACTTTAAATGCATATTTCATAGATAAAGTGCGAAAATACCGGACAAAAAACATTTTTTATCGATAAAATACAAACCTGTTTTAAAGCTATAATAGCTCTTAAAATGACGTCTTTAGGTGCTCATAAAAAGTGTTAGGTTTTAGGTTTTTTATATCAAAAACAATTGAGGTGTTATGTCACTCGTTCAAAATGAAATCGATACGAAATGTATTCAGTTCATCGGCAGTTTTTGCATTTTCAGACAGAACATCGAACAAATTTACCGGTTTATGTAATTAATTGGCATTACAAGAGGTAATCTAAGAACTTTGATTACCAAATCGTTAATGCCCCATGAAAAAAATAATGAATCTTCTGATGTTGGTGTGTTTTTATAGCACCATCTCTATTGTAAATTCCCAGAACAATTCCGAAGCGTCCAAAGACCTGAACCCGATTTACGATTATGGGTCTAGGAATTTAAGTAGTGTTGATAGTGTTCCTGACTATAATTTAAAGAATCAAAAACTCAAACTCACAGGAGTTATTTATCAATCCGACGGTAAAACACCTGCAAAGGATGTTATTTTATACGTAGAGCAACCCGATGAATACGGGAATTTTGATTTAAGGGAAGACAACGGTAAAAGATATGTCCATCATAGAGTTTGGGTAAAAACGGATAGCGAAGGTCGTTATACCATTTATACCTTCGTCCCAGGAAACGATAGGAGATATCAGCAATACAAGCAACTATTTCCCGTTGTTAAAGAACCGTCTAGAGAAGCATACGAAATAGAAACATTTTTATTTGATGATGATCCATTAGTATCTAAGTATTGCCGAAAGCGCTTAGCTAAGAAAGGTGATATTACCCGAATTCTAAAACCAAAAATGGTTGATGGGATTTTAGTGGCAGAACGCGACATCATTTTAAAACAAGAACTGTCCGATATAAAATAAGTTAATTTTAGTGTTTAAGTTAGTGGTTGGCTCTTGTCTATTTTAGACAAGGGCTTTCTTTTTTAACTAAAAGTGCTTAACACGTATCCCAGATACTTATTTGATATCATACATAAAAATCATATCTTTAGTAGTTATTAGCCTAAGGTTTGACTAACTCTAACTTAAAAAATTAATATTATGTCTTCTGGAATTTTTATTACCCTAGCTGGTATTCTATGCATTTTGTTTGGTTTGTTTTATTCTAAAAATTCAACACTAAGGGTTGCCGTTGGGATTATTGGTGCCATTTTGTTGATTTATGGTGGTTACACTTACGGAAATATAGAGCCAATGCCACATATCGAGACGTTTGATACAGGAAACAAACTGCAGGTGACTTACCCTATAGAAAAAGTTCAAGTCTTATCGCCTGTAGAAGGAGACTCCGTCAAATGTAGGATCCTAACGCTAGGGGTTTATCCAGAATCGCACACTAAAGATATTTGGGTTTTATTGAAACCTTCTGACGATAAGTACTATCCACAATCCGACAATACGAATACCTCTTTCAAACTTAACGGAGAATGGCAGGTGGTTACGCGGTTTGGTGGCGATAAAGGCGAAGCTTATGAGCTAATTGTTTATGAAACTGATGAGGCTGCTAGCGCGTTTTTTAGTGAAACAATAGCAGAATGGAAATCGAACAACGATTACGTTGGCTTGGAATTACAAGAAATCCCAACCGGTGCTACTGAAATAGATCGCATATCAGTTTCGCTCAAGGATAATTGCCGAGGTGTATTTTAAGGCTAGAGTAAGCGTTCTGCAATTTCCAGCCAATTGTCAACACGTGTAAAACCACGTTCGTTAACATTATGAGGCGAACTAAACAATAAGGTATCTCCCTCGAAGTCTTTAAGGTTGTAACTACGGTCGTCAATAAGTAAATCACCGTTTAGCATAAATTTGTAACCGCAGTATATGCGATAGTGCCAGCTTATAAAAGGGAAGTGCTCATCTAGCCAATCACTTTTTTCTTTTAAAGAGTTTGGAAATTGAGATGCTGCCGTAGCAATATAGACATCATGGGTTTGGCTTAACGCCTTCATTACGTCTTGGCTGTTTTCTATTGGTTGCAACTCCCTAAAGAAGCCAGGACTTGTAACATGACGACGAATACCGTCTTGATGTATGTCAGGTACATTTTGCCAGACTTCACCATGTTCTATTTGTTCAAGAGAGAGATTGGCTTTATGCTCCTTATTATACCATTCAATGTGTTTACCATAGGTATCTGCCAACACATCATCCATATCTACAAATATGCGCATCGTTTTTTTGTGCAAGTTACATTGAGTTTATTGTAATACGAGACGATTACAGCATTCTTAACATTATCTTACTATCAGTTTAACATAAACGACCTATTTATTCCATAATTATTGTAATGGAAGAGGGATATCGGTCAAAGATTCGTACCTTAAGAGCTAAATACCAAAATTCAAGACTAATGACAACCAAACCAATTCAAGCCTTTGGCACAGAAGCCCCAGACGCAGATTTAAAACAAATTCAAATCGAAAGAAGAACAGTTCTTCCAGATGATGTGGAAATTGATATTCTATACTGTGGCGTCTGCCATTCGGATTTACACTTTGCCAAAAATGATTGGGGTATGACTGAATATCCCGTGGTGCCAGGACATGAGATTGTTGGTCGTGTCAAACAAATTGGAGACAATGTTTCTAAACACAAGGTTGGAGATATTGTTGCAGTTGGTTGCTTGGTGGATTCATGTAGGACATGTCAGAATTGTAAAAATGATTTGGAACAGTATTGTCCAGAATGGGTTGGTACTTATGGTGGTTATGATAAGCACCTAGAAACCAATACACATGGCGGCTATTCACAATCCATAGTGGTAGATGAAGCTTTTGTACTAAGTGTTCCTAGTAATTTAGATTTGGCAGGCGTAGCACCAGTATTATGCGCTGGGATAACAACTTGGTCTCCATTACGTTACTGGAATGTTGGAGAAGGAACCAAAGTGGCTGTTGTTGGATTAGGTGGATTGGGACACATGGCCTTAAAATTAGCAAATGCCCTAGGTGCACACGTCACTTTATTTTCTAGGTCACCTAATAAAATAGAAGATGCCAAGGCCTTAGGTGCACACGAAGTTGTTATATCTACTGATGAGAGCCAGATGGAAGCTGCTATGGGACGTTTCGATTTAATTTTGGACACTGTGCCATACGAGCATGATTTTAATCCTTATATCAACACACTCAATGTTAATGGAACTCTGGTCATATTAGGTTTTCTTGGTGTTTTAGAACCACCTTTGGTTACCGTTCCTATGATTATGGGCCGAAAATCTGTTGCTGGTTCACTTATTGGAGGAATTGCTGAAACCCAAGAATTACTTGATTTTTGTGGGAAACATAATATTACCTCTGATGTTGAAATGATAAAAATGCAAGACATCAATACAGCCTATAAGCGAATGCTCAAAAGTGACGTGAAATACCGTTTTGTCATTGATATGTCATCACTTAAATAAAAGGGATTAAATTATTGATTAATCATCGGCTTTAGGGTTTGCCAAACGGTTTGGGCTACAATTTCATGGCCTTCAGCTGTTGGATGTATGCCATCTGATTGGTTGAGCTCTTTGATGCCACCAACATCCTTTAAGATAAAAGGAATGAACTTTACATCTTGCGTTTTGGCAATATCGGCAAAAACAGCTCTAAATTCAGACGTGTAGTCTTGCCCCATATTAGGCGGTAACTCCATACCAGCGAGAATTATTTCTGTTTCAGGATTTTTGGTCCTTACTTTTTCAATGATTTGCTCAAGATTATTTTTGGTTTCAGTCAATGGAATGCCACGTAATCCATCATTCCCGCCAAGCTCCAATAAAAATATGTCTATGTCTTGTTGCATAACCCAATCGATACGACTGAGGCCACCAGCAGAGGTTTCGCCACTTAATCCAGAATTAATTACGGTGTAATTTAGATCAAGGCTATCTATTTTTTGTTGCAGAAGCGCAGGATATGCCTCGCTTGTGTCATCCAAGCCATATCCAGCAGTAATGCTGTCTCCAAAACAGAGTATGGTTTTATTATTATTAATTTCCTCGGTATTAGCTTCTTCTGTGGATTCAGATACAGCAGTCTCTTCAGTCGATTTGGATTGTTTGGAATCGGCACAATTAAAACATAATATTATACTTAGAAAATAACAAAACTTTATGAGTTTAATGCCTTTCCTGATTGGCAGGATTGCCTGCAAATGTGTATTTTTCGTCATAGCGTAAAACGCGCAAAAATTGTTAGTATATAATGTCAAAGATATTAAAGATAAATGGCTTGGGGAAAACCTATACGACGGGCCAAAAACAATTAACGGTATTAAAGGATATTACCTTTGAGGTAGAAAAGGGTCAAACTTTTTCAATTGTAGGACCATCTGGAAGTGGTAAAACAACCTTACTTGGCTTATGTGCTGGATTGGATGATCCCAATTCTGGTAGTGTAGAGCTCTGTGGCTATAATCTCAATAATTTAAATGAGGATGAGCGTGCTCAATTGAGAAATAAGGAAGTTGGGTTTATATTTCAGAATTTTCAGCTTCTACCAACATTGACTTCACTAGAGAATGTTAGTGTGCCCTTAGAGCTTCAAGGGGATAAGAATGCCATGCCCAAAGCAATAGAACTTTTAACCAAAGTAGGCTTGGCAGACCGTTTAGATCATTATCCTTCCCAGTTGTCTGGAGGAGAGCAACAACGTGTGGCCCTGGCAAGAGCGTTTGCCAACTCACCATCTATACTTTTTGCAGACGAACCAACGGGTAACTTGGATGAGGAAACTGGAGAAAAGGTCATTCAATTGTTATTTGATTTAAATAAGGAAGCTGGTACCACTTTGGTCATGATTTCCCATGATTTGGATTTGGCCAATCGTACGCAACAAATTTTAAGACTTAAAGGAGGGCAAATCCTTACTAATGAACCTACCACATAATTTGGAAGCTAAACCACCTGTTATAAAGACGAAGACGTCATGGCTATTTAAAATGGCATGGCGAGACGCCAAAGCAAGCAAAATCCGATTGCTTCTGTTTATGTCATCCATCATCCTTGGGATTTCTGCGGTAGTAGCTATACAATTGTTCAGTGAAAACCTTACCAAAAATGTAAAGCAGCAGTCAAAAAATCTTATGGGTGCAGATTTTATTATAGATACACGGCAGGAGCCTACGGAGCGTGTGCAGGCGATAATTGATTCCCTCCAACCAAAGGCTAAGGAAGTCAATTTTGTATCTATGATTGCGTTTCCAAAAAATGATGGTACTAAATTGGTCAGGGTTCGAGGTATTGAAGGTGATTTTCCCCTCTATGGTCAAATGGAAACAAATCCTGAAAACGCCGCCTTATCATATCAAGACAAAAATGGCGCTCTCGTGGATGCCACCTTATTATTACAATTTGGAATAGAAGTCGGCGACTCCATAAAAGTAGGGAAGGTTACGCTTCCTATTTTAGGTGTGCTAAATTCGATTCCGGGTAGCACAGCAGTGTCCACATCGGTGGCGCCTCCTGTGGTAATTCCATACAGCACTATTGAAGCAACAGAACTGCTGCAGTTTGGAAGCAGAAAGGAATATCAATTTTTTTTTAAAGCACCAGACACCTTAGACCTAGAAAAGCTTGATGATGAAATAGATCCTATACTAGACGCTGAAAATGCAGATTTAGATACGCATACAAGTACAAGTCGCCGTTTGGGCAGGCGTTATGAGAATGTAGGTAAGTTTTTAAATCTGGCAGCGTTTATAGCTTTGTTGTTAGGGTGCCTTGGTATCGCTAGTTCTGTTCAAATATATATTAAGGAAAAATTACGCGCTATCGCAGTATTAAAATGCCTTGGAGCTAGCCGCAAACAGAGTTTTGTTATTTTTTTAATTCAAATTGCGGGAATAGGTCTTCTAGGTGGAATAATAGGAACTGCAGTAGGTGCAGCCATTCAAGGTATTTTTCCGTATGTGCTCAAAGCATTTTTACCTTTCGAGCTAGATATGGCTCTTTCGTTTAAACCACTATTTATTGGTGTGTTTTTAGGTTTGTTTATGTCCGTATTGTTTGCATTGTTGCCGTTAATGCACACTTGGTATGTTTCTCCCTTGAAGGTTTTGCGGGTTACAGAAGAGCCCAACGAACCCAAGAAGAGCAGAACGATTATCTTTTTAATAATATTACTGTTTTTGTTGGCTTTTTCGTTTTGGTTGATTAGGGATTTTACATATGCCCTGGGTTTTGTAGGTGGAGCGGTTGTGACCTTTGTTGTCCTAGCTTATATAGCCAAGCTGTTTATGACAGCGCTAAGGCGTAATTTTCCAAAAACCTGGAGTTTCTCTTTAAGGCAAGGCCTTCTCAATCTATTTAGGCCAAACAATCAGACCATTGTTTTGGTTTCCGCTATTGGGCTAGGTACTTTTCTGATAAGTACGCTTTATTTTACCAAGGATATTCTCTTGGCAAAAACAGAAGTTGGTCCTACAGCCCAGAATGCTAACCTCATTATTCTTGATGTCCAAAGTGACCAAAAGGAAGCGGCAATAGAACAATTACAACAAAATGATGTCCCTATTATTGATAATATTCCATTGGTTACCATGCGTATGCACAAGATAAAAGACAGACTTGTCAACGAAATGCGCAAGGATACTGCAAGACAGGTACGACGTTGGATTTTAAATCATGAGTTTAGAACTACCTACAGGGACAGTCTTATCGCTTCAGAAGTATTGATGAAAGGCGAATGGGTTGCTGAGCAGGATGCCAAGCAGACAGTAAAGATTTCAATATCGGACAATCTTGCTGAGGATGCAAAAGTTGGTATTGGTGATACCATAGTCTTCAATGTGCAAGGTGTATTGATGAAAACTGTTGTTGGAAGTATTAGACAAGTAGATTGGGGACGATTGCAACTCAACTTTTCTATAGTTTTCCCTAAAGGTGTTTTAGAAAAAGCCCCTCAATTTAATGTCCTTACGACAAGAGCTGAGAATGAACAAGTTTCTGCGCAGCTTCAGCAACAGCTGGTGGCAGAATTCCCTAATGTTACCATTATTGATTTAAGGCAGGTTTACACGGTTGTGGAAGATATCCTGGATAAGGTCTCTTGGGTTATTAATTTCATGGCCTTTTTTAGTATTATCACTGGATTTATCGTGTTAATCGGTTCAGTTAGAACCAGTAAATACCAACGTATAAAAGAGAGTGTACTATTAAGAACACTTGGAGCCAAAGGCTCAGAATTACTTAAAATTTCAGCTTTAGAATATACATTTTTAGGGCTTATTGGAAGTACCGTTGGCGTGGTACTGGCCATAATAAGTAGCCAGGCCTTGGCCTTGTTTGTCTTTAAGGAGCCATTTCTGCCTTCATATATTCCTTTTCTCATATTTATTCCAGGAATTACCTTACTTGTAATTTTAATTGGGTTGAGCAATATTAGGTCTGTAATTAGTAGTTCTCCCTTAGAAATATTAAGACGGGAAGTTTAATCCTACTGGATAGAGTAGGGCACAGACATTTTAAATAAAATCCGTAAATTCATATAAATTAAGGCTGTATGATATTTATGGTTGTTGAAATCAGTGATTATCTTTCAAGGGTAGAAGCTGCCCAGTATACCATATTTACCCAAAAATTTCATGCGAGTGTTCATAAAACATTATCTAAGTATAATGCAATTCAACATAAATCAGATAATAATAGCTATTGGATAAATTTTAAATCTGTAAATGATGCCATTCAGTGCGCTTTAGACATACAGCACAAATTTAAATACGTAACGCCAAAACACGAATCGTTCCAACGACGATTAAACATAGCTTTGACAACTTCTAGTAAGGCCACGGAAGACCTATTTGAACACACCGAACAAATTTGTGAGATGACCAATGTACAGATTGTGATTTCCACGCCTGTAAGAGACCTTTATAAAAGCAAAAACTCCAATGCTCTAATTGATGATACCCTAATTAAGACCTTAAGTCCTAGTGAAGAAACATTTCTTTCTGAGCTTACCAAATTTATGGTTAAACACTGGGAGCGCCCAGACCTAAATGTTAAAAGCCTTACGGAAGGCTTGGACATGTCGTATTCAAATTTATACAGAAGAATGCTTAAACTTAATGGAAAAACGCCTTTAAAGTTTATAAACGACTACAAGTTACATAAAGCTTTAGACCTCTTATATACACATCAATGGACGATTACCGAAATAGCCAAGAAAACAGGATTTAGCAGTCTTTCGTATTTTTCTGAGTGTTTCTTAAGAAAATATGGGATAAGACCATCGACCTATCTTAAGCAACATATTTAAACAATCAAATAAAACGGTCGTTATCCGATTGGCGCTTGGTTAAAGGTTTTTCACCTTGCTGTTTTTTGCTTAGACCGGCAGAATCCACATTATAAAACTTGAGAATTTCAGTGTAATTGGTAATATGCATTACAGTGCCATCTTCAATAATAATCGCACCAATGAGTGTTTTAGGATTATTAGCTAAAATTTTAACCCAACTCTCTTCGCTAAAATCTTGGGTGTTCTCGATAGGTTTAATTCTGGATAGGTCCATAAGTTCGCTAAGACTTTTATTCAAACGTATGGAAATATCGTGCCACTGGGTATCCGATGGCATGGTTTTGCAGATATCTATCATTAGGGTCTTTCGGTTTGAAGAACTTAAAAAAGCTTTCAACTTTTGCCCTAGGTCAGAGTTGGATGCAAAGATGCATGTAATTTGGTCTTTTTTTACTTTCATAGCATGTGGTTTTCAAGTTTAGTTTCTCCTTATTGAAGAATGCCTTAATCTAGCTTTCTTAAACTAAGGTAATTTCATGCAATCCAAAGGGTTTTAATACTATTTTAAGAGAAACCAACGGTTAGGTCACCCAGGATTTATAAGATTTTTAAGGAAAAAAGATGATAGGATGGTTATCTTATTGAAAATCAAAATTTCATGGAACACAAGATAACTATTCAAAAAATTGAACACATTAATCATAACGTTATCCATTTAATAACGGATAAACCAGAAGGCTATACGTTTACACCTGGCCAAGCTACGGAAGTTGCTATAAATTCTGAAGAATGGCGTGACGAGAAAAGGCCATTTACGTTCACCAGTTTACCTGAAGAATCTAATTTGGAGTTTGTAATTAAGATATATCCTTCCCATGATGGTGTAACCAAGCAATTAGATACTTTAGAGGTCGGTGATACCTTAATAATCGGTGATGCATGGGGCGCCATAAATTATAAAGGAGAAGGCAGTTTTATTGCTGGTGGAGCAGGGATTACACCTTTCATTGCTATTTTAAAAGACCTCAAAACAAAAAACGAGCTTAACGGAAACAAATTGTTCTTTGCTAATGATAAAGAACGTGACATTATCTATAAAGACCAGCTTAAAAATTGGTTGGGTGATGATTTCCATGTCATGCTCTCACAAGAAGACCATCCTAACTTTGCCCATGGCTATTTAGATGAAAACTTCTTGAAAACGCATAATCTCGATACCTCAAAACCTGTATATCTATGTGGTCCACCGGCCATGATGGAAGCCTTGGAAGAAAAGCTTTCCGATTTGGGTCTACCGCAAGAGCTTCTCGTTACCGAAGCCGAAGAATAGCTTCAAAATAACACATCGGGTTTTAATTAGAATTAGTATCTTTAATTTCAGCTATGATGAAACCCATACAAGCCCTATTAGTTTGTGCATTGTTAATGCTTTGGAATTGTAAGCAGCGTTCTTCGGCAGACTCCGCTACAGCTGATGCCTACAATGAAATTGTGGCTAATTCTTCGGATAGGGATTGGAAAGATATTAAGAAAGAAGGCGTATTGCGTGCCCTTGTGGTTTATAGCAGTACAAGCTACTTTTTGTATAAGGGTCAAGCAATGGGCTTCGAATACGAACTCCTCAAGCAACTTGCTAAAGACTTAAATCTTGAGTTGGAACTCGTAGTTTCTGATAATTTAGACACACAATTTGAAGTACTCAATAGTGGAGAAGTAGACCTCATTGCACACGGGATGACCGTTACCAACCAACGCAAGTGGGAGGTTGACTTTACGGAATACTTGTACCTTACCAAACAGGTGCTGGTGCAAAAAAAACCAGATAATTTCCGACGCTTATCTTGGAAAAGTCTACACAATGCGCTTATTCATGATCCCATAGAGCTTATCAACGATACGGTTTCCATAAGACGCAACTCCGCTTATTATGAGCGCATCATGAGCCTGTCCAATGAAATAGGAGGGACCATACACATTGACACTTTAGATAGCAAGTTAAGCACAGGGGAAATCATAAATATGGTCGCTGATGGCAAAATAAAATATACCATAGCTGATGAAAACCTGGCCAGAATCAATGCATCTAGTAGACCCATACTAGATATTAGTGTACCCATTTCGTTTTCACAACGCATCGCGTGGGTCACTCGAAAAAAGTCTAAAGAATTCAGGAAACGCGTCAACGAATGGATAGTGTCCCAACGGAAGAAAAAACACTATAATGTTATCTACAACAAATATTTCAAGAATAAACGCTCCTTTAGGAGGCGTACAAAAAGCGATTATTACAGTCTAAAAAATAATCAGATAAGCGCTTATGACGATTTAATTAAGACCTATGCCAAAGAATTGAATTGGGATTGGCGTTTGTTGGCCTCACAGGTCTATCAGGAATCAAAGTTCGACCCAGAAGCCAGTTCTTGGGCAGGAGCACAAGGCCTTATGCAAGTCATGCCAGCCACGGCTGAATCCTTGAATATTAAGGATATTTCGGACCCAAAAGAAAGCCTTAGAGGAGGGACTACCTATCTAAAGCAGATTTATGAAGAATTTGATAAGGTTGAAGATTCCTTGAGCCGGTTGAAACTAACATTAGCAGCTTATAACTGTGGCTTGGGCCATGTGCGCGATGCGCAACGCTTGGCAGACGCAGAGGGACTTAATCGCAACGCTTGGAGTAACATCTCGGAGATGCTACTAAAATTGCGCTACAGGGAATATTACAATAAACCTTTTATAAAGTACGGTTACGTGCGAGGTTCTGAGCCCGTAAATTACGTCAACCAGATATTTGAACGCTACGAGCACTACAATGCCTTTATCAAAGTAGAGGAGGAGGCAGAGTTAACTCCTAAAGTTAAATAGTAGGTTTCTTGAAAATATTCTTTAAACCATTTTATGGTCCTTACCTTTGCACTTTATTTTTAATATTAAGTACAGATTTATGAGTAAAGTGAAAGACAATGATACGGTTAAAGTTCATTACACAGGAAAATTGGATAACGGACAAGTTTTTGACAGTTCGGTAGACAGAGAACCACTAGAAGTAAAATTAGGCCAGGGACAGTTGATTCCAGGATTTGAAAAAGGCCTTATCGATATGGAGGTTAACGAAAAGAAAACCATTACTATAGCCAAAGCAGAAGCGTATGGTGAAGTAAATGAGGAATTATTTCAAAAAGTAGCCAAAACACAATTGCCAGAAGATTTAAAACCAGAAGTAGGTATGGGCTTGGTAGGCTCTAACGCCCAAGGTGCACAGCAACAATTCAGGGTTGCAGCGGTAAATGATGACCATATTATCGTAGATGCCAACCATCCACTGGCAGGACAGGATTTAACCTTCGACTTGGAAGTGGTTGAAATTCTTTAATCCAATCCATTCATATAAAAAGCAAAAGCGTCTCTCTCATTAAAGGGACGTTTTTGATTATTGTAATAGCAGAGTGGTAATTAAAATTGTATCATTTTGAAACAAGAGTTTTTAGATAAGATTAAGCGTGAATTGATTAATGGCTATGCCAAAAAACGGCATCCTTTTAGATATTTTACCTTGGCAACCATGCACAATGGCGCTCCTAGGCAGCGCACAGTCATTTTAAGGAAACTACAAGACGATTTTACTTTGGTACTGTATACAGATTCTAGGTCGCAAAAGGTGGCTGACATTAAGGAATGCCCAACAGTTAGTGCCTTATTTTATCATCCTAAAAAACTAATCCAAGTAAAAGTAGAGGGAAACGCAGAAATAGTGTCGGATAAAAGCCATTTGGATTCGTATTGGAAGTCCATTCCAGAGAATTCCAAAAAGGATTATATCACCAAACTACCGCCAGGTTCACCAATTGACAATCCAGACCACACCACATATTATACCGACAAGAATTATTTCTGTATGATAAAAATTATTCCAAACACTATCGAAATATTACAGTTAAAACGGCCAAATCATATGAGAGCGTTATATACCAATACAACGGTCGGCTGGCAAGGCCAATTTATCGTACCTTAGGCATTTGAAAGATTCGTTAAGACTAATAAATTGAAAATAAAGTCATTAAAATGGTGTTTATTCAATTATTAGCCTCACCTTTGCATCATAATTTAATTTAATATATAATGAATACAGGAACAGTAAAGTTCTTTAACGAATCCAAAGGATATGGATTTATCACAGAAGAAGGACAAGACAGAGACCATTTTGTACACATCTCAGGTTTGATTGACGAAGTTCGCGAAGGCGATAATGTTGAGTATGACTTACAAGAAGGCAAACGAGGATTAAACGCAGTAAACGTAAAAGTTATTTAATTTTTATATACTATCAAGTTTTTAAACCAGAGCCCATCCATAGTGATGGGCTTTTTTTGTTTTAATATTTATTTACTTAAATGCAATTCAACTTAACGAAAACCACAAATCATTTTTGGGCAATTTTAAAATGATATTGCTGACTTGAGAATCGCGTAAATTTTTTTGTGACGTATATTTTTTCGAATACGAGAAATGCAAATCTGTGATTTGTATTCACGAAGACCTTATTAATAAATAAACATGTCCTGAGTAATTTTAAACCAAAGCAATGCGCTGGCAAGCCGCTGGGAATTGTTCGCTTACAATAACTAAACTAATCCACAAATTGCTTTTTACATAATTACACCCGTTATGGAACACTAGGTATTGATTGAACCTTGCTCAACATAATGACTACCGATATATTACAGACAACTGTAGCTATTTCTGTAATTATGTTGAATATCGCTCATAGCGCTATTACGCATATTTTATAAATGCACTATAATTTATATTATGTAAAATAGTATTTTTCTAATTGAGTACCACTACTATTTCTAATTCAACCGTTCTTATCCATCTGTCCAGTACTAACCAGCACACTAATACCTGCAATCATCAAAGCTATGCCAACGGTTCCAGCTCCAGCCCAAAGCCATAAATCAGCTTCGGCATGTTTCCAATGGCTCGCTTCAATGGCCAAAGAAATACCTGAGCCAAATAAAATTGAACCCAATCCACCAGACCATAACCAACGTTTACGCGACTTCAATCCCATATCAGTTTTAAATTATAGTAATTCCTTAAGTTGTGCAATAAACTTGTTGTTTCGATTCTCAAATCGTTGAATCTCGTAATAATAGCCATTCAACAAAATCAATTCGTAATAAGCGACGCGATTTCTATAGTCAGTACTCTTGAAAAAATAATCTATACAATCGTCATCACAGTTGCCATTAGCAGAATAATCAGAAAACCACTGGTAAGTGTCCATCCAATGTTTTAACGTCGTTGTGGTAAAATCTACTATGGATTTTTCATACAATGCAGTCATTTTAAGGCCTTCGAGATAATGAAATTCAATTTCCGTGAGCAGATTCCGTAATTCCCCTTCATGGAGTTCATTGTCACCAATACTTTTTGGAATCCGGTCGGTAATGGTTGGTATGGATGCGCCTGTTATTAAAATCGGACAAGCCATACATGTAAGCGTAATGGATTCATCTTTTTTGGTGAGCCGTAAAATGGTATCGGCCACTTTTTGGTCATAGTCCCAATCTCGCCTTATACTATCTATTTCCTTTACATCTTTTTGCAACTGTTGCAAAACTTGAGTGCCAATGCGCTGTGTCTTTTCAATTAATTTACGTTCTTCATTACTTCGGTTTACCCAAAGTGCGATTAGAATACCTATGACTACAAGAATAATTTCACCAAGGGCATAAAGCAGATATTGTGTAAAACGCGATTTTCGCAACATGGTTCTTCGCAATGAATTTAGAATACGCATTGGACTAATTCTCTATCTGCAAGATACTAAAATTACAATGTTATGTAAGTCCTTTCCTAAGTTAAAAAAGATGACCCACGACGTTCCATGGTCTATTCTTTCACCACCACTCTAATAACTGCTTGAGAAATTCCTAGCTTAACTTAACCTTTATGGCATCCATACCTTGTTTGCCTTTAGCTAATTCAAAAGTAACTTTATCATCTTCAGCAATGTCGTCCTCGATATTGCTAACATGCGTAAAATGCTTTTCGTTAGTTTCGGTATCTATGATGAAACCGAAGCCTTTTGAAGAATCGTAGAATGACACTTTGCCTTGGCGTATGGGGTCGAAGTCGTCTTCAACATCTTCTTTTTTAGGGATGCTAACCTCAATATTTTCGGCTTCTACCTTCACTTTATTTGAAGGATCCGGTGGTGTATCGGTAAGGTTACCATTATAATCTACATATGCCAGCGGAATACCCGACGTGCCATTAGCTTCTTTTTCAGCTTTGCGCGCTTCCATTTTTTTACGTTTGTCTTCGCGCTTTTTTAAACTTTTTTTTTCTTTTTCACTTTTTTGAAAGGTCTGTTGTGATCTACCCATGTACTGATATTAAATTACTATTACTGCTTTGACCTTAAAAAGAAGAGATTTAACTAAGCGGAAATTGCGAAAATTTACCTATTGATAACTAAAACACATACAGGCTACTAAGACATAGCCCTATCAATCTTACTGAGATTGTCCTTTGGAAGGCGCATCGAAGGTACTCATAAATGCCGACTTTTAGCCCACATATCACCTCTTATTTCTAAAACATACTAACAGGCGGTTAAACTTACTTTGGTCGATTGCTTAGGCTTTGAGTTGTCTTTTGTGGAATAAATACAGCCGTTTAACTTAATTTCTATGAAAATTTAAGCACCATGTCTATCTTGTAACTACCTAATTACCCATTGAGCCCTCATTAATTTTTTAACCTACTGTATTATGGACAAGAATCTATCCTTATTCACACAAATCAATAGCTTATCCTATTGGCTACTTAAAGAAAGTCAATTTAAATGCTCTGTAACTCTAGATGCTAGTGATGACAGCTTCTTTATTTCGATTAAAGAGGGTTACACCTCAATCTATAAGCATCATATAGAGGACTTTAACAAAAAAGATGCACGATTCTTGAATTTTGAATTGTCTTCAATCGTCATGCATCTTTTGGAAATTAAGAAAAGCGTACAAGATCACTCCAAAAAAGCCTCTTAGGATTTAAAGTGCCTTAGTCACCATCGGCTTCTATATAATCGTACCCTTGATTTATGCCTTTTTCTAGTGCAGGAACACCGCGCTCCATCCATTCAGGTTTGGGTGCACCTTTTAGGTAATAATCAAAAAACTGTGCCATACGAATATTAAAGTCGATACGGTTTTGCATTTTTAATGGCCAATGTGGCTCGCCGTTGTAGTTAAGGAACCAGGCTGGCTTTCCTAAGCGCCTTAAACTCACAAAGAACTCAATACCTTGGTACCAAGGTACATGACCGTCTTCGTCATTATGCATAATTAATAAAGGCGTATTGATTTTATCAATATTGAAAATGGGTGAATTCTCGATATAACGCTGTGGATATTCCCATGGTGTCCCTCCTATCCTACTCTGCGTGTGCTCGTATTGAAACTGACGGCTTAAGCCTGTCCACCAGCGTATTCCGCCATAAGCACTAATCATATTGGCCACAGGCGCTCCAGATTCGGCAGCTTTGAAAATATCGGTTTTAGTCACCAAATAAGCAATTTGGTAACCGCCCCAACTGTGACCCTGTACGCCAATATTATCTTTATCTACAAAACCTTTTTCTATAAGTGTCGTAATTCCAGGAATAACGCAATTAAAGGCACTTTCGCCTGGATAGCCATCGCGGTAATATACATCTGGATTAAAAATTAAATAGCCACGACTTGCATAAAATGGATAGTTGATAGTACTCCTGCCATAAGAAGGTGCACGATGACGGTACAAACCATCCGAACTCTTCTCATAGAAGTTTACAATCATTGGATATTTTTTATTCGGGTCAAAATCTTCAGGCTTAATAAGCATACCTTTTAGTGGCTTACCATCAAGAGAGGTCCACTCTACCAATTCGGCCGTTCCCCAGTTATAATCTGCTTGCTGCGGATTAGCATCTGTGATTTTCTTTGGTGATTTAAACTTGGTCGTTGTGCTCCACAGGTCTGGGAACTCAGAAAAAGACTCTCTAGTAAACAACAGACGCTCCTTATCATCGTTTTGAGCCATGGTAAAACCGCCGAAGGAATAAGGTCCTTCGATTAACTGCTTAATGGTTTTGCGTTTTGGATTGAATGATGCAGCGCCACCATATTTGTTATCTTCGTTAAAGGTGCTGAGCATCCAGGATTCGTCATTTGGAATGGAGCGCTCTTCTTCATCCAATCTCACGTAACGATAACGCATTTTAGACGCTCTTCCATTAGTTAGATTCTCTGACGCTCCCGTTTCTGGGTCAAAGGCCCAAATATCAAATCGATCATAAATTAGAAATTTTTCGTCGTTTTCCGTCCATCCTGCAGCACCATAGCTGTAAGGGTCATCTGGATAGTCGTGCAATTCATTATAGAATTGACGGCCTTTGGTCAATGCGGTATATTTTAGGGTTTTTAGGTTGTAGGTAAACCAAGTGCTGTCCTTGCGACTATAGCCATAGAGGTATTTTCCCTTCGGACTTATGGAAGAGCCTCCATACACCTTTGAGGCGATGTCCTTTCGCTCGCCTGTGCTCAAATCAACACGTTGCATATCCATAGGTCTTTGCGCTGTCCACTGACTTTGCAATAAATAAGGCGTTTGGTTCCCTATAACAGCATAAGTACTGTTTCCTTCATCGCCATAACGGGCTAAATCATAAGTTTCATCAGCCACTTGAACCATTTTATTGGTATTGAAATCATATAAGGACAGGAAAGCTTTTTTCTTATCGTCCTTTACATCCAATTCCTGAACGGTATAAAGTCGAGGCTCGTCATAGGTCCACACTTCGACATTTACAATTTCTTCATCCAATAATGTAGTGTCTTGAACAATTGGTGTTGGTCGTAAGCCAAAGAACAGGCGTTCTTCATTTTTTGAAAATCTTAGTGATTCGTCTTCTGAAACCAATAGCTTACTGTCGTTTTCTTCTGATGTTACGATACGTGTTGCTTCCCCTTCCCCTAAATTCCAAGCATAAAGATTTGGTTTTTTAATAAGGATCTTGGTGGAATCGGCATCCACGACGAAAGCCACACGTTTACCAGATTCTGAAATGCCGAGTTGTGGGTATTTTGTTTTGTGGTGGCTTGATAGTAATAAGGTTCTAGCACCTTTATCTACATCATAATGGTACACACCACCTCCGAGACTATCCACTTCACCTGAAGTAGCATAGATTAAATGCTTTCCTTTTTCTGCCATGGCATAGTTAAGCACATATTTTATGGTGTCTTCCTTAGCGTCTTCCAAACCTCTGATTACCAAATGAAAGCCGTTGTCTTTTGACACTTTTTTCATTTTCTTCTTATTTGTCTTTACGCTATCGGTTGCTTTGGTTTTTAAAGAGTCTGTTTCTTTAGACTTGCTAGTGTCCTTCTCTTTTTTAATAGGTTCTAGCATATATGCTATGATACCAGACCACTTTTCGGGCATTCTATAGGATTTTACATTTGGGACTTTCTGCACAGATGAACCATTGATATCATAAATCACAAGGGTATCCTTTGGCATTTTATCCTTTTTCACCTTACGCCTTTTCATTTCTTTAATGCTATCCTTAAAGGCATTGACCGTAAATGCAACATACTTGGAGTCGTACGAAAATTGTCCACCATTACTGCGCTCATGAGACATGATTTTTTTGCCATTAATCTCTTGAAGGTGAAGCGTTTGATCTTTCTCTTCTGGACCAAGACTATAAAGCATATAGTCTCCAGAATTTGAGATTTCTACATTTCTAATTCTGTTCCACAAGGCTTTATCCTCGTGTTGCATAATTTTCTTTTGTGCTGTTGTTGTAAGGGTCAAGCACAGAAACCCCAAAAGCAATGTAATTCTCATAGCATTTCTCAATTTAATCTCTATTATTATATCCTCGTCCTGGTGTGTATGGTGCACCGGAAGCAATCAGTTTCTTCTCTAAGGCTTTTAAGTCCTCATTAAAAATGCGCTCCATTTTAGCTTTAATAACCATAACCTCATCCTTGGCTATGGCGTAGCTGTCGCGATGTGTTTGGGTTGGTGTTGCCGTAGAATACTTTTGCTCGTATCCAATGGCACCAAGTCGACTTGCAGTTGACAAGGGTTGGTCTATATCCAAACGACGTTTAACAGGGTCGCCATACATGGCTTCTTGGACCTCCTGTAATTGTTTTTCTATAGCCGTAACCTCAGATGATAGATTGCCCAACGGTTGTTCAGAACGTTTAATGGCTGCTTTGATATATTTTAGTTTATTGCGTGATTCGGACATCAGTTCTTGAGCAATACCAAAATCGGCCTGAAGCTTGGCAAGAGCCTTTTGGAAAGCCACTTTCTCAGCACGATTTTCTGCTGGCATCTCAACGGTATCCAATGCTTTCACCTCAAAGCTAATGGGACTTGTCAAGGATTTAAGCTCTCCGTCTTTTAATAAAGCCATTTCTACGGAATAGGTTCCAGGAGCCACCAAAGTACCTTCGTCGCGCCCTCCAAAAGGATTGTAAAATGAAGGTGTGCCCAAATCAATAGGGTCTTGTAAGGTATAACGCAAATTCCAATGAAAACGCTGGACTCCCTTTTTAGCGGGTTGAAACACTTTTTTAACTACGTTTCCTTCTGAATCCTTTATACTAAATACCAATTCTTCATTGGCTTCATCTGTTTCGGCCTTGAGGTCGGCATAACTAGGATATGGTGTATCCTCACCAGCTTTAATACGTTCTTTTTCTGCTTTTTGGCGCTTATCCTTTAACGACTCAAATTCATTACCGTAGTAATAGGTTATTAAAGCCTCAGGACCAAGATTAGTCGCTGTATAAAAATTATCTCCTTGGAACGATTTTCCGGGTAGTCCAAGCGGACTACTCTGCTCCCACATTAGTGCCGTTCTGATCGGGAAAATCTTTGCCTCTTCCTCTGGTTCGGAATTCTCGATAGTTCTGAGCACCGAATAATCGTCCATGACATAAAAACCACGCCCAAAAGTTCCTAAAACCAAGTCGTTTTCACGCTCTTGGATGGCTATATCCCTTACTGCAATAGTAGGGAGCCCATTTTTAAGCTGTTTCCAGTTCTGACCTTGATCAGGTGAAAAGAACACACCAAACTCAGTTCCCACAAATATTAAATCTTCGTCTACATGATCTTCTTCTATAGCATATACGCTACCGCGCTCTGGTAAATGATTCTGAATTGCTGTCCAGCTTCTGCCTTTATTGGTAGATTTAAAAATATATGGTTTGAAATCCCCAAATTTATGATGGTTAAATGCCACATACATCACATTCTCGTCGTGTTTAGATAAGAGCACGCTATTGACATAGGATTGTTCAGGTGCTCCTGAAATAGTTGCGATTTTACGCCAATTTTGTCCGCCATCTTCAGAAATATGAACAAGACCATCATCTGTACCGGCCGCCAAAAGATTCTTATTTATTGGCGATTCTGAAAAGGCTACCACAGCACCGTAAGGTGATGTTGAACCATTTTTCATAACAGCATCAATGCTTACCACACGGTCATAAACTTTCAAGGTATTACGATCTATTTGCTGCGAAAGGTCTTCGCTAATCACATCCCAACTGTTACCATAATCATCTGAGCGGAATACCTTATTGGCAGCAAAATAAAGACGGCCTGGCACATGACGACTTACAACAAGTGGTGCATCCCAATTAAAACGATAGGCGTTCTCCCCTTTTCTAGCTTTTGGCTTTATGCCAACCGTTTCACCACTTTTCTTATCAAAACGCACCAAACCACCGTACTGTGATTGTGCATAAACAATGTTGGGATTATTTGGGTCTATTTGCGATTCAAAGCCATCGCCTCCATTGGTTATAAACCACTCAGAATTTCGAATACCATGATTTGTTAACACACGTGAAGGCCCACCCAAACTAAAATTATCTTGGGTACCACCATAAATATTATAAAATGGATAATCATTATCTACAGCCACCTTATAAAATTGGGTTACAGGTAAATTCTTTTTAAAGTCCCAAGTTTTGGCCGCATCAAAAGTTTCATAGATACCACCATCACAGCCAACAACCCAATGTTGATTATTGTTAGGGTTTATCCACATACAATGGTTATCGACATGCTTTGTGTCCTCTCCGACCATTTTAAAGGTTTTACCGCCATCATGGGTTACGGACATCCACGTATCCATGGAATACACCGTATGTTCATCTACTGGGTCTGCAATAATTTCTTGGTAGTAATTACCACTGGTAACATGCGAACTGCGTTTCTCCCAACTCGCACCTCTATTGGTCGATGCGAAAAATCCTCCCTTGCCATTAGCAGCTTCTACAATGGCATAAATAATCTCAGGGTTTGCTGGTGAAATGGCTAATCCTATGCGACCTAATTCTTCATTTGGAAGTCCTTTTTGAATTTTTGTCCATGTTGCACCACCATCGACACTTTTATGTAAACCAGACCCAGGACCACCACCAACGTAGGTGAACACATGGCGTCGTCTTTGTAATGTGGAAGCGTACAGAACATTAGGATCTCTAGGGTCCATAACCACATCGTTTACTCCAGTATGCTCGTCAACATCAATAATGGAGGTCCATGTCTTTCCGCCATCCTCTGTTTTATACAAGCCTCTATCTCCACCTTTGCTCCATAACGGTCCAATAGCTGCCACATAAACCACATCTGAATTCTCAGGATGTACGATAATCTTTCCAATATGCTCTGAATTTTTAAGTCCCATATGTTCCCAAGACTTTCCACCATCTAAGGATTTATAAACACCATCACCATATGCTACAGAACGTTGGTTATTGTTTTCTCCCGTGCCGACCCAAATCACATTGGGATTGTTTGGGTCCATAGTTACGCAACCTATGGAGTATGAGCCTTGCGAATCGAAAATGGGTTCATAGGTCACTCCAGAATTTATAGTTTTCCAAACGCCACCAGAGGAAGTTGCCACGTAGTATTCGAATGGGTTGTTTGGATTAAACGCAAAATCAGAAATACGACCAGAGGTCAATGCAGGACCAACGTTACGCCATTTAAGACCAGAAATGCTTATGGCTTCTAGTGGCGTTTTATCATCTGTTTTCTTTTTCGATTTTTTTTGGGCATCACAAACTTGGCTCAGACTCAAACAGAGGCCAAGTATTAGTATAAGTGATTTTTTCATAATTATGCTTTATAGTGGTTTGTTAATTAGTCTTGTTTAATAGGAAGTTTAATGTTAGATGGGTATTTTTTTGAATGGTGAATGGTATTATTCGCTATGACACCTTCAGATTCATCATAATTATTACCTCCAGTATTTAGATTTCGAGCAAATCTTGGGAAGTTACTGCTCGACACTTCTATTCTAATACGATGGCCTTTTTTAAAGTAGTTACTTGTGGCCATTGGCGTAAGGTCAATTTTATAAACTTCACCTTCTTTCATAAACACCTCTTTGTCGTAGCCTTCTCTATAACGCGCACGCTGAATAGTTTCGTCCAAATTGTAAGCAGTACCGTCTGGATACACATCAATAAGCTTTATGGTGAAATCCGTATCCTTCACATCAGAAGAGACATAAAGCGTGCTTTCAATAAAGCCAGTAACTTCAACACCTTCCTCGAGCGCATCTGTGGTATAGACCAAAATATCGTTTCTGGTTTCCATAACACGCTGGTCAAAAGCACCACCTTGAACCGCATTTCCTGTACAGCACACATTGCCACCATAGGATTTTACAGGATTCATTGGGTCGTATACAAAGGAATCAGGATTGTCTTTATTAGGCATTTTGGTGGTTAAAACACCATTGCCATACATGGTATTAGCATCTCCTCCACTATTTAAATAGTATGTGACTAACTTGGTATTTTCAGGTGGCCACTGTTCTGCTGCTTGCCATTTATTACTTCCCATGGTATAGTACTGCACTCGTGGTGTTTTTTCCTTAAAATCGGTGTCTTCACCCTTAAGCCACCAATCGAACCAAGCATATATTTGTTCGTCGTAATTTAGTCTGGCATCACCAACATTACGATCGCCAACCATAGTGTTTTCAGTGGCTCTTGTGTAGCGGCAGTGAAGCACTGGAGCAATGACCATATATTGGTTGTCTCTTACTTCAGGATCTTCAGCATTATTTCTTACATGATTGAATAAAGCCAGATTAGGACTTATAGACACGTCATACCAAGAGGCAAACCAAAAGCTAGGCACACCAAAGCCCATATCGTCATGGTACAGGCCACCTTCATACCATTCAGGGTCATTAGGCTTGCGTCTAACCATTTTGTCAAAAATCTCTCGTTTTCCATTAATATTCTTAAGAATGTCCTGGATTGGTAAATGCTTTAGCGCTTCGGCCATATCTACTCTAGGATTTTCCGGTGCCAAATCATAAAATCTGGAAATACGTATTAAATCTTCTTGAGTTGCTCCAGCTGGTATTCTCGGCTTAAATTTATCATGCTCCACACCATAGAGCCAAGCAAAGAACAACATTTGTTCTACGCCGCCGCGATACCAGTTGCCTTGTTCAAAATAATTACCTACACGCCCAACACCAGCTCCATAAGCCTGTGGCACCATAGCAGCATGAGAGGGATGGTCCAAGGCTGCAACTGCCATTTGCCATTCTGCCGTCGAGGAACAACCTATGGTACCTATTTTACCATTGGACCATGACTGATCTTTCATCCAAGTAAAAGCATCGAAGCCATCTGTTAAGGGCACGCCTAGAATATCCCACTCCCCTTCTGAATAGTAGCGACCTCTTTCATTCTGAACCACATAAGCGTATCCTCGTTTTACGGCTTCATAAGCACGTTGAGCGGTTCGAGTTCGTCGTTCTCCATCGCCCCAAGAATTAAAATTATAAGGAGTTCTAGAAAAAATAATTGGTACTTTCTCGTCCGTTTTTGGGCGATAGATGTCAGTAGCCAATCGAATGCCATCTCGCATTGGCATCATAACTTTTTCATCGATAATTGCAATTTCTTCGAGTCTTTCAATTATATCTCCTTGAGCCTTAGAAATATAAGTGCAAAAGAGTATAAAAAGCAGCGCATACAAGGCTTTGGTTGATTTCATATAAATGTTTATTGCTAGTTTGAAAAAGACACAAGATAATCAAAATTTACCTTTATCATTAGAGTTTTAACCTTTGCCGATTAAGTCTTATTTTCACAAAAAAATAGCATTATGAGATATCTTCTACTTCTTACTTTCATTATACTAAACGGTTGCAAATCCGAATCTAATTTGAACAATGACCTCGAACGCTGGGAGAAACATGCCAAGAATGTAACTATTATTAGAGATAGCTTTGGAGTGCCCCATATTTATGGTAAAACAGATGCTGATGCTGTTTTTGGCCTTCTGTACGCTCAATGTGAAGATGATTTCAACAGGGTTGAGCAAAATTATATTTGGGCCACTGGTCGTTTGGCAGAAGTTGAAGGAGAAGACGCGCTTTACAGTGATTTAAGGGCTAAACTTTTTATGACAGAGGAAGAAGCAAAAGCAAACTATCAGAACAGTCCAGACTGGTTGAAGGACCTCTGTAATGCTTTTGCAGACGGTATCAATTATTATCTCTACACTCATCCTGAAGTCACACCTAAATTGCTCAAGAAATTTGAGCCCTGGATGCCCATGTATTTCTCGGAAGGTTCTATTGGTGGAGATATTGAGCGAATTTCCTTGAGAAGAATGAAGGCGTTCTACGAGAACAAACCAGATATACCTGTAATGTCAGAATTAGAAGTTATGGAAAATGAAGAATTAGAACCCCAAGGGTCTAATGGCATAGCTTTATCAGGCGATTTAACGGCATCAGGGAATCCAATTCTCTTAATCAATCCGCACACATCATTTTTCTTTAGAGGTGAAGTGCACGTCGTAAGTGAAGAAGGCCTTAATGCCTATGGTGCTGTGACTTGGGGACAGTTTTTTGTATATCAAGGTTTTAATGAGAAAACGGGTTGGATGCATACCTCTACTTATACTGATGTTATAGATGAATTTAAGGAAGATATTGTTAATATTGATAATAAGTTATTTTACAATTATGGTGAGGAGTTACGACCTGTTGAGACTTCCAAAATCACCTTATCTTATAAAGATGGTGATGCCATTAAAGTGAAAACATTTGATGCCTATCATACCCATCATGGACCAATTACGCATGCTGTGGATGGTCAATGGACTTCAACAGCTTTGATGTGGGAACCCGTTAAAGCCCTGCAGCAGTCTTATATTCGTACGAAGCAGTCTAGTTACAAGGGTTTTCGTGATATGATGGATATGAAAACCAATTCCTCTAATAATACGGTATATGCTGATGCCGAAGGAAATATTGCCTATTTCCATGGTAACTTTATTCCAAAGCGAAATGATAAATTTAACTATCGTCTGCCTGTTGATGGTAGTAATCCTGAAACCGATTGGAAAGGCCTTCATGAAGTTGATGAGGCGATTACCTTGCTAAATCCTGAAAATGGATGGATACAGAATTGTAATTCAACACCTTACACAGCAGCGGGAGAATTTAGCCCAAAACGTGGTGATTACCCTAATTATATGTCCTTGGATAGGGAGAATTTCAGAGGTGTACACGCTATATCACTTCTATCTGAAGGAAAAACGGATTATACGATTGACGATGTCATAACTTTGGCCCACGACCCTTTTCTTCCTGCTTTTAAAGAATTGATTCCAGGTTTAGTTGAAGCTTATGATAATAATCCAACCGCATTTCCTAATCTAAAGAACGCCATAGACATTTTAAGACAATGGGATTTTAAGACAGCAGCTGATTCTAAGGCCATGACTCTGGCCCATTATTATGGCACTGCTATAAACCGAAGAGGTGAAAGACCTGGTCCAATGAGTTCAATGGAAGCCATGACTTATTTTGGTACGGCATCGCCACAATTGGAACGTCTTAAAATATTTTCAGAAGTATTAGACCAACTTACGTCAGATTTTGGGACTTGGGAATTGCCTTGGGGAGACGTTAATCGTTATCAACGTTTAAACGGAGACATTCGCCAAAAATTTAGTGATGCCGAACCTAGTTTGCCAGTAGGTTTTGCTTCAGGTCGCTGGGGCGCTCTTGCGGCATACGGTGTAAGTTATAGAACTGAAGGCGCTAAAAAAATCTATGGGACTAGAGGTAATAGTTTTGTCGCTGTTGTGGAGTTTGGTCATCGCGTAAAAGCAAAGAGTATATTGGCTGGTGGACAAAGCAGTGACCCTGATTCACCTCATTTTGATGATCAGATAGAACGCTACATCAATAAAGATTTTAAAGATGTTTTATATTATCGTTCAGACGTGGAGGCTAATGCTGTAAAACAGTATCATCCAGGGGAGTAATAAGGTTAGCTAGCCTTAAAATGCAGCTATAACGTTATGCCAAAGCATTAAAATTCGTACTTTACTCTTGTTTTAAGTCTTCAAGCATTGAAACAACCAGCAACTAGAATAAGAAAGTTTGGCACTTTTGGCGGTGTTTTTACACCTACCTTTCTCACTATATTAGGTGTAATAATGTACTTGCGCCTTGGCTGGGTGGTTGGTAATGCAGGTCTTCTAGGTGCCTGGCTAATTATAATTATTTCGTTTTTAATTACCTTATGCACGGCTCTGTCCATGTCTGCTATTACCACGAATATCAGGATTGGTGCCGGAGGAGCCTATGCTATAGTCTCACAAGCATTAGGACTTGAAGTTGGTGGTAGTCTGGGTATTCCGCGCTACGTTTCTCAGGGTTTAGCAGTAACTATGTATATTTTTGGTTTTAGGGAGGGATGGCTCCATATATTTCCTGAACACAATGCGTTTTTGGTTGATGTTGTTGTCTTTGGACTTCTCTTCACCATTGCTTATATCAGCGCCAACCTTGCCATTAAGACCCAATACTTAATTATGGGAATCATTATACTTTCCTTGATTTCCGTTATTGTTGCGGCTTATACTGGTTCTATGGAAATACCTTTGAATAATGCATTGCGTTGGGGAACATTTAAAGGGTCTATAGAAAATAATTTTTCAGGAAGTGATTTTTGGATTGTATTTGCTGTTTTTTTTCCGGCAGCTACTGGAATTATGGCAGGTGCCAATATGTCTGGTGAGCTTAAAGATCCTAAGCGAAGCATTCCCAAAGGAACGCTTTGGGCCATTGGTGTTAGCTTTATGGTGTATATGCTTTTGGCCTTCTGGATATCTCGTAGTGCTTCGGAGAGTGAATTGCTCAACAACTACTATATCATGGTAGATAAGGCCTATTTTGGGCCTCTTATCATAGCAGGAGTTTTAGGAGCCACCTTCTCCTCTGCCCTGGCATCTATTGTTGGTTCCTCCCGAATTTTATTTGCTATGGGAGAACATAAGGTGCTTCCCTTTTCAGATAAATTGGCTATCCAAAGTGCAAATGGTCAGCCTAGAAATGCTATGATAATTACGGGCCTCTTTATTTTTTTAACCTTATTGTTACGAAACCTGAATGCCGTTGCGCCTTTGGTAACCTTATTCTTTTTAATTACTTACGCCATGATAAATATTGTGGTAATTATTGAGCAGCGTCTGGGGTTAATTAGCTACAGACCCTTATTTAGGATTCCCAAATGGATACCATACCTAGGTTTGGTATCATCCATTTTTACGATGTTCATTATAAATCCAACGGTGAGCCTCTTGTCTGTTGCTATTGTTTTCGTGGTTTACTTTTATTTATCCAAGCAGAACTTAGATACACCATTTGAAGATGTAAGATCCGGTTTGTTTGTTTCTTTTGCGGAGTGGGCAGCAAAGCATACTTGGGGCATGAAGAAGATGCAGCAAAGAGCTTGGAAAGCTAATCTAATGGTTCCTGTAAGGGATATTCATGGCTTAAGAGGTAATTTTGATTTTCTTCGTCACATTGCAATGCCCAAAGGATCCATTAAACTTTTAGGTATAGAACCTTTTACAGAACAGAGCAAATTGGCCCAACAATTGGAAGCCATAGCATCTTCGTTTAGGGCCAACGGTGTGTTTTCTTCATCTGCCGTAATTCATGCCGATGAATTTGCCAAAGGAATTAACTATGGAAATCAAGCTTTACAAGGCGCCTTTTTTAGACCTAACATCATTTTTTTAAATCTTCAGGGTGGTGATGATTACGAGCAAGAGCTTAAACCGGTTATGAAGGAAGCAATTCGCTTAGAAATAGGTATTGCATTGTTTTTGGCACATCCAACTGCACTTTTTGGAGAACGGAATACCATTAACGTTTGGGTTAGTGATCGTACTGGCAATTGGGCACTTGGTTGGGACATTGGAAATCTCGATTTATCCATTCTCATTGCCTATAAGTTAAAACTTAATTGGGGCGCTAAGATTAGATTAGTAACCGTAATAAATGATGCTGAAGAAGAATCAAATGCGCGACATTTTTTAAATCAACTGATACAGTTAGCGAGGCTTCCAGAAACACAAACCCAAGTTTATATTGGGGACTTTAAGTCAATCGTTGCTTCGGCTCCATCTGCAGACTTAAATATTTTTGGAATGGACGATGCCCTTCCTTATGATTTTATAAAGGATATGTGGAACAAAACGCATAGCTCGTGTTTGTTTATAAAAGATTCTGGCCACGAAAGCATTCTAGCGTAAGGTGTTTTAAATTGTAAGTGGCTCTACCTTTCTTCTATTACAGCCAATGGCTGAATTTCAGGTTTCACCTTTTTATAAACCGTTAATTGTGGTTGGGTTAGGATATTTCGCATCTCCAAAGTCTCTGCGGCTCTTAGTTTTGCTAGCTCGTCTAGTTTTTCCTTTCCTGTAAACTGAGCATGAATGCGCTCTTCTCTAATCAAAAACTCCTCTACTTTTTTTCTAAATAAAATAAACTGATTGCCATCCAAGGCAATATAGTCATCATAAGATTTTGTAATTCTTTGAGCGACCTCTTCCAATGTTTCATTGCTTTTCTGTAGAATAGGGTCTTGAGCATTAATGGAGAGACATAAAAGGCTAATGATAACGTATGTGAAAAATTTCATTGTGTATTGTTTTACTATAATGTAACAAATAAAACAGGTAATGTCAATTAATTTAAGAGGGCTTAACGTTGTAGGGTGTCGTTTAACATTTGATTATAAAAACTAAATCGGACAACACAAGCAATACTTACATTACAAAGTACATTTTCATTTTGCCACGGTTTTTAACTGGAATTTCTCCTCTGTACTCACATTTAAATTCAGATTTTACCAAATGGTAGGTATCCTCTGAAATATTAATACGTCCAGGTTCTGAATTACTCTCCATTCGTGCAGCAACATTAACGGTATCGCCCCAAATGTCATAAGCAAATTTTTTGAAACCCACCACTCCTGCTACTACTGGGCCTGTATTTATGCCAATTCTTATATCGAAAGTGGCATCGTTTAACTCATCATTCTTAGCTTTAGCAACATAAGCAACCATTTCTTTCGCAGCTAAAACAATTTCTTGTGCTTGGTCTGCATGATCAATACTTAGTCCTCCCACAGCCATGTAAGCATCTCCAATAGTTTTTATTTTTTCCAGGTTGTATTTATCCATTATTTTGTCGAATTCTGAAAAGTAATGGTCAATTGTTGTAACCAATTTTTCTGGTGATAGGTTTTCGGCATAGCTGGTAAAACCAACAAAATCTGAAAATAGAACCGTTGTTGAAGGAAACTTTTTTGCGGCTACTTTTCCTTTGTCTTTAAGTTCTTGTGCAGTGTCTTCAGGTAGAATGTTTAATAATAATTTATCTGAACGGTCTTTTTCCGCAGCAATAATCTTGTTTGTTGCCTTAACAAATTTATTTCGTCTGAATAAGCCATAGGTCAATAAAGAAGTAAGAAACAGCACACCAACAGTGGACCAGATAACAATGCGCTGGTTTTTTCTTTTTTGTTCAAGGATTTTAACTTCGGCCTCGTTTTGCGCCAACTCAAGATTGGAAATTTTTTCGATATTTTCTAAATTCATCACGCTATCTCTGTAGACAATATGCCTTTTATATAGCTCAAAGGCTTTGGTAATATCACCCGAAGTTTCTAGCAGTTTGGAAAGCTGCAAATTCGCATCACTTATTTGATCTTTTAAATGATATTTTTTTGCCAGATCCAAACTCCTATTTGCATAAAGTGTGGCATTTTCTATATCATTCTTATCTTGGTATAACTCCGACATATAATTCAAGTATTCAGCAATTGGATAATATTCTTCGTTCACTTCCAATATTTCTATTGCTTCATTCATATAGTCTTCGGCCAATTGGTTTTTACCCTGTTTGGCATAGACCATTCCAATATTTCCTTTGTTATAAGCCTTCCCTATTGGATAATCGATTTCTTCAAATATTTTTCCTGATTCGCCAAAATAAGATAATGCCTTTTCGTATTGTTCAGTTTTATAATATTCATCACCTGCATTTAATAAGGCAGTGGCTAATGTTACGGGATCGTCTTGCTCGCGAAGTAATGTAATGGCTTCATCGTAATATAATTCAGCTCTTTCAGAATTACCTAACATGGAATACGTATCAGCAATTGATACCAATGACCCGTTTGAACTTTTTTCATCAGCAACATTTTGGAATAAGTCCTTAGATATAAAATAAGCTTCAATGGCTTCATGAAATTCACCTAAAAGCTGTAATGCATTCCCTTTTTGCAAATAGCCAACAGCAGCATAGTGACTTAAGTTTTCATCTTCTCCTACCGCTTCTATAAGCTGGTTTGAATAGTATAATTTTTCATCAGGATTGGTTTCGTTCTGTGCAATTTTAATTAGTAGAATTATCTTGCTTTCTCCGGATGAGAAACCAGTATTGTATTGGGTCTTAAGTTCATCAACAGTTTCCTGATTTTCCCATTCGTAGATACTGTATCCATAATCTTGAGCCCATATATACGGCCATACCATTGAAAAAGAAAAGCATACAATGGCCATTGCATGCTTTTTAACAATAGTTTTACTAAAAGTAAAATTCATCTGTTGTTCTGAATAAATATATAATTTACTAGCTTTTTCTAATTTGTAGTTTTGGATCTACTGTATAAACCTGATTTGTATTATCGTTTATTATGAAACTAACGTTGTAAGACTCAGGATCGTTAATATCCGCGTTTTTTACAGTAGCTGTTACTTTAGGGTCATTTATTGGATCTCCTAAAGTGATTTCTTCTAAAATATCTGCGCCACCTCCTACAGGCTTTTTTGCTACTAAGGTAATGTTTACTTTATCTCTTTTATTTTTTGCAGCCCCTTGCCAAGTACATGTTGAACCCTTGATAACCGTTGATACATAAGTTTCTGGATGCCCTGGGTTTTCAGCTGGGTCACTTTGATTGTCCGAAAAAACAACATTGTCCTTAATGCTTTGTTCGTTGTTTTGAATGTTTTCTGTATCAACAGTTAATGTAATGACTGTGTTACCTGGTTTTCCTCCGCCCATAATTAGTGTGTTTTAAGTTAAAATTATTTATTGATTTATTTTTTTGGTTACAGATACTACGATTCAATCAAAATAGCTAATCTAAATTTTCAGACGTTTTCCCTTGATTCATATTCAAAATATTTGGCGTCACCCAAATTGCCTTCTGGCTTATATTTTAATCCAATAAAACGCAGCCAAGACATTTGTTTCTCTGTCTCCCTAGATTGAGAGTACACCACAAGCTTGCAGCCCTCATAATTACAAGATTGCTCTTCCAAAATTTTTCGCATTTCAAAAGTTACCTTTAAAGCTTGGTTATTCTCTTCCATATGCTTACTGGCCACTAAATAACAGTGTAATGCCGTTTCACTAATTTTAACTGCCATGAGTATAAGCAATGGTAAATTATCTGCGGTCCTAAATACTTTACTAAATCCGCCATTTCGAGATAATTTAAACTGCTCCATCAAAGTGTCAAATGCCGTTTTTTCATTGTGAATATTGTAAAGCTTCCATTCATAGATTGAAAATTTCCATGGATTTTTTAGAACATATGAAAGGTCTTCATCTGTAATCTCATCTTGGACTCTAGATACACTTAATTCCATCTAACTTATCATATCAAAATTAATAGGCACATTACATAAACATTAGATAGGATAGTGCTCAATAGAGCTAAATTGGGCTATTGAAATAGGTGGTAAATTAGGGATAACAAAAATCTAGGTGATTTCAGCTGATAAGGTTATGTTAAAATTAGATAATATTTTTCTGATAACCTAGCAAACGCTGGTTTCAAGTTGTTTTTTAATTCTTGTGATGTTGTTAAAGTGATTTGTGTAAAATAATATTTGATTTAATTTCGCGTTGATTTCATGTTTAGATTAATAGCACATATGAAATATATCCTCTTTGTTGGGGCTTTATTTATAGGGATAATCAGTTCGTTTGCACAGTCGGATGAAGCGACGGAGCCTATCAAAATTATGGTCCCTTCTACTATTTTAAAACCAAACATAGCGCCTCAAGAAATAGAAATTCCCTTAGTTTCAAGCACAAAAAGCAAAGAAGCTATAGATATCAAAGCCAAGTACTGGGATACAACTGTTTATAACCCCTATAAAGACGATACTGGAACTTCTTTTCCCTTCCAGATTAATTTCAAAGATTCTACGTTTCATTCGCCCGTAAATCGTGAAAAAGTGATAACATCCAGATATGGTTGGCGAAGAGGCAGACCACATAAGGGCATAGATATAGACTTAGTTACTGGAGATTCTGTATTTGCCATTTTAAGTGGTATCGTTAGATTTGCGCAATATAATGGTGGACATGGTAGAGCTGTTGTGGTGAGGCATTTTAATGGCCTAGAGACAACTTATGCTCATTTATCTAAAATTGGAGTAAAGGTAAACGACACCGTGGCAAAAGGACAATATATAGGAAAAGGTGGTAATACTGGTCGCTCTTTTGGTAGTCATTTGCATTTGGTCACAAGTTTTAATGGACATTACATCCATCCAGAATATTTGTTCGATTTTTCTGAATCCAATGCCGTGCGGTCACAAGAAATTTGGGTCACAAAAAAATGGACTAGACCAGCTTATCACAGCGCCAGAAGACAGAGTAAATTGGCCGTACATACTACAAAGGAGGAAGCCATAGCCGCTGCGGAAGCACAACGAAAAATTTATATTGTGAAACGCGGCGATACGCTTTCTAGAATTTCAAAACGGAATAATGTTACGATTGCTTCTATTTGCCAAAGCAATTCCATTAGACGTAATGCGACTTTACGTATTGGCCAAAAGTTGATTATTGAACCTTAGACTGCCTCAATTCATTTTATGGTTAAAAAATAGCAGGGTTAATTCAGATTAGACGCCTTTTAATACTGTTTCATATTCACTGGCCTGAGAATCGTATCTATACCGTGCATGATGCCGTTGGAAGCCTTGATGTCTTTTTTGGAAATCACAGACCTATCTGCATTTTCGTCAGTGATAACTAATGCTCCATTCTCTAAGGTCAACGAGATGTAGCCACCTTGAAGGGTCTGTAACCTATAAGGTTGGTTGTTATTAGCTTTGATCGTACTGATTAAAAACTCGCTATCCATGGTGCCTTCGACAATATGATAGGTTAAAATGGCCTGAAGTTTTTCTAAGTTTTGAGGTAACCTTAAATCTGCGTACGCTTCATCGGATAATTTATTTATGGCAGCATTGGTCGGTGCAAAAAAAGTTACATTCTCTAAATTCTGAATTTCAGGAACCAGTTGTGCCTGTTTGGATAATTTAAATAGATTATTAAATGATGATTGCTGCTCTATGAGCTGAAAAATAGAAGGTGCGACTTCCACCGCGCTACTTACCGATTCCATTTCCCTGTAAGCATCCCTACTGTCTGTAGATTTGGTGTTATTTTTACAGCACAGAGCTAAACTTGTTATTAATAAAATAAATAGTACTTTTTTCATGATATATCTTTTATTTAAAAGATACAGGATAACAACCGTGAATTCAAGTAATTAAGAAAACTTAACGTCTCAACCAGACGCTTTAACAATTCATAGGTGCTTTGAATGATTCGGAATATTGGTCTTAAATATATTCCGAAGTTAATTCATCAACTATAAGACCATCCTCTAGGCTCATAATAACACCTTGAGCTGCGCGTTCTCCTGAAAGCATTGCTGCGTTTAGGGATCCATTGAGAAGATAGTCACCAGCTAAATAAATGGTAGGTTTTAATTGCGTCTCTGTAGGTGAAATATCTCCCTGTAACTCTTGTATGTTGGGCAGGGCTCGTGGTATGTGGTATAATTTTATGAATTTTGCATCTGAAATATTACAATACGTTTTAAGCTCCTGTTTAACACTTTCAATAAGGCTGTCCTCTGGCAAATCGGTTTGTTTTACAACGGTAACCGATAGTAAGTAATTTGCACCTTTTTTTGAAGTTTCTAAAGTAGTGGTAAAGAATATGTTATTGATCAGAGCATTTTTATCTGTAATTAGGCCTATTAAAGGTTTTTTAATGCTTTGTGCCTTGGTTTCAAAATACAGATTGTAACACGAGCGCCACGCAGTCTTTTGATTATTTAAATTGGGCACTAAATGGTCGCCAGGTGTTGCAATGATACTAAAATGCGTTTCTATTTTCTCGTCATTTTCTAAGACAATGAAACGGTCTTCTACTTGTTTTACTTTACAGTTGTAACGAATTTCAGTGTGTTGCAACTGTGATTTTAATTGATTTGAAATTTCACCAATACCAGCTTTAGGTAAAGTAGCCAATCCGTCTCCAAACATTTTATACACAAACTCAAACATTCTACTAGACGTTTCTAAATTGGGCTCAAGAAATATTCCTGAAAAAAATGGTCTAAAGAAGCGCTCGATTATTCTTTGTGAAAAACCGAAATCCCTTAAATACTGAAGCGTGGTTTTAGATTCTGATTCAAAAATAGATTCTATGGATTTGTTTTTGAGTTTTCTGTTGAGTTTAAAAATCTTCAACTTGTCTGATATTGAACCAACTGGTGCAAATATGGTATGCCATAAAAAGCCCAGATGCCTTAATGGGTCGCCAATTGTAAACTCTTTTCCATTATTATAAATAAGTGCACCTGGAAGGAAACGCTGTAATTCCAGTTTTCTAAAGTCCAAGTGTTTTTGAGCTTGCGGATACGCATCTAACAATACCTGAAATCCCTGATCTAATTGATAGCCATTTACAATATCAGTTTTTACGCGGCCTCCTACTCTATCAGAGCTTTCTAAAATAACAGGACTGTAGCCAGATTCTTCTAGTGTTTTAGCTGCTACTAGACCGCTAATTCCAGCTCCGACAATATGGATTTTATAGTCTTTTTTCTGCATTTATATCTATTGCAATGGTCTTATCGGTCCATCAAAAATAACATAAGATCTTTTATCTGACTGCACATTGACGTAGGCAAAGCCGCAGGCATCGACATCAAAGCTATATTTTATACGCTCTCCATCAAGTTTAGTTGTAAACCCAAGTTGAAACTTTTTCTTTTTCTGATTAATCTTTAGCTTATAGTTTGAAATCTCGCCCTTAAAGGAGATGCTCGTATTCCTAGCGCCATAACCTGACCCAGTGAACTCTTGGCCCATAAATGGTAGATCGATTTCAGCATAATCTCCATTGAGCAAAATACCATGCCATACAACATTATTGTCGGTATTCATTAATGAAGCTGTAAATTTAAAGCGTTTGGACAATAGCATGGACCTTGAAATGTCGAAACATTTGTCCTTCAAAGAATCCTTTAATTCTCTCTTGGTTGGTTTTTCTTCCTGTGCTAACCCAGCCGAAATAGTGAGTAAAGCCATTACTAATACAATACCTCTTTTCATCTTTTTTTATTTTTAAATTTTCTCTGCAGTTTTATCTAGTCTAGCGGCCTAATAAAACCACCTATTGGTCCTCCATCTACTCTTCTATCGGATTGCACCGCAACATATGCCACACTACACGCGTCTATATCAAAACTGAATTGTATGCGCTCACCATCAAAATTGGTTACGAACTCCAAATCGAACTTTTGTTCTATTTCATTGATTTTAAATTTATAATCAGTTATGTCGCTTTTGTAATACAATGCGAGATTTTTACCACCATATCCTTTTGAACTGAACTGCATTGGCCAATCGCGCATGTTAATAAAAGCGGTGCTGCCATTAATGGTTATGTTACCTGGAATGGAGTGGCCATTGACAAAATCTTGTACAGAAAATTTGTAACGTTTAGAGAGCAACATTGATTTTGAGGCATTAAAGCACTTTTCTTGCTGTAAGTTCTTTGCTTCTTTATTCGATAGTTCATTTTTTTGGGCATTGGTGGTCGTAAATGCCAAAAAAACAATCGAAAGTAAATATAGTTTTTTCATAACCATATTTGTTTTGTTCTTACTCAAGACACTTCAAATATAGTGCCAAATCATTGAAAGTAGACACGTTACCCTAGTCAGCCAAATTTCCTATCCAAGAGGTAGATTTTCCAGAATCCTTTTTCAACAACAAAATTACATTACCACTAGGTTTTATTGCTAACTCAATGAACTTACTTTTGCCGTTGTTGATAAGGTCGTAGGATATATTGATTAATTTTCTATTGTCATCAAAGTTAACTTTGTAATTACTAATAGCTCCATTAAAATCGAAAATGATTCCACGATTTGAAAATGAAGCTAATCTTCCTGAGGAATTAAACTGATTGATACTTATAGAATTAGTATTGGAATTTATTTGTTCTCTTCTACTGTTATCATAGACCATAGTGAAGTTCACAGTATAGTTTTTGGCCATAACCAGAGATTTAGACTTCTGATATGTAGGCTCAAACTTATCTAGCCTACTTTGGCCAATTCCAACTGATGTTATGGTTAAAAGGAGTAAAAAAATAACGTAACGCATAGTGGCTTGTGAATTTGTGGGTCTAAGATACTATTAATTCAATCAATATAAATCTTTTGAGGTTCTTAAAAGCTGTTAAAATGTAGTGCTTACGTTTATTCTTCAACTAATTTTGCAAAAAAATTTATATGACAAAAACATTAAATATTTTTAGAGTTGTCGCTTTTTTAGAAGGCCTTTCATATATATTGTTATTGTTTGTGGCGGTTCCATTAAAATACTTCTATGGAGATCCGCAGTATGTAAAACTTTTAGGGATGCCTCATGGTCTATTATTTATTGCTTACATCGTTATGGCCATTTGGTTTTGGAATGACTTTAAATGGTCCAAGAGAACATTGTACATTGTTTTATTGGCTGCCATAATTCCTTTTGGTACCTTTTACATTGATAAAAAATATTTAAAACATGACAACTAAGGATTTTAAACACTACGTTTTTGAAATGCTTGTTAACAAAGGAGTTGGTGAGCAAACAGCTACCTACATTAACATGTTGGTTTTGTTACTTGCTCTACTGTTCATTGCCTTTATTATTGACTATGTGACAAAACGCGTCTTATGGCGTTTTTCAGAGGGTATTGCAGAACGTACTAAAACCAATTTCGATGATATATTAATACACAATAAGTTACCCAGGAATATAGCACATATTATTCCACTGATTATTCTTATTGAATTTGTTCCCGATGTTTTTTCTGATTTTCCCACCACAGAAAATGTGATAGAAAAAACCTTGAAGGTTTTTGCCATTCTCCTCACACTGCGCATTATTAGAAGTTTTTTTAATTCCGTAAAAGACTATCTGAGAACCTTACCTAGGTACAAAGACAAACCTTTGGATAGCTACTCTCAGGTTTTTATGATTTTTGCAACCTTGCTGGGTGTTTATGGTGCCTTTGCAGTGGTCTTTGGTATTTCGTTCTATAATTTCGCCATTTCCCTCGGTACCGCTTCGGCCGTTATATTGTTGATTTTTAAGGACACCATCCTTGGTTTCGTGGCAAGTATCCAAGTAGCCATAAATGACATGGTACGCATTGGCGATTGGATTACTTTTGAAAAATATGGAGCAGATGGTAATGTCATTGAAATTACCCTAGCCACCGTTAAGGTTCAAAACTGGGATAAAACCATTACTACGATACCGACCTATGCCCTAATTTCAGATTCATTTAAGAACTGGAGAGGTATGATGGCTTCTGGTGGACGGCGAATTAAACGATCCGTTATAATAAGAACATCATCTATTCATTTTTTAACCGAAGAAGAAATTGAGCGATTTAAAAAAATACAGTTAATTACAAATTACGTAGAAACACGCTCCAAGGAAATCAAACAATTCAATGAGGCCAATCAAATTGATAAATCAGAATTGATCAACGGTAGAAACCTAACCAATTTTGGTGTGTTTAGAAAGTATCTACAAACCTATATAGAAAACCATTCTGCAATCAATAAGGACATGACGCTTATGGTGCGGCAATTAGAACCAACGCCTCAAGGTATTCCTATGGAAATTTATGCGTTCAGTGCCGATATAAGGTGGCAAAATTACGAGTATATCATGGGAGACATATTTGACCACGTGCTGGCTTCCGTGGGCTACTTTAACCTGGAAATCTACGAGTTAGGGCTGTCTGTTTCTGAATAGAATTTTAAGTTATTAAATCAATGATTTAAGGTTGTTGATAACCCTGTTTACAACAAATGTTACTTCTAGGCTTATGCCAATTGTTAATGTTTACCTTTCAACTGACTTAATCTAAAAACGTACTATCATGGAAGACCGATGTAAAAACCTACTCGCTTCAAGACCTACAATTTTATCTGCTAAAATCCACGATTCTATGAGTGATGAAGAGCGTTTTCAAAATGCAACCTTGCGCCCAATAATAAAAATGCAGCACAACCTCTTCATTGCAGTTTTCAAGAATTACATTGCTAAGCGTAAAAATGTGTTTTACGATCTTTCCTTACCGAAGCGCTTATCGTACATAGAGCATGCGGTCCATAAGGATATGAAATTTAGAAACTCTATAAAAGGCATGATTATTGGTCAATTCACCATTGAAGAATATGCGATTTACATTGAAAATTCCTCCGCTTTAAACAAACGAATGATGAACATTGTAAAGGAAAGGTTAATCAGTAGTATTCAGGTATTTGACAAGCCGGATTTACGCAAGGCTATTTAAACCAGTGGTTCTCCATTGAGATTTGTAGTGAGAATGTCGCTCATTAAATCCAGATAAGGCCTTGCAATTTCGAAAGCTTCATTAACAGCTGGGATAAAATCTTGGTCTAACACCACTTCGTCTGTAAAAGATTTGGTAAAAATATATTGCTTTCTTCTTATCAAATCAATGGCAGCATGATTACGATCAAAGCCCTTCGGAGCAGTTTTTAACTCCTCTCCTACAAAATTTCCCCAGACTGTTTTAAAGGTTTTGTCATTGAGGATTTCCCTTATCTCTGTATCATCCATTTCAAATTCTTTACGGATTCTAAAGAGGTCCTCTTTATCAGGATTCCAAAACCCAATACCTATAAAAGACGCATCGTTAGGCTGAATATGCAGGTAATAACCACCACGTAATTCTGGCTTAACACGGTGAAAGGAGCCTCCAAAATGAGTCTTGTATGGGAGTTTATTCTTAGAAAACCTAACATCACGATAAATCCTAAAAAGTTTTACCTTGTCAATTTTATCGTGCATGTTAAGTAGTTGCCCAAGGTAATTGTAGCTTTCCTTTATTTCTGCCTCAATGGATTTAAATTCCCTTTTGTGTTCATTAAACCAATCTCTATTGTTATTGACCTTAAGTTCTTTTAAAAATACTAGTGCGTCTTTTGGAATGACTTTGTTCATAGCCTATTTTTTATAAAAATAAAATACCATCCGCTAAGATGGTATTTGATTGTATATATTTTAACAGGTATTAGTTGCTTGAGAATGATACCATTTTGCTTTTATTCAACTGTGACGCTGAATCTTGTGTAAAGGCATCTAACATCCAACTCGTCTTTTCTAATTCCCTGATATAAGCACCGATTAAATCAATGGTACCTTCATCTTTAATTTTTTCGGCCTTATCTACGACTTTAGACATTTGTTCTAGTAGAATGGCATGATTCTTTAAAATTTCCTTTACCATTTCAACATCTGTCTTGTCCGACGATACTTCTTCTATGGATGAGGCTTTTAAATAATCTTTAAGATTACTCATTGGATGATATCTCAAGGTGAGAATGCGTTCAGCAATTTCATCTATCTTTTCTCTAGCATCCGTATAAAGTTCTTCGAATTTTTCATGAAGTTCAAAGAAGTTTTCTCCTAGGATATTCCAATGGAAATTTCTTAAGTTTTGATAGTAAATATGATAATCTGCCAATAGTGTATTCAGTTCTATAACTGTTGGCAATAATTTTTCATCATTCATGTTTAGGTAATTCATAATATTTGTTCTGTTTTTCTAATTATTATTTCATTCAGTATTAAGATATAATTATCGTGTTTATATTAAAACGGCTTAACAGGCTTTAACCCTTCTACCACCTTATTAACATAATGTTGTGTTAAATTGAATCAAGTATGTTAAAGGAAACTTGATTCATTGCATTATCTTCAAGAAATATGAAAGATATTCTTGTATTTTGAAAGAATTTTCATTATAATGCACGAGAAATAAAACATTCTTAATATATATGGGTAGACCAGCAACAAGACCAACCAAATTAAAGGACGGTTATTACATTGAGATTAGAAATAAAGGATCTAAATCTGGAGTAAAGCTTTACAGTGCTACAAAATTACAAATGCACCGTGCAATAAAAATGTACGAGCGCTCAAAGGAAGTCCTTATTTTAGGGGAATCGATAAACGGAAAGTTTGTTGACAAAGAACCTAAACTACATGTCGTAGAATAACAAAACAAAAGGGTGGACGAAAGTTCACCCTTTTTTATTTGAAATCGATCTTATTTAAAATGAGTCCTGAGGCTGGAGCTATATAACTTTGATGTGATTCTACATTCTCTTTTAGGCTATTCTTGATAAAATCCAAATCGACCTCCCCTTTTCCCAACCTAATTAACGTACCCATCATAAGCCGAATTTGATTTCGGCCAAACCCTTGACCTTGTACCTTCAAAACATAACTTTTTTCAGGAAAGAAACTGGCTGTAATTAAGGTGTTATCTTCTATCCTGCAAACATCTATTGTACGTTTATATAAGCCATTGTCGCTAGCCTTATAGCAATAATTCTTAAAATTGTGCGTCCCTTCAAAGAGCTGTGCACCAATCTTCATGGTTTCAATGTCCAAATCATCTTGAATGGTACTCAAAATAGGTGCGCAAAAGGGATGAAATTTACCGCCAAAGGCAAACACATATATATATTCTTTGGTCTTGGGATGCTGAATTATATTAAAGTCTTTATCGACCTCTTTTATACTCAAGGCTCTTATATCTTGTGGGAGGTTGTAATTAAACCATTTAAGAAAATAGGATTGGTCTGTTATCTCATGGAATGTAAACAACTCAAAGGCCGTTTCATTAGCTGATACCATGGCGTCTGTGCGCCCAGCTACTAGGGTTTTAAATTCCTTGTCTTCGAATACATATTTTAGGGTTCGGTCAATCATAAGATGTAAGGTTTTTAAGTTGGGCTGTTTTTGCCATCCATGAAACCGATAACCTAAATATTGGAGTTTTATAAGATAGTAAAAGCGTTTTCTTTGCATAGTTTATAATGCCAAAAGTATTGAAATTTAAATTCTATACTTATTTTTAATCCAAATCTAAAAATTTGAAGTTATCCTATCCTTTTGACCCAAACATAAAACACCATTTTTTAATTGGTGTATTGCTTGGGCTCTGGATTTTTGCTTTTCTTTATCTCACTGAACCTTTAGACGTCAGTGAATTTAGCCCTAAAGAAAAACTGATCTATTTACCAGGCTATGGTGCAGCTGGTTTAATTTGTTATTTGTTGTTGCTTCCTTTTCAACACCTTATTTATCAAAAGAACAACCGAACTTGGTCTCTTTTAAGTGAAGGTTTATTGTTATTCGGTTTTTGTACTGTTTCCATCATCGTTGCTAGAATCTATTACCTATGGGTTATTGTGCCCTATGAGCCCAATCCTTATACTTTGGGCTACGCGCTAAAAAACATCTACTTGCCAGCCGTTGCTATTATTTTACCTATTATTATTGTGGCGAGATACGCTTTTGGTAAGTATCACGAAAAGCGACTCAATGACCAAAAAATCACAATTCAAGGTGAAGGCAATTATGAAGGGTTACGATTGCATATAAATGATTTGATAAGCATTAATTCCTCAGATAATTATATAGAAATTCATTACCGCTCTGGAAATGACTTGAAAAAAACACTTATTAGAAACAAGCTGTCCGTAATTGACGAAGAGTTTTCCGAACTGCTGCGAACACATCGATCGTATCTTATAAATCCTTTCCATTTTAGGCAGTGGCAAATAGAAAACGGCAAGCATTCTGTATTGCTTAATTACGACATAGGCATTCCTGTTTCCAAAACTTACCTAAAGGAAGTAAAAGCTGCTTTGAATTCTACCACAAACTAAGTTTATTTCGCCCCAAACGCCTGTTATTATTAGATTCTAGGGAAACTTCTGAAATATATTTGCTTCAGAAAGTTTAATCCAAAAAATTATAGAATCATGAAAAATTTAGTCGTTTTACTCGTTTTAATTTTAGCAACAGTTAAGTCCTTATGGTCTCAAATTCCCAATTGTGATTGTAAATCTGATTTAGATTTTATTGTTGAGAAATTAAAGAGCACACCATCTTACAAGAAACAAATTAAAGGTGATAAATTATTGGAATTTGAAAATACCTATAACACTATTGTTTCAAAACTAACGGATTCAACAGATATTAATACCTGTTATAAATTTCTTCAACAACAACTTGATGTTATAGACGATTTTCACATCAACCTATATTCCAATACCACATATTTTTCAAGTGAAGCACTTGATGATACCGAAAAAATTGAGGAATTTTTAAAAAATCCTGTATTCAAGAAACATCCAAAATATCATAGGGATTTGGATAGTTTAAGACAGTCATTATCTCATAAACCATCTGAGACTATTGAGGGGATTTATAAATTCGGTTCAACCTCTATTGAGGTAGGGCTAATTGAAAGTTCAGAGAACCAATTTGAAGGCGTCGTAATACATTCAGAACATCCACTTTGGAAACCAGGACAAGTATTAGTTTATGTGTCTAAGAATTCTTTTGACAGATATAATTTACTTCAGTATGATATAGTTACCCGACAAATTAAAATGAATAGAAACATACGTTTTGAAAATGGTCGTTTGGTAAGTTTTAAAAAGAAAGGATTTGAACATAATTTTGAGTTTAAGCTAGACAAAACGTCCAACTGGGAATTTAAGCAGCTATACGATAAGGTACAATACATTTATTTTGGAAGTTTTAGCAATGCAACGGATAACATCAAAGCCTTTAAAGCTTTTCATTCAAAATATAAGAACAGTTTTACAGCACCAAACATTATTATTGATTTAAGAAGTAACGGTGGTGGTAATAGCAAATGGTCCGACCCTTTTCTTAAGGTATTAAGAAAAAGTAAAGCCAAAATTTATGTCATCACCAACCAATTTACAGGAAGTAATGGCGAACAGTTCACATTAAAGTTAAAGGACAAATTAAACGCCGTCCACTTAGGGCAGACCACGTTTGGTGTCATCGCCTATGGAATAAATTATAGTTATACGTATAATACACCATCAGATAAGTTTACCATTATGCCTACTGATATGAATTATCACAAGTACATTGCTTATGAAGGTCATGGCATTACACCTGATATACCATTAAATTTTGATGAAGATTGGATAGAGCAAACGATGCAAATCATCGAAAATGATACCAAAAAGTAGATACGTGGTTCTAATGCGCGATTAAACTTTCTAAACTACATTAGAGCGACTGTCGTCAACCTTGCTAGATTGGCGACAGTTTTATTTGTGTCTGTCTTCTAAAACATCAACAACGTCCTGAAGTTGAAATCCTTTAGCCTTCAGCAGCATTAAATAATGAAATAGTAAATCGGCACTTTCGTTCAAGAACAAATCATCGTTATTGTCCTTGGCTTCAATCACGACCTCTACGGCCTCCTCTCCTACTTTTTGGGCTATTTTATTAATCCCTTTTTCAAACAGTGACGCTACATAGGATTTGTTCGAATCGGCATTTTCAACTCTAGAGCTTATAATTTGTTCCAAATGGCTTAAAAAGCCATAGGATTGCACATTGTCTTCATTCCAACAGGTATCCGTTCCTTTATGGCAAGTAGGTCCCTTCGGATTTACGGCAATCAGCAGTGCATCATTATCACAATCGAGTTTAATGTCTACAAGCTTTAAAACATTACCGCTTTCTTCACCCTTGGTCCATAGTCTTTTCTTAGTTCTGCTGAAAAACGTTACCATGCCGGTTTCTTTTGTTTTTTTGAGAGCTTCGGAATTCATATAGCCCAGCATTAGTACATTCTTTGTTTTTGCATCTTGAATTATGGCAGGAACTAATCCGTCTTTATTTTTATTGAAATCTATTGTCATAATCTTACCGGTATGCCTTTTTCTTTTAATTCTTTTTTTAACTCTAAAATAGGTATCTCGCCAAAATGAAAAACACTAGCTGCTAAAGCTGCATCTGCTTTTCCCAATGTAAACGTATCGACAAAATGTTGAATGGTTCCCGCACCACCTGAAGCAATTATAGGAATATTCACAAGGTCTGAAAGTTTTGCCAAGGCTTCATTCGCATAACCCGCTTTGGTACCATCGTGATTCATTGAGGTGAACAAAATTTCACCAGCACCACGCGCTTCCACTTCTTTTGCCCATTCGAATAGTTTTAAATCTGTTGGAATAGTACCACCTGCCAAATGCACAAACCATTCCCCTTCAATTTCTTTGGCATCAATAGCAACAACCACACACTGGCTTCCAAATTTTTCAGATAACTCATTTATGAGCTCAGGACGTTTAACAGCCGATGAATTAATAGACACTTTATCGGCACCGCAATGCAATAAGTCATCTACATCTTCCACTGAAGAAATACCACCACCAACAGTAAAAGGAATATTGACATGCTCGGCAACCTTTAAAACCATATCATGCAAGGTTCTACGTTTCTCTTGGGTGGCTGATATATCTAGAAATACCAGCTCGTCTGCACCCAATTCCGCATACTGCTTCGCCAAGACAACAGGGTCGCCAGCATCTCTTAAATCAACAAAGTTCACACCTTTTACAGTGCGACCATCTTTAATATCCAAACAAGGTACAATTCTTTTCGTAAGCATCTATTATTGATTTAAGATGAAGTGTTCGAGTTGCTTAAGCGTAATTTTATTTTCATAAATGGCCTTGCCAATGATAACACCTTCACAACCTATTTCGGCTAATTGTGGTAGTTCATCATATTTTGAAATTCCACCAGAAGCGACTAGTTTAATGCCACCAGCCTCTTGCAATATTTTTTCATACAAATCAAAAGATGGTCCTTGAAGCATTCCGTCCTTTGAAATATCAGTACAAATCACATAGCTAATACCTTTACCGTGATAATCTTTTATAAAGGGAACTACTTCTAAATCACTTTCTTCGTACCAACCTGAAACTGCTATTTTCTCGTTTTTACAATCGGCACCAAGAATAATTTTATCTGAACCATAAGTACGAATCCAATTTTCAAACACGTCTGGATTTTTAACAGCTATACTTCCACCAGTAATCTGACTCGCACCAGATTCAAAAGCCACTCTCAAATCATCATCTGATTTTAGCCCACCACCAAAATCAATCTTTAAGTTAGTTTTGGTAGCGATTTTTTCAAGAACCTTATAATTTATAATATGACTGGCTTTGGCACCATCTAAATCTACAACGTGTAAATGTTGAATTCCGGCATCTTCAAACGCCTTGGCTACTTCAACAGGATTTTCGTTATATACTTTTTTGGTATCATAATCACCTTTGGTCAGTCTAACACATTGACCGTTAATAATATCTATAGCTGGGATAATTCTCATATTGAATATTCGAGGTTAGAAGTTAGAAGTTAGAAGTTATTTTTTTTGATTTCGGCACTTTAAAACAAAAATTCCAACAGTCTATTGTAAATTGTTTGGTTCTATTAATTAACTCATTCTTCATACTTCTAACATTTAATAGCGTACTTACAACTTCAAGAAGTTTTTTAAAATTTGCTCACCTTTTTTACCGCTTTTTTCTGGGTGAAATTGAACGCCAAAAAAATTTTCATGTTCAAGAGCTGAAGCATAATCTAATTCGTAGTGGGTGTTCGCAATTTTCTCATTACAATCTTCTGCGTAGTAACTGTGAACCAGATACATAAAATCACCAGGTTCAATGCCTTTAAACAGATTAGATTTAAGCTGTGTTATGGTATTCCATCCCATTTGGGGAACTTTAACCTGATTTGAAAATCGTTTGACGTTAGTTTGAAAAATTCCAAGCCCTTTAGTATTGCCTTCCTCAGTATGTTTACACATCAGTTGCATACCTAAACAAATGCCAAGCACGGGTTGTTTTAATTGTGGAATCAGTTCATCTAAGCCACTTTCTCTTAATTTGTACATAGCAGAACTAGCCTCACCAACGCCAGGAAAAATGACTTTATCCGCCTTTAACAAGTCCTCAGCATCTGATGTTAATTTGGCCTCGTAGCCCAAACGCTGAAATGCAAACTGAATACTTTTTATATTTCCTGCACCGTAGTTGACAATTCTTAAATTCATTACAGTGTACCTTTGGTTGATGGTAAAATCATTTTATTCACATCGCGTTTTACGGCCATTTTTATGGCTTTTGCAAAGGCCTTGAATATAGCCTCAATCTTATGATGTTCATTGGTGCCTTCTGCTTTTATATTGAGATTACATTTGGCACCATCAGAAAAGGATTTAAAAAAGTGGTAAAACATTTCGGTGGGCATTTTTCCTATCATTTCACGTTTAAAATCCGCTTCCCAAACCAACCAATTTCTGCCGCCAAAATCTATAGCTACCTGAGCTAAACAATCGTCCATAGGTAGACAAAAACCGTAACGTTCTATGCCTAATTTATCACCTAGAGTTTTGGCAAAAACCTCGCCGAGAGCGATGGCCGTGTCTTCAATAGTATGATGTTCGTCCACTTCTAAATCACCATCGACTTTAATGTTTAAGTCCATCTGACCGTGACGTGCAATTTGGTCTAGCATATGATCAAAAAAGGCAATACCAGTATTTATGTTGCTTTGTCCTGTACCATCTAAGTTTAGGGCGATTTTAATTTTGGTTTCGTTGGTATTACGCTCTATCTGTCCTATGCGTTCGGTTGCCTTTAGAAATTCGTATATCGACTTCCAGCTAGATGTCTCTAGCGCAATGGAATTTTTAAGTTCTGCCTTTTTAGACGCATCAATGCCGTCTTGTCCTAAGGCATTGAGCAATATCCCTTTACAACCTAGATTTTTTGCCAATTCTATATCAGTCAATCTGTCTCCAATCACGTATGAATTTTCTAAATCACAAGAACCGTTCATATATGACTTTAATAGACCTGTTCTTGGTTTCCGTGTTGGTGCTTTTTCATGCTCAAAGGTTCTGTCGATAATCTGCTCAGAAAATTCTATACCCTCATTTTTTAGGGATTGAATAAGAAAATTATGAACAGGCCAAAATGTTTCTTCAGGAAAAGAATCGGTACCCAAACCATCTTGATTGGTCACCATGACCAATTCGAAATTAAGCTCATTTGCAATCTTGCTTAAGTATTGAAATACACCTGGGAAGAATTCAAGTTTTTCAAAGCTGTCCAACTGGTAATCCACAGGTGGCTCTATGGCCAAGGTGCCATCTCTATCTATAAACAATACGGGTTTCATGGTAGTTGATTTAAAGTCTCAATTAATTGTTTGTTTTCTTCTGGTGTGCCTACAGTAAAACGAAGACAGTTTTCGCACAAGGGTTGATTCGTCCTGTTTCTCACCACAATCCCTTTTTTAATCAACTGCTCGTAACGCAGATTGGCATCATCGACCTTTACCAAAACAAAATTTGCATCTGAAGGATACACTTGCTTTATAAATGAAATTTCATTTAATGCCGAAGTGAGCGTATCTCGTTCTTTAACTATGATTTTGATTTGCTCATTTACCTCTTCAAGAGCACTTAATCGTTCTAGGGCTTTGGTTTGGGTAAGTTGATTGACGTTATATGGCGGTTTTATTTTATGTAATATTGAAGTAATAAATTCTGAAGCATAACATATACCTAGTCGAATCCCAGCAAGTCCATAAGCCTTGGAAAAAGTTTGTGTGACAATAAGGTTGGGAAATTCATTAAGTCTGCTCAACCAGCTCTTCTGATTTGAAAAATCTATATAAGCTTCATCTATAACCACAATACCATTAAATTCATTTATAAGTCCCTCAACACTTTTAGCTTTAAAACTGTTGGCAGACGGATTATTGGGTGAGCAAAGGAATAATAGCTTAGAATTTTTATCCTGAGTTTTCAAAATGTCTTCCACTTGAGGCTCAAAATTAGAGTCAAGCATAACATTATAGATATCTACAGCATTTAAATCGGCTAAAACCTTATACATGCCATAGGTTGGCGGTAGTGTGATGACGTTGTCTTTTCCAGGTTCGCAAAAAGCCCTAAAGATAAGGTCAAGGACTTCATCACTTCCATTACCTAATAAAATCTGTGAGGATGTAACACCTTTTATTTTTGATAAGCGTTCCTTAACCAAGGTTTGTTGTGGGTCTGGATAACGATTGACACTCGTTTGAAACGGATTTTCATTGGCGTCAAGAAATACCATGTCATCAGAAGCCTCTTGGTACTCATCCCTTGCTGATGAATAGGCCTTTATGGATTTTATGTTTTTGCGTAAAAGACGTTCTATATTCATTATTCAATATCTTTTAAGCGTATTGTCACCGCATTTTTATGGGCTTGAAGCCCTTCGGCTTCCGCCATAATTTCTACAGCTTTACCAATATTCTTAAGGCCTTTCTGGGAGATTTTTTGAAAGGTCATACTTTTCATAAAACTGTCCAGGTTTACACCAGAATAAGCCTTAGAAAATCCATTTGTCGGCAAGGTGTGATTAGTTCCAGAAGCATAATCGCCAGCACTCTCCGGCGTGTAATTTCCTATGAATACTGATCCTGCGTTTGCAATCTTTTTTACAAAATAATCATCTCTTTCCGTCGCTACTATAAAATGCTCTGGTCCATATTCATTTATGAGATCCAATGCTGTCTTGAAATCCTCGACCACAATAGCTCTTGAATTGTTAATCGCAGCCGTAGCAATATCCTTTCGCGGTAACTCCTGTAGTTGAGAAGCCACTTGTTCTGTGACTTGAGTAGCAAACTTTTCGGATGTAGTCACTAAAATCACTTGACTGTCCATACCATGTTCTGCCTGACTTAACAAATCAGAAGCCACATAGGCTGGATGCGCTGATTCATCTGCCATAACCAATAGCTCACTTGGTCCTGCTGGCATATCTATGGCTACGCCATATTTTGTGGCTAATTGTTTGGCAACGGTCACAAATTGATTACCAGGTCCAAAAATTTTATAAACCTTAGGAATGGAAGCAGTGCCAAATGTTAATCCAGCAACAGCCTGAATGCCACCAGCCTTAATAATTTTAGTCACGCCACAGAGGTCTGCGGTGTAAAGGACTTCGTTTGGTATTTTACCCTCTTTATTTGGAGGTGAGCAGAGTACTATTTCTTTGCATCCTGCAATTTTAGCTGGAATAGCCAACATTAAAACCGTAGAAAATAAAGGCGCTGTCCCACCAGGAATATAAAGTCCTACTTTTTCAATAGGTCTTTTCTCCTGCCAACATTTTACACCTTTCATGGTCTTGACAAAAACTTTAGATGTCTTTTGCGCCTTATGGAATTGCTTGATGTTGGATTTGGCCATTTTTATAGCCTTTTTTAAATCCTCGGACAAATGGTTGCGTGCTTCTTTTATCTCTTTACTCGATACCACAAGCTCATCTATCACAACATTGTCATAGATTTTTGTGTAGTTGTTTACAGCGCTGTCGCCATTTACAATAACATCGTTAAAAACCTTTAGCACAGTTTGCTCAATATCTTCCACTGTTTTTGTTGGACGTTTTAAGATGTCCTGCCATTCAGATTTTATGGGGTTTATGTACGTTTTCATTTTATAGCTGCCAGAGTGTTTGGTTTTTAGTTTATACTTCTTCTATTCCTTGTATTTCAATAATGACAAATCGGTATTCACAATAAGACTGATTACAGCACCATATTTTCAATTGGACAAACTAGGATGCCTTCGGCACCATTAGCTTTTAGCTCATCTATGACGTTCCAAAAATCATTTTTGTTAATTACGGAGTGCAGAGAGCTCCAGCCCTCTTTGGCTAGAGGTAAAATCGTTGGACTATTCATGCCCGGTAAAATGGACACAATATTGTCCAGCTTGTCATTAGGGACATTAAGCAATACATATTTATTTTCCCTTCCTTTTAAAACGGATTGCAGTCTAAATTGAATCTTGTCGATTATCTCCTGATTTTGTTTAGATATCTTTGGTGAAGTGGCTAATACAGCTTGGGATTTCAAAAGCACTTCAATTTCCTTAAGTCCATTTTTAAATAAGGTACTACCACTTGATACAATATCACAAATGCCATCTGCGAGGCCAATATTTGGAGCAATTTCAACAGAGCCATTAATAATATGAAGATTTGCTGTTATGCCTTGCTCATTTAGGAAGTGATTTACTGTATTAGGATAAGAGGTGGCAATTCTTAGTCCTTCGAGATCCTTTAAGGATTTAGCCGCGCTAGATTTAGGTACTGCAATAGACACCCTGCACTTAGAAAAGCCAAGGCGTTCCACAATCTTAAGGTCCTTACCTTTTTCAAATAAGACGTTCTCCCCTATTATGGCAGCGTCTACTACACCATCCCTTAAATACTGAGGGATATCACCATTCCTAAGGTAAAATACTTCTAAGGGAAAGTTGCTAGAAGCTGCCTTTAGCTGGTCTTTGCCATTGTCTATGGATATGCCAATAGCCTTTAGGATTTTTAAGGAATCTTCATTTAGGCGACCTGATTTTTGAACTGCAATTTTTAATCTACTCATTTTTTTAGTTTGGTTGGTTTGAGAATAGAATGAGCTCAATAAAAAAACCCATTTGATATTCTCAAACGGGTTTCATTATGTTTTGATTTCATTCAATACACCATTAGCTCGCTTGAGGACAAGTTTCTAAATGATGATGTAATTGAATAGTCATGTGCTATATTTATTTAAACAAATTTTCAAAAAAATAAATTATAAAAGCAAGTCTTTAACAAACTTTTATTGATTGCCCAAAATAATAGGCATGCCAGACTCTCCAGAACCAATGATTACTACCTTGCTATTTGGAGATTCTGCTAATTTATTAGTAGCCTCAATACCTTTGTCTTGAAGAATCTTATCGGTAAGCGAAGCACTTAAAATTCGGTTGGCATCAGCTTTACCTTGAGCTTCGATTCGTTGACGTTCGGCTTCTTTTTGTGCCGTAACCAATCTAAATTCATATTCTAAGGATTGTTGCTCTTGCTTTAATTTTCTCTCAATAGCTTCCTTTATTGTAGGTGGCAAGGTTACGTCGCGTACAAGGATTTCATCCAGTATAATGTATTGATCATCAACGATTTTTTTAGTTTCTTCAAAGATTTCTTTTTGAATAGCGTCACGCTTACTGGAATACAACTGTTCTGGTGTATAACGACCAACGACGCTTCTTGCTGCCGAACGAATGGTAGGTAGAATAATTCTATTGAGATAATTTTCTCCAATCTCTTGGTGCAATTTACCTAAATCATTGTAGTCTGGTTTGTACCAAGCTGAAGCATCGAGTTGAATATCCAAACCGTTAGAGGACAATACTTTCATTTTTTCAAAGATCTCTTGGCGTCTAACCTCATAAATGTAAACCTTATTCCATGGTGCAACGATATGGAAACCTTCACCTAAAGGTGGTTCATCGGTCACAACTCCACCTCCAAATGTTTTGTATAAAACTCCAGCTTCACCAGAGCCTACCGTAACGGCAGATTTAGCTATTACTATAATTAAAAAAATGATTACTACTAAAATAGGTAATCCAATTTTTGGTAATTTTTCCATGTTTATGTTTTTAAATTAATCCGTGATATTTTCTTATGAACCACTCGAAAAATAGGCTAAGCGCTATTAATCGGAGCAAATATTCAAAGTCTATCAAAGGTACAATATTTTTAGTGCTTTTTTGAACAATACGGTAGCGAGTATCTCCTAATAAATTGTTAATTAAGTCCTCAGTTTCTTCGGCGAAATAGCTCTTGCCAGAAGTAATTTCTGCTAATTGATTCAATTTTGTTTGGTCTGGATTAAGAAACTGTTGCTCTACATTATAATCCAAAACTTCAAATTCTCCAGAAGATGCCACAGCCTCTGAGTTATGTTTTACGGTAAAATTATATCGCCCAGATGCCAACCCGCTTAAATCTACCTTATAATTGCCGTTAGACAGCAATAGCGGATATTGTCTTGTTTCAAGGTCTTCGTTTTCGGGTTTAAGCTCTAGCGTTAAGGCCGCACTGTCATCAAACTCATAGCTTTTATTGAAGTATTGTGCACTGACTGTTACGGATTCATTGCCGTTGTAGAAGGAATTATAGTCAACCTGAAGTCGTTTCCTTCGTTTATTGGAACTTATGAATTGTACCAACTTGTTGATGAGATTATCAAAGCCCTCAAAGCTTTTGGTAACCAAATAACTATGAGCTCTCCACCTCCAGATACCTTCACCATTTAAAATGGCTTGTTTGGAATTTTTCGTCTCCAAAGTGGCCAGTAGAACAAAATCAGTGGTAATACCATTGACCATTTTATAAAAAAGCACGTCATTAGGAGCATCTATACCAAAAACTCCAAGTTCTGACTTTAAAGGTGGGAAATCACTAAAACTTAAGTCCTCAACGATAAAATTACTGTAGTTTCGGTTAAGATAAGGCTGAAAATTTTCGGTTTGGTTGGTTATGGCTTGTTTGAAATTATCCTGAATCTCATTTAAGAAAACCCAATCTGTGGTGGTCCCAGTGATATAAAACAAGTTCGTGTTTTGTGAAGTTAAAGTCTCTAATGCCTCTTTGAACGACCTTGTTGGTTGATAAATTATTGCTAATTGGTAATCAACTTCCTTTGACAAGAAATCTGAAGGTGATAAAATAGTTACCTGCCTTTGTTTATTGCTCTCAATAGATTTTTTTAGCGCACCAATATCTGGATGCATACGCTCTGTTATCAAGGCGATATTCGTTTTTTGGTCTATGATTTCTACACCAAAGTTCTTTTTATTATTTACAGTATTTCGTTCTTGTTTCAATGGCATTAGTTCGGCGACATAAGATCGAACACCAACAGTATTGGCCAATAGTTCAGTAGAAATAATTTCAGAAGACTTTTCGGAATCAAATTGAAGGGTCTTTTTAAAAAGTATTTGATCTCCAGATTTAATTCTGAATTCAGTAGTCACCGCTTCATTTCCAGAGTAATTAAGTATCGCTTCAACAGGAAAGCGATTTTTTAGGAAAGCAAATCGATTAACATTTAGTTGGGTGATGCGTAAATCTTTATAGACAGTGGTATCCCCTAAGATAATCGGATAAACAGGCTGGTTTATTTTTGAGCTTGCGTAGCCGTAATCCTCTCCAAGAGTTTGGTTACCATCAGAAATTAACACAATTGGTGCAACCGTTTCCTTATAAACATCGTTCAGGTTTTCTAGAGAATTTGAAATATTTGATTGGCGCTCAGAAAAATTAATGCTGTCGCTCAACCGCAGGGTTTTACCAAACGTGTAGACATCTATATTAAAGTTTTTATTTAGGCTCGGATTGTTTATTAACTTATTTACAGTTTTTTGAGCTTTATTTGACTGCTCTAGATATTCTATGGATTGAGAGTTGTCAACGGCGAGCACGAGATTTGGTTTCTCCTTTGTAACGGTTATGGATTCAAATTTTGGATTTACAAGGAGCAACCCAATAGCAAACAGTGTTAAGGCTCTTGCAACGAATAAGGCGTACTTAAGTTTTGGATTTAATTTAGACTTATATACATACTGAAACAGCGCTATTAAAAGCGCTGTTATTCCAGCTACACATATGTATATTATAGTTTCTAATTGCATAAATGAGAAATGCTATTAGGTTAACATTCCACCATCTACATTTAAAGTTTGACCTGTAATGTAAGCACTCATATCACTTGCCAGAAAGACACAAGCATTCGCAATATCCTCAGGCGTACCGCCTCGTTTTAATGGTATGGCAGCTCGCCATCCTTTTACAGTTTCTTCGTCGAGTTTAGCTGTCATTTCAGTTTCAATAAAACCTGGCGCAATAACATTACTTCGAATATTTCTAGATCCAAGCTCCAATGCTACTGATTTTGAAAATCCTATGATACCAGCCTTGGATGCCGCATAATTTGTTTGTCCAGCATTACCCTTTACACCTACTACCGAACTCATACTTATAATTGAACCTTTACGTTGCTTAAGCATTGTACGCTGTACTGCTTTGGTCATGTTAAAAACAGACTTTAGGTTAACCTCAATGACCTTATCAAAATCTTCTTCTCCCATGCGCATCAATAGGTTGTCCTTTGTGATGCCTGCATTATTGACAAGGACGTCAATACTACCGAATTCAGACAGAACATCTTCAGCCAATTTCTGAGCTTCATCAAAACTTGCAGCGTTACTTTGATACCCTTTGGCCTTAACACCAAGGGACTTGAGTTCTTTCTCCAATTCGTTAGCGGCATTTACAGAAGAACTGTAGGTAAAGGCAACATTGGCACCATGTTGTGCAAACACTTGGGCAATACCTTTTCCGATTCCCCTACTTGCACCTGTTATAATTGCGGTTTTTCCTTCTAATAATTTCATGATTATATTCCTGTTAGTTAGTAATTATCTTGCATTAACAACTCAAATATAGTTGATACAAATTGCATGAAATAAAAAAACCTCACAAGATTTTGAGAGGTTTTTAACAGTTATATTATTATGGTATTAACCCAATACTTCTTTTACCTTCATGCCAATTTCTGCTGGTGAGTCAACAACATGAATGCCACACGATCTCATAATTTTCTTTTTTGCCTGTGCAGTATCATCGCTACCACCAACAATAGCACCTGCATGGCCCATAGTTCTTCCGGCAGGAGCCGTTTCACCTGCTATAAATCCTATTATAGGTTTAGTGCTACCGCTTTCTTTATACCACTTCGCTGCGTCAGGTTCTAATTGGCCTCCAATTTCACCAATCATTACTACAGCTTCCGTTTCTGGATCGTTAATGAGCAATTCCACAGCCTCTTTTGTTGTTGTTCCTATAATTGGATCACCTCCAATTCCTATGGCAGTAGTTATTCCAAGACCTTGTTTAACAACTTGGTCGGCCGCTTCATAGGTTAGGGTCCCAGATTTTGAAACAATACCAACATTACCTTTTTTAAACACGAAGCCAGGCATAATTCCCACTTTAGCTTCCTCTGGAGTTATTACTCCTGGACAATTAGGACCTATTAGGCGACAGTTTTTATCCTTAATATAGTCATAAGCTTTAATCATGTCAGCTACTGGTATGCCCTCAGTAATCGTTATAATTACTTTTATGCCTGCATCTGCTGCTTCCATAATGGCATCTGCTGCAAATGCTGGTGGTACAAAAATAATGGTTGTATCTGCACCTACCTTTTCGACAGCTTCCGATACCGTATTAAAAACAGGTTTTCCTAAATGGGTCTGCCCGCCTTTACCTGGTGTAACGCCACCAACGACATTGGTACCATATTCTATCATTTGACCAGCGTGGAAGGTGCCTTCACTACCTGTAAATCCTTGGACGATTATTTTTGAATTCTTATTAACTAGTACACTCATTTCTTAAGCTTGTTATATAGGTTTTAAATCGATGCAAAAATAGTGTTTTTAAGACGTTAAGTCGAAGCTGTATTTAATCTTTTTTATCGACATTTATGCTTTTCAGTTTCTCTAATATTTCTGGTATCTTTCTTATAGAGGCCAACTCCTTGTATTTGCTTCTAATATCCTCTGCTGGATATCCGAAATAGGTTTTTCCGCCTTCCAATGATTTACTAATCCCGGATTGAGCAAGGATGATAGTTTTTTCTCCAATAGTAACGCTACTGGCAATACCAACTTGTCCCCAAATGGTGACTTCATCCTCGATTACCACGCACCCAGCAATACCTACTTGTGAGGCAATTAAACATTTCTTACCTATAACGGTATCATGTCCTATTTGAATTTGATTATCTAATTTGCTTCCTTCTTTTATGGTGGTATCACCTGAAACACCTTTATCTATGGTACAACAGGCACCTATATGCACATTATCTTCTATTACTACACGACCTCCGGATTTTAACTGGTCGTAACCTTGAGGTCTATTCTTGTAGTAAAAAGCACTTGCGCCCAAAATTGTTCCGGCATGGATTTCCACATTATCTCCAATAATGGTGTCATCATAGATACTAACATTAGAATGAATGGTACAATTTTCTCCTATAACCACATTGTGACCGATAAAACAATTGGGTTGGATTATAGTGTTATTACCTATTTTTACACTATCTGAAATGGCAGATGTAGCTGGTTTAAACGGTTTGAAGTGCGAGGTCAACTTATTGAAATCCCTGAATGGGTCATCAGATATTAATAATGCCTTACCATCAGGACAATCTACTTTTTTATTGATTAGAACCACGGTTGCCTTTGAACGCAAGGCTTTATCGTAATATTTTGGGTGGTCTACAAATACGATATCTCCAGGTTCTACAACATGAATTTCATTCATACCTAAAACTGGAAAGTCCGATTTCCCAATATAGTCTGCATTTATTAAACTAGCGATTTGTTCAATGGTTTGAGGAACAGGAAATTTCATAGTTATTGTGCCTTATTTTGGTCAAGAGCCATACTTAGTTCTAGCACTACTCTTTAATCCTTTCTTTGTAGGTACCTTTTTCTGTTTCGACCCTTATTTTATCACCTTCATTGATAAATAGAGGCACATTAACTGATGCGCCAGTTTCCACAGTAGCAGGTTTGGTGGCATTGGTTGCTGTATTGCCTTTAACGCCTGGTTCTGTATGGGTAACCTCTAAAATAACACTAGCAGGCATTTCTACAGACAGTGGCATGTTGTCTTCTGTATTTATAATTACAGTAACCACTTCGCCTTCTTTCAAAAGGTCTGGTCTATCTAAAGCTGCTTCTTGAAGTGCTATCTGTGTATAGTCTTCTGTATTCATAAAATGATACGCCTGACCATCGTTATACAAATATTGAAATTTGTGCGTCTCAACCCTAACGTCATCAATTTTATGACCAGCAGAGAAGGTGTTATCTATTACTTTTCCTGTCGTAACACTTTTTAATTTCGTTCTTACAAATGCAGGGCCTTTTCCTGGTTTCACATGTAAAAACTCTATGATTTTATAAATATCATGATTATATCTAATGCATAATCCGTTTCTTATATCTGATGTAGTTGCCATGTTGTTGCTTTTAATTTGATTTGAAATATCCTTTCATGATTCCACGATGAGAATTCTTGATAAATTGAAGAATTTCATCTCGTTCTGGAGTTGCTTCCATTTCCGCTTCTATAATTTCGGAAGCCTGTGTGTTGTTATAGCTTTTTTGATATAAAATTCTATAGATACTTTGAATCTCCCTTATTTTTTCAGTTGAGAAACCACGACGTCTTAATCCTACGGAATTAATTCCTACATAAGACAATGGCTCCCTTGCCGCCTTAACATACGGAGGAACATCTTTTCTTACTAGGGAACCACCTGTAACAAAGGCATGGTTACCTATAGAACAGAATTGATGCACGGCCGTCATTCCCGCAAGAACAACATAATCACCAACAGTAATGTGCCCAGCAAGCGTACTGTTATTAGAAAAAATACAGTTATCGCCAACGATACAATCGTGTGCTATATGGCAGTAAGCCATAATAAGGCAATTGTTACCGATAACGGTTTTCATTTTGTCTGAAGTGCCACGGTTAATGGTTACGCATTCCCTTATAGTAACATTATCACCAATTTCTACGGTGGTTTCCTCGTCATCGTATTTTAAATCCTGTGGGACGGCAGAAATGACTGCACCAGGAAATATGTTACAGTTTTTACCAATTCTGGCGCCTTCCATGATGGTAACATTACTCCCAATCCATGTCCCTTCACCAATTTTTACATTATTATGTATTGTAGTAAAAGGTTCTATTACAACATTTTTTGCAATCTTGGCACCAGGATGCACATATGCTAGCGGTTGGTTCATATTATTTTACTTTAGTGATTTGTGCCATTATTTCAGCCTCGGAAACCAACTTGCCATTGGCATAAGCTCTACCTTGCATTTGGCAAATTCCTCTTCGTATTGGAGATATTAGGTCTAATTTAAATATCAGGGTATCTCCTGGCACTACTTGATGTTTGTATCTTACATTGTCTATTTTAAGCAAGTATGTTAGATAATTTTCTGGATCCGGAACCGTGCTTAAAACCAAGATACCTCCTGTTTGCGCCATGGCTTCTATCTGTAAAACTCCTGGCATAACTGGAGCTCCAGGAAAATGGCCTACGAAGAAAGGCTCATTCATTGTAACGTTTTTAACTCCGACAACGCATTTATCAGTTAACTCCATGATTTTATCAACCAATAGGAACGGTGGCCTATGTGGTAACATGTCCATAATTTGATTGACATCCTTTACAGGCTTGGCGTGTAAATCTACCTCTGGAACATAATTACGTCTTTCATTTTTAATGAGTTTAGACATTTTCTTCGCAAATTGAGTATTTACGAAATGACCAGGTTTATTTGCAATTACTTTACCACGAATACGCGTCCCTATTAAGGCTAAATCACCAACCACGTCCAATAACTTATGTCTTGCAGCTTCATTTGGATAATGAAGTGTAAGATTATCTAAAATGCCATTTGGTTTTACCGCTATATTGTCTTTGTTAAAGGCTTCCCTAAGCTTTTCCATGGTTTTGGGAGAGAGTTCCTTATCTACATAGACTATGGCATTATTTAAATCGCCACCTTTAATCAATCCGTGCTCTAAAAGCATCTCTATTTCATGTAAAAAGCTAAAGGTTCTGGCATTGGCTATTTCCGTCTTGAAATCAGCAACATTTGTCAAAGTCGCATTTTGAGTTCCAAGCACCTTAGTCCCAAAATCTACCATTGTGGTAACTTGGTAGGAGTTGGAAGGCATTACAATTATTTCGCTTCCAGACTCTTCATCAGCATATGAAACAATTTGTGAAACCTCATACTCTTCCCTAAAAGCCTCCTGCTCTACTATGCCAGCCTTTTCCAATTCTTCAACAAAAAATTTGGAAGACCCGTCCATAATTGGTGGTTCAGAGGCATTAAGTTCAATAATCACATTATCCAAGTCTAAACCTACTAGTGCTGCTAAAACATGTTCACAGGTTTGAATGGTGACACCATTTTTTTCTAAACATGTGCCGCGTTGTGTATTGGTTACATAATTAGCGTCTGCTTCTATCTTTGGACTACCTTCAAGGTCTGAACGCTCAAAAATAAAACCAGAATTTTCTTTACCTGGTTTAAACGTAAGTATGACCTCATCTCCTGTATGCAGTCCAACACCAGAAAGGGAGACCGGTTTGCCAATGGTTCGTTGTTTTATTTCGGTTTTAATTATTGCCATCTACTCGCTTTTCAATTTCGTTTATATTTTTGACAATTTTTGGTAAATTCTTAAAGTGAACGTAGGATTTATTATAATCACCATAAGTAAGTGCAGGTGAACCCTGTAATACTTCGTTGTCCTTAACATTTCGTCCAATCCCAGATTGCGCTTGAATCTTCACATTATTACCAATAGTAATGTGACCAACGATACCAACCTGACCACCAATCTGACAATTCTCACCAATCTTTGTGGATCCTGCAACTCCTGTCTGAGCAGCAATTACGGTATTTTTTCCTATCTCTACGTTATGGGCTATTTGGATTTGGTTGTCTAGCTTCACGCCTTTTCTAATGATAGTAGATCCTAGAGTTGCGCGATCTATGGTCGTTCCGGCGCCAATATCAACATTATCTTCTATAATGACATTACCTATTTGTGGGACTTTTGAATATTCCCCTTTTTCATTAGGAGCAAAACCAAAACCATCAGCACCTATTATGGCTCCAGAGTTTATTACACAATTGTTGCCAATGATACAATCTGAATAAATTTTAGCGCCCGAAAAAACTAAGGTGTTATCACCAATGACAACATTGTCACTTACATAAGAATTAGGAAATATTTTAACGTTATTACCTATTTTGACGTTCTCACCAATGTAAGTGAAAGCACCTATGTAGATATCAGAACCTATTGTAGAAGATTCTGAAATATAGCTAGGTTGCTCTATACCTGACTTATTAAGTTTTATCTCATTGTAATACTCTAATAATTTAGTGAATGCACCGTAGGCATCTTCGACCTTTATCAGTGTCGTTTCAACCTCATGTTCTGGTTCAAAATCTAAATTTACTATAGTAATGGACGCTTTAGTCTTGTATATGAAAGGTTTATATTTTGGATTGGCAAGAAAGGTTAAAGACCCCTTTACCCCTTCTTCAATTTTAGCAAGCTTTGAGACCTTAACCTGCGGATCACCTACAACGGTCCCTTCTAAAATGCCTGCAATTTGTTCTGCTGTAAATTTCAATTATTTAGTTTTTGGTGACGGTTTTGGCAAAAATAGAAAAAATGTATCACATTCTAATTTTAGGATAGCACATATAATATTTGGTTACGGGTTTGCTCAAAGCTTTAATATTTAAATGGTCAGACACCTTAACGACATCCTTTACTTTCCCAGATTTTAATAATATATCTATGTGCTCCTTTTTTTGTTTGTAAGCCTGATTTGTAATTTCCCCAACGAAGACAAAATATCTTGCCTGGGCTTCGTTTATATTATAGGTAGATTTCAGTCTATCAATATGCTCTTCTAGTGCTTTTGGTTTTATAGGCTTATTTTTAATCTTTATTTTTAGAAGTTCCCTATTAATAACCATCTTGCAAAGATTGCTCAACACAAAATCATCGTCATCTTGCCATGTTTTAATTGCCGATAATACATCGACATCATCTAATTTAGAAAACACCTCGAGCGTAGCTTTGTCAAAATTAGATTTTGAAATTTCATTTTCAAGAAAGAAGAATAACGCTTCACTACAAGCTAAGGTCGCTCCTTCACTCACTAATTCTTTGGCACGTTTTAAGATTCTGGTTAGGAGCTGCTCTGCAACCAAGCCTGTTTTATGCAAATAGACTTGCCAATACATAAAACGACGTGCTACCAAAAATTTCTCAACACTATAAATTCCTTTTTCCTCGATAACTAACCTGTCATCAACGACATTAAGCATCGTAATTAAACGCTCACTGTTAATATTACCTTCTGCCACGCCAGTATAGAAACTGTCCCGTTTTAGATAATCTGCCCTATCCATATCCAACTGACTTGATATAAGCTGACACATAAAGGTACGAGGGTAATCGCCTTTAAAAATGGCGATGGCCATAGTTAAATTTCCGCTAAATTCCGCATTGAGTTGCTCCATAAAATGCAACGATATTTCCTCATGGGAAATACCACTAACAAGACTATGCTCCATGGCATGAGAAAAGGGGCCATGGCCAATATCATGGAGTAAAATAGCAATAAGAAGTGCATTTTCTTCTTCTACAGAAATTTCAATACCCTTAAACCGAAGCACTTGTATTGCTTTTTGCATAAGATGCATACTTCCCAGTGCGTGATGAAACCTCGTATGATGGGCGCCTGGATAGACCAAGTATGAAAGTCCCATTTGACTTATTCTCCGCAATCTCTGAAAGAAAGGATGCTCGATTAAATCAAACACCAAAGAGTTAGGCATCGTAATAAAACCATAAATAGGATCGTTAAATATTTTAAGTTTGTTACTGGCCAAAAGTTTTCTTTAATTTAAAACAAATATACACGAAGCATGATAAATATTCTCTGGGTAGATGATGAAATCGATTTGTTAAAACCACATATCCTGTTTTTGGAACAGCGACAATATAAAGTAACCACTTGCCAAAGTGGTATGGAAGCTTTGGAGGCTTTAAATGATAACACTTTTGATATTGTATTTTTAGACGAAAATATGCCTGGATTAACAGGATTGGAAACCTTAAACGAAATAAAGGAACGCCGCGCAAATCTTCCTGTTGTTATGATTACCAAAAGTGAGGAAGAATATATAATGGAAGAAGCCATTGGCCGTAAAATAGCAGACTATCTTATAAAACCGGTCAATCCAAATCAGATATTATTGAGTCTGAAGAAAAACTTAGATCATTCTAGGTTGGTTTCAGAAAAGACAACATCCAATTATCAGCAAGAATTTAGAAAAATAGCCATGGATTTGGCTATGGTAAATACCTTTGAGGAATGGGTAGACTTGTATCAAAAATTAATCTATTGGGAGCTCCAACTAGAGGATATCGAGGATGTTGGTATGACAGACATCTTAGAATCGCAAAAAACAGAAGCCAATTTACAATTTGGAAAATTTATAGAAAAAAATTATCAGGACTGGTTTTCGCCAAATAATAAAGCACCAGTAATGTCCCACACTTTGTTCAAAGACAAGGTGGTGCCAGAGTTGAGTGACAAACAGCCCACACTTTTAGTGGTTATAGATAACCTCAGATATGATCAATGGAAAGCCTTTGAACCTATAGTTAACACTTACTACAAGAAAAGTTCTGAAGTATCGTTCTTCAGCATATTGCCAACAGCGACACAATATGCCAGAAATGCCATATTTTCTGGCCTCATGCCGGCAGATATGGAAAAATTATATCCTCAGTATTGGAAAAACGACACCGACGAAGGCGGAAAAAATCTTCATGAGGATGACTTTTTAAGAGAACAATTAAAGCGATTGGGTTTAACGCATATTAAATATGAATATCACAAAATAACCAATTTAAAATCGGGCAAGAAGTTGGTTGAAAACTTTAAATCCTTAAAGCAGAATGATTTAAACGTGGTAGTTTACAATTTTGTTGATATGTTGTCACACTCCAAAACGGAAATGGAAGTTGTTAAGGAGTTAGCATCAAACGATAAGGCCTACAGATCTTTAACATTGAGTTGGTTTAAGAACTCGCCTTTGTTAGAAATGATACAGTTATCCCAACAGCTAGGATTCAAATTGATTCTTACCACAGATCACGGAACGATTAACGTGAAATCACCAACCAAAGTTATAGGTGACAGGGACACTAGTTTAAATTTGAGATATAAAACGGGTAGAAGTTTAACTTACCAGGAAAAAGATGTTGTTGCAGTGAAAGACCCCAAGAGCTATCACTTGCCAGCTTTAACAATGAGTAGTTCGTTTATTTTTGCGAAGGGTGATTTGTTTTTGGCCTATCCTAATAATTTTAACCATTACGTTAGTTATTACAGAAATACGTACCAGCATGGTGGTGTTTCATTGGAGGAAATGATTATTCCATTTGTAGTTTTACAGCCGAAGTAACTCTTTAAAATGCATAAAAATCCGATGAAATACATATTTTTCTAGGATTTTTAAAGAATTATACCTACTATTGTACTCTAAACGAATGGTAGAATTAGTTGAATTCATTCATTTTTACATATCATTTAAGCGATATAGATACCATAGCGGAAAAAGTGCTCAGTCTTCTAAATAAGGGGACGGTACTTCTTAATGGCGATATGGGCTCTGGGAAAACCACTTTTGTAGCTTCATTGTTAAAGGCGATGGGAAGCACTGATAATGTGTCTAGCCCTACCTTTTCCATAATAAATGAATACCATACTAAAGATGACAAGGTTTTTCATTTTGATTTGTATAGAATTGAATCTCTCGAAGAAGCTTTAAGTTTTGGTGTAGATGAGTATGTTAATTCTGGCAACTGGTTATTTATAGAATGGCCAGATAGAATCAGTGATATTTTGCCCGATAAGGTACAGGCCATTTCTATAGAGCACACAGAAAACAATAAAAGATCCCTCAAATTAACCATAGAAAAACAAAGTTTAACCGAAATAAACGCAATGGACACACTCTAGAATAAGGTCATTAAATTGACAACATTCATTCGTCATGGATGGCAGATTACGGAAAAACCGTAATTGAAATCATAATTTTTATCGGATTTTAACATTAGCTGATTTTTAAAGGCGTTAGATGCACTTTAAATTTGTAGCGAATTAATTAATTAAATCCCTTAAATTATGAAAGCTAAAAAACTAGTACTAGCAATTGCCATCTTCGGAGGAATGTTATTCACCGTTCAAGCGACTAACATTATCGATTTAGATGGACAAGCTACAACACAAGTCGACAAAAGAACAATTAAAATCCCTACGAGAGGATAAGAGTTTTTATAACAAAAAAATTCTTAAAGGGAGTTTGCTGGCTACATTAATAGCTGCAACTCCCTTTTTATTTTATTTATATGAATATGTTCCAGATGAAAAGATTTGGGACACTTTTTTATTTACCTATAATAGTAATTATTACGAAAACGCAAAGACAGGCATGTGGGTGCTTACAATGAAGTTTATTCCTTTGTTATTGTCTTTGATTTGGTTTTTCACTTGTCGTCATTGGTGGTATCATGCACTACTAATTCCAATAATCATGTTTTCCTTTCAAACTTTGAGTGCTCTAAATGATGATGTGATTTTCATTGATGAACTTCATATTATTTGGTTGTTACCATTCATGGCTATTGTTATTCCTTCAATTTATTTGATAAGAGCCAAGATGTTTAATAAAATTAATGACCACGATAAAACGATGGAGGAGCTCGAGGAGGAATTTATGATTAAGCCTAAAACGTTTTGGGGCAAAGTCAGTCAATATTTTTAATGGTGTAAAACCCTTTTGCTTACTATTTCATCTCGGAAGTTAGATAATTCAGCAATTAATTTATTGGTATTGCTTATCTTGCAATTGCTAATTACTAACTTAAATGAGCAAATCCTTATCACCCTTTACCAAGGCACAGCTGCTACCTCAAGAGGAAACTTTAGAAATCCTGAAACAAAAAGGTGAGTTATTCATAGGCATACCAAAAGAAACTCATTTCCAGGAAAAACGGGTCTGTCTTACACCAGATGCTATTTCGGCCTTAACTGCTAATGGTCACAGGGTGTTGTTGGAGGCTGGAGCTGGAGAAGGTTCCAATTTCAAAGACAATGAGTATAGTGAAGCTGGAGCTGAAATCACAAAAGACAAAGCAAAGGTTTACTCCTGCCCTATTATATTAAAAGTAGAACCACCAGCGCTAGACGAAATTGAGCTTATTAATCCGCAAACCATACTTATATCTGCCTTACAAATTAAAACACAAAGCAAATCGTATTTTGAAGCTTTGGCCAAAAAGCGTATCACAGCTTTAGCCTTTGAGTTTATTAAGGATGATGATGGTGATTACCCTGCCGTGAGGTCTCTTAGCGAAATTGCAGGTACTGCTTCTATTTTAGTTGCTTCGGAATTGCTGTCAAATGTTAATGGAGGGAATGGTCTTATGATGGGTAATATTAACGGCGTTCCTCCTACTTCTGTTGTTATTATCGGTGCAGGAACGGTCGGCGAATTCGCTGCTAAATCGGCCATAGGATTAGGAGCAAATGTTAAGATTTTTGATAGCTCCATAACCAAGCTCAGGTGTATTCAAAATAACCTAGGAAGATCTGTTTATACATCTACAATGCAACCTAAGAACTTGGTAAAGGCCTTAAAACGCTGTGATGTGGCTATTGGTGCAGTTAGAGGGTCTAATCGTTCACCGGTTGTCGTGACAGAGGCTATGGTTAATCAGATGAAGCGTGGCGCGGTGGTCATAGATGTCAGTATTGATATGGGTGGCTGTTTTGAAACTAGTGAAGTGACAACCCACAATAACCCAACATTCGATTATAATGGAGTCATTCATTATTGTGTCCCTAATATTCCGGCTCGGTATTCCAGAACAGCTTCTGTTTCAATAAGCAATATTTTTACACCTTACTTATTGCAAATCGGTGAACAAGGTGGTCTAGAAAATGCCCTAAGGTTCGATCGTGGCTTAAAAAATGGATTGTATCTGTATCATGGGATTCTTACCAATAGATCTGTTGCAGAATGGTATGGCCTAGATTATAGCGATGTAAATTTGTTGATTTTTTAAAATTTAAAGATGAAGTTTATTCAGCGCCTAGGCTATTACCTTGGAGGTTTTGCAGTGGGACTTATTATACTGGCTTACTTTCTCAGTGGTAAAAATGCCTCGTGTGACTACGGCCCTAACGCTAGAACAGTTAAGAATATAGCGTCAAAATCTCTTGTTTATTCTGAAGAGGTTGAAGCTTTTGTGAATACTAATAATTTGGACTCCACCACTGTACGAAATCTGATAAAGTATGGTAACGTGGATTTTTCTAAAAGCGATACATCGCTGGATTCTTGCAAGTTGTATCATATTAATAACTCTTACAAGAACAAGGAGCTTTATCTTAAAATTAGCAATTGTGAATTTAGGGCTGTTATCAATAACATCAAGTTCAACAATGAATAATTAGTTTCGATACGATAAATTCATTAGTGACAGTGAACCTATATTGAATTTTATCGTGAAAAACATAACTTTTACATAAAATATTAATTTAATTGATTTTTATGCCCCACATTTGTCTGTAAATTTTAAGACCCCAGATTAAATGACTCTCCAAAGTTTGGATATAAATATCCGAATCAACGAAATTAAATTCAACTTCATTTATCTGTGCTTAATAAAAATGCGATTAATAATTCAATAGATTTTAAATTTTTTAAGAATGACTATTAAGAAGATATGTTGTATCGGTGCAGGTTACGTAGGAGGCCCTACAATGGCGGTAATTGCCTATAAAAACCCTGATATAGAGGTAAATATAGTTGATATAAATGCTGATAGAATTGCAGCATGGAATGACGAAGATTTGTCTAACCTTCCTATCTACGAGCCAGGTTTAGCTGAAATAGTAGAGAAAACTAGAGGAAAAAATCTATTCTTTTCCACAGATATAAATAAGGCTATTGATGAGTCTGAAATGATCTTTATATCTGTGAACACACCGACAAAAACTTACGGTAAAGGCAAAGGAATGGCTGCTGATTTAAAATATGTCGAACTTTGTGCACGAAATATCGCAGAAGTAGCAACTACAGACAAGATAGTAGTGGAAAAATCTACACTACCGGTAAGGACAGCGCAAGCGATAAAGAGCATTTTACACAATACTGGAAACTCTGTTAATTTTGATGTTTTATCCAATCCAGAGTTTCTGGCGGAGGGTACAGCTATACAAGATCTCCTTAGTCCAGATCGCGTTCTCATTGGAGGTGAATCTGAAGATGCGATTGAGAGTCTAGCAAAGGTCTACGGTAGCTGGGTTGATGATGACAAAATTTTGCGCACTAATGTTTGGTCTTCTGAATTATCCAAACTTACTGCAAATGCATTTTTAGCGCAAAGAATTTCGTCTATCAATGCTATTTCGGAATTGTGTGAAAAAACAGAGGCTAATGTAAATGAAGTAGCGAGGGCTATTGGAATGGATTCTAGAATAGGCTCAAAATTCTTGAATGCTTCAATAGGTTTTGGTGGGTCTTGTTTCCAGAAAGATATTTTAAACCTAGTTTATATAGCAAGGAGTTACAATCTTCATGAAGTTGCAGATTATTGGGAGCAAGTAATCGTGTTAAATGACCATCAGAAAAGAAGATTCTCTGATCATCTTATTAAAACATTATACAATACAGTCTCTGGAAAGAAAATCGCAATGCTTGGCTGGGCTTTTAAGAAAGATACAAACGATACCAGAGAGTCTGCCGCAATCTATGTCGCTGATCATTTGTTGAGTGAGCAGGCAAATGTAGCGGTTTACGATCCAAAGGTTGAGGATTTTAAGGTTTTAAACGACTTAAATTATCTCAATTCACGACCAGAACAGGAAAATAGAGAACTTGTGAGTGTTCATGATAATCCTTATGAGGCCTTAAAGGATGCCCATGCCGTTGCAATAATGACAGAATGGGATGAATTTAAGACCTATGACTGGAGATCTATTTATGACAACATGAAAAAACCAGCTTTTGTTTTTGATGGTAGAAATATTCTTGATAAATCCAAGATGGAAGAAATTGGATTTGAATATTATTCTATTGGACAATAAGCTTTTTTACTATTTCGTTGTCGCCATAATTCATTTTAACAAAATATATTCCAGATAGGAGATTGTTAATGTTGATTTCTCTGGTTAGTGATGGGCTAAGGTTAGTGTTCTCAATCTGCCTAGATATAACCATCTTTCCCATGACATCAAATATTTGAATATTTGTCGCCTGTACCGCACCGTTGATTCTAACATTAACAATATTTTGGGCTGGATTTGGAAAAATATCAAGACTAAATGAAGCATTGGAAACATCGTCACCAGGAAGCTCAGCATTAACATCACATGGAGAAACCTCGACTCTAACGGTGTCTTCATCAAAATCCATAGCGTTAAATACGGTGACTGTATAATCTGTCGTTACATTAGGAGCTACTTCTATTGAAGCGGTTGTTTCCCCATTGCTCCATAAGTAGTCATCACCACCTGTAGCTGTAAGAACTACAGATTCCCCTACACACACCGCCTGATCTTCTCCCGCATTAGCGACTACCTCTGGATACACATTTACCGTTACTTGCTTTTCGTCATAGCAATCATTTATATATCCTCTCACTTCGTAAGTAGTAGTCTGTGATGGGCTCACCGCAATATTTGGTTGGGTTGCACCATTACTCCATTCATAGCTATTGGCACCTGAAGCAGATAAAGTAATGAAATCACCATCTAAAATATCTACAGAATCTCCATTAGATATGACAACGTTAGGGTTAGGGTCAACAAAAACCATTACCTCATCGCTAAATTGTTGAATTCCCGAGGTTACCGTAACGCTATAGGTTGTTGTTGATAGAGGACTAACATAAATCGTTTGGGTTGTTTCTCCTGTATTCCATAAATAGCTATCTCCAGCAGAAGCTGTTAACTCCACATTGCTCCCTGAATTCTGACAAATTCTTTGATCTTCGCCGGCTGAAGCAACAAATACCTCTTCTACGGATACAGTAACCTCTGCAGTTGCTGAACAGTTTCCTATAAAGCCTGTTACCAAATAAGTTGTTGTTTCGCTTGGACTTACAGTTATAGAGGAGGCTAAATCTCCAGTATTCCATTCGTAGTTATCCGCACCACTTGCTGTCAGTGTGACACTATCGCCTGTGACAATTGTAATATCGTTACTTACGCTCAATTGTGGTGATTCGTTAACCGTCACGGTTGTATTGGCTGTTGAAGAACATCCATTAGAAATTACTTCAACAGTATATTCTGTATCCTCAGTGGGGCTAACGGTAATTGAAGCTGAAGTTTCACCACTACTCCAGAGATAGATGTCGCCGCCTGAAGCAGTTAGTGTTACCGATTCTCCAGAGCATATGGTCTGATTTTCTGTAACTTGTGGTACAGGTATTGGATTAACAGTAACTATCACTTCGTCGGAATCTGTATCTCCCGAGTTATTCGATACCGTAACAGAATAAGTCGTTGTTGTATTTGGACTTACAGTTATTGAGGACGTTGTCTCACCTGTGCTCCATAAATAACTTGTACCACCTGTTGCTGTTAATGTTACTGCTTCGCCTTCGCAAATTGAGACGTCATTGCCAGCATTAGCGATGACGCCGTTACCTAAAAAAAAGGTTAAAGTAAAGTTATCTATTGCAACAACATTTCCTTGGGCATTATCTTGATTGAAGTAAGTTATGGTAAATTCATAGACACCTTCTTGGACGGTGTAAGGCAAAAAGTCTGAACCTACGTGCTCAGCCATACCAGCATAAAGAGGAGTGCTTTCTGTATAGCTTCCAGAATTTGGACCCACCCAACTAACATTTACACTTTCAACTTCTGGGTTGTCGTCTCCATTTCTTGGGATGCTTCTTAGGTTAATTTGGTTTCCAATTATAGCCAAATCAAAACTTTCACCTCCTTCTACTAACTGTATCAATGCATCTGTATCAGCATTATACAATTCATATGTGCCATATAGTATATCCTCTACAGTTACCTCTACAGAATCTGTAAGACTGCCATCTTCAGAGGTGAATGAAATACTTGTAACTCCTTCTGATACTCCCGTGATAACACCATTTTCATTTACATCCGCAACTGAAGGATTCTCAGAACTCCATACTCCATCTTGATTTGTGGTATTACTAGGCGTAAAAATAACTTCAACAGTTTCTGTTTGACCAATACCTAAAACTAATTGGTTTGGATTCAAAACAAGTGATTCTGCTGCAATAACCTCATTTGTCACTGTTATTGTTGACGAATCTGAAAAATTACCATCATTTGAAGTGAATGTAATGATGGCAACGCCTTCACTTACTGGTGTAACAAGTCCAGTCGCATCAACAGTTGCAATGCTTTCGTCACTACTTGTCCATTCTCCTGATTGATTTGTTGTGTAGGCAGGAGTAAAGATTGCTTCAAGTTCAATGGCGTCAGGAATATTTACCGTTGCTTCAGCTGGATTGACTTCAACACTTTGGGCAGGAACATCATCAATACCATCATTAGCTGTTTGATTTAAATATTCTTCTAAATCGGTGTAGCCATCACCATCTGTATCTATGACCCCATCACTACTTAAATCTCCGAATTGATCTATTTCCCATGAATCTGCCATTCCGTCGTTATCCGTATCTGGAAGTGGAGTACCACCATTGTATACTGGAAAGGTATTTGTGGCATTGTTATATGAAGATGTCTCATTTAATACATCATTGATGGCTCTTTGATCCTCAGCATCTCTGCCTTGTATATAATTCCCTACTACATTCAACAAATTATTTCTCACATCTGCACCGCTCCATATAGGTACTCCTTCAGATAATATTGGTGTATCAAAAGGAGTGTCACTTCTCATCGAAGCAGGTACTATATTGTTTGCATTACCCATTCCTGCTCCATATTGTACCATGCGCCATTCTGGATCATTTTCAATACCTGAATCTATTAAAGAATGTGCCAAGTTTCCTGAAACATACGCTCTTTCTCTATCAGTTGCGGATCCATTACCTATTCTGAGCATACGCCTAGAATGAGTGCCACCATTAGCAGCCTTTCTCCAGTTATTTACAAAATTTACATTGTACTTATTGGTCTGACTAACATTACCACAAGTTGCACCATTTAAACAATCAAACCATAAATTATTCACCAATTCATAATTACCATCATAAGTATAATTATAGCCTGCATCAGAAGATAAGGCAGGATTTCTTGAGTTAGAATTTATAAAAGCATTTCTAAATAATGATACATTTGGTGGATCACCAGTTATTAACATCGATTTGTTACTTCCACCATAAGAATTTGTCATAAGGCAATATTGTACCGTTACATTATCAGTACCACGATTATTAAGGTTACGGTCATAATTCGCAATATCTATATTGCCATCACTTGACCAAGATGATGAGACATGGTCAATAATTATATTTTCACCATTACTTATATATAAACAATCTCCTGCATTATAACCTGTAGAAGATTGACTTCTTCTGAGGGTTATAAATCTTACAATAACTTGATTTGTGCTAATCTGAAGTAATCTGCTTGGTTGAGCAAGTTCTCCAGTTAACATTATACCGTCACCAGGTGCAGTTTGACCTGCAATGGTAATATTTGGGTTACTTATATTAATAGGTGAAAATAATTCTAGTCTACCTCCTACTCTGAAAATCACAGTTCTTGGTCCCGTTGATAGACAAGCTTTTCTAAAACTTCCATCATAATAAGGCGAATTTAAATCTGGCTCAAAATAGGCATAATCATTATTATCTCCTGTGGAAGCTACTAAAACATCATTTATTTGCTCTTGGCATAATTCGATGTTAAGTTTAGTTTCACCTGGAACATCCGAATCGTATAAATTATAAAATGTATTAATATCAAGGCCCACAGATTGTTTCCAGATATCTGGTAAATTATCTCCAGCGGTATTTGTAAAATCTTTAACCCTTTGACCTGAGGGCTCACTGTCATCCCTCCATTGAGATACAATGTGGTGGTCTTTTAGATGTTCTACAAAATACACCTGTCCGCCTCGACCGCCAACAGTGTATTTACCAAAACCTTCTGCACCGGGAAAAGCGGGAATTTGACCGATAATTTGTTGACTTAATATAAGTAGGAGAATACCAAGAATTGTCTTAGTAAATTTAAGGTTTGGGGCTTTCATAACTTTTTAAAAGTTTATTTGTGTGGGCAATATATTTATTTAGTTAAACAAAAAAGATAAAATACTTAAAAAATCGATGAAATACATATATTTATAGGAATTTACTTATATAAAGGTAGTTCACAGAATTAGAATTCAAAACAAACGATATACTACACTTTTATACGATGAAATTATCCTGTTGGATGTTTCACACGCTAATTTTAACACACTTTAAGATTTGTTAAATTCTTTTTTTAACTAATACACTTTTGATTAATCCCTTTAGCCCCTGTTTATACTTAGAATAACCATGATTATTACCGTATACATTAATATTAAGTATTTAAACGGAATTTGAATTAAAATGTGCTCTGTTTAATAAGAATTCCTTTTTTTTACAAAAACTTAATCTATGTGTGGCATATATTTTTCCAATATCCCATTTGAAAAGGATGAGGTAATGGCCAAACTGAATTCCATTTCATTTAGAGGGCCCGATTTTACGGGTTATAAAAAAATCCATAACCTTACTTTTGGTCATTTGAGATTATCGATTCTAGATTTAGACTCACGGTCTAATCAACCAATGGAATATGAACACTTGACAATAGTATTTAATGGAGAGATTTATAATTATTTAGAAATCAAAAAAGAGTTAATTCAGTTAGGTTATAAATTTAAAACTGAAAGTGATACAGAGGTTTTATTGATTGGCTATTATCACTGGGATAAAGCAATTCTTGACAAAATTAATGGCATGTTTGCCTTTAGTATTTATAACTCGCAAACCAACAGACTTTTCTCTGCAAGAGATAGAATTGGAGTGAAACCATTTTATTACTACTGGAAGGACAATCAACTTGAAATATGCAGTCAAATTAGACCAATGCTAAAGGGAAAGGAAATTAATGAAGATGCTATTTCAATGTTTCTAGATTGCATGTTTGTTCCTAGTCCGTATACTATTGCTAAAGACATCTTCAAGCTTCCTCCTGGGAATTATATGGAAGTTGATTTTAATTCAAATCAACTGACAATTCATGAATATTGGAATCTAAAACCAGCTGAAATCAAGTCTATATCCTATGACCAAGCTAAAAAAGAGCTTCATGACCTTCTAGTTGATGCCGTTAAAATCAGATTGCAATCAGATGTGCCAATTGGGTCTTTTCTATCTGGAGGCATCGATTCAGCTTTGGTTTCTAGTATTGCTGCTAATGTTTCCTCAACTCAGGTCAATACCTTTTCAATTGGCTCTAACGACCCAAAATATGATGAGAGCAAAATTGCAGAACAGTACGCTAAAGTGATAAATTCTAATCATCGCACCATAATTTGTAGTCCGGATGACATATTACATCTTGTTCCAAAACTTACCGAGGTTTATGATGAGCCTTTTGCCGACACTTCAGCCCTACCCTCTTTATTACTGAATAAAGTTACAAAGCAGTATGTAACCGTTGCCTTGTCGGGTGATGGTGGTGATGAGAGTTTTATTGGTTATCCTTATTTTGATTCTTTGATCAGGCATAAATTTATCATTGACATACCGTATCCAATAAGAAAAGCTCTTGCGCATCCTAGCTTGCTTAAGCTATTTGGTCTAAACTCCTATAGGGTGAGAAATGCACTTAACACAAATACTAGGAATGATTTTATAGAAAATATTTTTTCGCGTAAAGGCTTCTTGCTCAAGGAAAAAAAGCAAGATTGGATGAAGCATTACCAGGGATATAAAACGTGGTCAAATAGCTTCCTCCAGAAAGCAGCTGACCTTAACATAAAGTTATGGCTTGAGAACGACAGCAATGTAAAGGTTGATAGAGCGAGTATGGCGTATTCTGTTGAGGTAAGGAGTCCTTTTCTTGATTACAGGGTTGTTGAGTATGCGAGAACCCTTCCTATGCATTATAAATATGAAAAAGGTAGGCAGAAAAAAATCCTTAGAGATATACTTAAAGAATACATCCCTGAAGAAATGTTTGATGTACCTAAAAAAGGATTTGCAGTGCCCATTGGAAAGTGGATAAGACATGAATTGAAGGATGAATTTATGTCGGCTCTAAATGATGATTTCCTTAATAAAGTTCCAAACTTAAACGTTAAAAAATTTAAGACCATTCTCGAAGAGCACATGAGTGGTAAGGAAATGCATACACCAAATGTTTGGAAACTCTATGTGCTTAGTAAATGGTATAAGGAATTTGGATTTGATTAGGTTTTAAATCACTATTCCTTTACTGAAAAATCAATATTGAGATTGATATTTTTCTGAGGATTATATTTTACATACTTAATAAACTCAGTGAGTTTTGGGTTAGATATTGTAACATTTCCTGTGATATCCTTAGCTCCTGCCAAGGTTCCCAAACTAGATCCTTTAACCGTAAGAAAAGGTCCCTCCTTGTCATATTCAAAATAACAATCATTGAGAGAGAAACCACCGATTGGGCCTGATGTTTTATAATAGTCTGGTACCTCCATATAAATTACAGATGATTGCTCATTTCGTTGGCAAATATTTATTGCATTCAAGTCTTTGAATATAACGCTATAGGCATCACTTGGTTTTCTTGTGTACATTAGTCCCCATTCACTGCCGTCGATCATAATATTTTCAAAAATAACCTCCCCTTTTACCGGTTGTTCTGAACTAGAAGAAACTATAATTTCTGCAGCTGGGTAACGATTGGAACTATCATGATTCATGCTTAAGTAACAATCTTTAAATGTAATACTGACTGGAACAGAATCCTCGTTGAGATTATTCAAGCCAAGTACAATACCAGCATGATTATTATCTATAAAAGAACAGTGCTCAAAGTTCACATTTATAATGACGTTTGTGTCTTTGTCGGGTTCAATATCTACACCGGCTTCGGGTAATGTTCCGTTGGTTTTGGTGAAAATACTATTTTTAACCCAAACATTTTTAGCACTGATAATACTCATGCCTTGGCGTTTGTTATTAGTCGAAATAACGTTATCTATGTAGATATTTTCAGAATAGGGCTGAGTCTTATATCCGTCAATGTATATTCCATCTCCGCCAGAACTAGAGACTGTGAGGTTGTTTACTTTAATATTTTTGCAGCCTACTAGGCTTATGCCCATTCGCCATTCGCCATCGATGTATTCTTCCTTATTCATTTTTAACAAGGCGTTATTACCGATTATTTCAATGTTTTCACATTGAACAAATCTCATCAAACAATGATTTGTTTTTGGAAAAGCTCCTGGCTTAGCTCTAAGTGTCGTCCCTTCTTCAAAAATTATGGTCTTATTGTTTAGACCTCTAAAGGTCATTGGAGAAACCAACCATTCGGTATTCTGTCTATCGACAATTAAAGTATCGTTATTTTTGAGAGCATTATAGAAGTTTGCTCTGTTATCATCTGGTTTAAAGCCATAACTAGATAATTTAATGGATTGTGCCTGCAAAGGATAAAATTCAATGCAAGTCATCACGAAAAAAACTATTAATAACGCTCTTGATTTAGTCTTGGAGATTAATGACATTTAATAAAAGATGATAACAAAAAATTAATTGATAAAAATTAAGTTTTAAGATAATGCTTTTTAGTCGTGAAATTATGTTCTTTATCAAAAAAAAAAGGTTTGATGCAGATGATTTTAGATATTTGAATAAAACCAAATCTATTTTGTCTTATTATTTATGTTATTATGGAAACTTTTCTTCAAATTTTCTTAACCTTAAAAGACTTCATACTTTTAACGAGATTGTCTTTGATTAGAATTTAGCTGTATTGAAATGATTCTAATTAAAAAGGGATAATATTTACATTTAATGTTCAATCTTATCGATTGATAAATATATCAAGTGTAATAGCTTTAGACATTGGCATGAATAATTTAGGACTTAATCTATTAAATGAAATGAAATTCAGCTATCATTATTTTGATTTTCAACAAAAAATAATTCCTGAGGATGTCTAGAGTTAGTAAATCTTTGAAAAATGCAAAAGTTGGTGTCTTTTTTTTCATTGCATCAATATTTGTTCAATTTTTTTCTAGAAAAATATTTTTAGATAACCTTGGTGACGAATTTATAGGATTAGAAACCACTTTAAGAAGTGTACTGGGATTTTTGAACCTTGCAGAGTTAGGAATTGGAACAGCAATCGGATTCACATTATATAAGCCAATTTTTAATGAAGACCATAAGGAAATTAACAAAATAATAGCACTTCTTGGAGTACTTTATGCTAGGATAGGTTACTTCATCATAGCTGCTGGCATTGTCACATCACTTTTCTTTCCAATAATTTTTGATGATGGCCAGTTTTCTTTGCTACTGGTCTATTTTATTTTTTACGCGCTTCTATTCTCTTCTTTATTGAGTTATTTCGCTAATTATCATCAGAGCCTTTTAGGTGCCGATCAAAAGGGTTATATCATACAGGGGTATTTTCAAACACTTATAATTGTTAGGGTTATAATTCAGTGTTTTGTAGCCATTTATCTACAAGATTTTTATCTGTACATAACATTAGAGCTTCTTTTCAGTATACTATATAGTATTGTCCTAAGACAGAAGATAAGAAAAGAATACCCTTGGTTAATTATCAATTCTAAAGAAAAGGGTGAAGTGATAAAGGCTTACCCAGAAATTATAAAAAAAATAAAACAGGTTTTTGTGCATAAAATGAGCACCTTTGTGAAGAACAGTACCGATAATATTCTAATTTTCGCATTAGTAAATGTCCAAAGTGTTGCTTTTTTTGGCAATTACCAATTAATCATCACCAAATTAGCAGGTCTTGTTAAAATGGCTTTTGCGGGAACAGGCTCAGCTGTTGGAAATTTGATTGCAGAGGATGATAAAGAAAACATTAAAAAAGTTTTTTGGGAGTTAATGGCCATACAGTTTTTCGTGGCAGGTTTTTTTAGTTTAATTCTTTTTTACACAATGGAACCTTTTATAATTCTTTGGTTGGGCGAAAAGTATGTTTTGGCTAAAACCACCTTGATTTTATTAATAGCCAATTTTTTTATTTTCCAAATAAGCTCTACAGTCGAGCGTTTTAAGAACGCGTATGGTCTTTATGGCGATACTTGGGCTGCAGGAACCGAAGCATTACTTAATCTTGGGATATCTTTTTTTTGCGGCCGTATCTGGGGAATAGATGGTGTTGTATTAGGAACATTAGTTAGTCTTATATTATTAGTTGTTATATGGAAGCCCTATTATTTATTTAAAAAAGGTTTCAAAAAAAGTGTATGGTACTATTGGAAGGGAGTTCTTCCGCTCGTGATTCTATTTTGTGTCTCTGCATTCGCGGTTAATTTCATTGCTCATAGCTTTACCTACGATAGAGAGTCTGCAGACTTATGGGACTGGGTAATTTATGCTATCTTCATAACTTTTGTGGTTACAGGTATTTACGGCCTTTCTTTATTTTTATTTAATACTGGGTTTAAGAATTTTGTTTTCAGAGTGAAGGTTATGGCAATAAGAAAAATAGGTAAATAATTATTTTATTGTGAAAAATAATAAAAGGAAAATCGGTTTTGTAATTGGAGGGTTAACTTCTGGTGGCGCAGAAAGGGTAATTTCTACACTTAGCAATGATCTTATTGAAAAATTTGAGATAACTATCATAACTCTTACCAAATCAAAACCTTTTTATCCTCTAGACGAACGTATTAAGGTTATTTCGTGCTCAGATAAGTCCAAAAAACCAAAATCGTTCCTGGAGTCAGTTCAATTAAATTATAAGTTGGCAAGGCAAATTTCAAAAATTACCAAGGAAGAAAAGATTGAAGTTTTAATAGGTTTTATTACCTCTGCCAACGTGTTAACCGTTATTGCCTCTAAAATTACAGGAATTCCTGCCATAATTAGTGAGAGAAACAATCCTAAAGTTGAGTATGTCCCTAAATTTTGGAGGGTTTTAAGGCATTTTTTATATCCTAGGGCTAATACTTTAGTTCTTCAGACTAAAGGAGTAAAAGCCCTTTATGAAAAGCGGATAAGTCCAAAGAAGTTAGTGATCTTACCAAACCCAATCTCAAGAGAACTAACAGCCTTAAAAAAAGATTTAGAACAGAAAAACAGGGAAAAGATTATTTTAACGGTAGGCCGATTACATTTTCAAAAACGGCAAGATATGATAATTAGAGCTTTTGCAAAACTCAATACCAAGGGCTGGAAGCTATTAATCGTAGGTTATGGAGAAGAACGTAAAGAACTGGAAGACTTAATCGAACAAAATAAACTTACAGATAAAATTGAAATTATTTCCAAGGTAAAAAATATACATGAGTATTATAATAAGTCATCAATATTTGTCCTTTCCTCCAGAAATGAAGGCTTTCCTAATGCATTATTGGAGGCTATGCATTTTGGTTTAGCAACCATATCTACAGATTGTGAATTTGGCCCAGCTGACATAATCGAAAATGGTGAAAATGGATTTCTTATAGATGTAGATGGACGGGAAGAGCTTATCGACCGATTGGCAGAGTTAATGGATGATGAAACATTAAGGCAAAAATTTTCAAGAAACGCGGTAGAATCCACCAGAAAATATGTGGCCAAAAATGTCGTAAATCAGTGGGAACAACTCATTAAATCTCACTTATAAACAATTAAAATGAAAATAATTAAGTACATCACCTTTGCCTTGATTATTTTAAACCTGCCTGCAGTAGGTCTGGCTGCGTTTGGTCCAGGAATGGGTTCAGGATTGAGTCTACTTACGCTTTTGATGCTACTATTTTACTACGCACTTGTGGAAAAAACGGCTCCGAATTGGTGGATTATATCTATTGCGATACTCTATTTTATGATTTCTGGGCTTCAATTCACTGGATTAACTACATTTTTTATATATGAAATAATAAAATTTTTCACCTTTCTTATAGCTGGCTATGAACTGGCAAAAAACATCAACAAAAATGAGCTTTTTGTATTCTTGCTCATTGGTTCTTTAAGTATTGGCCTTGAGGCATTATTCTTACCCAGTGATTTTGGCAGATATGCAGGCTTTTATATTAATCCAAATGTTGCTGGTTTCATATGCATATATAGTTATGCCATAGTGTTTTCTCTAAAAAATACCTCTTTAAAATTACTAGGGCAATTTGTATTTACGTTGATGGGATTGCTTACTTTTTCAAGAACCTTTATAGTAATTTGGTTGTTGCTAAACTTAATTTCATTAAAAATAAGTTTTAAGAATATACGGATTTTTGGACTAGGATTTTTGATTTTTTCTACAATGTTATTAATTGACCAAGTTGTTGGTCTTAATAATCCGCGCTTTCAACAATTAAAAAATATTGTAAGTAAAGAAAATAATGTTTCTACAGAAGAGATAAGCCAGGATTCACGAACTGAAACTTGGGCGTTATTTTATGATGACGTATTAAATGCTCCTTTGTTTGGTAATGGCTATGGTCAATTTTCTGGTAAATTGCCAACAAGACCATTAGGCGCACATAATACTTATTTAATGATAATAGGCGAGGCAGGTATTTTACCTTTTCTGCTTTTCCTTACTTATATTGGATACCTTTTTTACAAAAGCTTCAGGCTCTTTGACGAGGCACCTTTTCTCATAATGCAAACAATTGCATTGGCTGTATTTCTTTTGGCTAATCATAATTTTTTTACCTTTTATTATATGGTATTTACTGCGATGTGGATACAATATCAAATCTACAAATTGAGTCAGCCTAAAGAAGAATCTTTAAAAGAAATTGACTTATAACCTAAAGACCATGATTCAATCTAAAAAAGACTACATATACTATCTTAAGCAAGATAAAAAAGCTTTAGGAATAAACCCTGTAGGTTTTGAAGCCAAATTGATTCACTATTTATCTCCAAACCCAATATGGGTTTTTCAAAAAACCATGCGGAAATTGGAATATTATAATAACTGCAGAAGCAAAGGCCTAAACAAATTGTTCATTGCTTACCTAAGATATAGATTTAAAAAAATATCTATTAAGCTTGGGTTTTCTATTCCTATTAATGTATTTGGTCCAGGTTTATCCATTGTGCATTACGGAACTATTGTTGTAAACAGAAGATCAAAGGTTGGTGCCAATTGTAGAATGCATGCCTGTGTTAATATAGGTGCTTCGGGCGGATCGATTTTAGCACCACAAATCGGTGATAATGTATATATAGCACCAGGAGCCAAAATATATGGCGACATCTCAATTGCAAGTAATACTGCCATTGGTGCCAATGCGGTTGTAAATAAATCGTTCAAAGATGAAAATACTGTTTTAGCAGGTGTGCCAGCTAAGGTTATTGGAGATGTCGATATAAAGAAAATTATAAAACACATATAGATGTATCAAAACTCTGGTAACCTCTCATTAAGAATTAGAAAGTTCATATCCGATATCTACAGGACATCTGACCTCGGCTATTCGTTCTTAAGACCTTTTTACAAGCTCTATGAAATAGGACTAAGACTAATACCAGACAAGCTAATTATTAAAAATAGTTTTAAAAAACATATGGGCTATAAATTGGATTTGGATAATCCAAAGACATTAAACGAAAAGATCAATTGGCTAAAGCTATACAATCGAAAATCTATTCATACGGTTGTTGCAGATAAGTTTAAGGTAAGGCCCTATGTAAAGGAAAAGGTTGGTGATAAGTATTTGATACCACTGCTCTATCATACAAGTAATCCTAATGATATCAGCCCTGAAAATTTACCAGATTCTCCTTTTATAATCAAAACCAATCATGATAGCTCAGGAGGTCTTATTGTAAGGGACAAAGACAAGGTGGATTGGAAACAGGCGAAAAAAAGGTTTAGACGGTTATTAAGAGAAAACCACTACTATACCACAATAGAGTGGCAATATAAAAATATAGAACCAAGGATTATAGTTGAAAAACTATTGACTTATGAAGATGGCAGTATTCCTGAAGATTACAAATTCCATTGCTTTAATGGCAAACTGGCATTTATCATGATTGATTTTGATCGTTTTGGAGCAATAAGAACGAGAAATTTATATGACAGGAATTGGAATTTGATTGAATGCAATTGGGGACGACCATATGGTAAAGAATTAAAAAAACCAGACAACCTTGAGGAGATGATTGAGGTAGCAGAAAAACTAGCCAAAGATTTTACCTATGTCAGAGTAGATTTATATTTAGTGAAAAATTCAATCTATTTTGGCGAACTTACCTTTTATCATGCTTCTGGGTTACAGGCATTCTATCAAAAAGAATGCGATGAAAATTTTGGTAAAATGCTAGATATATCCCATCTACAGAAAGAAAGAATTAAATAAATATCATTAACTCAAATGGACAGAATTAAAGTCTTTTTTATTGTACCTACGTTATATGGAGGTGGTGCTGAAAGAATAACCTCATATATACCACAATATATAGATAAGGATAAATTTGATGTTAGCCTCATTATTATTGGGTTTGAAAAGGATAGCACTTTTAATGTTTCAGGAGTGCCAATTATTTTTTTGAATAAAACAAGAGTCTTAAAAGCGCCACTAGCTTTAATTAAATTATTTAAAAAAGAAAAGCCACAAGTAGTGCTGAGCACGTTGACCCATTTAAATTCATTAATGGGATTCATGTCTATAATTTTTCCAAAGATTAAGTTTATTGGCAGGCATTGTATTGTTAGTCGTGCAGCAAACAAATATATAAAACGAAGTGAAAGTTTATTAAGTAAATTAGCGAGACTAAGAACAAAATTGGGTTATAAATTTTTAGATATAGTATTATGTCAGTCTGTCGATATGCGCAATGACATGTTAACCAATAACTTTAAGGTTCCTAAACATAAATTGAGGGTCATTAATAATCCGATTAGAGATAATTTCGATTTAAAATCACTTGATGGCACGCATAACAGACCACTACGATTGATTACCGTGTCAAGATTGGTTAAAGTTAAAGGTCACAGTAGGCTTCTGAATATGCTATCTAAACTTCAAATACCATTTCATTATTCTATTGTAGGAGATGGCTCAGAAAGGGAGAATATTTTCAAACAAGTCGCTGATCTAGGACTTGAGGATAAAGTTGAACATGTGCCATATACAAATGAAGTCGCGAAATACCTCTCTAAAAGTGATTATTATATTATGGGCTCATACGCTGAAGGATTTCCGAATTGTCTATTAGAGAGTTGTTCAGTAGGTACGCCGGTAATTGCTTTTGAAGCTCCCGGTGGCCTAAATGAAATTATTGAAAACGGGGTTAATGGTTTCCTTGTCTCTAACGAAAATGAATTTATCCAAAAATTGAATGTTGAAAAACAGTGGGACCCGAGAATAGTTCGAGAGTCTGTTTATAAAAAATTCAATACACACAAAATTGCAAGAGATTATGAAAAGCTTTTTGCCGAATTAGTATAATTCCAATAACATACATTTACCTTAGACTTAACGAAAAAGAATAATTATGAGTGCTCTAAAACAAATTGCTAAAGATACTCTGCTAAAAGGAAAAAATTACGTTTATCACAAAGAGCAAAACCAAGAAGCTAAGCGAATGCAAAACCTGGTTGAAAATGAAACTGGCAAACTTAGCACAAAGAATAAAAACCTTTGTATTGAATACGCCCTGGATATTTTTGGTCACAAAAAATATGCACCATGGCTAATGTCCTACTGCGTTTTTTCTCATGAATTTAAGGAAGGTTGGATTCCCGATAATTATTATGGAGAATATGTGGTTTCAAAATTAAAAGGGGATTACGGGAAGATTTGTGATAGGTCGCCAGTAATATCAAAATTATTAAAAGACAACAATTCTACAGATTTAGGTTATTACATCAATCAATTATTTCTCGATACAAATAATAAGATATTTGATAGTAAAAGCTTTAGAGACTTAATCTTTCAACACCATGACAGGATAGTTTTCAAAGTTGAGAATTCATTGCAAGGAAAAGGAATCTATTTTTTTGATAAGCAAACATTTAATCTTAAAAAGATACAATCTTTGGGCAATGGAGTTTTTCAAAAATTCATTAAACAACACCCTTTTTTCAACAAATTTAACGATTCCGCAGTAGCAACAATTAGATTAACTTCTGTGTGCAAGGATAATGGAGATGTTGAAGTAAGAGCTGGTTATTTTAGATTTGGCCGTACCAATGATACACACGTTATATCGAGCCGTCAAATGAGAATCCCTATAGATATTACAAAAGGCACACTTTGGAATAAGCAATTAGCTTTCTATCCTAAATCAGAATTTACAAAGAAACTACCTGACAATGACATAGATTTTCCTGGGATGAAACTTCCTTTTTTTGATAAATGTATTTCTGAAATTAAGAAAAAACATAGCTTGATCCCATTTATCCGTTGTATAGGATGGGATATAATAGTTGATGAAAATGAAGAAGTTGTAATAATTGAACTAAATGGTGGCCATAATGGAATCACCTTTAACGAAATGGTGCAAGGTCCTTGTTTTACTGGTTTAAATTGGGAAAATCTTAGGCATTGAAATTTAATATATAAACACTAGTTTAAAAATTATTGGAAAATCAATACATTGCCTCGTTACATTGGCATAATTGAATACAAATAACATATTCAAAATGTAGAATTAATGTTTAAATATTCAGCTATTTATCATTAAAATCTATCATGAAATCGAAGAAATGCAGTATTACTGATATTTTATCCTACTTTTATCCGCATAAATTAAAAGACCTACTTTGAGATACTATACTTTATAAAGATACTAGTAATGACCAATGAAATCATATAATTTCTGAGGTTTTAGAATTAAAAGCTTCATGTCCCCAAATAAAAAAAACATCACAATTTTAAGCATTACTCTTGGTAGTGGTGGTGCTGAAAAAGTAATTAGTCTTCTCTTAAAGGAATTGAAGAAAGATTACAACGTAACATTGGTGATTTTTTACAGGGATATCCACTTCCCTATTCCTGAAGATGTGAATTTAAAGGTATTTTCTAGTTCAAAGTCTATTAGGCCTTTCCTTCTTAAAGTTTATGATTCGGTCCGTTTCGTTTTTAAATATTTGAGATTTGTTAGAAAAAACAATATTGATATATCGATATCATTTTTGGCTTTTCCAAACCTTATAAATGGTTTTGTTTCAATGTTTAATAGCCATGTCAAAACAATAATCAGCGAGAGAGGTTACCCATCAGATAATACAACAAGTAAAACATCCCATTTAATTTCAAAAGTTTTTTATCCAATTCTCTACAATAAATGCGATAAACTATTCTCCAATTCTATTCATATCAATAATGATCTTAAAGACAATTTTGGTGTTAGAATTCCAATGGAAGTGATCTATAACCCAATTGAAATGCCAGATAAAACGGTTGAATCGAGTCTTTTAACTAAGGTAACGGATAAGTTGGAAATAATTACAGCCGGCTCACTCATAATAAGAAAAAACCAAATAATGGTAATAAGGGCTATTAAAGAATCTAACCTAAATTATAATTTCTTGATACTTGGAGGTGGAGAACTTGAAAATTATCTAAATGACCAGATAAGTACCCTAGACTTAGTTGATAGTGTCACTTTAAAAGGAGTGGTCAAAGACGTTAATTCATACTTTGTGAAAAGCCAATGCTTTATTCTATCATCATTTACAGAAGGCTTTCCTAATGCCTTGTTAGAAGCCATGGCTTCCGGTTTACCGTGTATTTCAACAAATTGTCTTTCAGGACCTCTAGAGCTGTTAAATGAAAATGAACCCATATCAATTGAAAATGGCGATTTTTATGTTGGTAAATATGGTGTTTTAGTTAATAACGATGATCATATAGGGCTTAGCAAAGCACTAGATTATCTTCACAATAACCCTCAAGAGCGAGAACGGTTTAGCCAATTAAGCTTAAAACGATCTAAAACATATTCACTCGAACAGGTATATGCTAAGTTTAAACATTTTATTCAAGATTAATCAATGTGTGGCATTAATGGTATAATCAGTAAACAACACGAAAGCGAAAGTGATATAATCGCCTCCATTCACGCAATGAATGACCTTATTATTCATAGAGGTCCGGATGAGGATGGTGTATTTGCTGAGCAATATGATGACTTCTCGCTAGGCATGGGTATGCGTCGACTATCGATAATAGACTTATCTTCAGGAAAACAGCCCATATATTCAAGTGACAAGCAAATTGTTATTGTATTCAATGGAGAGATTTATAATTTTTTAAGCTTAAAAAACAGGTTACAGCAGGAAGGTGTAGATTTTTCAACGACAAGTGACACAGAAGTTATTCTTAAAGCCTATGAAAAACATGGCGTTGAGTCATTTAAATGGCTAGATGGTATGTATGGCTTTAGCATTTTTGATAAAAAGAAAAATAAGGTTTTTATTGCAAGAGATTTTTTTGGTGAAAAACCACTTTACTATACGGACAATGACAAGGGGTTTATATGGGCTTCAGAATTAAAATCTATCATTAAAAACTTAGATAAGAAACCAAAAATTTCAAGAAAAGGCCTCAACTTATATTTTAGACTAACCTATATACCTGCGCCATATACTATATATGAAGGCATCAAAAAACTAGAAGCCAATCACTACCTCGAGTACGATTTAAATTCCCATCAATCTACAATTCATAGAATAAATCATGAGCCTGAACCCAAGACAAGCACTATTTCATTTAACGATGCCAAAAAAAAGACCAAAGAATTAGTTTTCAATAGTGTAGAAAGTAGATCTATTGCAGATGTTGGGCTAGGCACTTTTCTTTCCGGAGGTGTAGATTCCTCAATAGTGTCACTTTGTTTATCCCAATCCTCATCCAAAAAAATTGAAACCTTTTCTATTGGCTTTAAAAAAGCATCTTACGACGAAACTGATAAGTCGCGCGTTGTTGCCAATTTAATAAACAGCAATCATCATGAATTTATAATTGATGAAGATGATTTAAAACACAGTATTCACGATATATTGGTAAATTTTGATGAACCTTTTTCTGATACGGCTGCCTTACCTACTCACCTACTTTCCAAAAAAACTCGTGAACATGTAACAGTGGCCCTCACAGGAGATGGAGGAGACGAAGTTTTTGGTGGTTACAACAAGTACTATATTGGCAAAATGAATAAGAGATATACAAGTGTTGTTCCTGAATTTCTTCATAATTCCATAACGAATTTGAGTAATAAATACTTGGTGAATAAAGACGATAATCGTGGTTTGAAATTTAGAATTAATAAACTACTCAATGCCATTAATTATAACGGTGAATTTTATTGGGATATCATTTCATTGGCCAATACGAATAAACAGATACAGGAGCTATTGGTTTCAGAATCTTACGAGCCTAATCTTTTTAAAGAGTTCAGTGAAGTTTTAGGTAATCGCAAAATTGAAAGCCTTACGGATTTTAGACTAGTTGACAAAATATTAAGTCTTGAAGGCGGAATGCTCGCAAAAGTAGATCGCACAAGTATGATGACATCGCTTGAATGTAGAGCGCCTTTCTTGAACAAGAGCATTTGGGAATTTACCAATACACTACCGGAATCATACCTTATGAAAGGCTGGAATAAAAAGTATATTCTCAAGGAAGCCTTTAGAGAGGATTTTCCAGAAAATTTTCTAGAAAAAAGCAAAAGTGGTTTTGGCTCACCAACAGGAGATTGGTTGCGTCAAAGCTTAAGAAAAGAACTTGAAAGTTATATAGAACCAAAGCTGCTCGAAGATCAAGGGATTTTTAATGTAGATTACATTACGCGTTTAGTAAAGGACCATCTTAGCAGCAAAAAAGACAGTACCTTTAGAGTGTGGTCTTATTACTGTTTTCAAAAATGGTACAAATACAATTATCTGCAATAAGTTTAATCTAAATATGAAAAACAAACGAATTCTTGTAATTGCCTCTTTTGATGGATCTCTGTTAAGGTTCAGAGGGGATTTTATAAAAAACCTTCTAGCTGAAGGTTATGAAGTCATAACGGCAGCTCCAGAATACAGTGAAAAAAACCGCAAGCTACTCTCCAAAATTGGTGTTACAACCAAAGAATTCTATCTGCAGCGTACAGGATTAAATCCTTTAAATGATATACGGTCAATTAAAGCTTTAAAGGCAATCATAAAGGAAAATGACATTGACCTTGTATTCCCTTATACTATTAAACCTGTAATTTATGGCTCTCTGGCAGCCAATTTATGTAAAGTTCCAGTAATTTCGCTTATTACAGGATTAGGTTATGCTTTCTCTGGAATTTCGTTTAAAACAAAACTATTGCAACGATTTAATGAAGTCCTATATAAATTGACGGTTAGAAAAAATAAAGCTATTGTTTTTCAGAATAAGGACGATTATCAACTTTTATTGAACAGAGGCGTAATATCAAAAAAGCAAAGAGTGGAATTTGTATCGGGCTCTGGTGTAAATTTAAATGAGTTCTCGTTCAAGGCCAAAAATCCAAAAGACAAGGTGAGTTTCTTGCTTATTGCAAGGCTGATTAAGGAAAAAGGTATAAGCTTATATATGGAAGCTGCCAAACACCTTAAGGCAAAGTTTCCCAAGACTGAATTTCATTTAATAGGATCTCCCGAAACTTCACCAACTGCAATAGATGAAGCTGAAATAAATGAATTACATAAAGAAGGGGTTATTATCTTTCATGGGAAACAAATGAATGTTCAAGAATACTTTCACAAAACAGATGTTTTCGTTTTACCAAGCTATTATAGAGAAGGATTACCTAGAACATCCCTTGAAGCTTTAGCATGTGGCAATCCAATTATTTCCACGGACTCTGTTGGATGCAGGGAGGCAGTAAAAGATGGAATTAATGGCTACTTAATTGAACCTCGAAATCTAATGGCATTAATAGAACCAATGGAACATTTCATCAAACATCCAGAACTTATAAATGAAATGGGCAAGAATAGTAGAAAATATGCAGAAGAAAGGTTTGACGTTAACATAATTAATGCCAACTTAATTAAAATCATAGATTCAATATTAGACTAAATTAATCATTACATAAATCTTGAGGCTTTGAATTTTTACTTGAAAATCATTAAACCAACTTTTGACTTTTTAGCTGCTCTAGTAGGACTGTTGATGTTATCTCCAGTTTTTTTATCCTTAATAATAATCCTAACAGTTACTAACAAGGGAGAACCTTTCTTTAAACAAAAAAGAACAGGAAAAAACGGCAAGATATTTACCATACTCAAATTAAAAACCATGACTGATAAGACCGACGACCAAGGCGTCTTATTACCAGAAATGGAACGAATCACAACAATTGGAAACATTTGTCGGAAGTTTTCTCTAGATGAAATTCCACAACTTATTAACATCCTAAAAGGAGATATGAGCCTGATTGGGCCTAGACCATTGTTGCCAAGGTATTTGCCCTATTATTCTAAAGAGCAAAACAGAAGACATGAGGTTATGCCTGGAATTACTGGTTGGGCACAAATCAACGGCAGAAACACAATAACATGGGAAAAAAGGTTTGATTATGATGTTTATTACGTTGACCATGTTTCGTTTTTTTTCGATTTAAAAATATTATGGGGTACATTTCATAAGCTTATTAAGAGAGACGATGTCAATTATTCAGAAACGAGTGAAATGCCGGGATTTGATTTAATGAGCAAAAAAAAGGGAGAAAAAAACTTGTAATAAAATAAGGGAGATTTTAGATTGGGTTTATTCAATTTGTTTTTCGTCTAATATATTTGCGCTTCAAATTTATATATTACATATACATCGTTTAATTTGAACCTTTCAACGTAATATGTGTTTTTTGTTTTAATTTTTGAAGAGTTAGGAGTTATATTAGCATTGATATTAAAACTAGTAATCAGGTCCCAAACACCTTAAATTAAAACCATTAGGTTTTGTATTAAAGCTATAACCTATGAACGAAAAAATATGGTTGTCCTCTCCACATATGAGTGGAAATGAACAATTCTACATAAAGGAAGCTTTCGATTCCAATTGGGTGGCTCCGTTAGGCCCTAACGTCAATGGCTTTGAAACCGATATTCAAAAATATCTTGATAATAACATAGAAGTAGCTGCACTTTCTTCGGGAACCGCAGCGTTACACTTAGCGCTCATATTACTAGGTGTAGAAAAAGATGATGAGGTGTTGTGTCAAAGTAAAACATTTTCCGCTTCGGCTAATCCTATCGTTTATCAAGGTGCCACACCAATTTTTGTTGATAGTGAATCTGATACATGGAATATATGTCCAGAACAACTGGAATATGCTATAAAAGATAGGATTTCTCGTGGAAAGAAGCCTAAAGCTATTATTGCAGTCCACCTGTATGGAATGCCTTATAAAGTCAATAAAATTAGAGAAATAGCAAATAGATTTGAGATTCCTATTATTGAGGATAGTGCAGAAGCTTTTGGCAGTTCATTTAATAATATCAAATGTGGAACCTTTGGCGACTTATCAATTCTTTCATTTAATGGAAATAAAATTATTACAACCTCTGGTGGAGGTGCATTAGTGGCTAAATCCAAGGAAGTTAAAGACAAGGCAGTATTTTTATCAACACAAGCTAGGGATAATGCACCGCATTATCAACATTCTGAAATAGGATACAACTACAGGATGTCTAATATCGTAGCAGGAATTGGACGCGGGCAAATGACTGTTTTAGATAGTCATGTGTCAAAGCGTAGAAACAACTATGAGTTTTACAAGGATGTCTTTAAAAACTGTGAGGAAATTGTTTTTCTAGAGGAACCGGACGGGTTTTTCTCAAATAGGTGGCTAACATGTATACTTTTACCTAATTACAAAATGAGAGAAGAAATTAGACTGACTCTAGAAAAAGACAACATAGAATCTCGTCCATTATGGAAGCCTATGCATTCGCAACCTGTATTCAAAGATGCTCCAAGTTATCTTAATGGTGTTTCGGATGATTTATTTGAAAGAGGCCTCTGTCTTCCTAGTGGCTCTAATTTAACTGAACCGCAATTAGAACGTGTAGTTTCAGCTATAAATGATTATTTTGCAACATGTTAATTAAATATTTACATAAAATATCAGAGAAATACGCCTCAAAGTGGCTAGTGCTGTTATTTGATGTGAGTATCATCCTTTTAACCTTTTTTGGGGCTTACTTAATTAGATATAATTTTCAATTAGATTTTAGCCTTGAAGACTTTCTTCAACAAATTCCTTATATAGCAATAGTTGCCGCAATTAGCTTCATAGCAGTTGGGTCTTATAAGGGTGTGGTTCGTTTTACTGGATTTAAGGACATTATAAACATAATTATTGGAGCCAACATATTAGCTACTATATTAATATGTTGTACGTTTTTGAGCCGCAAGTTTTTAACAGAAGATAGTGTTTTTAATATATCAGGCTCTATTATTTATATTCACTTGTTATTGAATATATTATTCCTTATCGGTTCTAAGTTATTTATAAAATCCTTGTATAACTATATAATACAAGAAGAAAAAAACATTTCAAATGTTTTAATTTTTGGAGCCGGAAGTTCTGGTATGTTAACCTATGATGCCATACAAAACGATGCAAAGAGTGGTTTTGAAGTCGTTGGTTTTATAGACGATGATGAGCGAAAAATTGGGAAAAAAATAAATCTAATTGAGGTATATGGTTTATCATCAATAGATGAGAAATTTATTAAAAAGCATGGTGTTGAAGATGTTATTATCTCCATTCAAAATATTGAACCAACACGCTTACTTCAAATAACTAGCGGTTTATTTGGATTAGGTTTAAAGGTGAAAATTGTTCCTCCAGTTCAAAATTGGATAGATGGCGATTTAAGTGTAGGTCAAATCAAGGAGGTAAAAATTGAGGATCTTCTTGGAAGAGACCCTATAAACATAAAGAATCCAGATTTAGAGGAACAATATGATAACAAGGTGATTTTAATCACTGGAGCTGCTGGATCTATAGGTAGTGAAATATCAAGAAAAGTTAGTCTTTATAACTATAAAAAATTAATTTTAGTTGATAATGCTGAATCTGCGCTGTATGATATCCAACAAGAATTTAATCAACGTGGTCTAAAAAACATAGAAGCTATAGTCGCGGATGTAAGAAACAAAACAAGAATCGATCAAATCTTCAATCTACATAAGCCAAAAATCATTTTTCACGCGGCAGCCTACAAACACGTACCGCTAATGGAAAACAATCCTTATGAGGCCATTAGTGTCAATGTGGGAGGAACTAAAAATGTAGCGGATATTGCTGTTAAACATAGCGTGGACAAATTTGTTTTGATTTCTACAGATAAGGCGGTGAACCCAACTAATGTTATGGGTGCAACCAAGCGTATTGCAGAGCTTTATGTGACCTGCTTAAAAGGCAAAGGACACACTAAATTTATTACAACTAGATTTGGTAATGTATTAGGTTCAAATGGCTCTGTTATACCACTCTTTAAAAAACAAATTGAAAATGGCGGGCCTTTGACAGTAACCCATAAAGATATTACAAGGTATTTTATGACTATCCCAGAAGCCTGTCAACTTGTACTTGAAGCGGCTGCAATGGGTAATGGCGGTGAAATATTTGTGTTTGATATGGGAGAACCCATCAAGATTTTTAATTTAGCCACAAACATGATTGTTTTATCCGGATTGCGCTATCCAGACGATATTGATATTAAAATAACCGGGCTACGTCCTGGTGAAAAGATTTATGAAGAACTACTTGCTGATGGCGAGAATACCAGAAAAACGTATCATGAAAAGATAATGATTGCAAAATCAAAGCTAATTGACTCCAGTCATGTTGAAGGAGAAATATTGAAACTAACAAAAATGACTTCATTAACACAACCTCTTGAGATGGTTTCTCTTATTAAAAGCCTTGTGCCAGAATACATTTCTAACAACTCCACTTTTGAAGTGTTAGATGAAAAAAATAAGCTCTAATTTTAAATAAATCAATCTTTATGAAACTTCGAAAAATTCTCATCCCAGTTTTAGCTATTGCTTTAATGTATTCCTGTGGCTCAAGACGAGATATCGTTTATTTTCAAGATGAACCCATGAAGGAAGGATTAAGCCTTTCACAGCCAAAAGAGCTAATCTATAAAACAGATGATATTTTATCTATAACTATCGCAGCGGAAGAACCTGAATCTGTTAGACCCTTTAATCTAACTGTGCCCTCAAACAATGTGAATGACGCAAGTAGACTTATGGGTCAACAGATATTACAGACATATCTCATTGATTACGATGGTAATATTGATTTCCCTGTATTAGGTAAAATTAAGGTTGCTGGTTTAACACGTCCTCAACTTACAGCTCTTTTAACAGAGAGAATTAGCATATACGTAAATAATCCTATTGTAAATGTAAGACTAGTTAATTTTACTATTACAGTTATAGGTGAAGTGAATAGACCCGGTTCTTTTACTATTCAAGATGAGCGTATTACCTTATTAGAAGCCTTAGGACTTGCAAATGATTTAACAATATACGGAGAACGAAAGGACATATTAGTTATTAGAGAGGTAGATGGAGAAAAGAAATTCGCTAAGGTAGATTTACGATCAATTAATGCAATCAATTCCCCGGTCTATTATTTACAGCAGAATGATGTTATTTATGTAGCACCCAACAATGCACGTGTTAGGTCATCAACCGTGAATCAAAATAACTTTTTGATACTTAGTGCAATTGGGACAGTTACAACGATTGTAGCTGTAATTTTAGCTAATACAGATAATAATTAAGTTAGGAGTTAACAATAGAACTATTTATGAAGAGTAATGAACGGATTTCTACGGTAGATATTAAACAAAAAGTTGATTTCTATTTATCGTATTGGAAATGGATTCTATTATCTTTAGTAATTGCTTTATCAATAGGATTTACCTACTTGAGGTATGCCAAAGAACAATATAAGGCTACCATGGTAATTAAGATAAAAGAGGAAGAAGAGGCTGCAAAATTGCCAAGCATTGACCAATTAAAAAGTGAAGGGCTTTTTGCTTCAGGGAGTGATAAAATTAAAGATGAAATCCAAGTTTTACAATCTAGAAGGCTAAACGAAAATGTAATTAAAAATCTTGGCTTGAACATTAGCTGCTATGAACAAGGCAGAATAAAAGAAAAGGAATTATATAAGAAGTCACCGATAAAAGTTAATTTTTTTGCTAATGACTCCGTTATCAGCAAGATTAAAACTAATTTATTTATAAAAGTTATTTCAGATAATGAATTCATATTATTTGATAATGATGGTAAAACATTTGGAGAAAGAGACGATAGTGAGGGTGAAAAATATTCATTTGGCGAAAAGATTGAAACTGGATACGGGGGCATTGTTTTAACCCCTAGTGTAGGAAATTACAAACCCAAACCAGGAAGTAATTTAAGAATTAATATTTCACCTGTTGCCAGTTTAATTAAAAGTTATCAATCTAGCTTGGCTATTTCAACTCAAAAAGGTTCAAGTGTTCTTAACTTGGAAATGCTATTACCCGTCCGGGAAAAAGCTGTAGATTACTTGAATGAACTAGTTTTAGAATATAATGAGGATGCCTTAATTGATAAAGAAGAAGTTGTAAAAATCACTTCTGATTTTATAGATAATAGGCTTCAAAGGGTTTCCAAAGAGCTCGAAGAAGTGGACTACACTGCCGAGCAGCTTCAAAAGGACAAAAACTTAACAAACCTTAATTCACAGCAAAACCTTAACCTGCAAAGCAAACGCCAACTTGAAGATGAAATATCTAATGCGGCTAACAACATTCAATTGATTTCTTATTTAGAAGAAGAGCTAGATAAAGAAAATAAGACAAGTGATATGCTTCCTGCTGATTTAGGAATAGGAGACTCTAACACGTCTCAAATTATAAAAAGCCATAATGAATTAGTAGCGCAAAGAAACCGACTTTTAAGAACATCAAGCGAGAGAAACCCTGTAATCATAAATTTAAATGACCAGATTAATGCATTAAAGCAAAATTTAAGCAGTTCTCTCCAAAATATGAAACAATCCACTCAGCTTACACTTAACAATCTAAATAATGAGCGGAACCGAATTAGCGGTCAATTATATGCGGCACCAACAAAAGCTAGAGAATTTAGAGACATTAAAAGACAGCAAGACATCAAAGAATCATTGTATCTATACCTGCTTCAACGAAGGGAAGAATCGGCTATAAAATTGGGAATGTACACACCTATTGCCAAAGTTGTAGACTATGCATATGCTTCGTCTATTCCGGTCGCCCCAAATCATATGATTGTATATTTAGCTTCATTTATTTTTGGTCTAACAATTCCACTTGGGGTTATTTATGCCATAGATTTATTAGACACCAAAATATACACAAAAGATGATTTGCAAAGAATAACGGATATCCCATATATTGGCGATATTCCAAAAACATCAAAGAAGTCAAAGCTAATAAGTAAAGTAGATTATTCACCAAAAGCAGAAGCTTTTAGAATATTAAGATCCAATATTGACTTTAAGTTAAGCAGCTTAAAGGAAGGCACCAAAAAATTATTTATAACTTCAACAAGAGCACAAGAAGGAAAATCCCATACAAGCACAAACTTGGCTTCCTCTATTTCTTTTTCAGATAAAAAAGTACTATTAATAGAAATGGATATTAGAGTACCTAAAATTTTGGATTATTTAGAAATAGAAACGTCAAAAAAAATTGGGCTCTCAGATTACATTGCCGATAAATCTGTCAAGCCACAAGATATCGTCGTAAAACACCCAGAAAACAAAAATTTGGATATCATTCCTTCAGGAACGATTCCTCCTAACCCATCCGAACTATTAATGAGCGACAGAGTTCCAGAACTCTTTAACTATTTTGAAAATAAATACGATTACATTGTAGTTGATACTTCTGCCGTTGGTATAGTAAGCGATACCCTCTTGATCTCTAAATTCGCAGATATGTTCATTTATGTGGTTAGTGCAGATGGCATAGATAAGCGTTTGCTTAAGCATGTAGCTCAGCCGCTTTACGATCAAAATAGATTGCCTAACATGACACTACTACTTAACGGTACCAAAACTGGAAAAAAGGGGTATGGCTACGGCTACGGCTACGGTTATGGAAATAGCCCTGGTAAAAAGAAGAAATGGTATCAATTCAGGTAAACTAACAACTCTCTTAGAACTAAAGTCTCCGTCTCTTCTTTTCCCTTTGTAAAAGCGAGAGTTCCCTGCTAGTCTGCCCAGCAACCGATGTGTTCTCCTCTGCCCTTCGTATCAGATAAGGCATAACATCCTTAACAGGGCCAAAAGGGATATACTTTGCCACGTTGTAACCTTCCTTGGCTAGATTAAAACTAATGTGGTCACTCATACCATAAAGTTGGCCGAACCAAACGTTATTATTGGATTTATCTATACCTTTTTGTGCCATAAGTTCCATGGCAAGATAACTGCTCTCTTCATTGTGCGTTCCAATAAATACAGCAATATCTTCCAAATGGTCAAGAATATACCTTAACGTGGCATTAAACATGTCATCGGTAGCTTGCTTTGTTTCGCAAATTGGAGATGGATACCCCTTCTCTACTGCTCTTATCCGTTCCTTTTCCATATAGGCGCCACGTACAATTTTCATCCCAATTTTGAAGTTTTCTGACTTAGCTCTTGCATGAAGTGATTTTAAATAGTCCAAGCGATCCCATCGATAGCACTGTAAGGTATTGTAGACAATTGGTTTTTCGGTATTGTAAATGCGCATCATTTTTTCGCACAACATGTCAGCGGCATCTTGCATCCAACTTTCCTCAGCATCAATCAACACTTCAACATCGCGCTCCTTGGCCAGTTTACAGACTTTATTAAATCGTTCCTCCACCCTATTCCATTCATCCTTTTCTTCTGCTGTCAAGGATTTCTTCTCAGTAATTTTCTGGTACAATTTAAAACGACCGAATCCTGTTGGTTTAAAAACAGCAATAGGCATTGCATCGCGTTTGTCACAAAATTCAATTATCTTTAATATCTTTTCTACTGCATTGTCAAATTGGTCTTCTGTTTCTTTACCCTCTACCGAATAATCCAGTACCGAACTGACGCCTTTAGTATAGAGGTTATCAATTACTGGCAAACAGTCCTCCTCATTAACACCACCACAAAAATGATCAAATACCGTGGACCTAATAAGACCTTCAACAGGCAAATGAGCCTTAAGTGCGAAATTGGTAGCTGCCGTACCTATGCGAACTAATGGTTGTGAGGATATCATTTTAAACAGAAAATAGGCACGCTCTAGTTGCGAATCTGTTTTTAGCGCAAAGGCTGTGGCCGTATCTTCAAATAACGAACGATTAATCATGAATGTTAAAAATAGTACTACAAATATATTTATTCTTGGGTTTAGTTAATTCGTAAAATCTGAGTAATTTCACGCTTTCAATGCCTAATTTTATGTTATGGAATCCATAAAAACCAGTAAGTCCATTGTTCACTTTAATTCTCTAGTTTATGAGCAATTGAATTTATACATTAAACAGACTAATCCTTCCAAAATATTCATTCTTGTAGATACCAATACTCACGACCATTGCTTACCAAAGTTTTTGTCCCAAATGGATTCTGGGGACATCATTGTGGAAGTTATGGAAATGCCTTATGGTGAGGACAACAAGACCATAGATATCTGCACTGGCGTTTGGGAAGCTTTGGCAGAATACTATGCAGATAGAAAAAGCTTATTGATAAATCTCGGCGGAGGAGTTGTCACTGACTTGGGAGGTTTTGTGGCTAGCACTTACATGAGAGGAATTGATTATATAAATGTCCCTACTTCCCTATTGGCCATGGTAGACGCTTCTGTTGGTGGAAAAACGGGCGTTGATTTGGGCCATCTAAAAAATTTGGTTGGCGTTATAAATGAAGGCAGTATGGTGCTTGTTGACACCTCCTTTTTAGAAACTCTACCTCAAAACCATATGGTTTCCGGTTATGCCGAAATGCTTAAGCATGGGTTGATTTTTGATGAGGCTTACTATAACAAATTAAGTAACCTTCAGAATTTAGATTTTTCTGAGCTCGACAGTATGATTTATGAGTCTATTAAAATTAAGAATACCATTGTTGCAGAAGATCCAACCGAAAAAGGCCTTAGAAAAATTCTAAACTATGGCCATACTCTTGGACATGCGATAGAAAGTTATTTCCTAGACAACGGTGATAAAACTCCCTTACTGCATGGTGAGGCTATTGCTGTTGGTATGATTTTGGAAACTTATCTTTCCCACAAAATATGTGGGCTAAGTCAATCTAAGCTTTCCAACATAACTAACGTTATACTAGCTTCATTTAAAAAGGTACGCTTGAGTTCGCGTGATATAGAAGTAATCATGGACTTACTAAAGCACGATAAGAAAAATAGCCACGGAAAGATTAACTTTGTTTTGCTAGAAGATATAGGTAAACCAGTGTTAGATTGTGAAGTGAGCAGCAACCTCATACTGGAAGCATTTTCGTACTATGACAAGATTTAGATAAATATTTAATGCAATCTGTATTAAAGAAAAAACCTTAGCAACAACTGCTAAGGTTTTTTCATTATTAGTCTTAGACTATATTATTTATAATTCATTAAAAATAGTATGCATTAATCGTTTTTTGTCGTTAATGCTCTCTTCCAGCGAAATCATGGTTTCGGTTCTGTAAACACCATCTATATCGTCTAACTTAAAGATAATTTCCTTAGCATGCATGGTATCTTTAGCTCGTATTTTACAAAAGATATTAAATTTTCCAGTGGTAATGTGTGCTACGGTTACGAAAGGAATATTATTAATGCGTTCTAAAACGAATTTTGTTTGGGACGTGTTCTGAAGAAATACACCAACATAGGCAATAAAGGAGTATCCAAGTTTTTTATAATCTAAAGTCAATGACGAACCTTTGATGATACCAGCCTCTTCCATTTTTTTCACCCTTACATGTACCGTACCCGCAGAAATCAAAAGTTTTTTAGCGATATCCGTAAACGGAATACGCGTATTGTCAATTAACATATCAAGAATTTGATGGTCGATTTCGTCTAATTTAAATTTCCCCATTTTTGATAATTATTAAATTATATGCAAAAATAGAAGAAAAAAATTAAGGATGTCTTACTAAAATTGAATTATTTCAGGGATTTAATGCGGTTTTCTTATTATTTATCAAAACGAAATCGTTTTCGTAACCAACTTGGATTTCTTTATTATCAATTGTTCTTACCAATTGTCCATTTGCATTTATGGTCTTATGAAATTTTAAATCTGTTGATTCAAAAATAGATTCAACAACAGGCTTAAATTCAATTTTGCCCCTTTTTAGAACTTCTTTAAACTGAAATACAATCGTCAGGGTTTCAACCTGGTCTTTTGCTGTAATAGCGTTTGTTATGGCCAAATCCCTGTAGTTTTTAACATTATTTGGAATTTCGAAGTAGGATTTGAATAAATCAACCTCATAACTATTAGCTATGGCTTCGATGCCTTTAACTAAGGCTAAAAACACAAAACGCCTAACCTCTTCGCGGTCATAGTCTTCCTGAAAATGACCAGCTTCGTAAAGTAACGTTGGTGTACCGAGACTTTGAAATGTATCACCAACGCAATTTATATTAAATCCGTCATCATAGCGGCCAATGCCATGAGGCAATACATCCTTTAACTCCAATGCAATTCTCGAAATAAGGGCCATTGCCTTCTTGCGGTTTGGTGTAAGGCTCCGTTCTTCGTCTTGGGACGGCGAAAGGAATGACAATGTAGCCACACTCCCATTATGGCCAGCGCCAAAAATACTGCGTTGACCATGAAGATTGAAACAATAATCAGGATTGAAATTCTCGTAAACTTCACGCAGTAGCCTGCTTTCCGGTTGTGATAGATTTTGAGCGTCCCTATTTAAATCAACAGAGTTAGCGTTAAAACGTGTGTACTTTTCAGCACCGTCCGGATTTAATATCGGAATAACGCACAATGTGCATTGCTTCAGGATTGTCCTGAAATAGTTGTCGTCTCTTAGTAGAAGGTTGAAACAATCAAAAAGAGCCTTTGTTGTTGTCGACTCATTTCCGTGCATCTGGGACCACATCAAAATACGATTTGGACCTTCTCCCATCGTTATGGAATAAATCGGTCGTCTTTCTACAGAATAGCCTATCACTGAAATGCAAGAATCCGGTAAGCCCGAAAAGCATCCTTCGATATGAGAATTGGTTACATATCTACCATAAAGCTGTTCTGATTTTACCGAATTAAACAAGCTGAGTAATTGATGAATTTCCATGAGACTTAGTGAACAGTACACAAATGTAATCAATAAGTATTTTACATTTGTAAACATAAATGTCGCCTATAGTTTTCACTTTTGTATACGCCTGAATTTATTTTGGAGATTACAATACTTAAGACTTTGAAAAATTCTTAACACCTCGAATAAAATAAATATATAATATTTAATTTCAGTATTTTAAATTTATTTATCTAGAATTTACTTTAATTTAAAGTAGTAATATTTAAATTATTTTTTATACGCGTAACTACAATTGTTTACATTTGTAACTCATTAAGACTAGAATTAACTGTTTACAATGATAAACATCAGTGAATTTTCCAAACGGCTTCAAAATGTAATAGATTATTACGACGAAACTGCCTCTAGCTTTGCCGAGAAAATAGGCGTACAACGTTCTAGTATTTCCCACATTCTTTCTGGAAGAAACAAACCAAGCTTAGATTTTGTAATGAAGGTGCTTCACGCCTATCCAGAAGTGGAATTGTATTGGCTACTCAACGGCAAGGGAAAGTTTCCAAAAAACGAAACCGCAACTGCCCTCTCCAGTCCTTCTGATTCTACAGAAGATTTAAACACAGGCCAAGAGCGCATTAAGCGAGATAATAACGCAATTGAAAAGATAGTTATATTTTACAAGGACGGTACTTTTAAGAGCTACGAGCCTTGATTAAGCCACCTATTTCTTACCTTTGCAAGAAAATTTGGTATGCGTTATTTCGCTATTCTTTTTATATGTTTTCTGACGTTTGGTTGTTATGAGGTGGAACGTCATTGTTCAGACTTTAAAACAGGTATGTTTGAGTTTAAATACACCCTGGACGGTGTTGAGAAAGTAGGACAATTTAAGCGCACAGACAAGTATAATATCGATTTTTACGAGGGAAAAGTAGATACTTCTTCTGTTCGATGGATAAATGATTGCGAGTTTATTTTAACCAAACTCAATCCTCAAAGCAATTCAGAAAAAGAAGCTATTCACATGAAAATACTGTCTACCTCTGGCGATTCTTATACCTTTGAATATAAACTAGCCGTTAAAAAACCGAACAGGCCCTTGAGGGTGGAAAAAGGTATAGCTACAAAAATAGATTAGTTCCAATGTTAGAGTTTTTATTGTCTTCGGAGTCCATAATGGCGCTTTTGACCTTGACCTTCTTGGAGATTATTCTGGGAATAGACAACATTGTATTTATCTCAATTGCAGCCAACAAGCTCCCTGAACATCAAAGAAGTAGAGCAACTAATATTGGGCTATTGCTCGCTATGGTCCAGCGGATACTCTTATTGTTTTTCGTCTCATTTTTAATCAGCTTAAGCGAACCCTTTTTCGTTATAAATAAGGAGTGGGTCCATGTGGCCGTCAGTTGGCAAGCTTTGATTCTCTTTGCTGGTGGGTTGTTTTTAATTTACAAAAGCACCTCTGAAATTAGGGAAAAGGTTGAAACCCCGCAGCATGATGAAGCAAACCTTAAATCGAAAGTAATAAAGTCATTAGGACAAGCAATCACCCAAATTCTTATTATAGATTTTATTTTTTCTGTAGATTCTATTCTTACTGCGGTTGGAATGACCAATGGTCTTCACCCAAACACCAATTACACCCTAATACTTATGATCATTGCTGTTGTAATCTCAATTATTGTAATGATCGGTTTCGCCAATCCAATCCGTAAGTTTATAGATACACATCCGAGTATGCAAGTCCTAGGGTTGGCCTTTCTTATTTTAATTGGTTTTATGCTAATTACGGAGGCTGCTCATTTGTCGGATACAGAAATTTTTGGTCAAACCGTAGGTGCCATCCCTAAAGGCTATCTTTATTTTGCCATAGCCTTTTCATTATTTGTGGAGTTCTTAAACCACAAGATGGCCAAAAGAACTATTACCAAGAACTAAAGGAGACTGACTTTGGCCAAAAAACTGTGCTAATGAAATTGTTAGCCAAGTATTAAAATAAAGTCGCTTGACCCGACCCATCCACTTCCGGGTCTTTATCTGAGCCAGATGAATCCTTTGAATCTTCAGTCTCTGATTTTGATTTCTCTGTTGAAGACACCGTCTCTTCATCTACAACTTCCAGGTCATCTGCATGGACTTCCTCTGGAGCTTCATAAGGCAATGGGTCTAAAAGACTTATTTGATTTATTTTATCTCTAGTTAATTGATTTCCTAATGCATTAATACCTTTTATTGCAATAAATTCTTCAAGATTTACTTCCATATTGGGCTTTCGGTCTTTACCACGTTCTTTGGTAAACTCCACCTCTGCCATTGGTCGCCAATCCGTAGACACTATCTCTAATTGTGAGTTAGGATGGTCTGAAATAAAGCACTCCTCCTTACCTTCATTTTCAATTAAAAAGCGTTTTACATAATAGCGTTCCTTCTCTCCATCAAAATAGATGGCTGAAATGGGCTTTTTAGGAATCCACTTTTCCAAGACAATCATATCGCTATCAAAATGGGTTGTTAGTTCAGGAATAATCGTCTTTGCAATTCCGGATTGTGTAATGATTAATAAACGGTCTTCTCCCCTAAATTCGCCAATAAGTTCACCTCTACCATCAACATTTAAGCGCTGTACCGTATCATCAAACCAAATTTTACGTGGTTTCAAGGTAGAAACACCTTTCTCTTTGAGCTCCACACGTTTTATGGCATACTTGGTTACCAAATTACCTTTAGAGCCACGCCCTTTAATTCTAATATCAGCAAAATCTAAATCCCACTTTAGCTTTTTAATGCTACCGGATTGACGCAATAAAACAGTTACCACTTCTGCTTCTCCATTAGGATTAGCCGAAAAATACCAAACCACAGAGCCTTTATTCCCATTAGTTAAATCGTATTCCCTGTCGCGAGTTATACTGGTAACAGCAAAACGCTTTATATAGGATGGCCCTTTCTTGCCATCGCGATATATCATATTATAGATGGTGCGTTTGTCTTTTTTCTTAAAGACAGCAACATGAATAATGTTTTTGCCAACAAAGGTCTTGGAGTCTACCTTGGTCACCATCATTTTACCTTCGTTGGTAAACACGATGATATCATCTATATCACTACAATCACAGACGTATTCGTCTCTGCGCAGTGCTGTTCCAACGAAACCTTCTTCCCTATTAACGTATAATTTTGTATTTCTGATTACTACTTTAGTAGCATCTACATCATCAAATACCCGAATTTCTGTTTTGCGTTCCTTACCTTCACCATAGTCTTTCTTTAAACGCTCAAAATAAGCAATCGCATACTCTATAAGATTAGCAAGGTGGTTTTTAACTTCAGCAATTTGGTCTTCTAGAGCTTCAATTTTTTGCTGGGCCTTATCAATATCGAATTTGGAAATACGCTTAATCCGAATTTCGGTTAATCTCACAATATCATCTTCCGTAACCTCGCGTTTCAAATGTTTAATATGTGGCTGAAGTCCTTTGTCAATAGCACTAATAACGCCATCCCAAGTTTCTTCCTCCTCAATGTCGCGATAAATGCGGTTTTCTATAAAAATGCGCTCCAACGAAGCAAAATGCCACTGCTCCTCAAACTCCCCAAGCTTTATCTCAAGTTCTTGTTTAAGAAGCTGCACTGTATTATCCGTAGAACGACGCAACATTTCAGCAACACCAATAAACAATGGTTTATTATCTTCAATAACACAGCCCAATGGCGATATGGAAACTTCGCAATTTGTAAAGGCATATAAGGCATCAATAGTCTTATCGGGCGAAATCCCTGAAGGTAAGTGGACCAAAATCTCAACTTCTGCTGCCGTATTGTCTTCGATGCGTTTTATTTTAATTTTCCCTTTGTCGTTGGCCTTAAGAATAGAATCAATTAGGGAGGATGTCGTGGTGCCAAAAGGAATTTCAGTAATGACTAAGGTATTTTTATCGTACTGTGAAATCCGAGCTCTCACACGTACTTTCCCACCGCGCATACCATCATTATAGTTTGTAATATCGGCAATTCCTCCTGTTGGAAAATCTGGCACAAGTGTAAAACGCTTGCCTTTGAGGTGTTTTATGGAAGCATCTATAAGCTCAATGAAATTATGGGGCAATATCTTTGTCGAGAGCCCAACGGCAATACCCTCTCCACCTTGAGCCAATAGCAACGGAAACATTACCGGAAGGTTAACAGGCTCCTTGCGTCTACCGTCATAGGAAGCTTGCCATTCGGTAATTTTTGGGTTATAAACTACGTCTAAGGCAAACTTAGAGAGACGCGCCTCAATGTAACGTGATGCGGCCGCACTATCACCTGTTAGTATATTTCCCCAGTTCCCTTGGGTATCAATAAGCAAATCTTTCTGACCTATCTGAACCATGGCATCCGCAATGCTAGCATCACCATGAGGGTGATACTGCATGGTATGCCCTACGATATTGGCAACCTTGTTATACCGACCATCATCCAAATCCTTCATGGAATGCATAATACGCCGCTGAACCGGCTTAAATCCATCTTCTATAGCAGGCACCGCACGCTCTAAAATAACATACGATGCATAATCTAAAAACCAATCTTTATACATACCAGTGACCTTAGTAATGGTCTCCTGGCTGCCATTCTCCTCATGTAATGAATCCTCAAGTTCTTCTGACATCCTCTATTTCCCTTGTTTGTTCTTTTTGTTTTGTTTAATAATTTTCCCCAGTGATTGTCTTACGTATCGCCGTTTCCGTCGCTTTAGCAAGGTAATATTAAAACGTTCTTGACGTACGTTACCGTCACTGGACCTTAATATTAAGATTAAGCTTTTATACACCACAAAATCACGAATCTTAAATCCCAATAATTGCGATCGTAAAAACTCAACTTGCTTTTCGCGATAATTGATGTATTCTGTTAAAATTAACCCTTTATTGATTACCGAAATCTTTTCGCCATCACTATCATATTCAAAATAGCTGGCTACCGCATGAAATAACACCATTAGTACAAAGGCAACCAGAAAAATATAGATTGTATGTTCTGAAAATAAATCTATAGACCTAAATACCGTAAATAGCAGAATGGCAAAAACAATAAGGATGAAATATATCGATATTACCGTATTTTTTACCTGCCTATTGTCGGTTCTCATACGTTGTCTTCAACCAAATCTAGTTCAACCTTCAAATTTTCGATGATAAATTCTTGTCGCGATGGTGTGTTTTTTCCCATATAGAAGGACAATAGCTCCTCAATGGACATGTCTTTGTCTAGCATTACTGGATCTAAGCGCATATCATCACCAATAAAGTGTTTGAATTCATCAGGTGAAATCTCACCCAATCCTTTAAATCTAGTGATTTCTGGTTTTGGCTTTAGTTTTTCTATGGCTGCCCTTCGCTCTTCTTCGGAATAGCAATAAATCGTTTCCTTCTTATTTCGGACTCTAAACAATGGTGTTTGTAAAATGTACAAATGCCCTTCCTTTATGACTTCAGGGAAAAATTGCAGGAAGAAGGTAATCAACAATAAGCGAATATGCATCCCGTCTACATCAGCATCAGTGGCGATTACAATGTTGTTGTAACGTAAATCCTCAATGGATTCTTCAATATTTAGAGCAGCCTGCAAAAGGTTAAACTCCTCATTCTCATACACTATCTTTTTAGAAAGACCATAAGAATTTAAGGGCTTTCCTTTTAGGCTGAATACTGCTTGCGTATTAACATCGCGCGATTTCGTTATGCTTCCGGATGCCGAATCACCCTCAGTGATGAACAAGGTAGTTTCTAAGCTTCTATCGCTTTTAGTATCACCAAAATGAATACGGCAATCGCGTAATTTTTTGTTGTGAAGACTGGCTTTTTTTGCGCGCTCCTTAGCCAACTTCCTAATTCCAGATAATTCCTTGCGCTCGCGCTCTGCCTGAAGAATTTTACGCTGGATTTTTTCTGCAGTATCTGGATTTTTATGTAAATAGTTATCCAGATTACGCTTTACAAAATCGTTGATGTAGGTGCGCACCGTTGGTAGGTCGCCTCCCATATCTGTTGAACCTAACTTAGTCTTGGTCTGACTTTCAAACACAGGCTCCATCACCTTAATAGCTATGGCTGCCACTACCGACTTACGGATGTCTGAGGCATCATAATTCTTACCAAAAAACTCTCGAATGGTCTTTACAATAGCTTCCCTAAAGGCTGATAAGTGGGTTCCACCCTGAGTGGTATTTTGTCCGTTAACAAAGGAATGGTATTCCTCACTGTATTGCGTTTTACTATGGGTTAAGGCCACCTCAATATCATCGCCACGAAGGTGAATAATTGGATATAACAAATCGGAATCTGAAATATTTTCAGACAACAAGTCTTTTAGGCCGTTTTCAGAATAGAACTTTTCACCATTAAAAACGATAGTCAATCCTGGGTTAAGGTAGACATAGTTCTTTAGCATGCGAACTATGTATTCACTTCTGTATTTATAATTTTTGAAAATATTGGAATCCGGCACGAAGGTGACTTTAGTCCCTTTACGTCGAGATGTTTCTTCCAGCATCTCTTGATTGGTGAGTTCTCCCAGCTCAAATTCTGCCGATGCCGATTTACTATCCCTTGTAGATTCTACCCTAAAGTAGGTAGACAAGGCATTCACGGCCTTAGTACCCACACCATTAAGTCCTACGGATTTTTTAAAGGCTTTTGTATCGTACTTACCACCAGTGTTCATTTTAGAGACCACATCTACAACCTTTCCTAATGGAATACCACGACCGTAATCCCTAACCGTTACACGATCGCCTTGAATAGACACTTCTATGGTCTTACCAGCACCCATAACAAATTCGTCAATGGAGTTGTCCAACACTTCTTTAAGAAGAATATAAATGCCATCATCAGGAGAAGAACCATCACCTAATTTTCCGATGTACATCCCGGGACGCATTCGGATGTGTTCTTTCCAATCGAGCGAGCGAATATTTTCTTCAGTGTAATTAGACTGTGCCATAAAATTTGAGACAATAAAGTTTGTAAGGATGAAACGCTAAGATAAGCCTATACCTCAAAAAATGAAATATACATTCACTAAAGTAATTAACAATAAAACCGCAGTATTGTTGACAAGATAGCCTATTTTGTAAGAATATTCCACCAAAAAACTCTCGGTAAATATTCATGTGCTATTTCTAACGATTTTAGACGTCTTGGACAGAAGATAACCACTAAGCTTAAATGCAGCTCTTAGATATTGAAAAGGAAATGCATCACATCGCCATCCTTAACGATATAATTTTTACCCTCTCCACGCATTTTACCAGCTTCCTTTACCTTGGCTTCACTGCCATAGCTGACGTAATCATCAAAAGCAATCACTTCTGCTCGGATAAAGCCTTTTTCAAAGTCGGTATGAATAACACCTGCCGCTTGAGGTGCTGTTGCGCCAACGGTTACGGTCCATGCCCTCACTTCCTTTGGTCCAGCAGTGAAATAAGTTTGTTGTTTTAGGAGTTTGTATGCCGCTCTAATCAACTTGGCTGAACCAGGTTCGTCCAACCCAATATCCTCCAAAAACATTTGGCGCTCTTCATAGTCCTCAAGTTCATTGATGTCGGCCTCTGTACCAACGGCCAGCACCAAGACTTCCGCCTGCTCATGCTTAACGGCTTCACGTACCTGCTCTACGTAGGCATTACCAGTCGTAGCTGAACCCTCATCCACATTACAGACATACATTACAGGTTTTTCGGTAATCAACTGCAAGGGTTTTACATAGTCTTCATAATCCTCCTCTGAAAATTCTAAAGCACGTACGGAACTACCTGCCTCAAGTCCAGTTTTTATCTTGTTGAGTACCGCTTCCTCGGCTTGGGCTTCCTTATTACCAGTTTTGGCAGCACGCTTCACCTTATCCAGTTTCTTTTCAACAGTCTCGAGGTCCTTCAATTGAAGCTCCATGTCTATAGTTTCCTTATCGCGTATGGGATCTACGGAACCATCAACATGCACCACATTATCATTATCAAAGCAGCGTAAGACGTGTAATATAGCATCCGTTTCACGAATATTGGCTAAAAACTGGTTACCTAGTCCCTCACCTTTACTGGCGCCTTTGACCAAACCCGCTATGTCAACAATTTCTACGGTAGCTGGCACCACCTTTTCCGGTTTTACCAATTCCTCCAACTTTGCCAATCTTGGGTCTGGTACATTAACCACACCAATATTGGGTTCTATGGTACAAAACGGAAAGTTGGCACTTTGCGCTTTGGCGTTAGATAAACAGTTAAACAAAGTGGACTTTCCTACATTGGGCAACCCTACAATACCAGCTTTCATAGTTGATTATTTTTTGCGACTGCAAATGTAGGTAATTCTATGTTGTCTTTAAATGAAAAAATAGCTGGAATACTTAGAGAAATTTTATGTGTGCTTATCGTCATGATAAATAACTGTTTTAATAGTTTTTTATCTATCAATAAGTTAAGGTGAAACTTTTTATAATTAAGGCAATGCGTAACATTGCGTAACTATTAAACCCAAATAACAAGTTGAAAAATTCGACTAATCAGCATACCATAATTCGGATAAAACTATTGGTTCCCTATCCGTCGCATTGTCTACATCCAGAGGATGCGGAAAAGTGGTTTGTGGAGTCTTCTCCTTAACTCTATCATTACGTATAAAAGTAATCTCTGCAACTGATGGTATCTCAATACCGTTATGCACTTCCAACCTACTCCTATTATTCGGGTGAATATGAACACAGACATGATTTTGAAGTAATTTATCAAATGCCGTAGAAGCCAATTTAAAAAACTCCTTGTTCCAAAACTTATGTAGGTTGTGAATTTCTAGCACTATGATTCTAAAGGATTTTAATAAGTCTTCCGACGTGTTCAATAAGCTCATATACTCTGCTCCTTCAATATCCATCTGCAACATAAGGTCTTCCTTTTTCTTCATGCTATTGTTTTCAACCCATTTGTCTAGTGTAATAAAGTCCTCATTATTGTAGCACCCAATAAATTTTTTTAAGAAACTATACTCGGTTTCCGGTAAACTGAGTCTTGGTTTTTCTACCGATTTGTCAGCCAGGAAAATTTTCATGCCTTTGTTATAGCAATCCATCTCAAATTCACTGATTTTATTTACACCTGGCGAAAAACAAGCTACAACACCCTCTAAATCATCAGGTACTAAATAACCACCATCGCGTTTAGGCCCCATCCGGATTAAGGGTTTTCCAATATTATAGGGTCTTAACTTTTTAATGAGATCAATAACTTGGGCGTCTGGTACTTTTTCTTCTAGAACATAGTCTTTAGAGAGTAGCGAAACTTTTTGTTCTTTGTTTAGTGTAGAGAGTACTTTTCGTACTGTTTTTCTAATCATGTATAACGATTAATTTAATTGGTTTAGTTAGTTAGATTCAAAAATTCCTCTAAAATAGGGATTTTCCAAAACTTGTAATGAGCATGCAAAAACAAGCCTATTTAAAACAAAAAATCCCAAACCTATTGGCTTGGGATATTCTATTTAATTTTCACCTTTTAATTATCCTTCAGGATGCATAAAGCGTTGTTTTCCTAACAACTCTTCTTCCGTCTCTACGTGATTTTCATCAGGCACACAGCAATCTACAGGACATACCGCTGCGCATTGTGGCTCTTCATGGAAGCCCATGCATTCAGTACATTTATCTGGTGCTATGTAGTATACTTCGTCACTTATTGGCTTCTGAGGCTCATCTGCATCAACCTCTTTTCCGTTAGGTAAAACTACCTTTCCTGTAAGGCTTGTACCATCTTTGTAGCGCCAATCATCGGCACCTTCATATATCGCTGTATTTGGGCACTCGGGCTCGCAAGCACCACAATTAATACATTCGTCTGTTATAATAATTGCCATAACTTTTCTTTTTCTTTATTATGAAGCGACCTAAATCTTTTTCACGGCAAAAACCAAGGCTAAACTTCATTTATGTTTCTGATTTTATTGCCTACTTTTGCACTTGCAAAGTTAAGGGCTGTAAGACGTTTTACCAAATCATACATGGAAATACAAGAAAGAATTAACGCATTTTCAAAATTAGGAGCCTTTTTAGGGCAATTTGCCAAAACACCCTACACTAAAAATCCTTCTGTTGAAGCAAATGACCTTTTTTTCGACGGGTTTAAACATCAAATAAAACTAGCCCAAGAACACAACGGTTGGTTTACCACGAAAAATCTAAATTTTGCTTTCGATACATGGTCTAAACAATTGACAGAAAGTAATATTAAGCATTGGATATCAAAGTATAACTTTAATATAATTCTAAAGCCCAAAACTATTGGTATTATTATGGCGGGAAACATTCCTTTAGTAGGATTTCATGATTTTTTGTCCGTTCTACTCTTAGGCCATAAGGTACTCGTTAAGCAAAGCTCCAACGATAGACATCTCCTCCCCTTTTTAGCAAAATATTTGGAAGCCATAGAGCCTAATTTTAAGGGTAAAATTTTATTCACAAACGACAAATTAGATAATTTCGACGCCGTAATTGCCACTGGCAGCAATAATACAGCGCGCTATTTTGAATATTATTTTAAGGACAAACCTTCTATCATAAGAAAAAACAGAAATTCCGTTGCCGTTTTAACAGGCACGGAAAGCCAAGAGCAATTAGAGGCATTGGCAGACGATATTTTCAGATATTATGGTTTGGGTTGTAGAAGTGTATCCAAACTTTTTGTTCCCGAATCTTATAATTTTGATGCTTTTTTTAAATCCGTTTATCCGTGGCACGAGGTCATTCACGAAACCAAATACGCCAATAATTATGACTACAACAAAGCAGTCTACCTCATGAGCGAATTTGACCTTTTGGAAAACGGATTCTTAATGCTAAAGGAAGATACCAGCTATGCCTCTCCAATAGCTACCTTATTTTATGAAACATACAACGATACAACGTCCTTAAGGGAAAAACTAGAACGTGACAAAGAGCATATTCAGTGCGTCGTGGCTGAAGGGTTTTCAGAAAATGATATCCCGTTTGGAAAAACCCAGCTCCCAGAATTATCGGACTATGCAGATGATGTAGATACTGTTGAATTCTTGTTGAAAATATAAGGCAAAATTTATCGATTCGGTAATACGAAAATCAATTGAATTTACCACCTTTGTAATCGTTTGAAAATAAACTCGGAGTCGTATGTAGATTCTGAAAACCAAAGTCAGTATAAGATGAAAATACACAATTTTAGTGCCGGTCCTTGCGTTTTGCCCAAATCGGTAATGCAAAAAGCTTCAGAGGCAATACTCAATTTTGATGATGGCCTTTCACTATTGGAAATCTCACACCGAAGTAAACCTTTTGTAGATGTTATGGAAAAAGCAAGAGCTTTGGCCCTGGAACTACTTGGCTTAGAAGGAAAAGGCTACAAAGCATTGTTTTTACAAGGCGGTGCGAGTACACAATTTTTAATGGTTGCACTAAACTTATTGGAAAAGCGTGCAGGCTACTTAAATACAGGAACTTGGTCTGACAAAGCCATAAAAGAAGCACGCATTTATGACGACATCTACGAAGTAGCGTCATCCAAAAGCGCTAATTATAACTATATCCCTAAGGGTTACGATATTCCTGAAGAATACGACTATTTTCACTGCACATCCAACAACACCATTTTTGGAACACAGATGAAAAGTTTTCCAAATTGCCCTATTCCAATGGTATGTGATATGAGTAGCGATATTTTTTCACGTCAATTAGATTTTACACAATTTGATTTAATATACGCTGGAGCTCAGAAAAACATGGGTCCAGCTGGTACGACCCTTGTTGTGGTAAAAGAAGACATTTTAGGAAAGGTCTCTCGCAAGATACCTTCTATGATGGATTATAAGGTTCACATAAGTAAAAGTAGCATGTTTAACACGCCACCTGTTTTTGCGGTGTATGTGTCCATGCTTACACTTGAGTGGTTAAAGGACCTAGGCGGTATTGCCGCTATTGAGGAAGAAAATGAAAAGAAGGCACAAATGATTTATTCGGAAATTGACCTCAATCCACTGTTTAAAGGCTTTGCTGTTAAAGAAGATCGTTCTACAATGAACGCCACATTTACCTTGGAAAACGAAAATCTAAAGGAAACCTTTGATGCCATGTGGAAAGAAGCAGGAATAAATGGTCTCAACGGTCATAGAAGTGTTGGTGGTTATAGAGCTTCCATGTATAATGCGCTCTCCTTAGACAGTGTAAAAACATTGGTAGAAGTTATGAGTGAATTAGAACGAAAAGCGTAAGCCAAGGACTCAAAAGAATTTAAATCGATTTTTTGAAATGAAAATATTAGCAAACGACGGAATTTCGCAAAGTGGAATTACTGCTTTAGAAGCGGCCGGACACGAAGTTATTACAACTAAAGTGGCTCAAGAGCAACTTCAAAATTATATAAATGATAAAGATATCGCTGTGCTTTTAGTACGAAGCGCTACCAAAGTGCGCAAGGATATTATAGACAACTGCCCTAACCTAAAGATTATTGGGCGTGGTGGCGTTGGCATGGACAACATAGACGTTGAGTACGCACGCAGCAAGGGAATCAAAGTTATAAACACACCAGCCGCATCTTCACATTCGGTTGCAGAGTTGGTTTTTGCCCACTTTTATGGTTTAGCACGATTTTTACATAATTCCAACAGGGACATGCCATTAGAAGGCGATAAAAACTTTAAAGGTCTCAAAAAAGCCTATGCCAAGGGTGTTGAGCTTAAAGGTAAAACACTTGGTGTTATAGGTTTTGGTAGAATCGGCCAGGCTACGGCAAAAATAGGCCTAGGTGCTGGAATGAACGTTGTAGCCTACGATCCTTATATAGAAACTGCAGACTTAACCTTAGATTTCTTCGACGGCCAGTCTGTTTCTTTTAAGATAGATACGGTCTCAAAGGAAGAGGTATTAAAACAAGCCGATTTCTTAACACTTCATGTTCCGGCGCAAAAGGAATATATCATTGATGAAAACGACTTCAAAACAATGAAGGATGGTGTTATTATCGCCAATGCAGCACGTGGTGGTGTTATTAATGAAGTTGCTTTGGTTAAAGCTATTGAAAGTGGTAAAGTAGCAAGAGCTGCGTTAGATGTTTTTGAAAAAGAACCGCAACCGGAAGTTCAACTTTTAATGAATTCGGCATTATCGCTTACACCACATACTGGTGCGGCTACAAATGAAGCTCAAGACCGTATAGGTGTTGAACTTGCCGAGCAAATTAATGACATACTGGGTTAGAATTACAACAATTAAGTATTAAAATTTTTAATAGAAAAGTCCTTAATAAAATGAGGACTTTTTTTGTATCTTTTCCCTGAATTATTAATCTTATTTTGTAAAAAAATGAAAGGAATTTTAGATCTTTTAAACAGTGATATGGGCAAATCCATAATCAATGGTGTTTCTGGAACCACAGGCGCTGAGCAAAGTAAAACAAGTAGTGTTTTAACCATGGCCTTACCCGTTTTAATGAAAGCCATGGAGCGTAATGCGGCAACACCAGAGGGAGCACAAGGCCTTATGCGAGCTTTAACCAGTAAACACGATGGCAGTATTTTAGACAACTTAAGTGGGCTTTTTGATGGTGGTGTTGATAGCGACGTTAAAACGGATGGCTCCAAAATTTTAAATCATGTGTTGGGCTCAAAACAACAAGGTGTGCAACAAGTCATTGGGCAAAAGGCAGGTTTGGATGCTAATACCGTAGCCAGTATCATGGAGGTTGCAGCGCCAATTCTAATGGGTGTGTTAGGAAAAGAGGCACGTCAAAATAATTTGAGTTCACAAAACGATATAAGCAATCTGTTAGGCGGCATGCTTGGAGGTAGCAGTGCTGCCCAGGAACAAAGTTTCTTAGAACAAGTACTTGATGCCGATGGTGACGGCAGCGTTGTAGATGACGTAGCAGGTATGTTGCTCGGAGGTTCTAAAAAAGGTGGTGGTTTAGGCGGTATGCTAGGCGGATTATTTGGAAAATAACTAATGCTACTATAAATGATAAAAGCAGTTCTGATCACGGAGCTGCTTTTTTTTGTGAATTGTTTCGCAAACTCATTGGAAAGGTGTGTTCACTAGTTCCTGATTTCAAAACAGTGTTTTTAGTTGTTCCTTTGGTGGAGCAACTATATGCTGAGATTTAGAACTTATTAATTTAATACCTTTATATTATGAAATATTTTTACGCACAAATTGTAATCATTGCCATCGTCTTGCTGTCTTGCAAGTCCTATCAATCAACCCAAGTCATTAATCATGACAAACCTAATCCACTAGTTAAAACCGATACCGTAAGGATAAGCAGTGAAGAAACGGATTACGAAATCATAATCATTGAACCAGGATTTAATCAATGGCTCTTAAGTACAGCGCGGCCTAGAGGATACTATTCGCAACAATTTTTAGAGGGTCGCAATGCTATTTTGGTACAAAATTGGAATTTAAGACACTATCAGCCCTCAGAATTTGACCCTAATCTATATATGCTACCAATAGATTATGACCCGAGAACTGATTACGGTTACGAAGTCAACTATTTATTGTATAATTATTTCATTTACTTTCAATTAACCTACGGTCAACGTTTGTCTAGTTTTATTCCTAGAATTTGATGTAATTTTGCAGCCTCAAACTGCTGCTATGAAAAAATTTAAAGAAGATTGGGATATTGAGAGAAACTGGCAATTGATTTTTCCCTTACTCGGTATTTTAGGATTAGGATACTCGGCATTTAAATTTAGCTCACTGCTTTTCAACAATTATGGACTTTTCTTCGTAATAGCCTTTGCTATTGTCATAGGTTTTGTATTGCTGAAATTCACACTTTTTCTCTTTAAAAAACTGGAAAACAAATGGGTACTCACCTACCGCTGGGAAATGATACGCGTTTTTATAGTCTTTGCAGTAACTGGAAGTTCGTCGTTATATATTGGAAGACCAATTATAAAACTTATTGGAATTACTAAAGAAAACTTAAACCCTGTTCTATACTGGATTTTATTTGTTATCATTGGGCTAATTTTTTATCAAATTCTTTTGGTAACCTTCGGTTGGCTTTTTGGTCAATTCAAATTTTTCTGGGAATTTGAGAAGAAAATGTTGAAACGAATGGGATTTAAACGTTTTTTAGATTAATGCGCAAAACTACTTACAAATCTTACCTACAAGGACTAGCGCTCGTGTTAGTAATGGCTGTATTTGCGCCCTCCGCTGTAAAACTGGCACACGTTTTTACCCATCACAAGCATCAGGTTTGTGAGAGCAATGACGCATCAAAGACTCATCTCCACGAACTTGACGTGGATTGTGAGTTTTACAAATTTAAACTCACTAATTCACATTTTTTCATTCCTAAGGAAAAACAAGTTGTCGTTCAAAATTTTAAATCTGAATTAGAAGACGCTTGTTATTTATATTTTCTTCCGCATCAGCAATTAGTCTCTTATTTGCGAGGTCCGCCTATGTTAGCTTAGTGCACACAAGTTCATTTCGCTAATTTAACCTTTAAATATGTTCCGATATATAGGACTCCTGTTTTTGGTGATAACTAGTTTTAGTTATAGCCAAGACTGTAATTACACATTTTTAGGGGAACTTACAGATTTTCATGATGGAACGCCTATCATCTCTGCAACCATATACATTAAGGAAAGAGATCGATACACCACCTCAGATTTTGATGGTAAATTCAAAATAGAGAATCTTTGTAAAGGCCCATTAACACTTACGATATCACACATTGGATGCGAGACAAAAACCGTATCCTATAACATCAATGGTGATACTTTTAAGTCCATTGCCCTGGAGCACCATATCGAAGAATTAAGCGAAGTATCTGTAAGTGGAAAAATACAGCGAAATGTCACGGAAACAGCTCAAGAGACTGTAATCAAAGCTGAAACCTTATCCAAATACAGTGCCTTAAGCCTTGGTGATGCCCTTAAGGAAGTTCCGGGAGTATCATCGATAAATACAGGAAATACAATAGTTAAACCAATGATTAACGGTATGCACAGCAGTCGTTTACTTGTTTTAAATAATAATGTACGCTTGCAAGATCAAGAATGGGGAATTGAACATGCTCCTAGCGTAGATATCAATTCTGCAGATCAAATTTCAGTCATAAAAGGTGCTGGAGCTTTAGCTTTTGGTGGTGATGCTGTAGGTGGTGTTATTGTCATTAATCCAAGGCCAACGATTCTTACAGACACACTATATGGACAAACCATAATTGGTGGCCAAACCAACGGAAGAGGTTTTAATTTTAGCTCTAGTCTAAACAAAAGCTTTAAAGGAGGTTGGTATGTCAATGCGCAAGGCTCTTACAAGCAGAACGGCGATTTTGAAGCACCAGATTATAATTTGAGTAATACTGGGTTGCAGTCCGGAGGTTTCACTTTTAAAGGTGGTAAGCGCAAATTTGAATCTGGTTTTGAGGTATTCTACAGTTATCTCAATAATACAATAGGGATATTAAGGGCTGCTCATATAGGAAATATTACCGACTTGGTCGATGCAATAAACAGCCAGCAGCCAGCTGTAATTAATGATTTTACCTATGACATTGTCTCACCAAGACAAGAGATAACACACCATTTGGTAAAGGCGCAATATTATAAACGTTTTAAAAAATTTGGTAAGGTTAATGTGCAGTATGATTATCAGAATAATCAACGGTTTGAATTTGATGTTCGTGTTGGTGATGACCGAAACAAACCTGCCATAGACCTAAATCTACAAACGCATACGGTTTTGTTTGATGTGAATCTGGATTCCAATCAAGATTATAGTATTGACTTCGGTGTCATGGGCAGATATCAGAACAATTTTGCCAATCCAGAAACTGGAGTAAGACGTTTAATCCCTGATTACGACAAATACGATTTTGGGGCTTATGTTACGTCATCTTATTCGGTAAATGAAAATCTGTTATTAGATGCTGGTATTCGGTATGATTTTAACCGCATAGATGCTTTAAAGTTTTATAGAACGAGCCGTTGGGAAGAACGTGGCTATGATATCGATTTTGCTGACATTGTTATTGAGGATATTGGCACGCAGTTACTCACAAATCCTGTGTTTAATTTTCATAATATTTCAGCTTCTGCTGGAATAAAGGCCAACCTAAATGAGCATAGCTACATTATTGGTAATTATAGTTTAGCGAGAAGACCTCCCAATCCGTCAGAATTGTTTAGTGAAGGGCTCCACCACTCTGCTGCTCGTATAGAATTGGGTGATTTAAGGCTTGGGCAAGAACTATCACACCGTGTGGCATTGAGCTATTCCTATAAAGACAGCAACTTTAACATGCTATTAGAGGGTTTTTACAATCGAATCAATGACTTTATTTACATTGAACCTTTTGGCGTAGAGCAAACCATACGTGGTGCCTTTCCTGTATGGAATTATGTCCAATCCGATTCAGAGCTATATGGCATAGATTTAAATGCAGCTTATAATATTACAGAGAACTGGAACTTACGAAATAAGTCAGCCTTTATAATTGGTAATGATTTAGACCGAAATCGTCCGCTTATTGATATTCCTGCATTTACAACCGAGAATACACTAAGCTATACCAACTCTAATTGGAAAGATTTTACCATCGGACTTACGAGTCAATTGGTTTTGGAACAAACCCGTTTCCCTGATAACAATTTTAATGTGTTTATACCTTCTAGAAATGAAACTGTACTAGTAGACATAAGCACACCGCCACCAGCCTATCACCTTATGCACCTTTATGGCGAAATGACCTTTAACGCTTTCAAAACTTCTGATATAAAAGTAGCATTGAGCGTGAATAATATATTTGATACGCAGTACCGATCTTATCTTAATAGACTGCGCTATTTTGCTGATGATGTAGGAAGAAACATCTTATTACAAATACAATTTAATTATTAATACAATTAATGTCTTATATGAATCTCAATAATTATTTAAATAACCAAGTAAAAACAATTAATACCATGAAAACAATTAAATTACTCAGTTTAGCTTTGCTTTTTAGTATTGCCTTTACATCATGTTCAGATGACGATGACGCACCAATTCCAGTAAATGAGGAAGAGGTTATTACAACGTTAAGGTTAACCTTAACACCTCAAGGTGGCGGAAACCCAGTTGTTTTTGAGTCTAGAGACCTCGATGGTGATGGTCCGGATGCACCAATAGTTACAACAGGGACATTAAACGTGAATACCGTTTATAATGGAAGTGTTGAAGTATTGAACGAATTGGAAGACCCAATCGAAGACAAAACCACTGAAATTGCCGAAGAAGATGATGAGCATCAATTCTTCTTCCAATATACAGGAGGAGTTGGTCCAACTATAGTTTATAACGATCAGGACGATAATGGAAACCCTGTAGGTTTGGATATTACCTTAACTACAGGTGCTAATGGGTCTACCAATACTTTAACCGTTACATTATTGCATGAGCCAGACAAAGATGCACCAGGAGTAAGCGATGGCGACCCTACAAACGCAGGCGGAGAAACGGATATCGAAGTAACTTTCAATTTTGCAGTTATTTAATATTGTTTAAGTCATTATTTATGTAAAATAGCCCTCGTTTTGAGGGCTATTTTACGTTTTAGGCACTGTCTGTTCAGTCTTAAAAACATAAGTATACAACCACATAAAAGTGAATGTTGGTATAACATCTAGCATAGGCAACGCCTCTTCAATAAAAGAAATTACCGCAGCAACTTTGCCTTCTTTGCCTTTGTAAAGCTTTGTCATAACGTAGGCGGATAAAGGAGCCCATACAAAATCAAAAGCAGGAAACAAAAAAGAAACGTAACCTAGGGCGTCGCACAGCAAGCTTATGGCTAATTTTTTGTATTTACTCATAAAAAGATATTTCTTTCATAACGAAGTTAAGAAAAGCCTCTTTTGTTTACACTGCAAAGATACATTTAGTTTTAACGTTTAGTTAAGAGCGGGCTTTAGTTCTTCAATGTAGTTTTGCACGAGGAAAAAAACGAACTCCAATTTACCCGTTTTCTATCATAACGTTACTAATAGATTCCAAAGTATGGCATAAAATCATGTTTTGCTGTCTTATCTTTTTCTGCTGTGGCATTTCTTCACATGGGCAAGAGAAAAAGACATTGGAAGCCAAAAGAACACAAACACCTCCAAAAATTGATGGCATACTTAATGATGAGGCTTGGCAAAATGCAGATATAGCTACTGGTTTCATTCAGTTTGAGCCAGACATAGGAAATACGAGACCATTTGAAGAGCGTACCGAAGTAAAGATTAGTTTCGACGATAAAGCCATTTATGTTGGTGCCTACCTCTATGATGACCCCAAGAGCATTATGAAACAGCTTACGGCCAGAGATAATTTTGGGCAGGCTGATTTTTTCATGGTGGTGCTTAATCCCAACAATGATTCGCAAAACGACACTCAGTTTACGGTCTTTAGTTCTGGACAACAAGTGGATGCTATTGCAAACCCTAGTATAGGCACGGACAGAAGTTGGAATGCCGTTTGGCGCAGTGCCGTTAAAATTGTTGAAGACGGTTGGATAGTAGAAATGGAAATTCCCTATAGAACTTTGCGGTTCCCGGAACAGGAAAGACCTATTTGGGGTTTACAACTTCATAGAAACTTTAGAAGAGAACGGTCCCAATACAGCTGGAATGCCATTGATCCCACCAAAGGAAATGTTGGACTTTACCATGGAGAGTTAACAGGTCTTAATAATTTAAAACCACCTGTTCGATTAAACCTTTACCCCTTCTCTACTGGGATTGTAGATAATTTTGACAACGAAACCACAACAGACCTTACCTTTGGTATGGATGTAAAATATGGTATAAGCGATAACTTCACTCTAGATGCTACGCTCGTGCCAGATTTCAGTCAGGCGGGTTTTGATAACATTGTACTCAATTTAGGTCCCTTTGAACAAACCTTTAGAGAACAACGTCAATTTTTTACTGAGGGTGTCGATTTATTTTCCAAAGGTGGCCTTTTCTTTTCCCGACGTGTCGGTAATGGTCCAACTGGCGATGTAGACCTGAATGACAATGAGGTGGCCAATGTACCAGATGAAGTCAAGGTTCTTAATGCCGTCAAAGTTTCTGGACGTACCAAAAAAGGATTGGGAGTTGGATTCTTTAATGCCATCACTGAAAAGACCAATGCTGTTATTACGGATACCATCACAGGAGAGCAGCGCCAGCAAGTTGTAGAGCCTTTTGCCAATTACAATATTCTCGTTGTCGATCAGCAGTTTAATGGAAATTCGGCAGTGAGTTTAATCAATACCAACGTAACCCGTGAAGGTGGTTTTAGAGATGGAAACGCCACAGCTTTGGTTGCCAATATCGTAAATCGAAGAAACACTTACCGTATTGATACGGAGCTAAGAATGAGTAATGTAAATTATGTTGACTCTGGTTGGGAAACTGGCTTTAGTAGTTTCTTAAGAGTTGGCAAGGTTCATGGTAATCTACGCTACAGTTTTGACCACCGCTTTGCAGATACCAAATACAACATAAATGATTTGGGCTTAAATCTCAGAAATAATCAAAATGATTTTGGTGCAGATATTTCCTATCAAATCTTTGAGCCTCAGGGAAAGCTTAATAGCTACAGAGTAAATGCTTTTATAAATTACAGACGTTTAGTAGACCCTAATAGATTTGCCCGATTCAATATCGGTGGTGGTTACAGAGCAACAACTACAAAACTAGACTCCTACGGGCTAAGACTTAATATAGAGCCAGGAAAACAATATGATTTTTTTGAGTCGAGAGATGGAAGACCATTCATATTTGAGAACACGGTAAGTACAGGTGGTTGGATTTCTTCCAACTATAACCGCATATTTGCTATAGATTTACGGGCAAATGTTGAAACATTGTTTGAACAAGGACGGGATTATTTTGGCTATGATTTTGAAATTGAACCACGGGTTAGAGCCAGTGACAAACTGTTATTGAGATACGGTTTTAATTTTGATTTCAGAAACGGTGATCGCGGTTATGCTACACAAGAGAACGATGAACCTATCTTTGGAGAACGCAATAGGCAGCGCGTTACCAACACCTTGTCAGGGAACTATAATTTTAACCCTTTTCACTCCCTCTCTTTAACCTTTAGGCATTATTGGGATACTGTTAAATATGATGAACAACTTTTTACGCTTTTGGATAATGGACGCTTAACCACAGATTCTGGTTATACCGTTTCCAATGTAAGCGATAATCCAAATATTAATTTCAGTACCTGGAATATTGATTTGAGCTATTCTTGGCAATTTGTCCAAGGTAGTTTTCTTACCGTTCTTTATAGAAATCAGCTATTCAATAATGACGAAAATATAGATGACAATTTTAATGAAAGTCTAGACCTGCTCTTTGCACAACCCGTGCAACACACCATATCTGTTCGTTTGCAGTATTTTATAGATTGGCGAGGTATAAGTTCTATATTCAAGGGAAATAAAAGGTCATCCTAATTGCGCATTAACACTTTTAATACTATTTTCACTTCCTGATGGGAGTAATCATAGAAGCAAAAAATATTCATAAGTCTTACGGAGACTTAGAAGTCTTAAAAGGCGTAGATATCACTATTTCAGAAAGTGATATCATCTCAATTGTAGGGCCCTCCGGAGCGGGGAAAACCACCCTCCTACAGATTTTGGGAACTTTGGACAAACCTGATAATGCGCCGAACACAGAGTTAGTGATTGATGGTGTTTCCGTCAAAAAAATGAACGACAAGGCCTTGGCAAAATTCAGAAATCAGAAAATTGGTTTTATATTTCAATTCCATCAGTTACTACCTGAATTTACAGCTTTAGAAAATGTATGCATACCAGCTTTTATAAATAAATCTTCCGTTTCAAAGGCAGAGAAAAAAGCTAAGGAACTTTTAGATTATTTGGGCTTATCTAAACGCTATCACCATAAACCGAATAGTTTGTCTGGAGGAGAACAGCAACGCGTTGCCGTAGCAAGAGCCCTTATGAATGACCCCAAAATCATTTTTGCCGATGAGCCCTCTGGCAACTTGGATAGCGAATCTGCAGAACAATTACATAGGTTATTTTTTAAACTTCGTGATGAGTTTAAACAAACCTTCGTTATCGTTACCCACAATAGGGAGTTAGCCGATATGGCAGACAAAAAATTGACCATGATCGATGGTAAGATTTCACACTAAACTTTTTATTGGTCAAAAGATCAGACTCTCCGTTATAGTCGTTATAATTTTTTTCATTTTTGGTGCCAATTGGTCTTTCGCCCAAAAAATGAGACCCTATGATAAGGAAAAGCAAATTCAACATGCTCGACTTAAAGGGTACGATTCTACCTATAGAGTCAATTATTTTGAAAATATAATTATAAAATCATTTTTCACTGCTAACACCAACCGCTTTCAAGCCCAATCTCCAAGTGGTGAGACGCTTCTGGAATTAGAACCTTTGGGAGAATATTTTTTGGGCGTTTCATTCGACTATAAATGGATTGCTTTGGAAGTGTCATGGTCTCCAAGTTTTTTAATTAACGCAAGTGACCAGATTGCCGAAAATGCCTCCTCACTAAGTACTAGCCTAAATTTTTTCTATTCCGATCAGTGGCGACAAGAACTGGAATACACGTATGTAAAAGGTTTTAGAAATAACGTCTCAAATGAATTAACGGAAGGTATAGATTTTAGCAATACGGAATTAAACTTATTTCGCGGAAGTACTTTTTTTATCGTTAATCCCAACTTTTCTTTTAGAGCGTATTATGCCCAAACAGAACGACAACTCAAAAGCGCAGGTAGCCTCATACCTAGGCTTATGTACTCCTATGGCATTACACAGCCCAATTTGGATATTGCAAATCTGCAAGGACCATCGCTCTCAAAAATTCAGAGTTTTGATGTCATTGGCCAGCTGGGCTACATGCATACCTTTGTATATAAAAGCAAGTGGTTTGCAACCATTGGCTTGCACTTTGGCGCTGGGTACAATAACTCAACCTATGTTAGACCTGGTATTGAAAATGAGACTTTTGACGCCTTGTTCTTTTCGGCGGAAACAGAAGCAGCTCTGGGCTATAATGCTTATCGTTGGTTTTTTGGCTTATCGGGAAATTTCAGAAATTACAATAACAACAACAACGAATCCAACCAATTAAGTAGAAACTTTTCCTTTTTCAGTGTTCACCTGGGTTACCGATTTAATGATAACAAACCAATGCGTAAATTTTTCGGATGGTTTGAAGACACATTTGGCTTTTAATTGTAATAGCCATATCTCAAAATTTACCCTTCAACAAATATTATACACCACAGGATTTCCTTAAATTTGTGTTCACTGTAAATCAAAAACAATGTCATATAGAATAGAAAAGGATACCATGGGCGAAGTAAAGGTACCCTCGGATAAATTATGGGGCGCCCAGACAGAACGATCTCGCAATAATTTCAAGATAGGAGCACCAGCTTCAATGCCTTTGGAAATAGTGTATGGTTTTGCATATCTTAAAAAAGCTGCAGCCTACGCCAATTGTGAATTAGGCGTTTTGGACAAGGATAAACGAGACCTTATAGCAACTGTTTGTGATGAAATTCTTGATGGTAAACACGATGATCAATTTCCGTTGGTGATTTGGCAAACAGGTTCTGGTACGCAGAGCAATATGAATGTTAATGAAGTTATTGCCAATAGAGCACATCAAATAGCTGGAAAAGTTATTGGCGAAGGTGAAAAAACAATACAACCCAATGATGATGTAAACAAATCCCAATCTTCTAATGATACCTTCCCAACGGGAATGCACATTGCGGCCTACAAAAAAATTGTGGAAACGACCATTCCTGGAATTATCCAATTGCGTAATACGCTTCATAAAAAATCCTTAGAATTTAGAGACGTTGTTAAAATAGGACGCACGCATCTTATGGACGCAACACCGTTAACATTAGGTCAAGAATTTTCTGGATACGTGTCGCAGCTCGATCACGGTTTAAAGGCCTTAGAGTCGACTTTGGCTCATCTAAGTGAGTTGGCCTTAGGTGGCACGGCCGTAGGTACTGGCCTAAACACTCCAGTAGGTTATGATGTATTGGTTGCCAAATACATAAGTGAATTTACAGAACTTCCCTTTGTAACAGCCCAGAACAAATTCGAAGCCTTAGCAGCCCACGATGCCATAGTTGAGACCCACGGTGCATTGAAGCAACTTGCTGTATCACTCAATAAAATAGCTAACGACATTAGAATGATGGCTTCTGGTCCTCGGTCTGGAATTGGTGAAATTATTATTCCTGCCAATGAGCCTGGTAGTTCGATAATGCCAGGAAAGGTAAACCCAACACAATGCGAAGCCCTAACGATGGTCTGTGCCCAAGTCATGGGTAACGACGTCGCCATTTCTGTTGGTGGTACGCAAGGACACTACGAGCTTAATGTATTTAAACCCGTTATGGCCGCCAACCTATTACAATCTGCGCAGCTATTGGGCGATGCCTGTGTTAGTTTTGATGTCAACTGTGCCGTTGGCATAGAACCAAACCACGACGTAATTAAGCAGTTATTGAACAACTCATTAATGTTGGTCACGGCTCTCAACACAAAAATCGGTTATTACAAAGCCGCTGAAATAGCCAACACGGCACACAAAAATGGAACAACACTGCGAGAAGAAGCCATAAACTTGGGCTACGTTACGCCAGAGGAATATGACGAATGGGTAAAACCTGAAGATATGGTGGGAAGTTTGAAATAATAGAAATTGATAATAATCCAAAAAGCGCTTATACATTTTGTGTTAGCGCTTTTTTTTATTCAAAAAAAGTACAATATTTACGTAAACGCTGAGTCATGTCCATACTTATAAAAAACATTAAGCAATTGCTTCAGGTTCATGAAACCAATGTAACCATTGTAAAGGGCGACGCCATGAAGCAATTGCCAATACTGGAAAATGCTTACCTCTATATTGAAAATGATACCATTATTGAATATGGTACTATGGACAACTGTGAAGGATTTGAGCCTGAAACTATAATTGATGCCACAGGTAAAGTCGTTTTGCCTTCTTGGTGCGATTCCCATACGCATTTGGTCTATTCTGGAAATCGCGTCGGGGAATTTGTGGATCGCATAAATGGACTCAGCTATGAAGACATCGCCAAGAAAGGTGGAGGTATTTTGAATTCAGCTAAAACCCTGCAAAATACTTCTGAAGATATCATCTATGAACAGTCCCTTAATCGCTTGAACGACCTCATTGCCATGGGAACAGGCGCTATAGAAATAAAAACAGGGTATGGACTCACCGTTGAGGCAGAATTAAAAATGCTAAGGGTTATTAATCGTCTCAAACGAGAGAGCCTTATTAAAGTAACGCCTACCCTTTTGGCTGCCCATGCCGTACCAGAAGAATACAAAACCAACAAGGCTGCATACCTTAAATTAATTACCGATGAGCTCATCCCTAAAGCAGCCAAACTGAAAATTACCAAGTACATTGATGTTTTCTGTGAAAAAGGGTATTTTAATATAGAAGAAACAGAGCGCATACTAAAAGCAGCAGAGGTTTATAGTTTGGTGCCAAAAATACATGTAAATCAATTTAATATTCTTGGAGGCGTAGCTCTTGGTGTAAATTACAATGCAAAATCGGTAGATCATTTGGAGTTACTCAATAAAGAAGACATAAAAGCCTTGAAAGGTAGTGAGACCATGCCAGTAGCATTACCCAACTGTTCGTATTTCCTTGGTATACCATACACGCCTGCAAGAGATATAATTGATAGCGGACTACCACTAGCCATTGCCTCAGATTTTAATCCAGGTTCTGCACCAAGCGGTAATATGTCTTTTGTAGTAAGTACAGCATGTATTAAACTAAGGTTAACGCCAGAAGAGGCTATTAATGCTGCAACCATAAATGGTGCTTATGCCATGGGAATTAGTAATATGTACGGGAGTATAACAAGAGGTAAAAAAGCTAATGTCTTAATCACCAAACCCTTAAATGATTACCGTGACATTCCGTATTACTTTGCCCATAATCCTATAGAACAAGTGATTGTTAACGGTCAATTATGGCCATAAAAAAACCGTGAGCTATTGCCCACGGCTTTTGTTCTAAATTCTATCAGAGAAATTTATCTCAATTCAAATTCTGAAGTTGATATGAGTTCTTTTTCATTAAATACGTTAACTGTATAGCGCCCTTTTTCGAATTTTTCGTCACCTCTAGAAATGTACTCACAAATATTAAGATTCCTGTTTTCATAATTGAACCTACTAATCAAACTATAGTTAAGAACCTGATCGTCAAATTGAATTTGGTTGTTGGTTCCTAACACATTGTTTTTTGGATCAATAACTTGGACATAAAGCTCCTTATCTCCCGCTTCGGCTAAGTTATTTTTTGCAACCGTAAAGCACACTTTTATTTTATCGCTTCGTCTCGCGCGCTCCGTTGGGATTTGTTTGCCGCTGCTCCTTTCTATAACACCCATGCCTTTTAGGCCTACAGTTTGTAAAGTAGCGGCATCTTCGACCACATTGGCTAATTCGGTGTTCTGCACCAATAAGGAATCTGTAAACATAGTACGTTCTTCAAGTTGAACTTGAGTACTATCTAAAGTAGTTGCCAAAAGTTCATTTTCTACTTTAAGTCTATCATTTTCTGCTAACAACTCATCCATCTCTTCTTGTAGCGCTAAATACTTTTTCTTGTAACGCCATAAACTATTGACACTGTTTTGAGATATCTTAAGAGAGTCCATTAATCCTTGAATGCGTTCTCTTGCTTCGATTAAGTCCTGATTGGCAACTTCGTTTTGTGCGATAGCCTCGTCATACTGTTTGGCCATGTTGTTAAGGTCATTCATGACCTGTTGTTTTTCATTAACCAACACACGCTCAGTTTCCTGTTTATCGCTGTAAAGTTTTGATGCATAAAAAGCAGTACCTAAAAATAAGACCAATAGAATACCGAGCCCTACCTTTAAGCCGATATTTGAGTTCTTTGAATCTTCCATAATGAGTGTTTTAAATAAATTTTTAATTTCTGTTTTTCTAAGGGTTAGAAAATAAAACCTAATTTTACTTTAAATCTGTAACCAAATGCAATATCTCAATTTATTCACTTCACAAGATCGCGATACCATTGTAAAAGCGCGTAAAGGAGAATCAAAATTTGGAGAACATATTCAATTATTACCTAACCTCAATAACATATACGATTCTTTAGAAGATTTAGATGTTAGCTATGTGATTTTTGGAATTAAAGATGATATTGGAGTCTTTGCAAACCACGGAAAAACAGGGACTTCTGGTACTTGGGATGTTGCAATAAAATATTTGTTAAATGTACAGTCTAATGCATCTACCAAAGCAAAAAAGGTGGCAATATTAGGTCATTTAGATTATACAGATGTCTTTCAAAATATACTTAAGTCGAATAAATCCGCTAAAAAGCAAATTGCAAAAGCACGTAGTTTTGTTGAAGAGATAGACAAAGATGTATCCTATTTGGTAAGTATTATTGTAAAGGCCGGAAAAATTCCTATCGTTATAGGTGGTGGACATAATAATAGTTACGGCAATATCAAAGGCGCTTCTTTAGCACTGAATAAAAAAATAAGTGCCGTGAATTTTGATGCGCATTCAGACTTTAGGCCAGAAGAAGGCCGTCATAGCGGAAATGGTTTCAGTTATGCTTATGCTGAAGGATTCTTAAAGCGCTATTTTGTTTTTGGGCTTCATGAGAATTATACGTCCGACAAACTTTTTAAAACCATAAATAAGTTAAAGGATATACAATATATCACTTATGAAGATTTAGAGGTTAGACAAAAAACAACGTTTACCCAAGCGCTTACTGAAGCTGAAAAACACGTCTGCGACAGGTATTTTGGACTTGAACTAGATTGTGATGCTATCGCCAACATTCCTAGCTCGGCAGCTACTCCTTCTGGGTTTACCACATTACAAGCACGACAGTTTATTACTTTCTTTGCCAGACAAAATACTGTGGTTTATTTTCACATCTGCGAAGCCATCGCAAAGAAAAAATCAATACAGGCCATAGGAAAACTTCACAGTTACTTTATAACTGATTTTATGAGGGCCAATAACAAGTGAACATATTAGATTTTAAACTCAGATTTTAAATAGGCAAAACTTTCATCAATGGAATCAAAAATTTGTGTTTTCGGAATTAAATCCGGCACAATATCTATGGAAATCAATTTATCCAAGGGCTGCTGTTGCACACATGTAAGGACAACTTTTATACCTCTTTTCTCCAAATCCAAAACAGCATTCTCTAAAGCATAAAGACCTGATTGATCTATATATGGAACTCTGTCCATCCTAATGATAAGCGCTTTTACATCATCAGGAATATTCTTTATTTCATCTTGAAAATGAGAGGTAAAGCCAAAAAATAAAGGTCCGTACAGATGTTTAATATACACTTTGTCCTTATAGGCCTCATAGAATTCTTTTTCGTCTTGCCATGGTTTTTCACCATCAAAACCGGCTAATGTTCCAACGTTAAGACCTTCTTCACTAATATCGCTAGAACGCTTCATAAACAAAAGGGATGCCAATAACAAACCAACGCCTACTGCTTGGATAAGGCTACCAAAGGTGGTCATAAGTAAAACAATGATCAAAACTATTGCATCCGCTCTGGGCACTCTTAATAGGTGTTTTAAACCTTTAGTATCTACAATTTTAAATCCGATTGGAATAAGCAAACCAGCTAAAACAGATAAAGGAATATACCCTGCCAATTTTCCTAATCCTAATAAAACAGCTAAAAGAACAAGACCATGGATAGTACCTGAGACACGCGTTCTACCACCAGAATTGATATTAACAACTGTACCTTTTGTGGCACCAGCGCCAGGAATACCGCCGAAAATCGCTGCAATTGCGTTACCTATACCTTGTCCAATAAGTTCACGATTACTGTTGTGTTTTGTCTTCGTCATATTGTCTGCTATAACAGATGTGAGTAACGAATCAATAGAGCCAAGAACAGCTAGGATGGTGGCATATTCACCGATTAGAATAAAAGCACTTGAATCTATAGAAAAAATGCCGTCTAATTGCAAGCTTGGTAAACCAGATGGTATTTCTCCGATTATAGGAACATCCCAACTAAGGAAATAGCCAACAAGGGTAGCAATTATCAAGGCTACCAAGGCACTTGGTATAACCTTAGTAATGTATGGGAATACATAATAAATGAGCACAGTTAAGCCTCCCAAGGCAAGGGCTTGCCAGTTAAACTCAGAAAAGAGCCTTGGTAAATCTTGCATTACCAACCAAGTGGATTTGGCCGATGTCAACCCAACGAAAGGAAAAATTTGGAGAATAACTATTATAAGGCCTACACCACTCATAAACCCAGAAACCACTGGGTATGGAAAATATTTAACATATCCTGCAATATTGATAAGACCAAAAACAATCTGAAATAGTCCTCCTAATAAAAAGGTGGCCACGATAATTGCCATGGCACTTTCTAAACTTCCTGTCATTTCTACAGCGCTCGCCACTAAAGCAGCTGATACCACGGTCATTGGGCCAGTAGGACCACTAGCTTGAGTAGCTGTACCACCAAAAATTGCTGCAAATATTCCTACCGCAATTGCACCATATAAACCAGCAATTGCACCTAACCCAGATTGAACACCAAATGCTAGTGCCAAGGGAAGTGCCACCACACCAGCTACAAGTCCTCCTGTAAGATCTCCCTTTAAGTATTTGAGATCATAAAATTTAGTCACCATAAAATAAATTTAGAGAGTTATGAAGATTATAAGAATTCTACCTCTCCGGTGTCCATGTCATAAACCCCTCCGATGATTTTGATCTCACCATTATCTTCCATTTCCTTCAAAATAGGACTGTTGTTTCTAATGTCTTGAATCGTCTTCTTCACATTTTGCTCGCATACCATATGAACAAATTCAGGGTTTTTAGAGGATTTATCACCTTCATAGTCACTTAATTCTTCTACAACAGGTCTAATTTTAGTGAGCATGGCAGTGATATTACCGAGCTTTACATCATCAACCGCTGCCTTTACAGCACCACAGTGCTCGTGACCAAGAACCAAAATTAATTTAGAGCCTGCGACTTTGCATCCAAATTCCATACTACCCAAAATATCTTCATTTACAAAGTTACCTGCGACGCGTGCCACAAATAAATCTCCAATACCTTTATCAAAAACATCCTCAACCGGAATTCTACTATCTAAACAAGACAGCACAACAGCTTTAGGATACTGTCCGTTTGTGGCTTTTCTTATTTGAGCTGTATGGTCTCTAGCCGTTAAATCATTGTTGACAAACCTTTGATTACCTTCTTTTAAGCTTTTAATGACATCGTCTGGTGTGAGTTTTGCTTGTTCCTCTGCAGTTAAAACTTTTTCTACAAGCGGTCTTATCTCAATATCGCTTCCTTTGTCTGGTGAATACGTTAATTTTGAATGTTTAGCCATGGTATCTGAGTGTTTTAAAGTTGTTAATAGCTGACTAAAAATAACGCCCATTGCTTGGAAATCAAATTATTTGAAAAGTCAAAACTAAAATTTAACGCAATTTTAAGATTGTAAGTGCTTTGTCTAGAATGAACTAATTCGTAGAACGCATTTTAATTTTCAAGCGATTTAAGTGAATCTAGCTTACGCTGAAGCGTTTCTATCATTTTTGATTTATCATCTTGGTTTGGAACTGACTTTAATGAATCTGTAATTCTACTCCTTAGGTCTGGGTCTTTAGGTTCTTCTTGATAGTAATAACCTATGCCTTCACTGGCACGCCAGGCTTCGTTTAATTGGTCATAAACGGTTTTATCCCATTGGCTAGGGTGCTTTACATCAATCCAAATCACATCTCTGTATTCACTATCAATTAGGACTAAGTCTGGTGTTGCAGAACCATCAAATTGTTGTGCATTGGTTCTACTAATTGTAGAAACGGTTCCTAAGAAAAACATGCGCTTACGGCCTGCTATATCCTTTATATAAGGCCTAAACTCTACAGGAGAGTTAGCTTCCCAATCATATTCTTTTCTAGACTCCTTAACCTTTAAAGGCATTGCCGATACGCCTGCGTAACCCTGCTTTTTTGATGCATGGTCATAATAATATAAGACCTTACTTCCATCAGCAGGGACAAAAACACTAAAGCTCAAGCTAGTGCGCTCCTCGCCTACGGGTTCTAAACCAAACCAATGGTAAAGCCCACTGTAAGCATTTGTATTAGTTCCGGAAAAATCAAAATCTGTGACATAAGGCTGCTGGTTTTGATCTTTTGGCATCGCAGGTATTTTAACGGCAGTTTCCATATTCCATGGTAAGGGATCACTAAAACCTCCAAGGAATTTAAGGGATTCTGCCTGTAATTGAGATACTTTCTCGGATAATGTGTTTTGCTTGGTTAAAAATGGATAATTCTTAATATCCTCTGGACTCACAAAAGTACCCTTACCAATCAAAACCCGTTCCAGGTAATCTTTAAAATCGTGAGGTCCGTTTTCAATAATCATAACACCACCAAAAGTGGGATAAGGAAAAAAGAATCCTTTCCATTTTATAAGGCTTACAACCTGAACCCACTCACCATTATCATTCTTCATGTAAAACGTATCACTAGGCTCATAGTTAAAAAGCATCCATGGATTAAAACGCTGAACCACTGCATTGTATGTGTTTCGGCTAAATTTTAGAGATTCACCTATAGAAAACACCACAGGAATTCGATTTTCATTAGAGAATCTTGGAAAGGGAGTTGTACTGCTTACGGAAAAAACTTCTTCCGTATTATCGCTAATGCGCTGCATGATATATTTTTCACTAGGCTGAATAGCCATAGTCCACTTATTTTCTCGGTCAATTCTTACCAAATGCGGCAGTGAAACATCCTTGGTCTCACCAACACTTTCATTGGCCATAGAAAATATATTTCTTAAAGGTTGAATGCGCTCATTCTGGGTCAATGGTAATTCGTTAATTTCAACTTTATTCAAATCGTTAAAAACGTTGTAGGTTTTCATATAATCATAAAGTTGCAAATGCCAACCAACCCAATATAAAAAGCCAAAAAAAGCGATTAGCATACCTAATATTCCCAATCGTTTTCCTGTACTAGGTGTTCTTCTGAATCGTCTCAGTCCTAACACAAGAAAAATGGTGCTAACAGCAATTACGAAAAAGAATTTTCTGAGAAACAATAGCGCTGGTTGATAATCATACCTAAAAAAGAACAACACCAAAAGGAGGCCCAAAGCCGCTAATATGGTTGTTCGCTTTTGTCGCTTACCTTTATTCCAATACCTTTTTATCATATATTTTATTCGAGCATATTACATTAAGCCTTTGTCTTTGAGACGCTCACGAGCACTTTTCTTATCTTGCTCTGAGGAAGGCCTAGGTTCAATTTCTTCCTTGGCTCTTTCAACAGATTTATTATCTGAATTCTTTAAATCGTCTAGAAAATCTTTTCCTTTATCAACCGCGTCTTCAACTAAGTCTCCTATGCTACCACTCTTTTCTTCAACAACCTCACTTGTTTTAATAACAAAACTCGCTAGATACGTACCTAATAGCGCTCCAACGGCAAAGGATGCAAAAGCAGACACACCGTTATAGCTGGCAAACACAGAAATTGGTGTTAAAAACTCTAAAATGAGTGCAGCAACCAGAACCAGGGCTACCACAAAAATCAATCTTGGAATAAAAGCCTGTTTGTAAACAAAGCCTTTAGGATTATCTGGACTCATTTGAAGTTCTTTACTATTCACGATTTTGTTTAAGAAACGATAGGCGCCATTACCATTAGATTCTCTCCAGTACAAGAAAACCCCAAATAATATTGCCACTAAAAAAATAACCAATTCTATGCCCATGATTGCTACTTAGTTTCTTATAAAGTTAGTCTATTAAAGTTAAATATTGTTACTAATCTGCTCTATTACCCATTCCCGAAACGAATCGTCCCAAGTCTCGTAGTTTTTGTAAAACTGTTCTTTATCATACCAATACAAGAATAAAACATCCTTTGGTGCAATGTTTATAAGCAACTTATGAATTAAATCCCGTTGATCTGGCATTAATGAGGAATGTGGCTGGTGTAAGGCAAAATAAAAAGACTCATCCACCATATCTTCCAACTTATAGGCATTGCTTCTCGCCAATCGTTCCAAGTAAAGCTCTACACCCATTACTTTTTTACGTTTTGACACCTCTATTTTATTAAGATAGCTCTTTAGCAATACCTTGTTATTAAGGATGTCTCTTATTGGATGCTCAGGATTTTCCAAAACGGAATACAACATAAACTTTTTAACGCGGTCGTAAATTGGTGTATTTACAATACGATCTAAATCGCACTCAATTATGAGATGACTTTTTAGTTTTTCGATGAGTTCCGGTTGAGAAATATGATAGATTAATACATCGTGGATGGTGTCTTTTATGGCTTCCTTGTAATATTTTAAATCTTCAAAAACCACGATAGGTTTGATAAAATCCCTTAAGAGATAAACACCATTAAAGGCTCTGGTAAAAAATGATTTTGTTGAGTAGTGGATGGAATGCAAGGTTAAATCGCGATTTCTCAGATCACCAAAGGTCTTTGCCGATTCTAGAAGTTCTTGGTGAATATCTTCGTCAATGAAATTATTACCATGATTGAATTTATCAATTAATAGCTGCTGCTGCTTTTGCTTTTCTTCTAAATTATCAATCAATCTAAATGTTATACTTACATCTTTATACTTTAAAATATCCAGAGGTTCGTAAAAGACATCAATATCTTGGTCAAAATCTATACAAATAGCAGAATCCCTAGTAATGTCATTTATTTTACGTCCATGCGTTCTAAAAATGTGTTGCATCATTTCCTTATCAAAAGAATGAAAAGGCAAATAAACCGGTTTTCCCTTTTGCAATGGAGAGATAATAATGCCGTGCGGATTGGCATCGCCATGGTTTAGATAGTGCATATCTTTTCGCTCTTCTGCTACTTCTGGGCTCCAACCCATTCCATCTATAGAAAATGAGGTTAATTTAGTTCTTGGGAAACCAAGCGTTTCTAAACACTTGTTATACCGCTCTACGAGCTTACCACCTACAGAAATGAGGTCGCTACGATACAAGTTGGCCTGCTTGAGTTTGTCCATTTATAAATAATAATTATTCAAATAACTTTTCGATTTTGGCATATTGCAGCAGCATAATCGTCTTTGCATCCCTTATGCTCCCTTCTTTTATCATAGTCATGGCATCTTCAAATGATAACTCAATAACTTCTAGTTCTTCGTTTTCATCTTCACAGCCTCCACCACTGCTTTTCTTAAGGTCATCATGATACTCAGCAACAAAAAGAAACATCTTTTCAGTCAACGCTCCAGGTGATGTGTAGGCAGCTAATACTTGCTGTGCAGATTTTATGCGATAACCTGTCTCTTCTTCAACTTCACGCAATATAGTTTCTAAGGGATCTTCGTTGTTATCGATAGCACCAGCACACACCTCGATAGAATAAGATTCTGAAGGTGCATTCACATAAATGGGCATACGAAATTGCTTCGTTAAAATTACAGATTGCTTTTGAGTATTATAGAGTAAGATTGCAGCACCATCTCCTCTATCGTAGGTTTCTCTTGATAAGCGCTTCCACTGCCCATTCTTAAACCTATAATCGAAATCTATTCGTTTTAAGGTTGCCCAAGCACTCGACAAGGTAATTGGTTCAATATCTTTTATTTTCTTCATGAATTTGAACCGTTGTTAAATTGCTCTCGAGCTTCTAATTCTATATTCATTTGTTTGATACGTTGGTCTACCTTGCGTTTAAAATCCGTATCGGCAATAGTTGCAACATTATCCAAGTAGCGAATAACTTCTTGACGGCGAATATCAGAAAAATTGAGTCCTTTCATGTTAGCCTTCATAAGTTCCTTTAGCATATTCAACTTGGTGTCGTAATCCTTTTTAAAATATAATTCCGGATTGTCAAACCAGTCATCTTCAAGGTCAAAATCCGTCAATCGTAGTGAAATAGCCGATTGAATATTTCTCACGTCCCTAGACGAGAAAAATGGAAAGACAGCCTGTATTTCTTTGTACAGATTGGCATAGAACATATGGTTCTGGTGCCCATGTGCCTGCTCTACTTTCTCAAATATTTCATTTACGCGATCTTCTGATGGTTTCTCGACCGCCTTTAAAATCTCTCCCAAGGATTTTGCCAAGCCTTGGTCTTGTAAATAGTCATAATTCTCCGGTCCATTCATATTTACAAATTGTGGCAGTGTTTTTTCAAACTTTCGCCACCATAAATAATCCTGATCCAAGAAATCATTTGCTGTGCGTGCACCATCTATTTTAAACCGACCTTGTACTCTAGAAATAACGGCTTTATCCAACATCTCGGGCAAGTTGGTAAAAAGACCTATTGCACTATTGCCATAGTTTATGGCATAGGCACCTTCAGTATATCTCAAGAACACACCAATTACTTCCTTTACACCAGCTGAAACTCCTTGCGCCGTGCGTTCTTGCAAGTTGTTCTCTGCATCGTCAATAGGTGCAAAAATCAGTCGAGTTGGATCTTGCAAGGGTTTCATCCATTCTACCATTTTTTCTGCCGAGCCACCTTGAAAGGTTGATATTAAGGTGTCTGGCATTGGATGAAACAAAAATGGGATTTCCAATTGATCTGTATACTCCTTTAAACGCGTCGCTATAGCTGCAATAAGCATACTCTTACCTGTGCCAGGAATTCCGTAACCCATAAAAACAGGCATAAATCCTCCCAATTCTTGAAATGGGTTTTTCTGTGCTTGGAAGTCATAGCTTAAGATTCGTTCTGTTAGTCTTCTGGCAAAGTGTTTTGCATCCTTATTCCCTACAATTTCTTCAAACTTAACTTTATTGAATTCGACACTTTTGGCCGTTCCTTGAAATACATTTTCCCAACCAGAAATTGCAAAATCCGAATGCTCTAATTTATACGTTCTATCCAGAATGGTCTCGGTATATTCCAAAGCACTTTTACGAAGTTGAATTTCATCTATCAAGGCTTGAAAATAAACCATGGTGAAATCCACCACATCTTTATCTGAATGGATAATTTCAGGATGGCTCAAATATTTATCGTAATAAAATAATTGACAAGACATGCCTTTAACCGGTGTAAGCAAAGCCACCTCAGGTATACCTGCAAATTTGTGCTTCATCACGGTTAAATCATCGGAGGCGTAAGGCATTAAATCGTGCACTATTTTGTAGGCGGTAGCAAAGAGCATGTATGCCGTTGCGGTTTGCATTTTACTGTCGTACTCTCGTCTTTCCTTTTGGTCCAAAGCAGCTTTATTTTCTGCAAGGGTTGATAAGCCGGACGAGTCGTAGTAATTATCTTTAATCCATTGCCCTAAAACAATGCCTTCTTGCACTGCAAATAAGGCTTGATTTAAATGAATAGGTATGGCTATGGACTCAGGTAAAAGTTTCTTTTTAAGGGCCAAAATGGTTTTAGAAACAGAGGTCGATGTGACATTAGTTCCGTTGTTGGCTCTAGACAAGAACAACAAAATAGACTCATCCTTATTGTCATTACTCTTAGATTTAGCCCTTTGTGACTGTTCCCATTGTACCGACTTAAGGTAGGACGAAGCTTCGTCCCTAAGCATGTCTAGTTCTTTTTGTTTAATTGGAAATGTAGAATTATGTTCCATGTGCTTAGTGTTGTTAATCTTAATCCATCCTTATTTGGTCAAAACCATTTTTCGGTAAGGTTTATTTTAGTCCAGCCACTTCTATAGGTGGTTGTGTCAATGTATGGATTAACTCCGGTGTTTTGTTGTAAAGAAGTTGGATGATTCTATGTGGCGCCAATATGTAGGTTTGCTTAAAAACCTTATCCCATTTCTGAAAGGTTTGCTTGTTAAAAATTCCACCTTCCTTGAATTCACTTTCAGAGTTTAACTCATCTATTTTAAGCGATATGGCAAAAGCCTCAATTGATATGGTTTTTTTGGCTATACCTTCTAAAATGGCGTGGGTCATCTCATTCTTGTCTTTTGCAAATACATTGTGAATTGGCCCTAAATCGACACGTTTTATGCGCTTTGGAAGCAATTTTGGCAACCTTTTATCAATGGCATAGGCCATCGTGTCTAAATTCATATCCCTGTCGGCTACATTCTTTAGCACCTTATAAATTTGGTCCTTATAATCCATTACCTCTGAGCCATTATAATTGAAATACATAAAGCACATAAAAGGTCTATTATGCGTAACATCGTAAAAACTCCAACTCACTAAATAATCACCTTCATTACCTTCAGGATTTCTTAATATTTTACCTTGAACAAACCTATTAAAGATATATTCCTTCTTTGCCGAAGAATAATATACAATCGAAGCCGCTTGAAATAACTTTCGCTTAGAGATAGGCTGTTTCTGTCGCATTAATGTATCTAAAAATTCAGCTTTTAAATCAGCAATAGGTGTTAGCTTTCCCAGAAACTCTTCTCGTAGACCCAAATCATTGAACAAATATCGAAACTCCAGGTAATTTGGGAAGCCAGAATCTGTAAGGTCTACTTTCATGTTTTCCTCATCATCATACATGTATTTTACACGCATAGCCTCAATGGAATAGAGCAACAAATCACAATACTGTTTAAATAATTGCACTTCTTGAGAGTTACAGAGCCCATTTGCTTGTACTGCCACCACGAGCTCCTTAAGTGTAAAATCTATCATTCTGTGATAGAACACATATTGTTCCTTAGAGTCTAATACTGCTGAATCTAATGGTGTTACAATCATTGATATCGATGCTTTATCCGATGAAACTATTCATGGTAGAGCCTAAATTGAATTTTAATATTAGCTGTTACGAGAGTAAGTCGTCTTCTTTGGGTTCAGATTTCTTTGAAGGTACTTCTGCATCATTACCATCTGGTGCGGTTTCTTCAGCATTGTAATAGGCATCAAAGATTTCCTTCATATCTATTCCGTAGCGATCGGCAAAATTCTTTTGAATCTCGCCATCCTTATTTCTAATTTCCTTAAGCGCTTCTGCATAACTGCTGTAAACACCTTGCATCACTTTTTCGTGCACCGGAATGTTATCCATCATTTCCTGTCTTGCCTTGGCACTAGCCGTGTGCATTGCCGCAAGGGTCTCACCAATGTGCTCATCGGTTTTCACTCCTAAGTGCTCTAAAATAGCTGCAAATTCTTGATCTGTACGTGCTTTTAGTGCCACAACATAGCCATCGTAATATTTCAATCTTTCATCCGTATCACTTTTAAGCTTTGCCCTATGCGTTTGCAGATTACTTCTAAGTGATGTTAGTACTTTAATGGTAAGGTTGTGCTTGTGTACAAAGCTATCTTTAGAAGCCGCTAGTGTGGTATAAGCATTTTTAAGTCCTTCTAGCTCCTCAACCTTTTGCTCTAATTTCGTTACGCGCTCTAAGGCCTCTGAATATTCCGTAGACTGTTTATCTGCTACTTCATCCAGTGCTTGCCTTGCTTGCTTTAGGAGTGCATACTGCTCTTCTAATTGAGATTCTACCTCTGCCTTTTTCTCAAGAGCCTTTGTATGGTTGTTACTAGCCTCAACAATAGCCGTTTTAAGGTTTTCCTCAACTTCCTTTATTTCGAGCTCACGGTCCTTTAAACGTTTAATGGCCGCTTGGCTCTTAAAGGACAGCTCGTTGAGCAAGGTTTGCACGTCTGCATTCTCAATGCGCTGTTGAAACATAGCTTTGGCTCTATTGTCAGCTGAATCGCGTTCTTTTTGGGCTGCTTTTAACTCATCTTCGGCACGCTTTATTTTAGACTTACGGCCCCAGAGATTATTCCACCAAGTATCCGGTTTATTTTGAGCATCTTCCAGTTCGACTTTGGCACGCTCTAAACGTTTTACGGCATCATTTATAACTTTTTGTTCTTCTTCGTTTAAAGCAGAAAAACCTTCGAACATGATTCCCACTTCGTCTTGATAGTCCGTTAAATCCTTAATGGCATCTAATAGCGTAGAACGGTCTTTTTCTGCCATTTCTACGACACTATCTAAAGTTGCATTTAGTATTTTCTGTCGACTTTCCGGGTCGTCTTCCTGGGCCAATTTAGATTTCATTTGGTCAATGGCTTTTCCCCAATTGACATCAACCTTTTCTGGTTTTTCGTTAGAGTTGGTCTCTAGCAAATCAAATTCTTCGGACATATGATAAGGTGTTAAAGTTTAAAAAAATGGATATACAATGTCGGTATTTTTAAATGAGAATAAAAATTTATCCTGTAAAATATAGGTAGTAAATGTTATAAAAATGTTACAACTGCGCGATACAGAAAAGAGTTAAGTAATTTTGACTAAAACTAACCTTATGAAAAATTACAAACTATTTACCCTACTTGTTGTATTAACGCTTTTTTCAAGCTGTAAGAATGAAGCCAAAGAGACAGCAACCAATTCCGAAGAGACTGAAAAAACAGTTGAAACTACTGATGCCAATGTAAAGGTTATTCCCATTAATCATGGTACGCTAGTTTTAGAGTATCGTGAAAATGTCATCTATGTAGACCCTGTTGGTGGTACCAAAGCATTTGAAGGTCAAAAGAGACCTACACTGGTTTTAATCACCGACATTCATGGCGATCACTTAAATACCGAAACACTGGAAGCGCTTAACATCAAGGCTATTCCATTGGTTGCGCCCCAAGCCGTTGTGGACAAAATTCCAAGCGAGATTCACGACAGCCCAACAGTAATGTCCAATGGAGAAGTTAAGACAGTTTCAGGAATTAATATTGAGGCAATTCCAATGTATAATCTACGAGAAGAAGCATTGAAATTTCATGAAAAAGGAAGGGGAAACGGCTATTTACTCACGCTCGGTGATGAGCGCGTTTATATTTCTGGAGATACTGAAGATATTCCTGAGATGCGAAATCTAAAAAACATAGACAAAGCTTTTGTTTGCATGAACTTACCGTATACCATGCCTGTGGAGAGTGCAGCTAGTGCCGTTTTGGACTTCAAGCCAAAGCAAGTATTCCCCTATCATTACAGAGGAACTGAAGGTCTAAGTGATGTCAATAAGTTTAAGTCTTTAGTGGAAGAAGAAGATGCATCCATAGAAGTTTCACTTTTAAAGTGGTATTAACTTTTATGTGTTAATAACTTTCTCTTGCATACATCTAAATGTGCGAAAGACCTTTAAAATAGTGTGTTTTAACGATACTATCTATCGTTTAATCGGTGTTTTTTAGTGGTATTTTTCGTAAATAATTTAAACTTAGCGTGTTGCATATTTGATTTTTTTCTATATTAGCCATGTAGAAACCAAATCTAACACCAAAAGTAACCATGCTTAACCATCTGCCCTCCATAGCACTTCTGGTCACCACCGCACAGTTGACCATGATTTTAATCGCAGTTGCCGCGATTTTCTTAGTTTTTATTTTAATAGCTATTGTAAAAATGTATAAGCTGAAAGCTGAGAATAAGAAATTGATGGACACCAACGCATTTAAGGACCTTGATGAATCTTACAAAGATTTTACAGGAGGTCACCTTTACGGTGATAATTAAAATATAAAAGCCAGCTTAGGAGCTGGCTTATTTTTTATCTTACTAGCTTCTTATACTTTATCCGTTTAGGCATAACGTCTGCACCCAAACGTTTCTTTTTGTTTTCTTCATAATCCGAAAATCCACCTTCAAAGAAATAAACCTGGGAATTTCCTTCAAATGCTAGAATATGTGTACAAATTCTATCGAGGAACCAGCGATCATGACTTATAATAACAGCACAGCCGGCGAAATTTTCAAGCCCTTCTTCCAAGGCTCTTAAGGTGTTGACATCAAGGTCATTGGTTGGCTCATCTAAAAGTAATACATTCCCTTCTTCTTTAAGGGTCATGGCAAGGTGCAATCGGTTGCGTTCTCCGCCCGAGAGCAATTTTACCTTCTTGTTTTGTTCACTACCAGAAAAATTGAATCGACTTAAATATGCTCTTGAATTAACTTGTCTATTACCCATCATGATAAGCTCTTGCTCATCACTAAAATTTTGCCAGATGGTCTTTTCTGGGTCTATGTTCGAATGACTTTGATCTACATAGGCAATTTTAGCCGTCTCACCAACCTCAAAGCTACCTTTATCAGGTTCTTCTTCACCCATAATCATTTTAAATATTGTCGTTTTACCAGCACCATTAGGGCCAATAATACCAACAATCCCAGCTTGTGGAAGCTTAAAGTTTAAGTCTTCATATAATAATTTATCCCCAAAGGCTTTACTGACACCTTTAGCCTCGATGACGTTGGTTCCCAATCTAGGACCATTTGGAATGTATATTTCCAGTTTTTCGTCGAGCTGTTTTTGATCTTGATTGAGCAGTTTGTCGTAATTCTTTAAACGGGCTTTTTGTTTGGTCTGTCTTCCCTTAGCGCCTTGTTTCACCCACTCCAATTCGCGCTCCAAGGTCTTTTGCCGTTTTGAGGCCGCCTTACTTTCTTGGGCCAATCGTTTAGACTTTTGGTCTAACCAAGAGGAATAGTTTCCCTTCCACGGAATACCCTCTCCTCTATCCAATTCTAAAATCCAGCCTGCTACATTGTCCAAGAAATATCTATCGTGCGTCACAGCGATTAACGTCCCTTTATAATTGGCCAAATGATGCTCTAACCAGTGAACAGATTCGGCATCCAAGTGGTTTGTAGGCTCATCTAACAACAACACATCCGGTTCCTGTAACAATAATCTGCACAGTGCCACTCTACGTCTTTCTCCTCCAGAAAGCACACCAATTTTCTTATCACTTTCAGGTGTTCTTAGGGCATCCATGGCAATTTCAAGCTTGGTATCTAGCTCCCAGGCATTTTTGGCATCAATTTGATCTTGAAGCTCTGCTTGCCTATTCATGAGTTTCTCCATTTTATCAGGATCACTGTAGACCTCTTCCAATCCAAATTGATCATTGATGGAATTGTATTCGTCCAATATGGCTACGGTTTCCGCCACACCTTCCTTCACAACATCCAGAACGGTCTTTTCATCATCTAACTGTGGCTCCTGTTCTAAATATCCCACGGTATAATCCTGGGAAAACACCACATTACCTTGATAGTTTTTGTCCACTCCAGCAATAATTTTAAGGAGTGTGGATTTACCAGAGCCATTGAGTCCTAAGATGCCAATTTTAGCACCATAAAAGAAACTCAAGTATATATTATTTAGCACAGGTGTATTAGCCCCTTTAAAGGTCTTGGTTACACCGGACATTGAAAAAATTACTTTCTTATCGCTACTCATTATACACGGCCTTTTAAAGCATTAAACACCCAAGAAATACAAAAGAATCCAAATCCAACAGCTGCAAAACCCCAGCCTGCAACTTCATCGTAGCGAAAAGCGCCTAAAGCGATTAAACCTAATCCTACAAATATCATTATCCAAGTTGCCCAGGCAAGGACTGTGTTTTTATTCATTGCCATAATCGTAATCTTAATTTTTGATAGTTAGTTAAAGACAAATATCGGTATTTTAAAATAAAAAAGCACCACTACTTGTGGTGCCTTATTCCAAATAAAACTTACTTTCAGAGATTAATCATTGGCACTTCAATAAACAGCAATTCAGAGTCTTCCGTTGCATTTATATCAAAGTTAGCTGTTTCTGAAATCCCTAAGGCATCTCTTGAATTTAATTGAGTGTCTGCAATTGAAACTCCGCCACTTATGTTCATTACATAAACACCGTGATCTTTACTTTTTAAGTCATAAGTAAATGATTCGCCACCTTTTAAATCTATCCGTGACAATCTAGCATCTTGATGAATTTTCAAACTATTATCATCGTTATCTTTAAATGACGTAACCAAAGTTTGCAATTTTCCATTCCTGTCCTCGGCATTAAACATTTTTTGGTCGTAACGTGGCTTCACACTTCGTTCCTCTGGTATAATCCAGATTTGAAACAAGCTTAAGTGTTCGTCTACAGAACCATTAATCTCAGAGTGCTGTACACCAGTTCCTGCAGACATGACCTGTACTTCTCCTGGGACAACTGGTATCCATTCATCACCCATATTATCACGATGTTTCAACACACCTTTTAACGGTATTGTTATGATTTCCATATTATCATGTGGATGTGTCCCAAATCCCATTTTTGGCGCAATAACATCATCATTTAACACTCTTAAAGCACCAAAATGCACTTTTTCTGGATTATACCAACCTGCAAAACTAAATGAATGATTGGCCTGCAACCAGCCATGGTTAGCATATCCTCTTTCTTCTGCTCTGTGAATTATTGTTTTCATCTTATTCGTCCTTTCTTTAGTATTTATCTTAGTTTATCTAATAAATCGCTTAATTGTTTAGCCTCTGCTTCTGAAATATTTTTTAGTAAATCGTTGTTTAAATTATTTGGTATTGATTTTAAAAGATTTTTACCCTCTTGAGTTATTTTTATTTCTACCACACGTCGGTCATGCTCAGATGGCAAACGTTGAATGTAATTTTTTGCACATAACTTATCCATTAATCGCGTGGCATTTGGGGAACGTTCTAGCATTCTATCTTTTATAGTCTGAACGTTGAGCGCTTCATTAGCACCATTAAGGATTCTTAATATATTGTACTGCTGAGGCGATATTCCAAAAGGCTTGAAGAATTCATTTTGGCAATTATTTATCCAATTTGCCGTATAAATGATGTTCAATAATGCTTTTATTCTGTTATTCTTGAATTTAGAATTAATATCTTTTGCTAAATCACCCATGATTGTGGTTTTACTTATTTTAATCCTTAATACAGGACATCTGAATATTCCTTCCTCTTTTTGAATACAGCTTTAGCGAAAGGACAAAGTGGTATTATTTTGAGTCCTTTGGCTCTAGCATAATCAACAACCGAATCAACCAAATTATATCCTATACCCTTTCCTTTTAATGATTCATCTACTTCAGTATGGTCTATTATTAATTTGTCATCTCCTGCATTACTGTAGGTTATTTGGGCCACGGTTATATTATCCTTCGCTATAAAGAATTCGCCTTTGCTATCTGTACTGTTGTGATCTATTGTCATTACAAAAGACTATTTTGAAATTGTTTAACTTCAACCAGTAGTTCATCCTTCAACTCTTGATTGGTTATTTCTCCATTTTCAAAATTATTATGGAAAGAAGGCAATGAAAATTTCCCCACAATGTTAGCATCGTGCCATGGAAATCTTGCGGCGGCCATTTCCAAAACGGAGATTCCTCCACGTTGACCAGGAGATGTAGCCATTAAAAGCATTGGTTTGCCTAAGAAGGTCTTACCCTCTACTCGAGACGCCCAATCAAAGACATTCTTAAACGCACTTGAATAGGCGCCATTATATTCGGCAAGTGAAAGCACGATACCATCCGAATTTCTTATTTCATTGACGAAATTGACGGCTTCTTCTGGAAATCCGCTTTCTTTCTCTCTATCCGAACTATAAATCGGCATTTCAAAATCGTTTAAATCAAGATGCTTAACGTCTACACTACGAATTAATGATGCTGCATAATTTGCCAATTGCCGATTAATCGATGTACTACTGTTACTTCCTGCTAAAGCTATTATGGTCTTCATATGTTTTGTTTTTAGTTGTGACAAAGATAATATATTCCATGGAATATAATACCATGTAATATATTTTTAACGTTTCATTTAGATAAATTGATAATTGCGCAAGCCTAATGTTTTGTAAATTCGTGCACAAATACATTTCAATGGATTTAAAATTCAACAAGAACGAAGACCATAACAAATTGTTGGTGTCTGAATTAAAAAGACGTCTAGCCAAAATTAAAATGGGCGGTGGCACTAAAAGTATAGAGAAGCATCACAGCAAAGGAAAAATGACAGCAAGAGAGCGTATAGACTATCTTTTAGATCCTAAGGCAGCATCTATTGAAATTGGTGCTTTTGCTGGTGATGCTATGTATGAGGATTATGGCGGATGCCCTTCTGGCGGTGTTGTTGTAAAAATTGGTTATGTGAAAGGTAAGCAATGTATTGTTGTAGCCAATGATGCTACGGTAAAAGCCGGTGCCTGGTTTCCCATAACAGGAAAAAAGAATTTAAGAGCACAAGAAATAGCTATTGAAAATAGATTGCCTATTATCTATCTTGTTGATAGTGCTGGTGTATTTCTCCCCATGCAGGATGAAATATTCCCAGACAAGGAACATTTTGGCCGTATTTTTAGAAACAATGCCATAATGAGCAGTATGGGTATCACTCAAATAGCTGCCGTCATGGGAAGCTGTGTTGCTGGTGGTGCCTACTTGCCCATAATGAGTGATGAAGCCTTAATTGTAGATAAAACAGGTAGTATTTTCCTAGCCGGAAGCTACTTAGTAAAAGCTGCCATTGGAGAATCTATCGATAACGAAACATTAGGCGGTGCCACAACTCATTGTGAGATTTCGGGTGTTACAGATTATAAGGCCAAGGATGATAAAGATGCCTTAGACACCATTAAAAATATTGTGGATAAAATCGGTGAATTTGATAAAGCCGGTTTCAATAGAATCAAATCGGTAAAGCCAAAAGAAAAGCAAGAAGATATTTATGGCATCCTTCCAAAAAGTCGAGCAGACCAGTACGACATGAAGGAAATTATCAAGCGCCTTGTGGATAATTCTGAATTTGAAGAATACAAGGAAGGCTATGGCAAAACCATTATAACAGCTTATGCACGTATTGATGGTTGGGCAGTTGGAATTGTAGCGAACCAAAGACAGATTGTAAAATCCACAGGAGCCAAGACCAAACCTAGTGAAATGCAGTTTGGAGGCGTTATCTATAATGATTCGGCAGATAAGGCCACACGTTTTATTGCCAATTGTAATCAGAAAAAAATCCCCTTGGTGTTTTTACAAGATGTCACTGGTTTCATGGTTGGAAGCAAGTCTGAACACGCAGGAATTATAAAGGATGGTGCCAAAATGGTTAACGCTGTGAGTAATTCCGTCGTCCCTAAATTCACGATTGTAGTTGGCAACAGCTATGGAGCTGGGAATTACGCCATGTGTGGTAAAGCTTATGACCCGAGGTTAATCGTAGCCTGGCCTAGTGCAGAACTAGCCGTAATGAGCGGAAATTCTGCAGCAAAGGTACTTCTGCAAATTGAAACGGCTTCATTAAAAAAGAAAGGTGAAACCATTACAAAAGAAAAGGAAGAAGAGCTTTTCAATAAAATAAAGTCACGTTACGATAATCAGGTGTCTCCATATTATGCTGCTGCACGATTATGGACCGATGCTGTTATAGACCCGCTAGATACCAGAACTTGGATCAGTATGGGTATTGAAGCGGCAAACCACGCTCCTATTGAAAAGCCTTTTAATATGGGTGTGCTTCAGGTTTAATTTCCCTGATGTGATTTAACTCTTGGAACGGTTAACAATTTCGTTTGCCTTCCATTCACATATCTGAAGCCATTGGGTCCCCAAAACCCGGCTTCTTCGAGCATGACCCGAATATCTCGTTTCCACTCCGGTAAATTAACCGTGGTATTCAATTCAATGGCGTAAACCGTATTCTCAAGTAACGGATAATCACCATTGACAGGCACACCATTTTGAGCGTCCCACATACCTAAGGTCGTTCCCGAAGAATGGCCATAAGAGCCCAAAGGGTGTGTGTATATGGCTGGTCGTAGACCTTCGGCTTTAGCCTGTTCGAGAGATTCCTTTAAAATGGTATTGCCTGTTTTTCCTGTTTTAAAGTTTGATGTAAAAATATCCTGAACCCTATTTCCTTTTTTAAGGGCTTCCACCAAGAAATCTGGAGCTTCCGTTTCCGTTGGTTTTAGAACATAAGCGAGCTCTTGACAGTCTGTATTTAATCTAAGGTAGGTAATCCCAATATCGCAATGCAATAAATCTCCAGGAAGAATGACCATATTTTCAGGCCTATTGGAAAAAGCATATAAATGGTTACCCAATTCTTCTGCGGTTCGCTGTACATCAACCGTAGGATGAAACCAAGTTTTTAATCCTAAAGCTGTTATTTTATCGCGCATCCACCACTCTACGTCTGTGGTTGTGGTCACACCTGGAGTAATCACTTTTTCCGAAAATGCCTCTGCAATAATATCATGGGTTATATCAACCAACTGATTGTAAATAATCATTTCTTTCTCTGTTCGCGTTTCGATCCATGAGATGGCCAATTTTTCAGCGGATTGGACTCTTGACTTATATTTTTGAGGTAGATAGTCCATAAAAGCTTCATAATCCGTTTTAACGATACCATCACAGATATTAAAGTGGTCTGAATAATTTAAACCTATGGATTTAGGTTGTCGCTCTTCTATAATCTCCATGAGTCTCTTCCATTGGTCTGGCTGCTTATCCTTGTCCCATGCCGACATAATATTTTCTCCAAAATTATAACGCGCCACGGCAAGCTTTTCTAGAGTATTATTGTCTTTATCCCTATAAAAAACGAGGATGGTGCGCCGCCTTGCATTTAACCATGTAGCAGGCAGCATAGTTTTAAGTACTGGGTCTTCATTATATTCCCGTGAAATTAAAATCCACATATCAAAACCAGAATTATCCATCAATGTGGGCAAGAGATTGTCAAAACGGTCTTTTAAAATATTATCAATTACTTCTGCACGTTGGCGCTGTGGAAGGATTTGTTGGGCTTGACTTAAACAAAAGGTCAATAGGCTTAATAGCAGTAAATATTTCTTCATGAACTGGAATTGTTAGGGTAATTAAATTTACACGATTTAAAATTAAAGAAAAGGTGGTAAATTTTAAGATTAACCACCTTTTTTATTCTATGTAAACTAAAACTGACATTCACAAATAGAATTAGCTACTAAGGTCTATGACTTTGAAACGTGATAATAGACCACGTTTAAAAACTATAGATTTAATCATCTGCTTATCTCAATATAACCTTTCTTCTCAATTCTTGGCCGTTATTATTAAGTTTTACAATGTAAACACTTGAGCTAATTGTGCTTACATCTAAGCTTTGTTTATTAAGACTAGAATCAAGGTCTTGGGTCAAGACCTCCCTTCCTAACAAATCGTAAACTGAGACACTGGTTTTATTTGGTACTTCACCTTCAATAATTATGTTACGCTCATTCTGATTCACATAAATATTGAGACTTTCAAATAAGGCCTCTTCTATTGATAGGGCTCCTGAGGAGAAATGTAAAAAGAATCGTCCCGCCCCATTTATCTCGCTTTCTGTAGTCCATATATAATCTGAAGTGTTAAGTAACGTGAATGTATTGTTAACATTATCTTCTAGATACACCTCTATGTTGGGTGGAAGCTGAATCTCTTCGATACTAAAATTCACTTGTTGACCTTGAGATGCATAAAACGCTAATGGAATAATAGCGTTACCAACATCACCAGCATTTAAGGTTTGGACTACCATCGGGAGGCCTTCATTATCATCTACTAATTGAGAAAACAGTGAAAAATCTGGTACTATTCCTCCAAATGCTGCTGCATCATAGCCAGCATCTAACCCTGACGTCCCGTTTTCATGAAAATAGATTGATATAATAGAACTTGCAGAACTAGCCGAAGCCTTTAATTTCATAAAATTCAGTTCCTGAGTGGATCGTCCCGCAATAAAATCATCTGAATCTCCCGAAACCTGCATATCCTTGGTGAATTCAATTTGTCCGATCTGGTTTTTAGATGAAACAAAAAAGCCTTGTCCTGGTGCAATAAGACGCGGACCATCCACTAAATTTACAACACTCCATATACTTCCATTCTCACTCGAATTATAACCATAGATGGCAGCCTCAGGGTCCGTTAACAAACTTAAATTGGTTACTCCTGGGCTTACCTCATGATTTAAAAATGCTTCAACATCTAAATAAGCGGGATAAGGATTACCTATTAAATTCCACTGATGAAAGGCACCTGTGAGTTCATCTGTAATATCAACTTCGAGAGCAGTTGTCAATAATTGTCCTGTAAAAATCAAGCGGTCTCCGTTTCCTCCACCTTGGGCTGTATTTGTTCCCGCACGATAACCTATTCCTGAAAGTAACGTAACATCGTCACTGTGATTATAGATGATATAGTCATCTGTCGCTCCTTTTTCAAAAGGTCCGAATAAATATTGCGTATTTGGTACTGCCACACCATCATTTAAAAGGGTGTTTGCGTTATGATTACTATCATTTGTTAAAAATGATGACCAAGTTTGACCTGCAAGTGGTGGTGCTATTAAATCGTTACCGTTACCACTAAGATTTGCATTCGTATAACGATGGTATTTGGTTGTTCCTTCTATAGTTGCGTCTCCATAGACTACCAATCCTGAAAAGGTATCGGAATCAGAAAACATGGTTAAATCGCCAGTAATTGTTAACGTAGTTCCTGCAGGAACGACCATGTTGGCACCACTATTAAGAACTGCATCTTTTACTGTAACATCCCCTGAAATTTCAGGAGCATTAGTGGTTGTTGGTATGGTTAACTCAGAACAAATGGAAGGTACAACTGCTGGTGTCCAGTTGTTTTGGTCATTCCAATCTGAAGATACCGAACCATTCCATGTTGCGGCTGTTGTTGTAATACAACAACTATCCTCATTCACTATAGGGTCGGCTAGATTTTTAAAATAATCAAACTGAGCCATATGAGCAGGAGACCCGTTACTTAAGGCATTCCCACTGTAAAGACCAACACTAGTTACCGTCATTGCATGTGTAAATACTCCACTGTTTGGATCGGTCGGATTCGGTTGTAACCAATTCTGTCCGTCAAAAGAATAGGTTTGCGTCCATAGATCACCCTCGCGTTTAACACGCATGTATAGCGGAAAAATGTTCGTAGATCCAATTGTATTAGCTTCTGTTTGAGTAGCTACTATCTCATCAACAGTTGCACCCGCCAAAACTGCTGCATAAATAATTGTATTGGAATTTGTACTATAAAATTCAAACCGTAAAAAATTGGATTCATCTTGTTTTATTAAAATCCCCTGTTCTTGATATTGAGGCGCATTTACACCAGAATCCAATTTAACTTCTATCTCAAAATCGGTATTGTTACAAGCCTGTATGACATGAGGCGCCTGAATTCCGGCTGTCCACATTTGATGTTCAGACCCTCCTGGAACAGAAATTTCCAAATAAGCATCTGAAGTACCTGAGCCACTAAGCGCAAAGGATCCATCCAATTGAGGATCTACAAAAGTCCAAACAGGGTTAAGTTCATCATCGCAGAAATCATCAGACACAAGACTTGAAATCGTTCCTGAACTGACAATTATATCAAAGGTCTCTTCATCCGTAAGACCATCACTATCTGTTACTGTAATTGTAACGGTATACGTACCAAAATCCCCAAGTTGTGGATCTATGCTTAATGTAGCTGTTCCGTCATTATTGTTGGTCAAAGTCGCAAAACTTGGTAACCCTGATTCTGAAAACACGATGTCGGCATCATTGCCATCGCCATCGGTTGCACTTAATGTCAATGGTAAGCTACTTCCTTCTATAATCGATTGGTTACCAATTTCAGCAAGGACAGGAGATTGCGGTGCATTGCATCCATCTTCAGTAATGATTGGATCATCTAAGTTTAAAAAATAATCAATTTTTGCGGTATGCGCTGGTGAATTGTTACCAATAGCATTACCTGCATAAGGCCCTATTTCTGTGGGTACCAAGTCATTAACAAATGAAGCTCCTACCGTAAAGTTAGTACCATCATCGGAATAGCTTAATGTCCATTGATTTCCCTCCCGTTTAACTCGCATGTAGAGCGGTGCTGTTCCCTCTATATAAATAGGAGTATTAACATAATAGTCTTCAAAAGTAGGTAGATTAAATGCCTGTGAATATACATAAGTCTGATTGTCATTTTTACTATAAAACTCAAAACGCAAGTAGCGTGTGTCACTTTCCTTTACGAGAATGCCCTGTTCTTGGTATTGTGGGGCTACGACACCCGATTCAAATTTCACTTCTACTTCAAAGTCAGTGTTACTCATCGTCTGCATGAGATTGGGCGCTTGAATTCCTGTATCATAGATTTCATGTTCAGTTCCTGCAGGTACGGAAATTTCTAAAAAGGCATCCGACGTACCTGAACCTGTCAATTGATAATTGGCATCACCTAAAGGGTTATCGAAGGTCCAAGCAGGATTTAGGGTGTTGTCACAAAAATCATCTGAGACTATCCCTGAAGTAAAAGTTGAAAGCACACGGTTTGAGGTCGCTATTGATTCTGAAGCAGCATTTAAACCAGAAATCTGGTATTGATAGATGGTCTCTGGTGTTAAACCTGTTAGGGTGACCGAATGTGATGTCACTAAATTTAAGTCTTCAACAAAATTTACGTAGGACTCAGTAATTCCATAATCAATTCGGCTTGTAGTCGGCTGGTTAGTCGTCCACGTAATCGTGGCTTCCGTATTGTTATTTGCTAATTGGGTCTGGACATTAGTAATAGAAAGTGAACCAGGTGTCACTATAACATCACCAAACGTTACATCGGCTTTATGTGCTATTAACATTAACGAGCCTTCTTGCAAATTTGAAGATCCCTCAGTTTGTTCTAAATTCCAAGCTGTTGGTTCTGGTGTGCCCTGTTCCCAAAATTTAATGCGATAATTGGTACTACCTGTTGCTGCATCTGTGTCTACAGAAGTCCGGAACATATAAGTTACCTCTAGTTGAGGCGTAAAGCTCTCGCTGTTTCCTTGATAAAATTCTAATCGATTTGCACGAAACCAAGAAATTGCGCCATTGGGCACCCAACCACATTGTGGTTGATCACAGGAAACTGGTGCGGCTGTATGCCCTTTCCAACGCAATAAAACACCTACACCACCATCACCTGGCATACTATGAATGGTTATGGGCACCAAAACTTCATAATTGGTTGATGTTTTATCGCCTAAGGCAATCAAGCGATCATATCCAGGTTCGGCTGTCCTTATGCCGTTAGCAGTTAGTTCAAACTTTCCGTCAACCACATGGCTTACATTATTTATTTCTGTGATATCATTTAATGAACTCCAATCAATAGTATATGGAATCGGCCAAAGATTACCATCCGTGTAGTTAATAGTCACGGTCTTAGTAGTAGTATTTGAGTCATTGTCTATAGCAGTTATTTCTACGGTATTTGAACCTGGAACTAGATCATTGACATTTAAGTCCACATTAAAATCGCCAATATTCTCAAGACGTCTATTGTCTGGGCCAATTTCTAAATCAACAGTTGAGCCACCATTCAAACTGTAATTAAGGGATGTAATACTTCCAGCATCAGTATCGGATACATTACCCAGAATATTACACCATACTTGCGGCTCACCATTATTACCATATTCTTGAGTGTCTCCATACCAAATGTCTATAACTGGACTTTGGGCGTGAAAATTTTGCAAAGAGGCCAGTGCAACTAATAAAAAAATAAGTGCTTTAAAACTTGAAACCATTAAGCTTTTCATAATATAAATACGTTATATCCAACCTACATTATTTCCTTCAAGTGTGTAATTAAGTTTTGAAGGCACAAAATGTACAAGGCAGGAATTGTTAGCAAATGGCTACAATCAAAAAATATTAAATGATAATTAAGATACTACAGCAAAATTTCAAATTAGTCAGAAGAATATACTGAGAAATAAATCCGACCAATTCTCATTTTTATATTGTTGATTAATAGCACTTAAAGATAGAAATAAGACAGTAAATGGTTAGAATTCAAACCTACTTTATCGTTTAAAAGTATAGTTTTATAGTTGAATTAAAAGTGATAGAAAATGATGCGTTTCGCCTGTTTCAACAATAAGATAAAAACCTAAACAAAACATCTCAAGCGATTTTGCTTAAAAAAAAAAGAGCACCATTGGTGCTCTTATCTATAATATATGTTCTTTGCTTATAAACCAGCTTCGCGCTTGGCTTTTTTCTCTGCTTTTATCTCTTTAAAACGCTCAATGGATGCTCCAAAGACCCAGTAAGGGATTACGAAGGTTAAAAGAAAAATCATTAACCAAAATCCAATAGTAAGAATGGTTAAAAAAGCTAAAAATCCTAAGTATTGATCAAATTCGAACATGCGTTTTCTTATTTATGACACAAAGATAAAACCAAAATATAAGTTATACAACAAGCAGGAGCACATTTATTAACATGCCAATTAACATTTATACCGCCCTAATTAATAGTTCGGCTGTAGCCGGATTTGTGGCCAGAGGTACGTTATGGACATCACATAAACGCATAAGCATTAAAATATCGGGCTCGTGCGGATGTTTATCCAAAGGGTCCCTAAAAAACAACACCATATGGCACAGACCTTCTGCTACACGTGCAGCAATCTGGGCATCCCCTCCCATTGGACCAGAAAGTAGTGCATTGACTTCAAATCCCGCTTTTTTTACATTTTTCCCAGTAGTGCCAGTTGACACTAATTGGACCTTTTTTTGTTCAAGAATGTCTCTATGGGCATTTAAAAACTGAACCATCTCAGCTTTTTTACCGTCGTGTGCGATTAATGCAATTTCCACCTATAGATTTTTAACGTGATATTCTACCAAGCCATCAATTGGTCTACGAATAAAATTTCCAACCTTAAAGCCATATTCTTCTGCCACTTCCAAAATCTCCTCTTTGGAGAAATAGGCAATGGAACCTGCAAAATGCACAGGACAACTTTTTAGTTCCTCCTTAAACTGCATGATCATATTTTCCGTAAAGAGTCTGAACCCACTTTTAATAAGTTCCTTAATGTAATCAGAATCCTTATTCAAAAACATAAATTCTGCAAATCCTGCTAAATAGGCATTAGGATTAGCTTGTTTATAGAGATTGTATTTGATGTAATCTGCTTCTAAATTATACTTGTGCTCAAACGCCAACCTAATGGTTTCGGGCATTTTTTTAAAGTAATAATCCCTAATGAGCTGTTTTCCATAATAATTTCCGCTGGCATCATCCATTAACGTATAACCTAAGCTCACAACACGTTGCTCTAAAGTACTACCATTAAAATAGCTACAATTAGAACCTGTTCCCATAATACAAACAACGGCCTTTTCGTCATTATGATTAAGTGATGCTCTTACAGCTGCCATAGTATCCTCCTTTACTTCAATATGAGCATTTAAAAACAAAAACTGAAGTACGTGGGTAAGCATGGTTCTTGGTTTTTCAGTACCACAACCTGCACCGTAGAAAAAGATATGCGTAACGTCAGATTTGTAACGCATCAACTCTTCGTTGCTGCTTATTATTTTCTTTAGTTTTTTCTCAGTTAAAATTGCAGGGTTTAATCCTTTTGTCCTTATTTTTTCTGCGAGCCGTTTTCCTGTATCATCAATAGCTATCCAATCGCATTTTGTAGACCCACCGTCCGTTACTAAAATCATACCTTAAATTATAAAAATGAAAATTCCGAAAGACAGCACATCTCACGGAATTTTCGCTATTACATATTCTATTATAGAGAATTAATCTTCTGCGCTAAATCTACTAGTTTATTGGAATAAGCGAACTCATTATCATACCAAGAAACCACCTTGAAAAATTTAGAATTCAATTCTATTCCCGCGCTTGCATCGAAAATACTTGTTCTAGTATCGCTAACAAAGTCTTGAGATACAACGCCATCTTCCGTATAACCTAAGACACCTTTCATAGCACCTTCGGAAGCTGCTTTAAACGCCTTTTTAATATCTTCATAAGAGGTATCCTTCTGAAGTCTTACTGTAAGGTCTACAACAGAAACATTTGCAGTTGGTACCCTAAAGGCCATTCCTGTTAATTTACCATTAAGCTTAGGGATTACTTTACCAACCGCTTTTGCCGCTCCCGTGGTTGACGGAATAATATTGGTTAACGCAGATCGTCCTAATCTGTAGTTTTTACGTGATGGTCCGTCTACCGTCAACTGTGTTGCTGTAGAAGCGTGTATGGTGGTCATTAAAGCCTCCTCTATACCAAAATTATCATCTAAAACCTTGGCTACTGGCGCTAGACAGTTAGTTGTACAAGACGCATTAGAGACAATCTTATGATCAGCAGTTAATTCGTCATCGTTTACACCCATAACAAACATAGGCGCATCTTTACTTGGTGCTGAAATAGCCACTTTTTTAGCTCCTGCATCGATATGATATTGCGCTGTTTCCAACGTAGTAAATATACCAGTACACTCTGCTACTACATCAGTACCTACTTCATCCCATTTAAGGTTTTTAGGGTCGCGCTCAGCCGTAACTCTAATGGTCTTGCCATCAACAACGAGGTGGCCATCTTTTACTTCTACCGTGCCATCAAAACGTCCATGAACTGAGTCGTACTTTAATAAATATGCTAAATGTTCTACATCCAATAAATCGTTTATGGCAACTACATCGACATCTGGTCGTTTTACAGTTGCTCTAAAAACTATTCTTCCTATTCTACCGAATCCGTTGATTCCTAATTTTAAATTTGACATGTTTTTTAGTTTAAGTGTTCTTTTAAATTGTCATTATATCTGAAACTCTAATCAGTTCCATATTTATTTTTGATTTTCCTTTAACCGCTTGGTCAAATGGTGTTAAGTCTATGATGTCGTTTTTTAAGCCAACCATGTAATTACTTTTACCTGAAATCAAGCTTTCTACGGCTTTTACTCCCATTCTACTCGCAAGGACCCGATCGAAACATGATGGGCTACCACCGCGTTGCATATGGCCTAAAACAGATACTCGCACTTCATATTCCGTCATATTCTCTTCTACATAATCTGCTAATTCAAATACATTTTTACCAATTCTATCGCCTTCGGCAACAACGACTACGCTTGAAGACTTTCCAGAGGCTTTACTTCGTCTTAAAGAATCCAATAAGCGATCGAGGCCTAAATCTTCTTCGGGTATTAGAATTTCTTCTGCTCCTGCTCCAACTCCAACGTTTAGGGCAATATGACCAACATCCCTTCCCATTACTTCAATAAAGAATAAGCGGTTATGAGAACTTGCCGTGTCCCTAATTTTATCTATTGCTTCAACAGCGGTATTTAAAGCCGTATCGTACCCCAAGGTGTGCGTTGTTCCAACGATATCATTGTCAATGGTTCCTGGAATTCCCATAACCGGAAAACCAAATTCCTGATTAAATATCATGGCACCTGTAAAACTACCATCCCCTCCAATGACAACAAAGGCATCAATACCAGCCTTACATAGTGCATCGTAGGCTTTTTGCCTGCCCTCTTTGGTCCTAAACTCTTTAGAACGAGCAGATTTTAGCATGGTGCCTCCTTTATTTATGATTCCTTTTACACTACGTGCATCCATAAACTCGAAATCGCCTTCTATCAAACCCTGGTATCCACGATAAACTCCATAGCACTCCAAGCCGTGAAATACACAAGTTCTCACTACAGAACGTATTGCTGCATTCATACCAGGAGCATCACCACCTGAAGTAAACACAGCAACTTTTTTTATGGTTTTGGTCATTCTTTTGATTTTTGAGTAAATTTAATAAACTTAAGCCTCAATTTAGTGACCTTTATCATAAAATAGAAGTCTTGAGGCAATTCAAACGTTTTCGTTAATAACTATTTTTCTAAGGAAGGTTAAATCGGAAGTTTTAGGATTTTGGTTTTGAATTTTTCCGCTTCATTTTCATGTATTCAGGGAGGTTTTCATCTTTATCGGATTCTGCAGATTCATCTTTATTCCCTGATTTCTGCTTATCCACGTTGTTTTTTCCTTTGAAAATAATTCGTAGTAGTTCTTTAAATGTATCAAATTCTACCGTGTAAGACAGGCCAAGCCCTTGGGTATAACCGATTTCCTCTCCAAAGTTTCTAATTACATTTTCTCGGTTAAACACCTTTGCCCTTAACGAGCCATCATCATTTAATAGCCAATCTATCTGAACATCTCCGGTAATCGTTGTTTGCTGGGCACTGCCAAATGGTACACCGAAGCGCCCATTAACGAGAATCTTTTCGCTAATCTTTGTTTGAACGGTGAACCCTACCCGATTATCTGTTTGCAATTCAGGAGTGTCTTGTCCCAGTTCTAAATCCACACCAATATTGAGGTTTTCATTGTCATCACCCAGAATATTATTCACTATACCACTCAAACGCTCTGAAATAGTACCAGTAAAATCAGGGCCACCAGCACCTCCTGTAAATCCACCTGTTCCCAGAAGGGTTAAGGCCTGTAAGTCTCTTTCGTCTTTTGAAGACAACCTGTAATCCAACTCTGCCTTTAGGGTTGAATTTACGTTTGGAAATCTCAAATCGAAATTAGGGTTTGGTTGTTCTAACTGCCCTGTAAGTTGAATTTCTACTTCCACAGGAATTCTTTGACTTATAGGATTATCTAGTAATACCGATGGATTGGCAGTAGTCTTATAAACAGCTTTGAGGTTAATTTCAGCTTTCATGGGGTCTCCTTCCCAGACTATACTTCCGCCTTGTTCTACTTCAAATCGTTTTTGAACGATACCACCATATTTAAAATTATAAATACCTTCAAAAACTGAAAAATCACCCCACATATTAAAGGTTCCATTGGTGTTGATCAGAAACGCCAAGGTTCCCTGCCCGCGACCTTTTATGGTGCTTCCAGCCTCCTTATCTATAACAATTTCAATTAGTGCATTTTCGTTAACATCAAGGTCAAAATTCAATTCAAGCCCTTTTACCTCGATATTTTCTTCTACCACACCTTCTATCCTAGCCTGTTTTTCTTCGGGACTTAAGAAGTTAATGAAGGAATTATCCCCAAAACTTTCTGAATCATTAAGCGGTATGTTAAAAACAGTGCCTTTTGCGGTGCTACCATTAACTTGTATGGTCAACTGATCGGTTGGCCCTGTTATTGAAGCTTCTCCCGACACAAAACCATCGCCATAGTATAAGGACTCTTCGGTTTCTTCGGTATTTAAAACGAGTAATCTATCCGTGTTTAGATCCAGACCTAAAGTCCAATCAGAAAAATTATTGTGTTCTATAAAGCCGTTTAAATAGCCTTGGGAAAAGAACTTAGAATCTGTCATCGCCACATTATTGAAGATAAACCTTTGACCGGACAAGGTTACTTTAGAGTCGAAATCAAAGCCATAATCTACATTTAGATAAGGTATGGACAGTCCTGCCCTATCCAAAAATAATTCACCATCAATACTGGGTTGATTTAAACTTCCGGACACCAATGCTTGTCCTGAAACAAGACCTCTAATGTTACTAATGACACCTTCTCCCAATGGATTAAAGGGATTTAACAAAAACTCATCAAAGGCTACATTAACCCTTAAGTTAGGATTCTCACGATTAACGTCAACCAAGCCTGTTGCTGCTAGAGACGTAAGATTGTCATTGACCAAACCAATGTCAACCTTGTACTCCGTTAAAGAATTATTACCAATCACCTTGGCAGACAAGTCACCCATGTCATAATCGTTGACAAATAAGGTACTGATATTTATGTTAGATTTTGGAAGATATACACCATCAGTTTGCCCCAAATCCAAATAACCATTAACAACGCCCTGAAGATCCAAGCTATCGACACGCGGCGTGATTTTCTCAAGTTCCACGTCGCTAAAGCTTACTTTTATATTCTTGTTTAAGCTGTCCTTAATCTTCCCTGAAACCACAATCTCCTCGTTGCCTTGGTCTATTTTAATGGGGTTTATGTCAAAGCTCTTAAACTGCCTATCAAACCGGATTTTATTCAATGTATCCTTTTCTGAGTTAATGTACCAGTCGAACTCCTTAAAGGTAAAATCGGATTTTCTAAACCCAATTACCGACATATTCTCCTTGTCTATAGTGTAGAACATGTTTAAATCAAATCGATCTCTATTGTTGGTGCCACCATTAAATTGGGTTTTGATAAGCAAGGTATCGCGCTTGGTTACATTTAGTAGTCTAAATTTTGAAGCCTGATAACCAACAGCATTAATACTGTCTATCTCCAAGTAAGTGTTGTAAATAGGGTTAGAATTATCGATTGTAAAACTAAAATCCTGAACAAAATTATCTTGGTAGCGTATTTCTGGTGATTTAAGATTTAGGTTAAATCCTTCGTCCTTAGACTCCATTCTACCTTCTATGACAGTGTTTTCAGAAAGAAAAAGGTCTTTGAAAAATACTGCTGCTATCTTAGAGTAGATATTAAATCTAAAGTCCAAGTATTGATTTTCAGCAATCTCATAGGGCTCATAATTGGCATAAATACTTCCTATGGAATTTTCAATGAGCTTGGGAATATCCTTTATTTTAAATTCCCCTTTAATTTCTCCCTCAACTATGTCCGGGGAATTTACGGTTATGGTACGCTGTTTTCCTTTGAATTCTGATACAATGTCAAAATCTTCAAATCTATACTCATCATCTTGGTTGGTATAAGTTGTATTCTTTATTTGTATTCTACCGTCTGCATTTTCATAACTAGAGCCGCTGGCAGAAATATTAACAAAGCCCCTAAATTCTGATATTGTGTCTCGTGATACAAAATTTAATAGTCTTAGATTGGCATATTTTACATCGGCCTTAAAATCAAAAGTTCGTATATCTTCCGATAAATCTGCAAGACCGTTGAAAGTCAATTGAAAGTTAGGGTCATCTGCCTTTAGGATACCATTGAAAATCCTATTCCCGAGGATTCCCGATACGTTTATATTTTTATACGTGTAATTGTTGTAATCCAAACTGAAAACCTCACCAGTAACTTCAGACTTTAGCTCATCCATGGTAAAGCCCTTTCCGTTAACGTCTAGGTTTAAAGACACATTTTTGGCCAGTGAGTCATTAATGACAGCGCCAATATTAAATTCATCAAAAACAACATTACCAACATATTTAGCTTTGTCTATGTTATCAACATCAGTAATTTGAAGGTTAGATTCCAAAAGACCTATATCTGTTTCTACTTTTATATCTGCATCGATGTCTTGTTGGGTAATTACTGTGGTTCCATTGATTCTAAAATTACCTACTTTATCAAGTACTGTTGGAATTGAACGTCCTAAAATTCGTGGTAGCAGAGCAACCAAGTCCTTATAATTAGAGGAAAGCTTCTGAAAGCGCCCACTTAGAACGAAACTTTCCTGCTCAGCACTAAACATATTTTTAAAATCCAAGTCACCGATGATTTCGGTATTCCTAGTGGTACTAATATTTAGATTGGATGCCTTTAAATCATTTAAAGTACCCGATAAATCCATATTTAAACGGGCGGTTTGGTTTACACCAAACTCATCAAAGAAAGCATTCAATTCCGTAAGCGAAAGTTTCGAATCCCTAAAAGACGCTTCAATGTTTACTTTATCCGTAAATTCCTTTAAATCCTCACGCTTATAATTAAACCTCAAATCACCCTTAAGCTCTGAGCCCTCGGTTGAGATATTTAAGTTTCCGAAGGTCATGTGATCTAGGGCATATTCAAAATCAGCCATCAGATTTTCTATACGAACACCTCTGCTATCTGTAAAGCTAAATTTGTTTATCCGAGAGGAAACATTAGGGCCATATATCAAAAAATTGGTAGTATTTGCATTTATGTCGTTGAGCACAAAAATCTCGGGCGTGTCATTATTTTCATCAATAAGAGCAAATCTCCCTTCTTCAATGGTTATATCACTGGAAGAAAAAAGAAATTCACTTGGACCGTCCCTAGGATTATCATCATCAAACTTAGCCACAAAATAATCTAGGTTGGTGTCAGTATCACCCTCGTAGGTTTTTAGATTGAATTTTAGCTTTTGAATGTCTATATCACCAAAATTGAGCTTAGAGTTATATAAATTCTTAAAGCTAATAATAGACGTATTTAATTCGCCAATGGCAAATAAAGTGTCGTTTTTGTGGTCTCTTACAAGTACGTTCTTTAATTCTACATCTCCATTAAGTTGCAATCCAACTTTCCCAATATTGATATCGGTTTTAAACGCTTCATTAAGGCGTTTTGTAGCATATTTACCTAAGGCAGTTTGTACGGCAGGGATACCTAAAATGAGAAAACAGATAATAAATATGAGCAGAATGATTCCTGCTATTTTGGTTACTATTTGTACTACTTTTTTGATAAAAACTGCCCCTTAGTTATGAATAAAATCTCATTACCTTTGTTTATTATACGATAAAAGGCTCTATATAAGACTTTCGTTATCAAAATTAACAATTATTGTGCCTAATACTTACTATGAAAAAAGAAAATATTTATATACTAGGTATAGAATCTTCTTGTGATGACACATCGGCTGCCGTGCTGTGCAACAATACCGTTCTTAGCAATGTCGTAGCCAACCAAGATATTCATTCCGAGTATGGTGGCGTAGTGCCCGAATTAGCATCTAGAGCACACCAGCAAAACATTGTTCCCGTGGTTGATTTAGCCCTGAAAAAAGCAGGAATCACAAAAGGGCAATTGCATGCTATTGCATTTACCCGTGGCCCAGGTCTTATGGGATCGCTCTTAGTGGGTACATCTTTTGCCAAATCGCTAGCCTTTGGCCTGAAAATCCCGCTCATAGATGTCAATCACATGCAAGCGCACATTCTCGCTCATTTTATAAAGGACAAACAACAAGAAGTGCCACCGTTTCCGTTTTTGGCACTTACCATTTCTGGTGGACATACGCAAATAGTAAAGGTGAGCAATTACTTTGACATGGAAGTTTTAGGCGAAACTATTGATGACGCGGTGGGAGAAGCCTATGATAAAAGTGGAAAAATTTTGGGCCTTGGGTATCCAGCAGGCCCAGAAATTGATAGGCGCGCAAAACTTGGCAATCCCAAAGCCTTTAAATTTACCAAACCAAAAGTGGCTGGATTAGATTTTAGCTTTTCGGGATTGAAGACAGCTATCCTCTATTTTATTCAAAGGGAAACAAAAGAAAATCCAGATTTTGTTAAAGAAAACCTTAACGATATCTGCGCCTCCATACAATATACCATAATTGGTATTTTAATGGATAAGCTGAAATTAGCCGTAAAACAAACAGGCATAAAGCATATTGCTATTGGTGGTGGCGTCTCGGCAAATTCAGGAATCAGGGAAGCTTTAAAAACTAGGGAGCAAAAATTTGGATGGAAAACTTACATTCCAAAGTTCGAATTTACTACCGATAATGCGGCCATGATAGGAATTGTGGGATATTTAAAGTACTTGGAGGGGGATTTTTCCGATTTTAATGTTATTGCAAGTGCACGATTAAAAATCTAACCTGTTAAAATAACTGTTAATAAGCCCTTGGCAATCATATTCAAATCACTCGAAAATTTATTTGTTTTGTAATTCACTATAAGACTATTTCAAATATGAGTAGGATAGCCTTTTACTTTTTCCTAGTACCACTGATAAATTTTGCACAAGTAAGTTTTGAAACGCAAATTGATTCTATTTCAACCGCAGAAGAAGCTGAGAATTTCATTAATTCATACAATAGCGGTAAGCTATATGTTTTTAATGAGGAAAAGCATAAGACGAGACTTGCTACGGATTTGTTTAAGTTATCTAAAGGCGGAAAGAAAGTAATTAGAACTGAATTTAAAACAACCGTTTATAAAATAATTGACAAGAGCAAAACCTTGCACAACAGAGTCCATTATATTTTGTTGGATGGCAACACCATGAGCCTACAGGATATTGAAGACAGGCGTAATGACATTGTTTCCAAATTTCAAAACGGTTATGATTTTAAGACCCTTGCAAAATACTATTCCATGGATATCAATGCCAATAAAGGTGGTGATTCTGGTTGGTTTGCTGAAGGTGCTATGCCTATTCAATTTCAAACTGCTGTTGCGTCGCATCAGCTAAACGATATTTTTAAGCTTGACATTCCGGAGGCCAAGGCCTATTATGTAATTTTAAAAACACATGAAGCAAAAAACATTGATGAAATAACCGTTTTAAAATTTTCTGAAACAGCCCGCTAGTGCAATTATTTTACAGTCCAAATATCAGCATAAAAGATGAGCATTTTGCCTTCGACAAGGATGAGAGCAGACATATTTCAAAAGTCTTAAGAAAGCAACCTGGTGATGTGTTGCACATAACCAACGGTAAAGGCTATTTGTTCCTTACAGAGCTCATTGTTGCCAATCCTAAACATTGTGAGGTTAGCATCAAGTCTTATGAATTGAAGCAGAAACGCCCTTTCAGCCTCCACGTTGCCATTGCGCCAACAAAAATGAACGATCGTTATGAATGGTTTTTGGAAAAAGCAACCGAAATAGGAATTGAAGACATAACACCTATCATTTGTGACCATAGCGAACGCAAGACTATTAAAGCGGAACGCTACGAAAAAATTTTACAGGCAGCTATGAAGCAATCCTTAAGTTGCTTTCTTCCTAAATTGCATCCTGTTCAAAGCTTTAGTGATTTTATGCAAGATAGCTTTGAAGGACAAAAATTTATTGCCCATTGTGAAGACACCAAAAAAATACCGTTAAAATCCGTTGCGAAACCACAGCAGGATTGTGTTATCCTTATTGGACCCGAAGGTGACTTTTCTGTTAAAGAAATTGAAACTGCCATCAAACATAACTTTATTCCCGTAACTTTGGGAGATACGCGTCTTAGGACTGAGACTGCAGGTATTGTAGCGTGTCATACTATAGCGTTAATTAATTAGTAGGATGAAACCCTTAATGATTATTCTTTTAAGCCTGTTAGCATTGAGCGTGAAGGCTCAGGAAGTTGCCGTTTTAAAATATAAAGGTGGTGGCGATTGGTACTCTAACCCTACGGCTCTCCCTAATTTGGTAAAATTTTGTAACGATAACATTGATACCAATATCAATGAGGCTATAGCTACCGTTGAGGTGGGTAGTGTGGATATCTTTCAATATCCATTTCTGCATATGACAGGGCACGGCAATGTTTTTTTTGATGTCGATGATGCCGAAAACCTAAGAAATTATCTGCTTTCAGGCGGATTCCTTCACATAGACGATAACTATGGCATGGAGCCTTACATAACTAAGGAGCTTAAAAAGGTATTTCCTAACAAGGATTTAATTGAAATCCCAAAATCACACCCAATTTTTTCTGCGGCTTTCGATTTTCCGAATGGACTTCCAAAAATCCACGAGCACGATGGAAAAGCACCAAAAGCCCTTGGTATTTTTGAAGACAACAGACTTATACTTTTATTTACTTTTGAGAGCGATCTTGGCGATGGCTGGGAAGATGCCGAGGTTCATAACGACCCAGAGGATGTTAGAGAGAAAGCGCTGAAAATGGGAGCTAATATAGTTAAGTATGTCTTTTTAAATTAGCTAGGTGGCATTTAATAGCATCCAATTTCAGTGAACACCATATGTAATAGCTTCATAACGTTCAATCGTGCAACTCACCCACTACAATTCCAAATTTAAGCCCAAACAATTTCCTGTCGTATTAATATGTGATAACATAAGCAATGCAGCTAATGTTGGTAGCTTGTTTAGAACCGCAGATGCGTTCGGCATAGAAAAACTTATATTTTGCGGCGAGGATATCCCTTTGGGTAAGAAAATGAAACGAACATCACGTTCTACAGAAAATTACGTCTCCTATGACATTGAGCCTAGTATTGAAAACGTTTTGCGCCAGCATAGAGAATCGCACCGTTTGATTGCGCTAGAAATCACAACGGACAGTAGACCACTCACCGCTTATCAAATACAAAACGATAAACCTATTGCCTTAATCATAGGAAATGAAAACTTTGGACTTTCCAAAACTGTTTTAAACCAATGCCATGATGTTTTGCATATAGAAATGTACGGCCAAAATAGTAGTATGAATGTGGTACAAGCGGCATCAATAGCACTCTATGAAATATCTAAGCAACTAAAGAATTAAATTTGCCTTGCTTAATTAATTTAAGCATCTTTGATTAAATCTTTCTTATGGACTCTAAAACTATTTCACAAGGAATACTAAGAGCTGTTGGTGTCCTAGTTGCAATTGTAGTATTGCTTTATTTTCTATACAAAATACAATCTGTCATTGTATACGTTTTGGTAGCTGGTGTTATTTCATTGATTGGCAGGCCAATAGTTTTTTTCTTAAGAAACCGCTTAAAGTTCAACAATACGATAGCCGTAATAGTTACTATGGTTTTGTTTGTGGGTATTTTTATTGGTCTTATTGGATTGTTTATACCATTAATTGCTGAACAGGGTCGCAATTTAGCCTTGCTGGATATTGAACAACTACAAGAAAACATACAAAACCTCTATAACCAGATTGTACTTTATTTTGAATTTAGCCATATCGATGTGGAACAATCCATAAAGGATTCTGGGCTCTTATCTAAGTTGGATTTTGCCTACATTCCAGAATTCCTTAACAACCTTGTCAGTGGTCTAGGGAGTTTCAGCATAGGCCTTTTTTCAGTACTTTTTATATCATTCTTTTTTTTAAAAGACAGCCATCTGTTTGAAAATGGGTTCTTAACCTTTGTACCTAGCGATAAGGAAACTAAAACACAACGTTCGTTTAAGTCCATAAAAGATTTGTTGTCACGGTATTTTGTTGGACTTATTTTTCAAATTTTAATCTTGTTTGTAATCTATACCGTAGTCCTTCTTATTTTTGGAATTGATAATGCCGTTGTTATTGCCTTTTTGTGTGCGCTTCTGAACTTAGTTCCCTATGTTGGCCCACTTATCAGCGGTTTTTTAATGCTCTTGCTTACCATGTCCAGTAACTTAGGTGAAAGCTTTAGTGATGTCATTTTACCAAAAACGATTTACGTTATGATTGGCTTTATTTTTGCCCAATTGGTAGATAATTTTTTTAGTCAGCCCTTCATTTTTTCTAAAAGTGTAAAATCCCATCCCTTAGAGATTTTTCTCGTTATAATCATCGCTGGCATTTTGTTCGGTATTGTTGGCATGATAGTAGCTGTGCCAGCTTACACAGCACTTAAGGTGGTTTTAAAAGAGTTTCTTTCAGAGTACAATGTTGTTCAAAAATTGACTAAAAATCTCTGATATAACGTCTTTTGGATTATTGTACTCTAAAAAACCCATTTAAGCCTTGAACACAATTCTGTTGCATAAGGACATTCAAGATTTTATCAATAAAAATCTTCAAACCGACACCACTAAATTATTGCTAAAAGGTTTTGACTTTGAAGGCGCAACATCCAAAGAGATTATAGACCAAATTGAAGCTAAAAAGCGATGTAAAACCAAATTACCACAATGGTACACGACCAAAAACATCTATTATCCAAATAAACTGAACATTGAGCAAACTTCTTCAGAAACTACAGCCCAGTACAAAGCCAATTTAATTTCTGGGGAGAACCTTATTGACATTACGGGAGGCTTAGGTGTAGATACTTATTATTTTTCTAAACATTTTAGCTACGTTATTCATTGTGAAATTAATAGCGAGGTTTCCCGCATTGCCGAACATAATTTCAAAACCTTAAAAGCATCAAATATTATCTGTTTAAACGAAAACGGAATTGAAGCCTTAAAACGAATCGATAAACCATTTGATTTGGTCTATGTAGATCCATCCCGACGGGATGACACCAAAAGTAAGGTCTTCCTACTTTCAAATTGTACGCCCAATGTCAAAACATTTCAAGGATTGTTTTTAAAATATGCTAAAAACGTGATGATTAAAACATCACCATTGTTAGACATCACAGCAACAAAAAATGAGTTAAAACATGTAAAAGAACTTCATGTTGTAGCTGTAAATAATGAAGTTAAAGAACTACTTTGGATTTTAGAACCTAATTTTGAAGCAGACTTTAGAATCAAAACCATTAACATTACAAAAAATGAAAATGAGATTTTTGAGTTTAGCCATAATGACGAATCAAATATAATTGCAGAATACTATGAGCCTCTCACATACCTGTACGAACCAAATGCAGCTATTTTAAAAGCTGGCGCATTTAATACCATTTCCAGCAAACTTGATATTGCTAAGCTCCATAAGCATTCTCATCTGTACACATCCAGTGAGCTAGTTGATTTTCCCGGAAGGCGATTTAAAATCGAAAAGGCGATATCCTATAACAAAAAACGTTTTGCCAAGGAAAACATAGCTAAAGCCAATGTAAGTACCAGAAACTTTCCACTAAAAGTAGCAGACATTCGAAAAAAACTTAAACTGAAAGATGGAGGTGACACCTATTTGTTTTTCACTACAGATGCATCGGACAAAAAAATAATTCTGATCTGTAAAAAGATTTAGGATTTGATAATAGTCCCAACCTAGCGAAAACTAGTCGTTATTTTGGTTTTCCCAACCACCACCAAGCGCTCTATAGAGATTGACATAGGCATCTAATAAGAGTCGACGTGTTTCGGTATAATTTAATTCAGATTCAAAGGCCTGACGTTGGGATTCTAGATATTCCAAATAACTTGTTACACCCTTATCATAGCGTTCGCCAGATAAAAATTGAGCATTCAAGGAAGCTTTCAAACGGTCTTGCCGTGCTTTAAGTTCTTCCTTAAGTGTTTTTATTTCAACTAAGGCATCTTCAACTGACCTAAAGGCGTCCAAAACGGTTCGCTCATAAGCCAAAAATGCTTGCCTTGTTTTACTTTCCTCAATATTGACCTGGCGTTGTAATCGTCCAAAATTGAAAATGGGTCCAAGTATAGAACCACCTACATTCCAAGCTAACGGTCCGTCTGTTAAGGTAGAAAGGTCATTAGATGCAAATCCCATTAAGCCCGTTAAACTAATGTTTGGTAACATGTTCCCTTTAGCAGCACCAGTTATCGCATTTTGTGCTATAAGATTTTGTTCGGCAGCTGCTACATCTGGTCGTCTTAGAAGTAAATCGCTAGGCAATCCTTCAGGAATTTCAATGGCGTTATCTATGTCTAATAACTGGGTTTGAGTAACAATTCTTCCTGGATTAGCTCCGGTTAACAAACTGATACGATGTTCCGTCTGTGCAATTAAACGTTTCCACAGTGGAACCGCTTCAGCAGCAACCGCACGCTTAATTTGAGCTTGATTTACGTCTATTTCTGCAACAATACCTTTATCAAAACGCTGTTGAATGATATTTAATACACTGTCCCTTAAAGCAAGATTGCGCTCTGAAATCTCCAATCGACTTTTATAATCCAATAGTAAAAAGTAATTAGACGCTACAGAGGTAACCAAGCTTAATTTAGTAGCTCTGTACGCTTCTTCACTCTGTAACAACCGTGCTCTTGCCGCCTCATTGAGACGCCTAAATTTTCCCCAAAAATCAATTTCCCAGTTAGCAAAAGCTGTGGCAGAAAAGGTGTTTTGTACACCAGGGAACAAAAACCCTTGAAAATTACCACGGCTTGCTCTTCCTTCGACACCAATACTGGGCAACATGGCTGCTCGTTGCACTATAAGACCATCCTGTGCTTGTAAAATAGTTTCTGCAGCAATATTCAAATCTTGATTGTATTGAAGCGACTTCTGTATTAGCGTATCTAAAATAGGATCTTTAAAATAACTGAAGAAATCGAGATCAGCGACACTATCGCTACTTAAATCCTTGGTGTTGATTTCAATGGTTTTGGGCAGGCTGTCTTCCTTAGCAAAATAAAAACGGTCTGGTACACTAATGTCCGCTCCTTTGTAATTTTTACCAACCTTGCAGCTTACGGCGGAAACAAAGACGATAAGAACTATAACAATTCTACTGTACATACTTAATCGTTTTTAATGGTATTTGTTCTATTTTTTTCATAACCAGCCCATTTGCCTATAAGCACAAATAGCATTGGGTACATTAATACACCAAGCGCTGTTGCCACACTCATGCCACCCAATAGCGCCACACCCATCACCTTTCGTGCTTCGGCACCAGCACCACTTGCTAAAATAAGTGGTAAAACCCCAAGAACAAATGCAAAGGATGTCATAAGAATAGGTCTAAAACGTAGTTTTGCCGCTGCTACTGCAGCATCGAAAAGACTTAGGCCTTCGTCAAATTTAATTTTGGCAAATTCTACAATTAGAATCGCATTTTTAGCCGCCATTGCAATGAGCATTATCAGGGAAACCTGTGCAAACAAATTGGTAAGATAACTCTCGCTAAACAAACGCGCCAGATACAAGGACCCAAAAGCACCCATCAAGGCAAATGGTGTACCCAATAAAATAGCCAAAGGCATACTCCAACTTTCATATTGAGCCGCAAGGATGAGAAATACAAATAATAATGAAAACAAAAATATGGTCGATAATTGTCCCGACGATTTTTTCTCTTGATAACTCATTGCATTCCAACTATAGGTCATGTCTGCAGGTAGCACCTCATTGGCAACCTCTTCAAGAGCGTCCAAGGCTTCAGCCGAACTATATCCAGAAGCCGGTGCACCAGTAACTTCGGCTGCACGATATAAATTGAAACGTACTGTATAATCCGGACCGGCATCAGGCACCACATCTACAAAAGTTGATAGAGGTACGGATACGCCATCTCGGTTTTGCACAAAAAATAGCTCAAGCCCTTTTTCGTTTTGTCTATATTCTGGTTCAGCTTGGACGTAAGCCTTGTAAAGACGTCCATATTTTGTAAAATCATTCACGTAAGTGCCTCCTAGAAATGCAGCAAAGGTGTTGTATACATCACTTAAGGCAACATTAGCTTGTAATATCTTGTCACGATTTAAAACCATGCGACGTTGCGGTACGTTGGCTTGAAAGGTCGTAAAGGCAGAAGCGATTTCTGGCCGTTTTTGAGCTTCGGCTATGAAATTATAAGTCTGCTCTGCCAGATACTGTGCTGATTGTCCACTTTTATCCTGAATCATAATGCTAAATCCAGAACCACTTCCCAATCCTGGAATGGCAGGTGGACCAAAAGCATAAGCCTGAGCCTCTAAAATACCCTTGTAGAGAACACCATTAGTTTTCGCAATAATTTCATTAGCGGTAGCCATTCTATTATCCCAATTTTTTAGCTTCACAAATAGAAACGCATTATTTGGTATCATAGCCCCAGACAATAAACTGTATCCTGAAATGGCAGTCGTATATTCTATATTCTCGTCACTTAAGAGTAATTCTTCTATTTTTTTAACCACAGCATCGGTACGCTGTAAAGAAGCCGCATTAGGGAGTTGAACGTTTACAAAAAAGTACCCTTGGTCCTCTTCAGGTAAAAAACCACCAGGCACTATCTTTCCGAATATGCCTGCAATAACCACCGTAATAAGCAAATATATTACGCCTCGGCTTAATTTTCTGGCAACACCTGCCGTAGCCTTACCATAGGATTCCGTACCACGGTCAAACATGGTATTGAATTTTTTAAAGAACCGACCTAAAAGACCTTTGGTTTCAGTGGGCTTTTTCATGAGGATTGAGCATAACGCAGGACTCAAACTCAAGGCGTTAATTGAAGAAAAGATGACAGACACGGCTATGGTAATCGCAAATTGCTGATAGAGTTTCCCAGTAATTCCAGCCATAGCTGCCACTGGGATAAATACGGCAATCATGACCAAGGTAGTAGCTATAATTGGTCCTGTTACTTCACGCATGGCTGCAGAAGTAGCCGCTTTTGGCGACATTCCTTTTTCAATATTCACCTGCACGGCTTCTACCACAACAATAGCATCATCAACAACAATTCCAATAGCCAAAACTAAGCCAAGAAGCGACATTGAATTAACGGTAAAATCCAATATCGGGAAAAACATAAAGGCGGCCACCAAAGACACTGGAATGGCCAATGTTGGAATTAATGTTGCTCTAAAGTCTTGAATAAAGATATATACTACTAGGATTACCAACACAAGCGCAATGATGAGCGTTTCAATAATTTCGTCAATTCCTGCTATAATTGGTTCCGTAGCGTCTAAGGACACTTCGTATTTTAAGTCCTCTGGAAAGGATAGGGACAACTCATCCATAGCAGCTCTAACCTCATCAGCCAAGGCCACAGCATTAGTACCAGGTGATTGGTAGATGGCAATCGCAGCAGCGTCTTTGCCATTAGTTCGCGATAATGAATTGTAGTTCTCAGCTCCAAGCCTTATCTCGGCAATATCTTTAAGCTTTAACTGGCTACCATCGGCTTGGGTTCTAATAACAATGTCTTCAAACTCTTTTTCATTGACCAACTGTTCTGGCAGTCTTACGGTATAGGTAAATTCTGTACCAGGTGGCGCAGGTTCAGCCCCAAACTTACCTCCTGGTGCCACCACATTTTGTTGTCGTATGGCATTAACAATTTCTGGAACGGTAATACCTAGCTTGGCAAGACGGTCTGGCTTTATCCAAATTCGCATGGAATAATCACTAGCACCAAAGACTTGCACACGACCAACACCTTTAATCCTAGCTAATTGGTCTTGTATATTAATTATGGAATAATTCCCTAGAAAATCACTGTCGTAAGTGGCATTTGGTGAAGAAATGGAAAGCAACATTAAGATACTAGTCATGGACTTCTGTGTTTTTACACCAAGTCGCTTCACTTCTTCAGGCAGTTTAGGAGTTGCAGTAGCAGCACGCGTCTGTGTAAAAACGGTATTCATGTCCGGATCAGTCCCTAGATCAAACGTAATTTGCAACGTCATACTGCCATCGTTGGCATTAGTAGACTTCATGTAAAGCATGTTCTCAACACCATTAATCTCCTGTTCTAATGGTGTTGCCACAGAACGCTCTACGGTACTGGAATTAGCTCCAGGAAACACCGTGCTTACCCGTACGTTTGGTGGTGTAATATCTGGATATTGCTCAACGGCTAAACCCAAAATAGAAACGCCACCGATAATGACCATAAAAATGGCAATAACAATGGCAACGATAGGTCTTCTAACAAAGAAAATATCTTGTTGTTGATCTTTCATAATTACTGAGCTTTAACTTGCGATTTGAAATCAACAACTTCGGCATCGACCTGAGCACCGCTTTTGGCTCTCTGTAAGCCTTCAAAAATCACCTTATCATTTTTAGAGAGCCCTGTTTTAACAATGAAATAATCCATGTAAGGCTCACCTAGTTCAACATTAACGCGCTCCGCTTTTCCTTCGTTATTAACGCGCATTACGTTAAATACGCCTTGAATTTCACTCACACAGCGTTGAGGTACTAGTAAGGCATCAGAAATGGTATTAACCTCTGCCCTCACTCTGGCAAATTGCCCGGGACGAACAACTCGGTCTGGATTAGGAAATATAGACTGGATTAATAATGTCCCTGTAACGGCATCGACTTCCCTATTGATGAATTTCACTTTTCCTTTATGAGGAAAAATACTCCCATCGGACAGTACGAGTTGTAATTCATTATTCAAATCAGAAGTACTTTTGCTCCTTTTGGTCCATGCAAGATAATCACCTTCAGTGATAAAAAATTCAACTCTTAACGAATCTATGGTAGATACGGTATTTAGAATAACAGGATTTGGTGAGCGGCCAACAAATTCGCCTACCTGAGCTTGTGTTTTACCTATAACACCATCAACTGGAGCTTCAATACTTGAGTATCCCAAATTGATCTGAGCAAGACGTAATTGTGCTTTGGCAGCTTCAACTACCTGTTGTGTCCCATCTTTCTGTGCCACAGCCGCATCTAAGTCGCGCTGGCTTACTGCACTTATTTTGGCAAGAGGCTCAATCCGGTTAAAGTCGCTTATGGCCTTATCTCTATTGATTTCAGCGCGTGCCAACTCACTTTGAGCTGCCGCAACTGCTTCCTTTAATGGATTTGGGTCTACCACATAAAGTAAATCTCCTTGGGAAACTAAATTACCTTCTTGAAAATACATGCCTTCGAGATAACCCTCAACCCGTGTTCTTATGGGAATATCTTTGTAGCCATACACCTGACCCACAAAATCTTTATAAACACTAACTTCCTGTGTTTGAAGTTCTACCACTTGAACTTTAGGCGCCATAGCAGCAGATGGACTTGATTTATCCTCACAGCTCGACAGACCTATCAAAACAAAAAATAATAGCAATTGTTGACGCATTACAGTAAATTTTGCTCAAAAATAGTCAGTTACAGGACGATTTCAAAAAATAATGTTAAGAATATGTAAGAAATGTTAAAGCCTGACTATAGACGTTTCTGTAAACACATACTGCTGGGCATTTACAGAATTATAATTGGTATTTAAGCCTGTGAAAAGACTAAAAGCAGGTAAAACAAGCTGTTGTTCTGTGACGTGGTAGCACGGTAATTTCAATTTTTGCTTCCCTTTACCTTTGATGACAACACCTGGATGGATATGGCCAGAAATGGTAAATTCGTGCAAAGTATTATTCTTGGGCTCATGTATAAAATTAAATGGCTCAATGAACAACTGAGACTTTACGGTTATCCCAAGCTGATTTATTAACCGATTTGATTGCCTATCGTGATTTCCTTTTATTAAAATTATATGTAGATTTTCAAATTGGCTTAGCCAAGCCTCAAAAGTTAATATATTGGAATTATTCTCAGCGTGAAATAAATCACCAACAATAATGAGTTGCTGTACTTTAAAGTGGCATATTAACTGCTCTAAACGTTCCAAATCTTTTTGCAGAATGTCGTCAGGCACTGGTATGCCGTGTTTACGAAAATGGGCCGTTTTTCCAATATGAAGGTCCGATAGGATTAAAGCCTTTTCGGCAGGCCAATAGACGGCTCGTTGGTTGGTCAAGGTTAACCATTCATTAGCTATGGTAATATCTTCAGTGACTAGATTCAATTAATCAATCTTAAAAGCTTGTTCTTTAATGCGCTGAATGCGTTTGTCCAAATTCTCATTACTCATGGTACCTCTTAGGCTATCGACTTTTAAAGGAAAACTCAATGGTGTAAACGACTTGGCTTGCTTCACGATTATTTTGCTTTTGCCAATACGTTCAAAAGCCTGCTGTAAACGCGCTTCTTCTAACTGCTGATTGAACACTTCGGAATACGCCTGACGAAGCAATAGATTATCAGGCTCGTAGTCTTCCAAAACTCTAAAAATCAACCCAGATGACGATTGTAAGCTTTTGTTGTTTATTCGTGTTCCTGGTTGCGATTGCACTACTAGTCCAGCAATAACCGCAATATCCCTAAACTTTCTGGATGCCATTTCTGAAGCATTAATACTGGCAATGACATCATCCATCAAATTTTCCTTACTTAAAAGGTCCTCAATAGTTGTGTCATCAACAGGGATAGGCTGGTCACTCAACAATTCGAAACCGTAATCGTTCATCGCAATGGTAAATGTAATCGGTTTGATTTTACTGATTCGATAGGCAATTAATGCCGAAAAGACTTCATGCACCAAACGCCCTTCAAACGGATACATAAACAAATGATGTCCATCCCTGGTTTCTATGAGTTCCACTAAAAATTCATCAGCTTTTGGGATATGGGAATGCTCATGTTGCCGACTCACCAATGGATTTAAAAATCGTAATTCTTTTTCCAATCGGCTTGGTTCTAAAGCATGTGATAATTGCAATCTTAAAAAATGACTTAAGTGCGAGGTTAAAGGCAGTCGGCCACCGAGCCAGCTAGGTGATACAGCTTTTTTAGCTTTACTCTTTCTCACAAGCGCAGTCATATCCTTAATTTGTACCAATTCTAAAATTCTGCCGGCGAGAATAAAGCTGTCGCCAGGTTTTAATTTCGAAATAAAAAATTCCTCAATCATACCAATATAACCACCAGAAATGAACTTAACCATCATATGGGCTTCACTCACAATAGCACCAATATTCATGCGGTGCAACATACTTATTCGCCGACTTTTTACTTTGTACTTACCGTCGTCATCCAAAATTACCTTATGAAATTCTTCATAGGATTTAAGTGTTTGACCACCTTGTGTAATAAATTGAAGACACCACAACCAATCGTCTTTAGTAATGTATTGAAACGCATGTACTTGTTGTATTTGCTCAAATAATTTATCAGCATCAAACCCTTCACCAACCGCCAAAGTGACCATGAATTGTACCAGCACATCAAAGGTTAACACCATAGGGTCGCGCGCTTCCACCTGCTTGTTTTTAATCGCTTCTTTTAAGGCTGAAACTTCTACCAATTCTAGAGAATGGGTAGGAACAAAGTAAATTTTAGAGCGTTCAAACGGTGAATGACCACTGCGTCCTGCGCGCTGCATAAACCGAGCTATACCTTTTACCGAACCAATTTGAATCACACAATCCACAGGTTTAAAATCGACACCCAAATCCAATGATGAGGTGCAAACGACAGCCTTTAAATAGCCCGAAGCAATATTATCCTCAATCCAATTTCGTAGTTTTTTATCTATAGACCCATGATGAATGGCCAAAAGGCCTGCCAAATCGGGTTGAGCGTTTAAAAGCACCTGATACCATAATTCAGCTTGACCTCTGGTGTTGGTAAAGATTAAAGTCGTGGTATGCGCTGCTATGATAGGTAGGATTTTATCAGCCATTTTAGCACCTAAATGACCAGCCCAAGGCAATACTTCAATCTCATCTGGTAAAACCGAAATAATATCTAATTTCTTTCTATGCTTCGCGGTAATCTGAGTGACTTTTAAATCGGGATAAGGCAACAAGACCTGTTTGGCTTCTTCTAGATTGCCGATTGTGGCCGTTATGCCCCAAATGCGCAGTTTTGGTGCATACTGTCTCAATTGAGAGAGCGCCAATTCGGTAAGCACGCCACGTTTATTTCCTAGAAGTTCGTGCCATTCGTCAATAGCCACACATTTAACGCCTTTAAACCATTTAGAATTTTTCTTTTGGGAAAAGAGCAGATGCATGGTTTCTGGTGTGGTAAGTAAAACATCTGGCATGAGACGCTCTTGTTTGCGCCTTACTGCGGTTGGCGTATCACCATTTCTCACTTGTACCGACCAATCCAATCCTATATCCTCAACAGCCTCGGTCATGGCTTTAGCCAAATCTTTAGCTAGAGAGCGCAACGGACTAATCCAGAGTAATTTTAATCCTTTGCCATAGTTCTCAGGATGATTAAGATAATCGATAACTACGGCCAAAAATACCGAAAAGGTCTTACCATAACCCGTTGGCGCCACTACCATACCAGAATATCCATTAGCATAGCGCTGCCAGGTTTGCTCCTGAAAGGTAAAAGGTGCCTGACCCTTTTCTGCCATCCAGTTCTTTATGATACGAAGGCCGTCGCTGTCTTTGAATGAGCTCAAGGTACTGTAATTAATTGTTTTACGGATTCAATAGTGTCAATGTCATCTACAGGTTTATCCTTTCGCCAACGAGCAATTCTCGGAAACCGCAAGGCTACACCAGATTTGTGCCTATTGCTCAAGGCAATACCTTCAAAAGCAATCTCGAAAACCAATTCAGGTTTTACGGTTCTCACCGGACCAAATTTCTCAATGGCATTTTGATTGACCCAACGTGATATTTCGGTGATTTCTTTGTCTGTAAGTCCAGAATAGGCTTTCGCTACTGTTACCAGTCCATCATCCTTTTTAACCGCAAACGTATAATCTGTATATTTTGAACTACGTCTACCACTACCCTTTTGTGCATAAATCATGACCGCGTCTATGGTTAATGGGTCGACTTTCCATTTCCACCAATCGCCTTTTTTGCGACCTGTATGGTAGGGTGATTTTTTTTGCTTCAACATTAAACCCTCACTATTGATGGCCCTGCTATTTTCTCTAATAGCATGAAGTTCTTTCCATTCATTAAATTCCACAATAAAAGATAGTTGAAGTATTTTAGGTAAAGTGACACTTTTAAATATAGTTTCTAAACGTTGAAGTCGTTTTTCAAAAGGAATAGCCCTAATATCATCACCATTCAACTCTAAAATATCGTAAGCCTTGAAGCCTACTGGTACATCTTGCAATAATTTTTTGGTGACATGTTTTCGATTTAGACGTTTCTGTAAATCGTTAAATAGCAACACGTCGTTATCCTTCATGGCTAGAATTTCCCCATCAATCACAAAATCATCCTGAAAATTGGATATCGCCTCTACCAATTCCGGAAATTGTTTGGTCACCAACTCTTCACCTCGAGACCAAATATAAATTTCGTTATTCCGCTTTACAATCTGTCCTCTTATCCCGTCCCATTTTTGCTCTACCATCCATTCATTGGGCTCTCCCAATTCCTCTAAATCCTTTTCCAAAGCATAGGCCAGACAAAACGGGTAAGGTTTAGAGTTGTCGTAATTTATATGACTGCCATTTATAAGGGCTTCAAAGGACATGGTCTCAACCTCCCAATGACCAATAATACTGTGCATGAGTTGGTTAGCATCAATTCCAGTAAGTTTAGCCAAAGCATTGACTAATGTTTTTTTGGATACACCAATTCTAAAACTGCCACCAATGAGTTTATTAAAAATAAGCCGTTCTTGTTGGTCCAAACCTGTCCAAGCCTCTAAAACAAAAGCTTTTTTCGCTTCATCGGATTTTGAATTTAAAGCCTTTAGTTCCATCATCCATTCGTTAAGGCTTAAATCCAAATGATGCGTAGGTTTGGGCAACAGCAAGGCCAAGGTTTCCCCTAAGTCGCCAACGGTACTATAGCTTTCTAAAAACAGCCATTCCGGAATGTTGGTTAATTCCATGCACCATTCTTTCATTAAAGTCGTTTTTACGGGCCGTTTTGGTCGTTTTCCCGTAAATAAGGCAATAAGCCATAACTTATCCTTATCTGGTGCTGTACCGAAGTAATGAACCAAAGCATCAATCTTGGCATTGGTTTTATTGGTGATTTCTATAGCACTGATGAGTTCTGAAAACTGCTTCATTTGGATTCAAGTTTTTCAGTTTCTGATTCGGCCGCTGCGAGCGCTTCATCACCATATTCGGTTTTCAATTCCTTGGCTTGGATGCCAATCTCATTCAAATATTTTGAAAATACGGCTTGTGAACCGTGGGTAACATAAACCTGTTCGGCTTCTGTAGCTTTTACTGCGGATATAAGACCATTCCAATCTGCATGGTCACTGACCACAAAACCTGCATCTACAGCTTGCCAGCGTCTATTGCCGCGAATTTGCATCCAGCCAGAACACAAGGCTTTAGCGGCATTAGGGACACGCTTTAACATGCGCGAACCCAACAAGGCAGGTGGTGCTATGATAATTTTATTCTGAAGTGTTTTTTTGTCGAGGTCTGCCGACCATAATTTTGTCTTTGGCAATTGGATTCCTGAATTAGTAATGGCTTCGTTTAAATTGTGAATAGCCCGATGCACGTAAATTTCATCACAACCATCTAATAAAGACATTAAGCGCTGGGCTTTACCTAAAGAATAGCCGAAAAAAACCGATGTTCTATTGTTAGCTTGATTCGCTGTTACCCAAGAATGTAACTGCTCCCGAAGTCTATCTTCACTTTGCCAGTTGTAAATAGGTAATCCAAAAGTGCTCTCAGTAATGAAGGTATGACATGTAACAGGTTCGAATGGTGTGGTAATAAAATCCGGTTGTGTTTTGTAATCGCCCGAAAACACCACAACATAGCCTTTGTATTCCAAACGAATCTGTGCCGAACCAATAACATGGCCAGCCGGATGAAAACTTACTTTTACACCGTTAATGGTTAACGTTTTGTGGTAAGGGATGCTTTCAACTTTAATATCTGCTCCTAACCGATGTTGTAAAATCGCTTTGGAATCATCGGTACACAAGTAGCGTTTCATGCCCCAACGCGCGTGATCTGCGTGGCCATGAGATATTATTGCATAATCTACGGGATACCAAGGGTCGAGATAAAATTTCCCTTGAGGACAATAAATACCTTTTTTTGTGAATTTAATAAGCTGAGATTCCTTAGACATAGCAAAACGAAACTATTGAAAAAGGCTGTTATTCGTTGGTAAGGGATTGTTAAATTTTGGAATACCAATTATAGAAATACCGATCCTACCAGGTATCTGAAGGACTAATAAAAATTCTTTTTAATTTTTTTAGGTTTTGGAATGCTTAAGGCATTGAGCTGAAATTGATTTTCAAGAATCCAATTACCATGTTATTGTTGCAAAATAAAGCATGGTTGAATAATGGGTTTACAGAATCCAACAAAACCCTCATTGCAACTAAAGCTTTGCTTTATTAAAAACAAAAGCTCTAATTTTCTCATGAAAATAAACTTTCAACGAAAACCAAAGCTTGTATTTAGTCGGGATGACTGGATTTGAACCAGCGACCCCTAGCACCCCATGCTAGTACGCTACCAGGCTGCGCTACATCCCGAAAATGAGGCGTAAAAGTACTATTTTTTTGAACAAATGCGACATGAAAAGCCAACAATTCTGTCAGCTATTTGTAAGATTAATTAAAATTCATTTACTGTCCTATTATATCTAATTTATGAGCTCATACCATCGGTATTTTTACTAAAGGGAAAAATTCTTAAACGACAGCTTATTAAAACCACTGGAAAGAATTTATTTATAAATATTTAATGCTAGCGTAACATTTTAAGTTCTATTTTCATGGCAAATCCTGAAACATGAAGATTGAAGCGCTCATTAATGATTTAGACACGCTATTAAAAACTCTTATTGAAAAAGAGAAAACCTTTGACAACATAACTAAAAACGTCCATGCCGATTACAAATTAAGCGCAAAAAACTTGCTTCGCTATCTTGTACTTCGCAGTACTGACTTAAGGAGCTACCACGGTACCCTATCGGACCTTGGTGTTTCTTCCTTAAGATCTGCAGAAGGCTATGTGTTCGCTAATCTTTTTAATGTGGTTAAGCACCTTTATCTGTTACAGGGTAAGGTTTTTGATTTAAATCCCAATGTTGAGCTCGTGGGATTTACTGGAAGCCAGCAATTAATTAGAACACATGCACGTACGCTATTTAGCAAATTAGAAAACGACAATTCTACGGAAATAATGGTCACCCTACCAAACGAGGCGGCTTCCGATATAAATCTAATCAAATCCATGATTGAAAGTGGAATGGATATTGCCCGAATTAACCTAAGTCATGGAGATTATAAGATGTGGCAAAGTATGGTTAATTCCATTAAGGAATTAGAACAAGAAATTGGAAAAAAAATAAAAATCTACATGGACTTATCTGGTCCTAAGCTTAGAACTTCAGAAATTAATCTCATTGGCAGAAGAGGCAAAGTTAAAAACAGTATTCGCGTTAAGGTTGGTGAACATATCATTCTTGCCAAGGATTTAAATGGTTACAGCGACACAGCATCCCAAAACAAGAAAAAACACAAGAAAAAAGTTGTTGAGGTAATGTTGCACGAAGTTATAGAAGACGCACAAATTGGTGAAAAGGTACTATTTGATGATGGTATGATAAGGTCCACAATTGTTGATAAGAACAAGGACTACCTCGAATTAGAAATAACCGCGTGCTATAAGGAAAAGATAGGCTCCCACAAAGGTATAAACTTGCCAAACACTCAATTAAATCTTCCAGCTTTAACAGAGAAAGATATCGAGGACTTACCATTTGCATGTAAGTATGCCGACCTCATTGGTTACTCCTTTGTGAGGACACCGGAAGATGTGAATACCCTTTACAGGCAACTAGATAAAAACAAAGCCAGAGACCTAGGTATAGTATTTAAAATTGAAAACGAACAAGCGTTTAAAAACCTTCCGGGAATTTTAATTAAAGGTATGGAACGCAACAATATTGGTGTTATGATAGCTCGTGGTGATTTGGCTGTTGAAATTGGATTTGAACGTATTTCAGAGGTACAAAATCAAATTTTATTGATTTGTGAAGCTGCTCACATACCTGCCATATGGGCTACACAAGTATTGGAAAATTTAGCCAAAACAGGTATTCCAACACGGGCTGAAATCAGTGATGTGGTTTTATCTGCCCAAGCAGAATGTGTAATGCTCAATAAGGGAGATTATATTCTCAATGCCATTCAGGTTTTAAAGAATATTTTGCATCGTGTAGAAGGGCAATCTTTCAAGAATAAAAATGAACTTAGGGCATTAAACGTAGCTCAAGAGTTTACCAAAAAGCTGTAATAATCGGCTTTAGATAAAGCTAGAATATTTAGTTTTTATATCATTGTGCTATGACAAAATAAACATATCCCAGTTAATTTGATCACTATCGACCCAGAAACGCTTTAGGGTAATATCTACGGAGATTACAAGTTAATGATTAGATTTCAATAAGTTTAAAAATTAAAACTTGTATCTGAATTATTTTTCAATTTTTGAGGCAAAATCGGCAAACACTTGCTTGTGATGTTCTAAGTCTAAATTAGGTGATACCGACACGCGGGCAATGTAATCCTTATCCGCTTCTTTAGTGGTTCCTTGTGTTGATGTTGCCGGAATGGTCCAATAACAACCATTTAATTGGCCATAACTGACACAATATTTACTTTCTTCAGGTATTTCCGTAATCATTTTTGTAATCAGTTTTTTATTGAGCTTTCGTTTATACATTTCACGCGCTTCCATGGTATCCCCTTTTGTTGGAAGGTCTAATGAAAAAACCGATGGCATAAAACCTTCATTTGCTAATTCCTCTGACACAAAATTAATTTTGGCGCTTGGCAGTGTTTTTTCGATATATCTCACGAATTCCAAAGTGTTTTTATAGGCCTTTTCAATTCTTTTAATCATTGATGGTAATTGTTCGGCAAGAATTTTAACCTGTAAATCTGTCGCCTCATTATCGCATATCAAAAGATGAGCCTGTATTTTATTCAGTAATGATTTCGCTTTAGAATTAGCGACGCAATAGCCAGCGGTACATTTACCACCACTAGGAAATTTAGAGCCACTGACATATGAAATGGTTCTTACAGAAGAGAGGATACTGTCATCAGCACAGAACTGTACGTTAGGACAAAATGTTTGATCTAAGATAAAAATAGGGTCAACGGCCAAGGTTCCCTTTTTAGTGTTACGCTGTTTAACTAAAGCGTCCCTTAGCTCTTCTAAATCTGGCACCTCTACCCTTGGATTAGTGGGTATTTCTGCAATAATTAGTGGAATGGCATCTTCTGCAGCTACCTGGTCAAGAATTTGGTTTGTGCTTTGAGCCATGTCATGGTCCCTATCTACCAGTAAATCTAAAATCTCTACGTTTTCTTTAATGGCAGCAACACGTCTTGCTTGGTCATTGGTACCACCGTAGCAATTAGGCGGTACAATAATTTTAATAGCCTTATTGGGATATTTTTCCAAAGCGTCATCAATTAATCCCATCATAATAGCATACTGTACTGATAAGCCTGATGATCCCAAAAGTACATTTGAAGAAGTTCCGGTTATATTATTAACTTCAGCCACAACCTTGGCCTTATACGCTTCCTTATCTTCATTTTCAACTCTAACAGGCGCATTGATTATTTGTTTTAGGGCCGTATAGCAATCGTGCGGAGTCATGGCAATGGTTTCGCGTCTGCGAACATGCTGTATATCCGCAATGTAATTATCATTGTCACTACCTTGCGCCACAAGTACACTGCCTAATTCTGGATGGATAACTATGTAAAAATCAATATTAGGATTGTAAGGTAATTTACTAAGGTCTTGTTGGTATGATATAAAAACGGTACTCCCATCCAATTCAAGAACAGAATTTATGGAATCAACGTGGTTCAATTCAAAATCATAGCCGTAAACGCGTTCCAAAGTTTCCGTTTTAAGATTCAATGGTAATTTTTCGTCGTAAACTATATGTGTTGGTTTTCCGTCACATAAATTTTTTCTCAAGATGGCCAATATTGGCATTGTCTTGGACGAAAAGCTGATTACACGTTCTGGTTTTAAGTTGTTAAGTTTAGCTATGGTCCATTCTAAAACGGAAGACAAGGGATGCCCTAAACGAATATAATCATAAGCTGTAGGTAAGTCCTTTAAGTCTTCTGTATTGAACCTATCTGCTTCAAACAGATTTTCAAAAGCCGATAAAAATTCGATTTTGGCCAGGTCCTCATTGTAAATATCCAGTCTGTGCGTTGTTAGGTTTAACCAGTCTTCGGGAATATTTTCTACAACAGACGTTATGTATTTTTGAATTGTATTCTCCTTCATTTATGCAGATTTTAATACAAGTGCAAGATAGAGGTATTCGATTGAATTCTGAAGCGATTGGTTTTTGGATTAACCAATTAAAACAAATCGAGCCCAAGTATTATTTGTGTACGACCTAAGGGCCAAAGCATTAAGGGATTTATGGCATAACGATACTTTTAGAGATGTGTATCTGTTTTTGCCATTTCTAGCAAGATAAAAGGCACAAAAAAAGGCGCACCTTTACGATGCGCCACCCCCTTAGCCTCTAAGTTTTAACCCTAGAGGAACTAATTAATACACGTAAAAATAAATCGAGCTAGATAAAAAGTCTTACGGTTTTCCGTAGATGACACTGTAATTTAAATTAGGCCCAAGTCTTTTGCTTGAGCAACCAGATGTACTACGTTCTCTGCCCTAAATTGAATCCTTAAACGGTTCAGGCGTTTTTCAACAGAACTTAAACTACTTGGTTTTATGGATTTAGATTTGAACATTTGGCTTATTTCTTCTTGGGATTTCCCTTTTGACAATAACTTTAGTAAGGTGATATCATAATCTTCTATTTCAAGATTATTTGTGTTATGTCTGGCCTCTCTTATCTGTGGCGACAGATAAATATTTGAAGATTTCACTAGTTTAAGAGCTTCTAACAGTTCTTTAGACCCTTTTCGGTCTTTACAGACGTAGCCATTGACGCCTAAGCGATCGATAAGGTAACGTACCTTTTGCAAATGGTCGTTCATGGAATAGACTATAATCTTGATAGTATCATCGTGCGGTCTGATGGCTTCTATGAGATCCTCTCCCGACTCTAACTTTGTCGTCCGATGGTCTTTTTTGAAGGATAAATCGGTAATAATTAAATCGTAAGGCGCCTCATCCAATTTGGCCCTTTTATATTTTAGGTAAGCTTCATCACAATATTGTGCAGCGTCAACAGCATTTACCCCTAGCACGTCCAATATCTTACCAATACTGTGCAGGATAGCATCATGATCATCAACAACTAAAACACGATTATACATAGAATTGTACTTTAAATCCCTTCTCAGGTCTTGATTCAAAGTTAAAACGTCCGCCAATAGCAGAAATACGGTTTTCCGCATTTTGAAGTCCTCTGCCCTTTTTTCCAGACCCACCTACACCATTATCCGTATACTCAATTGAAAGCTTGCCTTTGTTTTGATTAAAACTCAATATAACTAAGCTAGCCTCGCTATGCTTTTTCATATTTACCAGCAATTCCTGAAGTACCTTGTAAATGGCGTTAAGCTTGTATCCAGGAACCTTATGCCAATTAATGTTTGACAATCCTTTGACCAATATATTGGTATCTTCGTCCTTAAAATAGCCTATTAAATCGCGTAGCATACCATCAAAGGCCTTTGGATCATCAATCTGGGCGTATTCCTTGGAAATATCTCGTGTCTTTTTGTACAAGCTGTCTAAATCATCCAAGATCGACCCATCTTTTTCTCCATTTTGCTCTAGCCGTGTCATAACTTGAAACACACTATTAGCTACTTCATCGTGGATTTGTTTGGAAATTTTAGATTCGGTTTTCAATATGTGTTGTAGTTTGTCCTTATTATGCTTAATGCGCAAAAAGATGAACAGAGCAATAGCCGACACTACAACAATTATCATTACCAAAATCATACGCTCATTGTCTCTTTGGCTTTGCAATAGTGCTTTGTCTTTCTTAGCAACGTCATAGCGTATCAAGGCAAACTTATTTTCATTATCGCGTTCTGCTTTAATCAGACTATCGTTGAGCTTTTTGTACCAAACTGCATAGGAATCTTTACTTAAACCGGTTAGAATCCCTAAGGCATAATTTATATAGGTAGGCGATTTTAATTCTCGCGCTATTTCCAAAGCACTTTTGGCATATGTTTTAGAGAGGGTGCTATCTCCTCTTTTGTAATAATACTCGGCGAGGTTGGTATAGCTGATATATATCTTGGATGAATCGCCTTGCTTTTTGCGGATGTCAAGGGCTTGCTGCATGAAGGGTAAACCATTTTCTTGCAGTTCATTTTTAAGCACACCATAGTTATCGTAAATGAGAGCCCTAGTTAAGTTATCTTCTACTCTACTGGTTAATCCAAATGCCGTGGCCAAACTCTTTTTTGCTAGCAAGGTGTCCCCATATCGTTTATAAACATTAGAAATATTATTGTAAATTATGGCACTGTCGGAGGTGGTTTGGGCAAAACCCAAGGCGACCTTATAAAGTTCTAGGGCTTTCTCTTCATTTTGCTGTTCTTCGTAAATAATACCTAATAGATTGTAAAAACTCTTACGAACGGCCATTACATATTCGGATTGAGGCAATTTATCGATAAGCTTCAGCGCATTAACCGCCTTAAGTTCTGATTCCTCATAGCGTCCTCGCTTGTAAGCAATGCTAGAGAGGTAATAGAGATAGTTTATGGCGTGCTCATTTTGGTTTTTTCTTATGGCCTCCTTGTATTTGCCATCAAAGTAAACATACGACACCTCTAAATCGCTAGCATTCTGCGGCTGCATCACAAGATTTGAGTAAAACGATAAGCTATCCGTTGATTTCTGGGCATAGGATATGGTGGCACTCAAATAAAAAACCACTGAAAAAGCAAGACACTGGAGAATTAATTTTTCTTTCAAATTCATCGCCCTAAAATAACAACTATTTTTGAGTTGCCTCATCACGTCATTAGCAGAAAAAACACCTCTGGTTACTTGCTGTTCCATATTTTCCATAACTCTGGATAAACAGGGTGATTTTCAATAGGCTCCTTAAAATTTGATTGGGTCTGACTTCAATTTCGAAACGTATATTTTTAGAAATAATAGTTGGAAAGGCACAGAATACTGAAACGAATTCTTTTTGGAAGACCTTTTATAAGCATCAATTCAGAACATCTTTGGATTCCGAAATCACTTTTAGTCGCATATAATGAATCGTTTAGATTTTACAAATAGATATGAATTCTATTAAATTTTAGCACTTCATTATTTACCGCCTTTAGTAATTTTCATTTACAATATTTACTATTTTAGTTCATGCTTTGCGGTTTATACCTACAGAGTGATGAAGAAAAACACATCAGCGTGAAAAATATAACAATTGCATTTTTTTTAATAGTGGCAAACATTTGCATTTTACAGGCCCAAGAACATGAGCATCATAACGAAAAGGAGCATGATGGCCGTGGTTTCAGGATAGTTGGCGTCATTGGCCATACTCTGGTAAATAACGAAGGATTAGACAATGTTTTTGTGCCATCTTGGGGATTGGACTTTGAATATTGGTTTAATGAACGCTGGGGAATTGGATTGCACAATGATGTTGAAATCGAAACTTTTGTAATTAGAAATGCTGAAAATGACGAAATAGAACGTGTTAATCCTCTTGTTTTAACTCTAGATGCCTTGTACCAATTTGGTAATGGGTTTGTAATTACCCTAGGCCCAGGTGTTGAATTGGAAAAAGAAGAATCGTTTTATTTATTTCGATTTGGTATCGAATATGAAAAAGACATAAGTAAATCCTTCTATCTACTACCAAACTTGTTTCTAGACCAGAGATTTGATGGCTATAATACTTGGAATATTGGACTAGGCATTGGTATGCGTTTATAGTTAAATTCAACCATCGCGATTTTTAGTTTATCCCATGTCATTACTTCCGTTTACAAAGTACATATTTAATTTCCCCCTATTCTTTACACTGATTTCACCACGTGGTTCGCAATCAAATTCATCCTTAATTTTTAAAAAGGTGTTTTCTGAGATATTAATTCGTCCGGATTCAGACATTGATTCCATACGTGATGCCACATTAACAGTATCGCCCCAAATATCGTAGGCAAACTTCTTGGTTCCTACTACACCAGCTACCACTGGTCCAGTGTGTATTCCTATCCTTATATCAAATGTTAAATCTGTTTCTGTGTCCTTTTTTGTTTGTGCTACAAACTCCGAAATTTCTAAGGCAGCTGCCACCATTCGCTGTGGATGGTTTTCTTTATCATCGTGAATACCACCAACGCACATGTAGGCATCTCCTATGGTTTTAATCCTTTCCAATCCATGCTTGTCTAAAATCTCATCAAACTTTGAAAAATAATAGCTTACGGTTTTTACCAATTCCTCGGGAGTTAATTTCTCAGAGTAACTAGTAAAGCCTTTAAAATCGCTTTATGCAATCTTTTAAAGAATTAAAAGTTTATGGGTCCCATTAATTTAGAGTATCTTAAAGCTTGGATAGAATTGTACCGAATAAAAGGAAATGTTATGTGTCTTTTTATTTACCCTTTTATGATTAAAAAAAATTCAATTCTAAATCGACAGACCAAATAATCAACTTTTATAACTATAGATTAAAATACTAACATTATGACATTTAATGACAAAACCGTTCTTATCACAGGTGGCTCAAGAGGTATTGGGAAGGCAACCGCATTAGCCTTTGCCAAAGCCGGTGCAAAGGTGGGCATAAACTACAGAACAAATACCGACAAGGCCCAAGAAACACTAAATGCATTGGAAGGCAAAGGCCATCAGTTATTTCAATATGACATTGCAAATAAAAAGGCGCAGCAAGAACTTATTGAAGACTTTTTAAAAATCTATGGCCATATTGATATCCTCGTGAATAATGCAGGAATTTCGATTCCTCATGACATTGACGAGGTCGAATTCGAAGAATGGTCCGATGCTTGGGAACAAACCATTACCACCAATTTGTTTGCTGCAGCCAACCTTAGTTATCTAGCGGCTAAAGCTATGATAACAAATGGTGGCGGAAATATAGTTAACATTTCTTCTCGCGGAGCGTTCAGAGGCGAACCCACCAAACCTGCTTACGGAGCGAGTAAGGCAGCGTTGAATGCCTTGAGCCAATCCTTGGCGAAACGTCTGGCATCCTATAACATTTATGTAGGAGCAGTTGCTCCAGGTTTTACAAAAACAGATATGGGAGCAAAAACCCTGACTGCTAGCGAGCGTGAAAATCTGCTTCGTGAGTCACCATTTAAACGCATGGCAAAACCAGCTGAAGTTGCCCATGCCGTTCTATTCTTAGCCTCTGACGAAGCCAGTTATTCCTCGGGTGCTATTATCGATGTTAACGGAGCAAGCTATTTGAGAAGTTAATATCACTAGATTGTATCGCTTGGATTTTTCAACCTATCAAAATCATAACCTAAGCCGTCGAAAATTTCAATGGTAAGTTTAAACCATTTACAAAATCATCACTTTCCCTACTTTTGTGACCTATGATTTTAAGTTTACTTAAAAAACCTTACCCTTTTATTTTCAGCACAAACAGTGTGTTGGTGCCATCTGTTGTAACGTTTATTTTAATCTTAGTTCTAAAGCCACTTGGATTTTCAGAAATTGAATTGCTAGAACGCTTTGTCATTGCCTTGGTGATTTCAGCAATAATAGGTTTCTCCATAATTCTAGGTGTGAGATTGATTAAAAAATTTGCGCCAAGTTATATGAATGAAGACCAATGGACGGTAGGTAAGGAAATTTCACTTTTTCTGTTTGTATTGTTAATTATTACAATTTCGATAACATTGGTTTTATTAACAATGAATCTTATCCAAAATGGAGCTGTTCTAACTACAAGCAAAGCCCTCAAGCTATTTTTGAATACCGCTTATATCACTTTTGGGCTGAGTATACTTCCGGTGCTAGTGATCATTTTGTTGGAACAGTATAACCATCAAAAAAAGCAATATCAAAAAGCCCAACGACTGTCCGCTTTACTTCAAAATCAACTCAAAACCATAGCACCTAAAGGCAACAAAAAAGACAAACTGATATTTTCATCAGACAAAAAAGACATAGCGCTTCAAATCGATGCTTCTGATGTGATTTTTATTCAATCTGATGGAAACTATGTAGAAATTAATTACATCAATCAGGATAAACTTCAGAAAAAACTTATACGAAACAGAATCAAAGCTATAGAGGAACAATTACCTCAAGATAACTTTTTCAGATGCCATAAGCGTTATATTGTAAATACCAAATGCATCACCAAAGTAAATGGCAATGCCAGAGGCTTGTATCTAGACCTTGAAAACAGCCAAGCAGTGATCCCTGTTTCCAGGTCCAAGGTAAAGGCTTTTTATGCTATTTTTAAAAAGTAACCTTCCCAAACATCACTCATACGTGCCTTTCTTCACAAGATCCGATAAATAGGCCTTCTGCAGAAACGCTCTTATTAATTTTGCACGCAAAATCAAAGGTTGCCAACAAAATAAGATTCCGTAGAACCATGTCTTTCAAATTAACTTTTGCAAATGGCCATACTTCAACTGCAAATAATCAAATATGAATAAAATACTTAAAGACGGATTTAAAGCAAGAGGTATTAAGGGTTCCAGATTTGAAACCTTAACAGATATTATTTTTGGTTTTTCCATCACACTGTTGGTCATTTCATCCGAAGTTCCTAAAACGTATGTAGAGCTGCAGGCTTCTATGTATAGTTTTATAGGTTTTATTTTCTGTGCCATATTGTTGTTTAGCATCTGGAACGACCATAAAACCTTCTTCTTACGCTATGGATTGGAAGACAAAAAAACCAACCTGCTAAATTTTACATTGGTATTCGTCATGCTCTATTACATCTATCCCATGAAATATTTGTTTTCCTACTTGGGTACAGTTTTATATGTAAAAATTAAACAAGCCTTAGGTGATAACTCTGAAGGTTTGCAACTGGCAATTTCAAAGCTGGTAGAAGCGGATTTAGAAAAAGAACAATGGGCCGATATTATGCTGCGCTTCAGCTTAGGACTTTTTGCTATTTATCTCATCTTTTTATTCCTATATATCAACGCTAAGAAAAAGAGAAATGACCTTGGTCTCAATAAATTGGAAATGTATAAAACACAATCTTCCATTCAAGAATTTTTGATACTCGTATGTGTCACCTCGTTGTCCATTTTAATCGTATTAATTTTTGGACATAAAGGATTTCTGTATGCCAGTTTGAATTATTTACTGATTCCTATCTTGCTTAAAGTGCACGACCACTTCAGGTCTAAATCATTTGATTCATGAAAAGAATATTCATTTTTTGCCTATGCACCATTGGCCTCTCTTCTTGCAATTACGTTAAAAACGTTAATCTACTAACATCAGGGGATTTAGACAGGGAAAATTTTACCGATAGTATTTCTTTTGAAATGAAAAAAGACTTGGTGATTGTAAAGGCCCAAATTAATGGAAAAGACAACATGTTAGATTTTATTTTCGATACAGGTGCTTTCAATTCTAAAATCAATCATACACTGACAGAGGCCTATAATCTGGAAACCAAAGCCATAAAAGAAAACGAAGACAGCAATGGCAACGTCAAAATCATTGAAGTAACGCAGCTAGAGAAAGTTCAGTTAGGGCATACCGTATTTTCAAAAATCGGTGCCGGAAAAGTCAAATATGCTGAAGAATCACCTTCGCCTTGCATTGCCGAACACGGCATCATAGGCGCAAACCTGATTAAACTGGCCAACTGGAAAATAGATTATGAAAAGCAAATGATTTACTTTTCGGATAAACCTTTTAGCGTTGATAATCCATCTAAGGCTATAGTTCTAGATTATGATGCTCCAACCTTATCAGCCACGCCTAAAGTAAATGTCAAAATAGCCGGAAGAACCGTTGAAAATCTGCTTATAGACACCGGCTCCAACGGTGGGTTTAGGTTGCCGAGTGCTTTGCAAAACGCATTTACATCTACAGAAACGCAAACCTATTATGACCGCAGTGTGAGCGGGATTTATGGATTTAGTACCGATACTTTAGTTATTAAAACCTTGCCTTTGGATGATTTTAAAACCACGTTCCCGATTCAGTTTTCAGCATTGGGCAAAGGATTGATTGGTAATGAATATTTAAAATATTTCAAGCTCTACATCGATACAGATGATGATGTCATCACTCTAGAACCACAAAGAACGATTGAAACACCAAAGGAACGACCCATTTCGTTTATACCAACTTCAGACAATCGATGGCAAATCAATCGTGTGTCTGCCAATGCGAAGCATGGTTTAAAACTTGGCGATACCCTTTTGAAGATAAACAATTCAACCCCAAAGGATTTATATAAAGATTACTGCGATTATGTGATGAACAGTCATGAGATTTATGAAAGTGCGTATTTAGAGCTTGTGACTGTGGAGAAAGATACTGTGATTGTTCAAGGGTCCATCAAATAAATGTCAGACTGAATTTAAAAAGCACTACTGAATAGGATAATTACCGGAAGCCCAGAGCTATCAAATAAAATAGAATCTGAGTTTTATGCAGCAATTACTCATTTTAAACTTTCATTCCTAAGGAAACAAAAAAGCCACTCCCTTATGGAAATGGCTTTCTGTGATCGCGACAGGAATCAAACTTAATTTACAACCCCTTTACTTTCAATATTTTACATCTCCCCTTTAATCGTGGTGAAGCAATGGTGAAACAACTTTTTTACGTTGTCCAAAATTAAAAATTTTTGGAAATAAAAATAGGAATTATCATTATTTCTAATGATCAAAAACACTGGTGTATACAATCAAAAAATAAATATAAACAACTTGTAAATGCTAAATTTAGTAATTGTTAAATTTAATTTTTTAAATTACAAAGCCTAAGGTTGAAACAAATGAAAAAAATTACCTCAATACTGCTACTACTATTACTATGCTCTTGTAAAGTACACCAGAGATCCAACATTCAATCTAATGAGGAATTTGTTATAGAAATGAAAAGAGCCGACACAAGAGGTGGATTGATTGAAACTGTTCTTCAAGGTGTGTTTTTTGGTGCCTCTTACTTGGCTGATAAAACATCAGAGTCTTTGGTGAGTAGATATTCTCAGTCACTTTCTCTAAATAATTACTACAATACGGACTTAGGAAGTGTAGAAAAAACCTATAAAGAAATACACATAAAGAAATATTCCAAACCAAATAACCCTCAGGAAAAAGAACAGATAACATCCATAGTCAAGGATGAGTTCAACGCGATGCCAAAATCTAGAGGTAATACAGCTTCTTTAAGTGTGGATGATATTATAAGAATAGAACAAGATGATCTGTTGAATTTCTTTGCTGTCATAGAATTAATTAGTGATCCTCAAAACCCTGGTATTACCAGATTGAGTTTTAATGAGCTTAGGGTTTTCTTTTCTAAAACTAAAGTTTACACGGATGAGGATTTAAATGCTAAAATTTCAATTTCAATTGAGGGTCAATGGCGAGGAAATGATGGTACACCGTTAAGCGCCACTTTAATTGAGCAAGAGTACGATTTTAAAAACCTGAAATATGGACCAGATAATTTAATTGATAAGCCCATATTATCGCCTTGGTATTATGACATCCCAATTACAACACAATTGGATGATAACGACAATTTTGGTGTGGTTAAAATAAATGTGAGGCTAGAGGAGTATGAAGGTAATAAGAGTAAGTATATCAATAAATTACCAAGTATGCTTAGCGATAATAAAGATGCTATAATTTCTGATGGGGCTTCTGCTATTGAAAAAATATCAAACTAGTTGAAGAAAATTTTCCATAATAAATTGTTGTATAGAGATGCATTGCTATGTACCGTAATGACATTTGTTGTAGCGGGCTTACTTTATTTTGCATTTGTGAACCTTTCAATTTTAGATCCTTTTGAAAAAGCGTTCAAGGATTTTAAGTTTACAGATATCTTTTACTCTAAAAGGTTTAATAAAGAACAACGTAATGATAAGATCATTATCGTAAACATTAAGCATTCAGATCGTTTTCAAATTGCTGAGGCCATAAATACTATAGCGGAACAAAACCCAAAAGTAATAGGTCTGGATATCATTTTTAAAGAGCGTAAACAAGGGTTTATAGATTCTATTTTAAAGAATACTTTACAACGACATAAAAATATAGTTACGGCTTATTTTAATGAGAATGGTTCTGTTATTAATAACCATGATTATTTCAAACTTAAAGCCGAAAAAAAAGGATTTATCAATTTAAACCTACAAGGTCAAAACACGGTAATCAGAGAATTTATTGGCGTAAAAGGAGATGACGAAAAAGAATATTCGTTTGCAACTAAAATTGCTTTAGAAGCAGATTTGATTACTGAAGAATATGCCTTAAATGAACTTAAAAAAGCAATTCCTATTAATTATATTGGCAATAAGGATGTGTTTCTAAATTTTGAAATAGAAGAGGTTCTCAATTCAGACAAAATTCCTGCTTTTAAAGATGCTGTTGTACTTCTTGGCTATCTAAGTGATGGTAACGAAGCATACGATATTGAGGATAAACATTTTACCCCATTAAATGCGGAATGGGTTGGGAGGGCAACTCCAGATACTTACGGAGTAGTCATCCATGCCAATATTCTAAACATGCTTTCACAAAAAAGTTTAATGTACAGAATATCCGTTTTTTCCACATATCTTTTGGCGTTTGTACTTTGCTTCTTTTCAGTATTTTTTGGAATGAAAATTTATAAACGCAATAGTTTTGTTTTTGATATTACTGAAAAGCTAGTGCAGCTGATCATATCGGTAGTGTTTTTATATTTGGCTTTAGTATTGTTGCAGGTTAACATCTATATCAATGTGGTGCCAATAATTCTGCTGTGCTTGTTGGGATTAGAGATGATAGATTACTATGAACACTTGGTTATACAACTTAATAAAAAGTACGGATGGGAAAGTCATTTACTGTAATTTTAATAAGCTTGTTTGCACTAGTTACCAATGCGCAGGATAGCCTATGTGTTTTTAAAATTAAAGGAGTAGCCTTATTAAAATTCGACAAAGCCAAAAAGCCAATAAAGAAAGGGGATATTTTGAACGAAAAGAACACGGTGTATCTTTCCTCAACTACTAATTTAACGCTAATTAATTCCGAAGGGAAAGTCTTTAATCTTGAAAGTACAGGGGCGTATAATTATAGCTCTATTCTAAAAAATGAATTTGTAGAGAACCAAAAAGGCTTAACCTCTAGGTACTTCAAAATGATTTGGAAAGAACTTACAAATAAAGATGCTGGTAAAACCATAATTGGAGGCGTGTATAGAGGGGATGTGCTTATGAAATTTCCATTAGATAGTGCCAGAATTGCAAGTTCAAAGATTAAGTTAACCTGGACAACAGATGAAAACATTTCTCAGTATTATGTCTTTATAAGGAATAGTAGCTCTGACGAGGTACATAAATTTGCCACTAACGGCAATGAACTTACGCTATATAAGGATAATCCTGTCTTTTCCGGTTCAAAATCATTCGAATGGGCAGTGTCTACTAAAGAATTTCCAAATCTTAAGAATATTCCTTTTTATTCTTTTACCTTAATCAATAGGTCAGAATATGAAAGTCTTAAGTCTCGATTTGATGATTTGATTTCAGATTTAGAGGCTATTGGTCTATCAAGTTTGGAAATTGAAGAGACACTATGTAATACTTACGGTATTTGTAAATAATTTTAAGATTTTGAGGTAAAATTTTAGTACCACAAATCCCAATTGAGATATTTGTTTGTTTCCCTGCTAGTAGGCTTTTGTGCACCATTTGTAATTTCCGGTACAGTTTTAAGTACATAACTTTTTAATTCATTTACAGTGATAATACCGTTTGTATTAAGATCTGCTTCATAATCTAAAAGCCCCAATTTAATAGCATACGTAAAAGAACCATTTTGCCACCGTGATGATTCTAATGCGACACTGTTACCAGAAGCAGCAGTAATAGTCTCTAAACCTGTTGAGGAACTAAAACTGGAATATACATTTTGCATAAGTTCGAAGGCAGACGTGGTGGTTGTACTGTTTTTTGGTTTCGTTGATGAACCTATAGCCCCTTTAGTTTTAAACGATTGTTTCTTTAAGACGGTCGAGTTGTTTTTTGTTACCTCAGTTTCTTCTGCGATATCATTGTCTGAATCGTCTACAAGCCCAGAATAGCAAGCATCAATAAAAAGTAGCTTTTTTTGTGTATTGAGATTAGATAATAATTGTTGAAGCTGGTTTAGTCCCATTCCACGTGCACTTGGATTTTCAAAGTCAATATCATGTGTTGCAAAATAGAAGTCGTTATTACTATCTAATAGTCCGTGTCCTGAAAGAAAAACAATGATTTTATCATTCAGGTTAGTTTTCATATTTTGGAATACTCGCTCTATATTTTCCTTAGTAACATTAGAATCGTATAGCTCAAATGTCTTCACAGCGTCATAAGCATCAGATTGTTTTTTAAAAGCATTAATTAAATCTTGTCCATCTTTGACCGCATATTTAAGATTATAAATGGAATCCTGATACTTTGATACACTAATGGTACATATTATTAAGTTATTATTGGCTTCTTTCAATCTTGAGGACACCTTGATTTCTTTACCAAGAGTTGAATTATTAGCAAATATTTGAATATGATTTTCTCCGTAAGATAGCGGTAGATCGTTTAAACTATTATCTTTTTCATTCAAGCTTTTTACAGTACGTCCATTTATTAGTTTGGTAATACTAGCAACCGTATTTCCATTTTTTAGTTTTATGTCAACTTTATTGTTATCTACTACTAAGTTTTGTTGAGGATAGTCTATATTCAATAATTCATTGCTGCTATTAATTTGAACATTGTCTTTTATATCAAAAAAATTTCGTCTTAACTCGGAAGCCTTTTTGTATAATTTCAGATCGCTTGGAGTGGTTTTTCCAATTGATTTTAAGACTTTATCAGGTCTGTTTTTTTCAATGTCTAATAATTTATCATAAAAAAGCTCACCTTTAATTTCCCTTAGATAGGAGACTTTATTAGCATCAGAAGATGTATAAAATCCCTCTTTATTAACGGTGATAACTTCACTATTATAGTCTTGATACATACTAGCAAGTAAACTCGCATTGTAAGGATTTCGTAATTGTACTTCACCATTTGAAAGTACTACAATCAAATAATCTTTAGAATTGGTTAGTGTCACTCTCGTTGGTCTCGAATTTAGAGGAATAAAATCACTCCATTTTGTAGTTTTAGGATCGAATGCCGATAGACCAAACATTTTTTGATTTTTGGAAAATACTGTAGACCATATAAGGGAATCATTAGTTTTGGTTAACAGTGTAACTCGCGAAAAACGCTCTGGGATAAGGATGGTGTCGTTAGATATTTTATTTTTTAGATCATACTTAATGAGCGCGTCTAATTCTGACTTTAATATATGATCATTTCCAATGTTTACAACTCCAGATTCTGGTCTAAACAAGTACAAATTTTTAGAACTTATATCTTTTTGCTGTAATTTGTTAGATCCCTTCTCCCAGATATAATAAACATCCGACGACGAGAAAGTAATACTGTTATTGGCATCTATGAAATTTTGGTTGTAGTAGAGTTCGGGCTCATTGACTAAGATTTTATTCTTTTCTAAATCAACGATGATTAGACCAGGATTATAACGGTCACCAGGTTTGGTAAAAAATAAGTACTTGTTTGAAGCAAGGTAAATGGGTTGATGATACTTCGATATTCCAATTTTTGAAATATCCAGACTATCCGTTTTTACTTTTTGGTTGTTAAAAAGGTATCTGGTTTTAATTAAATAATTAGGTGTGTCTTCATTATAACCGTTGTCTGTTATATGAAAGTTTAGAGCATATTTCTTAAAAACTTTCGTATAGCTACTACGATTAAATTTCTTTTCTACTTGTAAGTTTGAAAGGTTAATTATTGAAGCGTTTAAACTTAAATAATTACCACTATCTGATATCTGATCTACCGGTTGATTATATTCCGTTATCGTTTTAATATCGGTAAATTCATTCACAGATATCGCAAAGAGTTGATTGTCTTCTAACCAAGCTAATAATTTATCGCCTTTAGCATTTAATGATAAGTTGCTAATCTGTGAGTAATAATCATCATCATTATTAATCGTAAATCCACCAACGGTAATATCTTTATTGTAGTCATAGCAAACGATGCTATTGTTTGAATATTTTTTGATGTAAAAAATCCATGGTTCAGTTGGGTGAAAACATACTATTTCACCAAAGTTATCATCAACAATGGTGAATCTCTTAGGATTAGCAATGTTTATGATACGTTCTTCATAGCCATCACTGTTTGTTAATATTCGTTTTTTGCCATCATAACCCAGAATTTCTAAATTATCTGATTTGTATTCATAAAAGGGAATATTGGAATCATCTGATATCCTATAAAATTTTAACGTGTCCTCTTCAGGATAATTGTCATTGTAAACAGCAATGATTCCAGAGGATTTATCATAATACACTTTAATACTTCTCAGGTCATTATACTGGTTGTATAAGGTTTTTAAGGTGTCTTTTGTTTTGTAATTAACCAAATGTAAGTTTTTGGAACTATCATATAAAAACATTGAATGGTCATTCTCATTTATTTTAAGAATGTTTCGATTTTCGAAGGATTCTTCTAATTCAAACTTACCATCATTAAACTTGTAGACGTCAAATGTGGATGGATCCTGGTATTCTGTCTCATCAAAAAACGTAACGGGCACTTTTGTACTATCTAGATCAAAGCCGTAAATAAGATTGTTTTTAACACCTTGTATGGCCGAAGTTTTTTTATGTGGTAGTGTTTCTGTTATAGTATTGGTCTCAACGTTCCAAATGTATTTTTCATAATCGGTGTAAGATTTATTTGAATTATAATTAAAGTACTGAATCAAGACATTTTTGTTATCCAAAAATTCAGAGTTTATAATCCTTTTTGAAGAATTTTTACCCAACCAACGCTTGGTAGAAGCTATAAGATTAAGTTTTAGAGGCTCAATTAAGTAAGTGTTTTTACCGTAATTAATCAGTAATTTCTTGTGTTTTTGTAAATATTCAACATGATTTACAACACCATAACGACCAGCTTCAAAATAATTTTGAAATTCTTTTTTATTGGTATCATAGTAGCGAATATCATCCGTTCCGCCCATCCAAAGTCCATTGTCCTGCCATGTAAGCTCGCCACCATATGGAACTTTATCTAATTTTTTTCCATTTGTAATATCGAAAATGTAAGTAATAGTATCATAATTCTCGTCTAAGGAAATAGCGATCTTTCTTTTATCAGTACTGATAGCAATACTTTCTATATCAGACTTGTTCTTGATGAAAGACTTTTCAATCTTACCTTCTATGAGATTATATAAAACTACCGATGTTTTATCAGAAAATTTACCAATTTGTAATACTGCATTTTGTTTGTCTATCTGCTTTATTAACCCTATGCCTATAAATTCATTGTAGTCATTCTTGGGCATATTATCTAAGGCGGTAATAATTTTACTGTTTAGGTCTATTTTAAAAAGAGAAGACTGAAACCCACTCCTTGGAAAACCCATTCCTACGTATAAGGTGTTATCAGTAAACAATAAAACTCCACCTCCTATAGTTTCAGACTTATTGGGAGAAAAGTATTTTGAAGTTTCAGAATCTGAATTATAAACTATAGGCCCATAATCACCAGGTTGAAATTGATATTCTAATTTGTTTGTTTCTGTATTCCAAACAAAAATATTGCCTTGACCGTCTATGGCTGCTATTTGCTTATTATTTGGATTAAAAGCGATGTCATCAATTCTATTGCCATATGTTTGATACTTGGACTTTACTTTTCTGAGATTAATATCCCATAAAATGACTTGCCCATCATTAGATCCACCTGTTGCTAGCGACAATTCATCATGACTAACTTTAAAAGTACTAATCCAACCAGAATGGCCAAACTGTAAGACTTTATCTTGAGAATAGGAGAAAAGGTTAAAGGACAGTAAAACAAATGCTAGAAAAGACTTCATAGACTGAATTAGGAAAGCTTAGTTTAAAATATACTTTATTAAGGTGTTTGTGCTATACAATTCCTTTAGTTTATTGGACCTAAAAAGTGTTTGATCTACTTTTCTTCTCATAGCCTCACCTTCAGAAAAATTGCCTTTAAATTTCAAATAGACCGAAGCCAATAAGTAATCTGTGGTCTTATCAATCTTAGTTAGGTAATTATAGTAATAATCAGCGTTTTCCGAGTTGTTGAGGTCGATACTTGCTTTTGTTAAAACGCGCAATAAATCTGCATTAAGTGATTTAGAATTGGTTTTACTAATATTTGGTAAAGCTACCTTAAGCGCTTCCTCAGGATTATTTATTAGATATAAATGGTTGGCATATACTAAGGCAGTGTTTCCATTGTTTTCAATATTGTATGCTAGTTTATAAAGCTTGGTTACGTCTTCCGGAGTACCAAATTTGCTTTTATCCCTAGCCTTTGTATGTAAGTAGTCAATAATTTCGTTAGTTGTATTGCTATCAGCCGAATTTTGAGACGCACTTATTAAATTAGACGCTGCTTTTTCTGTCTCATTAGTTTCAATTTGGCTGAATCCTAAACTTTTATTTCCTTTTACAAATGTTGCATCAATTGAAACAGCTTTTTCAAAAGCTTTTATAGCATTATCAAAATCTTTGGTTTCAAAATAGGTTTGTCCTAAAAGATGATAAAAATCTGGAATATCTTCATTTTTAGAAATGGCTTTGCTAAGTAGAACAATTGATTTCTCATGTTGATTTTCAGAATTATAAAGCGAAATTAAAGCTTCATAGGCAGGAATGAAATATGGATTTTTGTCTAGTGCTTTAAGATAAAGTACTTCCGATTTTTCAGTATCATTCAATTGATCTTTAGCGTAATTGGCATAGTAAAAATAAGGTTCTGGACTATTTGAGTTTGCCTTAATTGCCGCTTCAAAAGATGTTTTAGCATCTAAAGGTTTTCGCATTGTAGCTAATAACCAACCTCTACCTGCATAAGCTTTTGCATTGTAAGGGTCTAAACCTATGGACTTTCTGTAAAGTGAATCCGCAAGGCGTAATTGGGAAAGCTTAGATTTCTTCAACCTTAAGAAATCTGCATACTCAGAATACACTACTGAATTTTCTGGCTCATAATCAATGGCATTTAGCAATAACAGTTCTGCTTTGTCATCAGGTATTTGGTTGTCTTTAATGTAATTTAAAAGCCCATACCCAAACACAGAATTGATGGAATCTGTTTTTACGGCTTTATTGTACCACTCTATAGAAGCTTTAGTGTTTCCTTTTAATTTTTGAATACGACTTAAGCTTTGTAAGGCTACTGAATTATTCGGGTTAGTTTCCAGCACTTTTTTGTAGAAAGACTCTGCAACGGCGAGCTTTCCTTGCTTTTCATTAATTTCACCTAGTTTTAAATTCGCGTTTACTCCTTTTTCGCCTAGAGCTTGATTTAAAGTGTTTTTAGCGTCTTCAAACTGATATTGGTCCATAAAATTATCACTGATACTAGTAACTGGTTTCTCCCAACTTGCAATTAAACTTTTTGCCTTGTTGTAATGGTAAAATGCGCTGTCGTAGACCTTAAGCTCATTATAAACCTCGCCTAATGCATTGTGAATGTAAGCAGCTCTAGGTTCGAGTTTTATGGCTTGCTGAAGTTGACGTTTGGCTCTGGGAAATTTTGAATAATTATTAGTGCGGACAATAGCATAAGCTTCTAAAAGTAATTGTGAGGCTTTAATACGGTCTTTTAAAAAACCATCTTCACCCATTAGTTCCAAGCAAATTTCAAGATGCTTTGATTGCCTTGAAAATTCTCTACTATAGGGTAAAGTCTTGGTCCCGTCTATATATAAATTGATCAAAGCCTGCGCTTCACTTGATAATAATTTCAGTAAAGTGCTTTTCATTTTATTGGTAACCGCATCTGGTATTGAAGCGTCATTGATCGAGGCTTTGTAAACTTCATAAGCACTGGAACTTTTACCGTAGTAAGATTTCCGTTCTATGGCATCCTTGAATTTCTTTATTGTTGCACCAGCAGTTTTGTCTTTTAAATCAGTTTCTGTAATACCTCTAGCCGCTAGCTTTTTAGTGTTTTCTATAGATTTACTAAGGGTTTCAAAAGCGATGAGGTTATCGTTTGGCTTTACATTTTTTAATACAGCTCTGTCATTTTTGGTTCTAACAACAGGTGTTTGGGCTTTATTGTGCTTTTTTGAAACAGCAGTATTTACATTGTCATAGAGATAATCATCTATTTCACGAAAAACAATGGATTGGTCTGCATTGCTATCTGCGTTTCCTGCTAATCCTTTTACGAGATAATAAGTAAAATAACCATGTTTTAAATCGCTACTTTCGTAGGACAGTTCATTAGAACCGCAACTTAGAAATTTAGAGGAATTCTCGAACATGGCTTGTATGGTTCCCATATTTTTTTGGGTACCATCTTCAAATACAAAACCAGATCTGCACGCATCTAATACGAGATACACCTTTACACCTTTGGTAGAAAGATTGTTAATTACGGTGTTTAGTAAGTTGAGGGTAAGTACACCACCAGAGTAATATTCTTGGTGTGCATTGGCATCAGAAGCTAATAAGAAACCTTCCTTTTGCCCAAAATCATCTACAACGTCACCGTGACCAGCAAAATAGAGGTAGAGGACATCATCTTTTTGTGAGGCATTAAATAGATTTTTTAGCTCTTGCACAATGTTTAGTGCAACAGCATCTTCGTTAATAAGAAGCTTAATGTTATCATCTTTTAGACCTTCAACTTCACTTAGATAGTTTTTAAAAAGTGCGGCATCATTATCTGCATAATTTAGTTTTAAGGCTTCTTCTTTATAATCGGAAACACCAACAATAATAGCTCTTTTAGTTCCTTCTATTTGGATGTTAGTTGCTTTTGGTTTTGAGCCACGTTCACCATTATCTTGCCCGTGTATGATACCAGTGAATATTAAGAAAATATAAAAAATAAGATGTTTCATAAATTTGTTTATACTTCTACCAATTTACGATTTTTCATTTATTTAATTTTTTTACCAAACCTTCCAGTTGTTTTCAATAGTTTCGTTTCGGCTAGTTGGTTGTTGTAATCCATTGGTAATTTCTTGTACTTGTTTACCTACTAATGTTTTTAGTTCACTAACAGAGATCGTTTCTTTTTCTCTTAACTGATTGAGTATACAATAGGTAAATACACCATTTTTTAATTCTCCTCGTTCTTGTGCAAATTGTGTTCCCGCTGCTGCAGAAATTACTGTTGTTCCTGTTGCTCTATCCACGTTATTAAATAGCTCTTTCATAAGCTCGAAACTGTTCTTCATTCCCATCTTTGGTTTCTTGACTCTTACTCCAATAGACCCTTTTAAGCCATCTTTTTGTTGTTCAACTTGATGTATTGACTCAACGTCTTCTTTATCCAATTCACCACTATGGCAAGCATCTATTAGCAATAATTTCTTTCTAGATGGAATACCATCTAACAAATATTCTAGATCTTCATATGGTAAACCATTTTGTTCTGGTGTATCGAAATTTACATCATAAGTAGCTAAATAATAATCCAAATCTTTACTTAGCAATCCATGACCTGAAAAGCTAATTATTACTTTATCATCAACTGTCGTGTTTTTTAGTCGTTCTTTTAGTTTTATAATATTAGATACTGAAACATTCTGGTTAAATAAGGTATCAATCTCTAATAGGTTACCATACTTTTTTTTAAGTTGAATTGATAAGTCTTTTATGTCTTTTACCGAATAGTTTAAATCATGACCTTCTTCTTGGTATTTATCCACTCCTATACCTACAAAGTAGAGTTTTTCTTTAACTTCTTCTTCTGGTGTGTAGTTAACATAAAGTGGTTGTCTATAACTCTCAATACCATTTACATTTAATACTGAAGTTTCTATCTTGTTCTTTCCTGTTGATAATTTTACTGTAAGAGTTGTATCTACTGAATGTGTTTTTTTAGATTTTAAAGAAATTCCTTTTCGACCATAAACAGGAACTTCATTAATCCAAACATTAAAACGATCTAGTCTATATGTGCTATCTATACCTTTAATTTGAAGTTTAAGTTCTTGATTTGTTTGTTCGTAAGTAATTGCATCACGATTGTTAAAATCACTTTCTGGAACAGAAAAACCTTGTCTAAAACTTGTGGTATCTATATCTAACTTTCTAATGCGTTTTTCCCATGCTTTTTTGTATGCATTTATTAGTTCAGTGTTTCTCTCTCCTATGATATCGCCCAAAACACCTAAAACCTTATCTGGACGATTGTATTTTACATCTAATTGCTCAAAGCCAATGGTTTTAGTTTTATTTTTATAATACAGCTTTGAAGTGGCTTTTTTAGTTGCATAGTAAAAACCGTTGGGAAGTTGCCAAATATGTTCATTACCTTCAATTACATATAGTGTAATTAATTTCTCTCCAGTTTTTATATTCCAATAAGTAAGACTACCATCTTCTGAAGATGTAATAATATATTTACCATCATTAGTAAACTCAACATTTGTAATTCTACTACTCTTATTTTCTATTAGACTTTCTTGTTTTTCTTCTTTTATATTCCAGATTAAGACAGTTTTAAAATCTAATATTGCAACCAATTCTTCTTTTTTGTCTATAAAACCATTATCACCATAAAATCGCTTTAATAGTACATCTTTTTCATAAAAATTTGTTGGGTCTTTACGTTTACGATATAAATCCAATATGTTAACATCATACTGTTTTATATAATATGAACATAGAACATAGGAAGGTTCAAACAAGACATAATTTTCTTCACCTGTAACAACATTCCAAGTAGTTGTTGTTCCATCTCCAAAGCGAATCCAAACATGATCATCAGAACCATAAAAAAACTTAGAAAAATCTTCTGAATCACCATCTAAAAAGTGTGATGATCCCATTAAGATGTTACTATATAATTTTGAATGAAATCTTTTTTCTTTAGTGTTTGATTTTAAATCCCAAAAGGTTAAATATTCTGTAGTAGTAGCTAGTAATTTTTTGTCTGATTTTATTAGTTCAGTATTTACAACTGGATACTCATTCTCTAAACTTTGTTTTAATTTTCCAGTTTTTAAATCCCAGAATAAAGCATAGTTTTTAATTCCTGTAATGATGCTCTGATCATCCGTATACAATTCTAATGAAGAAACAGGATTGGTAAAGTTTCTGAATATTTTTGGCTTTCTTTTACTTTTATAGTCCCAGACTATTGAAGAGTTATCATATGAAGATGTAATTATATAATTATCATCTTCGCTAAAATTAACATCATCTACAGAATTAATATGTTCACTAAATACTCTCCAAGATAAGTCTTTATCGTCTAATTTCCATACTATTGCTGTATTATCTGAAGAAGATGAAGCTATGTAATTACTATCATTACTAAAGTTTAATGAGTAAATTGTGTTTAAGTGTGCGTCACAAACAAATTCTAATTTCTCTGACTTAAGATTCCATATCTTAAACGCTTCATTGTTACTACTTGAACAGGCTAAATACTTTCCATTTGGACTTATTCTAATAATTTTTTCATCATAATTATTATCATCAAATCCTGTTGCTAACTCATGTATTAGTTTTCCTTTTTTAGTATTAAAAACTTGAATCGTGTTGTCTAAACTTTGAAGAGCAATAAACTTACTGTCTGCACTAAAAACTGGCTTTGTATCTTTAGAGGAAGAAGTTAAAGATTGTATTAGTTTCCTTTTTTTTAGATTCCAAATTTCTGTTAGTGTATCACCAGCAACATAAACTAATTGATTATTTCTTGCAACACCAATTGACTGTATATAATCTATATTGGTTTTAATTTCCTTTTCTTTTAAGCCAGTTTCAATATTCCAAAGAGAAACAAATCCGTTATTATCTGATAAAATTAAGTGTTTTCCATCTGCAGAATATTTTATATTATGAACGTTGATGTTGTCATCCTCTAAAAGAAAATAGTTTTCTTCACTAGCGTCATCATCTTCATTTAGCTCAATCTTAATTTGTAGGATTCCTTCATTAATATTCCAAACGTTAATTAAATCTTTTCCCCATTCCCAAGTGATAATAGTAGTTCCATCTGGACTTATTTCAGAATTAAGATAGAAACTTTTATCACTTTCTCGATGAAATAATTGATACAACAATCTTTCAGATTTAAAATCCCAAATTCCAATACTACCATCTTCAGAAGTTGTAACTAATAGTTTACCATTTTGTATTAATTTGGAACTTGATACAGATGAAGAATGACCAATAGGTAATCCTAAATTAAATTTCTGTCCAAAAAGTGGTTGAAATATTGAAATAATAAAAAGAGTAAATACAAAAAGTAAGTAGCGTTTCTTCATGTTAAAAATAGGAATCTGAATATGAAAATTATTCAATCAACACAAAAGCAGCCCATTTTTCTGGGTTGTCTTTGTATGTATTTGACATTTCTAATTGTGTGTTTCTAAATGCTTCTCTTATAGGTTCTCCATTAAGCCAGTTGGTGTAAAAGATATTCATAAATTCTGCGGTTTCCACATCTGGTACTTCCCAAAGGCTCATAACTATTATATCTACTCCAGCCATTTTAAAAGCTCTTTGTAATCCGTAAACTCCTTCACTTCCATCTATGTCACCCAATCCTGTTTCGCAGGCTGAAAGCACCACCATGTCCGTATTGGATAGATCTAAGTTTGAAATTTCCAAGGCGGTTAAAACACCATCATTTTCAGAATTGGCATTTTCACTATTTTGCCATGTGACATTAGCACCCGCAAATAACAGACCAGAGCGCAACAGTGGATCATCGGCTTTTTTGTATACTATGGTTTCAGGTGAATTAAACATATCATTATCGTTATGATTTTTGTTTTCAAAAAAGAAACCATGTGTTGCGATGTGAATAATGTTTGGGCTATTTGCATTTAAGGATTTAAATGCACTTTCGGTAGCTTCTTTGTCGGTTAAAACTGAGATTGATTTTCCGTTTTTTGAAAATAATTTTTGAAGCGAATTAACTTCGTTTAAAGTTCCTGGTAAATAATTCCACGACGATCCTAAACTTCTTGTTCCTGATACAGATTTTAAACTGGAAAGTTTATAGGCAATATCACTTTTATCTGAAGTTTTTGCTGGCATTCCATCATAATCGATTCCACCTATAAAAAGTGTGTTTTCATCATTAATAGATTTCTTAAGACTCGTTATATTAAAACTATTAGTTAATTGAACTAGATTAAATTGACTAGCTAAAATTGGTTTTCCTTCGGTGTCTAAAGCCGCAAAGGGAATTTGGTTAAGTAAACCGCTAGGCGAGTAGTAGATGGTTTCTATATTTTCTAAATAGGGTTCTAAAGGTGCCCAAAGCAGTTCGTAAAGTCCTTTTGTGTTGGTAGTGTTTTTTGCTTTGGAACCTCTGGTTTGATATAGTGAATTTGGATCTTGTTTTTTGAGTGCCTTTTTAAGGTCTTCAAGTGTAACAAGTTGCACAACTTTTGGCTTGTCCCAAGTTGAATGCATTAAGTAAGCTCCGCAAGCACGTTTGCCGCTGAGATAATTACCCTCTCTCATTTCGAATTCTACAAACTCAATAGCAATAGCGTTAGGTGTTAAATTCTTTTTTATGGATAGCCAATCTTTATCGAAATTTTCGGTACCCTTCCTGTTTTCTGAAGTATTATATAGCTTAACCAGCTCTGTTTCTAGAGCATTAATTCGACTTCTCAAGTTTGCAGTCTTCTCAGCATTACTTAAGATTTTTGGGTCGGAGAGCTGATATTTTAAATTACTGTAATCATCAATTTTAGACTTTATTTCAGGATCATTGGATTTTGATAAATTTGAAATAATTTCCTTAGACGTATTTAAAAGTAAACTTTTAAGCATTAATTGATTATTGAGTCCTATACTAATTAAGTTGCTATAGTTTTCATCATCTTTAAAAATTGAAGCATTCAACCAATCATTATAAATTGAAAGTTGTTGCATAAATTTTTTCTTGTCTTCTTCATTTCTGTATGTGAAAAGATCTTTTAACTGGTTTTTAATACCTTCTGCCTGTTCTTTATATTTTTCTATAGCTTGATCGGTTTCACCTAGTTGATCTAAAGTTCTCCCATAATTAAAAAGCATGTTAGTGTATGTATCGCTATTTTTATCTACAGTCTTTTGAAAAACGGTCGATACGGATTGGTATAACCTTGATGCGTATTCATAATTACCCATTAATGTGGAAATTTTTGCTTTATCATACAACACTTTAGCATAATAAAAACTTTCAAACCCATAATTAGAGATAACATTCTCTTCAATTTTCTCTATAAGTTGTAGTGCAGTTTCGTAATCTTTATTAGCTACTAAATCTTTAATGTAATATTCAGCTATTTTTATAAACTCAGGTGATCCATAATCTAGATGCTTTTCAAAGACCTTATAGGCTTCTGTAAAATAGTTTTGAGCGTTTGTGTAATCTTCTAAATAGTAGTAAAAGGAGCCATAATTGAAAGCCGCATTGCCGTATTGTAAAGAGGTATGATCAAAATTATTTTCTACAATTTCAAAGGATTGTTTTTCACTTTTAGTAGCTTCATTAATATCACCTATAGCCAAAAGTGCGGAGGCTTTTCCATGTAAAGCAAGGGCCATGTTCTCTGATTTTTCTAAACCACTTTTAGAATAAATATCAATGGCTTTTTCGTAATTGTCTAAACTTTGTTTGAGATTTCTTTTGGTATCGTATAGCTGAGCAAGATTTAGTAGTAGAGATGTATAGGCAATACTGCCAGTATCATTGTTATTCTTAAAGATAGCTTCACTTTTAAGAAAATAGTCCTCAGCTTTAATATGTTCGCCAGTTTCAAATAAGTACGTACCAAAATTCATTAAAGCTATGGCATAATCCTGACTGTTAGGATTTAATAACTCTGTTTTAGTTTTTAAAACTTCTTCATGTAAAGATTTTGCTTCATCATATTTACTTAGTTTTTGATAGATGTAAGCTAAATTGCTTTTAAGATGAGATTTATCCAAAGCATTGTAGTGAAAGCTTAATTCAGCTAGGTCTATAGATGTCTTAATAAAAGTTTCTGCCTTTTCGAAGTCGGACTTTTGCATGTAGAGCATACCTAAATTGTTGACGACATTTAGATAGGCTTTAGAATCGGTATGTCCGTTTTCTTGAAGCGTTTTATAAACCTCTTCACTTAGTTTTAATGCAGGGTCGTAGTTAGCCGTATCAATAAGTAATCTAATATAGTTTGTTTTTTGCAATGCAAATAAAGGACTTGTAGCACCCAAAGTATTTTCTAGATGAGGAAAACTAGTTTCGTAAGCTAATTCTGCGTCTTCAATTTTATTTTGATAGTAGGCTGAAAGCCCAATATAATTTGTAGTGTAGAGATAGAATTCAGCATTTTCTATACTCTTTAACCATGGATCATTGAGTAAATCCTTAAACTTAGATTCAGATTCCGCGAAAAAACCTTGTTTGTAAAGACTTAAGGCATAATCGTAGTTTAACTTTCCAATATTGATATATGGGTCTTTTTGATAAGGCTCTAAATTAGTTTCCATCTTTTTAAAATAGATTAGAGCGTTAGCATAATCTTGTCTGTGATAATAGGTATAAGCTAAATTAAAGACTATATAAGGGTAGTGTATATGATCTGTAGATTCTAATTCCTTATGTATGCTATAGGCTTCCTCAAGATTTTCGATAAAAGCATTTGTTTCTTGAAGATTTTTGTTGATGAGAGATATTGCAAAAAGTTGTTCAGCATAAGGTATGGATATTTTACCGCTCTCTTTGGCTATACCGTTTAAGTATTGCTGCCTGAACTCTAAAGCTTTATTAAGGTCGTATTTTTCGTAACAAGATATAAGGCTGTTTAGGATTTGTTTACCGTAGTCAACATTCATGTTTTCGACACTGCTTAAAAGTTCCATGGCTTTGGTAAAGGACTCTGCTGCATTTTCAAAGTCTCCCAGACTTTGATAAGATAATCCCAAATAATCATAATTGTAGATAGGGTAGTACTGCGTTTTATCGTTGGTGTTAAAGTTTATTTGGTTTATATATTCAGCTGCTTTTTTTAACTTTTCTACAGCATCAGTGTAGTTTTGTTTAGAATATAAATCATACCCTTCATTGTAAAATTTTAGCCACGTATCATAGGTTTTGTAATCTTGGGCAAAACACAAATAAGATGGTAATAAAAACAGTATGAAGGTTAACTTTAATTTCATAAGGCTCTGTATTGAATTATTCTAAAATCACAAAGGCCTCCCATTTTTAAGGGCCAGGTTTGTATTTAGTTGAAATCCCTATTTATATAAAGAAATAATTTTTACTCTTTTCTTCTCACAATCTCATATACAAACTCTGTACTATACCCATCAATTGGTCCACTAACGGAAGAACTACTACTACCGCGAGACTGAGAATAGGTTTGTCCAATAAAGCCCTCTAATGGGTTAGATGACCCACGCGTGCTAGATTGAGCACCTCTCGAGGTTACAGTTGGTCTAAAGTTAATAGGTGAGGTTGTTGCAAAACCTTTTAAAATTAACGTCTCATAAGGATCACCAAAACTGTAAATGCAGTTTTTAAAGGTCATGGTTTTACCAGGTGCAATGAGGCGTTCGTTGTCATTTAACGTACAATTATCATTAGGCATAAAAGGTGTAATTTCTCCCTTAGAGTTAATCTCTATAATGCTAAAATAAAGCGGACGATCACTTTTGTTTGTAACTTGTAAGTAGGCTCTGTCGTATTCTGTGTTTACCTGAAATTTACCGGCCTCATTAAAAAATGCATCTTCTTCTAATTCAGTAATTTCCCCTGTAAGGTCATCTTCTTTAGCGGGTAAAAGTTTAAACTCAAACTCGTAGTTGAGATTATCTAACTTTAAGTTTTTAAGGTAACTGCCTTGTGCGTAGTTAAAAAGCGTTTCTGTTACTGATTTGCCACTGTAATCACCATCGATTCTTGTCTGTTTGTATACCATGTTTCCACCGTTTGCAGTGATGATGGATAGCTCTTTATTATTATTTAATTCTTCAATTATCAAATCGGCTTGCGTAGAATCCTTTACAATTTCCCCAAGTTTGTTTTCGGTCAGAAAATTTTCGACATCGGTTTTTATCCCTTTGGATTTTAATGATTTGTCGAAATAAATGTTAATGGCCAGATCACCGTAGGTTTGCTTATCTATAAATACCCAATATTCCTTCTCATTGTTCGAATTTAAGGGTGCATCTAATTTAATAATTGATTCATTAAATGTTGTCCTTGTAATTTTACCTTTGGTGATGATGTCTTTGTCTTCTACTTGTGAAGTTCCTGCAGGTAAAATATTTACTGTTGTACCATCGAAAAGACGTTGAAGTTTTCCGGCACCGATTTTAATGACATCGGCACGTGGTACTTTGGTGACTTCAAAATAGGGCTGTTGTTTTACGTATTCTCCTTTAAAAAGCTTGTAATCGGCATCGCCTTCTATCGTTGGTGTCTGTTTTGGGGAAATCACATTCATGTTTGCAGCAATAGCAGAAAACAATTTGCGATAGGTGAAGTCACTGCCCAATTCGTTCATGGCTTTTGAAAACGCAAAACTTAAAGAGCCATATCCCTCATATTCATAATTCAATTCATTGGCAGAAGCACCAGATAACATTATAAATGGTGCAGCATCACTATTAATCTGAATTTTTTCAACCAGTCCACTGCCTGGTGTATTTTTCTCTGAAGTTGGAGTCCAGTTTGGTGGAGTAAATTCTGGTTCACCACCTCTCGCTTTTCCACCTCTTGTGGAAGAACCAGAATGGCAACTGTCCAACAACACTAATAGTTGTCCGTCTTTACCCAATGCATTTCTTAAATTTGTAAAAATGTTGGCCAGTTCATCATCACGGATATGATTTTCGCCTTTGTAATTTGAGGTATAACGTACCAAAGCATCGTAAGGCACTATAGCTTCGTCCAAATCATCAATTTCATCTCCATTGTTGTCAAAAATCTGTTGACCATGGCCAGAGTAGTGGAGCACTACAATATCGCCAGGTTTAATCTTAGATTGTAGGTCTTCGATGGCACTTAATATTCCGGCTCTTGTTGCTTCTGCATTTGATAGCACCGTAATGTTTTCAGCCTTAAAGTTTTGCTTCAATAAGGTATTTTTAATTAAAGGCACATCGTTTGCCGAACTGATGGATGACCAGCCTGTTTTTGGCGGATAGTCGCCAATGGCAATAATAATGGCATATTTTTCCGCCATAACATTTAAGCTAAACATTAGGGCCAATAAGAGTAGTAATCTGTGTTTCATAATATTTTAATTTAAATCAAAGAGACTAAAGGAAATACCGAAATAATATCCGAAGTCATAAACGTTTTTGGTAAAATTGTCAACACTACTAAAGGACGTTGTATCGCCAACCTCTAAACCATTAGTGAGTTTTTGAACGGGTCCATAGGCCAATCCTCCTGAAAGTGATAAGCGGCTCTTGCTTCCGAAAAACATAGAAGGACCAAAAAGAAAGTTAATTCCATTCACATTATCATTGCCCGAAATAGGTATAGACAAACCAAAGCTGCCACCAATGTTGAAGTTTTCTCCCATAAAAGGATAGAAATTAATCATTGTACTCAAATTAGGTACAAAGAAGTCATTTTCATCGGCTCCAATGACACTATTTTCATCAATAAAATAATCTTTGGAATTTGAGCCAAAATTATTCAAGGTCATGGCTATACTGGTATTAATCTTAAAACCACCTTTAGAAAGCATTGTGATATTTCTTGTTTTTAAAGTGGTTGGCTCATTATCGTTGTCAATTGCGTTTGAAAACTCACTTTGTACAAACTTAAGTTCTACATTAACCTTATCTGCAGATAGTTCGTAATCATAGGTCTGTTCAAAATTTGAAGCTTCTAAAACTGTATATAGCGACCTAAGCTCGTCCAGACTTTGTAAACTTTGATTGGTGGATTGGTTAAGGTTAGACATTAAACGTTGCAAATCTGCTATGGCAATGTTACGCGATACCAATTCACCACGAGTTAAGTCCTTATTATTTTCTATTTCCATATCAATGGAATTTGACATGGTATTGATATTACTTTCTAACTGGGAACGACTGTCCTTTATGGATTTTTCTACCTTAGACAAATACACATAGAAGTTATCCTTGGCACTTGGCAAGCGTACATCTTGTTCTGCATCAGCAGTTTCTACTAAATTCTTCATTATGGTTTCCTTATCTAAATTTGGATTTAGTAGGTTAGATAAAAATGTAGTCTTTAATGCTGAAACATTTGTAATGGTATTATTTAAATCTTCAAAATTGCTTGTAGCAGCTGCACTTCCCCTTGTACCAGCTTCAGATTTAAAAACCTCTGTGTCTGGTAGGGCGGAAGTGTTTAGGTCTATTTGATTTCCTGTAAAAGAATTGATGCCACCTAATAATGAGCTAAAGTTAAAGCCTTGCCCAGAAGCGATTAAATTTTCTTCCTTTACATCGGTTTCTACCTGGACAGCAAAAGGGTTAACGTTTTTTAGTTTTAATTCTATTAAACTATTCCGTTTTAGTTTTGGGTTACTTAAGGTATCAACAACATTGCTATTCTTGTCTAATAATAAGTAATTGACTTTTTCGGTAGCATAATCATAGGTAATTCTGTAGCGTTCTTGAGCATTGACGATGCCCGAGGTCACTAGAACTAGAATTAATATTTTTGAGTAAATGGTTTTCATGATAGCTTAATTTTATTGTGTTTTATTGCTTTACCTTCCAGTAAACATTTTCTTTTAGTTTTGCCATTAATAAGCGTTTTCGGTTCAGGGCACGTTGTCCAGATTGTATAATCTCAAATATATCTGATATGATGGAATTTGAATCCGCAAAATAAGAATGGCTAAGGAAACTCGTATCAATTCCTGTAGCATCAATAGTCTCAATACCATCTAGGATAACCATTTTTTCACCAGCATCTCCAGCTCTTGCATTACCATTGATTAGTTTTGATGCTTTTAAGGCCAAGTCATCCGAAGATACATAAAGTGTAATAGGTTTTTGTGTATTGGATACCATTTGTGGTGCAATATCATTCTTAAACACGTCGGCATCAATGTCTGGTGCTGCCAAAATGATTTCTTTAATTTTTGAACGAAGTTCGGGCTTATCCTTCATAACTTCAACGATAGCTCTTGTCAATCCTCGGTTGCCCATGCTGTGGGCCACTAGGTAAATCTCTTCAGCACCAGACTTGGATAAATAATCTCTTAAAAACCGCTCGATATTTTGTTGAGACCATTCAATATTTTCTTCATCTTTACCATATCTAAATGTTGAAGCTTGCGATGGCCAGCTATAAAATACTGCTTTGCCATCAAATTTTAAGTCATAGGAAATCTGAGCTGTACGTTTAGCTGCTTCACTAAATGACGTATTGTAACCATGAACGAATAAAAACGTACTCTTCTTTTTAGAGGTTTTAATGTCTGTTGCTAACTTGTCAAAAAAACGTTTTTTGTCCAAAAGTGTAATACTTTGAAGCATCACATGTTTTGATGGATCTTCTGAAAATTCAAACTTCCAAATGGACGGACTCTCTATTTCGCCTATGCGATGATCGTGTGGAATGCTGACTTCCACAATGCCATATTTGAGTTTAGAACGTTTAATCCCAAAAGCCTCATTTAGATCTTTTGATTTGACATAGTTTCTGTCGGTACCAAAATAGATTGGTAATTTTACAAAGTCTGGTGTGTTGGCGCCTCTATCGACAGGATTTGGGTCAACATAAATAAGACAGAAGGAAAATATCTGCTCTATGTTATTGTTATTGACCGAATATGTAATTTTTAGTTCTAGGTCACCATCGGTTTTATAGCTATCGTTAGAAAGTAACCAAAACTTAAAATCAAAACTATTGAACTGTTCGACGCTAGAAAAAGATTCACTTTTGTAATTGGCTCCAACTAATATCTGAAGATTTTTCACTAATGTGGAATCGTTAACATAGGCCAGCCTAAATTTACTGTAGTCACTTCTGTTAGACAGGCAAGAATCTCCCTTCACAAGAGTTTCGTCTTCTAAAATAAGGTATTGATTGTTCTGTGCATTAAGTTGCGCTATACTAACAACCGTGCAGAGTACAGTAAACAATAAAAAGGATGAAATCTTATTAAACATTTTTCAAATGGATTTAGAGTCAGTCATTTTTTAGAGTCTTCCTTTTCTAGCTTTTTTCAGATATTTCGCCAAACTCTTGTGTCCAGATTTTTTCGCCACTTTTTCTGGTCGTCTTTTATTGTTGTTTTTTGCACCTGCATCAACACCGTTTTTAACTAGGAGTTTTGCCATTTCAAAAGAGCCGTTTCGAGCTGCCAAATGAAGCAGATTATCACCAGAATTTGTTTTTACCTTAGTGTCTGCACCATGAAAAATTAGTGTTTCAGCTATAGAAAGGTTGTCCGCAATAACTGCATTTTGAAGTGAGGTATAAGTTGAGTTTAAACCAGCATCTGCTAGAAGTCCACTTTCTAATAAGATCTGAAGAATATCGTCGTTGTTCTTAGAAGTTGCAAAATCAATGAGTTGCCTAGCTTGCTGATCTGAAATGCTCTCAGCCGTTATTTTTAGAATTTGTTTTAGCGCATAGGTGTTGTTTTGCTCGATAGCTAAATTTTCAAATCGACCTTGCTGGTTTGTGTATTTATGGTTAAAAATCCAGCTATAAATGCTCCATGAATTAAAACGGTCTTCAAGATTATTTTTAATGGCGTATTCTATATTACTGTAAATGGACCTTATCAATACATCTACTGGAATTGTTGTAATTCGTTGGGATTGGCAACCAGCCGTATATTTTACGCTATCCCAAGTTACGGTTTTAATACAGTTGCATGATGAGTCTAAATAGTAATCTCCTGTTAAACTCCAATCATCATCATAAGTTACTGCGCCTCTTACCAAGATGCCCTCAATAAATCCGTTTTGGTCAAATACAGGTCCGCCTGAGTTGCCAGGAAAAGAGTCTAAATCACTTTTAAACCATTGACTTTGAGATACATCTACAACAGTTGCATTGGTAGAGAATTTTAAGGGCAGGCCTTTAGGTGAGCCAATGGTGTTTATGGCTCCATCTTTAAGAACGGCACCACTGGTTCTAAATCTGTAAGGAGCTCTGTCGGATTGTCGTTTTAGCTTTAAAACTGCATAATCGTCATTGTCGTCAAGAATGGAGGTAATGACTTGCTCTACTTCGTATATATTTTCTTTTTTAAACTGTAGCTTTCTGTTGTTTATGAATTCACTTTCAGACGTATAATCGAAAACCCATACAAATTGATTGGCTTGTTCCATGGAATTGATGCAATGTCCTGCAGTGACTAAAATATCTGGTGCAATTAAAAAGCCTGTACATGAGCCAATGGCTGGTTGGTCTAAAAATCTAACCTCTTCTGAAATTTTAACGTTTTTTCCGTATTTATTCTGAATTTTTTCCCTGAGTGACCATGAGTAGAACTCATCGTTGTATATGTTATCCTTACGTATCATAACAGCAGTGGCTCTCACAAAATCTTCGTAACCCTCTGCATCTTTCACTTCTTTTCGGTCATCAGTGCCAAAAACACCACGCGAGACATCTGTGCCTGGCTCGGCGAATGGATATTCAATAATTTTTTTGTCTTGTGCTTTTAGTGACAGGAGAGAAATCACTAAAGCGAAAGAGAGATAATAGTTTTTCATAATTGTGTAAGTTAATAGCGAGATAAAGTTATTTATTTTTATAATTTTAACAAGTAATATATCAAAGTGATATTGAGTTACTTTGAAAGAGAGTATTCCTTTTGGTGAAATTTCCCCTTTTTTAATAAATTTTGAAAATAAATCAGACCATAAGTCTAATGATCTTCCTAAGAATTAATGACTTGAATGGTTTTACTCTTTTTTGGTTATTTATGAGTAATGAAACTATAGAAATTGAGTGTCCAAAGAGTAAAATAAAGGGAGTTTAAAGATAGAGCAAAGCACTCCGCAACCCCTCGCCTATCCAGTTATTTGCCAGGTCAATTCAAAACGTGAAACTAATAGGGCAATGAGCGCTTAGTTCGCATATCATGTTTTAATTGATATTTGGCCTTTTCTTAATCGAGGTAGGGTTCGAACCTGTGGTATACCCTTTTCTTATACAATACTTTACATAGTCCTTCTTAATGAGGTGAAGAACTAGTGAAGTGAGACATCAAATCAAATTTAAGTGGTAACAGAAGGTTGAGTTTTAAAATGAAAAATATAACAAAAAAGTAACACCGCACTTGCTATGACAAAGTTCTGCCCATAGTTTAAAGTTAGTAACATGGACTTTATTGGGATATAAACCTACTCAGACAGTTAAAATCTGGACACATGTCGCTGATATAACCTTCTTAAAATATAAGATTCGCTATCTTAGACGTATAATGTGGATATACGTATTACGTATATCCAATTGTTGTACACAATTTGAGAAATGAACAAATATGACAAAATTGGAATTGGATTAATAATAATTGGATTTTTGATTCCAATGTTTGTCTTTATGGGATTTATAATCGGACTTCCGATTTTTATCATCGGAATAATTTCCCTACTCTTTGGAACATTTAAACTAAAGCAAAAGTTATTATGGATTTTGACACCTTTGGTTTTGTTCTATCCAACCTCAAAAGCAGTTTATGAAATATCTTTTTACTTCGCCGACATTCAGAAAGTGGATTTAATTTTACCAGCAAACTTCAAAGGAACAGCAATAATTATTGACAACGCTGATTTCGGACAAACATTTGAAAAAGTTAATAGACGAGAGCAAATCATTTTTGACGAAAATGGAATTGCTTTTTATCCAACTGAATTGAAATTACAAATCTCTCGATTTAGGGTTTTTACCAAGCAAAAAAACGGAGAATTAAAAAGAATCTTTTTGAGTTCTAAAAGTTCTGACAAGACAACACTTCTCTCATATGGAGAAAGTAGTTTTGAAAAGACAAATGAATCTGAAAACAACCATATTCCATACGATTTTGTTAGAATTGGAGAAAATTTCACGGAACAAACCAATTCGGAAAAAAGGTGTGAATTAATTGATTTAATTAAAAAAGGAAAAATAAAAACTGTGTACAACACCGTGTATAATTAATTGCGGCTGAATTTCATCTCGGAAATTCAATCTTATTAATTATCTTTAGTTTACGGCGGAAAAATCTTGCTGATTTTCCCGCAACTAATCATACACAAATACGTTGGCAAACATTTAAAACAATGAAAAAACTAATAATAATTTGGGCTGTAACTATTTTAGTGAATGTACCAGTTATAGCTCAGGACTGGGCAACAGTTGATATTATAAATGAAGAACTCAAAGGCATGATGTTTAGTGCTAAAATTGATTATGCACCTGATTGTGAACATGCAACGCCTTTTATACGTGCAACTTTGCACTCCATAACCGTAGATCGTTTTACATACAATGGTGAAGAGTATTACGGAAATAAAATTCAGGGGGTGGATTTTCCCATAGAAGTGACCGGCTATCTTTCTATATCAACCAGAATTTCAATGGGATATCACAAAGATCAAAGAACATACGAACTGAACAAAACATCACTATCCACTTCAATAGGTGGTAAAGGCAATGAATTTATGGCTGATGAATTCAGATTTGCTGATGGGGAAACAGCCAAGCTCAAAGAACATCTAAACATTTCAAGTTGTGTGGATCTAAAAGCAAATGCCACATATTTGGCTGGCAGAATGGAGGGAGGCTACATTGAAGTTCATGATGGAGACCTGCGCTACAAAGATCAAAGTTTGCACCTGTATTTAAAAAACAAGTTGGAGAAACAATTGGAACAACAACTTAAGTTTACTGAAGTGATGGAAGAAACAGCAGAGTATCTTTCTGATGACCTCAGTGTGGCTGAGTACAAAAAGGCCATCTCTAAACTTGAAGGCATTAATACAGGAACTCTGGACAAATATCAAAAAAATGATATTGAAAACCGCCTGGAAAAACTAAACGATTATCTTACCTATGCTGAAGAACAGGCTATTGAAAAAAAGTATGACTATTTAAATACCTATAGGGTATTCTCAAATAAACAAACCCCCGACTTTTACGAAAACGGCATAAAAAAGACTGAAGAACTCATCAAAAACACCAAAAATAAAGAAGAGAAGGCATACCTTGAATCCCTTGTACAGCGTATTCGATATAATTATGATGCGGCAGAAAAAAATAAAGCAAGCAGAGATAATTTAAAAGCGGAATTAAAGCGCGATGAGAACAAGCGTAAAATGGAAAAAACACGTCTGAACCAAGAGGAAATTAAAAGGTTGAATGCCCAAAGGCAGTACCTTAACAAAGTTAGGAACCTGGAGAGTCAGGGTTTTAATTCGGAAACCGCACATAAAATGGCGCAAAATGAATCCAAAATTCAGGCTATGGATGAGCTGGGCACTTCGGTAAGCAATGCTGTGGCACAAATAGGCACCGATCTTATTTATGCGGCATTCGATAAAAAGGAAAGGGAATACAAGGAGAATTGGGCAAAATTTGAAGCCTACAGAGATGCATTTGAGAACAAAGTACAGAATATAAGGGAAGCCTCAACCGAAAAAAACAAAGCCATCAGAGAACTGCCTATGACCAAGGAAATGTCCGACAATATTCCTGATTTAATGCAGGAGGTACTTTGGTATGTTGAAAATGTTCAGAGTGGTTATGGGGTGAGTTCTTTTGAGTATCCTTCGGGATGGGGAAGCGTGGTGAGTTATGGAAAAATAATAACCCAAACCACCGTTGATGATGCATACTTTGAAGGTGATAAGCTGTTCATTCAGGTAACTAAAAAGTGTTTAGAGGCTTCTTACGATAAAGACAATTTAAAACGAAGCAATATTAAAAAAGTAAGCCCTCAGCCCGCAAAATATACGCTAAAAACCAAAATAGAGTACGATTTGAATACCGCCCAAACCAAAACCTACAGAAATATACATTGGGTGGGCAGAGGGTATTATCCGGCTGCCAATGCGTTTGAAGAAAGCAATAATTTCAGAACAAAAGTTAAAAACTTTGACAAGGCACTTTATGCCCCTCCAAATTATGATAAAACTGTAATTAATGTCTATGCCAGAAAGAGGCTAAGACGGATAAGGGAGATCGAAAAACAACTAAAAAGAGTTCAACTATCAAACAATATTGAGTTTACAAACCTAGTTGCAACAAAAGCCCAAAAGGATTTAAATGGTTTTGATGATCCTTATTATAAAGGGCCTTCGTACTTAGATAAAACCAAAGTAACAAGCAACCCGGAAGAAAGGGTCATGATTCGTTTTTGGAAGTCTCCTTCAAATGGTGAATCAAGATACATTTTATTAAGTTATCCCGGTAAAGACATTTTTGACAAAGTACACCCCAATAAAGTCAGTCGCTATGGGAAACCGCTTGAATCGTGGCATACACTCGAAAGAAAAGATGAGGTGTACTATTCAACAGTTTATCCAAGAGCTGCTATTGCCTCAGGAATAGGTCTGGACTTAGTGTTAAACAATGATTCAGAAAGCAACTTTACACAAAATGTTGTTTTTTACAAATCAAAAAATGCCCATGTTAAGGATTTGAATTTACCGGATAAGTTAAGTCCAGATATTTGGATGCCCATTGTAGAAGTAGGGCGTGTTCAGTTTTTTATTGAATATGACTATATTAAGGATAAAAAACTATTGCAAAAACTCAAAGATAAAGGTGTAGCAGATTTGCCATTAATTGACAGCCGGGAATCGGCTGGCGGCATTGTTTGTAAGCTTTCTCCTTTAAAAAAAATGGTTATACATCCGGCCCTTAGAGTAGATTATCAATTATTAGAAAAGAAGAAATACAACCGGATAAATAATATAGCAAAAGATAAAGGTGACTATTACAAATATAAAGCTGGTAATTATACGAAAAGTCTTCTATTTAAATATTATAAATCGAATAGGCATAATATAAATTTAGGAGAATTTAAAACACTAAGAGCTTTAGATGAGAATTATTTTTTGTTTTATTCGGAAGATGTGCTGGAAAATACTTATGATTCGTTTCAAGGCAAAAACAACGGAGAAGTATATAATCAACCTGTTGATAAAGAATTCATTAAAGGCTTGTATTACAACAGATTTGTTGAATTTTCGAGAACTGATCTTACAGAAACAGGCATTCGTTTTCAGGGACGAAAACCAACTTACTATGACAATGGAAATCTAAAAACTGTAGGTAATACTAAGGACGGTAAAAAATATGGTATTTGGGAATACTATAACCCTGAAGGAAAGCTCACAGAGAAAAACGAATACATTGCCAACATATTAGTTGAAACTTTGATTTATGATGAGAATGAAGTCGCAGTCATGAGGAAAAGGTTTTATAGTTCTGGTGCCCTTGCAGGTCATTTTACATTTAATCCCATAACTGGTGTACTTACAAGAAAAGAGTACAATAGTGATGGCATAATAAGTGTTGAATTGGATTCTGAGGCTGATAACATTTTTGATCAAGAAGGTAAACTGATTGAAAAAAGAGAATTTGAATTTGGAATATTGACTAACACAATCAAATATTAAAAACAACAAGATATGAACAAAAAATTTTATTCACTGCTACTCATCTTTGCAGTACCATTTTTTTGCTTAGGTCAGGAAGCCTGGGATTATGTTGAATACTATGAGGGCACAGATGTTTTATGGCGTAAGGGAAAAGTCCTCAACGAGAAGCCACATGGTTATTGGGAATATTATAATAAAGAAGGTGTTTTATCTTCCACAGGCTTTTGGATAGAAGGCGCAAAAGATAGTGTTTGGAAAGGTTATGTAGGCGGGAAATTATGGTATATTGAAAACTTTAAGAATGACAAACGAAATGGCGTATATATCCAAATGGACCTTTATAGTTCTGGTTATGCGGAATTTAAGGGAGAATATGAGGATGATATACCAATAGGTAAGTGGACCAGTTATTATACTAGAGATGAAAGAGTAGGGAAAGTAGCCAACGAATTTGATTTTGAAGCAATAGGAAAAACTTCTCCAATAACCAGTTATTCTTACGGAACAGATTATAAGGACATAAACGGTAAGGATCCGTATTATTCATACCCATTTAAAGGGGAAGGAACCATTAAATTTACATCAAAAGAAAATAATCCCATGGAATGTGGGATGAGTTTTGTTTGGTTTCTATACCTCAACCTTGAAATCAATGCCGTGTATCATGGCAATTGGAAATATTACTATCAAAATGGACAAGTTTATGCAGAAGGCTCCTACGAAAACGGTTTTAAGCAAGGCAACTGGACATATTACTATCCGAATGGCAATAAGTGGATGGTATGTCATTTTTATGGAGGCTGTAAACGATGGGAAGAAGAAACAGGACCTAATGTAACAACCACATATGAAAGGAATTTTAGAAGTGGCCCATTTGAGCTGTACTATGAGAATGGAAAGCTCAAGGAAAAAGGTGAGTATACAAATGAGGAGGAAAAAACAGGTGTTTGGAAGTATTACAATGAAGATGGCTCATTAAAGGAATCCATTGATTATTCTAGATAGTTTAGCTTAAAAACGTTTGCCAACAAAAAATATAGTGCATTTGGCTGATAGTTCCAAAAATGAAAGTGATAGCAATTAACTAACATAGTAGTAAATTGAGATATTGAAGCGTTTAAATGCCAAACGCACCATATTCAACCCGTTGGCAGTAATTAGAAAATGGAAATACTAAAGAATGCGATATCACAGATGATTAAGCTCACTGAAAGTGAGGCAGGAGAGTTTATGTCCATGTGCTATCGGAGAAAGTTCAAGAAGAAGGAAATTTTAAGTGAAGACGAAAAGATTATTGACGAAGTATATTTTATAGAGCGTGGCATACTCAGAGTAAAGATTTTTGATTTAAATGGAACGGAGCATACCGTTCATTTTGCTATAGAAAACCAGTTCATCGCTGATTATCGAGCCTTTCTGACAAGGGAAAAATCCAGCTATCTATTAGAAGCTATGGAGCCTACTGAAGTTATTGTCTTACCAAGAGAAGCCATCGAATGGGGATACATTAACTTGAGGAAAGGAGAAAAACTCGGAAGACTTATTGCCGAATACTACTTCACCTATTTGGACAGACGTATCGAACATTTATATACACTTTCGCCTCTACAGCGGTACAAACTGATGAATCAAATCTTTCCCAATATCCACAACAGGGTGCCTCAGCACATGATTGCCTCTTACCTTGGGATTACCCCTGTTCACCTTAGCCGATTAAAAAAGCCAGGTAACTAAAACGAGTTTCCTTATGAATAGTAGGTTTATTTCTCTAGTGAAATTTTAAGACTAATGTCTTCATTTCTAGACTTTAATACAGACTTTATTCCTTATGGTAGGCAACACCTGTTAGTTATACTTCTTACAGTTGCTATGGCTATTGGTTTACCTCTTTTTGGAAAAAAATTCTTGAACCAAACTCAGAATCTGTGGATAGGTAGGTGTCTTGCAATGTTAATTTCTGGCTGGGTAGTGCTATATGTTTTTATTTTGTTTTGTTTAGGTAAATTCAATCATCAAACAGATTTGCCACTTGATATCTGTAACCTTATAGGGTTATTGCTACCAATACTAATGTGGAAGCCCAGCCAAAAGTACTTTCCATTCTTCTATTTTTACATCATGGCAGGAACTACACAACCGGTTTTTGCACCCCACCTGTTCAATGGTTTTCCTAATTTTGTTTTCTTGAAATTTTGGATTCTTCACAGCGGCTTAATTGTTTATATTCTTTTCATATCGGTAACCTTAGATTATAAAGTTAAATTGAAGGACATTTGGCCAGTATTTCTAGGCCTTCAGGTTTATGCGTTATTTGTATTTATCATTAACAAAATAATCGGTTCTAATTATATCTACTTGATTGAAAAGCCACCTACAGCATCTGTTCTAGATTATTTTGGGCCGTGGCCTGTATATATTTTTGTTGCTGATTTAATTTTTCTGGTACTGTGCTTTTTAGTTTACTTACCATATTTAAAGGCTTCCAAAAGATAAATCGGTTTTAGAAATTCTATTTTACAGGTTGCAGCGTACAACAGATTCCAAAACGTTAACATTTGTTATCGTTTTTAGCTAGCTGTAAGCCGGACTTTTGTCGTGTTGTTCATAATAAACACACATGATGGAATTTATACACGAATTAAAACCCAAAAATGAACTGCTCTTTATTTTTGGACTAGGTAATTTTATGTTAGCTGGACTTTTTGTAGTACTCAGTCAAATTACTTCGATAGAAGTATCTGGAACGAATGCATGGTTTAAGCCTATAAAATTTGCTCTTTCCATTGGAACCTTTAGCTGGACTATTGCTTGGTTCATGAGTTATCTGCCACAAGATAAGGGTTTACAAATCATGAGTTGGCTTATTGTTGTAATGCTTGGTTTTGAAATCATCTACATTGGATTTCAAGCAGGAAGGGGGCAATTATCGCACTATAACTTGTCTACTCCAATTTATGGAGGACTCTATGCTTTGATGGCTATTGCTGCAACAGTGGTATCTTTCATCACGCTGGTTTTAGCTATTCGCTTCTTTCAGACACCTCTCCCTGAACTACCAGACTACTACGTATGGTCTATTAGAATAGGCTTACTTCTTTTCTTCATATTCTCACTGGAGGGTTTTGTAATGGGAGCAAATCTATCACACACCATAGGAGCTTCTTCAGGCGGTAATGTTATACCTTTTTTGAACTGGAGCAGAGAATACGGCGATCCAAGAGTTGCTCACTTCATTGGGATGCATGCACTTCAAGTTCTACCAATCGCTTCCTATTACATCTTGAAAGACATTAGACTAACCTTCGGGTTAGCAATTATTTATACGCTACTAGCAGCTTATGTTTTAATACAAGCTCTTTATGGGCAACCATTTTTAAAATCTTAACAATTATGAAAAACAGAAATAAATCAATTACGACAGCAAGAACCCAAATATTCTTGCTTTGTCTCATCACCATTTCTACAACAGGCTGTTACTCGGTCAAAAAATCTGTCGAGCGAAGCTATCCAAACTCGAAAGAGATTTACTGGCCTGAGGACTACAAACCTGAAGAATCTAAATTTTTTGTTCACAATGAAATAGACATCAATGCTTCACCTGAAACCGTTTGGTCTGTATTGATACAAGCAGATGAATGGGAGGATTATTATGAAGGTGCAAGTGACCTAAAGCTTCTAAATAATTCTGATGGGAAACTTTCCAATAATTCCGTATTCACTTGGAAAACGATGGGGCTGGACTTTACCTCTACCATTAAGGAATTTGAGCCACCTTATCGGCTCAGTTGGGAGTCCGACAAAAAGAGCATTCGAGGGTATCATGCTTGGCTTATTATTCCCACTGAGAATGGTTGCAAACTGATTACAAGTGAAGCGCAACATGGCTTTATGACCTTTCTTCAGAAAGTTTTTGTCCCAAATAAATTAGAACGTCTCCATGATGAATGGCTGGCTCAAATCAAATTAAAATCTGAAAATATAGAGAAATATAAATAGCATAAAAAACAACAATTATTCAAGATTTCATTATACCTTAAATTAATCTTCAACCATGCTATAAAATTAAACTGGTAATTCTATTAGCGTTTTATTTATCCGCATTAATATCTTGGAGAACTGAAACACAAAAAATAGACCTTAAAGCTTCTAGCATCAATTATAATCTTTAACCTGTTAATTTTTCTTTAGAGGCAACTCTGAAAGAAGGTGAACCCTGGCTAATACAACGTTGTAAACAAAGGTTTATTGATGATTTTCCTTTCTTCTGGTAGTGAAACAAAAGTGAAGTGAAAATATGAGTTAGATTCCTTGTGATATCTTAGGAAATTAAAAAGCCACCCACATATGGAAATGAGTTTACATAATAATAGGGATTTCAAGTGTTAACCTGAATTACATAAATGAATAGCTCATTACTATTTGCATTTATTCATCTTATCTAGAAAAGGTCCCAATCCATATCAATGTTATTAAATGGATTATCCGTATTAAATGTACCTGAATGATTGAAAGTACTGTAAATTATAGCGATAAGTAATAACATATTTTTAATTGATAATAATTGCTATGGTTAAGGATAAAATACCCAAGAACACCACCTGTAATAGAAACAAAATTTCTTTTTTATAACTCTTAATCGATTTCATCTTTTTTTCTCAAAATTAAATTCTAATTAGAATTGGAGGGAGACTTTTTAATTAAGAATGCATTAGATTTATGTTAACGGTTTTTGAATAAATTGCTGGTAAAGGATTCGTAGGGCTATAAGGACATGAAGTATATTAATGTTATAATAACGTTCTGATAATCAACAAGGTTTTAATAAAAGTTAGCTTTAAAGCCTTCATACAAAGCAACAACTTACCGTTGCAAAGTTAGTTTTAATTTAAGCCTCAGTTCTCGAGGCTTTTTTTTAATTATAAATAGATTGCCATGACGGAGGATTTAAACTCATACAATCCACTTAACCATTTAAAAGTAAAGATTAATAATTAATTAATCTTTACTTTATATCAATCTTGTGAGGTTAAAATAAATTGAGGATAAATCAATAAATTTAATATGAGAACTATTTTTACCTTTTTATTTGCAATATCTCTTACTCTTTTTGGACATACCCAAAATTCAGTTCAGAATTTGGCTAAAGGATTTGTATTTCATGATACTAACGAGGATCGTATCAAAAATAGTTTTGAAAATGGGGTCCCAGAAGTAGCTGTTTCTAACGGTGTTGACATTGTACTGACAGATAAAAATGGGGCATTTGAAATTCCGGTATCTGATGATAACGTAATTTTTGTCATCAAACCCAGAGATTGGATGACACCCTTGAATGAGGATAATCTACCGCAATTCTACTACCTTCATAAGCCAAACGGATATCCTGAAAATTTCACATATAAGGGTGTAGAACCTACTGGAGACTTACCCGATGAAATCAATTTCCCTTTATATCCTGAAGAAAGTTCCAAGAATTATAAAATGGTTGTTTTTGGAGATCCGCAACCCTATAATATTGAACAGATAGATTTTCTTTCAGATGATATTATAAGTGAGTTAATTGGGCAACAAGTCCTTAAATTTGGAATAACTCTTGGTGATATTGTAGGAGATGACCTTGACCTTTTCAGTCCCCTTAATCAAGCGGTTTCAAAGCTTGGAATCCCGTGGTATAATGTTTTAGGAAATCATGATATAAACTATATGGCTCCTACAGATGAACTTTCGGATGAAACTTTTGAAAACATTTATGGACCCTCAACCTATGCTTTTGTTTATGGTGACGTTCATTTTATTGTTGTAGATGATGTGATTCACGAGGGCGTTGCCGGTTCAAGAAAGTATGTGGGTGGACTAAGATCAGATCAGCTTGAATTTGTATCCAACTATCTTAATATTGTCCCTAAGAACCATTTAATTGTACTGGCTATGCATATTCCATTAGTACAGCATGGGGAGTCATTCAGAAAAAGTGATCAAAAAAAGTTATTTGAGCTATTAAATGACTTTCCAAATACTTTATCAATCTCTGCACATACCCATGTTCATAACAATACATTTTTTCATCAGGATTCAACAGACTGGCAGCAAGCCACACCTCACCATCATTTTAATGTTGGCACTACATCAGGAAGCTGGTGGAATGGCATGAGGAATGAGCTGGATGTTCCTCACACTATGATGAGAGACGGTACGCCAAATGGATATTCTTTTATAACTTTTAATGGCACAAAATATGTCATTGATTGGAAAGTTGCAGGAAGTCCTTCAGATCATAAGATGAATATCCATCTACCGAGAGAAATAATAGCAAATGAACTTGATACTGTACTTTTGAGCGTCAATTTTTTTAATGGAAGTGAGCAATCAAAGTTGGAATATCGTATAAAAGGTATTTCAGAATGGAAGGAAATGGTAAAAGTAGATAAATATGACCCCTATTATTTGAAAATCAATAAACGTTGGGAACAATTTGAAGAAATTAATCTAAAAGATAAATGGGAAGAAACATTTGGATCAAATGTTAATCTTCCGGGATCATCTATGCCAAAACCAAGTTTATCCACACACCTTTGGGAGGCTAATATTGGCAGTAATTTTCCAATTGGCAGGCATATTATTGAAGTTAGAGCGAAAGATAGATATGGGCGAGTATTTACCGATTATTCTACTTTTAGAGTGGTTGTTGAGTAAATGGGCCATGTTTACAAGAAATCTCTGTAGAGGTATCCCCCTCCACACCAAAATAAGCCCTTCGAGATAGGATTTATACTTTACTACATTATCGAATGACATTTAATAAATTAGCCTTTGATAATTTATTTAAGTGAATTATTAGTGAATACTTTAAACAAATCTCCTATTTCAAGTTTTAATTACTTTTATCATATATCATTGCTCTTAAGTATTCATCATTAGAATATCTCTAAAATCTAATTTATTTTCCAAATACGTATTTAATTGGAAAATATTTTCCTCGTTAGTCTGTATTGATTGTGTTAATCTAAATTATTTTCTTTTTCAATTATTAATAGAAAATATTTTCTATTTTGGTATTTATAATATAAATTATTTTCATATTTTCATTGAATATTAAAGTATAATGGAAAAAAATATCCCGATACATCTGAAAGAAATAATATTCGGTTCCTCTGTCTCTACTATTTCGAAGAAAATATCAAAATTGGAAAAGAATGGAGAAATTCGGAAAATTGCACCAAGAATTTACACTTCCAATTTAAATGACCCTCCCGAAGAAATAATAAAAAGAAATATTTTTTCCATTCTAGGTAACCTATATCCAGAATCAGTTCTCAGCCACAGATCTGCCTTCGAATTTAAACCAACATCGAGTGGACAACTATTTGTTACTTATACGTATACTAAAAAGATAAGCCTTCCGGGAATAACTATAAATTTTCTTAAAGGAAGTGGGCCAATTCAAGGCGACAATCCATTTTCTGGTGATCTCTATGTATCACAAAGGGCTCGTGCTTTTCTAGAAAATCTACAAGTTTCTCGTAAACCAGGACCAGAATCTAAAACCTTAACTTTGCCCGAAATCGAAGAAAAACTTGAACAAATAATAAGAATTAATGGAGAAGATGAGTTAAATGCTCTAAGAGACAAAGCAAAGGGAATTTCAGTTATACTTGGGATGGAAAAGGAATTCCAGAAACTAAATAAAATCATTAGTGCGCTCTTAAACACACATCCTTCTAAGATATTGAAATCACATTTAGCTACGGCAAGAGCCTTCGGGCTTCCGTATGACCCGGCAAGGTTTGAACTATTTCAGATTCTATTTCAGGAACTTAACACAACTGAGTTTAAAAATAGAATTGATAGAAATACAACTTCAAATTCTTTCAGAAATTTTGCTTTTTATGAAAGTTACTTTTCCAATTATATTGAAGGAACTGTATTTAGTATCGAAGAAGCAAAAGAAATTATCAGAACGCAAAAACCATTACCTGCCAGAAATGAAGATTCGCATGATGTATTAGGCACCTATCAAATAGTTTCCAACAGACAAGAAATGGAAATTACTCCCGATTCCAGTGAAGATTTCATAAATATCCTGAAGTATAGGCATCAAATAATCTTAAACGCAAGAGAAGATAAAAACCCGGGACTTTTTAAAACAAAAAACAATTTCGCCGGAAACACTGCCTTTGTTGATATGAATTTAGTTAATGGCACATTAATCAAGAGTTTTGAGCTTTATCAAGCCCTTAGGCATCCATTTGCCAAGGCTGCTTATATGATGTTTGTTGTTAGCGAAGTTCATCCATTTTTAGATGGAAATGGTCGCATCGCAAGGGTAATGATGAATTCAGAACTTGTCAGTGCTGGTCACAGCAAAATAATCATCCCGACAGTTTACAGAGATGACTATTTGGGAGCTCTTAGAAGACTAACAAGAAAGCAGGATCCAAAACCCTACATTAGAATGCTTAGTCGAGCACAAGATTTTAGTAGTACAATACAGGGAAATTCTATGAACAAAATGCAGACCATTCTCGAGGCCAGTAATGCCTTTCTTGAACATAACGAAGGAGTTTTAAAGATAATAACTGAGGCTAACAACATATAAATATTAAGAATCTTTATTTACGAAATTGTTAGAATAATCTCAATCCTAAAAGGATTTGAACTTAGTTTGTAAGTTATTTATTTTAAGCAGCTTTACCTTTATCTTCGAAATTAGGTGAATTTATGGTGAAGTCACTCCTCTAATCAAAATTATTTCGGAAGAGAAGATTGAGTTTCGCTATTAAAATGAAACATAAAAGTGAAACTTTAGGTGACAAGACACAATTTCATTACCCATCTACAAGAGAAAGGCAGATTTAAGGGATGCACACCTTTTATTGGGACATAAATTATTCCCGACAACTAAAATCTGCACTAATGACGCTAATAGACAATTTGGTAAAATAAAAGATTTTTTATCTTGGGCATATAATATGTATATACGTAATACGTATATCCAATTGTTAGCAAACATATGAGAAAAGCAATCGGATTTATAACAGCTCTAACGTTGGTTTTTGTAACCTCTTGCAATAATAAACCGATTGGACCCTTTGAATTATCAGTAGCGGATTATAATTACTCTCTTGCCTATTCTATTCTTTATACTTTGACTGACAAAAATCTGACCATTACTTTTCGTGGAGAATTAGAAAACGAAAAAGATAGTGTTCTTTATACAACAACCGACTTGCCAAAAAAAGAAATAAGAAAATTAGCGGACATAAACATTGATAGCTTAAATGTATTGTACTCTAATGCGTGCATTGAAGATGGAGACATTAAGACAATTAGTTTTAAAAAAAATGGAGTTAATAAAACTATTCATTTAGAGAATTACTATCACCCTGAATTGAGTCCAGCGATTGAAATAATAAACGGACTTGTTCCTGAAAAATATAAAATGGATTATGATAAAGAAGGACTGATTTCAGAAATGGAAAATTGCGGAGAATTTAAAATAATCAAAAACTGGGAAAAATAAATACGTTTGCTAACAACGGCTATAGTTCATTGCTACTCTCCTGCTTCGATTTAAAATTTTTCTTACTTTTAATACTTAAACATAAAGAGGAATGATTTCGTTACGCTGTTTGCTTCGCACGTGTGGAAAAAACTAGCAACGCTTCGCAAACCACCAACCGCAACGAAACCATAGCCCAGACCGTTGTAGTGCATTTAGAAAAAAATGAGTAATATTTATCAAAAAATAGGGATTGAACAGATTTTAGTATTAAATTTAAATGTTTCTTTAGAAGAATTTAGTCAGAATTTCACACGGAATGTATCATCGGAAAAACATTTTTTTTTGTTTGATATCCTTGATACTTCTAATTTTAAATATTACGGAACAATTCGTTCTGATTTAATATCTATTAGGACAAAAATTAGTGTGCGAACTGATTTTTTAAATGCAAAAGGTCAATTACACCAAAAAAACAATAAAACTTGTTTAATTCTTAAAATCCGTTCATTTCACCCAATTCAAATTTTGATTTTAATATTTGGATTTTTATTTTTTTTATTTCTTCTATATTTAGTGTTTACTGTTGAAAACGGATTGGGACTTTTGGTTATGATTTTACCTTTTTTCATTCTGTTCTTTACATATCCAATTTTTAAGGCAAGAAAAAATCTTAGAAAATTAAAAAGTCAACTAATAACAGATTTAAAATCATATAGCGGAATATAAAAACGCACTACAACACCGGCTATAGTTCATTGCTACTCTCCTGCTTCAATTTAAAATTTTTCTTACTTTTAATACTTAAACATAAAGAGGAATGATTTCGTTACGCTGTTTGCTTCGCACGTGTGGAAAAAACTAGCAACGCTTTGCAAACCGCAAACCGCAACGAAACCATAGCCCAAACCGTTACCTGCAAGCTGAAAAAAATGGAACTCATAGGTAGAATTAATAGAAGAAAAATATATTACGTTCAGATTAGAAATAACTCTGAATGGAAATTTTCGTTACCTAAAAATGATTGGGTTGCTTTTACAATTGCGGACGAAGAGGACGAGGAATTAGTTCCGCCGACCGTAAAGATATGTATGGACAAAAATGTAGCTTTCACTTGTAGTGCTGGAACTTTAGCACTCTCGACTGAAAATTATTTTGACGAAGAAATAGCTTTTCGAGCTTTGGACTATGAAATGAGGACAAAAAAGGAATTTGATTTTGAAAATTCACCTATTACAACTAGTCATCAAAATTTTAGCGAAGGATTTTGGTTTTCAGCCATAGCTGCTCACGACTCTGATAAGGACATTGACACAATTGTTTGCTTGGACTTTACCAAACGAAAAGTAAAAAGACATTTAAAAGAATTAATTGAGAAAATAAATAACGGTTGGTTGCCAAGTGACGAGGAAATTGAACTAGCAGAATATGATAGCTGATAAAAAAGCCAGCAGGTAACACCGGCTATAGTTCATTACTACTCTACTGCTTCAATTTAAAATTTTTCTTACTTTTAATACTTAAACATAAAGAGGAATGATTTCGTTACGCTGTTTGCTTCGCACGTGTGGAAAAAACTAGCAACGCTTCGCAAACCGCCAACCGCAACGAAACCATAGCCCAAACCGTTAGCTTTAATGCTGAAAAAAATTACGAATAAAAATAAAACAAAAGAACTATGAATGAATTTTTAATGATTGGACCTTGGCAAATAATTTTAATATTGACAACTGTATTTCTTGGAATTATACCAACGATTATAGCACTAATTGATATTGTGAAAAATGAATTTTCTGGAAATAATAAAATTGTTTGGCTTTTGGTAGTTCTACTTGGGAACTTTTTAGGAGCTTTACTATATTTTATTATTGGAAGAAAACAAAAATTATCAGCAACGAATAAAACGAGTTTGACTTAAAAATATTACGTTGGACTTTTTAGCTATATTGTGGAATTGGAATTGAAAAAGCAACGTCTGAATTACTCACTCAATCTCTGAATTGAATTACGGTTGACTTTTTAGCTTGTTTGCGCAATCGGAACTGGAAAAACAACGCTGTAATTGCGCACTCAAACCTGACTAAAAAAACTGACAGAAAAAACAAAAAAAAACGGAATAAATTATAAAAGCACTAAAAGCTAACACCGGCTATAGTTCATTGCTACTCTCCTGCTTCAATTTAAAATTTTTCTTACTTTTAATACTTAAACATAAAGAGGAATGATTTCGTTACGCTGTTTGCTTCGCACGTGTGGAAAAAACTAGCAACGCTTCGCAAACCGCCAACCGCAACGAATCATAGCTATACCGTTATGTGCAAGCAGCAAACCAACTATGTCAAGAACCAGAAGAAACGAATTTAGAGGAAGTAAATATTGGGTTCTAGCGAATTCGAGAATTATGTATGACTTTAAATTTGACCCAATTAAAGCATACTTGGAAAGTACCCAAGGAATGATTCTTCAACAAGAAAAGGAACTAAACGAAAAATATCACGCTTGGAATAAAGAACACTCGAATAATCCTGAAATGCCAGATGCATTTGATATTTACGAAATGGAAATTATGAATAGTTCGGAATTTCCTAACATTCTTAACCAATCGATTTATCTAACAATTTACTCAACCTTTGAAAATGAATTTTTTAAACTTTGTGAGTGGTGCCAAAAAGCGGAAAGTTTAAAAATTGGACCTAAAGATATTAATGGACAAGGTTATATTGGTCAATGCAGAAAATATATAACAAATGTTTTGGACGTGAGCTTGGACAGCTTAAATGCCGAATGGACTGAAATTAAAAAATATCAATTGATTAGAAATTCCATAGCGCATAACAATGGAATAATAAAATCACCAAAAAATGATATACTTACATTTATTGAAAACTCGAACGGAATATCATTTGATACAGAAAAATCACAGGTAAAAATGGAATCAATTGACTTTTTAAAAACTTTGATTGACAAACTAACTAATTTTCTATCTGAAACAGCTGAAAGAATAATAAAAGAAAAAAATGCCAGCACATAACAAGGTATAACCGCAATTACGGCGGATTCGACTACGTCCGAATCCACTCGGAATTGCTATCGTCAGTACTAAACCGAAAATTAGTAACTTTAAATCCGTAACTGACGGTTATACAAAGCCGTTGTAGCACATTTAAGAAAAACCCTATGGACACAGAAAACACCTTTTGGTTGGGCGATACAATTTTGCGATTAGACAGAATTTTGGCAGTCCAACACAATACGAATACTGAAAATGAATTAAAACCGAGTAATTACGTTTATGTAACTCTCGACAATGCAAACGGAACAACAATTGAAGTGGAATTCAACGATTGGGAACACGCTTCCGATAGCGTTCAAAAATTAAAACAAGATTGGGAAAACTATCTTTATGAGCAAAGGAAATCTAAATAAACATCTGATTGGACTGACTGGCGAATATTTTGTAGCTGGAATGATGAGCTTAAATGGTTGGGTTGCGAGTTTAACTTTAAAAAACTATCCTGACGTTGACATTTTTGGACTAAATCCAGAAACTGGAATGAATGTAAATATCCAAGTGAAAACTATAAGAAATGGAAAAAGCTATCCAATTGGACTAACTCACGCAACTATTGATAAGGCAAAAGATAAAATAACCTGTCCTTATGTTTTTGTGCATATTGACAAAAATAATGATGTGAGATATTTTATAGTTTCACGAAAAGAATTGATTAACGTAATCAAAACTTCTGACAAAGACTATTTGAATAAACCAAGAAAAAAACCAGTTAAACAAACAAATCCAGTCGGAATTCCATTGAGATATCTAGAACCTTATGAAGACAAATGGAATAACATATGGAAAAAGTAAAAACGTGCTACAACACCGTGTATAGCTCATTGCGGCTGAATTCCTAATCGGAATTCATTGCAATTTGCTATCTTTCGGTTACGGCGGAAAATCCTCGCGGATTTCCCGCAACGAGCCATACACAAAACCGTTGCCACACATTTGAAAAAAACTGCTGAAATAGAATTTAACGATATTGCAAAGCTGAAAAAATATGGATTTTCAGGCTTCAAAAGTGTGTCGGAATTAATAGCGGAACCAAATATCTTGCCGACTCAAATGGGAATTTATTTGGTGCTTAATCCGACAAATAAAAAACCTGAATTTTTAGAAAAAGGTGTTGGCGGATTTTTTAAGGGTAGAAACCCAAATATCTCGATTTCTGACTTAAATAAAAATTGGGTGGAAAACTCAAAAGTTGTTTATATCGGAAAAGCTGGTGGAATAAACCGAAACGCAACTTTGCGGAGCAGATTAAAACAATATTTAAGATTTGGACAAGGTTTTAATGTTGGACATTATGGAGGACGACTGATTTGGCAACTCAAAAATCACTCTGACTTGATTTTCTGTTGGCTGACTTTGACTGACATTGAACCAAGAGAATTGGAAAAAAAATTAATAGCGGAATTTGTGAAAGAATTTGGGAAAAGACCTTTTGCAAATTTAACTGGCTGAATAAATAAAAACGTGTGGCAACAACGTGTATAGCTCATTGCGGCTGAATTCCTAATCGGAATTCATTGCAATTTGCTATCTTTCGTTCACGGCGGAAAATCATAGCTGATTTTCCGCAACGAGCCATACACAAAACCGTTACCCACAATTAAAGGAAAACCTGAGCTGAATTGAAAAACCTGAACTTTGAAACGATATTAAGAGATGCTCAAGAATTAATTCTGAGTGAAAACGATCCTTATATCGAAACTTATCCTGAATTTTTAAAATATTTTGAAAATATAAACGCTGGAGATATAAATGAACATAATTTGGTAATTGCAAGTCATTTCGTTTATGGTTGGATGCCGACAATAATACACCTGAATTTGGAACAAAAGGACCAAGTTTTGTCTTTATTAAATACTGTTAAAAATGGACACTTTTTGACGGTCAACGAATTGGAGATTTTAAAGAAGTCGGTAAATAATTCTTTGGTTGGACTTTCTAAACTTTTGCACTTTATAAATCCGAAAGATTATGCCATTTGGGACAGCCGTATTTTTAGATATTTAACAGAAAAGAAAAGTAGTTACGGAATTGATAAACCACAGCTCTATCTTGAATACCTAAATGGAATTAAAAATATATCAGAAAATAAAAATTACGGAAAATTGCACGATTTGATTTCTCGTAATTTCAAATATGATATTTATCCAACAAGAGCTATTGAAATTACGATGTTTGAGACTGACCGAAATAGACAACGTCGAATGAAAAAATAGCTTTGGGCAGCCATGTGTGTAATTCATTAATGGTTACAGCCAACCTATGAAAGTCCTCGCGACTTTTTATCTTTTTACTGGTAGACAGATGAATCGTTCTTTAAACAAACCTTTCTTTTTGGAGATGTTACATGTAATACAAAATTTACAATATTAGGATGTATATAATTCGCTGCTTTTTAGAGCCTAGTCAGAAAATGAGTCCGCCAAAATAGAATATTTTGTATTTAATTAAACTTGAATTTGACTATGTTTTAAAAAAAGATATTCATTTCCAATTAAATATAATTCGTTGCAAACCGAATGCTATTACGTACTACTGAAACATTTTATTATACTACCCAAGCCTTGTTATATTCAACTGAAAGATTATTATTCAGAAATGAAACATTAAATCGTAAAACGAATCATTGTAATTTAGAAATGAAATATTAAATCGTAAAACGGACCATTGTAATTTTGAAATGAAACGTTAAATCGTAAAACAGATCATTGTAATTTAGAAATGAAACATTAAATCGTAAAACGGATCATTGTAATTTTGAAATGAAACGCTAAATCGCAAAACGGATCATTGTAATTTAGAAATGAAACATTAAATTGTAAAACGGATCATTGTAATTTTGAAATGAAACGCTAAATCGCAAAACAGATTATTGTTCTTTTTAATCAATAGTGTTCCGTTCGAGATAAAGGCAAAAAAATTAAACCATATACTAAAAGGACAAAATCATCAAATGTGCTAATTATCTCTAAAGACATAAATATTTTATAATTAAACGAATTTCTATAAAGGGTAAATTTTGGATATAACTAAATCATTATACCAAAAAACAACCTTTATTTTACCAACTTACTATTCATTATTTAATGAGAGTTAAAGTCCAATCAAACATGCATTTCGAATTGCAAACACTGGGACTTGTTATTAATTGTTGCTGCAGAATTTGAAATGATATGCTTTCTGAACAGACTATAATCAACTTATAGCTGAAAATATCTATTCGCAATTTTTTTAAGAGTTGGAGATTTACTCTTTTTTAAACTTCAATCTTGGTAAAACAATTTTATATTCCTTGGCATCGTCTTTATCATACCAAAAGACTATATATTCAACTCTAGCTTCGGTCAATTCATATCCTTTTTCCAACATTGGATTATATTTTTCTTCAACAAACTTTTTTGAAAAAAGCAACAAATTTCCCTCATTTGATTTCTTTAATCCAGGTGCAGTGTTTTCACCAAAGTTCATTTCATCTTTTTGAAGTTTATCACCGGTTTTTATATTCCGAAGTATCGACAATGGTCGAGGATATTTCTGTGAGCTCAAGCTGACGTCCTTATGGCCAAGAATCATTTCATAATGTTGGGGTTCACTTAAGTTGCCTTCATATACTGAATTTACTAAATACTCTGCCCTAATAGAATCATAGAAGTCTACATTGGTATGAATATGTAAGGTTTTCTTAGCCCTTGAACTCGCAACATATAATAATCTTCTTGATTCTGGGCTAGAATAGTTGTAATTATCAAGCATCATAAATACATGGTCATACTCTTTTCCTTTCGCCTTATGCATCGTTGATACTATAATTTTTTCAGCATCAGGCCTAATGGCATCTTCCATGTTTACCTCACGACAATACTCTCTCCAATCAACCAATAATTTCTTCTCAGGATTTGAAAAATCAAACTTCCTGATTAAATCCATACAGGTATGATAATGCAGGGATGATTCAAATTTAGATTTAAACCAATCAATGGCCGATTCCCAATTAGATTCCAAAATAATGCCCGATTCGCCAATAGTTTCTCTGAGTTGGTAATCAAAACATTTAATCTCGAACAAATCTGAAACTCGAAAACCTTCAAAACCCGCCATTAATCGAGTTGAAATTCCCATTTTCTTTAATAGCGAACTTACAAGTAAGGCTTCCATATTGGTACGAGTGAGTACTGCCTTTGTACCCGATAATTTAAAATCTTTAACATAGTCTGCTATTGGGCGCTCTAAATAATTACCTCTATATTTTGTAAGGTGGACACTCCCCCCTCCTCTTTTTCTTCCAGCAATTAATTCCTGGGATTTCAATCTGTCTTTCAAAAAAACAAGTACTTTATTGTTGAAATCAACGATATCAGGGTAACTTCTATAATTTTTAGGCAATGTGTAAAGTGTTGCTCCATAATATTTCCTAAAATGGTTCATGTAAATATTGGAAGACCCTCTAAAACCGTAAATGTTTTGATCATCATCACCTACTGCAACCACTCTTGGATTTTCTGCTTTTTTAATGAGCAATTGAATCAGCTCCCACTCTACTTTGTTCACATCCTGAAACTCATCGAACATCAATATATTTTTATTCTCAATAATTGAAATATCAATTTCTTCGTTATTAATCGCTTTTATGCAATCTTGAATAACATTTTGGGATTTATTGAGATCTCCCAATTGCCCCATTAGTTGAAAACAGAAGCCATGAAAGGTATTTATTCTTATCAGTCCAGCATATTCTGGTACAAGGTTTCTCACTCGATTCTTAAATTCCAACGCGGCGGCTTTAGAAAAGGTTAGCATTAAAAATTGTTCAGGCTTAATATCCTCAATGAGCAATAAACTGGCAATCTTATGAACCAAGACTTTGGTCTTTCCACTTCCTGGACCAGCGTAAACAAGAATCTTATCAGACTTGTTATCTTGAATTACATTGCTTTGGTCAGTGTCTAGATCTGCAATAATTTCTCTAAATCGCTTGGGAGTAATAGCTCGTTGTATTTGTCGCTTTTTACGAGGGAAGTATCGAGCTAAGAACTCTTCATAGTCCAGGGTAAAGTAATCGTTGACATAGGTCAAAGCAGATTCGTAATTCTCTACACATTTCTTGGCATATTCACCAACGATGTGAATTTGCTCGGTTCGATGTAAATAAAAGGATTGCATTTTATTATAATCTTCCACGGTAAAATGGTGCTTACTTGTATCAACATCCGAAATATTTAGCTTGTTATAAGAAACCATAAACCCTCCTTCAAGTTTAATAACCTTCACATCATTTAAAAAGAGTAAGCATTGTTCATATTTTTTGGTGTTCTCTTCTGCTGTCTTGCCCAAAAATTGATTTGATTCCTTTAATTCCAAGAGGCTAAAAGAAACAGGAACCTCATCTTTTTTTCCTTGGTGGTCTTTATTATTCTTAGCTAAATCTTCTAGGTATCCAAATGTATATAAGGTCAGATTGTGTCTCCACTTAATATCTTCTTCAAGTGAATTCCTATCTAAAAACTCAATTTCATAAATGTCTTTCTCCCTATCCTTTCTACTTCTTTTTACAAAACGTCTTTTATCCCAGTAAGCCAGGATTAATCTAATATCCTCCACATTTGCTACCAATAAGCCTTCATCAAGGAGTTTTTGATTTAGCTCTCTTAATGGAATCGTGATTTTTCTAGGCACTATATTTTCCAATATAGATTTCTCTATTTGGAGTATGACATTTAAGATTTTACTAGAACCATATTTTGAACGCATTAAGTTTAAAAAGGCCGTCAAATCTTTGGCATCTCCCAGAATAGAGTGGTCTCTTAAAATTCTGATTACATCTTGGACTCGTTTTGAATGTAATTGTGTTGTTGTTGCTAAATAATCGACTCTGGTTTCACCATCAGTAATTAATCGTTTCAATACAGTTGCGCTGTCTTTTTTATCTTGATCTGAAATGCGGTTACTTTTTTTAATAATTTCTTGACCGCTGCTAAAACTTTTTACTAAGAGACTATCCGCAAACACCCTTGGTGTATTTAAAGTTCGTTTCAAAAAGCCCTGGTCTTCTAAAGCTGAAATAGCCGTTTTGACTTTGGTTTCTAAATCAACCATTTCTGCGTCCCACCCTGATTTTTTAGCAATTTCTAGGGCCGATTGGCTAATCTTTGTTCTGTATTTAGCCTGTCTTTTAATTGCCCGCCAGATATCTTTTATTTCTTTATGGTTAAGCTTGGTTTGTTGTAATAGACTGAAATGCTTGTTTAAATCGTCATCGCTATATAAAATGTAACATTTAGCATTAATTCGTTCATCCCTTCCTGCTCGTCCTGCCTCTTGGATATAATTTTCTAAAGAATCCGAGATATTATAATGAATAACGGTTTTAACATTATCCTTGTCCACACCCATACCAAATGCTGAAGTTGCAACAATAATGTCCTTATCTCCATTCATAAAGGCATTCATGTTGACCTTTTTTTGATCAGATTCTAATTTGCCATGAAAAAAAGTAGCGCTAAAGCCCGCCTGCTCAATTAGTGCGCAAACTTCTTCAACTCGTTTTGTTCGTGAAGCATATATAATTGCTGGTTTTTCACACTCTTCAAGAATGGGCAATAGATAGCTCATTTTTCTATTACCATCTTCAACATTTACAACCTCGTAAGAAAGATTGGTCCTTCCTTTGTTGGTTATGAATTCGTCTAATTCTAGACCAAGGCGGTCCTCAAAGTATAATTTGATGTCTTTAATAACTTGAGGTTTTGCCGTAGCTGTAAAGCATGATATAGGAATATTGTATTGGTTCTTCTCATTTTGGATTTTGTTTATGAAATCCGCTATAAAAAGATAATCCACACGAAAATCCTGCCCCCAATTGGAAAAGCAGTGGGCCTCATCAATCACAAATCTTCCAATTGTTCTTGAAAGTATTAACCTATAAACTGAAGGTGATCGCAATGATTCAGGAGAAAGATATAAGATATCTGCCCTTCCATCTTCAACCATTTCAAAAGCTTCCTGGCGTTCCAGAGGAGATAATAATCCATTGATTGCAATAGCTTTTGTTATACCAAAACGATCTTTTAGGTTATCCACCTGATCCTTCATTAAGGAGATTAATGGGGAAATAACTATGGTGAGATCCCTAGTGGAAGCTCCTCGCATTAGAGCTGGTAATTGAAAGGTTAGCGATTTTCCACCACCGGTTGGAAATACAGCAACAAAAGAAGTTTTTTGTAAACCTGCGCGGACTGCTTCTTCTTGTAAGCTCATACTTCTGTTTAAATCAAACTTCCGGAAATCAGGATAGTTAAAATACTCCATCAAGGCCTTGCGTGGATTCAACTTAGTTTCGCAATAAGAACATGTGCTATCATCACAAAGATTAAATCTTATGGTGTTCAGAATCTTCTCGGTATGCGGATATTCATATCTTACCCATGGCGGTAAAACTGCATCTTTATCTCCTAATTTTAAAAGTGTAAATACATAAGCCATTTCTACAGGATAGGTTTTGGCGTATGTACTTAGGTCTATGCTGGCACAGACCTCCTCACTTAGCAGATAGTTAATGTTTAAATCTTCATAATTGGAATTATCAAAACCAGTTAATTCAAAAAATACATTAAAATTAGGTTCATCTTTTAAGAGGCCATACAAAGCATTCCTTTCGGAATGGCTTAGGGAATTAAAGGCATTGAGTTCTTTAATTAAATAATCCTCTGTTAATTTACAGTCAGAAAGTGGATTGTTGACTTCAGAAGGATTAACTAGCCTGTATCCTTTTGTTAGCTTATGATTGGGACGTTTGACAAAAAGTATAGGTGACCATAATAAGGTGTCTATATATTTTTTGTTTTCAAACGGCGTATCACCAAGTTTCTTCTTTAGCTCAGGAATATCATGTTTAAGAATATTGTGCCCGCAGATGTATTGGGCCTCTTTAATCCATTTCTCAAGGCGCAAAGTATTTCTTTCATGCAATTCCTGACCTTTATAAATCGCACCATAGTCTATACTTTTACTTTTGGGATTAGTTTCTATGTCAAGGAAAAGGATATTTTGCATCTAAATTTGGGGTTCTAGGCTCTATTGACGTCTAAAATTGTTAAAATAATCCACTTAAGCAAAATTTTAAGTTATATATCAAGATAATTAGGTATTCGAGCCAGATTATATAACGAAGCTATTACTCTGAAATTGAAGAAGTAATACTAAAAAGAAAAATTAGGGTTTATCCTCAAATACCATTTCCAAAATCTCTTCACCCAATTCTAGATTTAATTCACCATCTTTTAAAACACTCACAAAACCCATTTTACATTGATGGTCCATTTCCAGGTAATCGTTATCAGTATTTAAGGAATAATCATCCGTTAAATAGGATTTGTATTTGTTTTTATTAGACTCACCAGGATATAGTAATAAGGCCTTCTCTGCATCCCAAAAACGACAGTATGCATACATCTGTCTCAAATCATTGACTGATGCTGAACTTTTCTTAGGGCGTTTCCATTTGGTATCAATGATGTAAGTTTTATCATCGCGACGCAAAACAACATCTGGCCTTAAACTATTATAACCCCAAAATGATTTGCGCTCCTGTCCTGAAACCTTTATATCCTTCTTTGAACACGCTTTTTGAAGCTGTTTAAGAATATAGGCTTCCCATAATTCGTTCATGTCAAATAGAAGCGATAACATTCGTTCCTTACCACTAGAAATATCCGGTGAATAATTCAATATAATGAGTCGTGCTAATTCTAGGGCATACGAGTAACTGATAGATTTTCGATTAAGCTTAATTTTCTTGAAATGGTTGTCATTTATTACCGACATCTTTACCTCAGGAAAATTTAATATAACGCGTTTACTACTATCGTATAATCTCGACCCTCGAGTGAATTGCTCTACAATAGTTAGGGCTTTAAATAATATTTCATGGATTAGGTGATTGGTATCATAAACTTGGTGTGTAGTGTAGAATCGCTCTTTATGAACCAAATTGTGTCTTAGGTTACCAGCAAATTCTAGCTTGCCTTTAAGTGCTTTGGTGTTTTTTGTTTCGTTCCTATACTGCTTTATTAGTCCTTTCCGAATTAAGCCGTCTACTTCATTCAGAAACAGCTCAAAATAAACCTCCAGTAAATTTAAATGTTGACGTCTTACATTAGCAGCGCCTGAAGATTCAGCCCTAAGCTTACCGCAGGCTTGAAGCATTTTTAGTAATACACCTTTCCATTGTTTTTCATCATCATCTTTATCCGCCTTTGGATTAATCTCAATAGTTAAACCATCTACTTGAATGACACCTACGTATTGATTGAATTTAATACCATTGGCAATTGGCTCAAAGTAAGTACCATCATGATATTCATTAAGCCGTAATAACGCATTTAAATGACTGGTTTTAAAACCTTCTTCCCCAACTTTTAATCGTTGATGCTCAAAAACAGATATGGTTTTATATTTTATCAATTTTTAATCTTTATTTCCATCATCAGCTCTGAGCAAAATTTGGATTGCTTCTATGATAGTGTCACTATTTACCTTTCTCAGTTTAAAAGTCGGCGTTTTGAAATCTTCAGCATTTTCATATTCAAAATCTGCAAATTGGATGGCGTCATTTTTATTTTTCTCAATGAAACCCTCACCTAGAACAAGACCTATTTTACCATAATCACCGTAAAAATATTCCTGCAGTAATGGGATTATCTTATTCTTAAAGGCATTAGCCAACTTAATCTTTGAATCTACATTGATCAAATAGGAATGGCCAATTGTATGGTCTCGATCAACCAACAACTCAATGCGTTCATTTATTTTCTTTAACATCTCAGACAAGCGTACCCCTTCCACTTCTTTTTCCTTTAAAAGCTTTAGATTAGGCATCATCTCCTTGAATTCAAAACGACGTCTCAAAGCTGTATCTAAGGCTTCTACACTCCTATCTGCCGTATTCATGGTTCCATAAATGTCAACATTGGATGGCACGGAAAACTTTTCTTTAGAATAAGGTAAAGTAATGCTGAGTTCGTTCTCCGCTCCTTTTCTTTTATCTAATTCAATTAGCGTAATCAATTCTCCAAATATAGCGGAGACATTACCTCTATTTATTTCATCAATAAATATGGCGTATCGGTTTTCTTGATCTATCTCTGCACGTTTACAAAGCCGTTGGAACACACCAGGCTCTATAGTATATCCCAAATCTTTCAGCTCCTCTCCTTCCTTTGGTAGTATTGGTTTAATACCTTCTATAAAATCTTCATAGGCAAATGACTGATGGAAGGTCACGAATTCATATCGTTTTATTTCCTTGTTAGAATCTGGTTGATAGTTATCAACAGAATCTTTTAATTCCCTCAATTCTGGTGCTAGCTCATCTACCAGCTCATTAATAATTTCCCAGTGTGAATCTTCAGTTTTTGTGAATATCTGAGGTGTTTGCCTATTAGTGACATTCACATAATCACATTCTTCAATAGTATGCGCTTGTAATTGGCCCCATATTGTTGGTCTTACCGTTTTTGAGTTAGACAAACTTTCTTTGACTTTTACCCATTCATGATGATGTATGTCACCAACTTTGGCTCTTTGAAAATCCAATAAAGCAATAGCTATAACTTGCCACCAGGAACATTCACTGACAACGGTTTCTAAATACTTTTCCCTTGTTATAGAAGTTTGCTTAGAGGTATAATTATCAAAAAGTTTATTCTTTAAATAATAGGTTTTACCTGTTCCAGGAGGTCCATAAAGAATAATATTTTTGGGCTTTTTTGGTTTTGATAAATTCATGACTCCTGGTTTTTGGTACTTACTGCGAAATTCATCATTAAATACAGCCTCCTCAAATTCTTCATTACTATGCTTTCTAAATCCAGATTTATTCGTTCTATCCAATTCCTGCTTAAATCCTCTGAATATTGAATCTTTTTCCTGTTCTGTAAACTCAACACTATCCATATGGGTAAAGAACGGATGAGGCAAATTTCCAGAGAATTGTTCACTATTTGATCTAATCTTATCAATAGACAGTACACCGAACTTTCCCTTTTTGTTATTCTTAAAAAGAATCCAAGAATATCTCTGACCTATAGTTAATACCAAGCGATTACGCTTTGTGCTAAATTGAAGCCGTTTATCTCCTTTTTGAAGGTTAAAATGATTTATAACCGTAAATAAAAATGAGAAATAAATCTGAAGATCCTCTTCTGGGAAATTCTTTAAATAATCAAAAAACGGAACATTATCATTAGCCTGTGCCAACTCTAATATGGTATTATATTCCTCAACTGTAGCACTAAAATTTGAGCCTTGATTTCCGCCTTTGAAGTTTGAGAATTCATCGCGCTGCTTTATTCTTGACCATAGGACTGGGGATTTATAAAAATTATGAGTTATCCTAATTCCTGCTTTTATGTCGTTTGGATCTTCAACCTTCCAATGTTTATTATCTCTCAAGACAGAAACCTTTTTAGGCTCTGAAGTGATTTCTGCTAATGCATAGCAACCAGCATCCTGACCTGTTATCCAAAGAATAACCTTGTCCCCTATTTTAATTTTGTCCCTATGCGCTGTAACTGTAAAATTGTCAAGAGAACCATCAGCTATGGCAGCTTCAAAATCAAATACTTTAGGGTTTCCTTGAAAAATCCAGTACCTAGTATCTTTTTCTTGTATATAAGAATCCGTAAAAACATACTTTTCTAATAATTCTATTAGGAATTCAATTTCTGATTTTTTAGATGGAAATCTAACAAAACTATCTATGTAATTTTTTACCACCTGCCTTTCTTTTACTGCATCTACGAAACCTTGAATACTATCATAGAATCTTACATCCGGAAAGTACTGACAATCCTGAGCTATTCTTCCTCTTATGGAATCACCAGGATTATTCATGCCTATAGTCATTCTAACATTTCTAACAAGTTCTATAGCCTCTGAAGATGATAAATGGTGGTCTTTATTTATAACAAAAGCCATACATACTATATTAAAAAACTTTCGTTTGATACTTAGACTGTTTAACTCTATTGCAAGATTCTCCAAGGATATTTGAGAAGTTTCTTGGTTTAAATACCTCTCTTCTAAAAACTTAAAATAATTTTTCTTACCCAAGACAGCCTTTGGTATACCACTACCATGTGACGAATCATATTTTTCAAATTGAGGATTTTCACTTCTCCCCTGTCTACTTATTCTCTTTTTTATTTCATCTATTTTTCCCGATACTTTTGATAAATCCACTAGAAAAAGGTCTATATCCTTGAAATAAGAATTGATTTCATTCAATTTATCTTCTATAGATTTAACTGAATAACCCAAAAACATGCTTTTGTATGATTCTGGTGCATTTTTTAGTAACCACTCTGCAAATTCTTTTTTGACATCAACTATATCCATATGTTGTTCTTTATCTATGATTTCAAATCCTTCTCTTTCTAAGGCTTTAAAACACTCGTGGCTTGGACCTCCACTAAAATTATTTGTAGGTGTTTCTCCTGTGGCATGAAAATTGGCATAGGCCATAATCGCTTTTGGTGGATAGCGTTTGCCGTCACGTATTAAATCGTATGTTGAAGAGGGACCGAATCCGTTGGGATAGCCTTTTTCTTCAAAGTCTTTGATTCCTTGTATTACATGTTGTTTTGTTACTTTTTCAAACATGGTTTTAGTGTCTATATCATTTTGAATCCTAAGGTATTACAAAGTGAATTGAACTCTCTTTTCATGTAGTTATTTACATCGCCAGGTCTGGAGAATTCATTCAGTTTTTGAAGCAGTGCAATATCAAATAACGTACTTTCTAAAAAACTGACATTTTTTGAATAACCCATAACAGCTTTAGCCTCTGTGATAGCTTTAAACTCTTTAAATCTCTCTGTATCTCCAGCAGTTGAGCAGGAACTAAAATGAATTATTTTATCATTAAATAAACCTTTACAATATTCAGCTAAAGCTAACAGCTCTATGGAGTTATTTTTGAATAATTCTAGCCCCTGTTTTGTTCCATGAAATGCTAACAAAATAATACCATATTTTTTATAACTTGGTCTGCATGCTTCTTTCAAATACCCTATTAAGCCCTCTTCTGTATTTACCTTTCTAAAAATAATATCAATATCATAGATTTGATTTAAAAAAGTTAAAGCAGATTTAACTGTGTCCTTTGAATCTAAACGATTGTCCCATTCTCCTTCAAGAGCAAAGATGTTTCGGCCTACTTTCATTTGCATGAGATTTAATTGTCTTACTATACTGAGTCATTAGGGCTAGCGGTCTATTTTATTTCTCACAAAAGCACCCTAAAGTCTGAATAGTCTTTACCTTCTGATTTTATTTTTGAAATTATTTCTTCTAATTTGGTCTTCATTTATTTCAATAATCCTAGTTGTAGACAAACATCTCTTTTCATCTTGCCCATTTCATAATTACTAATTTGATTCACTGTAATTGGAACACCTTGACTTTTTAATAGATTCACATTCGAAATATCTGCTTGACCAAACAAACCAATGAATTGAGATTTATAAGATTTCCGAACACCTTCACTTCTATTTTTGAGCGCTACTAACTGATCAAAAATTCTTTTTTTAGTATTTTCATGGTTATAACGTTGCAGTAATTCAAAATCAACAATTGAATTGTCACTATGAGGTTTTTTATTGTCAATTTCTAACTCCACTTCATTGAAAGTATTCACTACAACTTTTGACAATCTAAATCTAAAGTAATCATTAAAGCTCTTATGAAAAGGATTAATATGCGAAACAATATTAAAATCTTTCTCAAGTTTAAGATCTGTATTACAAGGCGAACAACCTGGAATTAAATTAAAAAATGAAACCGCTAAATAAGGGTATCTTGCTCGAGGGTAGAAATGATCTAACTGATGCAAAGCCAAAATTCTAGAAGCTCCTGTTAAATTATCTGTTTTTTTTATTTGCTCTAGAGGTTGCTTATTACAATAAGGACAATAATTGAGATTGAGTTTTGCAAAATTAGTTTTTGCATTACCATTATCTCTATAATTTTCATAGCCAAATATAGATTTAACAATATGTCCAAAAGATGTTAAAGTCGCTCTATTATAATCAATATGATTCGACAATAAATTGTGCCCAATTAATACTTCTATTTCAGAGATTACTAGTGAAAGTTCATCTGGACGTCCAGTAATGACTCTTTCTAGATTATGGTAATGATTTTTTAAAAAAAAGTCCCAAAACTTTACCCTTGAAGGAATTAATAAGTCTTTTTGAAGTTGTTGTGTAATACGGCCAATCAATGATTGAGTAGCATGATATGACCCATCATTGTTTTGCGGGTTTTTAAGTTCTTGAAAATGTGATTTTGCAAGATTATCTAAATTAATATTACAATGGCTATCAATTAGAATCATTCAATAAGTTGTTTATTTGTATTCTTATTAAATCTTCACCTATAAGTTCGACCACTTTTTTATCATCAGTAGTTAATTTTTCTTTCCTATTGATTTTATCAACTACTTTTTGAATTTCATTAGCTGCGAAACGACTAATTAAATTACCATCCATAAAAAAAGCGTCTATATAGAGCTCCCCTAAATTTCCAGCAAATGTTTTAACATTATCATCTTTGTTTATATCACTAGTAAGATTATCTGAATCTCTACCTAGAAAGACTAAATTTTGCTTTGGTAAATCTGAAACTAAAAAAGGTGAATGCGATGTGAGTATTAATTGATATTTAGCGTTTCTAAATTTCGGTACTAAATTGACTAATTTATAAAAAAAGTCTGCTTGCCATTTTGGGTGTAAGTATAAATCACCTTCATCTATACAAATTAAAACATTACTTACCCTCAAATTCCTTAAATCATGCCTAATCAATGAAAAAATATCTAAATAAGCTTTTTGCCCAGAACTAAGCCCTAACCAATCCAAATGAAATTTGTTGGTCCAGTCGATGAAATTGTAATACTCTTTATCTAAAGTTATCTTGGAATCGTTAAAATCAAAAATATAACTCTCTATTTTTCTATTTCTAGAACCCTCTGTACTAATTTTTATTTCTTTAGCATCTATAAACCCTTCAAAATTTTCCAATAAGGCTGAGCCATTTTTTAGTGTATTTAAATCGGAGACTCTGCGTATATTCTTTGAATTATTTTCTAGATGTTTAAATATTAAATTAAGAATATCATCACACCACTTTTTCCATTTATTGGCAATATCAAGCTTACTCTTATAAGTAAGACTTATTTTTTCAATTTCTTCAATTAAAAAGTTTGTATAGATTTCCGCCTCAGACTCGAAAGACATATTATCTCTGACTTTTTGATTTATCTCACTTAAAGTTTCACTAATCAAAACATAAATAAAGAAGTAATATAATTTATTCTTAGACGGTTTTAGAGCCCGTAATTCGGTAAAGAATTTTTTATATTCAATTTTAAATCTTTCATTAAGTGAAATATTGGAAAAATAATTTCGCTGCCAGTAACTACCAACTTGGGTGTTTAACTTTGGTGACAAAACAACCTTTTTAGGCATTGGAATCTCAGATTTCAAAAAAGATTCACTCCGAATAAATTGAAATTGTTTTACAAAATCAGAAGCAGTGCGCTTCATGGCTCTTCTAATTCTTCTGGGATAGCGATTATTTGCAGATAAATCTGAAACTTTTGAAGAAAATACGTGATTTCGTTCATCATATACATTTGAGAAGTAAATCACCTTTAAATTATCAATATCACCAGAATATGGTAGAAGTTCAATTGAAAAAGTTGATTCAACTGGTTGATAATTCTCAAATCTATAATGACATTTATATTTGTTATTATCTTTAGTTATAATAAGAAAATCAGAATCTACACTAGTTTTACCACCTTTAACTAACTTACATACTAACTCGAGTAGATTACTTTTACCTGTACCATTTTTACCAATAAAAGCTGCTACATCAGAAATATTGTCGCCGAAAAAATTATTTGGAACGTCACTAATTTCTTTTTTTGAAAGTCTAAATTTTTGAACATCGAAATCGAATTTTTCACTACTAGAAAGATTAAATCCGAAGTTTTCAAAGTTTCTAAATTCCCTAATCCATATGTAGCAAATTTTAAAACTCATAACTAAAAATCACGTTCAATTTGTTTAGCAGTTAAGATTTTAGAAATCATGGTTTCAAATCTCATTTCTGCAGCTTCACAGATTTCTTTTAAAGCTTCAAGTAATGGCTCAAAATCAATATCCTTCGCTATAATTATATACTCTATTTTATCGAGCTCTAAATTCATACGATCCCCATTTTGCTTTGCTTCCTCCATTTCCCTTTTTGCCTTTAAACCAAAAATTGGTTCCACAAGGGAGTTATTTGGAATATATCGCCATTCACGCTCATCATAGAATTTCTTGCGTCTCACCCTATTAAGTCTGTTATCTAACTGGTTGCCCATGAATTGCTTTAAATAAGGCAACAAATGTTTACGTTCGTAATCTTTTAATTCTTTGTCTTTAACAAGATTTCTAACAAGATTGCTTTCTCTTGTAACATACCATACCGGTTTTACACCTTGTGATCTCGCGAAAGACCGTTTTATGCCAATACCATAGCGTCCATACCAATCAAAATGTTCTTTGATTAAGCTTAATGGTATATCACAAAAACAAGCCATCGGCACTCTATAACCATTATTTTTTATTGGTAGCTTTTCATAAGTGTTATGACAATAAAAACCATGATTTAGGTTATCAATTAAATGTTCGAGTTTATCCGTAAAATTGAAAAGCGTAGTTGAACTTATCCTTGGCATATATCTACTGATTTATAAACTCATTCAACAAATCTCTTAACTCTATAGCCTTGTCCCTATCTAACTGGATATTCTGCTTTGAACCATTTTCTCTTTCAAGGTCTCCTTTGGCATAGGTGCGCAACTGAAAATAATCTCGCTCAATAATTACATCACCAACAACCTCTCCAGAACGGAAATTGATATGCTCATGTCTTTCTCTTATAATTTTGCCTAATACTGCCATTGTTTTAATTATTTGGTTTATTGCCTTCTATTATTTGGTTCATCCATTTACTGAATTCTGGGTAATAATAGGAATCATAATTAGACTTTTTCCAAGCATAAACGAAAGCTTTATTTGACATTTTACTTCTTATGCCTTCTTCCCAATTCATCCAAATACGTCTTTCAATATTACCAGATTTCCATAGATCAAACTCTTCACTACAGAGGTCAAAATACGATCTTAAATAGCGCATTGTTTTTGAGTAATCCTCTTGATTTAAACCATCTATATCAAAGTCGTTATCCATAATATTTTCTGGTAAGTTTAACATGACTTCTTGAAATCTCTTGGTATAGTCTGCAAAAAATTGGAGCCTTAGGTGCCTATTTAGCTCTTTAAGTTGCTTTTTATTGAAGTAAATTGCCACTAAAATTCCTATAAATGCAATAAAAATCCCTATTGTTTGTATCCAATCTGCTGCACTCATATTGTATTATTTTCCTTAGTCGCACCTATATTCCCTTCTTCAAGGGACTGCGCTACGCGCACCTGCCCATTCATAAGCATAGGCAACAACCAATCGCGTAACTCGGCAAGTTTTTGGTTTTCTAAAAGGTTTTGTTGTTTCTGTTTTTGAATTGGCTTCATAAATTCATAGAACTCATCAACCAATTTCCTATCCGGAACAGGAACTTTAAATGATTCTACCAAAGACGAAAACAAAAGATTTCTAATTCCACTTGTTTTACCCTCATAATTAAACATATTACCTTGGTCAAAAGCTTCTTTCCATGTATAATAGAAATTATAGAGGTTTTTGGGATTTTTTAAACGAACAGTTTTGCAGAAATTTGCACAAATTAAAGGAGCTTCGTAGCGCTTGAATGTTTCCTCTGTAACAAATGAAATTCTACCTGTAGACTGTGTTGGACTACCACCAGAAATCTCAACAATCAAATCATCTGACTTTAATATTTTATGGGTTTTGTTTTCATGAATATAACGAGTTGGAGATTGATTACTTTTAAAACCATCAAGGCTAGGCAAATCAGCACCTCTAATACAGTTGACCTCAACAGTATATTTGCCTTCAGGTTCGCTTTTGCCCCAATCACCATTGGCATGATTTTCAATCCAATCTGCAATGGTAGATTGTTCCCAACCCTCAGGAATCTCACGTTTTAATTCCTCGTTATACACCATTTTACCACCAGAAGATTTATAAGGTTTCCCATTTTCATCAGGGAAATCGAATTGGACAAACCAATAGTCGTAAATGGTTTTGGCGAGTGCCTCTAACTCTTTGTTGATTTTGTTGTTGACTTCTATTTTGGCATCTAAATCGGATAAGACTTTGGCGATTTGTTTTTGATATTCAAATCTATCTGGAATATCTATTTCAATATTTCTTAAATCTGAAATAAATAAGCATTTCTGAACAGCACCAGAAGACAAGTAATTAAGTCTCTTTTGTACATATGGTAGTTGAAAATAATAATGAAGATATTCAGGTAGCAATTTACTCTTGTCTGTTTTTATAATTCCTACACTTCTTTGAAAATCATACTTAATATCTTCATCTTTAATAATTGCTGTTCTTCCAATACTTCCTACAGTTGAAATTACAACATCATTCTTCTCAAGCTTTGTTCGCTTATTAATCTTTTCAAAAGAAACCTTGGCAATCTTTCTATCTGATTCATCATAAGAAATCTTACTATTTTTAATATTTTTATTACTTAATAAATAATATTTTCCATTGGCATCGTCTATAACGGAACCGTGTTCTCCGTCTGTTACATTGTCTGCTAAATCACCTATTTTAAATCTATCAAATTTCATTAAAATGTGATATTACCAATATTCGACTTTATTTTCTTTTCCAAAGATTCACTTTCAGCAAATAACTTATCTAAATTGCTTTCAAAGCCTTTTATTTTGGCATCAAACTCTTCCGCAGTAATGTCAACATATTCAATCTTTACTTCAAAATATTGTCCTGCACTTAAGGAGTAGTTTTTTGCTTTTATATCCTCATACTTTACCACGACCGAGAAATCTTCTACTTCGGTTTTATTGGTAAAGGTTTCAATAATTTGGTCTTCTTCGGCTTCGCTCAATAGCGTTTTTTGGTTTTTACCCTCTTTAACCGTGGTTCCTAAATTAGAGGCGTCTATCAATACCACATCTTCTTTATTTTCCTTATTTAAAAACACAATAGAGACATTGGTGCCTGTGGTCGCAAATATGTTAGATGGCATACTTACCACACCTGCTAGCATTTTGTGGTCTACCAGTTTTTGGCGTATTTTTTTATCGATACCACTTTGTGCGGTAATGAATCCGGTGGGTACTACAATAGCGGCTTTTCCTGTATTATTTAGGCTGTACATAATGTGCTGTAAAAACAAAGTGTAAATTGCCATTTTGTCTTTTGCCTTTTTAGGCACATTGGGCACACCTGCAAAAAAGCGGGTTTTGTTTTCCTTTTTCTTCAACACATCCACATCGCCACTAAAATCCAACTTAAACGGTGGATTACTCACGATGTAATCAAACTTGCGTAAGTCACCATCCTTTCTATGATAAGGGTCAGTCATGGTGTTCCCTTGTATCACATTTTCAATACTGTGCACCAATTGGTTCAACACCAAATTGAGACGCAACAGGTTGGATGACTTTTGTGAGATGTCCTGTGAGTAGACCGTACATTTATCTGGGCCAATGGCATGGGCCAAATTCATCAATAATGTTCCAGAACCTGCGCTAGGATCATATATGGTTACATTACTCACAGGTTCTGGCACCAATATGTTAGCAATGATTTTAGAGACCGCATGCGGTGTATAGTATTCGGCATACTTACCTCCAGCATCACTGTTGTAGTCTTTAATTAAATATTCGAAAATGGTTGAGAAAAAGTCAAAGCCTTCCTCCATAATGTTTTCAAAATTGAAAATCACCAATTTGTTCAGTAAGGCCTTGGCAAACCCATCGCGCTTGCTACGCACGTATTCTGTAATACGGTCAAAGAGCTGTACTTTTTGGCCATCTTCGGTTTTTACAGCAAAGAGCTCATTGTTGTTAGCGGCAATATCTATTAAGGTATCGTCCAGTAACTTGGCAAAATCCGGCTCGTTTTGGCGTTGGAACAAATAGCCAATCAATTGGTGCGGTTGCAAAAAGGCCGTAGAAGCTTTCATATCAAATTGCAAGGCGGCATAGTCATCTTCAGATAGTTTGGCCAATTGGTTTTCCCAATCATCGGCACCTTGTAATTCTGGTTTGAGTTGTTTTATCTCATAAGCAAAACGGTCGTTTAAAAATTTATATAAAAATATCTGACTGATAATTTTAAACTCGTTGCCATCGTTACCCAAGCCGTAACTGGCACAGACCGATTTTAATTCGTCTATGAGCGCTTTGGTACGTGTGGTAAATTCTAAGGTATTAGGTGTTGTCATGCGGTTTTTCCGTGGTATTCGTTAAGGTATTCGTCTACTATAAGTTGGGTTATAAATTTGGTGGTGGGCACATCTATTTTAGTGTCTGGTGCATTCTTAAATTCTGCATAGACCAAACGTGCGACCACCTGTGCAAAATAACTTTCATTGTTTAAGCTATCATTTCTATTAAGTACCGTTAAATCGGTCTGCTCCTTTATTTTTTGCAGGGCTTCAATAATAACCGTTTTTAATTTTGAAGGTTTGCCAGCTTCAAGCAGTCGTTTTTGTACGCGTGCATATTTGGCATCGCCTTCATATTTTTCACGTAATAATTCATTGCGGCGATTAAGCTCTTTAATTCTAGTATGAATAGACTTAAGGGATTTGATGTTTTCTTGCATTTCCTCTTGAGAAACCTCATTGAGGTTTTTATCATCAAACAGGCGTCTTAATTCTTCATACAGACTTATCCATTCTGGGTCTTTAGGGTCAAAATTACCACCCAAGGCTTCCCGAGTTTTTTTAAGGGTGTCTTTAAGTTCGCCAGCCAATACCAATTCGCTCTCTCCAATCTTTTTAAAGCCAAAAACCACATCTTCCAATGCCATGTTCAGCAAGTTGCCCACTTCTTCGCTATTTTCAAAGGCTTCTTTGGCATTGATTAGGTCTAAACGATTCGTAGCTTCAATACGCAGTCGGTTCAACTTTTTAAAATCCATGCGCTCCAATAGCTCATATTCGCCCACCAAACGTATCATATTGTACAATGAGCGTGCTTCCTCTAAAGCCTTTTTAATCTGGCGCATTTCTTCCTGGTCATTGATTTGCGAAATTTGCGAGGCAAAGTTTTCGGCATTTAATAAATCGTAATCCGCCAGGGTTTCTTTAATATTCCCAATAGAGGTTTCGATTTCTTCGCGCGATAAAAAGAGGTTGGAATAACTTTCCATTTCATCACCTAAAACACCTTGCAGTTCTTCAAAATAGGCACGGTTGGTTTTATCGAACTCTTTAGAGATATCGGCAAAGTCTACCACATGCCCAAAACGATGGTCTTTATAACGTCTATTTACCCGCGTTAAGGCCTGCAATAGGTTATGGGCTTTAATCACACGGCCCAGATAGATTTTCTTTAAATGCTTGGCGTCAAAACCGGTCAATAGCATATTATACACAAAGAGAATGTCTATTTTACCCGCTTTAAAGTCATCGCGCCATTGTTCCAATTCGTCTTTGCTGCCGGCATCATATAAAATGAGTGCGGCTTTTTTTACTTTATAGTCGTCCTGTCGCTTTCTAAGATAGTCTGGTTGCGGTTCGGCTGCCTGTGGTAAAGATTGATTTGTAGTTGCTTCTTTAGCATAAGTCTCATTGAATATTTGAAACAAAGCTTCGGCTTGGTCACTACTATCACAAATCACCATAGCACCTAAGGAAGCATCACCTTTGAGTTGCCTGAAATTTTGAAAGTCATTAATGATGTAATCCAGCATGGGTGCCACAAAAGACGGATGTGCATAAATGAGTTTCTTTTCGGCATCACCTTTTTTAATCTCTAAATCATCGAGAATCTTCTTGAATTTTATCTTGTATTCGGTTTCTATTTCCTCTCGAATCAACTTTAAGGTATAACCATCCGCAATAGACTTGTTGTAATAGTACTTGTGGATATAATCCCCAAACAGGTCTTTAGAACGCACATCACCGCCAATAAGCGGTGTACCTGTAAGTCCTATTTTAATGGCGTTTCTATCCGACTCCTGCAGGTTGGCCAAAAAGCTTCCCTCTGGATTGTAACTGCGATGTACCTCATCTAAAAAGTATACTCGTTGTATATTAATGTTATAATCGGTTGTGGTACTCACATCAGCATCTTCCTTAAACTTATGGATATTGACGACTGTTATTTCACGTTGGCCCTTGTCATTATTGACTGCTATGGTCTTTTTAAGGTCTTTTACAAATTCATCTCTAGAGCTCACCGTATGCACCTTTAAGCCTCGCGCGGTAAATTCATCTCTGGCTTGAGTCAACAAATCCAAACGGTCGACAATAAAATAGAATTTAGGGACGATATTTTTTTTCTGAAAATAATCGGTCAAAAAATGGGTGTTGTAATACGCCAAAGCCGTTTTACCAGAACCTTGGGTATGCCAAATGATACCCTTGCGTATACCTTCATCTAATTTAGCAGCGATAGCCTTAGTAGCAAATAACTGTGGATAGCGCATTATATGTTTTTGCAAGCCGGCATGTTCCTTAACATAGGCAAAGGCATACTGTAAGATAAACTTGAGCCTATCCTTTGACAGCATCGATGTTAAAATGCGATTGGTTGGTGAATGAGGGTCTTTATTGGTTTGGTATTCTGGGCTGTTCTTAATACTGATATAGTTGGTGTCCTTAAGCAGAAATGTTTCTACCTCTGAATCTAGAGGTTTTAGAACTTGTTTTAAATTAAATCCAAGCTCTTCTCTAAAATAGTTGAATTGTGGTTTGACATAAGATGGTGATGCATAATAGGCACCCTGCCAGGGCTCAATCTCATTGTCGTCATATTCCATATTATTGGAAAAAATCATGAACTGGGTAAGATTAACAAACTTTCGGAATTTCTTATTCTGAAAACGACGATTAATGCGGTCGCGCTCTGCAATCACCCCATTTTTGTTATTGGGCTTTTTAACCTCTATAAAAACCAAAGGCATTCCGTTGACCAAACAAATAACGTCTGGTCTAAATTCATCCTCTCCATTTTTATAGGTGAGTTCTGTCACCACATGAAAATCATTGTTGTCAAAATCTTCGAAATCTATAAGTCGGACACCAGAGCGCTCCGTAAGCTTATCAAAAAAGGCTTTACCTAAATCTTCATTTTCCAAACCAAGGCTTACTTCCTGATACAAGCGATCAATATCTTTTTCTGATAATTCAGGATTTATCCTGTGGATGGCGTTTTTGAAGATATCTGTGAAAATATTCGTGTCCTCGTCCCATTCAGATTCCTTTAAAGAAAGGTAGTCATAACCCAATTGGGTTAGGTGCAATATGGCTGGAAGCTTTACTCTAGAGTCCTCGTTGAATTTCATAAATAATTGACTCCAAAATTGGAGAAATTGACTGATTTAAAGGGTCTGTAAGAATTAGTTAAAGGGACTACTAATTTAATAAACACCTAACTCTTAACCAATATAAAGAACGAATTTTCTTAAAAATAGATTTGGCTATTCTAAATCATCATCGTAATCATCATCATCATCATAAAAATCTTTTTCCTTTAGCGTTGAAGAATCGAGCAGTTTAACAATATCAAGGTAGTTGTAAAACAGTCGTTTCCCGATTTTAGATACCCTTATACGGTGTTCTTTAGCGAATGATGCCATTTTGGTATTACCGTAGTTAAAAAACCTTTTAATTGCCTCACGTGGAATCCATTCGCCCATAATTGGTAGATCCTCAAAATTTTTGTGTGTATTATAACTTTTTCTCATGACATTAATTTTAATGCTAAGATTGTTAAACCAATTAGATTTAAATGGAATAAAAATCAGACAAGTTGAGAAACAATTGCTCTACACGTTTTATTTTGAACCTTCTGTTGCCAGGGTCACCATAGGTAAGTTCTAAATCATCACCCTCTTTACCCCACAGTATTTCCTTGTCTCTAATTAAGAGGTCTACCAAATCAAAAAACGCGCATTTATAGTCGGATTCATTAAAGCTATTATCCAATGTCGTTCTATTCCGTTCATAATTGTGCATGTACATTTGATTAAATTGTAACTTATGAGGGAAACTATATGCCTTTTTTGCCATACTTCTCAGGCCGTTTTTAGTTCTTAACAATTTATAGTCTTCATTTTCAGCATTGGCTTCACTTTCAATTTTGCTGAAGGTATTTTTTAATACCTGTTCCTCTCCAGACAGTTTTCCTTTGATTTCACGTCTATGAATACCAAGCAAGTGGTTATTAAAGTCAGTGTCACTAATTTCAGAATCCTCCCTCAGCTTTTTTGACAAAAAGGCATAACTATAGATGTTAAAAATGCTCATGATATTGTGAAAATCCCATAAGAATTCAGAACCTCCAATTAATTGTTTAACATTAGCCGCGGTTTTTTCTCCATCAACAAAATAGTCGGTCACTATACTGCCTACTTTAAGCTTGGACATTAAATCAAGAACTTCGGTGTCATTGAACACAGAAAAAATTATAATATCCGCATTTAAATGCATTAGTTTTTCACCAGGCAGAAGGTTAAGATAATCATCCCTAAAGGCTTTCCAATAATTCATCAATTCCTTTCTCCTAAAGTTTAAATAAGCTATGTTGAAACCAGAAAGGCCAGTCATGTAATTAATGTGCTGTATCCCTCTGTTTATGTACCTTTCTTCAATCATTTCATTATGTGTTTAAAATGCTTCTGTAGCTTCTTTTTGGCGTCTTTTAATATATCATCATTAATAAATAAATAGTGGTTGTCCATGTCCTGAGATCTTGTATGGCCCATTAATGTCTTTATAACAAGGCTTTCCCGAATTCCCGCCTCGTGAATGGACTGTCTAAAGAATCGCCTTGCTGAATATGTCGTTACGTTATAGTCTATACCTGCTAAAACGGCAATTAATTTCAAATTTAGGTTGGTTTTATCAAGACTGCGCTTTGGTAGTATGCGATCTTCAGGAATTTCACCAGAATATTTTTTTACGATTGCCTTTGCCTGTTTGGTTAGAAATTGCTTCGTACTCACATTTGATTTTTTCCTGTACAGTTGAATATAACCATTTTTAATGTCAGTTGTAGTCAAATTGATGGCGTCACAATGGCTTAGCCCTGTATAGCACAGAAACAAAAATATGTCTCTATACGGTTGTAGTTTGGACTTTTGACTTAAATCAAGTTCCCCAATACGTCTAAAATCTTCATTTGTCAGTCTGGGTTTAAAAGTCTTTTTAGGTTTGGCCCTAACCCCCATAAAAGGATTACTAATAATGCGTTCCTCCTGCTGAAGTTTAACAAAAAAAGGTTTAATATTTTTTATAATACTATTCGCGGATTGTCCCTTAAGTCCAACTTTACCAGTCTGTTCATTAGGTTGTCTAAGATAATGCAGAAACTGGTTGGCATACTTTCGTCTAAAATCATCTATACGAATATCCTCAAGGTTTTGCGTCTTCAAGAACATACAGAAGTGGTTTATCGACTTTTTGTAGTTCTTTTTGGTGCCATCAGCCTTATCCCTATCAGGTAAAATATCATTAGTATAGTAGTCATTTATGGCTTGTAAAAGGTTTGAATTATATTTCTCTTCTTTTCTTGATAGTAAATGGTCTCTAATTTCTTTAGGTTTAATAGAATCTAACTCGTCGTGATGCTCCCTAAGGAAGTCATTGAATTTATTCTCCAGCGTATTAAGCATCAAATTATATGATTTATGCTGTTCAAATTGTTTCTTGAACCTCTGGGTTTCTTCATCCCAAAACTCTATTGCAGAACGAGGAACTGGCACTAAACTAATCTTCCCTTCCGCTTTCTGACGGTTTTTAAGTATTCTAAGCCCCATTGGACTTCTCTTGGTTCTTGCATTTTCCCGGCGAGTGATGATTAGGAATTTTAATGTAATCGACATGTTTATTGAAATTTAGTTAAACGTAATTAAAGTGATTTGATCAGTGTGGAAGAAAAAATGGACACGCAAATATTCACCAAAGACACGTTTGAGATATTTTGGTGAAACATTGAATCTAACTTTAAACTTGCGAATAGCAGTAGTAGCAATAACTTTCGCCACATAAAGAAATGGTGAAACAGTTTCACCTTTTTGGTGAAACATGCCTTCTTGGTGAAACATTGGTGAAACATTTTAGTGGTTTTAAACAAACTCCACCGAAACCAAGAGAAACAAAAATCCCCGTCGTTACTGGTGTAACGCGGGGAAGTGAAAAATACTGAAAATAAAAAAGTGATCGCGACAGGATTCGAACCTGTGACCGTCTGCTTAGAAGGCAGATGCTCTATCCAGCTGAGCTACGCGACCATTCAATCACGCCTTCGCGAGATGAAAGTAAATTAATTATGTCGGGGTGGCAGGATTCGAACCTGCGACCTCCGCGTCCCAAACGCGGCGCGATAACCGGGCTACGCTACACCCCGAATTATTGGTTATCAATATATCGCTTAGCACCTCGTTTCTTAGTCTTACGCTCAAGACGTAATGCCTCGCTTCTATTCTGAACTTCTTTGGTATACACTATTTCCCATGGTATACCATATAAACTGTCGATTTTACAAGACCCTTGTTGTGCCTTGACAATCTATCATCGATATCAGCGGTTTGACCAACATAATATCGATTCTTTGCTTTACTAAAAAGGATATATACAATCATATTACCTTTTTAATAAGGGGTGGTCACGCTCTGAGCGTGACGACCTCCGCGTCCCAAACGCGGCGCAATAATGACGCAAAAGCGTCACAAGCCGGGACAGACTAGCCACGCTTAAGCGTGGTACACCCGGAAAATTGGCTATCTTTTTGCGGAGAGACCGGGATTCGAACCCGGGCAACACTTACGCGTTGACAGATTAGCAATCTGCTCCATTACCACTCTGGCACCTCTCCCATTTATTTATGATGAACGTTTCGCAAATTTTGCGGATGCAAATGTAACTTATCATATTAAAGAACGCAACAATTTAAACAGTTTTTTAGGCGAAATAATCAAAAAGGAAAAAGCCCTTATTCTGGATACTCTATTCTGAGATGATAGATATTTGATAATTTTAATTTTAGCACTTTTTTTATGGCTTGTATCTCCTTAAACGTAATATTGGCATTTAAAAATTGCCCTGTTTCCAGTTGTTTGTTTACTATATTCTCCACAAAATCATTAATCTTAGAACTTGTAGGCTCCTTGAGACTTTTAGAAGCTGCCTCAACCGAATCGCACATCATTAAGATTGCTGTTTCCTTGCTAAATGGCTTAGGACCTGGATAAGAAAAATCCTTTATATCAATATCTTCGTTTTTGGCCTTTTCGGTTCTGTAAAAATAATAGACAGCACTTGTGCCATGGTGGGTTCTTATAAAATCTATTACCCTATCTGGTAAATTGTATTTCTTGGCTATTTCTACGCCATTGATTACATGGTCTATGATTATTGTAGCACTTTCTCTACTGGATAGCTCTTCATGTGGGTTTATACCTGTGCTTTGGTTTTCGGTAAAATAGGTTGGATTCTTCATCTTACCTATATCGTGATAGAGTGCGCCAACCCTAACCAACATGGCGTTGGCGCCTATTTCATTGGCAGAGGCCTCGGCGAGGTTGGCCACGTTTAAAGAATGATGAAACGTCCCTGGTGCTTTATTGGAAAGTTCTTTTAGAAGTTTTGTGTTGGTGTCTGAAAGTTCTAATAAAGACACATCAGAAACAAGTCCAAATAGCTTTTCGTATATGTAAATAAGCGGCTGCACAAACAAGGTCGCCAAACCACATAAAATGAACAATCCAAAGGTTTCAAGTTTTAAATTGCTGATCTGACCTTCATGAATGACGAAGAAGGCAAAATATGCAATTATGTAAATCAAGGTAATCTGTCCTACTGAAATAAATAGGTTAGCCCTTTTATACAATTCTGAAACCGTTAGTATCGTGACGATACCCGCTATAATCTGAAGAAACATGTATTCATAACTATTGGGCACAATGAAGCCCAAAAGCAAAACGGTAAGAACATGGGAAAAAAGACCCAACCTCGCATCAAAAAATGCCTTTAAAACAAGTGGTAAAATACACAAAGGAACAACATAAAGATACTGCGAGTTAAAATTAATAACGACTGTAGTTAGGAAAATAACAGACGCTATATTGAAGAAAATAAAGGTGACCTTGGTGTTATTATCAAAAACTTCTCGTCGGTATTTTTGAAGAAACAATAACAGCATTAACAAAGCTAAAGCCACCAACATCGTATAAGCCAGTACAACTAAATTGTAGTTTGTAGAATTCCAGACTTGCGATTCAAATTCGGACTTTAGCGAATTTAAAACATTGTATTGCTCATCCTCTACAACTTGACCCTTGGAAATTATTAAAGTACCTTTCTCAACACTACCTCGAGTTAAAGCTATATTTTCAATGGCTTCTTCTAAAGAACTTTCAGTCAGTCTATTATTCAAAAAAAGATTAGGTTTTATGATATCAAAGAATAATGCTATAAGCCTATTTTTACTTTGACTGTTTTTTATGTCATTATAGGCTTCATTAAGTTTTGGTTTAAGCTCCGACCTTTCAAAAAGCGCTCCATAAACCACCTCTTTTTTTATCGTGTTTGACTCTATAATTTTTACAGGCCTGTCGTCAGCAAAGTTGTATTTTGAATCGGTAACTCCTACATCATAAAGATTATCGATAAGGTCCTGCCCTATTTGAAACAAACTCGACTTGCTTTTAGAAAAAAGACTATCGTTGAAAATGAGATTGAATCGCTCAGTGTAATTTTGAACCACCTCATCCTTCACATTAGAATCTACATCAAAAAAAACAGGTGTATTTTCACTGACTTCCTGTTTTTCGGCATCGATTTCAGCTTGATTTTTTTTTATGGCAAAGTCAAAAGGCGCATATAAATTCTCAGACTGCCAAGGTTTCCCTTTTTCAAAAGAATAGCGGAATTTGCCCGTTTTTGGAAATAAATAAACAATAAAGGAAGTGGTTACCGCAAATAGAAGGATTTTATAAACCAGAGCATGGTTTTTATACCACTTATTTAGAAGTTTACTCATAGACTATCAAATGTAACAAATAAATGAAAAATAGGATAGGTAATCATAAAAATAGGGCTATAATCTCTTAAAAAATCATTAATTTCGCGAGACTAAATAAAAACAAAAAAGATGAATAAAGAGGTAGTAATTGTATCCGCTGTTCGTACACCAATAGGTAGTTTTTTAGGAAGCTTATCAAGCATACCTGCTCCAAAATTAGGAGCTGTAGCTATTAAAGGAGCTCTGGAGAAAATAAAGCTTAATCCAGAATTAGTTGACGAAGTTCTTATGGGCAACGTGGTACAAGCAGGAACAGGACAAGCACCAGCAAGACAAGCGGCTATTTTTGCCGGTATTCCTAATACAGTTCCATGTACTACCGTTAACAAAGTGTGCTCATCTGGGATGAAAGCTGTGATGCAGGCCGCTCAAGCTATAAAGCTCGGTGATGCCGACATTGTTGTGGCTGGCGGAATGGAAAATATGAGTGCAATACCTCACTATTATCATGCACGCACTGCAACCAAATTCGGACCAGCAACTTTAGAAGACGGCATGCAGAAAGATGGTCTTGTGGATGCTTACGATAATAATGCTATGGGAGTTTGCGCAGACATGTGCGCAACAGAACATGAGTTCTCGAGGGAGCAACAAGATGCGTTTGCGATCCAGTCTTATACGCGGTCTAAAAACTCTTGGGATTCTGGAAAATTTGATAACGAGGTAGTGCCTGTTGAGGTACCTCAAAGACGTGGTGCACCAGTAATAGTGAGCAAGGATGAGGAATATTTAAATGTTAAGATGGAAAAGATTCCAGCTCTAAGACCTGCCTTTACTAAAGAAGGTACAGTTACGGCTGCTAATGCATCAACAATAAATGATGGAGCTGCCGCATTAGTGCTTATGAGTAAATCTAAAGCTGATGAACTCGGGTTAAAGCCTATAGCAACCATAAGAAGTTACGCCGATGCAGCTCAAGAACCAGAATGGTTTACAACAGCTCCAGCAAAGGCATTACCCAAGGCCTTGGATAAAGCAGGCGTGAAAATAGATGATATTGATTATTTTGAATTCAATGAGGCTTTCTCTGTAGTAGGACTGGCCAATATGAAAATTCTAAACCTGTCAGATGACAAAGTCAATGTCAATGGTGGAGCCGTTTCTCTAGGACATCCACTCGGCTGCTCCGGAGCTAGAATCTTGGTAACATTAATTAATGTGCTTCATCAAAATGATGCCAAACTTGGTGCAGCTGCCATTTGTAATGGCGGTGGCGGTGCTTCAGCCATGGTTATTGAACGCAATTAAACATTTAAATGCGGTACGGTATTTGCAATTTGGGCATTGTTCCGGTTAGATTAGAGCCTAGTGACACTTCTGAAATGGTTACACAGGTACTCTATGGTGACCAATTCAAAGTTCTGGAGTATCGCAAAAAATGGAGCCGAATTCGTATTGCTTTTGATAACTATGTGGGATGGATAGACAACAAACAATATCTTGAAGTTGACGAGGACACCCATAATAATCTCCTTCAGTCTGACTTTGTATTAGCAAAAGACCTTATTCAATATGTAGCGGATGAAAACGATAGCTTATATCCCATCCCGATTGGGAGTAATCTCAACGTATTGCCATTGTTGAATCATACCTACGACGGAAACAAGATTAACGTTACACCAAATAAGTCTAATATTGTAGCTACTGCCTTTCTTTACCTGAATGCGCCCTATTTATGGGGCGGAAAGACGCCTTTTGGTGTCGATTGTTCGGGATTTACTCAAATGGTTTATAAATTAAATGGCATTAACTTAAAAAGAGATGCCTCGCAGCAAGCTACTCAAGGAGAACCCTTAAGTTTTATTGAGGAAAGTGAACCGGGTGATCTTGCTTTTTTTGATAATGCAGAGGGTGAAATTATCCATGTAGGTATAATCATGGAGAACAATTACATTATTCATGCCCATGGAAAAGTTAGGATAGACCGCTTAGACCATAGTGGCATATATAACGCAGAACGCCAGATCCACACTCATAAGCTCAGGGTGATTAAGAAAATAGTCTAGAAACAAAAAAAGCGACTTCAATAAGTCGCTTTTTTTTATGTACTAATGAGTATTAATTGCCTCCGGCTGCAGATTGCATACCTTCTACCTTGGCTTTCATTTCCTTAAATTTATCGGTTTCTCCCAAGGCACTATAAATATTCATTAGTGTCTTAGCAGCGTCGATATTTGTTTCCCTCAATTCCAGAGCTTTCTGTAAGTAAGGAATGGCATTTTTATAAAGCTGCGTTCTTTTTTCTTTCAATTCATCATAACGCTTGTTATCAGCAGCGCTCATGCCTAAGGAATTCATTTCTTCTACGATTGCAGCCTCTCCATCAAGAATGCTTACCGCTATATTATTATAAGCGTCCACGTAATTAGGATTAAGCTCAATAGCTTTCTCATAGTATTTGATAGCTCCCTTTTGGTCTCCACCTTCTGCGGCCAAAACACCGAGGTTATACTGCAACTCAGCATTATTGGGGTCCTTTGCTGTAGCCTCTTCCATTAATTCCTTAAAACGCTCTTTGTTGCCCATTTTAAGATATACATTGGCCTCGGAAAGCAATAATCCCATATCGTCTGGGTTCTCTGCCCTAGCATCTGACATTGCCGCAAGAGCTTTTTCATCGTTACCTTGGGCCACATGAATTAAGGCTATATTTTTGGTGATTTCCCCTCTTTTAGATTCAGACATCTCATCCTTCGGGTTAATATGTGTCTTGGCGATTTTTACAGATAAATCACGTGTCTTTTTGTCACCAAAGACCTCTTCTTCACCGGTCTCTTTATTCACAGCGTAATAATTCATCTTAATACCTGTATAATTTAAATCCTGAAGTTCTAAATAATACTTCAATGCAGTATCATAGTCCTGGTTAGTGACCGCAGATGATGCTGCGTAGTATAAATATGTGGTATCTTCTGGAGACAACTTATAAGCCTTTTCAAATCCTAAAGCAGCAGAAGCGTAGTCTTTACTGCTTATTGCATTATTAGCTTTGGTTAAGAAATTATTAATCATTGAGGTTTTCATTTCGCTAGCATCCTTAGAATACTTGTATTTGCCCATGGCGGCCTCTACGTCTTTTAGTTTTTCTAAACTAGCAATAGCTTCATCTACTTTTTCACTGGAGCCGGCTCCATTGGCATATAGCGCCTGAGCCTTAAGGTAGTAAAACTCAGCTTTCATCTTATCGTCCATGTTGCCTAGTAGCTGTTCTGCAGCAGCCACTGCAGATTGGGCATCCGCCCAATTCATTTTCTTTATGGCTTTCTCAATGGCCCTTACTTCACTTTTTTGTGCAAACGACATTGCCGAAACAGCTAAGAGTAACACTAATGTCATTAAGTTTTTCATCACGTTTAATAGTTTTTAATCAATATTAGTTTTAGTTTTCATTTGTTTTATTATCAATAGCCGTGCCATCATTATCTGTTGCCGAATTGTCAACATCTCCTTCAGCTACAGCATCGTCATCATCATCTTTCATCACTTTAGCCACGGCAGCGATGGAATCTTTGCCTTTTAGGTTTATTAATTTAACACCTTGCGTGGCTCTTCCCATAACCCTTAAATCAGAGACTTGCATCCTAATGGCTATACCAGATTTATTGATAATCATGAGATCATCATCATCTGTTACATTCTTAATCGACACTAAGTTACCAGTTTTTTCGGTAATAGAAATGGTTTTTACACCTTTACCGCCTCTGTTAGTTATCCTGTAATCATCTAAACTAGATCGTTTACCGTAGCCATTTTCTGAAACGACCAAGATATTACTATCCATATCGTCAACGGCAACCATTCCTACGACCTCATCATTGTCATCTGCTAATGTGATGCCCCTTACTCCAGAAGCATTACGACCCATTGGTCTTGTTTTAGCTTCTTCAAACCTAATAGCCTTACCGGATTTTAAGGCTAACATCACTTGACTATTACCTGTTGTTAATTTAGCCTCAAGAAGTTCATCACCTTCCCTAATGGTTATGGCGTTTATTCCATTGGTTCTCGGTCTAGAATATTGTTCTAAAGCGGTCTTTTTTACCTGACCTTTTTTAGTCGCCATGATTACATAATGACTGTTGATGTATTCCTCATCCTTTAGGTCCTGAGTACATATAAAAGCCATGACTTTATCGTCTTGCTCAATATTAATAAGGTTTTGTATCGCTCTACCCTTTGAGGTTCGCGTTCCTTCCGGTATTTCATAAACACGCATCCAGAAACATTTTCCTTTTTGGGTAAAGAATAACATGTACTGGTGATTTGTTCCGACAAATAAATCTTCAAGGAAATCTTCATTTCGTGTGGTTGAAGCTTTTTGTCCTACTCCGCCCCTATGCTGGGTTTTATATTCTGTCAAGGACGTACGCTTAATGTAACCTGCATGAGAAATGGTGATAACAACCTTTTCATCTGGAATCATATCCTCTATGCTAAGATCGCCTCCTGCGTATTCTATTGTTGAGCGACGCTCATCACCATACTTATTTTTTATTTCTAGAAGCTCTTCCTTAATGATGTCCATTCGACGATCTTTCTTATCAAGAATATCCTTTAAGTCTTCAATGGTCTTCATTAGCTCTTCATACTCGCTTCTTAGCTTATCTTGCTCAAGACCGGTCAATTGTCTCAATCTCATCTCAACAATTGCTTTGGCCTGAATTTCGGTTAGCTTAAAGCGTTCAACCAATTTCTCCCTGGCTTCATCTGCATTGGAAGACGCTCTAATTAAAGCAATAACTTCATCTATATTGTCAGAAGCTATAATTAAACCTTCTAAAATGTGTGCTCGTTCTTCGGCCTTGCGCAATTCGTATTTTGTGCGTCTTACTACGACGTCATGTCTATGGTCTACAAAATGAAGAATTAAATCTTTTAAGTTGAGCAACTCAGGCCTTCCCTTTACAAGTGCAATATTGTTTACACTAAACGACGACTGCAGTGCTGTATATTTGTACAACTTGTTTAGTACAATGTTTGGTATGGCGTCTCTTTTAAGAACATAAACTATGCGCATACCTTTTCTATCGGACTCATCACGAATTGTAGCTATGCCTTCTAGCTTCTTCTCGTTAACAAGATCGGCCGTTTTTTTAATCATATCGGCTTTATTGACCTGATATGGTATTTCGGTAACTATGATACACTCGCGGCCTTTAACTTCCTCGATATTAGCCTTACCACGCATTACAATTCTTCCTCGGCCAGTCTCAAAGGCTTCTTTTACGCCATCGTAACCATAGATAATGCCACCAGTTGGAAAATCAGGTGCCTTAATGTGCTGCATCAATTCGTTAACCTCAATATCTGGATTATCGATAAACGCAACGGTACCGTCCACAACTTCTGAAAGGTTGTGAGGCGGCATGTTTGTTGCCATACCAACCGCAATACCAGAAGCTCCATTAACCAGTAACCCTGGAATCCTTGTCGGTAAGACCGTTGGTTCCTCTAGTGTGTCATCAAAATTTAAACTATGGTCTACTGTTTCCTTATCTATATCTGCCAACATGTCTTCAGATATCTTACGCATCCTTGCCTCAGTATATCGCATCGCGGCCGGACTATCACCATCAATAGACCCAAAATTACCTTGACCATCAATGAGCATATAACGTAAACTCCACTCCTGCGCCATACGCACCATGGTATCATAAACAGAGGTATCACCGTGCGGATGGTATTTACCCAAAACCTCACCTACGATTCTGGCAGATTTTTTATGCGGTGTATTTGATCTAACTCCCAACTCGTGCATACCATAAAGTACGCGTCTGTGAACAGGTTTAAGACCATCTCTTACATCTGGTAAGGCACGTGACACAATGACCGACATTGAATAATCAATGTAGGCGGATTTCATTTCATCTTCAATGTTAATCGGAATCAGTTTTTCTCCTTCTGACATATGTAAATCAAATTAATTTTTATGGGTTTTCATAACGTGCTAATATACTTTTTTTAGTAGTGTTTAAAGGTATTTCAGCAGGTCTTTTTAGGACTTTTTATTAACAATTATTAATATCTTTTTGGTTAATAAGTAAATGTCAATTCTCTTTGATTATAAAGGCTTTTTTAGTCTATTCGTTATATCCTAACATTTAAGGTATGGTTTTTGTCGTTATGTTAGAGATGTTTTATTATTTTTAATGCAGAAAGGCAATTAGTTATGGATGATAATTTTTCCCCAAGAGTTAAGGATGTAATAGCTTACAGTAAAGAAGAAGCGCTACGCCTAGGCCATGATTTCATAGGAACCGAACATTTAATGCTCGGACTTCTAAGGGATGGCAATGGCAAGGCTATAGATATTTTAAGTGCGTTGGACGTGGACCTAAATCACCTTCGAAGAAAGGTTGAGATTTTGAGTCCTGCCAACCCTAATATCGTTACAGCTTCCAATGAGAAGAAAAACCTTCACTTAACCAGACAAGCAGAACGCGCTCTTAAGACCACATTTCTAGAGGCCAAATTATTTCAGAGCTCGTCAATAAATACAGCGCACCTACTTTTATGTATACTGCGCAACGAAAATGACCCAACAACAAAGCTTTTGAACAAGCTTAGGGTCGATTATGATAATGTTAAAGAAGAATTCAAATCAATGATTACAAGTGATGATGATTATTTAGACAGCCCAAAAGCTGAATCGTACTCGGATGATGACATCAACGATGGCGATGATGGGGCTAAACAAAATCCATTTGGCGGAAGTCAATCAGGCAAATCCAATAAAAAATCCAAAACACCAGTTTTAGATAATTTCGGTAGGGATTTAACCATTCTGGCCGAAGAAGGCAAACTAGACCCTGTTGTAGGAAGAGAGAAAGAGATACAACGCGTGTCTCAAATCCTTAGTAGACGCAAAAAAAACAATCCGCTTTTAATCGGTGAACCCGGTGTAGGGAAATCGGCTATTGCAGAAGGTTTGGCCTTGCGAATCGTAAAACGCAAAGTATCTCGTACCTTATTTAATAAACGCGTGGTTACGCTAGATTTAGCAAGCTTGGTTGCGGGCACAAAATATAGAGGACAGTTTGAGGAACGCATGAAAGCCGTCATGAATGAGCTTGAAAAAAATGATGATATCATTTTATTCATAGATGAGATTCATACCATTGTTGGAGCCGGTGGAGCTACAGGTAGTCTCGATGCCTCCAACATGTTTAAACCAGCACTGGCGCGTGGCGAAATTCAATGTATTGGCGCTACAACGTTAGATGAATACAGGCAATACATTGAAAAAGATGGTGCTTTAGAACGTCGTTTCCAAAAAGTAATTGTGGAACCAACTACAGTTGAAGAAACCATAGAAATCCTCAATAACATTAAAGCGCGTTACGAAGAGCATCATAATGTAGATTACACAGATGAAGCTATTGAGGCTTGTGTTAAGCTTACTAATAGATACATGACCGACCGCTTTTTACCAGACAAAGCTATAGATGCTTTGGACGAGGCAGGATCAAGAGTTCATATCACAAATATAGATGTACCAGATCAGATTCTTGAACTTGAGAAAAAACTGGAAGAAGTAAAGGAAACCAAAAACAGTGTTGTTAAAAAGCAGAAATACGAAGAGGCTGCTAAACTTCGTGATGATGAAAAACGACTGGAAAAAGAACTTCTAGCCGCCCAAGAAAAATGGGAGGAAGAGACGAAACAACACCGCGAAATCGTTACTGAGGACAATGTTGCCGACGTTATCTCAATGATGACAGGAATTCCAGTGAATAAAATTGCACAAACCGAAATAAATAAACTGGCCAAGTTACCAGAACTCATAAAAGGTAAGGTAATCGGTCAAGATACGGCAGTTGCCAAGGTTGTAAAAGCCATTCAAAGAAATAGAGCTGGACTCAAGGACCCCAACAAACCTATAGGATCTTTTATTTTCTTAGGTCAAACTGGTGTTGGAAAAACACAGTTGGCAAAAGTACTGGCCAAAGAATTGTTTGATAGTGATGATGCTCTTGTTAGAATTGACATGAGTGAATACATGGAGAAATTCGCCATTTCGAGATTGATTGGTGCACCTCCAGGCTATGTAGGCTACGAAGAAGGTGGCCAGTTAACTGAGAAAATTAGACGCAAGCCTTATGCTGTGGTGCTTTTAGATGAAATTGAAAAAGCACATCCGGACGTATTTAACATGCTGCTTCAAGTGTTGGACGACGGCTATCTTACCGATAGTTTAGGTCGAAAGATTGATTTTAGGAACACTATTATTATCATGACCTCCAATATTGGAGCTCGCAAATTGAAAGACTTTGGAACAGGCGTAGGTTTTGGTACGGCGGCAAGGGAAGCGCAAGAAGCCGATTACGCCAAAGGCGTTATAGAAAATGCACTTAAAAAAGCCTTTGCTCCCGAGTTTTTGAACCGTATAGACGATGTCATTGTCTTTAATACTCTAGAAAAAGAGGATATTAATAAAATTATTGATATAGAGTTAGTTAAACTAATCAAACGTATTAAAGACTTAGGCTACGATTTAAAATTAACGGCCAAAGCCAAGGACTACATCGCAGACAAAGGCTTTGACAAGCAATACGGAGCAAGACCTTTAAAACGTGCTATTCAGAAGTACATTGAAGATGCTTTAGCTGAAGAAATAATTAATTCAAAAATCCAAGAAGGTGATACCATTACTATGGATTTTGATGCTAAGGCGGAAGAGCTAAAAATAAAGGTTAAAAGCTCTGGAAAGCCAACAGAATCCTAATGACTCAGAATTTAGATTTAAAACTCCTTTTGGCAACTTAAGGAGTTTTTTTGTATCTTATGTTTGCGTTAATGAGCTACGTCATGGAAAAAGAACTAGATCTTGGGTTTTGTGTCCTTTCATTTTTTGAGCGCTATATGATAGCGGTTATCAATGAGGGTGTCAACATCAGTGATGATGAAAATGAAGTTCTAATTCAGTATGCAACGGATTATTATAAGGACAAGCCTTTTGTCTACATAACCCACAGGATAAACTCCTATTCCGTAAATCCAAATATATATCACAGAACCGCTGAGGTTAAATCTCTAGTAGGTTTCGCAGTGGTTTCAGCTGACTATAAGGCTAAAATAAATGCCCAGTTAGAGAAGATGTTTTTCAAAAAACCATTTGAAATCTTTGGAGAGTTAGATGAAGCTAAGGCATGGGCGGACCAAGTGGTACAAGACCACAAAAACGCTTAGTAACAATCCAAGCCATAAGTGTTAAGAAACAATTCTTCAATTTCTATTTCCAAAGTTTTCATAAAATGAATTGAGGCTTCTATGGCATCATGTAAGACTTCATCTTCTTTTATAAATGGCACGGATTTTCGGTATTCTGCTAAGAACGATTCCAATAAAGGAGAAGTTTTAAATGGTCTTCTAAACTCGATGGCCTGAGAGGCATTTAGCAGCTCAATAGCTATAATGCGCTCCACATTTCTAATAACATCATAAGCTTGAGTTGCTGCATTGGCACCCATGCTCACATGATCCTCCTGTCCGTTACTGGACACGATGCTATCAACGCTAGCAGGCGTAGCAAGCTGTTTATTTGCACTCACTATACTGGCAGCAGTGTACTGCGGAATCATAAACCCAGAGTTTAATCCTGGATTATCAACCAAAAAAGGCGGTAAACCCCTTAAACCCGATACTAATTGGAAAATTCTACGTTCAGATATGTTTCCTATTTCCGCCATGGCAATCTTTAAGTAATCTAAAACAAGTGCTAAAGGCTGTCCATGGAAGTTACCTCCTGAAATGATTAAGTCCTCCTCAGAAAAAATGTTAGGGTTGTCCGTAACCGAATTAATCTCCGTTAATATAATCTTCTCAACAAAGTCTAAAGTATCCTTTGTTGCGCCATGCACCTGCGGAATACACCTAAAGGAATAAGGGTCTTGTACATGCTCTTTTGCTCGGGATACAAGTTCACTTCCTTTTAATAACTCGTTAAATCGTCGTGCTACTTTGCGTTGTCCTGGATGCGGTCTAATGGCATGAACCAAATCATGAAATGGGTCTAACCTCCCATCAAAGGCATCCAAGGAAATACTGGCAACAATATCCGCTAAATATGACGTCTTATGGGACATGAGTAACAGATATACACCGTAGGCACTCATAAACTGAGTCCCATTTAAAAGGGCCAACCCTTCCTTGGCCTGCAGCTTTATTGGCTCCCAACCAAATTTTTCTAGAATCTCTGACGCTTCATAAACAACATCCTTATGCACCACTTTTCCCTTACCAAGTAGTGGCAAGGCCAAATGAGCCAGCGGTGCCAAATCACCCGAAGCTCCAAGAGACCCTTGTTTAAATACAACAGGGAAAATATCGTTATTAAAAAAATCGATTAAACGATGAACCGTTTTCAATTGCACACCACTATGCCCAAAACTTAAGGACCTAATTTTTAAGAGGAGCATTACCTTAACAACAGATTCAGGAACTCGATCGCCAGTACCACAGGCATGAGACATCACAAGATTTTCTTGGAGTTTAGTAAGATCGGTGTTTGATATTTTTACATTATATAAAGAACCAAAACCAGTGTTAATACCATACATTGGATCTTTATTGTTAGCGAGTTTTTTATCTAGATAAGCTTTGCAATCTTCAATCTTTTTTGTCAGCTCGTCCGATAATTGTAGTTTTTTATTGTCATTAAAAATATTGTAAATGGTTACAATATCTAAAGGCTCTGATGAAATACGATGGATGTGATCCATTTTATAGATTGATTTAGTCTGTCAAATTAATTTAGTCTGAATCTTCTTCTGCCTTTTCGTTGGATTCCACAGGTTCTTCTGGCTGTTTGAAAAGATCTAGATAAGCTTGACTTAAATTATCAATGAGGTGTCCTGCGATTAAACTCTGATAGCCATGGTTTTCTACAGCAATATCGCCCGATTTCCCATGTAAATAAACACCGAAGAGACTCGCAGGCAGTGGATCATAGCCTTGTGCTATTAAACCTGTAATAACACCTGTTAATACATCACCGCTACCAGCAGTGGCCATTCCTGGATTCCCAGTGGTGTTAATGTAGTGTTTTTCACCATATACCGTGATACTATGGGCACCTTTGATAATTACTATGACATTATGCTTTAGAGAAAACTTTGAGACCTTACTCAATTTCTCAAAATCATTGGACCAATTGCCTATTAAGCGCTCGAGTTCTTTTGGGTGTGGTGTTAATACTGTTTGCTCAGGAAGATGTTTTAATAACGTTTTTTGTTTTGCCAATAAATTGATGGCATCGGCATCCAAAACCAAAGGTGTTTTATTCCCTTTTAAAAATTGCTCAAAAGCATGTAACGTTTCATCAGAAGTACCAAGACCAACACCTATGCCAATTACTGAAGGTTCTATATCAAAATCAATAGATTCTATATTATTTTCACCTTTATCGCACAATACCATAACCTCGGGCAGAGCGGTTTGTAAAATTGTATAACCACACCTAGGTGAATAAGCCGTTACCAATCCTGCGCCAGACAATAAAGCCGAGCGACTAGCCAATACTAGAGCTCCAATTTTACCATAACTACCACCTATCACTAAAGCATGTCCAAAATCACCCTTGTGCGAGAATTTTTCTCTTGGTTTGTACATTGGTAATACTTCGTGCCTTGCTATAAGCTCTACAGCTGTTTCCGTTTGTGCTAAATAATCGCGATCAATACCTATGTCCAACACTTCCCATTGTATCGTAAAACGTGCTGTTTCTGGTAGAAAGAAAACTAGCTTGGGTGCCTGAAAACTTAAGGTATAATTTGCATGAACAACTGCGTCTGAGTCCTCAACTGCTTTATCTGTATACAGGCCAGAGGGAATATCAATAGATAAAGTAAAAGCCTTCGATTCCCTAAATTTTAAAAAGAGCGCTTTTACCCATTCTGCAGGTGGTCGGTTTAAACCAATGCCAAAAACAGCATCTACGATAATATCGTCTTGATGAATATCTGGAAATTCATCAGCGCCATTTAAAATGGTGGGCCAATCCTTAGTAGTGTTTTTTATCCTATCATAATTGACTAGAAAATCCTTAGATCGTTTTTCGCTGTAATTAACTATATAGGTCTTTACATTGTAACCGTGTATAATAAGTTGCCTACTTAGAACCAATCCGTCCCCACCATTATTCCCAATACCACAGAACACATGGACAGGAACTTGTGCTCCCTGCATCCTTAAATGCATCCAATTAAAAATCTGGGTTCCTGCACGCTCCATTAGGTCGGTTGAGGAAATGTTTTGGCGTTCTGTAGTTAGGCGATCACCTTCATAAATCTGTTCTTTAGAGAATACTTTCATACAAAAAACTGGTCCTTATCAAATGCTTTAAAAGTCAAAATTTTAAACGCTGAAATATTTTTTTATTCTCGTAAAAATAATACATTTGAGAAGTAATGAGGAAAAAAATAACCATAACCTTTAATACCATTACCACATCAAACTACGCCATAGATTTGATGTATTTTATGACGACCATGACCACCCTAAGGGCAAGGTTCTAAATTGCTTTCGTCATACGTTTTAATTTCCATTGTTTTAAATCATTTTTATGAAAGTTCTCAAATTTGGTGGAACCTCCGTAGGTTCTGCAGAAAGTATTAACAAGGTTATATCTATAATAGATACGGAAAGTCAGTCCGACAACATAACGGTTGTCGTATCTGCCATTGGCGGAGTCACCAACAAGCTTGTAAAAGTAGCTGAGTTAGCCTGTGATGGAGATGAATCCTATAGCAAATATTTCGATGAGATTGCTCTAATTCATCATCAGATAGAAGACCAGTTGTTTATAGATGCAGACAAAAATCTAGATTCTATCAGATTATCTACTACTGCCCTACTGGATGAGCTTAAGCAATTACTTGACGGTATTTTTTTAATCAATGAAATCTCTCCAAAAACTTCGGACAAATTATTGAGTTTTGGTGAATTATTATCCTCCACCATTATTTACCACGCTCTTAAGTCAGATAGCAGAGACATAATTTTAAAAAATGGTCAAGAGCTCATCATTACAGACGATAATTTTACCAATGCCAATGTTGATTTTGAACTTACCACCCTTAATATTGAGCTTTTCTTCAAAGCCAATAGCAATAGGGTAACACTTATTCCTGGATTTATTTCCAAATCCGTGCATAAAGAGTGTACTACGCTTGGTCGTGGCGGTTCAGATTATACGGCAGCGATTATCGCTGCTGCCATTAATGCTACTGAATTACAAATTTGGACTGACGTTAGCGGTATGTACACCACCAACCCAAAACTGGTTAAACAAGCAAGGCCTATAAAGGAGTTGTCTTACCAAGAGGCGATTGAACTGTCGCATTTTGGAGCCAAAGTTCTGTACCCACCAACAGTAATGCCTGTGCTTCAAAAAGAAATACCCATACTTATCAAAAACACCTTTAAACCAAAGGATCATGGTACAACTATAACAACCAACGCCAATAACGATAGTTCGCCTGTTAAAGGCATAAGCAACATAGACCATATTGCACTATTAACGCTTCAAGGTAATGGTATGGTTGGTGTTCCTGGCTTTAGTAAACGTTTGTTCGAAACTTTGGCGCAAGAAAAAATCAATGTTATTTTAATAACACAGTCATCTTCAGAACACTCCATATGCTTTGGTATCAAAGATTCTGACGCCCTAAAAGCAAAACAATCCATTGACGAAGCTTTCGAATATGAAATTGCCTTAAATAAGCTCGAACCAATTATTGTGGAAACCAATTTGTCCATAATTGCCTTAATTGGTGATAAAATGAAAAACCATCAAGGAATAAGTGGCCGCATGTTCAGTACTTTGGGCAAAAACAATGTTAATATAAGGGCTATTGCACAGGGTGCTTCAGAACGAAACATATCTGCAGTTATAGAAAAGAACGATGTAAAAAAAGCCCTTAACAGTTTGCACGAAACGTTCTTTGAAGTAAAAACAAAGCAAGTCAACCTATTTATAACAGGTGTAGGCAATGTTGGTGAACGCCTTATAAACCAGATTCACCAGCAGCATAGCTATGTTAAGAAGAACCTTAAAATCAACCTTCGTGTGGTTGGTTTATCCAATTCCAAAAACATGCTTATAGACGAAGGCGGCATAGCCCTTAATGACTGGAAAGAGAGATTGGTAAATGGTAATACGGCTAGTTTACAAGGGTTTTTGGATAAGGCTACACAGCTAAATCTTAGAAATTCTGTATTTGTTGATATTACAGCCAATACTGAAGTCGCCCATATATATCCTGGTTATTTACAGAAAAGCTTTTCCGTTATCGCATGTAATAAAATTGCGTGTTCTGGTACGTTGGAATATTACAAAAACCTTAAAGCGCTTGCTTTAAAATACAATGCATCCTTTTTGTTTGAAACCAATGTTGGAGCTGGTCTTCCTGTTATTGACACACTAAATCACCTTGTAGCCTCCGGAGATAAGGTTCGCGAAATACAGGCCGTATTATCTGGAAGTTTAAATTTTGTTTTCAACCATTTTAATGCTTCCAACACGTTTTACAAGGTTGTTAAACAGGCTAAAGATGAAGGTTATACCGAACCTGACCCTCGTATTGACCTAAGTGGTATTGACGTAGCAAGAAAAATATTGATTCTGGCTAGGGAAAGTGGCTATGATATGGAACTGGAAGATGTAGTTTCTGAAAATTTCTTAACGGAAAACGCCATGAAAGCTGATTCTGTAGATGACTTTTTCCAAACACTTATAGATGATGAAGAACATTATCAGGCACTTTACAAATCGGCACAAAGCAAAAACGCACAATTAAAATTTGTTGCAGCATTGAAAGACGGCAAAGCTAAAGTTGGACTTCAGGAAATAAAGGAAGGTCATCCCTTCTACAATTTAGAGGGTAAAGACAATATCGTAATGTTTTACACGGACCGCTATCCTGAGCAACCCATGATTATAAAAGGAGCCGGAGCAGGTGCAGATGTTACCGCTTCTGGGTTGTTCGCAGATATCATCAGAGTAGCTAATAATTAATCCATGGAACAAAAAGAAGTAAAACTATTTACGCCAGCGACCGTAGCAAATGTATCTTGCGGCTTTGATATCCTTGGCTTTTGTTTGGACACTATTGGTGATGACATGATTATTAGAAAAACGGAAGGACATGGCATCACCATTACCAAAATCACAGGTTTTGATTTGCCTACTACAACGACCGAAAATGTCGCAGGTATATCAGCTTTGGCCCTAATGGACTATCTTAAACCAAACTGTGGCTTTGAAATTGAAATACATAAGCGCATCAAACCAGGAAGTGGTATAGGCAGTAGTGCGGCCAGTGCAGCAGGAAGTGTTTTTGGTATAAATTACCTTTTGGGCAATCCTCTAAACAAAACAGAATTAACCTCCTTCGCCATGAAAGGAGAGGCCTATGCAAGCAAGGCTGAACATGCTGATAATTTGGCTCCTGCACTATTTGGTGGATTTACCTTGGTCAAATCCACTCAACCCCTTCAGGTTTTACAGTTGCCCACTCCTAGTGATTTATTTGCTGCTATTATTCATCCGCAAATAGAAATAAAAACAGCAGATGCTAGAGCCATTTTACCAAGAGAAACGAGCTTGAAAAATTGTATCACTCAAACGGCCAATATGGGGAGTTTTGTCCATGCATTGCATACATCAGATTACGATTTAATTGAATCGAGCTTAAAGGATGTTATCATCGAGCCACATCGCAAAGCGCTTATTCCAAAATTTGACACATTAAAAGAAAATGTTATGGCTTCTGGAGCTCTAGGATGTGGGATTTCTGGATCAGGACCATCAATATACACACTATGTAAAGGCCAGGATAAGGCCAAAGCCATTGCAGAAGTAATGACCCAAATCTATAGTGACACAACCATACCGTTTGAAATCTATGTTTCAAAAATTAATACAGAAGGAATTAAAATTAAATAATGACCTATTATTCACTCAATAGAATTGCTCCAGATACGAGCTTTGAACAAGCTGTAATTAATGGTTTGGCTCCAGATAAAGGCTTGTACTTCCCAAAAAACATAAGACCTTTAGCTTCTGATTTTTTTAGCTCTATTGACCATAAATCAAAAATTGAAATAGCCTACGAGGCACTAAAACAATTTGTGGGTGATGAAATCCCAGAGTCTAAGCTTAAGGACATCATCGAAGACACTTTAAATTTTGATTTTCCTATAGTTGAGTTAAATAAAAACCTATCCATTTTAGAACTATTTCACGGGCCAACCTTGGCATTTAAAGATGTAGGCGCTCGTTTTATGGCGCGCTGTTTGGGTTATTTCAATCGAGATAATACCCAAAAGGTCACTGTTTTGGTAGCCACTTCAGGAGATACTGGTGGTGCCGTAGCCAATGGCTTTTTAGGAATAAAAGGTGTTGAGGTAGTCATTCTTTATCCTAGTGGGAAGGTGAGTAAAATTCAAGAGAAGCAGTTAACGACGCTTGGTCAAAATATAACGGCTTTAGAGGTAGCTGGTGTTTTTGACGACTGCCAAGATATGGTCAAGCGGGCTTTTGTAGACGACGAGCTATCAAAGCAAATAAAGTTAACCTCTGCCAATTCTATAAACATAGCACGATGGCTTCCTCAACTCTTGTATTATCTTTTCGCCTATAAGGAACTTAAAAACAACTATAAAAATTTGGTGTTTTGTGTACCCAGTGGTAATTACGGTAATATCTGCGCTGGAATGGTCGCTCAGAAATTAGGTCTTCCCGTGAAACACTTCATTGCCGCAAATAACTCAAACGATACCGTTGTAAGGTATATGGAAACCAAATCCTATCATCCTAAACCTTCGGTTGCTACGATAAGCAACGCAATGGACGTTGGTAACCCAAGTAATTTTATTAGAATTAAGGAATTGTATGATAATTCATATGACAACTTAAAATCTAATTTATCAACCTACAGCTTTTCTGATTTAGAGACGAAACAAGCACTTCTGGAACTCTATCGTAACTATAACTATATTGCTGACCCACACGGCGCTGTTGGGTATTTAGGTGCTAAAGCTTTTCTGAAAAAAGAACCTGAGGCTCATGTAGTCATCCTAGAAACTGCCCATCCGACAAAATTCCTTGATGTGGTTGAAACTACAATAGGTAAGGAAATAACAATTCCTAACCAAATTAAGGACATCATGGAAAAACCTAAGAAGAGCATACCTATAAAATCATACGACGATTTAAAATCCTTTCTATTAAAAGGTTAAACCACAAAAAAGCTTTTTAGTGTTTCTTCGTATATAGCTTCATACTTAGGAACTATAGCATGAATATCAAATTTTGCAGATTGGGATTTTGCATTGGACTTAAAGGTCTCCAGTGTTTTTAAGTCCTTTAAGATTTTAACGGCATTTGCAGACATATCTTCAACATCGCCTACATTGCTTAAAAACCCAGAAAAGCCATCTAAATTAACTTCAGGCAAACCGCCTGTATTTGATGAAATTACTGGCGTACTGCTTGCCATTGCTTCTAAAGCCGCTAGACCGAAACTCTCAGTTTCAGAAGGCAATAAAAACAAATCACTAAAACATAGAATACGGTCAATCTCAGTACTATTCCCTAGGAACACCACACGATCGGTCAAGCCTAAATCATCAACCAATAACTCAGCGGCCTCCTTTTCAGGTCCCTCTCCTACCATCATAAGCTTGGCAGGTAGTTGTTTTTGTATTTCGTTAAATACCTTAATGACATCTGGAATTCGTTTTACCTCTCTAAAGTTACTGATGTGCGTAATGATACGTTCATGGTCTTCGGCCATCATAGCCCTTTGGCAATCGGTAAAATTGTTAACGTGCTTTTCCAAATCAATAAAATTGGGCACAACATGTATGGGTCGTTCAATATTAAATAAGCGCATGGTATCTGCCCTAAGACTTTCTGAAACGGAAGTGACCGCATCCGATTTGTTGATACTAAAGGTTACCGCAGGTTTATAAAAAGGATGGCTTCCCACCAAGGTGATATCTGTACCATGGAGCGTAGTAACTATAGGAACCAAAATATCTTCATCAAGCAGCATCTGCTGTGCCATGTATGCGGCGTAAGCATGAGGTATGGCATAGTGAACATGCAAAAGTTCTATACCGTGCAGCTTAACCATATCTACCAATTTACTGGATAGTGCCAATTCGTAAGGCTGATAATGAAAGAGCGGATATTCTGGAACATGGACTTCGTGAAAGTGAACATTATTACTTAAGAGCTCAAGACGAACGGGTTGACTGTAAGTAATGAAATGGATTTCGTGTCCGCGCTTAGAAAGCTCAAGCCCTAGTTCCGTAGCAACCACACCACTTCCGCCAAAAGTTGGATAACAAACAATGCCTATTTTCATAATGCCCTACAAATTAGTGTACCAAGTTATTTAAATGATTATTAATCGGGTAAATTTTAACTTAAAATTCTCATTGGCTACTCTATGATAGCCTCATAAATAAGCCGTTGTATCTCGGTTCTGATATTTTCCTTAAGCAATAAATTTTGCCCTGCTTCCGGATAGGTTCTATTAGCAAGGAACACGTAAACGATTTCCTCCTCTGGATCTGCCCATGCATAGGTGCCTGTAAAACCAGAGTGTCCAAAACTGGTCATAGATAGGCAACCGCAAGTTGGCCCCACATCTCCAAGCTGTGGCTTATCGAAACCAACTCCTCTTCTATTGTCTGACTCGCAATAATAACATTGATTAAATTTATCTATGGTTTCAGGTTTTAAAAAGCGTCTGCCACCATAGTAGCCTTTCTGCAAGTACATTTGCATAATTTTTGCCACATCGTTAGCATTACTAAAAATACCAGCATGACCACCAATTCCGCCTTGCATGGCAGCTCCCATATCATGAACATAACCATGTACCTTTTGGTAACGGTAATAATTATCTTCTTCCGTAGGAACAATATCCCTTAAGCTAAATTTTTCGCGCGGATTGTAAGTGGTGTAATTTGCTCCTAAAGATTTATAAAAATGATCTTGGGTTATGTCTTGAAGGGATTTGCCATAATAAGATTCGATATAGTTTTTTAAAATATAGTACGGCAAATCACTGTATCGATAGCGCAATCTTGACAAAAGGTCACTTTCCTTGATGATCTTTTGTATGGAATCTTGATAATCATTACGCATGAATAATGTATTGGTAACCTCGATATTGAAATTTTTCTCTGGCAACCTTCTGTAATAATTTGGGTGTGGTTTTTTGCTAACAGAGTCTAAGGTCGCAAAATAGAATGGTATCCACGGCTTTAGACGCGCATAATGCGATAGCATTTCCTTAAGGGTTATTTTACCCTTATTACTGTATCTGTAGGAAGATATCAATGATTCTAATTTAGAATTTAAAGACAGTACACCTTGCTGTTCTAGCTCCATTAAGACAGGTAGTGTCGCTAATATTTTTGTAAGCGATGCCACATCGTAAACATCGTCAAAATCTACTTTGTTTTTCTTTTCATAGGTATGGTAACCAAAATTTTTATTGTAAATAACCTTACCCTTTCTAGCCACAAGAAGCTGTAATCCAGGCGTCATCTCTTTTTCTACGGCATATTTTGCGACTGAGTCTATTCTTGAAAGTAGCTTGGAATCCATACCCACACGTTCTGGCAGGGAATAGCCTAAAGTATTAATAGCAGTGTAAGAGATACCACTGCCTTGGGGAAAATAAGTTCCAGCAGTTACTGGGAGCGTACCTTTTGCTCCAATGGCTCCGAAAATAAGCTGTGCCGACTTCTGCTGAGCTATGATACTGTTTTGGTAACTCATTACAATGCCTTCAATATTTTCTATAGATAGTACGTCGTTTAAGGCATAAGGCTTGGCAAAGACATCGAGTACTACCGTGTTTGTTCTTGCTATTTCATACAACCAACCCAGCTCTTTTCTACTGAATTTATAGGATTTCCAAGGGCTTTCGTTTGATTTATGAAAACCAATTATCACTGTATTATAGTTCTGTAATTTACTTATTAAGCCGTCTAATTGATCGGCTTTAATGTGATGGACCTTCGTATATTTTTTAAGCTCATTATAAAACGGAGAGCCTTCATCATCACCCAGAGAAACATATGCGATATTTTTGGTTTCTAAATTTCTCAAGGGTAAAAGGTCATTTTTATTTTTTAAGACGGTAATTGCATTTTCTATAAGTTCTTCATACAAAATATCGTCCTTAAGTCTATTCAAATCGGTATTGAGGTTTGCTAAACCAACTGGCGTATAGTCCTGAAGACCAACCTTGTATTTAGCCATTAAAATCTTCTTGACCGAATGAGCCAAGCGTTCTTCAGTAATTATGCCCTTTTCAAAAGCTCTTACGAAAGCGTTTATCCCTTTTTTGGGATTCTCGGACATTAGCATCACATCATTTCCTGCCATGAATGCCATTACATCAATCTCCCCTCCTGCTGACGTATTGGATGGCGAACCAGTACTTTTTGAACCCTGAGCAATAAAGTCTGCAGCACCTTTCATCGTGAGTGCATCCGTAAAAATAAGTCCATTAAACCCCAAATCCCCTTTTAAAATATCACTGACAATATGTTGGGATAATGATGAAGGAAAACCACTGCGCTCCTCTAAACTAGGCACGTTAAGATGAGCAACCATAACACTGGACAGCCCTTTGGAAATTAAAGTTTTGTAGGGTGCTAATTCTATAGAATCAATCCGTTCCTTAGTAAAGGATACCGTTGGTAGGGTCTTGTGCGAATCGTCTTCAGTATCCCCATGTCCGGGAAAATGCTTGGCATTAGCCAATACACCAGCTCCTTGCATTCCACGCATAAAAGCTAGTGACTTTTCTATGACATTATCTTTATCCTCGCCAAAAGAACGGTTACCGATTATTGGGTTTTTTGGATTGGTGTTAATATCAACTACTGGCGCAAAATTAAAGTGCACTCCTAACCTTTTACAATGTTCGCCAATATATTGACCTGTCTTTTCAATGAGCTTGTTATTGCTTACAGCACCTAAGGTCATATTCCATGGAAAGGCATAGGTAGAGTCAAGCCGCATACTCAAACCCCATTCTGCATCCATACCAACCAATAGTTTTACTTTGGAAATGGCTTGTAATTCGTTATTAAATTTCGCTTGTCTGTACGGTCCTCCTTTGGAAAAAATAATACCACCAATATGATGGTTTTTTACTAAGTCTACAATTTCGTTTTGATGCGCCACACCTTTATTTGAAAAGGCTTGTACCATGAATAGTTGCCCGATGCGCTCCTCAAGTGTAAGGCTCGAATAAATACTATCTACCCATTTTTGCTGTGCTTCAACATCCTCTGCAAGAAGTGGATTGGTTTTTTCGACTTGAGCTGGAGTACTCTGAAAAATTAAAACTATGAGGGTAAGGGCTAGGTAACGCATTCAGTTATCGTTTATACGTAGGTTAACGAATCTTGTGCCAAATTAGCATATTTATGAAGAAGTAAAAAGCCTTTAAGAATGTTTTATTAGTTGAAAATCAATAAAGAATTAATCTTGATTTATATTATAATAAATCTATATGACGATCATGGTAGCCCAATAAGTATAAAATTCCATCCAAACCAATACTTGAGATAGAACTTTGAGCATTATCCTTTACTTTAGGCTTGGCATGAAACGCTATTCCGAGGCCAGCAACGTCCAGCATTTCTAAATCATTGGCACCGTCACCCACAGCAATGGTTTGGGCAATATCAATACCTTCCTTTTCTGCCAAAAGCTTAAGATATTCAGCCTTTTTGGCGCCATTGACAATATCTCCAAGATAACCACCCGTTAAAACACCATTCTTAATTTCCAACTGGTTGGCATATACGTAGTCGATATCGAGTTTTTCTTTTAAATAGTTTCCAAAATAGGAAAACCCTCCTGAAAGTATCGCGGTTTTAAAGCCATAATTATGCAAGGTATCTATGAGGCGTCGTGCTCCTTTTGTAATGGGTAGGTTAACGGCTACCTGATGCAAAGCCTCCTCACTAAGCCCTTTAAGGAGCTTCATCCGTCTTTTAAAGCTTTCATTAAAATCTATTTCGCCTTGCATGGCCAATTCCGTAATCTCCTTAACTTGCTTACCTACGCCAGCTAGTTCTGCCAATTCATCAATTACTTCTGTCTGAATTAAGGTAGAATCCATATCGAAACAAACCAAGCGTCTATTTCTTCTAAAGATATTATCTTCTTGAAAGGCAATATCTACATCGAGTTCCTTAGAGATTTGCACAAAGCGTTCCGTAAAAGACGATTTGTTATCTATTTTCCCACGAATTGACAATTGAATTGAAGCCCTTGGATACTCCACAGGTTTGGTTAAGGAAAGTCGGCCTGTTAGCCGCTTTATGGAATCAATGTTAAGATTCTTTTCTGAGACTACTTTGGTGACTTCAGAGATTTGCTCTGCTGTAAGGCGATCTCCCAAAATAGTAATGATGTAACGATCTTTTCCTTGAAGATCTACCCAATCTTCATAGTCTTCCAGGGTAATTGGCGTAAATTTAGCCGTTATGCCAAGTTCGTAGGCCTTAAACAATAAATCCTTAAGTACGGAAGCCGCTTTTTTACCCGACTTGATTTCAAAGAGTATTCCTAATGATAGGGTATCGTGGATATTGGCTTGACCTATATCAAGAACTTTAGCACCATATTGCGCCAATACACTTGTTAAACCTGACGTAAGTCCAGGTTTGTCTTGCCCTGAAATATTAAGTAAAAAAATATCTGTTCCCAATCTTAGAGGTTTATAACTGTATATTGATTATACCAGCCTGTTTCAACTTAATTTAAAAATCGGTTATGCCAACTTTCACTGGCAGGAACTTCCCAGTTTTCGTTAAACTCGGCAATATTAGTGACAAGATTATTAAATACTATGGTGTTTCTTGAAACAGCTTTGTCGCGAGCCATTTTTCTAAAATCCTTTAATGGTTTGTAGGCAATAAAATCGCCTTGTTTATAAGACACATTCATTTTATCCATCAAATCTACATTGTATTTCTCTTCCAGACCTTGCATAAAACGAACCGAGGCATCAATTGAACAGCCTGTCGCGCTGTTTAAATTTTCATTTAATGCAATAACTATAAAACGCTTATATACAATCTTATAGCCAGACTCCAATCCCTTACCGTGAGCTGTCCAAGAGGTTATAAAATCATCTAGTTGAGCCTGTATCTCTGCGATTTCATCATCACTAAATGAACGGTTGCACTGGTATATCCACACTCTAGATTCTAGAGGTAATTTTTCAAAATCAACTAACATAGGTCGCTATTCAAAATTTATGGTAAAAATAAAGATTTACATCCAATCTTTATTTTGAGACTCCACCAAATAAAGAATAAAATTTGAAATGGCTAAAGCTTCCGTTTTTTCAATGTGGGGAATTGTTATGGATTTAGACGCAGAATGTACAGTTAATGACGCTAACTTCCTTCTTTTTTGAAATATGGTTTGCGTAATTTCTACGGCCTGAGCTTTATGAATTTCCAAATACTTAGAGAAGGTATCTATGAGTCCGCCACCACCTAATACGACATAATTCTCATCCACATGGTAATAGGTTTTCTTGTACATGTAATAGGTATTAAAGCCTATGTACAGTACGAATAAAATATTGAGGAGCAAAAACTCCATAGGAAGGAAATAGAGACCAATATTAATCACAATCAATAACCAGACATTTAACCACAATCTCCTATAAACTATATAAATATTGGGTTTATGCTTTGTTATCTTATCTAAGACCTTAGGGTAAAATTGGTCTAGCAGTTCATAGATTTGATTACGATTTAAACCAACCACACTAAAACTAAGCTGCTGCTTTTTGTTGGCCATAGCTTGTGTAAATGCAAGCTTGTAAAGCCCTAAAGCCTTTTTTAATCTATTTGTTGATACAGTAGTCGTCTGAATACGACTTGAGGTTAAGCTTAGACTTATTTTATTAAATAATCCCTTGGAAATTTCCAAACCATTTGGTTTTCGTATAACCGTTAAATCAAAATTCTGCACAAACATTCTAATCATGGAGAAGAAAAAGGACACTACTAAAAGTGCACCAACCAAGGAAATATTAAATAGCAATAAGGTCATCACCGATTCGCTGTTTAATTGAAACCATCCTCTAAATCGCTCTGCAAATTCTACGCTATTTACAAACTCTTTGATATCTTGATATATCCCAACTAAAAAAGCAAAAATGAGCACAAAACTTTTTAGATGATTTTCACTCATACCCTCTAAAAGCAGTTTTTTAACTGAGGCCTTAAAATATAGTTCTTCTGTTTCGGCAGCATCCAACTCATCACTGTTGGTGTTTTGCGCCTTTACCTCTGCAAGCAATTTCGACTTTAGAGCCAATGCCTTGGTTTTGGACAAAGCGTTTATTTCTATTTCGGTCTTATCGTCACCAGCGGTTTCTATGGCTAATGATACCACGTTGATAAGTTGCTGAAGCAGGTTTTGTTTGATGTAAACATTTTGAATCCGCCCAAAGGATACCGAAATCTCTTCTTTGTTAATGATTCCTTTTTGAAGGAAAAAATAATCCTCTTTTAGAAAAAACTTAAAGTTGAGGTATCGCAGGATTGCTATGATTAAAAAGAAAATTGCAATGGCCAAAACTGAAATAATAAATATCGGTTGTGTAAGGTCTGGTCCTTTTCCCGATTGTAAATATTTTAAGACCAGGGCAGCACCTGCAATGACAATACCTTTACCTACCTTAAATACACTTACACCAAAAATGACCAAAATACCTTTGGCAGACTGACGCGAAGGATTTTCAAAATTAAACTCGCTCATTAATGATTTGCGTTAAATAGGCATATTGCCTTTCAGCAACATCCTTAGGCAACCCTTTTATAGAAAGGTCTCCTCCAGACTCGCCTGCCGAATATATTTTTAAGGTAGATAATCCAAATTTTCTTGACAGAAATGACCTTTTTATTTCTAGATGCTGAATTCTGTTATACGGCAAGGTAACCATCTTTGTTACGATGTAACCCTGAGTATAGGTCATATCCTGCTCTCTTATGGCATACTTGCGATTTTTAAAACCAAGATAATATATTGTGAGGCTCATAACGCCTATAAGACCAATGATAACCAATAAAACCAAAGCAAAAGACCTAAAGCCTTGATCATTTGAAATCCAACGCGCTATAAACAACCCTCCAAGGAGACCAAAAAATACCGAAAGGATATTAATAAGAATAATGTATAAGTACTTAGAATCAATAGGCTTTAGATTTAAATTCTCAAGTTGCGGCAAAGCACCAACATCTATTTGATCATTAGTAAACATTTATTTCCTTTTTTTGATGAGATAATAACGCCGAATCGCTCCAGTAGCTGCGAAAAAAAGAAACCAAAGCGGAAAGAAATTCCAGTTCAAAAGTCCGTTTCTAAAATATGTGAGTACCAATAAAACAACGGACCAAAATATTCCATTTTTGAGAGCAGAAACCAAAATCGCTCTCTTTTCTGAGGTTTCCACTATAAGTCCTCTGCGTTTGCTATAAGTTCTGCCACGTCCATTACAGCGATTTCGCCTTCCTTTTCTTTATTTTTTACACCATCCGTCATCATGGTATTGCAAAATGGACAACCTGCTGCTATAATTTCTGGCTTGGTATCTAAAGCTTGCTCTGTACGTTCAATATTCACTTCCTTATTACCAGGCTCAGCATCTTTAAACATCTGAGCACCACCTGCACCACAGCAAAGACCTCTGCTCTTGCAACTTTTCATTTCAACCAACTCTGCATCCAGTTTACGAATGAGATCGCGAGGAGCTTCGTACACGTTATTTGCACGACCTAAGTAACATGGGTCGTGAAAAGTGATACGTTTCCCTTTAAACTGACCTCCTTCAATGGATAACCGACCTTCATTTAATAAATCTCTTAAAAACTGTGTATGATGTACTACCTTGTAGTTTCCGCCAAGTGATGGATATTCATTCTTTAAGGTATTGAAACAATGCGGACAGGTCGTTACTATTTTCTTTATCTCGTAACCGTTTAAAACTTCAATGTTAGTCACGGCTTGCATCTGAAACAAAAATTCATTTCCTGCACGTTTCGCTGGATCGCCAGTACAGCTCTCCTCTGCTCCTAATACCGCAAAATCTACGTTAGATTTATTTAATAATTTTACGAAGGCTTTTGTAATTTTCTTAGCTCGGTCATCAAAACTACCGGCACAGCCAACCCAAAATAATACTTCTGGTTGTTTTCCTTCTGCCATGCATTCTGCCATAGTTGGCACTTTTATTTGCTCGCTCATAGTATTGTTTTGATTAGGTTATATTATTCGTTTGCCCAGTTTAATCGATCCATTTGATTGTATGGCCAAGGCGCACCATTATTTTCAATATTGGTCATCATATTGTTCAATTCCATAGGTGCCGCACTCTGTTCCATAACGAGGTATCGACGCATATCCATAATGATAGATAAGGGATCTATACTAACAGGACAGGCTTCTACGCAAGCATTGCAACTCGTACAGGCCCAAAGCTCCTCTGCGGTGATGTAATCATTAAGTAATTGTTTACCATCGTCTTTAAATTCACCATTATTTGCATCAATATTTTTACCAACTTCCTCCAACCGATCTCTCGTATCCATCATTATTTTTCGAGGAGAGAGTTTTTTACCAGTTTGATTCGCCGGACATTCACTTGTACAACGTCCACATTCCGTGCAGGTGTAGGCATTTAGAAGTTGAATGCGATTTAAATCCATCACATCGCTTGCTCCAAACTTCGCCGGTTCTTCATCCTCTTCTCCTTCAGCTGGCGCCGCAAATGGATCGGCATTTGGGTCCATCATTAGTTTAACTTCCTTAGTAACAGCCTCAAGATTATTGAATTGACCTTTAGGATTAAGGTTTCCGAAATACGTATTTGGGAACGCCAATAATATATGTAGGTGTTTCGAGAAGTAGAGGTAATTCAAAAAGACCAGAATACCCAAAATATGAAGCCACCACGCTGTGCGCTCGATGATATGAAGTGTATTTTCGTTAATTCCTTCAAACCAAGGTGCTATAAATTGAGAGATAACGTTACCCGAATTCAATTCTTGAAATGGCACATCTGTAGCGTTCATCGTTAGAAAAAGGCACATCAATACCACCTCGAAATAAAGGATAATATTACCATCGTTTTTGGGCCAACCTTTCATTTCGGCACTTAAAAAGCGCTTAAGTTTTATGACATTTCTTCGCATCCAAAACGCAACTACCGTGATAAGCACCAAAACAGCTAAAATTTCAAAGGTTCCTATTAAAAAACCATAAACTTGTTTGCCTATAATGTCCAAGAACAAACGATGTGTTCCAAAAAGTCCATCGAGTATAATTTCCAATACTTCGATATTTATGATGACAAAGCCAACATAAACCACAACGTGCAGCAAGCCAGCAATAGGTCTTCTTACCATTTTACTTTGCCCCAAGGCAATTCGAGCCATATTACGCCAACGTTGTGCTTTGTTATCACTTGCATCAACATCGCGGCCTAGTTTAATGTTTCTAATTAGCTTTTTAACATTTCTAGCAAAGTAACCTATGCCTGCTATTAGGGCTATTGCAAATAGTATATTTGGTAAATATTCCATATTGAAAATCTAATTCATTTGGTCTTCAGTGGGCTTTTCGTAAGGTATTTCCTTTTTTGACAAAATCCTTCTGTAGCGCGCTGGATGTAATTTTATGTCTAACAAAAGAAGCTCTAATTCCTTGGTTGCCGACTCTAAGTTATTGTACAAGGCGTCATCATTAAGAAGTTTACCCACCGTTCCTGTTGGGTTATCGAGCTTAGACAGTGTTTCCTGAAGTGACAATAACGTATTGTCTACATTGGCCAAAGTATTGCTTAAACCTGCTTCCTTTAACTCTATGGACAGCGCATTGAGATTGGCACTTGTTTGTTCAAAATTTTCTAGCAGCGCTGCAATTTTGTTTTCGTTTTGCTTAACCATGCCTTCGATGGTACCTGATAGACTTTTAAAAGCCCTTAATGTTGTGTTTAATTCAGCTATAGTGGCCTTTATCCCTTCGCTTGATTCGTCTTCAACCATTTCATTAATGTTGGTCATAAGCGTGTCTGCCGTTCTTATCGTGCTGTCTAAATCCGAACTTAATCCCGAAAAATTCTTTCTCAGTGAGGTAATCAAGCCAGGCTGGACTTCAGATTGTATAAAGTCACCTGGTTTGGCAATTTCACCATCATTTACATTAACAAGCGCAAGGGCGTTACCTCCCATTATTCCTGTTTCATAAAGTCTTACGATGCTATTCTTAGAAAATTCCAATTGCGGATTTACTGAAAAAGAAACAATGGTTTTGCCTGTTTTAAAGTCATATTTTATATCCTCAACCTTCCCTACCTTATTTCCTTTTATGGTTACGGAAGAAGACATGCTTAAAGCATTGTAATCAAATTCCGTGTAATAGGTATCTGTATTCGTGAATAGATCTTCTCCCTTGAGATATGAAAAAAGATATATGAAGAGAGCAATACCAGAAAGTACCAATACTGCCGTTTTAACTTCTCTTGAAATTTTCAATCGTTTGCGCTTTGGTTAAAAACAAAATTAGGAATAAATTTTAATTCCTTTGATGTGTAGAGCACTTATTTATTCGCCGTGTTTTTAAGGGCTTCAGAGAGATTAATTTGTTCGCCATTTTTGAACGCCACGACAAAGCTAGATCCGTAGCCACTATTTTTGGCTTGTTCTTGTAGTCGCAGTATTTCAGCATAATCCGATGTACTCCCAAAATAATATTTGTAAAGCGATCCCGATTTTAATTTAGATATATCGTTGAGCCCTTTGAAATTATAGGGTTTTGTGGCTAAATCTTTAGAGCTAGCGGCAATCTGCACCTTAAAGGTTATGTCTTTATAAATGTTGGAAGTCTCATTTAAGCCATCAGAGGATGTAACACTAGGTCCCAATATATTACTCCCAATATTTTGATCTAATTCTGCCTTATAATCTAAAACAGCATCACGTATAGCCTTGGCCATAATGGACTGACCGCGTTTTGAATTTAAAAAAGCGCCTTCACTTTTATTGGTTAAAAAACCTAATTCTACAAGAATACTAGGCATATACGTATTTCTTATGACCAAAAGACTATGCTGCTTAAGCCCTCGACTCTTTCGTTTGGCTTTATCAACGAAGTTGTTCTCAATTTTTCTTGCCAAAAGGATGCTCTGCTCAACATATACCTCTTGTTCAATACCTATGGCAATTGTAGACTCTGGAGAACTTGGATCAAACCCTGAATAATTTTCTTCGTAATTCTCCTCGAGAAAAATAACTTCGTTTTCTTTTTTGGCTACCTCAAAATTTCGGCCTGTGTTTTTCTCACCTAGCACCCAAGTTTCAGTACCGTGAGGACGCGGATTTCCAACAGAATTACAATGAATTGAGATAAATAAATCGGCATCTGCCTTGTTGGCAATATCGGCTCGTTTATAGAGCTCTACAAAAACATCGGTTTTCCTGGTGTAAATGACCTCTATATCTGGATTCTTTTCAAGCTCCTTACCTACTTCCAAAGCCACCTTAAGAGCAATATGTTTCTCTTTGTACCCATTACCAACATTCCCAGGGTCGCCACCACCATGACCAGCATCCAACACGACGATGAACTTGTCATTTTGTGCCAGCAATGAGGCACTAGGTGTTAAATATCCCATAAATACAAACACCCAAAATACTAGAATAGATTTTACCTTCGTTTGCATAGAAGTTTCAGTGGGTTGAAAAGCAATGTTATCCTTTAACGACAAAGCGGTCTTGTTATTTTTAACTTTGAATAATAAATCCATTAAACACAAAAAAATATCTGTACTTTTGGGGTTTCAAAAACCGAGCCATACATTTACAAAAATACATTTAATAGGATTGCGTACAAACAGCCTAAACATACTTTTTGCGTTGAGTTTTACAATGTTTATCAACACTTTGGGCTTGGCACAAGAACTCCCAGAGCAGTCCAAACCTATCCCAGCTGAAAAAGTTAAAGATACTCTCGCAATAGCTGTAGATTCATTACTAGGAAAACCCGTAAACACGAAGCTTGTAGATTCTGTTAAAACAGATAGTTTACAAAAAACGGAGTTTTTAGAAGACATCGTTACATATAAGGCCAAGGACTACGTTTCCATAAATCAAAAAAAACAAAAGATTTACCTTTTCAACCAAGCCGTTGTAAAGTATCAAGATATGGAGATTACTGCAGGACAGATAACCATTGACTACAGTAAAAACACCATTTATGCTGGACGCCTTAAAGACTCAACCGGTTACTCGCAAGAACCTGTATTTACCCAGGGCGCCAATGTTATTGAACCGGATTCCATAATTTTTAACACCGAAACCAAAAAAGCGGTTGTTTTTAATTCTAGAACAGAACAGCAAGGATTTAATGTTTTTGCACCCAATACCAAACGAGAAAACGATTCTACCTATTTCATGGCCAATGCACGTTTTACCACTGCAGAAAACATGGATGACCCAGAATACCAGTTCATAACTTCTAAGTTAAAAATGGTTCCTGACAAGAAAATCGTTGTTGGTCCAACCTATATGGAAATTTACGGTGTGCCCACACCTATAGCATTACCATTCGCCTTTTTTCCTCTCACTAAAAAACAAACCTCAGGAATTATTTTTCCATCTTTTGGTGAGGATACAGGAAATGACAGAGGTTATTTTTTACAAAATGGAGGATACTATTTTGCCATAAGTGATTATGTTGATTTGGCAGTTCTTGGAGATTACTACACTAATGGGAGTTATGGTCTTAGAATAGAAAGCAATTATGCCAAGCGCTATAAATATAGAGGCTTATTAAGTTTTAGATATGAAAATTTACTGAATAGCGAACGTGGTTTTCCAGATTTTGCACAGACTACCATTTACAACATACGTTGGTCGCATACCCAGGACGCTAAAGCCAATCCGAACTCTAGGTTTTCGGCATCAGTAAACCTTGGAAGTAGCCAATATTTTCAACAGTCCATCAACCAAGTTAACCAGGCCAATTTCCTTAATAATACATTGGCTTCTTCGGTATCATATTCCAAAACGTTTCAAGGCGAACCACAGGTGAATCTGAATTTAACAGCAACCCACACCCAAAATACCAACACCCAGGCTATCAATTTAACGTTGCCAACACTGCAGGCCTCGATGACAAGGATTTTCCCTTTTGAACCAAAGACTGGTGTAAAGAAAGGAGCCATTCAGAATATTAACTTCCAGGTCAACACAAGAGGTGAATATCGTATTGAAACTACAGACTCTATTTTTGGAAAAACTGAAATGTTTGATGATGCCTTGGCAGGAATGCAACACAGCATTCCTATAACCACCAACTTTAAAGTTTTTAATCACTTTAGCGTTAGTGCCAGTGCTAATTTGCAAGAGACATGGACCCTCAATACCATTAGACGATTTTACGACCAAGGCTTGGATGAAGTGGTCACGGTAGACCAAAGTGGTTTTGACAGATTTCTCACTTACAATGCAGGAGCAAGTATAGGTACAACCCTCTATGGGTTATTTAATTTTGAAAAGGAAGGCAAAGACCCTAAAATAAAAGCCATAAGGCATGTGATTAGGCCAAATTTAAGCTATAATATCACTCCAGCTTTCGACCAATACTACGAAACATATGAAGTCATTGACGCTAACGGTACAACGACAGAAGAGTATACACGTTTTGAAAACTCAATATTTGGCAGGCCAGGTAACCGCTTTTCTAGTAGTATAGGCATCGGTATAGGAAATAATATCGAGGCAAAAGTTAGGTCAAAGGACTCCACGGATACAGAACCAAAAAAAATATTTTTGTTGAACAACCTTAACATTAGCACTGCTTATGACATTGCAGCAGACTCCCTAAACTGGAGTCCTGTAACAATTAATGGTGGAACACAAATTCTCAACAAACAAATGAATATCAACTTTGGCATGACCTTGAATCCTTATGCCTTAGATAGCAATAATAACATCATTAACACATTTAACGTAGATAATGGTGGTAGCCTCTTTAGGTTAACCTCTGCCAATTTAAATGTGAGCTATACACTTTCTAACGATACATTCTCAGGAAAAGGTGGTGACATTGATGAAGACATTAACCAAGAACAGGCGGCCTTGTCCAATTCGCGCGTAGATGGTTTGTTTGGTAAGACCGAAGATTTTGCCGATAAGCGCCTCACTGATTCCGATAGAGAAGAAACCGAAGAAACGCCATCTGAACTGTACACTTACAAAATACCCTGGAATTTAAGATTGGCATATGCCGTAAATTATGCTAATACAAGACGGCAAAACGAAATTGCCTCCCATTCCTTAATGTTTTCTGGTGATATTGAGCTCTCACCACGGTGGACCGTCGGTGTTTCCTCCGGTTACGACTTTCTAAACAAAGGATTTACCTTTACGCAATTGCGCTTTGAACGGGACTTGCTTAGTTGGCGTATGAATTTTACTTGGATACCAACAGGAAACCGTAGGTCGTGGAACTTTTTTATAGGAATTCGCTCTAACCTACTCAAAGACTTAAAATACGACCAAAGACGTCAGCCCGATTTACAGTTGGGTAATTAGGTCATGTACTTAACATCGTGTTATCGCACCTTTTTAATTATTTTTAATGGATAAAATTTCCAATTCATGAAACGCATTATCACAACTTCCAAGGCACCTGTACCTATTGGCCCTTACAATCAGGCCGTCCTAACAGGAAATACCTTATATACTTCTGGGCAAATTGCACTACATCCTGAAACGGGTGAATTGGTAAATGCCACTATAGAACAAGAAACTAAGCAGGTTATGGAGAACCTAAAAGCGGTCTTGTTTGAGGCCGGAATGACGTTTGAAAATGTTGTAAAGACTTCCATTTTTATTAGTGATATGGAAAATTTTTCAAAAATTAATGCTGTTTATGCGACTTATTTTAACGAAGAAACCGCTCCTGCTAGGGAAACAGTAGAAGTGGCTAATCTGCCTAAATATGTCAAAGTAGAAATTAGTATGATTGCTATTATCTAAGACTCTACAAAAGGAATCGTTTTTGAAGCTTAAAAAATCAGAACTTAAAGAATTTTTAGACAGTAAAGTAGACCTTTACAACAATCCAAAGTTTTTGGACAGCGACCCTATTCAAATCCCACATCAATTTTCAAAAAAAGAGGATATTGAAATCTCAGGTTTTCTCACAGCGACCATCGCATGGGGAAACCGCAAGAGCATCATCAATAATGCTCAAAAAATGATGCTGCTTCTGGATAATGCTCCGTACGACTTTGTCATCAATCATAAGTCTACAGACTTAGACCGACTCGAAACCTTTGTGCACAGAACTTTTAATGGACAGGATTTTATTCAATTCATCAAATGTTTGAATCACATTTATACGCATCATGGCGGACTGGAACATATTTTCGCCAAAAATGCCGAGAAAGAATCATTGCAACGCAGTATCCATAAATTTAAATCGGCTTTTTTTGAAATTGACCATTTAAAACGAAGCACTAAACATGTTTCAGACCCTCTAAAAAATTCAGCGGCTAAGCGCATTAACATGTACCTTCGTTGGATGGTTAGAAACGATAATGCTGGTGTGGATTTTGGTATTTGGAAAAGCCTCTCGCCATCTCAGCTCAGTTGTCCTTTAGATGTGCATTCTGGTAATGTTGCTAGAAAACTAGGGCTTTTAAAACGAAAACAAAATGATGCTAAGACGTTACAGGAATTGGATAAAACCCTGAGACGACTTGATTCCTTAGATCCCGTAAAATATGATTTTGCACTTTTTGGTTTGGGTGTTTTTGAGGGGTTTTAAGACTTAGACTGTATCTTTAACCTTAATTTAATTGACTATGAAAAAATTGACTACACTTTTATTTTTATTGACAATCGCGATATGTACTGGGCAAAATCTTCAAATCCCAATTGATACTGCTTATATCACCACAAACTCGGTGAAAATTAAAGGAAAAACTATTGATTACATTGCTGAAACTGGTTTTCAACCTGTTTGGGATGATAGCGGCAAATTAATCGCATCATTAAACTACACTTATTACAAACGAACAAATGATGCAAAGTCCAGCGAAAGACCCTTATTGTTTTCTTTTAATGGTGGGCCAGGTTCTGCATCGGTTTGGATGCATCTGGCATATACTGGACCTAAAATCTTAAATATCGATGATGAGGGTTATCCAGTACAGCCTTATGGTGTAAAGGATAACCCTAACTCCATTTTGGATATTTCAGATATTGTTTACGTTAACCCTGTAAACACTGGCTATTCTAGGAAAATAGCAGACAAGGACGGAAAACTTCCGGATGATGAACTCTTCTTCGGAATCAATGCAGATATTAAATATCTCGCTAGTTGGATGAATACGTTTGTAACACGTCATAATCGTTGGGAATCCCCTAAATTTATCATTGGTGAAAGCTATGGCGGAACGCGCGTTATGGGCTTGGCATTAGCTCTGCAAAACCAACAATGGATGTACCTCAATGGTGTGATTATGGTGTCACCAGCAGACTACAAAGTCTTGCGCGTAGGTGGACCATTATCTTCAAGTTTGAATCTTCCTTATTATACTGCAGCAGCATGGTATCACAAGATGTTGCCCCAAGAATTACAGTCTAAGGATTTACTGGAAATTCTTCCAGAAGCGGAATCATTTGCATTAAATGAATTAATGCCAGCTTTAGCCAAAGGTGGTTTTATCCAAGAAGTAGAGCGCAAATCTATCGCTAAAAAGATGAGCTATTATTCAGGATTGTCTACAAAGGTTATTCTTCAACAAAATTTAAATGTGCCTAATAGGTTTTTCTGGAAAGAATTACTGCGTGACAAATCTGGAATGACCATTGGTCGCTTAGACTCTAGATATTTAGGTATTGACAAGGTTGAAACAGGCTCTAGTCCTGAATATAATTCTGAGATTACGTCCTGGCTGCACTCCTTTACACCTGCCATTAACTATTATATGACCAATGAACTTGGGCTGAAGACTGATGTCAAATACAATGTTTTTGGAAATGTAGGTGATTGGGATAGAAGCAACGATAACACGCGAGACAATTTAAGGCAAGCTATGGCTCAAAATCCGTACCTCAAAGTATTAACACAGTCAGGTTATTACGACGGTGCCACAACTTATTTTTCGGCAAAATACTCCCAGTGGCAAATAGACCCAAGCGGAAAATTTAAAGACCGTTTTTCTTTTAAAGGCTATCGTAGCGGCCATATGATGTATTTAAGAAATGAAGACCTTATAAAGGCAAATGAAGATTTAAGGGAGTTTATTGAAAGCGCCTTAGCAAAAGGCAAGTCTGCCAAATATTAGTGCATAAAAAAAGCTTCCAATTTTGGAAGCCTTTTATAATTATCAAAAGTATTGAATTAACCTTTAAGCCATGCCTTCCTCAATTCTATTTGCTCTGGTGTAGCATCTTCATTTTCTACTATAGACTCTGAAACTGCCATGGGTTTGGTCAATTTTGCTTTAATTAGAACAGGTTCTCCATTTCGCTCTAAGTCCACGGTTATCTCTTGCCCTTCTTGCCACATAAACATGCCTCCTAACACTTGTTGTGCATTTTGGAGCGTTAATTCCTGGCCATTCACTTTTTTAATGACATCACCTGCCTGAACGCCTTGTGATGCCCAAAACGAATTTTTTAAGGCCATTTCTGAGAAGAATATTGTACCTGCTTGTTGGTCTGCATCAAAAATAACATTTTGTCCACCCGCAAAAATGTAATTGGTCTCTACCTCGGTTTGCCCCATTGTTAAACCAACCATTTCAAAAAACTCATTGTAATTGATTGGTACATCGCCTTCGACATGAGTTTTTAGAAACTCGCCAACACTTGGGTAGGTCATTTCTGTGATTTCCGCTATAATCTTATCGTCTTCAAAAGGTTTGTTTTTACCATATTTCATGGACAACTCTTTCATTAAAGATAACATACTGCGCTGTCCATCGCTTTCTTTGCGCATTAAAATATCAATGCACATACCAATTAAAGCGCCTTTCATGTATACATTGTAATAATTGGACGCATAAGGCTCATCCAAGACATTTTCACTCATAATGGTAAAGCTCATGGTATCATCCAACATTCTAGAGGTAGATATTTTTTGATTCATGGTGCTATAAAACTCCTCATTGGACATTAGACCTTTATATACTTGGAAATGCTGAGCAAAATATTCGGTTACGCCTTCATACATCCACAAATGCTTAGAGAATGTTGGTTGGTGGTAATCGAAATAGTGAATGTCTTCAGAATGCACTGATAAAGGCGTTACAATGTGGAAGAACTCATGGGCAATGACATCAATAAATGAGCTTTTTAATCCCTCCAAAGGCGTACTTTCTGGAAATACGGCAACCGTAGAAGTATGATGCTCTAAAGCGCCGAATCCCTTTGGGGAATCTTCTTTACCTTCAGAAAGGTAGAGAAAGATATCATAACGTGCCGTAGTGTTGATGTCGCCTAGATATTCCTTTTGGGCCTTCATCATCTCAAAAGCCGTTTCCTTAAGACTTGCTGCCGTATGAACTTTATTAGGTGAGTAAACACTCAAAACTATTTTAATATCACCTACCATAAATTCCTCAACATCGAGGTTTCCGTACATCATAGGATTGTCCGTGATATCAAAATAACGTGGTGCAAAATAGCTTGTAACTACAACGTCTTCTGATACTGTTTTAGAACCTGTACTAAGCAAAGCAGACGTTCTATCAAAAGAGGCTGGTGCCGTTACATCCAATGTATATTGATTGGATTTCAATGAGTCAAAATACCCAATAAATCCGTGAAGGTTCAGAACAAAATTTTCTGGTTCAATATTAGTTCCTGCAGGAGAGAAAGGCTGTTCGCCTCCTATGCCACCATTGGTTTCAATATCGAAAGTGTCATTGACGTAATATTCAATTTTATCGAGTTGGGTTGCGTTTGAAATGGTCCAACTATTGGTGTCTATTTTTTCTACTGCCAGCTCGTTACCATTGTAATCCACCGCTTTGAAGTCATCGATGTATTTTCCAAAATCGCTCACGGAATAGGTACCTTGTACCACCCTAGGTATTCTATAGGTTACAGATTCAGTAGTGAACCGTCCTGGATTTATGGTTACAGGCACTTTATCGTCAACCACGGCTGTAAGATCTAATGCGGTTTCGATTGGATTATTAGTGGCTAAATCATCTGCTTTAGGCTTGGCGGAACCACAACCTACAAGCACTAAGCCTAACCCCAATATGGCAAAATATTTTTTCATTGTAATCATTTTAATTTTTTAACAAGACGCACAAATCTACAATCTGTTACTACTGAATGTCTAAAGTTTATGTTAAAATGAGATTATTATATTCGCATCATGAGCGACTTCGTAAGCATACTGATTCCATTTAAAAACACCTCTTTATATCTTGAAGACTGCATCGCTTCCATACAAAACCAAACGTATGAACATTGGGAAGCCATTTTTGTCAATGATGCTTCAACTGACAACAGTTATGATATCGTAAAAGCTGCCGCATCCAAAGACTCGCGGTTTAAAGTCGTAAATAATAAAAGTAAAGGTATCATTGCCGCTTTAAGAACGGCCTACGACATTGCCAAAGGTAATTTTGTAACACGAATGGATAGTGATGATATCATGGCTGCAAACCGATTGGAATGGATGGTCACTAAACTAAATCGCTACGGAAAAGGCCATATTGCCATTGGCAAAGTGAAATATTTTAGAGCAGATGGTGTGAGCGACGGCTATGCACGCTATGAACAATGGATCAATGGACTCACGCAGAATGGCACAAACTATTCTGAAATTTATAAGGAATGTGTCATTCCGTCTCCTTGTTGGATGACCTACAAAGAAGACCTTGAGGCCTGTGGCGCGTTTAAACCAAATAGATATCCCGAAGATTATGATTTAACCTTTAGGTTTTATAAGACTAATCTGGTTTGCATTCCTTGCGACGATATTCTACTCTATTGGCGCGATTACGAAACCAGGACATCACGAACACACGAGCATTATGCACAAAACTATTTTTTAGATATCAAAACCAAATATTTTATTGAATTAGATTACGATAATCAACGACCTTTAACCATTTGGGGTGCAGGTTACAAAGGAAAAACAGTAGCTAAACTTCTCATTGAAGCGAATGTACCGTTTCATTGGATCTGCAATAACCCAAAGAAAATTGGTAAAAAAATTTACAAGCAACCCTTGTTGAATTTTGAATTTTTATCTCAACTAAACAATCCGCAAAGTATTGTTACCGTTGCCAATGAAGACGCACAACGCCATATTACAGAATACTTTAAAAAGAAAAAAATGGTTTCTATGACCGACTATTTCTTTTTCTGTTAAATTTCTCAAAAGCCGTCATTTTCTATCCCTTTTCATTTTCTATATTTGAACCATAACCGAATCCGAAGGAATGCAATTTAAACACCCTGAATTATTATATGCGCTTTTCTTGCTTGTCATTCCTATCCTCATTCATCTTTTTCAGCTAAGGCGATTTCAGAAGGTTAAGTTCACTAATGTTAAACTGCTGCAGAAAATAGACCTTCAGACCCGAAAAAGTTCGACATTGAAAAAATGGTTGGTTTTACTCACACGGTTATTAATTGTTGCCTTTACCGTACTAGCTTTTGCGCAGCCTTTTATTCCTACTACAGAAGATTACAATGAGGCTCAAGAAACCGTCATCTACTTAGACAATTCCTTTAGCATGCAAGCAGAAGGCAATAATGGAACCTTGCTAAATGAAGCCATACAAAAACTACTAACAACATTGCCAGACACTGATAAATTGAGTGTATTTACCAATGACAAGGTTTTTAAAAACACCACCTTAAAGGCCATTAAAAATGACCTTATACAACTCACTTACTCAAAGGAGCAACTTAATTATGAAGCCGCATATCTAAAGGGAAAGGAACTCTTTTCAGACAATGGAACCTATAGCAAAAATTTAATCTTAGTTTCTGATTTTCAACAAAACGGTGAGGTCTTGTCCTTTCCTAAGGATAGCCTGATTAACTTAAATTTGGTGCAACAACTTCCAATTCGCAAAAACAATATTAGTATAGACAGTGTTTACGTTAAATCGGAGAATGCTGAGACTATGGATATTGCTGTGACTTTAAGCGCCTTTGGTACTCCTATTGAGAATGTATCTGTTTCTTTATTTAATAACGAAACATTGTTGGCCAAGAACGCTACCGACTTTAGAAATAACAGGGCAGAAGTTTTATTCACAATTCCCAGTAATAAAGCCATCGATGGACAAATAGTAATTGAGGATTTAGGTTTAAATTATGATAACACCTTCTATTTTAATAGTAGTGAAAAACCAAAAATTAAGGTCCTAGCAATCCATGAACAGAATGATTCCAATTTCTTAAGACGAATCTACACGGAAGATGAATTTGAATTTTTAAGCTATAACATAGAAGAACTCAACTTTAACCTCATTCCTGATCAAAACCTGGTGGTTTTAAATGAGCTTCCAGAAGTTTCAGACGCTCTATATTCAGCATTATTGGCGCTTATAAATAATGGCGGAAGCGTCACTATTATACCTCATTCAAGAGCAGATTTAAAATCTTACAATAAACTACTAAATTCAATTAATGGTATTGCGCTTTTAAATTCTAACCAAGGAACTAAAAAAATTACCCAAATAAATTTTGACCATCCCTTATTGGCAAACACGTTTTACTCAAAAGTGACGAATTTTCAGTATCCAGAAGTACAACAGAGTTATGGCTCAACAATGGCATCCAATACAGTTCTTAGGTTTGAGGACGACAGTCCATTTCTAGTAGGTGGAAAAAATGTTTACACCTTTACAGCGCCTTTAAATAAAAATAATTCCAACTTTAAAAGTTCTCAATTAATCGTACCTGTTTTTTATAACATGGGATTACGGAGTTTACCTTTGGCCAAACTTTTTTACTACCTCGGTAAAGAAAACTCCATAGCTATTGAAACCGTCTTGGAGCAGGATGAGATATTGTCCCTAAACTCCTCTAATGCTTCCTCAATTCCTTTGCAAAAAACCTATAAAAACAGGGTCGTTCTTCAGACAGGAGAATTTCCTGAAGAAGCGGGAATATTGGATGTAAAGAATAAGGAAAAAACAATCAAGAAATTGAGTTTTAACTACCCTCGAGAAGAAAGCAAGCTGTCCTATTTTAGTCTAGACGAAATTCCTAATGCAACTGTAGACACAAGTTTAGACCAAGCTATTGAAACCATAAAAAGTAAGGCAAATGTTAATGCGCTCTGGAAATGGTTTGTTATTTTTGCACTGGTGTTTCTGCTAATAGAAATACTTCTACTAAAGTATCTTAAATGAACGCACTGATAAAATCTGCCACCATCGTCGATTCTAAAAGTGATTTTCACAATGAAAAAGTTGATATCTTAATAGAAAAAGGGCGGATTGCCAAGATCTCTAAACGTATAAATAATACCAACAACCATAAAGAAATACGCCTTGAAAACCTTCACGTATCTCAAGGTTGGTTTGATAGCAGCGTATCTTTTGGAGAACCAGGCTACGAAGAACGCGAAACCATAGCAAACGGTTTACATACGGCCGCTCTTTCGGGTTTTACGGTAGTAGCCCTAAACCCTAATACCAATCCTGTAGTTGATAGTGCTCCTGACATCACATTCATCAAAACAAAAAGTTCAAATAATGCTACGAGCCTTTTTCCTTTAGGAGCGTTGACCCAATCCGGTAATGGTATAGATTTAGCCGAATTGTATGATATGCACACAGCTGGTGCCATTGCTTTTTACGACTATCAACATCCTATTGAAAATCCAAATCTCTTAAAAATAGCATTGCAGTATGCCAGCAATTTTGGTGGCTTGGTCTGTTCATTTCCGCAAGAATCTAAAATTTCGGGACTTGGAGTAGTCAACGAGCATATTAACAGCACAAAATTAGGACTTAAAGGAAACCCTGCCCTAGCTGAGGAATTACAAGTTGCTAGAGATTTGTTTCTACTAGAATATACTCAAGGCAGGTTACACATCCCTACCATTTCTACGGCTAAATCAGTGCAGTTGATTCGAGAAGCTAAATCGAAAAAATTAGATGTTTCCTGTAGCGTCGCTATCCACAATCTGCTGTTAACGGATGATGAACTAGTTGATTTCAACACTGTTTATAAGGTGTTGCCACCTTTAAGAACAACCACAGATAAAGAAGCGCTAATCGAGGGACTGAAAGATGGCACCATAGATATGGTGACCTCTGATCATAACCCAATTGATATTGAAGGAAAAAACATAGAATTCGACTATGCCAAATATGGCACCATTGGTTTAGAATCTGCATTTGGTGCCCTACAAAACATATTTACCACAAAAAAAACCATCGACCTGCTTACAAAAGGTAAGGAACGCTTTGGTATTGGCACACACACAATAAATGAAGGCGAAAAGGCAGAAATAACCTTGTTTAACCCTGGAGTGAGTTATGAGTTTTCTGAATCCAACATCCATTCTAAATCAAAAAATAGTCTATTCTTAGGAAAAACTTTAAAGGGAAAGGTGTACGGTATTATTGCTAATAACAAAATATGTGTTGCTAATGATTGATGAAGAAACTGTAAATTCAGGTAAAACCTTCGCTATTGTTGCTTATCTTACAATTATTGGAGTTCTAATTGCATTCTTCATGAACCAAGAAAAACGAAATAGTTTCACAGCATTTCATGTAAGACAAGGTCTAGGCTTATGGCTGCTTTATTTCATTTTTGGTTATGTAGTAAGTGGTTTTGACAATTGGACACTCACCTACTCCTTTTGGATTGTATTTGCAGTCTTGTTTGTCTATGGAATAGTTGGCGCTATTTCTGGTAAGGCCAATAAAGTCCCTCTTGTTGGCGACCTATTTCAAAAAATTTTTAAATCTTTAGGTTAAGCAAACCATGTCTTCTAAACTATTCTACATCAAAAGACCTTCTAGCTTAAAGGCCAATGCACCTTTATTGATTATGGCACATGGCTATGGTAGTGATGAGAACGATTTGTTTTCATTTGCATCGGAATTGCCAGACGAATTATTTATAATATCCTTACGTGCTCCATATGCAATGCATCCTTTTGGTAATGCGTGGTATGCTATAAATTTTGATGCCGAAAAAGGCAAATGGAGCGATAATGAGCAGGCCAAGCGTTCGGTGAAAATAATCTCAAAGTTTATTGATTATGCCTGTAATACTTATCCTGTAGATGCAAACAATGTTACTTTACTAGGCTTTAGTCAAGGTACTATATTAAGTTATGCCGTAGCCTTGAATTATCCCGAAAAGGTAAAAAACGTTATTGCGCTTAGTGGCTATATCAATGAAGATATCATTCCTAAAAATATTAATGAGGAGGCGGTGCGACATTTGAATTTTTACTGTTCGCATGGAAGTGCAGACCAAGTGATTCCAGTGGACTGGGCCAGAAAAGCTCCTGAATTTTTAAAGGCACATCAAATTAAACACGTCTATTCCGAATATCCTGTTGGCCATGGTGTAGCGCCTCAAAATTTCTTTGACTTTAAACGGTGGTTAGAAAAGCATATTTAATCAAAAACTCAAATTGTTTTTATAGAGTAAATTGCAACAGAGAATTTTTCAATCTTAAAAAAATCAAAGCTTAAGTGGCCTTAAAGTTTAGGATACATAAAATATTCGGACAAATCGAATTTGGCGACACCACCGTCATCGACTTCATAAGTTAAAAATATTTCGCCCCAATATTCTCCATCCGTGAAATTGGCCACTATCCATTTGTGATTGAGTATGCGAACCTTATTGATGATTAGTTTGTTTCCAGTAAGTGAAACAAAAGGCACTATGGGATGCTCATCGCCTTCGTAATCGTTCATATCATAAAGCCCTTCTTTAATAGCTGGTATGAGCTCATCGGTGTCATAGCCCTGCGATTCAAAATAATCTATGGCCTCCTGATTTCTATCGATATTAAAATAATTGAGTTCAAAATTCTCTTCTTCTAAGACCTCAATGGTTTTGGCATTTTCAGCGAGCTCATCTTGATACGAAGAAATGTCCTTTTCATATTTATCGATAATGTTCTTAGAATTCACATACTGAAAAATGATAACTAAGACCGAAAAGATAAATAGGTACATAAAAATTCTGCTCTTCATAACTAAATATTTATGGTTAGGTTGTCATAAGCTAAATATACGTTTGCCGGTAATTTACTTTGAACCTCATTATGAAATCCCATGTGATGGCTAATATGCGTCAAATAGGCACGTGAGGGACGTACTTTTTCTATAAACTCCAAGGCTTCTTCTAAATTAAAATGAGACATGTGCGGTTCTTGCCGTAAAGCATTAACCACAAGAACATCAACTCCTACCAGTTTTTGGATTTCTTCTTTTGAAATGGTTTTCATATCCGTGAGGTAAGCAAACTTATTAAACCTAAAACCAAAAACCTGAAGCTTATAATGAAGTCCATCTATAGGAACCACATCTATTCCTCCAATACTGAATGGTTCATTTTTGATTGTTATTTTCCTTACACTAGGAACACCAGGATACTTTTCCTTTGTGGTGAAGATGTAATCAAATCTTTTTTCCAGCGCTTTAAAAACGCGCTTGTGTGCATATAATGGAATATCGCCCTGCCTAAAGAAAAAGGGACGGATATCATCCAGTCCCATAGTATGATCTGCGTGCTCGTGCGTAAATAAGATTCCATCAATTTTTGAGACTTTAGCGTTGAGCATTTGCTGTCTAAAATCAGGTCCGCAATCTACGACGAAGGTATAGTCGTCCCACTCCACCAAAATAGACACGCGCAATCTTTTATCCTTAGGATTATCGCTTAAACAAACAGGATGCGTACTCCCTATGATAGGTATTCCTTGCGATGTTCCTGTTCCTAAAAACGTTACCTTCAAGTGTCTTAAATTTATGACAAAAATACGCTTATTTTTTTGTTTACATCTGTATTTAACTACCTTTGCTAAAGACTTGTAATCCCGAATACTATGGAAGAAATCACCTATAAAGGCGATTCTAAATTTGAAAATATTCCTTCGCTTAAAGACAAAGCACTTCGCATTAACCTCAACAAGGATATCTACGGTACTTTTGCCGAAATTGGTGCAGGACAGGAAACCGTGCGACAGTTTTTCCGTGCAGGAGGTGCGTCGGGAACCATCGCTAAAACCATGTCTGCTTATGACAAGGATTTTAGTGATGCCATTTATGGTATTGAAGATGATAGGCGCTATGTAACTGAAGCACGTCTTAGAAAAATGCTCAACCACGAGGTTAACCTGATTGAACAAAGGATAGTTAGGGAAAAACATCCTAACAAAATATTCTTTGCTTATGCCAATACAGTAGCAACCATAGATTTTGCAAAAAAATATAAAGGCCACGGTTGGGTAGGTATAAAGTACCAAGTGGCACCAGACCAAGAGTACAATGATATCGTACTCCATATTAGGTTCAAGGAAAACGATGCGCGCTTACAGCAGGAAACTCTAGGTAAATTAGGAACTAACCTTATATACGGTGCTTTTTACAAGTATAATCAGCCTAGGAAACTGCTACGCTATCTCTATGATCATCTAGATAAAGATCAGCTAGAAATTGATACCATCAATTTTTCAGGACCTGTATACAAGAACATAGACAATAGGTTAATGAGCTTACAGCTTGTGAAAAATGGTATGACCGATGCCGTTATGTTTGCTCCAGATGGCAACAACGTACTACCAGCTGCAGTGTTGTATAAGAAAAATATTTTGGCACTTAGAGGAAGCTTTAGACCTGTGACCAAGGTAAACATGGATATGTTTGAAAAATCATATGAAATGTTTATCAAAGAGAATAAAGTGAGTAAGGATAAGACACAGGTAATTTTTGAAATTACCTTATCCAACTTAAGAGCGGAAGGTGAAATTGACGAACAAGATTTTATGGACAGAGCACGATTATTGTGTTCGTTAGGGCAAACCGTACTCATATCAAACTTTCAGGAATACTATAAATTGGTTGAATATTTCTCCCAGTATACCAAAAGTAGAATGGGCCTTGCGATGGGTGTGAATAACCTAGTAGATATTTTTGATGAGAAATATTATCGTCATTTAAGTGGTGGCATATTGGAAGCCTTTGGTAAATTGTTCTATAAGGATTTACGCGTTTACCTCTACCCAATGGAAAATAGTGACGGTACGGTAACCACAAGCGAAAACCTTAAAGTTCATCCAAGGATGAAAGAACTCTATAAATTCTTTAAGTATAATGGTAAGGTTGTTGATATCACAGACTACGACAGCACTATATTACGTATATTCTCGAGGGAAGTCTTAAAAATGATAGCAGAAGGCACCGAAGGTTGGGAAAAAATGCTGCCTGAAGGTGTATCCAAACTGATTAAAGAAAAGAGTTTGTTTGGCTATGAGGCAGAAGAAGTTATGCATTAGCCTGTTGGAATTTATAACAAATAAAAAAGCGACCAGAGAATAAAGAAAATAAATATCCGGTCGCTTTTTTTATTCCTAAAACCTTAATCTAGAATCTGTTCGGTATGAGCTTTTGTTTTTACTTTAGTAATCACGTCTTCCAATACGCCGTTTTCATCGATTACAAACGTTGTCCTATGAATACCATCATATTCCTTACCCATAAACTTTTTAGGACCCCAAACACCAAAAGCATTTATAACGGATTTATCCTCATCTGCAATTAAAGGATATTTAAATCCGTATTTATTCTTAAAATTTGATTGTCTCTTAGCACTATCTGCGCTTACACCAAGGATGTCGTAGCCCGCAGCTTGAAATCTTTCAAAGTTATCATTAAGGTTACATGCTTCAGCCGTACATCCAGGAGTACTTGCCTTTGGATAAAAGAAAACCACTAATTTTTTTCCTTTATAATCTGCTAAGGAAACCTTGTTCCCTTGCTCGTCCATTCCTTCAAAATTCGGTGCTTTATCACCAGGTTTTAAATGCGTCATTGTCGTAATTTTTTTGAATTAACGTAAAAATACAATCAATCCTAAAGGAACTAAAGGGAGATTCTGTTATAAATTCGTTAAATCAATTATTCCTGAATGACAGATTCGAATAGCGCTTTCCATTGTTGCATAATTTTATCTGGTGCATAACGTTGAATATTTACTTGGGCCTTTTGCCCCATTTGCTTTCTTAAGTCTTCGTTTTCAATAAGTGTGATTAATGCCTCTGCTAGTTTCTCAGTGTCATTTGGTTCAACTAACAATCCATCCTCACCATGTTTAATAATCGCACGTGGGCCATAAGGACAATCAAAAGAAACCGAAGGCACACCAAGCGACATGGCCTCTATGATTGCCAGGGGAAATCCTTCGATTCGAGAGGAGCAAACCAACAATGAAGTATCTAAATAAGTAGTTTTGATATCATTAGTGTGTTGATGAAACTCAACGTTAGAATTAATATGAAGTCTTTCAGCTTGACTTTGTAGATTGAGCTTTTTATTAAACTTACCATATATTTTTAATTTCCAATTGGGATGTCTTTTAATTACACTTTGCCAAGACTTTAAAAGCATGTCATAACCTTTAACCGGATTCTGTCTTCCAACGGCAATTACCACCCTATTCTCAAGTAGTGCTTTATCAGAGTCAGTGTCAATGGTTATTGGATTACTAATAACATGAAGATTATTAAGGTGAGGCCAATCTTTTTTATGCTCTTCTGTAAGTATCACAAATTTATCATACCCTCTTCCAGCCCTGTCTATTAGTAATTTCTTAAAAGACTTTAGAATACTACCCCTTTTTGATTTTGAATCTGATATGAAATTTAGGTTGTTTGTTGTATGTCTCTGATAAATTAAAGGGTATTTCTTCTTTATAAAACGACCCAAATACAGTCCAAAAACTTCATCAAAACAAACTACAACAATATCAGGTTTTAGTTGGCCTAAAACTCTATTGACCTTCTTTACCTTTTCATAATAACTAAAAAAACCTTCTTTATATATATCCAGATAATGTAGCTTTATGTTTTTATTCACTTCATATGTTGTTTTTGAATCATTACTTTTTTGATCTAACAAGATTATATCCACATCATAATTGAACTTACTAATGAAATAATTAGCCTGGTACAATATCATTCTTTGTAGACCTCCAGGGCTATTTATTAAATTAGCTATAAATACAACTTTCATATAAATTGTAGCATTATTTGTTAAAAGCTAAGCTAAATATTTATTTATCAATTTATATTGGTTATTTTTTTATTTGTTGAACGGTTAAAAAATTAGTTTAAACTAAACTCAAATTTTAAGGATGAAAAAACAAGAGAAGGTGAATTTTGCGATAAACACATTGAACAAAATATATCCTGAAATCCCAATTCCTTTAGACCATAAAGACCCCTATACACTTCTTATTGCCGTGTTGCTATCTGCACAAAGTACAGATGTTCGCGTTAACCAAATTACACCTCTTCTTTTTGAAAGAGCGGATAATCCTTATGATATGGTAAAACTGAGCGTTGAAGAAATAAGAGAAATTATAAAGCCCGTTGGCTTATCGCCGATGAAAAGCAAGGGAATCTTCGGATTATCCAAGATAATCATAGAGCAGCATGGTGGAAAAGTACCCAAAACCTATGAAGAATTGGAAGCCTTGCCAGCAGTTGGGCATAAAACAGCTGCGGTAGTGCTGTCACAAGCCTTTGGTATTCCAGCATTTCCAGTTGATACACATATACACCGTTTGATGTATAGATGGGGATTTAGTACAGGAAAAAATGTAGTCCAAACAGAAAAGGATGCAAAGCGCTTATTTCCAAAAGAACTTTGGAATGAACTACACCTTCAAATTATATGGTACGGCAGGGAGTACTCTCCTGCCCGAGGATGGAATCTTGAAAAAGATATTATTACCAAAACCATAGGAAGACGTTCGGTAATAAAAAACTATTATAAAAACAAAAAATCCTGATTTAGAATCAGGATTTTTAACCAACTTAATTTAGAAGTGCTTCAAACTTCAATTTTTTATAATTTATAACACTTAAAGCCTTTGAGTAATTCAAAAGGAAACTAACAGTTTCATCTTTTGGTTGTAGGTTGATTTTCTTTGGGGTTTTTTCTGAGTAAATGTTTGCCATATTAATAAATTTAAATCCATTATATGACTAAAACGCAACAGAAATATCTTTATTGTATTAATTTGTTAAAACAATATTATTTTGCTCAATTACCTTTCTCATATTTATCAAAGCATAACGCATTCTTCCCAAAGCCGTATTAATGCTAACACCAGTACGCTCTGATATTTCCTTAAAACTCATATCTTGATAAATACGCATTTTTAAGACTTGCTTTTGATCTTCAGGAAGCTCTTCAATAATACGTCTAACGTCAGACTCTACTTGATTTTTAATCATTGCCTTTTCAGCATTTAAACTAGAGTCGCTCAAAACGGAGAAGATGCTAAATTCACCAGCATTATCAAATTTGGGCATACGGTTGTTTTTTCTAAAGTAGTCAATGACCAAATTATGGGCAATTCTCATAACCCAAGGTAAAAATTTACCTTCTTCGTTATATTTTCCCAGTTTGAGTGTTCTGATGACTTTAATAAAAGTGTCCTGAAATATGTCTTCGGTTACATCTTTATCGTATACCTTGGAGTAGATAAAACTGTAAATTTTCTGTTTATGCCTGCCAATAAGTATAGCTAAAGCATTTTCGTCACCATTAATATAATTGCTTACTAATACTGCGTCGCGGATAAGTTCTTTGTTCATAATAATTACTTTAAAGCCTAAATATCTTTAGGTCTGGGGTTCTAGCTTTTCTTAAAGTAATATTATGCTATACGCAGTTTTTATTTATTGATTAGAAGCCAAATATAACAACAATGATTCCGAAAAAGCAAAAATTACACGGAAATTTTAACATTTTATCGCATATTCTATAGATTTTATCGAGACAAATAGAAGTGGTATCTTTGCAAAATCTGGTACCATAACTAACCTATGAAGAGCACTATTTTAGACGTAAACCCAAAGGAAAACATCATTATAAAAGGAGCTAAACTCCACAATTTAAAGAACTTAGATGTAGTAATCCCAAGAAATAAGCTTGTTGTTATAACAGGGCTCTCCGGATCTGGTAAATCTAGCTTAGCGTTCGATACATTGTATGCGGAAGGCCAAAGACGTTATGTTGAGAGTTTATCAAGCTATGCCAGACAATTTCTTGGCCGGCTTAACAAACCTAAGGTAGATTACATAAAAGGCATTGCACCAGCCATCGCCATAGAGCAAAAAGTAAACTCTACAAATCCAAGGTCTACTGTTGGCACAACAACTGAGATTTACGATTATTTAAAGTTATTGTTTGCAAGAATTGGAAAGACCTACTCACCTATCTCTGGCAATTTGGTAAAGAAGCATAATGTTAGTGATGTTATAGACTACATTTCAACCTTTAATGAAGGTAGTAAATTGCTCCTCCTCGCACCTATTCAGCTAGAAGAAGGAAGAACCCTTGAAAACAAATTAAAAACACTCCAACAACAAGGTTATTCGAGAGTTAAATTGAAAGACGACGTTTTAAGGATTTCTGAAGCTTTAAAGCTAGATCTTAATGACGAGGACACCATATTTCTGGTTGTTGACCGCGTCGTTGTTAAAACTGACGAAGATTTTTTAAACAGACTGGCAGACGCTATCGAAACTGCCTTCTTTGAAGGCGTTGGTACCTGCATTATTGAATCGCTGCAAGAAAATAAGCAAATGGAATTCAATAATAGATTTGAGCTGGACGGAATGAGCTTTCTAGAGCCAAACGCACATTTGTTCAGTTTTAACAATCCATATGGTGCTTGTCCCAAATGCGAAGGTTATGGAGATGTAATAGGTATTGACGAAGATTTGGTCATTCCAAACACAGCATTATCTGTTTACGAAAATGCCATTTTTCCCTGGCGAGGTGAAAGCATGAGCTGGTATAGGGATCAACTTGTTAATAATTCGCACAAGTTCGATTTTCCTATCCATAAGCCTTACTTTCAATTAAGTGAGGAGCAAAAGGCTCTTATTTGGACTGGTAACGACTATTTTGAAGGCTTAGATAGCTTCTTCAACGAACTTGAATCCAAGGCCTATAAAATTCAAAATAGGGTAATGCTCTCAAGGTACAGGGGAAAAACAAAATGTAATGTCTGCAAGGGAAAAAGGCTGAGGAAAGAAGCCAATTATGTAAAAATAAAAGGTGCAACCATTACTGATTTGGTAGACCTTCCTATTGAGGAACTCATAGATTATTTTAAGCGTTTAGAGCTTACTGAGCATGATCAACGTATTGCCAAGCGTCTACTCAAGGAAATTAATACAAGACTCGAATTTCTCAGCAACGTTGGACTAAGTTATCTCACTCTAAACAGAAGATCTAACACCTTATCCGGAGGTGAAAGTCAGCGCATTAATTTGGCCACTTCACTGGGAAGTAGCCTTGTGGGATCCATGTATATTTTAGATGAACCCAGCATAGGACTTCATCCTAAAGATACAGAACGGCTTATAAAAGTTTTAAAGTCATTAAGGGACTTAGGTAATACTGTTATTGTTGTAGAACACGATGAAGATATAATGAAATCTGCAGACACCATTATAGACATAGGCCCAGAAGCTGGTACATTCGGTGGTGAGGTGGTTGCTTACGGTGAGTTCACCGATATTTTGGCTTCTAATACTTTAACTGGTAAATATTTAAACGGACAGTTGGCTATTGAAGTACCTAAAAAACGGAAGTCATCTAAACACTATATTGAAATTATTGGCGCTAGAGAAAACAACCTAAAAAATATTAACGTCAATTTTCCCCTCCAAACGTTAACTGTAGTTACTGGTGTTTCAGGTAGTGGAAAAAGTACATTGGTTAAAAAAATTCTCTATCCAGCGATACAAAAAAAACTAACTGGTTTTAGTGATAAACCAGGCCAATTTTCTGAGCTAAAAGGAAATTTTGACATTATTAAACAAATTGAATTTGTAGACCAAAATCCTATTGGTCGTTCCTCCCGATCTAATCCAGTAACTTATATTAAGGCTTATGATGACATAAGAGCTCTTTTCGCATCCCAAAAGCTGAGTAAGATTAGAAATTATAAAGCTAAACACTTCAGTTTTAATGTGGATGGCGGCCGTTGTGAAACATGCAAAGGTGAGGGCGAAGTGACCATAGAAATGCAATTTATGGCAGATGTGCACTTAACTTGCGACACCTGTGGAGGCAAACGATTTAAAAAGGAAGTTCTAGAGGTTACTTTTGAAGGTAGGTCTATCGATGATATATTAAACCTCACAATTGACGATGCCGTGAGTTTCTTTAGTAAGCACAAACAAACAAAAATTAAAAACAAGCTACAACCCTTACAAGATGTGGGCCTAGGCTATGTAACCCTTGGGCAGTCTTCTTCTACCCTATCTGGCGGTGAAGCGCAACGAATAAAGTTAGCCACCTTCTTGGGCAAAGGAGCCAATGCCAACAATGCCTTGTTCATATTTGATGAACCTACAACAGGACTTCATTTTCATGATATTCAGAAATTGTTAAAATCGTTTCGTGCCTTGATAGAAAAAGGGCACTCCATTATTGTAATTGAGCATAATATAGATTTGATTAAATGTGCTGATTATATGATTGATTTAGGGCCAGAAGGCGGTAAAAATGGTGGAAATTTAGTAGCTTGTGGCACTCCAGAAGAGGTTGTTAACAATCCGAAATCCATAACTGGCAAGTATCTTAAGGATAAAATTTAACTGTAATGCTGAAGTCTCAACATCCAAGTAATCATGATAATAATGATCTTGTTGGTGTTGATGATTTTTCCTTAGATAAACTTAAAGCGTCGGTATCTGTTACGCCGTTTAAAGCTGGTGGGTCCAATTTCAAAACACACGTATTAGGTAATCCATCTGAAGGAATACTCACATACAAACCTAGTTATGGCACGGCTCTTTTCTGTTGGCTATTCTTGAGTATTGGTCTGGGTATTTTATTTTTTGGAGGACGCTCATTTCTTTTAAATGATGAATCGTTAAGTTTTTCTACGTTTTTTCTTTTTGGATTTGGTTTGTTGTTTGCGCTAGTTGGTGCACTCATGTTTTATGGATTTTACAAACCCATAGTATTTGATAAAACTCAAGGCATGTTCAAAACAGGATACAAAAATCATAAATTATCTCATTCCAACCTTAGTATCCCTTTTGATGAAATAGCAGCGGTGCAAGTAATTGGAGAACGCATTAAGGGTGAAAAATCAAATTTCAATAGTTTTGAGCTTAACCTAGTGCTTAAAAATGGGTCGCGTAAAAACATCGTCGATCACGGAAACTTAAGCGCCATTGTTAATGACGCCAATATCATAAGTGATTTTTTGGAAATCCCTATATGGCACGCAAAACCAAAATCAAATCAATAAAATAGAAATGCGATAAAACCGAGTATTGCAAAGGAAACCGGTACCACTAGCATCGAAAAGAAAAAACTGATAATGCCACTTTTTATAACGCTTAATAACCAATGCTCCTCATAAAACTTTATAACCGCTAGGATGAGATAAAAAAATGTACTTAACACAACCAACCAATCTATCCAATCTGGTATATCCCAAATCCATCTGTTTATAGCAAATAAAAGACTGAAAAGGGTAAATAGAAATGAAAAATAATAGAAGCTAAACACCAAATGGTGTGCGTAAGGCCCTCGTTTGAAAAAGAATATCTTGAAGAACAAAGCAAACAAAGGCATCAAGAAAAACATAGCCAAAGGTATACTGTCTATAAAGGTTTGGTAGATTTGCCCTAAACCCATCGTTTTATAGAATTTCAGGCCTTGTGCGTAAATCTTTTTTTCAAAATAGCCTGGGTTTTCACTCATCCCCATAGCTTTATAGATTTGTTCGTTTGATGCGCCTGTGGCTATAAGCGAATCTATTTTAGCGTCATCAAAATTTAAATCTGCTTGAATGGCTCCATTATTTTGGTTTATGGTTGTTACTGAATCTAGACGTTTTAAATCCTCATCTTTTAGCCCAAGTGCCTTCTTGTTCATCTTTAAAGGCTCTAAAGCACTTCTTTTAATAGAGTCTAAATCTATACTATCTGGGAATTTTTCATTGATAACATAACCATTACCATCCCTGCTGGCTACAACTTCCTCCATTGTTTTATCCAACTTTTCACGTATCTCTCTATTGAAAAAATTAAAAATGAAAAAAAAGATAACGGCAACAAAAAGGTACATTTGTGCGGGATGTAAGTAGAGCAAACGCTTGCCCTTAACAAATTCTTTTGCCAAATAACCAGGCCTAAACATTAAAGGCAAAAAACTCTTAAAAAATCGTGCATCAAAAGAAAAATAGTTGCTTATCGTATTGTAAAATAAAACGCCTAAGGTTAACTCATCATTAGTTTTCTGACCACAATGTGGACAAAATTGAAAGCCTTCCTCGAAGGGCTTTTCGCAATTTTGACATTTTACTTCCTTTGGTTCCATATTCTGTGCCGTGAAACTGGGTTTATCTTACAATACTAAACATTTAATAAATGAAGAAAAATAACATCTAAAGGTACTTAAAATTTGTTTTCAGCCTGCTTATTACATCCTACTCTTTAATATAACTACTATTAATATTGATAATCAACACTTTACATTTTTTGGCACGCTGTTTGCTTCATATATTATGAGTTTAATTTAAAACCCTATAACTATGAAACGGATACTATATTTATTTGCTTTGTTAGTGACGGTTAGCACTACGGCAAAAGCGGAAACCAACACAATTGCAGAAGCTGACGCTTCTATAAACAACTTAGTGAGAGGTTACGGTAATTCTTTCATATTTATAGAAGGAGGCATTGAATTTGCGGTATTTCCAGATGGACAGTTCGACTTTTATATGCCTAATTATGGGCCAAACGTTAACATAGGTATCAATAGTCCCAACTTTGCTTTAAGCTTCAATACTGGGTTCAATTACAATCCTTATGTACAATATGATAGTTTTGGTGCCATAATCCAAATTGAAAACACTCCAATATTCTATGATGCATTTGGTCGTGTAAATCAAATTGGTAATATAATTATAAACTATAATGGCATTGGCCGTGTAAGCAGAATTGGCGGACTACAACTGTTTTACAGAAATAATGTTTTTTGGAGACACACAGGGTTTATCAATATTTACAACAGAGCTTATGTTTGGCGACCATGGCACAGATTTTATGCTCTTCCTCCAGCAAACTTCTGTGTTATAAACACTTGGCCTTATAGACAATTTTATACGCCTGTTAGACATGTTTGGTATAGACCTTATAGAAACAACATAAGACATTTTAACATAAATCGTAGACGTGGAAGCGCAGATTTTGGAAGACGCAACACCAACAGAGCACATCAACGTTATGCGCAACAGCCAAGAACTAGAGCTGATTATGATTTAAGAAGACGTGTTGAGAGGCGTAATTCAGAAATAAGGAGAACAAGAAGTGTTGGATTAGCTAATAATGCCAACATAGACAGACCACGTAACTCAAGAAATAATAGGTCAGCTGTTACAAGGAACGCTACGCGAACCACAGCCAATACTGTTAGAAGAAATTCTAGCTTGGAGAGGTCTCAAAGTATTGTCAACTCAAGAACACGTTCCAATACGAGAGTAACAACGCCTAAAAGAGCCACAAGGTCCAATGTCGCTAGAACTAATTCGCGCATATCTAACAATAGAACGGCTTCTGTAAGAAAACCAAAAGCCACTTCAAAGCGTAGATATAATAGAACATCATCAATGAGTAAAAATCAGCGAAGTGTTGTTCGGAATGACAGAAAAGCCCCATCGGTAAGAGCGAAATCAAATATTAGTAGAAATAATAATAAAAGTAATACAAGAACAAACTCAAGACGAAGTAGATATTAGAAAGATGATTTTTTTGGTTGGTTAATTGAAGTCCCGCTTGATGTATGCCTCAGAGCACCTTGCGGGACTTCTCATTTTCAGAAAGTCCTTTAATTTAAGGGCAGGTTTCTTTTCATCAAATCTGTAATTTCTACAGAAATTTTAAGCAAATAGATGGTGCTTCCGTAAACGAGAGTTGCAATAATAGACTTCAGTACTATATTTACTATAGGATGATAAGGAAAGTCCCAGAAGTATAACAAGGCTATTACCACCAATATAATAATAAGCACCTTTATGGAGTCTACTGTAAATGGCAACATGTTGAACTTGCGCTTTACATAAATCACCTTTAAAGTATTATACAAGGCAATGGCTAAAAATGTTGCTATTGCGGCACCATTGATACCTAATAGTGGGATAAAAATAAGATTAAGCAGAATAGTGATAAAGGTTAAAAACACACCAAAAATCAATACCATTTTGTAATAGTCACTGTTGAATAATATGGCATTATTGTTCCCTAAGGCATTATCATAAAGCTTAGCGATACTAACAACTAGTACCACGATTAAACCTCCTGTAAATTTTTGCGGTAGCAATTGATAAAGCTGATTGATATTTAGAATAATAAGCAGAAATATAAAACCACTTATCACCAGAAGGTTAATAGAACTTCTTTGGTACAAATCCCCTAACTTTTTAAAATCCTTAGTATTTAAATATTGCGCTGTTAACGGTAGCATTATTTGATGCATGGCGCGCTGTGGCACAGCAATAACCGTTGCAATAAAGATGGCTACGCTATAGTATGCTACATTCTCGATTTGAGGTAGCAAAAGACCTATCATAAATTTATCAATATCTAAAATTATCATGGCTACAGATCCCGCTATAATCATCAGTGAGGTATAAGTTAAAATCTGATTGAGGTTAGCAATTTTCTGAAATCGAAATCTCGGTGCCCTAATAACATAAGCATATAGTTTCATTAGAAGCATTCGAAGGCCATAAACAACAACCAATGCATGTACAAATTGGCTCGCTGTAAGCCAATTGAAATAGACAGCACACAACAGCATTGTAATTAGTGCGCGATGAAAAATCTCCTTCATCACGTTTCCGAAAACTGTTTGCAACTGAACCTTGCTCCAGGCATAAAATATCTCGAAATAAGCCATGGCAATAGCAATGGCAAACATTTGCCATATATAAGGTTCTACGATTTGATTTTTTGCCGCTAGAAAGCTGGAAATAGCATCGTAAGAGATACAACCAATAATTCCTACGGGAATGATTACGATCAGTGGCAAAATGAGCATCAAAGTTAGAAAGCTATCCAAACTTTGTCTGGATTTGTATGTTGAATAAAATTTGACGATGGCATTATGAACACCAAATGCCATGATAGGCATCATTATATTTGCTGCTGATAACACAAATGCCACCAAACCATAATACGCATCACTTAAAAAATTAGTGTATAGGAATAAGGTATTTATGGCTCCTATGCCAAAGCCAAGGTATGTACTAATGGTGTTTTTAAAAGATTGTGCAATGACAATTCCCATGGCTTTGCGAAATACCTTTGATTAGAGATTTCAAAAATAAGCGATATCAGATCAATGAAGCTAATCGCTTAGTAAGCTCTTTTCTGCTGTAAGGCTCAAGTCCTATTGGGTGTACCTCTAAACTTTCGTTCTGAAACTTATGAAACAAATCAAGAATATGAGCTTTTAATTCAGTTTTTTGTGCATAAGTAAAATAAGAACCAGTATTGGTTGAGCCTATAATCTGTTCAATATCCGATTGCTGAGGTCCTATGGCAATAATAGGTGTTCCTGAAACGAGATACTCGAACAATTTACCTGGAATAATGGCTTTGGTATCTTCAGAGTCAATCTCGATAAGTAGAAGCACCTGAGATTTCATTTGGAATTTAATGGCATCCTCATGGCTCACATATCCTATTATTTCCGTGTAGTCCTCCAACTTGTATGCTTTTATTTTTTCCAGAACATGAGAACTTACCACTCCTACTAGGCGTAGACGAAACAGCCTTGCAAACTCTTTATTTTCAGTCAAAAGCTCAGATAAAACTTGCCATAACAAGGTAGGATTACGCTCTGATAATAACGATCCAATGTGCGCTATTGTAAACAAATCATCCTTTTTGTCAATCTGGACAGAATGGCTGTCATAACCATTGGTAATTAATGATATAGGTCTGTCGGTCTTTGCTTCAAACTCTCTTTTGGTGTTAGCGCTAGTAACCACAATATGATTAGCCCTATTTAAAACTTTAGATTCCAGCTTTAAATGTTTAGATTTTGATCGCGGTGTAAGCTTTAATGATTTGTGATAACCTATGGTAGTCCAAGGATCTCTAAAGTCTGCAATCCACTTAACACCTAACTTTTCTTTAAGACCTAGGCCAATGAGATGTAAACTGTGTGGTGGACCAGTTGTTATCACCGCTTCAACCTTGTTTGAGGACAAGTATTTAGAAAGGAACCTTACGGATGGTTTTACCCAATTTTTCCTTGCGTCCGGGATAAAGAAATTACCTCTTATATACAACATTAATTTTTGCAACAAGGACTGCTCATCACTCTTCGGAATTACTCCAGAACTTATAGTTTTGGTCTGATTTTTAGATAAAACACTAGCTATACCATAAGGTTCTCTGATAGGTTGCTTTAAAAGTGTTATGGAGTCTGAAACTTCTTCCAATAAACTAGGATCCTTTATTGGATACCTGGGATTTTCTGGGCCATATACAATCGGCTCAATCCCAAATTCTGGTAGGTATTTTACAAATTTCAACCAACGTTGCACGCCTGGACCTCCTGCTGGTGGCCAATAGTAAGTGATAATGAGTACTTTCTTTAAAGCCATAGCCAAAATTATCCTTTTGACTTATAATGCTCAAACTGCTTGTAGGCTCCAAAAAGAATTAAAATAGCCAAAACAATTGAACTTGCCAATGTGATGGTACTGCCTGTTTTAACCACCTGTGATTCAAACTTAAATTCGATAGTATGACTTCCTTTTGGTACTTCTAATCCTCTAAGTATATAATTTGCTCGCGTATGTGGCACCAATTGCCCATCTATATAAGATTGCCATCCTTTTGAATAATAGATTTCCGAGAAAACAGCAAAACCATCGTGAGTATTATTGGAGGCATAGCGAAGGTAATTTGGTTTAAACTCCTCTAGTTTGATGGAAGCTGTTGAATCTAAGTCAAATTTTTTGGATGACTCTATTAAAGTACTCACGGCCCTTGATTTAGTATTAAGTGTATCCAAGGCTTTAATTTCCTCATTTGCCGAATTCAGTTTTTTAATTTCTGTCACAAACCATGCATTGCCATTCGCTTCGGTATTTGTGTAAGGAAGAATCTTGCCTTGTTCTTCAATAATAATATACTTTGTGTTGAGCATATTTAGCACATTCATATTATTATCATAAATATGAAATTCGAGGAGTTCGTTATACCTGCCTAATTTTGCGGCATGATAGCCCATTAAGGAATTATGGAAGTACGCGGCTCGAGCTGGTTTGCTCTGGCCCTCTTGAGACATATCGAGAACCCTGAAATGACCGCTATCCTTAAGAATTTCCTTATCGGCCGCTGTTGGTTGGTATGGTTTATCTACTTGAACAGCTGGCACAAAGTCGTCATTATTAACATAATTTCTGTTCACAGTAACCAAATCAAATACAGCCAAAATCGCAAGAATAACAATAGTAGCATTTTTGTTCACCTTTCGCTGCAGGTAGAAATATAACGTGCTGGCAGACAAAAGGACTAAAATCAATGTTCTAATAGTATCTGAGGTAAAAAGAGCCTTTCTATCTGCAATCAACGCATCCACGAAGTTTGGACCATAGGCTTGGGCATATCTATCGTCGCGCAATCCTTCAAAATCAAAAAGAGTTGAATTGAAAAGTAAAAAAACCAGACATAGTCCTGCCGTAATAAATACGGAATACTTTAAGGCTTTTAATTTTTTTTCCTTGGTTTTGGAATCCTTAAACAAATGCCACAAGCCCAAAATACCTAAAACCGGAACACAAAGCTCTAAGATAACCTGAATGGAACTAACCGCTCTAAATTTGTTATAAAGTGGTACATAATCAATAAAGAAGTCAGTTAAAAAACCAAGATTTTTACCGTAAGACAACAAAAGTGAGAGTAGCGTCCCTCCTACCAACCACCATTTGGCCCTTCCTTTTATCAGAAATAAACCCAAAACAAAGAGAAATATAACAACAGCACCAACATAAGCAGGAGCCTCAACAATCGGCTGGTCGCCCCAATACATTGGTGCATTTCTGCTCGCTTCAAGTGCTTCCATAGGTGAAGCTCCAAGATTTATGTAAGCCTTATAAGTATTGGAATCCTTACCTAAATTCTCATAATTGCCACCACCCATGAATTTCGGGATAAATAAATTAAAGGTTTCAACTAAACCATAACTGTACTCCGTTATGTAGTCTCTATCCAAACCAGAGGATACTTCCCTTGGCGTCCCATTAGGGTTAATCGTAAGCTCACTTTTTCCTCTAGTACTTTCCTTAACATACTGCTGAGTAGCCATAATATTGGTAGCATTAAGTCCTACCGCTATTATTGCTGCCATGGACAATAAACCCACTGCTTTAAAAAACTCTGGAAGAATTTTCTTTTGTAACGCATCCACTAAATAGGCCAGACCCATAACTATGACAAGCAAAAGCAAGTAATAGGTCATTTGATAATGATTAGCAACGAGCTCCAGCCCCAGAGCAACTGTCGTAAGGAGGAAACCTAAAACGTATTTTTTTCTAAATGTTAGTATGATTCCTGAAAGTACCAAAGGCATATAAGCAATGGCATGCGCCTTGGAATTATGTCCAACGCCTAATATGATAATCAAATAGGTTGAAAACCCAAAAGCTAAGGCTCCTAACGCTGCCAATTTATAGTCTACTTTTAGAGACAGCATCAAAATATAAAATCCAATAAAATATAAGAATAGATAATCTGCCGGACGAGGTAAAAACCGTAACGAGAGGTCTAATTTTTTGATATAGTTATGAGGATATTTAGCTCCTAATTGGTAGGTAGGCATACCTCCAAAGGCACTATTGGTCCAATAGGTTTCCTCTCCTGTGGTTTTGGCAAACTCCTTCTGCTGTTGTGCCATGCCAATGTAATGCAAGATGTCACTTTGAAAAATCTTTTTGCCCTGCAATACTGGACTAAAATAAGTAAGTGACGCAATTACAAATCCTATTATAACAACAATATGAGGAATTAAGCGTTTGAAAGATTCTGCCATTGGAAGCTATTGTTTTTGCGGAAAGTTACTACTTTTTTTATAAGCTATAACCATGGAACAAGTTAGTCTACCTCCTCGAAGTCTATGTATTCTCCAACATCATCATTGGACGTTTTATGTTTCTCTGGCATTTTGTCTATGACCGTTTCACCTTCCTTTCTTCGGCGCTCTTGTTTTTCATTTGGCTGCTGAAATCCTCCAAATTGCTGACCAAATTTTTTCTCAGCCTTTTTCGCCACAAACCTTAGAAGAATTGGAGCAAATAATCGTGCTAAAATTTTAACTCCAAAATAAATGAGCAATAGTATTAGAACGGTCCTTAATAATCCCATAACGGAAGCCTCGTAAATCATAAATCCTTATTCTCATCAAAAATACAATTCTGGGCGTTTATATTCGGACTTTTAAGCCTAAAAAAAGTATAAAATATCTATATTTGACTTTAAACCTATTATGTATGAACGCCATAAAATCTTACCTTCTAGTAATTTTAATGCTATTTGCATTTAAGGGGTATGCTCAATACACAGAAGTTATTAATAGCAATAGACCTGGAGCTTCAGAGAGCGCTTTCGCCGTTGGGACCAACGTTATGCAATTTGAGGCAGGTGCCTTCACAGTTAAAGAAGAACATACGCCCTTGGATTACGAAATTTCTGGATTTGGAGTTGACTTTGCTGTGAGATATGGCCTGTTCTTCGAACAGCTGGAATTACAATTAAACGGTGCTTACCAAAACGACACCCAGACGTTTAACAGTGGTGCTATTCCTTTTGAAAGAGACCGTGCCAATTTTACCAGTTTAACGCTTGGCGCTAAATACCTTGTTTACGATCCCTATAAATCGGCAGAAGAGGCAAAACCAAATTTATATAGTTACCATGCCAATAGAAAGTTTCAGTGGAAATCACTTATTCCGGCCGTATCTGTTTATGCAGGGGCGAATTTTGGAACTACCGACAACCCATTTATAGCTCCAGATGCTGAAGGCATAAGCCCCAAAATCATGGTCTTAACACAACACAATTTTAATGGAGGTTGGGTCTTTGTAATGAACTTCAGTCAAGATAGAATTGGTACGGAAGATCCCATTTTTCAATATGTGCTTACGTTGACCCATGCCCTAACGAACCAATGGGTAGTTTTTGGTGAAACCCAGGGCATAAACAGCGATTTGTATGGCGATAACATTTTTAGGGTTGGAGGGGCTTACTTATGGAATAAGGATTTTCAGCTAGATGCCAATATTGCTTTTAACACAAAAGACACGCCTTCTGTTTTTAATATTGCCTTTGGTGCCTCGTATAGATTAGACTTCCACAAAGACAAAAAAATAGATAATGGTAATTCAATAAAGGATACAGGTGGGCGCAAGGCACGAAGAAATAAAAGTGCAATGAATAATTAGTAACGATGTTTATCTGTATATGATTACCATTAAAGAAGCGACTACCAAAAAAGAACTTAAGACCTTTGTTAAGTTTCCTTTCAAAATATATAAGGATTCTAAGTATTGGGTACCACCTATAATCAAGCAAGAATTAGAGACCTTTAATAAAGACAAAAACCCGATATTTAATGATGCCGAAGCCCAATTCTTTTTAGCCTATAAAGGCAATACTGTTGTGGGTCGCATCGCCGCAATCATAAACCATTTAGAAATCAATAACCAAAACATTAGGAAAATGCGTTTTGGATGGTTTGACTTTATAGATGACATGGAAGTGAGTGAGGCTCTTCTAAAAAAGGTAGAGGAAATTGGCCAACAAAAAAAACTGGATTTTGTAGAAGGTCCTGTTGGATTTTCTAATCTAGATAAGGTTGGCGTAATGACCGAAGGGTTTGATACTTTGGGCCTTATGGTGAGCTGGTATAACTATCCTTACTACGTTAAACACTACGAAGCTCATGGTTATACCATTGAAAAAGAATTCTCTGAGAGCAGGTTTGCATTTTCCAACGTTAATCCTGAAACGTTTAAAAAGGCACAAGCCCTAATCAAAAAAAGGTATAACTTAAACGCTTTAAGCTTTGAGACTACTCAAGAGGTTATGCCTTACGTTGATGAGATGTTTGATTTATTTAATAAAACCTATGCGTCTTTATCTTCTTTCGTTGAAATCACTGATTTACAAAAAGCTTATTTTAAAAAGAAATTCATAAAATTCGTTGACCCTAAGTACATTAAATTTGTTGTTGACAAAAATAACAACCTTGTGGCTTTTGCCGTAGTAATGCCAAGTTTTGCAGAAGCCTTACAAAAAGCAAATGGTAGACTTTTACCTTTTGGTTTTACACATATTCTCAGGGCAAAAAAGAATAGCAAAAATGTTATCTTTTATTTAATAGGCGTTCATCCAGAATATCAAAACAAGGGAGTACATGCCGTTATTTTTAATGAATACTATGATATCTTCAAACAAAGAGGCATAGAGCAATGTTACAGAACTGCGGAACTCGAAGATAACGAGGCCATTAAAAAAATATGGAAACACTTTAAACCTGAAGTATACAAAAGACGTAAGACCTATAGAAAAAATCTGATGAAATAAAAAAGCTGCTCTGTTGGAGCAGCTTTTTTTATTTTAATATTATGAATTAGTTTCATTAATCTTCCATAGAAGCCATGATAGAAGCAGACATTCGCTTATAGGTTCCATTTTGAAGTCTCGTTCTAATAGCATCAAAAGCTTCTAAAGTTTCTTCGACATCTTCTAAAGTATGTGTCGCTGTAGGTATCATTCTTAACAATATGAGACCTTTTGGTATTACTGGATAAACCACAATAGAACAAAAGATACCGTGATTCTCTCTTAAATCTCTTACTAATGCCATGGCCTCTGGAATACTACCTTTTAAATATACAGGCGTCACACAACTCTGTGTCGTTCCGAGGTCAAAGCCACGCGCTCTTAAACCAGATTGTAAGGCATTAACAATTTTCCAAAGGTTCTCTTTTAACTCTGGCATTGTTCTCAGCATTTCTAAACGCTTTAACGCACCTACGGTTAATTGCATTTGCAAGGATTTTGCAAACATCTGGGAACGCAAGTTGTATTTTAAATAATCTATTATTTCTTGATCACCCGCAATAAAAGCTCCTGTGCTAGCCATAGACTTTGCGAAGGTTGCAAAATAAACATCGATATCATCCTGAACACCTTGCTCCTCACCTGCTCCTGCTCCAGTTTTACCTAAAGTGCCAAAGCCATGTGCATCATCAACCAAAAATCTAAAGTTGAACTTCTTTTTTAAAGCTACGATTTCTTTCAATCTACCTTGCTCACCGCGCATACCAAAAACACCTTCTGAAATGACCAGGATGCCTCCTCCAGTTTGCTCGGCCATTTTTGTCGCCCGCTCTAAATTCTTTTCTAAACTTTCTATATCATTGTGCTTGTAGGTAAACCTCTTACCCATGTGCAATCTTACACCATCTATAATACAAGCATGTGAATCTACATCGTAAACAATAATATCATCTTTCGATACCAAGGCATCAATAGTTGACATAATTCCCTGATAGCCAAAATTGAGAAGATAGGCCGCTTCTTTATTTACAAAATCAGCTAATTCGTTTTGTAGCTTCTCGTGCAAATCGGTATGGCCAGACATCATACGAGCACCCATAGGATAAGCAGAACCATATTGAGCTGCCGCTTCGGCATCAACTTTTCGAACTTCAGGATGATTTGCTAATCCTAGATAGTCATTGATACTCCAGGTAATGACTTCCTTACCTTGAAATTTCATCCGGTTGGATATTTGTCCCTCTAGTTTAGGAAACACAAAATAGCCCTCTGCTTGAGAGGCCCATTTCCCCAATGGTCCCTTGTCCCTGTAAATCTTATCAAATAAATCCTTCATCAATCTTAATGCTATTAACCGTTGTAACCACTTTGTTAAATGGAGGTTTACAACCTATTAATTTAAAGTTAACTTAGTTCTGTTAGTGCTTGCAAAATTAGGTAATAATATTATGACAGCATAATTTATTTGCCTGAACCCATTTTACCTGCCACAGGTCCATAAAAAAGCCTGCATTTAAGAATTATCTGCAGGCCAATTCTATTGGATTATTTAACTTACTTTATATATTCTATTGTACTCTGTACTTCAGTCTTACTATCAAAAAAGCCTTGCTCCTCCATCCATTTGTCACTGTACACTTTACTCATATAACGCGACCCATGGTCTGGAAAAACCACTACAACCTTATCTGAGGCCTTAAATTCTCCTTCTGCACCGAGTTGCTTGATAGCCTGCATTGCGGCACCGCTCGTGTAACCAACAAACATACCCTCTGTATTAGAGATTTCCCTAGCACAATGTGCACTTTCCTCATCGGTTACCTTTACAAACTTATCAATAGCGTCAAAATCAGTAGCTGTTGGTATTAAGTTCTTACCTAAGCCTTCTATGCGATAAGGATATATTTCTTTATCATCAAACTCACGTGTTTCGTGGTATTTCTTTAAAACAGAGCCATACGCATCAACACCGATTATTTTGATATCTGGATTTTGCTCCTTTAAGTACTTGGCAATCCCAGAAATGGTTCCTCCTGTACCACTACAGGCCACTAGATGTGTTATTTCTCCATTGGTTTGCTGCCAAATTTCTGGACCAGTACTATTGTAGTGCGCATCAATATTTAATTGATTAAAATACTGGTTGATATAAATAGACCCCTTGATTTCCTCGTGAAGTCTTTTTGCCACTTGATAATAAGACCTTGGGTCATCTGCACTTACGTGGGCAGGGCAAACATAAACCTTAGCACCCATTGATTTAAGCATGTCTATTTTATCTGCAGATGATTTAGAGCTTACTGCCAAAATACATTCATATCCTTTGATAATGCTCACCATGGCTAAGCTGAAGCCTGTATTACCAGACGTAGTTTCTATGATAGTGTCTCCAGGAGATAAAATCCCTTGCCTTTCAGCTTCTTCGATAATGTGCAATGCGATTCGGTCTTTGGAAGAATGTCCTGGGTTAAACGCTTCAACCTTGGCATAGAATTCACCTTCGATATCAGCAGTAATTCTGTTTAATTTGATTAAAGGTGTACTACCTATGAGCTGCAGTACATTATCAAATACATTCTGTGATTTGTCCATAAAATCTATTTATCGGTAACCAATTTAATGAATTGGACCTTTAAAACGTGGCAAAGGTAATATTTTTTTTTATTTGCTTATTCCTTCTAGCGACAAAAGAAAGGCAAACTCCTCTGCGTCCTCCCTCAAGCTCTCGAAACGGCCAGAAGCACCACCATGCCCAGCATCCATATTGGTTTTAAGAAATAATTGCTTAGAATCTGTTTTTACGGCTCTTAATTTTGCCACCCATTTTGTAGGTTCCCAATACTGAACCTGCGAATCATGCAAACCAGAAGTAACCAACATATTAGGATAATCTTGGGCCGCGACGTTATCATAAGGTGAGTATGATTTCATGTACTCATAGTACAATTTATCATTTGGGTTGCCCCATTCATCGTATTCTCCTGTCGTCAGTGGTATGGAGTTATCTAACATAGTAGTCACCACATCTACAAAAGGCACAGCTGCTATTACACCATTGTATAGCTCCGGAGCTTCATTAATTACGGCTCCAACTAAAAGTCCGCCAGCGCTACCTCCCATTGCATAAAGGTGCTGTGAACTTGTATATCTCTTTTTAATGAGATGTATGGAGCAATCAATAAAGTCTGTAAACGTATTCTTTTTTTTGAGTAGCTTTCCGTTCTCGTACCACTCCCTACCAAGATATTCTCCACCTCTGACGTGAGCTATGGCAAAAATAAACCCTCTATCTATCAGGCTCAAACGCACCGAAGAAAAATGAGGATCTACGGTGTGCCCATAACTACCGTAAGCGTATTGTAGTAATGGATTGGTTCCATCTAAGGAAATACCTTTTTTGTAAACCAGTGATATTGGAATGTTTTCTCCATCCCTAGCTTTAGCCCAAATACGCTCGGATTCATAATTGCTTTGTTTAAACTGGCCTCCTAAAACTTCTTTTTGTTTTAATACCTTTTTGGTTTTGGTTTCCATATTAAATTCAATGACGGAAGGAGGTGTGGTCAGTGCATTATAACTGAACCTTAACAATTCTGTATCAAACTCAGGATTTATGCTAGTGTAACAGGTGTAAGTCTCACTTTCAAAAGGTAGATAGTAGTCCTCAGTTCCATCCCATCGCTTAACTCTGATTTGATTCAATCCATTTTCACGTTCACTTACAACCAAAAAATCCTTAAAAATGTCAATGGCCTCAATCAAAACCTCTTTTCTATGTGGCAGAACTACTTCCCATTTGTCCATATCCCTCTCCACTTCTGAGGTACGCATCAGTTTAAAATTAGTGGCTTTATCCTTGTTTGTTAGGATATAAAAGTGATTCTTATAGTGCGAAATACTGTACTCGATGCCTCTAACTCTAGGGCAAAACACTTCAAATTTACCCGTAGGATTGCTTGAATCCAGAATATGGTATTCATTAGTAACCGTACTGTAACAGGCTATAATAATGTACTTTTTAGACTTTGACTTGTAAACGGTAACACCAAAGGTTTCATCACCTTCTTCAAAAACCAAGGTATCTTGATTCTCGCCAATTTTATGTCTATAAACTTGGTAAGACCGCAGCGTTACACTGTCCTTTTTTGTATAAAAAAAGGTTTTGCTATCGCTAGCCCATGCTGACGAACCAGTTGTATCTTCTATAGTATCACCAAAGATTTCTTGAGTTTCGAGGTCTTTTATTTGTATGGTATATTGACGTCTGCCAGTGGTATCTGTCCCAAATGCAACTTTTTTATTGTCTGGGCTGACGCTTATTCCTACCAACTTAAAGTAAGGAAGACCCTTGGCCATTTCATTGCAGTCAAACAACAATTCTTCTGGAGCCTTTAACGTCTCTTTTTTCCTGACGTAAATAGGGTAATCCTTTCCTTTCTCAAATTTAGTGATGTACCAATATCCATTGTACTTGTAAGGAACGGACGAATCGTCCTCTTTTATTCTAGATTTAATTTCCTGGAATAGATTTTCCTGGAAGGCCTTTGTTTCCTTTGTTTCAGATTCGTAAAACGAATTTTCGGCTTTAATATAATCTATAACTTCAGGGTTATCCCTGTCTTTCATCCAAAAATAGTTGTCTATTCTTGTATCGCCGTGAAGTTCAAATTTGTGCGGTATTTTTTTTGCTATAGGAGGATTTATGGCAGACTGTTTACTCATACGATTTTAAGAAATATTAATCTAAAAAAGAAGCGCAATTTACTAATTTTGCTGTCAAATCTATAAGCTAAAAGATATGTTTGGAGATATGATGGGCATGATGAATAAATTAAAGGAAGCCCAGAAAAAAGTTGAAGACACTAAAAAACGTTTAGATACCGTAATTCTTGAAGAATCAAGTCAAGACAAAAAACTTAAGGTTACCATCACAGCAAACCGCAACGTGAAATCAATTTCTATTGATGACGAACTCTTGGAAGATAAGGAAATGCTAGAAGATTATTTAATCCTTACCTTGAACAAAGCCATAGAGCAGGCTACTAAAGTCAATGAAACAGAATTGGCGGCTGTTGCTAAAGAAGGCATGCCTGATATCCCAGGGATGGATATGTTTAAATAGTTTTTAATAGCGATAAAAAATGTCTGTGCATCGCACTGGTATAATCCAAGTGCGTAACCATTCTTAATTTATTACTACCCATTCCTATAATCTTGATACCCTTAGATTCCAAGTGGTTCAGGAATTCTTTTTCATCAACCCCATCATCCAATTCAAAAATAATGATATTGGTTTCTATAGGCTCTACTTTTTTTATCTTGCTTCTAGACGCTAAGACCTCTCCTATTTCTTGTGCTTTTTGGTGATCTTCTGCCAACCGATTCAGATGGTGATCTAAAGCATATAAACCTGCTGCCGCAGCAAAGCCAACCTGGCGCATTCCGCCACCTAGTATTTTTCGGACCCTAATAGCATTTTCCATGAGTTCCCCTTTACCTAAAAGCACTGAACCCATAGGACAGCCCAAACCTTTACTAAGACAAACCGATATCGTATCAAAGAGTTCTCCGTATTGTTGTGGTGTTTCATTCTTGGCAACAAGGGCGTTCCATAGTCTGGCACCATCTAAGTGATAGCCTAAATTATGGATATCGGCAACAGTTCTGAGCTTTTGAAGTTCATTAAAATCCCAACACGCGCCACCGCCTTTATTGGTCGTATTTTCGACCTCAATTAAAGTGGTTAGTGGACTGTGATAAAAATCTGGTGGATTAATTGCCTCTTTGGCTTGGCTTGCTGTAAACATGCCTCGTTTTCCGTCTAGGAGTTTGCAGGAAATACCACTATTAAAGGAAGCTCCTCCGCCTTCATAATTATAAATATGCGCATATTTATCGCAAATAACCTGTTCTCCAGGTTGTGTGTGCAACTTAAGAGCCGTTTGGTTTGCCATACTTCCTGTTGGAAAGAACAACGCTTGGTCCATACCAAACATTTCTGCCAGTCGCTTCTCCAAAGCATTAACCGAAGGGTCTTCTTTGTACACATCATCACCTACTTGAGCATTCAGCATGGCATCCAACATTCCTTTTGTAGGTTTTGTTACAGTATCGCTTCTAAGGTCTATAACCATATCGTCAGCAGTATTTTTGCTAAGATACTAATCTTTAATTTTCAATTAAGTCTTAAAACTTCAATAATTAAAGCTACAACTATCCATACCAATTGGAGATCCGTCTGGAATTTTTGGAACTGGAACCACTTTAAATTTTTGCGGTTCATCAAAGTACTCCTTTATCATCAGTCCAAACTGTGTTTTATAGGCTTTTGGAAAGTTCAATGATGACATCGCCATTGCAAAATCCGACAAAAATTTATTCACTATCGCCTTTACCTGAAAATAGGACTTATCTGAAGTCGCTAAACTCATAAGGTGACTAAGAAAATTATAGGTAATCTGAGCTTGAACCTCGATTAAATAGAGGTCAGTGTATTTTTTATGTATTGATTCTTCATTGATAGCATCTAACACCTCACGAAGACCTAATTGATTAGCATCCAAACTCTTTTGAAGTACCAATCTATTCGCACGTTCTGGATGCAGAAGAAATTCCAGGGTTAGATTACTAGCAGTTGAAGCCGCCGATAAAGGGTCAAAAGCTACTCCTGTTCTGCCTTTAAACGATTCCCTTGACCCCTTAAATCCATAGGAACGTGGCGGAAACAGACCAAGCTTGCTCTTTGGGATGGCAAGCGTATTCGCTGATAGCGTTTTCAATATTGATTCTAGCGCCTTTCGTTGTATAGCATCATCAACAGCTTGGGTAGCAACTTGTGAATCACCCTTAATTTTATAATTATAGTCTAATCCGCCAATGACCTTGGTTGCTGCTTCAGCTTGATATCTATGAAAGAAATATAAAGGAACAAACACATCTTCCAGCACAGAATAAGGTTCCGATGATCGGATATTGTGCTCTGAAAAATTGGCTATAGCGTCGTGTCTTAAAGCTAAAACAGCGTCTAATTCCTCGTGTGGATAGTTTCCATTATCCCATAAATGAGCAAAGACATGCGCTCCGCCTTCAGCACGTGCATCAGAATCTGTTATAAACCTTAAACCTTTAGAAAAAGCCTCATCCAAAATACCTTGTAAAGCCTTTTCTTCGTTTGTGCTCTCCTTAAAATGAGAATAACTATAAGCCACTGTGACCTTATCCCATTCGCCAATGCCTTCATCGTAAGCCTCACTTAAATTTAATTGTCCATTCTTTAAGCTTAGCTTCGGATGCGGATAATCCATAACGGAGGCTCTATCCAACGAACTTGCTGCAAAATTATGGGTGAAACCTAAAGTATGCCCTACTTCATGAGCACTTAATTGCCGAATTCTTGCCAAGGCCATATCCAACATCGGCTGATAAGCATCGTCACTCAATTCAAAGGGTTTATTCATCAAAGCCTGAGCGATTAAAAAATCTTGCCGCACCCTTAAACTACCCAAACTAACGTGGCCTTTAATAATTTCGCCAGTTCTAGGGTCTACAACACTAGCGCCGTAACTCCAGCCTCTAGTGCTGCGATGCACCCATTGAATTACATTATATCTACAATCCATTGGATCAGCCTCTTCAGGAAGCATCTCAACCCTAAATGCATTTTTGAAGCCTATAGCCTCGAATGCCTCATTCCACCATCGAGCACCATTCAATAGTGCCGATCTTACAGGCTCTGGAGTCCCAGGGTCTAAATAATAAACAATGGGCTCAACCGGTTCGCTAATTGAGTCTTTCGGATTTTTCTTTTGCAGTCTATGTCTTATTATAAATTGCTTCTTAATCGGGTCTTGAATGGGTGCAGCGTAATCCATATAGGACATCGAAATAGCACCACTCCGCGGATCAAATTTCCTAGGCTTATAATCAGAATCTGGCAACTGAATGAAAGAATGATGTTGAATAACTGACACCAATGATGGTGTAGGTGTCACTGATCTCAAATTTTTCCCCGTAGGTTCACCCTTAAAAGTGAGTAAGGCCTCAAACTCTACATTTTCGGGGAAGGCTTTTGTGCGTTCCAAGGAAAGTGCGCTCTTGGATTTATCCAAACTAAATGTACCCTCCTTTTTACGTTTCAAGGTAGTTGCCACACCATGCGTATCTTGCATTAAAAATGGAGTGAAATCGATAACATAAGTGTTATTCTTGGTTTCTAAAATTTTAAAACCATATAAGACAGATTTGGCAAAAGCCTGTTCTATGCTTTTTTGCTCTAAGGCGTTAGATGTATTAGCACGATAATTTAGATTTGGCTGTATAAGTAACAGCTTATTTCCAGCTTTTTTAAAATGAACTAGGCGCTGCTTACCTAATTGACCCCTATCTAAACCTATGTCATTGCTACCTATTCCCGTGGCCAATGAATTAATATACAGAAAGTCTTCGTTTAAATGTCTTACCTGCAGATAAATTTTATCTGACTCCTCTTCATAATAGAAATTGAAGAACCCCTCATAGGATTTAAGATTTTTCTTTCCTAGGATTTGCGACCAGACAAAATTTACTGTAAGTATAAAACTTAAAAAGAGAACCTGTTTTTTCATACTGATAAATTTAAACTCTAAAGCTAAGGGAAATTATGAAAAAAACGTTCTAAAATTTCAGTGACACCACTACATCATATTATCTTTGTGGAAATTTATGGATTGATGATTACAGCAGATCAGATAAAAAACCTTAATACCCGCCTAGCTAAGCTAAGGCAGTATCTTTGACTTAGATGCCAAGCTTATAGAAATTTCCAACGAGGAAGAGCAAACATTTGACCCTAATTTTTGGAATGATTCCAAAAAAGCAGAACAGGTCATGCGCTCTATACGCGAAAAGAAAAGTTGGGTAAATGATTTTGAAGCGGCAAAAACCTTCTACGAGGATTTAGAAGTAATTTATGAATTCTACAAAGAAGGTGAAGCTCCAATAGAAAATCTAGAAGCGCGCTACAACAAAGCACTTAACGCTATAGAAAAACTTGAGTTTAAAAATATGCTTTCTGAAGAAGGCGACAGCTTAAGCGCAGTTTTGCAAATAACAGCTGGTGCTGGTGGTACCGAAAGTTGCGATTGGGCGAGTATGCTCATGCGCATGTACCTCATGTATGCAGAAAAGAACGGCTTCAAAGTAAAAGAACTCAATTTACAAGAAGGCGATGTTGCAGGAATTAAAACCGTTACATTGGAAATTGAAGGTGATTATGCTTTTGGCTGGTTAAAAGGTGAAAATGGTGTCCACCGCTTGGTACGCATCTCCCCTTTTGATAGCAATGCCAAACGCCATACGAGTTTTGCATCGGTCTATGTCTATCCCTTGGTAGATGACTCCATAGAAATTGAAATAAATCCGGCAGATATAGAAATAACAACTGCAAGATCCAGTGGTGCAGGTGGCCAAAATGTAAACAAGGTAGAAACCAAGGTACAACTGGTGCACAAACCCAGCGGAATTCAAATTCAATGCTCAGAAACCCGTTCCCAGCACGACAATAGAGCTAGGGCGCTTCAAATGCTTAAATCGCAACTTTATGAAATAGAACTTCAGAAACGCATGGCGCAACGCGATGACATTGAAGCTGGCAAAATGAAAATTGAATGGGGTAGCCAGATCAGAAATTATGTTATGCATCCTTACAAGCTAGTCAAAGATGTTAGGACGAACCATGAAACAGGAAATGTTGATGCCGTCATGGATGGTGATATAGAACCTTTTTTAAAATCTTATCTTATGATGATGGGACAAAAAGATTCGGTATAATTGTGAAAAATGTTATATTAATATGATTACAATACTTCATAACCCAAGATGTAGAAAATCTAGAGAGGGTCTTGCAATACTCGAAAATTCTGGTAAGGATTTTGAGGTAAGAAAATATCTAGATGACAAAGTTGATGAGGAAGAACTTAGTGGCATCATTAAAAAACTTGATATTGAACCCATGGCACTTGTTAGAAAATCGGAGGTCATCTGGAAAGAGAAATACAAGGGAAAAACCTTATCGGACAAAGCCTTAATTAAAGCTATGGTAGAACATCCCAAACTAATTGAACGGCCTATTGTCATCGCTAATAATAAAGCTGTTATAGGAAGACCAGCAGAATCTATTTTAGACATTATATAAAGCAAAAAAAAATGAGAATTACTTTATTGATTTTAACGCTAATGATGGCCCTTAATGCCAACAGTCAGTTTCGTAGAAATCCCAATCGCTCTCGCTTGGCACAACAGCCAACCGAAAAAGATATGGAACGTCAAAAGCAAAAAATGGAAGAGCGCCTTGAGGAATACATCAATACATTCCTCACCACATTGGAGGCTGGCGAATTTCAACAAGTGATAATCAAGCAACACCTTGATTCGTATTTTGATGAAAAAGAGAAAATTTTCGCAACTGAATACAGTAGAACCGTTGAGCGCATGGACGCCATAAAAAAACTGGACTCAACACATTTTAAAGAACTAGAAGGTGTGGTTTCTGAAAGTGATATGGAAAAAATTCAAGAACTCATCAAGGGCGATTTTGACGAGAAGGAGGTTATTCGCGAAAAGAAAAAGAAACGAAAGCGGAAACAAAAGAACAAAAACTAAATCAAAGCTCTTCTTACCGAAGAGCTTTTTCTTTTTTAATTAAGTCTTTCTCAATCTACTTTATTGGCTTGTAAATTCTGTCCATTTTGATTTAAAGTTAAGCTCTCTATTTGGCCATTGTCATTCTGATTAAAAACAATGCTCGCCTCAACAACCTTGAAAAAAAATTCGTTTGTTGAAGAGGGATAGATGGCAACTTTCGGTTGTCCAGTGACCTGAACGCTAAGCTGCTTTTCTTCCTTTGAAACTTCAATAAAAACTGCAGGCAGCAATTGGTAATTACCAACATAGGTTTCGAGAATATCATCAGCAACATCTACAATTTTTGGAAAAACCTTAACCTTTGGCATTTTTAGGTCTAAATCTTGCCCAAGTTGCACCAAGCCAATTCCATCAATACTATAAGCAGAATTAGTTAAAACAACTACAGCTTCATTAGTTTCAGCCACAAATCCAGCAAACGCTCTGTAACCACCCGTACCACCATTATGCCAAATTATGGCGTTATCGTTAGCGTAATGCCATCCCAGCCCAATTTTAAAGTTATCATCTTCTGATTCAAAATGAACTTCATGAGTCAGTCTCATGGCTTTATGTAAGTCGGAAGTGTTATCTGACATATTTGCCCTAAGAAATTTTACCATATCGCTTGTTGTAGAGCGCAAAGCGCCCGCACCTGCCAATACTGGAATGTCCCAGTTCTTCGTAGCCTTAAGTTCCTCGTTGTATCCCAATGCCAGATTTTTACGCATGTTTTCAGAGAATTCAACCTTTGTATCCATCATTTGCAACGGCATTGCAATGCGCTCCACAACTAATTCTTCATATGTTTTACCAGTATGCCTTTCTAGGATATGACCCAATAATCCCGTCCCGATATTGGAATACTCGTACTGGGATCCTACATCCCTTGGCAAGGAATAGGTACTCAAAAATTCATATAAATCCTTAGTTGTGTAATCTGCAAAGGGGTTCTCCATATCCGCAGGATTAAAATTTGTGGGCATCCTTGGAAGTGCAGACGTATGGGTGGCCAAATGTTTTAGCGTGATTTCCTTTCCGTTTTTAGATGGCACCTTTACATCTGATGGTAAATATTTTGCAATGGGATCGTCTAGTGACATCTGGCCTTTCACAACTTCTTCTGCCAGCAGAATACATGTAAAAACCTTAGATATAGAACCTATTTCGTAAACAGTAGATTTTGATACCGCTTCGCCGTCATTCAACTCAGTGGTGCCATAATTAAAAAATTCGGCAGAATCCCCTTTTAAGGTGGCCATGGCAATGGAGGGATTAACTCCATTGTTAACCCTTTGTTCAATGTAAGTTTTAAGCTCGGGTTTAATATTAGTTTCCTGCGTGGTAGCCAAAGAGGCACAAAGAAACCCTAATATGGTTAAAGCAATCTTTCTATTTATCATATTGGTTATGGATTTTAATACATTTAAAGAGGAACAGAACTTCTTTTACAGCCGTACATTAAAGAACACCTGCATCTACGTCTTTTATAAACTTAATTAGACCTTCAAAATACGTTTTTTGGTCATCAAATTGAGACAAGTGGCTTCCATTTGGGCATAGTAGAAATCGTCCATTTTGAACTTCAGTCGATATCCATTCCATGTGTTTTGGGTCCATAGTGTCATGGGTAGCGCCAATGGTTAAGGTAGGTACTTTTATTTCACTTAAACGGTCTTTTACGTTCCAATTCAATAAGTTGGCATTACCCTTACAACCAAATTCACTTGGTCCTTGCATGGTAACATAAACATCTGGATTCATATGCTTAACCGACCTATTGACTGGTTCTGGCCACTCCTCCAGAGGCATTCTTAGAACATGTTTTGGATAATAATGTTCCATTACAAGTGAAAGGTATTCCTCATTGGTGTAATCTTCATTTGCTTCGTAGGTCATGATAGTTTCGAGTACATCCTCTGGCAATTTTGGCGCAAGAACCTCTGCTGAGTAAGTATTGTAGTCTTCTATTGAAGATACCATGTTGGAGATGATCAATCCTTTTAAGTTATCTTGATATTTTAATGCATACTGCATCCCTAAAATTCCACCCCAAGATTGACCTAGCAAGTAAAAATTATCCTTATTAAGGCCCAACGCCACCCTCACCTGCTCTACTTCTTCAACAAAACGATCTAAATCCCACAACGATAAGTCCTTGGGCTGATCGCTATAATAAGACCCTAACTGATCGTAGTAATAATATTCTATGCCTTCTTGTGGCAGATAACCATCAAAACACTCATAAACCTCGTGGGTAAAACCAGGACCTCCATGCAGTAGCAAAACTTTCATTTTAGGATTATTTCCTACTCGTTTTGTCCAAACTTTAAATTCGCCTTTAGGTGTCGAAATAGGTATCATTTTAATACCACCTGTAAATTGATCATCCTTGTTGCTGTAGTCAAAATAACTTTCAAGTGTAACTGAGGTAGATTCAGTATCTTTAATGGATGTTTGATTTTCTTTACAGCCAAGGAAAACCAATAAAACAATGAAAAAAGTGTATCGCAGCATAAGATTAAATTTTCCTAAAGTTACTAAATATCACTTAGATAAAGATTATGACATTTCTCATAATTCAATCTAGAAACTCTGTCTATTTTTAAACAATGAACACCATCGCAGAACGCATTTACGATTTTCTCAAAAATTTTCCACCATTTGACGTTTTGAGCCGAGAGCAACTTTTTGAAGTCTGTAAGACCATCGACGTTGTTTACCTCGAAAAAGGCAAGTCCTTATTTGAAATTGGACAAGCAATTGAAAATCAATTTTATGTTGTAAAGGATGGCGCCATAGGACTGTTTAGAGAAAATAATGTGTTAGTTGACCAGTGCGATGAAGGCGATATATTTGGTCTAAGAGCCTTATTGCGCAAAGGAGAGTATAGACTCCAGGCCACTGCTATTGAAGAAAGTATTGTATACAGCATTTCAAACGACGTATTTGAAAAATTTATTGCTAGCAATGCGGAAGCCAGCCAATTTTTAATGTCTAGCTTTATCTCCAATACCAGACCCATGGCAGCTGGAAATTCTGGCCAGATTGGTCCGGTTAAGTTAAATAATGAACTATCGGAACTTCAAACTGCCGATTACTCAAAAAATCCTATCACCTGTACCAAAGACACCTCGATACAACAGGCAGCAACTATAATGACCTCCAATCATGTAGGCTCCATCATAATTGTTGAAAATAAAAAACCAGTAGGCATTATAACCGACAAAGACTTACGCACAAAAATAGCCACAGGAAAATTTGCAATTACAGATAGTGTTACAACCATTATGTCCCAACCCGTGAAGACCTATCCAGAAACAATTTCAGTAGCGGAAGCCCAACTTGCGATGCTCAAAAACAAGATAACACATTTGTGCATTACCAAAGATGGCACCACAGCTTCAGAATTAACAGGGATTCTATCTGAACATGATATCATTGTTTTACGGGAAAATAATGCCTCTAGCCTACTGAAAGAAATCAAAAGGTCAAAGTCTACAGAACAATTAAAGGCGGTAAGACAACGAGCAGAAGACTTGATTAAACGTTATTTGACTCAAGATATCCCTATTGATTTTATGGCAAGACTTCTTTCTGCTCTTAACGATGCGATTACCCAAAAAATAATTACCGATGCTATTTCAGAGATGAAGCAAGCTCCACCTTGTCAATTCGCTTGGCTTTCTATTGGAAGCCAAGGTAGGCAAGAACAATTGTTGTTAACGGACCAAGACAATGCCTTAGTGTTCGAAGATGTTGAGAAAAATGAATACGATAATGTCAAAAACTATTTTTTAACCTTAGCCAATAAGATTAACAACGGGCTAGAGCAAGTTGGTTTTGAACTTTGCCCTGCCAATATGATGGGAAGTAACCCTGAATGGTGCTTGTCCCTTAAGGAATGGAAGAATCAATTTTACCGCTGGATTGCAACACCAGACCAAGATAATTTAATGCTATGCACAATTTTCTTTGATTATGAATATGTCTATGGGCAAAAAGCCTTAGTTGAATCACTTTCGGATAGTATTTTTGAAAGCATCGAGAAATACGATATCTTTCTTACTTATCTTGGTAGAAATGCTCTTCAAAATCCACCACCTTTAAGTTTTTTTAGACAGTTTTTAGTTGAGGAGAGCGGTGAACATAAAGATCAGTTTGACATTAAGGCAAGAGCCATGATGCCCTTAGTCGATGCTGCTCGCTTACTCATTTTATCCCATAACATTAAATCCATTAATAACACCTTGGAGCGCTTTGAAAAGTTGGTTAAGCTAGAACCGCAAAACAAGGATACTTATCTTTTTTGTATCCAATCCTACAAAGATTTATTACGGTTTAGAACTGAGCATGGTTTAGCTCATAATGACTCTGGTAGATTTATAGATTTAAAATCATTAAATAAAGGCGATCGGCTAAAATTAAAGCGCTGTTTTAAGGCTGTTAAATCTATTCAAGAATTAATAAGAACCCGATTTAAACTCTCACAATTAATGTAATGTCCTGGTTTAAGCGAAAATCATATCCTGCATATTGGGAAGATTATCTAAATCATTTTAAAAATGGTCAAGAGCAAGATATTTCTAAAATACGATTTGTTGTATTCGATACGGAAACCACGGGACTAGACATTAAAACGGATAGAATATTATCTATTGGCTGCGTTGGAATACAAGATTTAAAAATTAAAGTTTCCGATCAATTGGAAACGTATGTTGAACAAGAGCAATTTAATTCCAGCACCGTAAAAATACATGGCCTTTTAAAGGAAGGGACCGCCACTAAAATAAGCGAAACTAGCGCCATTCAACATTTTTTAAGCTATATTGAAAACGCTGTTCTGGTAGCACATCATGCTGCATTTGATGTGGCTATGATAAACGCGGCACTTCAAAGACTCGATCTTCCTAAATTAAAGAACAGAACCTTGGATACAGGTCATTTATTTCAAAAGACAAGGTTAAACACCAGCAAGACCCATTTTAGCTTGGATGAGTTGGCTAATCAATTTAACATCCAACTACACGATAGGCATACAGCTTCAGGAGATGCTTACATTACGGCCCTTTTGTTTTTAAAGCTTGTAGCCCAAATGCAAAAGTCTAAAAATATAACGCTTCGAGAACTTTCAAAAAGCAATAGGCGTATCGGTTTATTATAAAAAAAGCACACCCAATTTGGGCATGCTTTTCCTAACTAAACTAATAAACAATTATAATAGATTGCGAATTTATTTCTTCACTTTCAATGCGTTATTAAACATTATTTTATGCCACTGGTCTTAAAGGCTTATCATCGGACTTTGGAGTCACCTTCACTTCAAATTGATTGGAAGTGTTTTTAGCACCTCCTGCCTTAAGCGCTTTTTCTCCAGCGAAAAATGTTTTATGGTCATCTCCTAAATCAGAGCCAGCCATTCTTTGATGTTTTACGCAAGACACACCTTTTCTTATTTCTTGTCGCTGTACACCCTTAACATAAGCCAACATGCCTTCCTCACCAAAGTACCCTTCAGTTAAATCGTTCATATGAAGCGCCGTTGTATGATAGGTAGGAAGCGTAATCAAGTGGTGGAAAATACTTGCCTGAGTAGCACCATCCAATTGAAAAGTCTTAATTCTTTGGTCGGCTCGTTTACTCAACTCGGAGTTATCGTACTTCACATCCATAAGATTATTTTTGTCGTATGCCGAAACGTCTTCACCGTTTACAACCATATCTTCATAGACTTGATTACGGAAATTCAAGGTCCAATTAAATGATGGCGAATTATTATATACCAATTTAGCGTTAGGCACCACTTCCTTAACCCTATTGATCATGTGGGCTATTTGTTTTACGTTAGGTGTTGGTGTTTCTATCCATAGTAAATCGGCACCATTTCGTAAACTTGTGATACAATCGAGCACTACCCTATCTATATTGGAGCCTTCCTTAAATTTATATAATCCATTTGGCAAGCGCTTTGGACGCATCAATTTTCCATCTCGTTTTAATAAGACGTCATCTTCCTTGGCATCGTCGATGTTAATTTCCTCTGCATCTATAAACGAGAGGTACTGAGAAGCCAAGTCACCAGGCTCTTGACTTACCGGAAGTTTTTGAGTGAGGCCAGCACCTTCAGAATCTGTTCTTGCCACGATAACACCATCCTCAACACCTAGCTCAAGAAATGCATAACGAACTGCATTTAGCTTGGCTATAAAATCTTCATGCGGAACCGTAACCTTGCCATCTTGGTGGCCACATTGCTTAGCATCTGACACCTGATTCTCAATTTGTATAGCACAAGCACCGGCTTGAATCATTTTCTTTGCTAAGAGGTAAGTTGCTTCCTCATTTCCAAATCCAGCATCAATATCTGCAATAATGGGTACAATATGCGTTTCAAAATTATCTATTTGGTCTTGTACGTCTTCACCCTTTTCTAGACGTCTAAAAAGATCGTTTAATTCAATTGCGTCTGCTTGTCTAAGAAAATCATAGATTTCTTCTATCAATGCAGGTACAGCTGTTTTCTCATGCATGGACTGGTCTGGAAGAGGTCCAAATTCAGAACGCAACGCTGCAACCATCCATCCTGATAGATAGAGATACCTTTTACTGGTTGTCTTATGGTGTTTTTTAACTGCAATCATTTTTTGCTGCGCCACAAAACCATGCCAGCACCCTAAAGATTGTGTGTAATTTTCTGGATTTGCATCATATTCGGCCATATCCTTACGCATTATGGCCGCTGTATACTTAGCAATATCCAAACCTGTTTTAAATTTATTCTGAAAAGCCATTCTTGCCGCGTTTTCTGGCTGTATGGCATTCCACGTACTTCCGTACTTTTTCTTAAGATTTTTTACGGTCTCTAAAGCCGAGCTGTAATTGTTTAGTTGTAGATTTTTCATAATTTTGAGTTGTATTATTGATTTAATATTAGTCCCGTATTATGTTGCCGCATAAGCGGGATTATTTTTTTACAATTGTCTGTAAGCTGATATAGTTAAGAACTCTTCAAATTCCTCTTGCGTTACAAGACGCTTAAATAATTCTATGGCCTGCGGAAATTTGGTAGCTTCAATTTTATCCTCACCTACCTCCGTGATAATTTTTTCGACTTCATCTGAAAATATATTATCAAAAAGAGCCCTATCAAAAGAACGACCGTCCTCAAGACGTGCTTCAACTTTTAACCATTGCCATACTTGTGTTCTTGAAATTTCGGCAGTGGCAGCATCTTCCATCAGGTGGTAGAGGGCTACAGCACCATAACCTCTAAGCCATGCTTCCATATAAAGTATGCCCACGTTTATATTCTTTCTTATCCCTGCTTCTGTTATAGTGCCTTGTGGCAGCTCTACCAAATCGGCTTCAGTAACCTCAATATCTTCGCGTTTCTTAAAAATTTGATTTGGTGTTGGCATGTACTTATCAAATTCTTTCATAGCCACCTCAACAAGTGCAGGATGCGCTACCCAAGTACCATCATGGCCATTTTTTGCCTCGCGCTCTTTATCCAACCTCACTTTTTCCAATGCCTCAGCATTTGCTTTTGGATTATTTTTAATTGGTATTTGTGCGGCCATTCCTCCCATAGCATGGATTCCTCTTTTATGGCACACTTTTATGACCAAGTTGGAATATGCCGCCATAAAAGGCGTAGTCATGGTCACTTGGTCCCTGTTTGGTACCACGAAATTCTTATGGTTTCTAAATTTTTTGATGTATGAGAAAATATAATCCCATCTACCACAATTGAGGCCAACGATATGGTCTTTCAATTCATAGATAAATTCATTCAGTTGAAAACTGGCTGTTATGGTTTCAATAAGGAGTGTGGCCTTGAACGTGCCTTGAGGAACACCTAGATAGGCTTGTGCATATTCAAATACAGCATTCCACCATCTAGCCTCTAGATAGTGTTCTAATTTAGGCAAGTAAAAATACGGTGCCGTACCTTGTTCCATCAGAATTTTGGTGTTATGGAAAACGTAAAGGCCAAAATCAAACAAACTACCAGAAACTTCGTGGCCATCCACCAAAACATGCCTTTCATTAAGATGCAATCCTCTTGGCCTAACCAATAAAACGGCTGTATTATCATTTAGCTTATAATGCTTACCGCGTTGCTCATCTATAAGTTCTATGGTCTTGTTGTTGGCATCAAAGAGGTTTTGCTGACCCTCAAGGGTATTTTTCCAACTAGGAGCATTACTGTCTTCAAAATCTGCCATGAACGTCTTGGCTCCAGAATTTAAGGCATTGATGACCATCTTGCGGTCCACAGGCCCAGTGATTTCAACTCGTCTATCCAACAAATCGTCCGGAATGGATTCTATTTGCCAGTCACTTTCTCTTATAGACTTGGTTTCTTCGGGGAAGGATGGGAAATTTCCCTTATCGAAAAACTCTTGCTGCTTTAACCGCTTATTTAAAAGCTCCAAACGCTCTTTGTTGAAGTTCTTATGAAGCTGCTTAATAAACTCTAAAGCTTCCTCTGTTAATATGTTGGGATAAAACTGAACAACCTCTTCTGAGAAGGTTAATTGATCTGGAGTGGCAACGGTATAATTCATAATAGCTTGATTTTATGATACAATGTTATAAACTATTTTTTAAAAAAACAAGCGAACGTTCGCTATTTTTTATTTTTCGCTATTTATGATAGTTCGCAAATAGTGTTATATTTGTTCTTATGGAACAGGATTATATTAAGTTGATTTTTGGATTAAAACTCAAGCAAATCCGCACAGAGCGAGGTTTGTCTTTGTTTGGGCTTTCTAAATTGTCTGGCCTTTCAAAATCCTATCTCAATGAAATAGAAAAAGGAAAAAAATATCCCAAACCAGATAAAATTGCTGCTTTATCAGAGCACCTAGATGTGCCTTATGACGATTTGGTCTCTCTAAAATTGGACAAAAATCTGGCACCTGTTGGCGAAATTCTTCAGTCTAAACTCCTAAAGGAAATCCCTTTGGAATTATTGGGCCTTCAAGAAAATACCTTGATAGACATCATCTCCAACGCCCCTCAAAAAATTACAGCGTTCATTAGCACCATTATAGAAATTGCCAAGAATTACAGTTTCAGCAAAGAGAATTTCTACCTTGCTTCGGTACGCTCCTTCCAAGAGGCCAATAACAACTATTTTGACCACCTAGAAGAAGCTGTCCTTAAGTTTGCCAAGACCTATCAGATTGATTTAACCAAAAAAATAAGTGCACAGGAATTAGAGGAAATTTTGGTCGAAGAGTTTGGCTACACCATTAATTATGACGAATTGGAGACACACAGCGAACTAGACAAACTGCGCTCCATTTTTATACCAAAGTCTAAAACCTTACTAATAACAAAAGATATAGATGATGCCCAACGTGCTTTCATTTATGGCAAGGAGCTCGCCTATAACTACCTCAACATAAAAGACCGTTTATACACATTCTCTTGGATTGCTTTTGATAATTTTGATGAAGTGCTCAACAATTTTTACGCTTCCTATTTTTCTGGAGCCCTAATCATTCCGCGTCAAAGTTTGGTAGAACAATTAAAAAAGTTGTTCGCCAAAAAACGCTTTAATGCCAAGGAGTTTCAGTCGTTACTCAATCATTACAATGCGTCTCCAGAGTCTGTTTACCAACGCTTGACAAATATCCTTCCAAAGGATTTTGGTCTTAAAAATTTGTTCTTTCTCAGATTTGCACACAAGAAGGGCTCTGAAAAATTTGTGTTGAACAAAGAGCTCCATCTCACAAAAAAGCAATCGCCCAGAGCGAGGGAAACCAATGAACATTACTGCCAGCGCTGGGTGTCTTTAAAAACCCTTAAAGCCATTGGCCAGTCTGGAGCGGACCATGAATTTGACATACAAATATCCAATTATCCGGTTGAAGAACGTCAATATTTGGTTTTAGCTTCGGCAACAGCAGACCCATTTAAAGCCAATCAATACAGAAGTATATCCATAGGGATTGAGTTAAACGCTCAGCTTAAACGAAAAGCCAATTTTTTAAATCACAAAAGCCTTAAAACGGTAGATGTTGGTGTAACTTGTGAACGCTGCTCCATTATAAATTGCAGTGTAAGGCAGGCTGACCCTGTGATTTTAGAAAAACGAAAGAAAGAAATGGACACCGCTAAGGTGGTAGATGAGATTCAGAAAAAATACAGCAATCTATCAAAATAACACTTTGACCTTAGGATAAGCTATCTCATTAAAATCCGAAATAACCACATCCGCTTTTGAATAATCCTGGCCGTGCGAATGCAAACTTTTGTACCCAACACAAAAAATACCGGCAGCCTTTGCGGCAGCAATCCCATTTGTTGAATCTTCGATAACCATACACTGACACTTGTTAAAACCTGTATGGGCAGCCGCTTTTAAGAAAATTTCGGGATGTGGCTTGGACTGTTTCAAATCGGCTCCACTAAATTTTCCACTGAAATATTGGTTTAGATCAAACCTATTGAAAATACGATTGATATTGGGCATAGAAGCTGAGGAAGCCACTACCAAGGTAATACCGTTACTGTAATACTCTTTTATGATGTCCAAAACGCCATCGATGAGTGTAAGGTCTTGATCATTATCAAACAAATATTTAAAATGTTGACGCTTAAGACGAATCAATTCCTCCGCAGGATTGCGCAACTCAAAGTGATTAACCAGTCGCCTGCAAATATTTAGTGTTGATTGGCCTGTAAAAGAATCATATAGCTCTTCGCTTACATTTATACCAACATCATTGAACATGCGATGATACGCCTTGTAATGCAGAGGTTCGGTATCCACAATAACACCATCCATATCAAATAAAACAGCTTTTAACATAGGGTAATTTTGGCCGAAGATATAACCAAAAACAACAATGATATACCTATTAAAAAAAAATCCGAATTACGAACCCATAAGAAAATGAGTCGAATTCGGATTGAAGCTACTAATCAAAGGGTGCTATTTGACGTTGTCCATGATTTCTTGGACCACCTCAGGGTTGAGCAAAGTACTTGTGTCACCTAAATTTTCAGTTTCGTGGGACGCTATTTTCCTTAATATTCGTCTCATAATTTTACCAGAACGTGTTTTAGGCAATCCTGAAGTAAACTGTATTTTATCCAATTTAGCTATAGGACCAATTCGATCTGTAATGAGCTGATTAATTTCCTTTCTCACATTGTCGTGCTGTCTCGTTTCCCCAACGTCTTTAAGGGTGATAAATCCATAGAGCGCATTACCTTTAACATCATGAGGAAAACCAACAATGGCAGACTCTGCAACGGCATTATGCTCGTTAATGGCATCTTCAATTGGTGCAGTACCTAAGTTATGGCCAGAAACTATAATAACATCATCTACTCGCCCGGTAATTCGGTAATACCCTACCTCATCACGCAAAGCGCCATCTCCTGTGAAGTACATGTTTTCGAAGGCCGAGAAATAAGTATCCTTATAGCGCTGATGATTGCCCCAGATTGTACGCGCCATTGACGGCCAAGGAAATTTAATACAAAGACGTCCATCGACTTGATTTCCCTTAATCTCTTGTCCATTTTCATCCATTAAGGCTGGTTGAATCCCAATGAATGGCAAGGTTGCATAGGTTGGTTTGGTGGGCGTAGAAAATGGGATTGGCGTTATCATAATACCACCTGTTTCTGTTTGCCACCAGGTATCTACAATCGGACTTTTCTTTTTTCCCACATTATCGTTATACCAATGCCAAGCCTCTTCGTTTATGGGTTCACCGACGGAGCCAAGTACTTTCAGTGAAGACAAGTCGTATTTCTCGATTAATTCAGTTCCGTGCTTAGCCAAAGCCCTTATTGCTGTTGGCGCCGTGTAAAACTGGTTAACCTTGTGCTTGTCTACAATTTCCCAGAAACGACCGAAATCAGGATAACTAGGAACACCTTCAAACATAACGGTTGTGGCGCCATTGCATAACGGACCATAGACGATGTAACTGTGACCTGTAATCCAACCTATATCCGCAGTACACCAATAAACGTCCTCTTCTTTATACTGAAACACATTCTTAAAGGTATAAGCTGTATAAACCATATAACCTCCGATGGTATGAAGCATGCCCTTCGGCATTCCAGTGGAACCTGAAGTATACAAAATAAAAAGTGGGTCTTCGGCATCCATAATTACCGCTGAATACTCTCGGTAAGCCTCATCTAAAAGTGGCTGGAGCCACTCGTCACGCCCTTCCTTCATTGCAATATCCGAGTTAATGCGCTTAGCAACCAAAACGGATTCCACACCAGGACAATCCTTTAAAGCCTCATCTACTATACCTTTTAAATCAATCGTTTTGGACCCTCTGTAAGATCCATCTGCACAGATAACCATTTTAGCATCACAGTCATTAATACGTGTGGATAAGGCGGTAGATGAAAAACCTGCAAATACGACGGAATGAATGGCTCCAATTCGTGCACAAGCCAATACAGCTACTGCCAATTCTGGAATCATTGGAAGATAAATACAAACACGATCGCCTTTTGAAATTCCCTTATCGTGAAGAACATTAGCAAATTTACACACTCTATCATAGAGCTGTTTATAGGTAATGTGCTCCGCAGGTTCGTTAGGATCGTTAGGCTCAAATAAAATAGCCGTTTTGTCACCCCTTGTATGCAAATGCCTGTCGAGGCAATTTTCCGTTATGTTGAGTTGAGCACCTTCAAACCATTTAATTTCTGGTTTCTGAAAATCCCAACGCAATACGTTATTCCATTTCTTGCGCCAAACGAAATGTTCTTCGGCTATTTCTTCCCAGAAAGACTCTGGGTTATTAACAGATTTACGATACACTTGAAAATATTCTTCAAAATGCTTGATATGATAATTACTCATGATTGATTATGTTTTTATGGATACCTATTTGATTTTGCTTATATACTTGTTCTATTTCTGAAATAATAGTTATATCGTCAATAGTTGAAGGGACATTATATTCTAAATCATCCGAAATATGACGAAGTAATTTACGTAAAATTTTGCCAGATCGCGTTTTCGGTAATCGTTGAACTACCAAAACATCTTTAAGTGACGCTACTGCTCCAATTTCGTGCCGCACTTCGGCAATTATTTCTTTAGTGATGGCATCGTGACCTGAACTTGTTTCGGATTTTAAAACAACAAGAGCCAGTGGCTTTTGACCTTTTAAGTCGCAGTGTACACCAAAAACAGCACATTCTGCAACATCATTGTGGCTCGAAACAATTTCTTCCATTTCTGCCGTAGATAAACGATGCCCAGCGACATTGATGATATCATCTACTCGACCTGTTATAAACACATAGCCATCCTCGTCTACATAACCACCATCTCCTGAGAAATAGTAACCTGGAAAACGACTCAAATAGCCAGCTTTAAAACGCTCAGGATTTCCCCATAAATTTAAAAGACATCCTGGAGGCAGCGGCAGTTTAACGGCTACAAAACCCTCTACATCGGCAGGAACTTGCACTCCATTTTCGTTTAAAATTTGAATATCGTACCCACAGACAGGAAAAGATGCGGAGCCAGGCTTTACAGGTAACAGTTCAACACCAACCATATTTGCCACCATAGGCCAACCGCTTTCTGTTTGCCACCAATGGTCAATGACCGGGACCTTTAAATGTTGTTCGGCCCAATTCAAAGTGGCTACATCACAACGTTCACCAGCTAAAAACTGATATTTCAGAGTGGATAAATCGTATTTTTCAATAAAGGAACCTGAAGGGTCTTCTTTTTTTATGGCACGGATTGCAGTGGGTGCGGTAAACATAACGGCAACTTTGTGCTCACTGATGACACGCCAAAAAGTCGAGGCATCTGGCGTTTTAATGGGCTTGCCTTCAAAAATAATAGTTGTATTTCTATTGAGCAAAGGCCCATAGACTATGTAACTATGGCCCACGACCCAACCCACATCACTAGCAGCCCAATACACCTCTCCGGATTCTACGCCGTAAACGTGTTTCATAGAGAATTTTAAAGCTGTGGCATAACCACCAGTATCCCTAATAATACCCTTTGGTTTTCCTGTAGTTCCTGAGGTATATAAAATATACAGTGGATGATTAGATTCCACAGGAACGGGTTCAATACTAACCGATTTTGATACTAAATCGGTATAATCTACGTCATAAGGTTTGTGCGGTATGGGAACACCTAATTGCCTATCAAAAACAATAACATGCTCTGGTTTGCTTTGGGCTGTACTAATGGCCTCATCTACAAAAGGTTTATAAGGAATAATTTTCTCAATTTCAATTCCGTTAGACGCTGTGATAATGGCCTTGGGTTTGCAGTCATCAATTCTTATGGCCAGTTCGTGTGGCGCAAAACCACCAAAGACAACAGAATGAATTACACCAAGCCGAGCGCAGGCTAACATCGCATAGAGCGCCTGAGGAATCATTGGCATATAAATTATAACCGTATCACCTTTAGACAATCCGAGAGCTTGAAGACCACCTGCCAATTTTGAAACTTCTTCATGCAGCTTATTAAATGTAATAAACGTTTTGGTATTGGTCACTGGCGAATCGTATATTATGGCATTTTGATCTCCGTAACCGTCCTCTATGTGCTTATCTATACACAAATAACTGACGTTAAGCTTTCCATCTTGAAACCATTGCGGATAACCATACTCATCGTTTCCTAAAATCGTTTTTGGTTTTTTATACCAACTTAATGCGTTGGCTTGCTCTCTCCAGAATTCCTCTTTAGCATCAATACTTTGAGCGTACATTTTATTATAACTCATAGCTCTGAAGTTTTGGAATTAAACAAACCAAACCAATTGGGGTTTAAAAATTTAAGTTTAATCAGCACCCATAAAATGACCACAAAGCACAGACCCATAACAATGGATTCCAGTACACCTGTGGCGGAGGCATTCTCAAATTTAAAACGGAAATATAAGGTCACAACAACATATGCACTGATAAGAATATCAGAAGTTGTACCATTTAATCGAAGTCGTTTCATTTTATTTTACTTTAATTACACATTGTTTGTTTGCACACAAAACCAATGGTGATTAAAGCAGAAATCAAGAAGAGATTAATTCATTAATTTCTGAAACTATTTTTTTTACTGAAAATGGCTTTGTTAAATATTTATCTGCTCCAAGTTTTAAGCCTTTTTCAATATCTGAAGCTTTATTTTTTGCCGTTAAAAACACCACTTTAGTGTCTTTTAACTTATTGTTTTCTTTAACTATCTTAAGTGTTTGATAACCATCTACTTTAGGCATCATAACATCTAACAAGATAACATTTGGAATTACGGTCTTTAAAATCTCTAAAGCCTCACTTCCATCCCTTGCGATATACACTTCAAAATTTTGTTTTTTAAAGGTATATTCCAATGTCATCACTATGTTTGGTTCATCGTCAACGATGACAATCTTTTTCATTGCTTTAATTGAATTACAATTTACTTAAAAGGTAGTTGAAAACCAAAGGTTACACCACTTTTCTTGTTGTTTTTTACCCAAATCTCCCCCTTGTGATTTTCAATGATGGTTTTTGAGATTGCTAAGCCCAAACCACTACCCTCTGGTTTTATTATATTTTGATTTTTAGATTGGTAAAACTTATCGAAAATATGAGGTATATCTTGTTTTGGAATTCCGCTTCCATTGTCCTTCACGGTAACCTGAAGAAACCCTTTTTCAAATTTGTAGTCCAAAACTATTTCCCCTTCTTCAGACCTGCAAAACTTAATAGCATTGGAAACTAAATTGGTAAGTACTTGAAGTATGCGGTCCTCATCATATTCTGCAAATAGATCACTGTTATTGGAGTTGATAATACTAACTTGTTTTTTGGCCGCAATCGGCTCTAGATTCTGAATTGCTTTTAAAATCGTATCTCTAATATTAAATTTCGCAATGTTTAGATCCGCTCTTCCCTTGGACAACTTTTCAAAATCCAAGATATTATGAATAAGACGGGAAAGCCGATCGCTATCCTGCATCATGTTTTTTAAGAATTGGCTTCTCAGATCAGAAGGCATTTCATCAGATTCACTCATCAAAAGTTCTGTGGCCGCTCTTATTCCTGTTATAGGTGTTTTCAACTCATGGGCTACAGTATCCAGGAATTCATCCTTTTGTTTGTCTTTTTCAACCAACTCCACATTAGCCTCCTTAAGCTTAGAGGTCAATTGGGTCAACTCCTCTGATTTTTCGCGCAGTAGCTTGTTTCGCGATATGGTTTCTTTAGATTCTTCGAGAATTTTAAGCACTTCGATTAGGCTTACTTCCTCTTCCTTGACGACACTTGCTATTAAAATCTTAGCAGAGGCACTTCCAATACTCCCTGTAAGCAACTTTTCAGAAAAATTGATTAATCTAGCATCGGCCATCTGAGTATCTGGGGCAAGATTATATTTTCTGAAGAACAAGCTTAATGCGCGCTCAGTCCTCTCCTCACCTAAAAATTTGTTGAGCACTTTTTTAATTTCAGCCACATAAGCTTCACCTTTCCAGACTAAAGCCCCATCCTGCAAATCGGAATAATTACGGCTGTCTACAAACATCTCTGCATAATTGCGTTCCCTGTAATTCCCTTTGTACAGCAAAGAAAACAAAAGGTAACAAAAGCCATTGGCCAACATACTCCAAAAAAACGCATGAGTCGGTGGGCTTAAAAAATCGATACCTAAAAGTGCATGCGGCTTTAGAGACTCAATTCCCAAAAACCCATTCTCTACAAATTCGTTAGATCCTGTAAACGCTTGGATTGAAAAAGGCAGAATCAAGGTGTAAAAAGTAATGGCAAAACCAGCTATTATACCAATAATGGCTCCTTTAGAAGATCCTCGATTCCAAAATAGTCCAACAAAAAATGACGGTGCCAATTGTGCTATGATGACAAATGCAATTAGACCAATGGAATACAACGACAATTCATAGGAAAAGTTGACATAAAAAGCATAAGCAATTATAATGATTGAAAATATGGAGATTCGCCTGATATTCTTAATATACTTGGCATTACGCTCTGGGTGATTTTGAATAAACCTGTCTAAGAACCCATAAGGAATAACCAGATTATTACTCACCATCACGGATAATGCCAAGGTAGAAACCACTACCATAGATATAACAGCCGACAAGCCGCCAAGAAACACAAGGGAAGCAAGGAATGTATTCCCATTTTGCAAAGGCAACAAGAGTGCGTAATATTCTGCCTGATCAGGAATGCCAATGTTTAAGTTTCCGGCCCAAGCCACGAATATGACAAAAACATTGAAAAGCAAAAGGTATAACGGAAACATCCAAATAGCATTCTTTAAATGCTTACTCCTAACATTTTCAACCACAGAAACCTGAAATTGTCGTGGTAAAAGAAAAATGGCAAAAAACGACAATAAAATAGTGTATAACCATATAAAGCCATTTTCAAAACCATTGACACTTGTTAAGGCACTAAAGTTAGGCGCTTCTGCCATTTTTTTATAGATATCTCCTGTACCATCAAAAAGAACATAGGTCACATAAGCACCTACACAAATAAAAAACACCAATTTAAGAACGGACTCAATAGCCACTGTCATTACAATCCCTTTGTGTTTTTCTGAGGCATCTGTGGTTTGGGTTCCGAAAAAAGTAGCAAAAACAGCTAACAAGACTGCTATGTAAAATGTAGAATCGTCATAAACGGTGGTTGATACATAACTGGAATCGTCCGATAATAGTTGAAAGGTTTCAGAAACAGCCTTAAGCTGAAGCGATATATAAGGTACAATACCTAATAAGCAAACAACCGTTACTAGCGCTCCTAAAAACCTGTTATTGCCATATCTTAAACTTAAAAAATCAGCTATAGAACTTATTTTATGCTGTTTGGAAATTCTTATAATTTTTCTGAGAAGTACAATCCATAAGGGAGCCGCAATAACCGGCCCCAAATAAATAGGCAAGAAATTAACACCTGAATTGGCTGCTATACCAATGCTTCCATAATAGGTCCATGCCGTACAATAGACACCAAGGGACAGCGTGTAGACCACGGAATTATTTACCCACTTACTTTTAGCGTTTTTTTCGGCTAAAAAAGCTATGACAAAAAGGCTTGCCAAATACAGGACAATTATGGAAAACAATAAGTAATTACTCATAATGCCGCCTTAATACTATGTATGAAATAATTATAGATAGGGCCCAAATGCAGAATATGGCAAAATAAAGAGTCGGGATACCTAACACCATACCTTCAAAATCAAAAATAAGAATGAATGGCATGTTTAAAATAAGGAAAAGCCCCAGGCTTAAAACCACTAATTTCTGTTCGTGTCTTTTTTTCAAGGTAAAGTATAATTCAAACTATAAACTAAAGATAGGCCAAAAGTTAATCAATGTCTTGAGAATATAACCAAAAAACAGTGTCGCTTTGTTGCAGCACTGTTTTTAGCTAATTAAAACCTATTAATATTTCATAGGTGTTTTTGATGTATCATTCAAACAATCCCATCATCATTTTTAATGAGACTGTGCTTCTCCTGCTCCAGATGGAATTCTAATGTTTTCCACTATTTCTTGCACATGCTGTGGTGGTGCGGCAGTAGCTCTAGACACAACAACAGAAATAACCACATTAACCAGCATTGCAATTGTACCAAAACCTTCTGGTGAAGTACCAAACCACCAATCCTCTTGAGTACCTCCTCCAAAGAAATCCAATTTAAATTTCATCATGTAAAATAACATCAAGGTAATACCGACTACCATACCAGCAATAGCACCTTCTTTGTTCATCCGTTTATCAAAGATTCCTAAAATGATTGCAGGGAAAAATGAAGCTGCTGCGAGACCGAAAGCGAGTGCCACCACAGCTGCGACAAATCCTGGTGGATTAATACCAAAGTAACCGGCGATAAGAACTGCACCAACTATGGCTATTCTTGCCCACATCAACTCCCCTTTATCGGAAATATCTGGTTTGATTTGTTTTTTGATTAAATCATGTGAAATTGACGTTGAAATAACCAGTAAAAGTCCTGCTGCAGTAGATAGTGCTGCGGCTAGACCACCGGCAGCCACAAGTGCAATCACCCAATTTGGCAATTTTGCAATTTCTGGATTGGCCAATACCATGATATCCCTATCTACATATAATTCGTTGGCATTGGCATTGGCATTGGTTATTAAACGCTGACCGTATTCACCTCTGGCATCACTATAAACAGGTTTCTTCCCTTCTATGGCTCCTCCGGCAACATACTGAATCTTACCGTCACCATTTTTATCAGACCAGGCGATTAGGCCTGTATCTTCCCAGTTTTTAAACCATGCAGGTACTTCTGCATATTCAGTGTCCCTAACTGTTTCAATAAGATTTGTTCTTGCAAAAACTGCAATTGCTGGAGCCGTAGTATATAATATAGCAATAAGCAATAAGGCATAACCTGCTGATTTTCTGGCATCCTTAACTTTAGGCACGGTAAAGAAACGAACGATAACATGAGGAAGCCCAGCAGTACCAACCATAAGGGCTAGTGTAATTGCGAAAACATCCCAAGTAGATTTTGTGCCATCGGTGTATTCCTTAAAGCCCAATTCGGTATGCAGTGCATCCAGTTTGTCAAGTAAAAAAGTACCATCTTCGACCGTACCTCCCATACCAATTTGAGGAATTATATTACCTGTCATTTGAATGGAGATGAAAAATGCTGGCACCATAAATGCGAAAATCAAAACACAGTATTGTGCTACCTGGGTGTATGTAATGCCTTTCATTCCACCTAAAAAGGCAAAAACCAGAACAACTGCCATACCAATCACTACTCCTAAAGTGATATCGACCTGCAAGAATTGTGAAAATACCACACCAACACCGCGCATCTGCCCTGCGACATAAGTAAAAGATACAATCAGCGCACAGATTACCGCTACTGTTCTTGCGACATTGGAATAATACCTGTCTCCAATAAAATCAGGGACCGTAAATTTTCCAAATTTTCTGAGATAAGGTGCTAACAATAAAGCCAATAGTACATAACCACCTGTCCAGCCCATGAGATAAACCGAACCATCATAACCAGTAAAGGAAATAATACCAGCCATTGATATAAACGAGGCAGCACTCATCCAATCCGCTGCTGTTGCCATACCGTTTGCCAATGGCGAAACACCACCACCAGCAACATAAAAGTCTTTTGTTGAGCCTGCTCTAGCCCAAATTGCTATTCCGAAGTAAAGTGCGAATGTCACACCTACTAATAACCATGTCCATACTTGTACACTCATAATTTTAGTTTTTTATTAGAGGTTGACTATTCGTCAAAACCGTATTTTTTATCTAGTTTATTCATAATCCGTACGTAAACGAAAATTAAAATCACGAATACGTAAATAGATCCTTGTTGCGCGAACCAAAAGCCTAGCTTGAAGCCGCCTAATCTAAACTCATTTAAGGCATCCTTAAAGAGGATTCCACAGCCATAGGACACAAGGAACCAAATGGCCAAAAGAATGGAAAGATACTTGACATTTTCCTTCCAATATGCTGTTGCATGTTTTTGTTTTTCTGACATAATTTTGAAGTTTTTATAGGAATATCATTGCTTGTACCGTTAATAGACCGGTAGCATCTGCGTTGCCAAATTTGGTATTGGCATACTCTATACTGATTTTTGAATGATGACCGGTTAAAAATATATTTCCGCCGATGCCTAATCGTGTGGAACTATCATCTATGGCATCAACTTGACTGTTGTTATAGGACACATAAGGCTGAAAGCGTGCTTTGGTTTTATCACCTGGAATAAGATATCCTACGTGAGTATAAAACATACTCCCTGATGAATATGGTCCTAATAAAAAGTTTTCTCCATAATCATTGTTTTGGTAAACAGCATAAGCGGTTATGGCATCATTGTTACCACTCAGAGGTGCATCATAAAAAGCATCAACGGCAAATATGGTTACATCTGCTCCCTCGCCATTGGCTTCTACAACACCATTAGCATGATTAAAGAAACCGGCTCCGATATTAAATACCTTTTTACTGCCAAGGTATGTTCCAACCTTGTAAGGCAGAAAGTTTGATTCTTCATCTAAAAAATTGTAATCAAAATAACCTTGAAAGACTTTACCAGCCTCTCCAGAGCCTAAAATTGCTCTCCCGCCATAAACGGTTGTGGCATCAGTTAAAGGATCTCTGTTGTCCAGCGTACTGGCGTTAGCTTCATTGTAGGCTACACGGTATTGCAGTCTGCCAATTTTTCCCTTTAAATAGATCCCAAGATGCCTTGCAAATTGATCAGACAATCCTAACGTTGCCCATGACTGCCTGTTGTTATCAAGGGTCATCATGTTTAGCGTACTTTGGTTATTGGCTCTTGAAATACCGTTCCAATAGTGAAGTCCAAAACCAGCTGAATGATTATCCGTTAAAGCCCATTCTCCCCAAAAATCATGGAAGAAAAGTTGGGAGTTTTCTCCATAGCCCAATGGAGATGTATTATCACCGTTTAAATTGTTTAAACCAAAATGTGTAAGGATTAAAAATTTCTTATTGAGCTGAGTGTAGGTTAAAACCCTGGCACGCCTTACGCTAAGGTCTAATTTACTATCACGATCTGGAGCGTCGTCATTGTATTGGGCCCAGAACTGGCCCCAAGCAATAATTCGAAGATATTTTGAACCATCCTCGTTAAATTTTACCTTGTACCCACCAGTATATTCATCTATACCTTGGGCAAAAAATAACTGACAGGACAATAATAATCCCATCAGTATAAAGGCTGTTTTTTTCATAGAGTTTAGAATTTAGTTAGTTGTACATTGGTTTTGTGTGCACCACTAAACTCTGAAAAACTATTCCCTAAAAAAAAGTTAATATATTTTTTTGCTAATACAGTATAGTTTTATTCCCGAAAACGCTCCCATTTAATGAGCATAAACTTATCGCCAAGTTCAGTCACCACAACACCAGCTCCAGAAAGATTGTTGGTTTCAGAAAAGAATTTTGTCAATTCCTCTGAACTTAAGATTTTATAGGTGGGATGGTATTTGGAATTATACGGACGTTTAATATTGTACTTGCGCACCCAGTTCATAATACTTACATGGGAAATGCCCAAAATCCGCTCAATTTCCCGATAGGTCAAACCCTCTAGATACAGTTGCAATGCCTTATTAACGTAGTAGTCATCTATTTTCTTCCCTATTTTATTTACAGTGAAGAAATAGTTGCAATGCTTGCACTTATAGCGCTGCCTGTCTTTGATTACTCCGCTCTTTATATAATGGTCCGACCCACAATTGGGACAACTGTCTATTTTCATATATACTAATTTAGCATAAATATATCAATTTAGCAATATATTATATTTTAAAAAGTTTTGTTGGAGCAATTCTCTAATAAGCCTAAACAAACATCACGCATTCAGAGAATTGAAATATGTTTTGGCTTCATTGATGACCTTTGGGGCCAAAATTAAGGTCGCTGTCATTGTTGGAATGGCCATTAAGGCAAATACACCGTCAATGAGATTTATCATCATATCCAGCGTTGTGGTTGCACCAATCAATATACTAAACACATAAACATAAATGTAATAGGGCTTGCGGTGAGCTCCGAATAAAAACGCCATACACTTTGAACCGTAATATGAATATGAAAACAAGGAGCTCATACTAAAAACTACGATGCAAAGAAGGAGACCATATACACCAAAACTAGGCATCACAGATGAAAAAGCAGAGGCCGTTAGGCTTACCCCATTGTAGGCTGTAGTTTGCCATACATCAGTCACCAAAATAGCCAGAGCGGTTAAGGTACAGACCAATAAGGTATCAATAGCAGGCCCGAGCATGGCAACAAGACCTTCCCTTACAGGTTTGTTCGTTTTGGCCGCACCATGCGCCAAGGGTGCTGTTCCTATCCCTGCTTCATTTGAAAATGCACCTCGCTTAATGCCGTGCAATATCAAGGCACCAAGGACACCTCCCATAAACTTATCATCCTCAGGATAATAATTCGCCGAAAAAGCATCCGTAAAAATTAGTTTTAAGTAATACCACAATTCGTTAAAATGGTAGCCTAAAATAATAGCAACCAACACAAAATAAAGAACCACCATGAAAGGGACTAACTTAGAAGCAACCTTTCCAATCCTGGTTATTCCCCCTATGATTACTAAGCCTGTTATCACAACTAGTATAGCTCCAATAAAAAGATTGCTAGAGAAGGTTACCTCAACTCCATGAGGGATTAATAGAATATCATTAATCGCTTGGGTTAATTGGTTTACATTAAAAACAGGCAATGCACCAATTAATCCGAATGCGCTAAACGCAACGGCTAAGGGCTTCCATTTTTGGCCTAAACCTTCAATTATAAAATACATAGGACCTCCCTGAATGTCACCTGCACTATCTCTTCCTCGATACAGCACCGCTAAGGTTGACGTGAAAAATTTGGTATTCATGCCAATCAAAGCGCTTATCCACATCCAAAATACCGCGCCAGGACCTCCAATGGCAATCGCGACAGCAACACCTGCAATATTTCCCATACCTATTGTTGAAGACAAAGCAGTAGATAGCGCTTGGAAATGAGAAATCTCGCCTAAATCATTGGCATCGTCATATTTTCCTCTAAGAACATCAATTGCGTGCCCTAAATACCTAAAAGGCAAAAACCTAGAGCGAATTAATAAATATGTACCACCACCAATAAGTATAATCAAAAGTGGTAAACCCCAAGCTAAGGACGAAAAATTTGCCAATAAGTCATCGAGCCATTGCATATGTCTAAAGGTAGTAATCATCTACAAAATTATCGTATAGTCTGCTTCAATTCCCTAAAAAGAGTCTTATGATTTCTATTTTTATAGTAACTTATGCCTCTAAAATTCTTATTGCTATGACATCCTACCGATTCCTACAATTACTATTAGTTTCCATTGTGATTTTAGCTTTTAGCTGTTCACCCAAATCTGAAGAAACAGCTACGATGCTCATTTACGGCGGCACTATTTACACGGTTGACGATTCCAATCCAATCGTAGAGGCCGTTGCCGTTAAAGACAGCATTATTCTTTTTGCGGGAACCTTAGAAGAAGCTGAGAAGTACAAAACAAAAGAAACAGAATTAATTGATTTAGAAGGTAAAACAATGACCCCAGGCCTAATTGAGGGCCATGGTCACTTTATGGGTCTTGGTTATAATGAATTGAACTTAGACTTGCTGGGCACAAAAAGTTATCAGGACATAATCGATGCTGTAGCAGAACGGGTTAAATCTGCGGAACCTGGAGAATGGATAACAGGAAGAGGTTGGCACCAGAGCAAGTGGGATTCGCTTCCTAATGATATGGTTAACGGTTTTCAGACCCATCATAGATTAAGCGAAGTGTCTCCAAACAACCCAGTTTATTTGAGACATGCTAGCGGCCATGCAGGTTTTGCCAATGAGAAGGCCATGGAAATTGCCGGACTTATTTCACTTAGTAAGGACGGTATTAAATCCTATAAAGTTGAAGGTGGGGAAGTCATTGTGGATGCTGCTGGACGACCCACTGGCGTTTTTAACGAACCAGCAGCCATGAATTTAATTACCAAACACATCCCTGAGCGCACCGAGGCTAGTGACCGTATGGCATTTGAACTCGCGGTAAATGCATGCCATGAAAATGGCATAACTTCTTTCCATGATGCAGGGATTCCTCGCGAAACGATTGAGCTTTACACCAAAATGAAGGCTGAAAATAAGCTAGATGTGAGGATTTATGCCATGTTGACGGGATGGGACAAAGAATTGCTCAACGAATGGTATGACAAGGGCCTCATGATAGACAAAGATCATCGTTTCACCATTCGTTCCATAAAACTAAACTGTGATGGCGCTCTTGGCTCGCGAGGTGCATGGTTATTAGAACCTTACTCAGACCGTCCAGGTCATTTTGGTCACGAAACCTTGCCCATGGAATTTGTGAGGGAAACAGCCTTGAAAGGACTAGAGCATGGTTTTCAAGTTTGCTCACACGCAATTGGAGACAGGGCCAACAGAGAAATTCTGGACCGTTATGAACTTGCCTTCAACAAAATACCGGAAAAAGCCAAAAACCATCGATTTAGAATTGAGCATGCCCAACACTTACACCCAGAAGATATTCCAAGATTTGCTGAGCTCAATGTTATACCTGCGATGCAAGCCATCCATATGTCATCAGATAGACCATGGGCCATCGATAGGCTTGGCGAAAAGCGAATTAAAGAAGGTGCTTACATGTGGCAAACTTTATTGCAAAGCGGTGTTCCTATTGTAAACGGTACAGATGTTCCTGTTGAGCCTATTAATCCTATTGCTAGCTTTTATGCTAGCGTAAGTCGTAAAACGCTAAAAGGCACACCAGAAGAAGGTTATGAGCCTGAACAAAAAATGACACGTGAACAAGCCTTAAAGTCTTACACACTAGACGCTGCTTATGGTGCTTTTGAAGAAGATATAAAAGGGTCTATTACTAAAGGAAAACTTGCGGATTTCACCATTTATAATCAGGATTTAATGACGGTCCCAGAGTCTGAAATTCTAAACACAACAATAGCCAAAACCATATTTAACGGAAAGGTTGTCTATTCAAATGAATAGAAAGCTATAACATTAATAATGAAGTTTCTTTTATCCTTTTTATTTACAGGCTTTATATCTGCCGTCTTAAACGGTCAAACCTATACTTTAGAATCACCGCTAGACAATGCCGTCAGTGAAACATCTGGGCTCCTATTTATTAATAACACCCTTATTACACACAATGATTCGGCCAACAGCAACCAGCTATTTGAAATTGATTTAACAACCGGAAACGTCTCAAGGGTTGTTACGGTGATTAATGCTTCTAATGCAGATTGGGAAGATCTAACTCATGATGAAACTTATATTTACATCGGTGATTTTGGAAATTTTGATGCCACAAGAACCAATCTTAGGGTGTACCGAATAGCTAAAAGCGACTACTTTAGTTCTACGGAAGTTACAGCCGATGTGATAAGTTTCAGCTACAATGAGCAAACTGATTTTTCGGTACAAGAGTTTACTACCAATTTCGATGCTGAAGCGCTTGTGCACATAGACAATAGCCTTTTCATTTTTACCAAAAATTGGGCAGACGGCAATACCAATATATATGAATTGCCCAAGATTCCAGGAACCTATAGTTTATCAATTATAGATGTTGTAAATAGCCAAGGTTTGGTCACTGGAGCAACTAAAAGTATGGACGATTCTAAAATTGTACTTTGCGGATATGATGGATTAGGCCCTTTCGTAATTGAACTTAGTAATTTTAGTGCTGGTCTGTTTTCCAATGGTACTGTAATAAAAACAAATATTGCACCTCCAACGGGTTACTCTTTTCAAACTGAAGGCATAACTCCCATTTCCACTAGCGACTATTTTGTATCAGCTGAAGCGGCTAATGGTGACCCACAAGGCCTTTATAGTATTAATCTTAGCACCTTAAGTAATGAAAAGGTGGATTATGGGTTGGTCAAGGTCTTTCCAAATCCCGCCAAAAACATTGTAGAAATTAGTTCTGATAATTATTTTTCAAAGATTTACTCACTTACAGGACAATTGGTAAAATCCTATGACTCCAGAGTTTTGGACATTTCTGGAATTTCCAACGGTTTTTATGTAATGAAACTCATTGAAAAGACCAATCCGTCTAACATCTTATCGCAGCAACTGATTATCGCTAGATAGTTTATTTTATTTAAAAATCTTTACAAGCAATTCCTTTAATAAATCGCCTTGGGATACGGCATTGGACCCAACACCTTTACCCTTAACATCGTACTCTCGAAGTAAGGCAATAGTCGCACTGACTTTTTTCATCGGATAGTTTCGGGAGGCTGTTAAATATTCATTTACGAAATAAGGATTGATACGTAAGGCAGATGCAACGTTTCTAGGTGATTTGTCCACCATACCATGCAAGTGCAGTAATTGCGAAAAGAAATTAAACAACAAAGCCATGGTTACTACAAATGGATTATCCTTGGGATTATCTCCAAAATACTTTGCAATTCGGTACGCTTTTAAAATGTTTCGCTCTCCAATCGCTTTCCTCAATTCAAAATTATTGTAATCCTTACTTATTCCTATATTTTCTTCAATATGCTCTGGAGTTATTTGTGTTCCCTCTGGTAAAACAATTCTTAGTTTATTAAGCTCATTGTCTATTTTGCTCAAATCCGTGCCCAGAAATTCTACCAGCATTTGCGCAGCTTTTGGTGAAATATCATAATTCTTACCAGACAAGACACGCCTTATCCAATCACCAACCTGATTTTCATAAAGTTTCTTACTCTCAAACACAACACCAGCATCGGCAAGAGCCTTGTAAAGGCTTTTGCGCTTATCAAGTTTCTTGTATTTATAATTAAACACCAAAACCGTTGTAGGCTGAGGCTGCTTGGCGTAAGATGTTAATTTTTCAATCGTTCTACTTAAGTCTTGAGCTTCTTTTACTATGATAACTTGGCGTTCGGCCATCATTGGAAAGCGTTTGGCATTGCTTACTATATCTTCAATGCTAACGTCCCTGCCATATAATACCATTTGATTGAACCCTTTTTCGGACTCATCCAACACCGTATCTTCAATAAATTCTGAAATTTTATCGATATAATAAGGTTCCTCACCCATTAAAAAGTAAATGGGCTTAACATTTCCTTTTTTTATATCGTTTACTATTTGTTTTACTTCTTCCAACCAAAGACGATTTTAACAGATATTTTGATAAGAGGTGACAATTATTAATCGTAATTTTAAGCCATACTATTGACATTGAACAATCGCGAAAATTGTGCAAAATCTAAATTTTCCTCCTTTTAAATACCGTTTCAAAAGTACAGAAAATAACACAGCCATTTTTGATGTTATACGCAAAAAATTTGTTGTGCTACAGCCAGAGGAATGGGTACGTCAACATTGTATTCATTATCTCATTACTGAAAAAAACTATCCTAAGTCTCTTATTAATGTTGAAAAAGAGCTCTACCTTAACGGCCTCAAGAAGCGCTACGATATTGTTGTTTACAATAAAGATGGTAGCTTAAATATTATTGTGGAGTGCAAAGCTCCATCAGTTGAAATTAGTCAACAAACCTTTGATCAAATTGCACAGTACAATCTTGTTTTAGACGCTTCATTTCTTATGGTAACCAACGGAATAAATCACTATTATTGCCAAATAGATAAAATAGGAGAACGCTATGTTTTCCTTAGGGATATTCCCAACTATCAAAATGATTAAATGTATAGTTACAAGGATATAGCCATAGTAATTTTAAACTGGAATGGAAAATCGCTGTTAGAGCAATGCTTGCCTTCGGTAGTCAACTATTCCAATAACGCCCAAATATACGTTGCCGACAACGCATCTACTGATGATTCCATTGCCTTTATAAAAACGAATTATCCGAATATCACCATTATTAAAAACAGTAAAAATCTTGGTTTTGCCGAAGGTTATAATTTAGCTTTAGCATCCGTGAAAGAGCCTCTATTTTGCCTTCTTAATAATGATGCAGAGGTAACACCACAATGGTTAGAACCTATTTTAGACCTTTACAACACTCAAGAAAACCTAGCTATTGTACAGCCTAAAATCCTAGACTACAACAAAAGAGACACATTTGAATATGCTGGTGCAGCTGGTGGCTTCATCGACAAATATGGTTATCCCTACTGTAGAGGACGTATTTTTAATCATATAGAAAAAGACACTGGTCAATATGATGATGTAAAGGAGATTTTATGGGCTTCGGGTGCTTGCTTTTTTATTAAAAGCTCGGTTTACAAAAAGCTTGGTGGTTTTGACAACTCATTTTTTGCACACATGGAAGAAATTGATTTGTGTTGGCGTGCCTTTAACCAGAATTTTAAAATAGTGTACGCTGGTTATTCTACTGTATATCACATAGGAGGCGCCACACTCAGCAATCAAAATCCAAAAAAAACCTATCTCAACTTTAGAAACAGCCTTTATGCCTTAACAAAAAACACTGATAAAAATCTGTTTGGGCGTCTATTTGTAAGGCTCATTCTCGATGGCATTGCTGGCTTACGGTTTTTGCTTCAATTAAAAATTTCACACTTCTTTTCTATTTTAAAAGCCCATTTTAGTTTTTATTCTAAATTTCCGCGATTACTAAAACAACGCAGAGGGCTAATTCAAAGAGCTGGCTACTATAAGATAAGTTCAATTGTCTGGTCTTACTTTATACTGAAAAAAACTCAATTTTAGGTGTTTATAAAAGTTTAAAAAAAAGTGTTAACGTCTGTAGGCTGAAATTTTCTTTTGGCTAACTTTGGAGGGTTATAATTAACAACTTAAACTTAAATTGAATTATGAAAAAATTGAGAGTATTGAGTGTTTGTGCAATGGTGCTTCTCGCCTCTTGTGTATCTAAAAAAGAATATGCTGCATTAGAAGCAAAGCAAAAAGAAACACAAGACTTACTAAATAGCGCTACCGTAAAATTGAACAAATGTCTTTCTGATGCTGCTGCTGCAACTGCTAGAGTTGAAACCATGAAAGACCAGTTAGCCGACTTAAGAAAAGCTAACCAAGATTTAATAGATACTAAGGGTAATTTAACGACCTTAACGCAAAAAGGCGCTGAAAACCTTGAAAAATCCTTGGAAAGCTTAAAAGAAAAGGATCTGAAAATTTCTCGTCTCCAAGATGCTTTAAATAAAAAGGATAGCGTTACCTTGGCCCTAGTAACCAGTCTTAAAAAAGAAGTTGGTATAGACGATCCAGATATTGAAATCAATGTAGAAAAAGGTGTCGTTTTTATTTCTATTGCAGACAAGTTGTTGTTTAAGAGCGGTAGCTACAATGTAACCAACAGAGCCAAAGAAATATTAGGTAAAGTAGCAACGGTAATAAAAGGTAAGCCAAACTTTGAGGCCATGGTAGAGTCTCATACCGATAATGTACCTTACAGCAAGCCACCACTATTAGACAATTGGGACCTCAGTGTAAAAAGAGCAACCTCTGTAGTTAGGGTATTAGAGGATTTAGATGTTAATCCGCAGAAGCTTATTGCCGCTGGTAGAAGTTACCACGTACCATTGGTTGCCAACGACACGGCTGAAAATAGAGCTAAAAATAGAAGAACAAGGATTATTGTGTTGCCTAAGATCGATGAGTTTTACGAAATGATTGAAGAAGAAATGAAAAATCTATCAGCAGGTAACTAATCTAAAAATCATAAAATTAAAAACCCAAGGCGTTTAACCTTGGGTTTTTTTATGCTATTTTAAAAAGTCGTAAGCACTGACCAATCTGATAAATTCTGCCCTGTAACCGTTTACATCCTCTCCTTTTCCTAGTTTGGATAAGGCAACAACCATGGGAAGCTTTGAGTTATTGGCGTATTTAGAACTTCTCAATTGCATACCAAATAAGGCAACAGCGGAGGCAAAGTTCATATCTTCTGATGCTTCGGAAACCCTAGTATCCTGTACATGAATCATCTCAATACTCTCATTCTCATCGGGTTTCTTATAACGGAATTTAACTGTAAACAATTCATTGCTATAATTCTTGTCCAAGGTGTTAGACGCCGTGTATTTTAAGTCTGGTATAGACTTGAGGAAATCACTTTTAACACCTACTGGAATGATTTCGTAAAGGGCCGTAACCGTATGGCCAGAACCCAACTCGCCAGCATCAACCGTATCGTTCAAAAAGTCTTCATCGGCCAACAGTCTGTTTTCGTAACCAATGAGTCTATAGGCTTGGACGTGCTTAGGATTGAACTCTACTTGTATCTTTACATCCTTGGCAATTGTAAATAAAGTGCCTCCAAATTCCTTTCCAAACACTTTTTGCGCTTCCTGCATTGTATCTATATACGCATGGTTTCCGTTACCTTTATCTGCAAGCGTTTCTAGTTTTGAGTCCTTGTAATTACCATAGCCAAATCCAAGTACCGAAAGAAAAACTCCAGTTTTCCTTTTCTCCTCTATAAGTTTTTGCATGGCCTCATCGCTTGAAGCACCAACGTTGAAATCGCCATCAGTAGCTAAAATAACCCTGTTGTTTCCGTTCTTTTTAAAGTGCTTTTCTGCCAGTTTATACGCCAATTCAATACCTTCTCCTCCTGCGGTTGACCCTCCTGCCCTTAATTTATCGAGAGCACTCAGTATTTTTTCCTTATTTCTCCCAGAGGTTGGCTCTAAAACTACGCCTGCAGCTCCAGCATATACCACAATTGACACCTTGTCTTTTTCTCGTAGTTGATTGACCAATAATTTAAATGCTCCCTTTAGCAAAGGAAGTTTATTGGCTGCACCCATTGACCCGGACACATCAATTAGAAACGTAAGATTAGAAGCTGGCAATTCTTCGTTTTTATAGGTTTTTCCTTGAAGACCTATCCGTACCAATTGAGTATCGTTGTTCCATGGTGTTCTTACAACTTCGGTATTAATGGAAAAAGGATGCTCATTATTGGGCTGTGGATAGTTATAATCAAAGTAATTAATCATCTCTTCGATTTTTACGGCATTAGCAGGCACTTTTTGTCCGTTATTTATCATGCGCCTAACATTACTGTAAGCGGCCTTATCCACATCAATCGAAAAGGTTGATAAGGCTTCATACGATGTTCGCTTAAAAGAGTTTTCTTGAATTTGACTGTAGGATTCATTTAAAAAGTCGTTAATCATACTAAAGTCTACCTGATTCTTTTCTCCTATGGTGCGCAGGCAAACAACCCCTTTATTACCTTCGTAACCGTAGATAGCATTTCCCTGAAGCGGATTTAGAATTTCGATATGCTTAATTTTTTTAGTTTTAAGATTCTGAAATTCGGACTCCGAAATGGGTTTTCCATCTAGAATATATAAGGGTTCACTAGATGTTTTACTATTCCCTCTTATCCTTATTGTATTTTCTTCTTTTTGAGCCGTAACTTGTACACCAGTTGCTTGTCCCGATAAGATTGAAGCCATATTGGACTTAGCTCTCACCTGACCTGAATATCCCACAATAACCAGTTCATCAAGTGTTGCATTGTCTGCTTTTAAGGCTATATCGTACACCGCTGCATTGCCAATTTTTATTTCTGAAGTGACCATACCTACGTTAGAAAAGGATAAGATGTCGCCTTCTTTGGCAGTAATCTTGTAGCGTCCATCAAAATCGGATTGTGTTCCAACGGAGGTGCCTTTTACAATTATATTCACTGAAGGCAATGGTAGTCCGTCATCAGCAGACGTTACGGTTCCTGATATTTCCTTTTTTTGGCTATGAGCAACTATGGTAAGCAAACATAGCAGCATTGTTAATTTAAATGTTTTCATAATTTCTAATGTTTATTGATTTATTTTAGTCTTTAATGACCTTGATTATTTCCGGAAGAAGCGCAATAGCGGTTAGCACTAGAGTGTTACTACCAGGTTTGGTTTCCTTGTGGTCTGCGGTAAGAGCTTGAACATCCGTACTCGGTTTTCCGTTTGGATTTCTTACCATAACAACATAATTACTTCCATCTTCCAGGTAATTTGATTTGGCCACTTTATAGGCTAGTTCTATGCCATCATGGGTTTCATCACTTCCTCGAATATGTAAATCTTCTATACTATTTAAAAGTCGTTTAGTGTTGGTAGCCTCCGTCTTATGAAGAATTATACCATTGTATTTACCATAGCCAATGAGTGATATGAAATCGGCTTCACCTAATTTTTTAGATAGGAATTTTAGTCCGTGTTTAAGTATCGTTTTGTCTTCGGTACTAAAATCTAGAGCATAAGTCTCTAGTAAGAATGTTATGTTTTGAGGGATAGGGGTTTCTGTATCGCTTACAGAATGATTTACCACAACGTTGAAAAATTCATCAATCGTTGTAGACTTTGTTTCAATTTGTTGATGCTGACCCCAAACAGCTGAAACGGCGTAAAAAAGAAAAAGAGAAGTTAAAAGCGTTTTCATCGGTCTAGTATTTTAAAGTTTATATAAAACTATAAAGCACTAAACCTATTTAAAATGGGTATTGAGTAAACGGGCAATTTGGGTGAGTAAACTAACTTAACACCTTAGAAATGGTCTTTTGGCGTTGTATTTTACCATTAACAGTCTCCTCGAAGTTGTCTATTCTAAAAACCTTCTTTGGCACTTCATAACGGGTTAAGCCCTTGACGTAACGAATTCTATTCTGTATACTTTCCAAAGAATCTCTTGGGTCTTCTACGATCAAAATCAACCTCTCGCCTAACTCGTCATCTGGCTGACCTGCAACAATGAACCTTTCATCAATAACAGAATGTAATTTTTCTTCAATGAGTTCTGGGAAGAGTTTTATCCCACCGGAATTTACAACATTATCATATCTGCCGAGTAAATCGAAACTCGTTTCAGATTTTAAATCAACAACATCGTTAGTCACCAATTTTTCTTCGACCAGTTTAGAAGCTTCAATAACAAGGCAGTTTCTGTCGTCTTTTGAAAACTTTATATTCGGCAAGGCTTTAAAATAGCGTTCACCTTTAGCTATTTTTGACTGAAGCTGTCTCACGGCGACATGTGTCACGGTTTCTGTCATACCGTAAGTTTCGTAAACCCTGGAGTTAGATAATTTAATACGCTCTAATAAAGGCTCCGTAATCTTGGCTCCACCAACGATTATGGTTTTTATGTTATAGGTATATTTAATGGTATGACTTAATTGCAAAGGTATCATTGCACAAAAATCATAGGCCTTTTCATAATCAAAGATAGGATGACTGCTGGGCTCCACACAATCGATTTCCAAACCTAAAATCATTGCTCTTACAAGCATCATCTTACCTGCTATGTAATGGCTAGGCAAACAGTCTAAAGCCTTATCGCCAGGCTCTAACCCAAAAAAATCACCAGTAGCTATAGCCGAATTAACCATGGCTTGTTTTTTCAGTTTTACGGCTTTGGGTTTTCCTGTAGAGCCAGATGTATTGACTATGAGATAATCGTCATCATTTAGCCAGTCTATCAAAAAATTTCCTGTGGTTTTTTCATGGCCTTCACCCTCTTTTATGAGGCTATATGCCACCTCCTTCAAATCTTCATGACTGAAGTGTAGTCCATTTAGCTTAAAGCGATTATGAATTTTATCGTACCTAGGTGTCATACTATTCTATAATTTTATAATTCTCCTCAACTGGCTCTTCAACCTTTCCAAATAAACGTTCTTTCCAATTAGACCAATTATAGCGCTTAGCTAAAATCAAAAGCATAATTGGATATACTACAAGAACCGGAATCAATAATTCAGAAAGCAAACTCATGGAAGGCTCTGCCGTACTTTTAAAAATGGCATCTGTTTGCAATGCTGTCCAATCTGCAGTGACCAGCAACGAACCGATTAGATTATTCCCTAAATGAAATCCTAAGGCCAATTCCAAGCCGTCATCCATAAGAGTCATTATACCTAAAAGAAAGCCAGTACCAATATAAAAAATCATCATTTTAAAAAATCCAATATTGGCCACCTCTGGGTTGGCACTATGTGCAATACCGAACAACACCGAAGTTAAAACCAAAGGAAACCATTTGTTCTTAACCAAGATTCCTACGTGTTGCATGAGGTAGCCTCTAAAAAGATATTCTTCTAAGCCAATCTGAAATGGAAATAGCAGGATACCTATAACACATAGTATGGCAAATTTACTAGGATTGAATTGAAGTTCTATTTCCGAAGGGTCAATGGCATAACCGATTAAAAATGTGCCCACTGTAAAGATGGTTATCATCATAAAGGAAAAAAATATCCTCCCAAAATCTACCTTGTTTCTTATGGTTGTTAAGGACAATAGACTTCTCTCGTGCATATAGCGGACTAGCAGAAATAGAAGTCCTAATAAAAAAGCAAAGGGAATTAAATTCACAAATAAAGAAAGGTTATTGGGCATTTGTTTCATTAACTCATAAGCTGCATCCAATTCAGAAGGGTCTGTTGTGAGATAGAATATAAAATTGAAGAGAAAAATCCCTCCCACTAGAAATGTGGTGATCAAAAACATCCATACTTCCCGTCTTCCTTTGTAGGCTAGTTGTATATAATTCATTTATTTAGATTAAAGTTCCATTGTTTTGAAATATCATATTGCAAAGTACCATTTTTTACGTTTAATGGCGAATGAAAATTATTGGTAAATAGCCCACCTGTTCCTAGTCCTTGTGGCATTAAATTACCTAAGGTATAGGTCCATTGTGCTATTGCATTTAGACCTACGTTACTTTCTAAAGCACTGGTTATCCACCACTTTATGTTTAAGTCTTCGGCAGTAGAAATCCACTCCTCACTTCCCTTATATCCACCGATTAAACTTGGCTTTAGAATTATAAATTGCGGTTTAATATCTGCTAAAAGTTGCTCCTTTGATTGAAGGTCAAAAACGCCTATAAGCTCCTCGTCGAGAGCAATTGGTAGTGGTGAGGCTTCACATAATGCCGCCATTGATTCAATTTGACCCGGTTTTACAGGTTGTTCTATAGAATGCAATTGGTATTCTGACAGATACTTGAGCTTTTCCAAAGCTTCATTAGGTTTAAATGCGCCATTGGCATCTACACGCAACTCAATGTCAGAAGGTGAAAATTCCTTTCGGATAGATTTCAAGATATCTAATTCAGTTTGAAAATCTATGGCACCAATTTTAAGCTTAATGCAATCAAAACCCGCTTCAATTTTCTCTTTAATTTGTTGGCGCATAAATTTATCGTCACCCATCCAAATCAACCCATTGATTTTTATGGCATCCAATCCATCTGTAAATTTTGAAGGAAGCAAAACAAATGGCGAATTAGACCTAAGCGATTTAAACGCCATTTCTAATCCAAATTGTATGCTTGGCCAGTCTATTAACTCTTTGAGCAAAGTGTCTAAGCCTTTATTTATGTGCTCACAGGTCCATTTCAGCTTATCTTCATAACCTATTCTATCGTCAATTGACAAGCCCCTTAAAATACCACACTCTCCTATACCAATTTTACTATTTTCTTCTAGGATTATAAACCAGGTTTCTTTAGAAGTCATAATTCCCCTAGAAGTCCCGCTGGGCCTTTTAAAATCTAGTACGTAGCGCTTGTATTTTGCTTTCATAATGAATTTCAAAATTACTTATAAAAATTTGTATTTTAGGTGACCAATAATTTAAGATTATGCCAAATTTTCCTAACATAATTCTTTATGCCATTCCTTTTTTTATACTGGCAATGCTTTTAGAACTCTATGTTACAACTAGAGATCGCTATAGATCAACAAAAGGTTACGAAACCAAAGATGCATTTTCATCAATCGCCATGGGCTTAGGAAACGTAATTTTAGGTTTTGGTTCTAAGGCATTGGTGCTTTTAGCCTTGTTTTGGGTCTATGATAATTTTAGGATTTTTACCATACCAATTGCATGGTGGTCTTTTGTTCTAATCTTCTTTGCTGACGATTTTTCTTATTATTGGTTTCATAGGATTTCACATGAATGTCGCTTGTTCTGGGCATCCCATGTTGTTCATCATTCTTCAAAGCATTATAACTTGAGTACTGCATTGCGCCAAACGTGGTCTGGTGGGTTTTACACGTTTATTTTTTGGTTATGGCTTCCTTTGCTAGGGTTTCATCCAGCCATGATATTATTACAAATGAGCATCAGTTTACTTTATCAATTTTGGATTCATACTGAAACGATAGACAAAATGCCAAAATGGTTTGAAGCTATATTCAATACGCCTTCACATCACAGAGTTCATCATGGGAGCAATCCACTTTATCTCGATAGAAACCATGCAGGCATACTAATTATCTGGGATAAGTTATTTGGAACCTTTCAACCAGAAATAAAGGAAGAGAAAGTCGTTTATGGCTTGGTAAAAAACATAGACACCTTCAACCCTGTAAAAATCGCTTTTATAGAATGGTGGTATATGTTTAGGGATGCCTTTACTGGTAAAAAGTCATTTAAAGACAGGCTTAGATATTTAATCAAGCCACCCGGTTGGCGCCATGATGGCAGTGGTAAAGTTAGTTCTGAGCTAAGAGCAGAATGGTTATCCAAGAAAGGCCGAAATATTTCCTAATATGGATTATTTTAAAAATAAGATCATTTGGATTACGGGAGCCTCTTCTGGCATTGGTAAAGCTTTAGCGTTGCAACTCTCCCGCTTAGACTGCAAATTAATTCTTTCTTCTAGAAACACGCTGCAGCTCCAAAATGTAAAAGAAGCTTGCAATACTCCTGAAAATGTGGCTGTAGTCCCTTTAGATTTAGCTGAACATGAGGCTATGGAGTCGATTGTGGAAGTCGCTGTATCTTCCTTTGGAAGGATAGATATTTTAATTAATAACGGCGGTATAAGTCAGCGATCACCAATAATGGAAACCCGTTTAGAGGTAGATCGTAAATTAATGGAAATAGACTACTTGGGCACCGTAGCGCTGAGCAAAGCGCTTCTGCCCTATTTTGTTAAGTGGCAATCTGGCCACTTTGTGGTAGTAACCAGTTTAATGGGAAAATTCAGTTCGCCCTATCGTTCTGCATACTGTGGCGCTAAACATGCCCTGCATGGATTTTTTGATGCTTTGCGGTTAGAACACGATAAAGACAATATTAAGGTAACGATGATTTGCCCTGGCTTTGTTAATACCAATGTGGCTCGTAACGCTCTAACTGCAGATGGTACACCACAAGGTTATCAAGATGAGATGACAGAACAAGGCCTTGACGTTAATGTGTTTGCCAAGCGCATGCTCAAAGCCATTGCTAAAAGGAAATTTGAAGCCTACATTGCCAAGTTTGAAAAAATAGGCGTTTATGTAAAGCGCCTATCTCCAAAATTATTACATTATTTAGTATTACGGAGCAAGGTGAAGTAATTAAACATCTAGAGTCGCTCCAATATCCAATAGAATAAGACGCTTTAATTTAGAATCGAATTTGGCCTTAGCTCTTGGCTTATCAATTTCTATGTAACCAAAAGTATCATAATGTACGCCAAGAACACGATCGCAATCAACGTATCTCGCAGCTTGAATAGCATCGTCTACTCCCATAGTAAAGTTATCACCTATAGGCAAAACCGCTAAATCAAGATCAAATTGTTTTCTAATTAAACGCATGTCATACGTCAATGCGGTATCGCCAGCGATATAAATAGTCTTATCAGATTCAATGATGAAGCCACCTGGATTACCTCCATATGTACCATCTGCAAATGAGGACGTATGGATAGCGTTAACATATTTTACCTTGGCAAAATCGAATTGCCAAGACCCGCCATGATTCATGGGATGTCCTTTAAAACCCATATTTTGATAATACGTAACTATTTCATAATTAGAGACTATAGTAGCTCCTGTGCGTTTTGCTATAGCTTCGACATCCAGTGTATGGTCCTGATGTGCATGAGTTACCAAAATATAATCGGCCTCGATGGTATTAATATCAATGTGAGCGGCTTTTTCATTCCCAGTTATAAAAGGATCTACCAATATATTTGTATCCTTAATTTGAATGCCTAAACAGGCGTGGCCGTAATATGTGATTTTCATGACGTGTGTATTTAAACTCTTTTTTGTAGTCTAAATTTAATACAAAATATAGCCAATACCTAAAAGTAAAGAAAATAGAAATGTAGATAAGGCTAAAACTTTGAGCTGACTATCAAAATCCTTAGCCTCTTTAGCCTTTTTAATCTTCAAAAGATGTAGTGAAAATGGCACATACGAGATTAAAAACAAGAAGTTGAATGGTTCTACATAATATAATAGTGAAAAAATCAGTGCAATAAGCATTGCTCCACCTATCAAAACATAATGGTATGTTTTAGAGCGCTTAAGACCTAATTTAACGGCAAGTGTGATTTTGCCTACCTTCTTGTCCGACTCTATGTCTCTCATATTGTTAAGGTTTAAAACACCTACACTAAGAAGTCCGAGTGCAATTGCTGGAAGAATAACAAGATGATCAACAGTGTGCACGTAGAGCACATAACTTCCTATAGTACTCAATAAGCCAAAAAATATAAAGACAAAAATATCACCAAGAGCTCGATAACCATAAGGTGAGTCTCCCATTGTGTAGTTTAGGGCTGCATAAACCGACAAACCACCAAGTGCCACAAACAACAGTAAAAACAGGAAGTTCGTTGGACCAAAGGCCGCCCAAATAAGACAAATGGTCAGAATAATGATGATGACAATATTGGTCTTTATAGCCTCGAGCATTTCCTCTGGCGAAATAGAACCACTTTGAATGGCGCGCTTAGGACCGAGACGATCCTCGTTATCAGTGCCCTTGATACCATCTCCATAATCATTAGCCAAATTGGAAAGGATTTGAAGGCTTATAGTGGTTAATATGGCTAAAGCCAAAACCCACCAATTAAACTTACCATTATAATAAGCAAAGCAGGTACCCAAAATAATTCCAGAAACGGAAAGAGGCAGCGTTCTTAAACGCATTGCCGAAAGCCAAGGTCTAATCTTTTTCATGAAACTAGATTCTATTTATGGAATCCATTTTTTGTTAAAATTAGGCTTTCGCTTTTCTAAAAAGGCATCTCTACCTTCTTTTGCTTCGTCCGTCATGTAAGCTAAACGCGTTGCTTCTCCTGCAAATACTTGTTGCCCAACCATTCCGTCGTCAGTTAAATTCATAGCGAATTTCAACATTTTTATGGATATAGGCGACTTTGCAAGGATTTCCTGCGCCCATTGATAGGCTGTTTGTTCTAATTCATTATGAGGTATAACAGCATTTACCATACCCATCTCGTAGGCTTCTTGAGCCGAATAATTCCTACCTAAAAAAAAGATCTCACGTGCTTTTTTCTGACCAACCATTTTCGCCAGATATGCCGAGCCATAACCACCGTCAAAACTTGTAACATCGGCATCTGTTTGCTTAAAAATAGCATGCTCCTTACTTGCTAAAGTTAAATCGCAAACTACATGTAAACTATGGCCGCCACCGACAGCCCAACCTGGAACAACGGCGATAACAGCCTTAGGCATAAAACGAATTAAGCGCTGAACCTCTAAAATATTGAGTCTATGGTAACCATCCTCGCCTACATAGCCTTCCTTACCCCTTGCCTTTTGATCTCCACCAGAACAGAAACTCCAGATACCATCCTTAGACGAAGGACCTTCTGCACTTAAAAGTACCACACCAATACTTGTGTCTTCATTAGCATCATAAAAAGCGTCGTAAAGCTCTGAAGTCGTATTTGGACGAAAGGCATTTCGGACATCTGGACGATTAAAAGCTATTCTTGCTACACCATCACATTTCTTGTAGGTGATATCTTTATAGGTTTTAGCAACCTTCCAGTTGATTTGGCTCATTGTTTTCAAGAATTTAAGTGCAAAAATAAGGAATTAATAATAATGAATTTATCTCATTTTTTATGCTTGTGCAATCGTAATTAGACACTATTTTTGCAATCGATTTGAGTGGCCCATATCATTATGAAATCAACTATAAACAAAAACTTTAAGCAGTATCATTTAAGTCTTGGCACTGTGTATTTTTTCGAAAATTATTTCATTGCAGAGTTTAATGAAGGTACAGATATCGATTTCTTTAATTTCCAGGAAATCCATGATTTGGTGCAAGAGCATTTTGGTGATTCCCCTTTTGGTTTTATCTCCAATCGAATTAATTCTTATTCCATAAATTTAAATCACGCTGAACTCTTCAATATAAGCTACCCTAATCTAAAAGCCTATGCCGTAGTAGTCTATAAGTCTTTGAGCGAAAAAATATTTGAATTGGAGAACATTTTTTTCGAATTTAATCGTAAGGCCTTTAACGAAATGAATGATGCCGTAAAATGGGTTGAAGCGATTCTAAAGAAAGACAATTAGGGTTTTAAATAAATCCCATCGTCCTTGATTTCTATTTGACGGTCTTTATAGAGTGACCCAATGGCTTTTTTAAAGCTCTTCTTGCTCATTTGCACCTGTTCCTTTATCGTCTCTGGGCTCGATTTATCGTGCAAGGGAAGAAATCCGTTTTTTTTCTTGAGCTCATTTAAGATAAATTGAGCGTTTGGTTCTATATTTCTATATCCTATTTGGCTTAAGGAAATGTCTAATTTATTGTCGCGCCTAATTTTTTTTACTATGCCCTTTAATTTGTCCCCTACTTGAATATCCTTAAAAATATCATCTTTATAAACCAACCCTAAATGCTTTTTATTCACAATGACATTCATGCCGATTTCTGAAGGGTGAGAGACGATTAGGTCTACTTCGTCAAATCTAGAAACTGTCAATTCTGAATTATCCAAGAATCGGTTGGTTTTACTCGAGGCAACGAGCCTATTGGTTTCCTCGTCTAAGTAACAATAAATTAAATACCAACCTCCCTTTTTCATTTTGAAGGCCTGTTCCTTGAACGGACAAAACAATTCCTTAACCAATCCCCAATCCAAAAAAGCACCAAATTTATTCACCTGATTACATCGCAATAAGGCAAAATCACCCTTGGTGACAAAAGGCTTATCAGTGGTTGCAACTAAACGTTCTTCGTTATCAAGATAGATAAAAACCTCAAGCTTTTCTCCAACTTCAAAAGTATCGGGAACGTAACGATTTGGAAGCAGTACTTCGTTGCCCTCATCATCACCCAAAAACAAACCTGGCTCGGTATCTCTTAAAATTTTTAGTTCACAGTATTCCCCTATACCTAACATTCTCGATGAATTTTAATTTACGCCTAATATAAGCGATATCTAATCAACAACAGACAAGCTAATACTATTTAGGCGAAAAAAGAGCTTAAAAAAACGCCACAATTTTGAATTGTGACGTTTTTAAATAAGTTATTGTTACTATCCTAATAAACAGATTCCTTATTGAAATGTTTTACCAATAAATAATATACTACAGCTCTATATTTATTGCGGTTAGACTGACCGTAAGTATCCATAACAGATGCAATGGCACCATCTAGATCATCACTTTCAGAAAGTCCTAATTTTTTAATCAAGAAGTTATTCTTTACTGTTGCTAATTCTTTATCATCAGAACCAGAAACAGTTGATGAATCTTGGTTGTAGATGGAAGGCCCTAAGCCTACAACAACTTTAGTTAATAAATCCATGTCTGCATTGACACCACATTTCTCCTTTAAATCTGCAGCGTACTTAGCGATTAGCTCATCTCTTTTGCTCATGTTTAAAAGTTTTAAGATTAAATAATTTACGGATTGTAAGATAACTAAAAATAACAGATATTACCCAAGAAGCAGACACCTTTTTGGATATTTAACCTTAAGGTTACTTTATAAATTTGAAATAGTCTAGTAGCACCTCATCATTAGTTGTGGAAGGCGTAAAAACTTCAAGAAGTTTAGGCTTATCATTCAACTTATAGAAAGTACTCAAAGCATTCTCTAAATCCGATTGGTTTCGTGCTTCAAGATAAACTAAACCATACATGTCACACAATTGTTTGGCGTTGAGATTGTGCTTGGTTTCAAAAAAGGTATCAAAATTTTCAGTGTTCTTATGACCAGGTAATATTCTAAAAATACCGCCACCAGCATTGTTAACTACTATAATCCTAAATGAAGCTGGTATATAATTATTCCACAGCGCATTACTATCATAGAAAAAGCTTAAATCGCCTGTTATAAAAGTGGTCCTCTCCTTTGAAATTACAGCAGCACCTATAGCCGTACTTGTAGAACCATCAATTCCACTGGTTCCCCTGTTACAAAACACTTTGATGTCTTTTCTAAGTTGAAATAATTGCAGGTACCTAATCGCAGAGCTATTACCAACCTGAAGCATACTTTGCTTAGGCAACGACTTTAGCAATATACTGAAAGTAGTAAAATCGGAAAACGGAATGGAACTTAAATAAGCCACATGTTTTTCCCTGCGTTTAAGTCTTACCTTTAACCAGTTTGGCTTGTAATCACTTTTAACTTGGTGTGTAAGTAGCGGTAAAAAGCTTGTAAAGAAGGTGTTTGGCTTTACTTTAAAATGTTTCTCAAGACAAAAGAAAGTATCATTAGCTTCAAATAATCCTATATGCCAGTGGTGTTTTGGTTTGAATTTTCTTAGAAAGGCTTTAATCTTCTTAGACACGATCATTCCACCTAATGTGAGCAGTACTTCTGGCTGAAGGTCTTTAAATTCAGATTCCTCTAAAGGCGCTATGATTTTATCTATTCCTGGAAAAATATCTTGATGATGCAAGTTAGAGGTTGTTTCTGTAAAGACGATAACACTGTCATCATCTACGAGCTCATTTATCCATTTTTGGTCCACCGCGTTTGGAGCCAACTCACCTACCAAAACCATTTTTCTTTTGGCATTATGCCATATATCGGCACAAGATTTCAACTCAAATTCGTTTAAAATCTCTCGAGGATTATCAAAATTATAAGGTTTTGGCTTTATACTTGGTTCATCAAGTTTGTCGTACAAGGGCTCATCAAAAGGAAGGTTTAAATGAACAGGCCCAGACTTTACTTTTGCTATGCCTAAAGCTTCATTTATCTCTGCTTCATTGTAAGTTTGTATATCTTTTTGAAGACCTAAAAAACGCTCTATTTTATTTTCAATCGATTTTAAAATCGGAACTTCAACTTGACGGTTGTAAGCGTCCTCTCTAATATCTAACTTTAAGTTTGCAGAATAGTGTACATGAGGGCCATAGACATTTTGCTGTTTTATGGTTTGCCCATCTCCTATATCTATGAGATATTTAGGCCTGTCCGCAGATAAAACGACCAAAGGTATGTTACTGTAATAGGCTTCTGAAATGGCGGGGTAATAATTTAACAAGGCACTTCCGCTCGTACATACCAAAGCCACAGGTTTTCTTAACTGTTGCGCCATTCCTAATGCAAAAAAACCGGCGCAACGCTCGTCAACTATGCTATAGCAAGAAAAAAAGTCGTCATGCGTAAACCCAATTGTTAAGGGAGCATTTCTACTGCCTGGTGATATGACGATTTGAGAAATATCGTGCCTTTTACATAAGGCTACTGTTGTTTGGGCTAATGGAATTTTTGGATACTTCATCGACAGTCAAAGATAATGAAATACCTATGGTAATTATCCTAAGATTGTGCTAATTGTCTTAGCTTTATTCTGGGTTTCTTTATACTCGTCTTCTGGTTCGGAATCTCTTGTAATCCCTCCTCCTACATAGATAAAAGCTTTACCGTCCTTAATTTGCATACATCTTAAATTTACATAAAAATTAGAAGAGGTTTGCACAGATTTATAGGCATTGTTTTCAACGTTATGCCTGTTTCTATTTCGGTAGTTGGTTATTTTCAGATTTAACTCTCCCAAAAAGCCTGTGTAAAACTCTCTATTGTACCCTTCATGTTCCAATATAAAGGCTTTCGCATTTTCTTTAGGAAACCCACATACTGCAGGTGTAGGATGTAAAGCGTCGATTATATCTTTTAAACTTGAATCCCTGTCAAGATAACTGGTAAGTCTCGATTTTAAATGCCACAAGTTACCAGCCTGTACAGATTCTGCCTTTGAAACGCTAATGGTGGTGGAAAATGGTTTAAGTTGTTCTTCGAGAAAATCGGTAACTATCTGTTGCTCCTCTAATTCTTTAGAACTCCAATTGGGCTCTTTGTTGTTTTGCACGGCTTGGGTTCCTGCTAATGAAATAGCCGTTAGCTTGCGGCCCTCAATTTTGAAAAGAAGCTCTGGTGTGGCACCAAACCATAAACCAATTTTAGGATGATACCAACAATACACCATAGCGCTCTTGTACGTACTAACAAGCTTTTTGAAGATGGTAATGGGGTTTATAGTCTTAATTTCCTTATGCTCTACCCTAGACAGTACCACCTTACTAAAGTCTCCTTCTTTAATGTGTTGTAATCCTTTTGAAACAAGCTCCATGTGCTTATTCTTTCCATTTGAAACCAATGTCTCATAGGACTCTTGGTCACCAAAATTAAAAGCATGTGTTATTTCAGTAGTTTCAAATTTGCATTTTGATTGTTGAAATAGTACTGAAGGGCTTTTTAAATCAAATGGTGCAAATACAAATCCGCTTTCAGTAAAGGAATTAGTGAGAACTAAGGCATCATCCTCCTGAAGCCAACTCTTTATAGTTGATTGTATAGGTCTACTGTAAACAACGAAAGGTAGTTTATACTTAAATTGTTTCTCTAGATTATCAAAGAATTGATGCTGTTCTAGCATTACCTATTTTTTTTTTGGCAGCGTTATGGTAGATAATCTACATATTGAGATTAAATTGTCGTTATCATCGGTTACTCTAATATCCAAAAGCTGAGTCGTTCTACCTTTATGCAAAAACGTTGCTTTGGCATAGACAAAACCATCCTTAACACTCTTAAGATGATTGGCAGTCACCTCCAGTCCACGAACAAAATACTTTTCTATATCCGTAAATATATGTGACGCAAAGCTACCAACACTTTCGGCTAAAGCAGCAGTAGCGCCGCCGTGTAAAACACCATCTGGTTGGTGAACTTTAGAAGTTACAGGCATCCTAGCGACCAAAAAGTCATCACCAAAATCTACAATTTCTATGTTCAAGGTTTCCATTAAGGTGTTTTTGCTTACAGCATTGACCTTTGCTAAGAATTCTTCTTTATTTTGTTGCATAGAAAACACTATTTTTAAAGTCGACTGCAAAGATACTTAGAATAATGAATTCCACTGAAAAAGATATCTCTTACACGAGTTACAACTCTTATTCCACATTGAATAACCTAACACAAGACACGCAAAGGGTTTGGTTTGTTTGCCATGGCATGGGTTATTTAAGCCGTTATTTTCTTAAGTATTTCAAAGGGTTGAATGAGCAAGACAATTATATTATCGCACCTCAGGCACCTAGCAAATACTACCAACAACCAAAAATGTACGTCGGTGCCAATTGGCTAACAAGAGATAATACATTACAAGGAATGGGTAATATCATCAATTATTTCGATGCTATATTTAAAAACGAAAGTCTTCCTCCAAAAGACAAAGAATTCATTGTACTAGGCTACTCTCAAGGCGTGAGTGTTGCGCTGAGATATTTGGCAAAACGACAAATCCAATGTGATAAATTGATAATTCATTCGGGAGGAATACCTAAAGAATTAGAATCACAAGATTTTAAGTATTTAAACCCGAATTGCAAAGTATACTTGGTGTATGGTAATAATGACGAGTATTTAACAGAGGAGCGCTTAAAGGATGAATTTGAGAAGGCCAAGGCCTTATTTCCTGAACAGCTGAAGGTATGCCCTTTTGAAGGCAATCATATGGTTAATGTGGATTTCATCAAAAATCTTTAGCTATCTACAATTATTTTAATTTATCATGATAAAGCTGAAAATACCATTCTAAAATGGTCTTAAATCAAGAAAAACAAAAGATTACCGATTTTTTTTGGCGTAAATCATGAATAAGGGGATATTACAAGCACAAACCCCATCATTCATGAAATTTAAACTAAGCATTATTGCCTTGAGCCTTTCCTTTTTCTGTAAGGCTCAGGCCATATCTGAAGACGAAATGTTACATTTTGCTGGAGGCGCAGTATTATCAGGCGCGACCTACGCAATTGTTTACGGTAAAACGCAAAATAAAAGCAAGGCATTTTGGTATAGTCTAGCGGTCCCGACACTTGCTGGTCTTACAAAAGAAATTCTCGATGAATCTGCTTTTGGAGGTTATTTTGATGGTAGGGAATTTGCCTCAACTGTTCTAGGCGGTTTAGTGGTTACTTTAAGCTTTGATTTGTTTACTGGAAATAAGAAGAAAAAAGAGAAAGAGCGACTTAACGCATTAAGATATAAGTCTAGCCACAATTTCCTTAGTAGATAAAATCTGTTTAGTATGCTCAATGCTTGGTCCGGCAACCCATACGGTTTTGTATGTAGCCTGCTTCGCAGCTTTTTCCGTTGCCTTCATACCTATTGAAAAACGAATCATTTTTACCCACTTTTTTAATTTCCTGTTTTTATTGAGCAAGCGTTCAATCCAAGGTGATTTTGTTCCAATTTTCTGCACATAAGGTGTGTTTATAACCGTACATGGAGTCCCTGAAATACGTTCCGTCATGACTATATCCTCAGCGCCATAATCTACACAGGCTTGTTTATAGTCTTCCGTGACCTCAGCTTCCAAAGATGCAATAAAAGGACTTCCAACCGATACCCCTTCTGCACCGTAAGAGAGCATTTTATCTAAATCTTGCTTCGTCCCAACGCCGCCTGCCGAAATTACTGGAATATTACAATTGGCATTTAATTGTTCTATTAAATCTTTTGGGGAAATATTGCCGCGATGTCCACCAGCCTCATTGTTCACAGCTATCAAGGCATCGGCACCAAGAGCCTCTACCTTTTTTGCAAAACGAAGGTCTGTGACGTCGCAAAATACTTTGATTCCTGCCTTATGCGCTTCGTTAATTGTCTCTTCGGGATTGCCCAATGAGGTGATTATAAAATCGCAGCCCAATTCGCACAGGACCTCTAATTGGCCTTTATATTTAATATTAGACTTGTTTACAATTAAGTTAAACCCAAAAGAACCGCCCTCAACTTTATTTTGTTTTAGCTTCAAAATGGCCTCCCTAAGTTCTTCCAAAGTTCTGTAATTCAAAGCTGGGATACAGCCGGCAATTCCAGCTTTCATTGCCTCTGTTACCATTGCTACATTGGATACCAAAAACATAGGAGCTTGAATAATGGGATATTTTATGTTGAGTAAGCGCGTGAGTTTAGTTTCCATATTGTAGACAATATATTTTTTCTATAGATGAACAAATATATATAATTATACTATGCGTGCATAATAATCTAATCCTTAAAGCGATAATAAGCACATTTAAGATATTGTGCCTCTGGAAATGTCGTTGGATGATCAGTATCATGACCCGTAGTCTTGAAAAGATTATAAGGTCTTTGCGAATTATCAAGCACATTTTTATTGATATCGAAAAAGCTTTTCGAACTTACCCTAGAAGAACAAGAAGCTAAAACAAGTAAGCCGTTAGGAGCTGTTAAGTCCAAACCTAATTGAGCCAACTGTCTATATTTCTTTTTTGCTATTTGAATTTCTGATTTTTGCTTTGCAAAGCTAGGAGGGTCTATAACTACGACATCAAAAGTTTTTCCTTCTTCTTTAAGCTGTTCCAAAATCGTAAAAGCATCACCACAAATTGTGTGATGAGTTCCTATAAAATTATTAAGATTAGCATTTGATTTTGCTACTTCCAGTGCTTTTTGACTAATATCTACACTTGTCACTTCAGTTGCACCATTGACTAAAGCGTGGATAGCAAAACCACCTGCGTAAGCAAAAACATCCAAGACTGTTTTCCCCTTGCTCAATAGTCCCACTTGCCGCCTATTTTCCCTGTGGTCTAAAAAAAAGCCAGTTTTATGTCCCTTTATTACGTTAGCCTTAAACTGAACATTATATTCTTTAAAATATACCTCTTCACCTTCTAAAACTCCGGATAACACCTGACCATCTTTGAGGTTTAGGTTTGAATTAGTTTCCATTTGACGACTCAGCCTCAGCACTATTGCTTGAGAGTTAGTTAAGGCTTGTATGGAACTAATTATACCTGAAAAATAAGGAAGCCATATTCCAGAATAAAGCTTAACAACCACAACTTGGTTATAAACATCTACAATTAAACCTGGAAACCCATCATTTTCTCCAAAAATTAACCTAAAGCTATTGGTCTGCGCTGATAATAGAGGGAGCCTCTTTTTGAAAGCGGCTTCGGTTTTAGACCTAAAAAAGTCATTGTCGATTTTAACATTGTCAGAGCCACTGTGAAGAATTTTTATTCTTATCGGTGAATCTGCGTCATATAGGCCCAAACCTATCAGTTGGTTATTTCGTCTATCAAAAATAACAGCTAAATCGCCCGTTTTGGCATCTTTACCAATTTTAATTATGGCATCTGAAAACACCCAAGGATGGCCTTGCTTTACATAGCGTTCTCCTCTGGATGTTAGTTTTATGGCGAGTCTATTGGCTTTAGGGATCATTCTTAAATAAAAAACGCAATCATTTACAGATTGCGTTTTAATATTACAAAATTTATAAATTCTATTACAGAATTAATTACTTCACTTCCTCAAAGTCTACATCTTCGACATCGCTATTTTCATCAGATGGCTCGCTGTTTTGACTTGCGTCTGGACCAGGTTGAGCGCCACCTTGTTGTGCTTCTGCCTGTGCTTTGTACATCTCTTCACTTGCTACTTTCCAAGCTTCATTGATTTTTTCCAAAGCTGGCTCCACAACAGCAACATCTTTAGACTCGTAAGCTTTTTTCAACTCCTCAAGAGCCTCTTCGATAGGTTTCTTTTTATCATCAGATAATTTATCTCCAAACTCCTCAAGTTGTTTTTCGGTCTGGAAAATCATGGCATCTGCCTGATTGAGTTTTTCAGCCTTCTCTTTAGCTTTAGCATCTGCTTCTGCATTAGCTTCCGCTTCGGCCTTCATCTTTTTGATTTCTTCCTCTGTCAATCCAGAAGAGGCTTCAATCCTAATATCCTGTGATTTTCCTGTTGCTTTATCTGTTGCAGACACCTTGATAATACCATTGGCATCGATATCAAAGGTTACCTCGATTTGCGGTACACCGCGTTTTGCTGGTGGAATGCCATCTAAGTGGAAACGTCCTATAGTCTTGTTATCTGCTGCCATTGGGCGCTCTCCTTGTAACACATGGATTTCTACCGACGGTTGATTATCTGCTGCAGTTGAGAACACTTGGGATTTTTTTGTAGGTATGGTTGTATTAGCTTCAATAAGCTTTGTCATAACATTACCCATGGTCTCAATACCGAGTGATAACGGTGTTACGTCTAAGAGCAATACATCTTTTACATCACCTGTTAACACACCACCCTGTATTCCAGCACCTAAGGATACCACTTCATCAGGGTTTACACCTTTACTTGGTGCTTTTCCGAAGAATTTTTCTACGGCAGCTTGTACAGCAGGGATACGTGTAGACCCACCGACTAAGATTATCTCGTCGATATCACTTTTTGATAAACCGGCTGCTTTTAAAGCAGATTCACATGGCTCAATAGTGCGTTTTACCAAATCATCAATCAGCTGTTCAAATTTTGAGCGGCTCAAGGTGCGTACCAAGTGCTTTGGTCCGCTTGCCGTAGCTGTTACATAAGGTAAATTGATTTCGGTTTGAGATGATGAGGACAATTCTATTTTAGCTTTCTCTGCAGCCTCTTTAAGACGCTGTAAAGCCATTGGGTCTTTGCGCAAATCCATGTCTTCATCTTTCATGAACTCTTCTGCCAACCAGTCTATAATTCTTTCATCTACGTCATCACCTCCTAAGTGTGTGTCTCCATCTGTTGCTAATACTTCAAATACACCATCACCTAATTCCAAGATGGAAACGTCATGCGTACCACCACCAAAATCAAATACTACAATCTTTTGGTCTGTAGATTTTTTATCTAAACCATATGCCAATGCTGCTGCAGTAGGCTCATTAATGATTCTTTCTACCTTCAAGCCTGCAATTTCACCTGCTTCCTTCGTAGCTTGTCTTTGGGCGTCATTAAAATAGGCCGGAACTGTGATTACAGCTCTCGAAACATCTTGTCCTAGATAATCTTCTGCGGTTTTCTTCATTTTTTGAAGAATCATTGCAGATAATTCTTGTGGCGTGTACAAACGGCCATCAATATCAACTCTAGGTGTATCATTATCACCTTTTACTACCTTATAAGGTACGCGTTCTGCTTCACTTTTAACTTCAGAATATTTGTTTCCCATAAAACGCTTTATCGAATAAACCGTTTTGTTAGGATTAGTTACTGCTTGTCTTTTGGCAGGATCACCAACTTTAATCTCACCACCTTCCACAAAGGCTATTACAGATGGTGTTGTGCGCTTACCTTCTGCGTTAGGGATAACCACTGGCTCATTACCTTCCATTACGGAAACACAAGAGTTGGTTGTTCCTAAGTCGATTCCAATAATTTTACTCATAATATTTGTGTGCTTTACTTATTTTTAATTTAACTTCAACTTCAATGAGTCAAGTATTATGCCATGACACAAAATATGACAGCTTGTCATAATTTTTTTTATCGCCTCCTCGGTTTTTGGTACGCGATTTGCTCTTAACTTTTAAAATCTAACAATTATGAGAAATTTATTTTACCCTTTAGTACTGCTGATTACTGTTATGCTCTCTTCTTGCGAAGGCCCACAAGGCCCTCCTGGCCCTCCAGGTTTCAATGGCCAAGATGGCCTTGATGCCGATGAATATGCTGCGCTCTCCTTTGAAAGAATCGTGGATTTTCAATATTTTAATGATTCTGGGTTGCAAGAAGCAATTGTGAATTTACCGTTTGACATTTTAGACAGCGATGTCGTTTTAGTGTATCGCTTAGAAGCGATTGTAGAAATTGATGGCATTCCGACTGAAGCTTGGTCTGCACTACCGCAAAACTTTTTTCTTAATGATACGGATATAATTCAGTACGTATTCAACCACACTTTTGCAGATGTACAATTATTGATTGACGGCAATTTTGATTTGTCCACCTTAGGACCCGATTTTACGCAAGACCAAGTCTTTAGATTCGTGATAGTACCTGCAGATGCCATTAACGGTGTAGATGTTTCTAGCTTAGACACCTTGATGACACTTGAAAATCTTATATGGATTGAAGAATAATAAATAAGTTATTTAAGTTTAAAAAGCCCTGAAATAAGGGCTTTTTTTATGGCTTGTTACAATTGGACCTTCGTCTTGTGTCAATTAAATATATGATTTTCCATCCTTCGCCTTGCTTCATCAATTGAAAAGAGTTTACGCCGCAGTGACTGAATGTTCCGTTGTACCAAAACTCATAGGGCGTCCAGGCATTGGCCATGTCACCATCTACCTGAATGGTAAAATCCAACAATTTCTCTTCAAATGTGTTTTGCTCAGGTATGCTCGCTATAGATTTCAAAAAGTTACCGAACTCCGTGGTATTTAAAGCAGCTTTCCCTTCTTCATCCTTTACTATCGTTTGCATTACAATACCTTCCTTCACCATTGACCTCAGCGATGTGGTATCTTGCTGATGAAAGGCTTTAAAAAAATCGAGAATAGTCTGCTTTACGTCTTCAGAGGATACTGTTTGCGATGAGGCCGTTAAACAAAGAGAACTGAATAGAATAACCAAAATATTTTTCATCTTACTACGTGTTTTAATAAGTTTCAACCATTGATTTTTGAAACCTATAATCAAAAGTTTAACAAATCTCATTATTTTTACAATCACTAATATAAACGATATGTCGACAGCAAAAAAAGGATACAAAAGAATCACGGTAAAAACCCTTGTAGATATGAAAGCCAAAGGCGAAAAAATATCTATGCTAACGGCATATGACTATACCATGGCTAAGATTGTTGACGGTGCGGGAATTGATGTTATTTTGGTTGGTGATTCTGCAAGTAACGTGATGGCCGGTCATGAAACAACCTTACCCATAACTCTTGATCAGATGATATATCATGCATCATCTGTGGTACGCGCCATAAGTAGGGCTTTGGTCGTAGTAGACCTACCGTTTGGAACCTATCAGAGTGACCCAAAAGAAGCTTTGCGTTCTGCCATTAGAATTATGAAAGAAAGTGGTGGCCATGCCGTAAAATTAGAAGGTGGTAAAGAAATCAAAGATTCCATAAAGCGAATTCTTAATGCAGGTATTCCTGTTATGGGTCATTTAGGTTTAACACCTCAATCTATCTATAAATTTGGTACTTATACGGTAAGAGCAAAAGAGGAAGAGGAAGCGAAACGCCTAAAAAGTGATGCTTTAATGTTAGAAAAAGCAGGCTGTTTTGCTATTGTTCTTGAAAAAATCCCTGCCAAACTGGCTCAAGAAGTTGCAGAAAGTCTCACCATTCCTGTAATAGGTATCGGTGCCGGTGATGGTGTTGATGGCCAAGTGCTCGTTTTACACGATATGATTGGTATGACTCACGAATTTAACCCAAGGTTTTTAAGACGTTATATGAATCTTTACGAAGATATGACCAATGCTATTTCTCAGTATGTCAGTGATGTGAAATCTCTGGATTTCCCTAATGAAAATGAGCAATACTAACAAAAGCGTCACTTTTAATTAATAGCTACAAGCATTTGTCTCAGAAAATAGTTTCTACACCCAACAACCTAAACGTTCTATACGAAGACAATCACATTATAGTCGTGAATAAACGAGCTGGCGATATAGTTCAAGGCGATAGAACTGGTGATATGCCATTGAGTGATATTGTAAAATCTTACCTCAAGTCTAAGTACAACAAACCTGGCAATGTGTATTTGGGCGTTGTACATCGACTAGATAGGCCAACCTCAGGAGTAGTTTTGTTCGCCAAGACAAGTAAAGCCCTGCCTCGACTCAACAAGTTATTTGCAGATAAAAAAACAACAAAAATATATTGGGCAATTGTTAAAAACCCACCACCAAATACAGAAGGCACACTTACGCATTGGTTAAGAAAAAACCCAAAAAACAATAAATCCACTGCCTTTCCGAAAGAAACAAAACATAGCAAAAAAGCCATTTTGCATTACGACATCAAGAAACGGTTAGACAATTATTACCTCCTACAAATTGAACTGGAAACGGGAAGGCATCATCAGATAAGGTGTCAGCTCGCTGCAATTGGCAGTCCTATTAAAGGAGATTTAAAATATGGATTTCCACGCAGCAACAAAAACGGAAGCATTTCGCTACATGCCAGAAAATTAGAATTCATTCATCCTGTTAAGGAAAAAACTATCACGGTAATTGCGCCTGTACCAGACGAACCCATTTGGCAAGATGCCACCGACGATTAATAGGAATAGTCTAAAATTAATTCGGTTCCCTGATTTAGGCTTGACTTAAGCTCATAGGCAGCATTAATCATTTGAGCTCGCTTTTCCATGTTAATAAGGCCTGAGCTTTTTGTTGCTGAAGCGATATCGAATCCTTGACCATTGTCCTTTGCTCTTATGGAAATGCCATCTGTATGATATTTAATTGAAATTTGAAGGCTATCTGCTTCGGCATATTTCAAGGTATTGGAAAAGAACTCTTGTAATATTCTAAAAAGAATAATTTCATCATTTTTATTTTCAAACATACGACCTTCGCCTTCAACCTTTAAATCCACATTGAACTCGGCCAGCTTGTTCAATCGCTTTACTTCATTAGTTAGGGTTGCTTCAAAACCTTGGTAAAAAATAACATCAGAATTTAATGACTTTGACAGCGACCTTACCTCCTCTAAGCTTTCCTTTAAAGCGAAAGACACCTCTTTAGCCTTAGGTTTAACAGATTCGCCAGCGTTTTTTACAACACTATTCAATTGCATATTAGCATAAGATAGCATCTGACCAACATTATCATGGAGTTCCCTACCGATATGCTTTAAGGTCTCTTCCTGTATCTCTTGTTGCGTTTTAATTAATTCTTCATCAAATGCTTTTTGTTGATTAATCTTGTCTATTAACAACTGGTTTTTTCGACGTTGAAAGGTTAAAAAGAATATCACAAATACAACCGAAAAGAACAAAACAAAAAATACCACGTAGGTAATTAGTGCGATTTCTTCAGCACCAATTGTTTCTTGTGATAAAGAGAGAATAAAAATGAAAATACGTAACATGAGTATAAAAGTACGTTAGCAATGGCCAAAAACAGCCTTCTAAATTCAACAAATTCCATATTTATGGCCTTGTAGTAACCATCGAAGATGAATAATGGCGTAACACAGATGTTCCAAAGCATTAGCGCAACACTGATATAGAACATGTGCGACTTGTAAAATTCCAAAAATTTTTCACTGTTTAATAATTCCCTAAAATAGAGCAAAACAAAAATTAAAATTGCGAAGGTTCTGAAAGCATCTTCGTAAGGCAGATACATCTCAAAGAATCTACCACTAATAGTGTAATACATTAAGGCAAATACCGAACAGAGAATAACCGTAAAGACTATTACCTTTTTACTTAATCGATTATTTAAATGATTGCGATAGAACCATCCCAGTAAAATCAATCCTACAAACCCATAAATATTGTACAGCCATGTATTTCTGCAAATTGGAGAATTCTTCAACCAAATAAACCAAGACGAATCAAAATTATACTGCATTATTTTTGGGTATAAACCAATGGTTTCTACAGAAATGGTAAGCCACAAATACCAAATAAATGGTCTAATACGCTCATCCTTAGTTTTAAGCCAATAGTATGATCCTGCCAATGCAGCGGCTAGCTCAAAATAATGATGAATATTAAACCACAAAATGAATTATTTTTATTTCTGTGAAAAATCCTACTGCGGATAATTTTCGCTTGGTGGATTACCGTTTGACCCTTTATTTAAGCCATCACCACCAGGAATATCAATACTTCCCTGACGAAGAGAAAACATACTTCCCTCATCAATCTTTTTAACACCTGTTGGAATAAAAAACATGGTTGTTAATCCGGATTGTTTATCTTCTTTCGGGTAAGACCCAAGATAAACACGAAGCCCATCGAGCTGGTAACCAAGTTCATTTGCTTGATTTTTGGCATAGTGTAAATACGACTCAATATCCTTCAACGCATACCACGACGAGCGATTGTCTCCTCCGTTAGGATCTTTTTTAAAGAGTGAATCGTTAATGATGTTATGCTTAATGTTGTAAGCTTTGTCCAATCGCATCGCTTCGGCCGGAGTAATGATACCCTGAGGAAGGTTAACTTGTTTTAATTCCACAGTCGCATCAGTCTCATCCTTTGTATTATAGAGGTAAGCAAGGGCTGCACCTATTATTATGCCTAAGATTAAATAAAGAAAATTTTTCATGAGTAGAGATAGTTTTATGTGATTAACGGAAATCTAAAGTAGCCAATCTCCTCTACATAAAAAACTTTAAATATTATTATTCTTACAATTAAACCCTTTTAGTCTAAAATTTACGCTTTTGCCAGCGGCCTTTTGACTTAAAGCATTCATCGCTTTTTGGGTTAACTGCAAAACCCTGGGATAACCTCCTGTTGTCTGGCAATCCTTCATAAGTGCTATAAGCCTACCTGAAGGCGTTAATTGTACAGTGCCAGGAATAACAGGCCCTGTAATCATATTGTCCAAACTGTTAGAGATGAGATTTTCAAATTGGTATGCCATACGATTATTTAATCCAGAAATCTTAAACTCGGTATTGCGTAACTCATTTTTTAGTTCTTGGCTAAGCATGTCATAATCCGGTCCAGGAAAGACCTCTAATAGAGATTGGTGAAAATAATCATCTTTAAATTTTAATTTGGCAAGTGGCGGAGACATGCTCTTGGTAGCTGTTTGATAAGGAATGACATCCCCTTTCTTTATTCTTGCTTGCTCGGTAATTCCCTCATAAAAACTCCGACTGCCTAAAACCGTTTCACTTTTAAACCCTTCTTTTATGGCCAAATAACAGCGAACACCTATTTTGGCGGCGTGAAATTTCAAAATATCGTTTGCCTTTATGTCAATTACTTTATTGTGCAAAACTGGTGTTCCATGAATGGAAGGTTGCATATCAGCTCCAACAATGGCAATGGAAGTTGGACTATCAAATTGAAGCGAAGGCCCAGTCATTGTTAGCTCCATTAAAGCCGTGCCTTCTTTATTTCCTAGGATGATATTGGCAAACTCTGCAGAATACGAATCCATCCACCCAGAAACAGGGACGCCATAGCCTCTGTAATCATATCGTCCTCTATCTTGTATGGAGGTCCAAAAACCAGATTCAAGAACTTTAAGCATCTAAATCAATCTCGGTTTTAGTGAATATTTTGACTCTTTAACCAAGGCTTCTGTTTTTAGAAATTCATCTTTTAAAATGGGCACAAAACGCAATTTGTGGCCTGGCTCCATAAAACAAGGTGGCGACTGATGTGGGTCAAACAACTTAATTGGAGTTTTTCCGATAACGTGCCAACCACCAGGACTGTTCTGGGTATATATCCCTGTTTGACGGCCACCAATGGCAACAGAACCTTTTGGCACTTCCTGTTTAGGATTAGATTTTCGAGGCATGTGTAATCGGGAATCCAATCCTCCCAAGTATGGAAACCCAGGTAAAAACCCTAGGAAAAAAATGGTGTATTGTGGAGCGGAATGAAGTCTAATAAGCACTTCTTGTGATATACTTTTATCATTGCAAATAGTAGTAATGTCAAATCCGAAAGCATCGTCATAGCAGACAGGAATTTCCCATAGTATTTTAGAACTAAAATATTCACCCTTGGATGCTTCATAAAGTGTGTTCAATTGAATTTTAACATCATTGAAATTTTCTATAGTATTTTCATATATCACTAATATTGAGTTATATGAATTAATTACTTCAACTTTAGATTTAAATAGTTGCTTTTTAATTCTGTCCTTAAAATTTAGGATGTCATATAGAATATTTTCATCAATTTTCTGTGGCCAACTGATAAGAACAGAGCGTTCATTACATCTAAAATAATTTAATTTATAGTTCATTCGTCTATAAAATTTCTATACCCTTTTTTGCAAGGTTAGTAGTGAGGTATTTCAAAATAGTTAGAACATTTTCGTTATCACCATGAACACAGAAAGTTGATGCTTTGATAGTTGCTGTAGACCCATCTAAACATTTTACGCTTTCATTTTCAAAAATCGATAGGCAATGATTTAGCACTTCTTTAGGGTCCGTAATTATTGCTTTTATCTCTCGTCGTGGCACTAGTGTTAAATCCGAGTTGTAATTTCTATCTGCGAAGGCCTCATATACTATGTCTACGCCTTCAATTAATGCAAGATCTGCGATAACTGAACCATATGGCACATAAAGTTTCACGGATTTACTTTGGTTTTTCATTAGCTCAATGACAACTTGTGCTACTCCTCTATCTATAGCCGCTAAATTATAGAGCGCTCCATGTGGCTTAATATGGTGGAGGTGAACTTTATGGATTTTTAAAAGCCTTTTAAAAAAGGTTAATTGCCTTAATAGACTATCCAATAATTCCTTATGACTTAAGGCCATTGGCTTTCTGCCAAAATTCTTTTTGTCCGGATAAGAAGGATGTGCACCTATTTTAACCTTATTTTTTACAGCCAATGCCATCGTTTTAGCTATTGCAACTTCATTTCCTGCATGTGCGCCACAAGAAATATTACAGGAACTTAAATAAGGCATAATGGCAGTTTCATTATCTAACCCTTCACCTACATCTGCATTTATGTCTATCTTTTTATTTAGCATTTACAAGTTTTATAAGGCACTAAAAATCCCTTTTAATCCCAAGGAGATTGCAAGCACTACAATAAAGAAAAGTGCTATATTCTGAATTTTGGAATTTACATAAGTCCCGAGGATTTTTGAATTATTCATAATCCAAAATAAAAGTAAGACTATTATGGGCAATAAAAGTCCATTTGCAATTTGCGCAAACTTTATGACTGTTATTGGTTTAAAGTCCATTACGGAAAATAAAACTCCAATACCTAACACCAACATCCATATAGCTCTGAATGGCTTTGATTTAAGTTCTGTTGACCAACCTAAACAACCGCAGGTTACATAGGCCGCAGCTAAGGGTGCTGTAATAGCGCTAGTTATTCCAGCGGCAAATAATCCTGTGGCCAAGAGGAACTTTGCGTATTCTCCAAATAAAGGTTCTAGTCCCAACGCCAAATCAGAAGCACTGGAGATATCATTAATGGGAATTGCAGCTGCGGCTATTATGATGGACATGCTTATAAGACCTCCTAAAACTATAGCTATAACCGTATCTCGCTGGGCATATTTTAGTTGTTGTTTCTTCTTCCATTTAGTCTTTGCCAAAGAGGCGTGTAAAAACAAATTATAAGGAACAATTGTAGTTCCTACCAGACCAAGAATAGTCAATATGTTGTCTCTTCTTGGAGCAGGCTTTAAAAGTCCTGCTAGAATTTGGGACCAATCCGGTTTCGTTATAATGGCAGTGGACAAAAACGCTATACTCATAAGCACCACAAGACCAATTAAAAATCGCTCAATAACCTTATAATTACCAAGGTATAAGGCTATAAAAGCCATAGTGCCAACAACAAAAGCCGAAAAATTAAAGTTGTGCTGAAATAGGGTAAATTCCATGGAACCGAATAGGGTTTCAACACCCAGGCCTGCACCACTAATATTGCCAGCTTCATAAGCCGCATTTCCTATAAGGATAGAAGAAATAAGGAGGAGAATTGCCAAAATCTTAAAAATAGGATGCTGAATTTCTGTTCGAATAACTTGGGCCAATCCTTTTTGCGATATCACGCCTAAACGCGCCGACATCTCTTGCAGTAAAATGGTAGCAAATACCGATAGCCCAATGACCCAAAGTAAAGCGTAGCCAAACTCAACACCTGCAAGGGTACACATGGTTACGGTTCCTGGACCAATAAATGCCGCGGCAATTAAAGGACCTGGACCCATGTTATTAAGGAATTTAAACATTAGCAACAATAATAGCTCTAAAATAGATAATTAAAACCGTATAGCCTTGCTTTGGTGTTTTGAGCCTTTTTTATCATTTTTGAACAAACCGACCCACCACCCAATGAAGTTTTATTACTTTCCATATCTTTTTTTAAGTCTCTTTTCTTCGCTATTGACTAGCCAAAACGATACCATAACGGTTAAAACAGGAAACCTACTTTATGGCGAAATAAAAAAGCTTAGAGCTGGCGTATTGACTATGGAAACACCCTTTAGCGATAGTGATTTTGCTATTGATTTTAAACAAGTCAAAACTATTTCAATCCAACGAAAATGTTTTATTGTACTCAATGGCGGAACCCGTCTTACAGGCTACGTAAAATCAAATAGCCCAAACACATTTACCTTTACTTCTGAAGATGGTTTCCAAAAAACTTATGACTTAAACGAGCTCGCCATTCTAGACCAGCTGTACGACAGGTTTTGGCGTCGGTTTAGTGGTAATATAGACTTTAGTTATAATTTGACACGGGCTAACAATACCCAACAATACATTTTAGGAGGTGGGCTATCATACCGAGGCCCTGAGTGGATATCGTGGTTTAAGGTGAATTCCTTGGATTCAAGACAGGACAATACCGAAAACATTAAACGAACAGAAATAAATGCCGAAGTACAGAGAATGCTATCGAGAAGTTGGTATCTATTAGGAAATATTAGCTATTTATCAAATACAGAGCAGCAATTAAATGCGCGTTATGGCATTAGAGCTGGTGCCGGAAGGTTCTTGGCATTGAATAATAAATTACAGTGGGGACTTTACAGTGGTGTGAATTTAAATCTTGAAAGTTTTTCAGATGCAACGCCAGATAGGGAATCTACAGAGCTCTTCATCGGTACGCGACTAGACCTTTTCGACGTAAGAAATTTCGATTTCAATACTAACCTTAATGTTTTTAGAAGCATCAGCGAGGGCGGCCGTTGGCGAGTAGACTATGCGTTAAATGCTAAATGGGACCTACCTTATGATTTCTATTTAAAAACCGCTCTACAATTCAATTATGATAATCAAGCCGCAGCTACAGGTAGTGATTTTGATTATATTTTCTCAACAGGTATTGGGTGGAGTTTCAATTAAAAAGTTGCTTATCCCAACCAGCCTTCTCTATCTAAGCTGCGGTATTGTATAGCTTCACTGATATGGTTGCCCTTTACTGTTTCAGAATGGTCTAAATCGGCAATGGTTCTGGCCACCTTTAGAATGCGATCATAAGCTCTAGCCGATAAATTTAAGCGCTCCATTGCAGATTTTAAAAGCTGTAGCGATGCATCGTCCAACTTACAATATTGTCTTATCTGCTTAGTGTTCATTTGGGCGTTGTAATGTACATTTTCCAAATCTTCAAAGCGTTTTGTTTGAATATCCCTTGCTGCGGTAACACGTTTTCTAATAGCCACGGAAGTTTCACCTCTCCTATCGTCCGAGAGCTTTTCAAAAGGAACAGGTGTAACCTCTATATGGATGTCGATACGATCTAATAAAGGACCAGAGATTTTGCTTAAATAGCGTTGCATCTCAGCAGGAGAAGAAGTTACTGGAGCATCAGGATCATTAAAATACCCTCCTGGACTGGGATTCATGCTGGCCACTAGCATAAATGATGAAGGATAAGTTACTGTAAATTTCGCTCTGGAAATCGTAACCTCTCTATCTTCCAACGGTTGACGCATAACCTCTAAGACACTTCGCTTAAATTCTGGCAATTCATCCAAAAACAAAACACCATTGTGCGATAAGGATATCTCGCCTGGTTGTGGATAAGCACCGCCTCCGACTAAGGCTACATCGCTAATGGTATGGTGTGGACTTCTGAAGGGACGTTGCGCCATAAGACCAGTATCTTCCTTAACTCTACCTACAACAGAATGAATCTTAGTTGTCTCCAAGGCTTCATGAAGGGTCATAGGCGGCAAAATACTTGGCAGTCGTTTAGCCAACATGGTTTTACCAGAACCTGGAGGACCAATTAAGATGATGTTGTGTCCACCTGCTGCTGCGATTTCCATACATCGCTTAATACTTTCTTGCCCTTTGACATCAGCAAAATCAAACTCTGGAAAATCTAAATTCTTGTAGAATTCTTCTCTCGTATTAATAATAACCTCATCTATGAGTTCTCCTTCATCAAAGTGTTTAATAACTTGTTTTATGTTGTCAACGCCATAAACCTTCAAATCATTGACTATGGCAGCTTCTTGGGCGTTTTGTTTTGGTAGAATAAACCCCTTAAAACCTTCTTCCCTAGCCTTAATCGCTATAGGAAGCGCTCCTTTTATAGGCTGCAGACTGCCGTCTAAAGACAGTTCGCCCATAATGAGATAGTCGTCTAAATTTTCTGCTTTAATCTGGTTAGATGCCGATAATATACCAATGGCCAATGTTAAGTCATAAGCCGACCCTTCCTTTCTTAGATCGGCAGGCGCCATATTTATGGTAATTTTTTTACCAGGAATACGGTAACCATTATTTTGAAGCGCAGCGGCTATTCTGTAATTACTTTCCTTTATGGCATTATCGGGAAGACCGACAAGGTGGTAACCAATGCCCTTATCTACATTGACCTCAACCGTTATGGTTGTGGCCTCTACACCAAAAACAGCACTACCGTAAACCTTTTTGAGCATAGCTTTTTATTTATCTAAATCTACAAATTTCTATTTATTCAAAAATTCCAGGGCTCTTCTTTCGTTATAATAAACGTTGCCCTTATCAATAAAGCCGACATGACCGCCGTATTTAGGCATTTCTAAATAAAGATTATTATTGTGTTTTGCCTCTTTTACAGGATAGCATCCATGTGATAAAAACGAATCGTTTAATGCGTTTATGATTAATGATGGCACCTTTACATTTGGTAAAAACTGTAAACAGCTCGCCTTGTGATAATAATCAAACGCATCTTTAAAACCGTGAGCCTTAGCGGTATAAATATGATCAAAATCGATTAAACTTTTTATGGCCTCATAGTCCTCGAGGGTTATCTTTTCCGGAAATTGCACCAATTTAGGTTTTAGTTTCTTCTTTAAATGATCTAAAAATCGAATTGCATAGTGCTTGTTCTTTAAACTTAGAAGCTCATCACAAGAGCCCTTTAAGTCACATGGCGTGGAAACGGCTACTACACCTTTTAACTCTTTAGGTAAATCAGAGCGTTCACCAACATACTTCAACGCCATATTGGCACCAAGACTGATACCCTTGATATAAATCTCCTTATAACGATCTTGAGCTAATATGTGATTGACAACAGCTTCTAAATCTTCAGTAGCACCAGAATGGTAACTTCTATACAACCGATTGGGCTCACCACTGCAGCCCCTAAAATTTACCGCACAAGCATCGATACCATTTTGATTAAAATACTTTGCTGACCCAGTTATATAAGGGCGTTGTGCGTTACCTTCCAAGCCATGAAGTAGAATTATAACTTTTTGAACTTGTGAATTACCCTCGCTCCAATCTAAATCCAAAAAATCACCATCCCTTAATTCTAGGCGCTCCCTATATTGATTTACACCTTTCACCTGTCTAGCCAAGCCAGAAAAAACAGTTGAGACAAAACTTTTCTTTGCCCAAAAAGGTGGTTTATATTGAGATTCTATAATTGGCAATACTTAATGGTTTAAGCCATAAAAATAACATAAATCTAGAGGTAATTACCATGAACACTTTATGTTATCCTTTAGTTTAAGCATCTACAAGCACCACTCTAATTTACCTTTAGATCAGTAAACGAAAAATCATTGCCATTAAAAAGGCCTTTATCACTTAGTTTGAGAGAAGGTATCACTAGCAATGCCATAAAAGACAAACTCATAAACGGTGCTGTAAGAGTACTGCCCATTTCTTTGGCCATTGTATCCAAGGCTGCATATTGTTGTCCTACTGACGAGGCATCTTGGTCACTCATTATTCCCGCAACGGGTAAAGGCAGAATTTTAGAACCTGAATCTGAAATAGCACATATGCCACCTTTTTGTTCAATGATAAGGTTAACGGCTTTACAGATGGCTTCATCCGAAACGCCAACAGCAATAATATTGTGGGAGTCGTGCCCTACAGAAGAGGCGATGGCGCCTTCCTTAAGGTTGAAATTTTTGATAAAGGCTATTGCTGGTGCTGCGTTTTTATAACGATTGACCACAGCCATTTTTAAAACATCAGTGTTGGTATTTGACACTAAGTTATGATTGCTTATGGTAGCAGGTTCAACTAATTCTTTTGTAATAAGTTCTCCGTCGCAGCACTCAATAACCCGAATGGTTTTTGCTTTTGAGTTTAGCCTGAAGTCTTCAACTTTCTTTGGTTGTGTATTAAAATTATTTAGATTTTTGAATGCAACAGGTTCAATTTTACGCATTCCATTTTCAAACACAACCTGACCTTCAATGATAGTCTTTTTAATTCTAAACTGCCTTAAGTCTTCAATCACAATACAATCGGCAATATCTCCTTCCCTGAGCAAGCCAACCTCTAAATTATAGTGGGTAACAGGGTTTACACAAGCAGCCTGAAGGACTTTAAAAACATCGATGCCTTTTGCCACAGCACGAGCGCATAAATCGTTGATATGCCCTACGAGCAGGTCATCTGGATGTTTGTCATCACTGCAGAACATCATATGCTCAAAATGTTCTGGCAAAAGCGAAATGAGCGCCTCAAAATTTTTAGCGGCACTTCCCTCTCGTATTAGAATCTTCATGCCTTTTGTAAGCTTCTCAAGGCCTTCTCCATAGGTAAAACACTCATGGTCTGTTGAAATACCCGCAGCGATATATTTAGACAAACTGTCTCCCCTCAGGCCAGGAGCATGACCATCAATAGGTTTGTTGAAATGCTTGGCCCAAGCTATTTTCTTTAGAGCTTCCGCATCATTATGGATAACACCAGGATAATTCATGAATTCTGCTAAATACTTAATCTCATCTTTGGCCATTAAGGATTTTATGCCGTTAGCATCTATAGCAGCACCTGCCGACTCAAAAGTTGTTGCTGGTACACAGGAAGGTGCTCCAAAATTAAACTTGAACGGTGTTTCCTTACCGTTTTCAATCATAAATTCCACGCCTTTAACACCAAGGACATTCGCTATTTCATGAGGATCGGAAACCGTTGCTACTGTGCCATGAGCAACAGCTATTCTCGCAAACTCAGACGGCACCAACATTGAACTTTCAATATGTATATGAGCATCTACAAACCCTGGAAGAATATATTGGTCTTCTAAACATCCCTTTTCTTGGATTTTGGTTATTGTACCATTTTTAATGGTTATTTCTCCTTTAAATATTCGTCTGTTGAAGATATCAACGATATTACCTTTTAAAATCAAAGTATTGAAATTTTTAAGATGGATTCGGTCTTATCAGTAACCTTAAATCGGTCATCTGCACGCCTACCAACGACCCAGATAATTTCATTATTAGCAGTTAAAACAAAGGTATTCTCTTTTTCAGCAGGTAACAACTTTTCATCTTTAAGATATTTGCTCACCTTCTTTTTGCCTTGGAGTCCCAAAGGGTAAAATATATCGCCGTTCCTCCACAGCCTTATGGTCACAGGGTCTTGAAGTTTATTAGCATCTACATAAATTACTTTAGAGGTATTGTTCTTTTTTTCTTGTACTTTTTCAAAAGTAATAGTGCCAATGGCTGTTGCAATTTTGCCTTCAGTTATGTCCAATGTTTGCAATTCTATTTTTGGTATTGAGGTCTCTAACTCCGAGAGAATCAAAAATTCTCTGTGTTTTAATAGCTTATGAGTTTCCGAAATCACATATTTACCCGTTTCGGCATCTAATAGGTTTAAAACGTCATTCCATTCTGCAAAACCAAAATTCTTAAACATTTCGAATAAATAGGCCTTTGGATTATTCACCTTTTTAAATTCGGATATTTTATAGGTGACTCCACCTTCGTCTATGGAAACAATGGCTCGTTTAGCTACAGCATTAAGGCTTTCTTCAACAATATCTGCAGTATCTTTAAGGTTGTCCAATGTATCATGGAAACAGTCTAATAATTGCGGATTGATTTCCTTAAGAATTGGGATGACATCATGTCGTAATTTATTCCTTAAGTATTTTCGGGTAGAATTACTGCTGTCTTCGCGCCAAGGGATGTTTTGAGATTTGGCAAAACTCAAAATATCCTCTCTGGCAAACGGCAATAAAGGCCTCACGATGTTGTCATTCATAAGAGGGATTCCCGTAAGACCATTTAAACCTGTGCCACGTAAAAAATTAATTAAAAAGGTCTCGAGGTTATCATCGGCATGGTGGGCTGTAATGATATAATCAAATTTCAGTTGCGCTGCCAACTCCTTAAGCCAGGTGTATCGCAATTCTCGTGCTGCCATTTGTATAGACCTTCTATTTTGGTTTGCATACTCCACTGTGTCGAAATTCTGCACAAATACCTCTAGGTCTAAATTCTCGGCCAGCTCCATAACAAATGCTTCATCATCACCGCTTTCTTCCCCTCTGAGATTAAAATTACAATGGGCGAGGCTAAACTCTAGATTCAACCCGTGACATAACCATGCCAGAACCACACTATCTAAGCCTCCCGAAATAGCAAGCAACAGCTTTTTGCCCTTAATGAATGGCAAATGCTGATCAATAAATTCTTCAAATGCTTTTTGCATGCTATAAAGATACAATATTGGTACTGAGATGACCATTCCCAAGTAGCCTAAAAATGACAATTGTCATATAAAAAACAAATTGTTATTAATAGCTTTAATGGAACATTAAAAGACAGGGTTATGAGCTCACTAAAAGAAATCTCTTCGAAATCTGCACAAACTGCATTTGACAAAAAAGTGCTTTCAGTAGTGCAACATTTACATCCTTATGTAAAGCATCGCATCTATATCGCGGAAACAACTGGTATTTTACCCAAGAACATGTATTCCTCCAATGGCATTATTGATGACTGTATCATAGAATTGTACAACAAAGGTTTTAACATCGATGCTGAGCGCCTAGCTGTAAAACTAGAACTCTTTAAACTAGTTGACAACTACATGAATGAATTGTTTAAAAAGGAGGCGTTTCATAAAAATACGATTAGTACAGACAGCATCCTTCAGGACGAATTGGCTCGTTTAGGCGAAGACTACACCATTGATGCCGACTTAGATCTAATTCTGAACACGGAATTAAGCGATATCTCATACAAGCAAGATAATTCAGCACATTTATACCTATATGAAGACAAGGAAACGTCCTTATTAAAGGCATTTGAGCTCGAAGATCTTACGGTAACGGAATCTCCTAAGGTTTTTGGACGCTTCTACAGCTGGCTACCGGTTAATATTTCTAACATTATTGACCTCTATATCTTTGGAAATCTAGAATTTGATGAAATTGCCAAAATCAAGAATATTGAAACGTCTAGAGTTGAATTAATTTTTGAGAAAGTTAAGAAGAGCTTTAGAAGCCATGTTGAATGATATTCTAGAAGGAACTTCAAACTAGTTTTCTAATACCTCGCGCATAGCTTTGGCCTTAATAAGGCATTCTTCGTATTCCTTAATCGGATTGCTTTTAGCCGTGATGGCACTGCCCACCGAATAAGAAACATAAGACTTGGTGCTGTTGTAAAGTATGCTTCTTATGACTACGTTAAAGTCAAAATCACCTTCTGGAGTCATATAACCCACAGCCCCAGAATATAGGCTGCGCTTGGTTTCCTCGAGGGTTTCTATAATTTGCATGGCAGATATTTTAGGAGCTCCCGTCATGCTTCCCATAGGAAAGGTGGTCTTAAGAATTTTTATAGGATTAGTAGCCTTGTCAACTTTAGAGCTTACCGTAGAAATCATTTGATGCACCTGAAGAAAGGAATAGACCTTACACAACTCCTCAACTTTCACACTTCCCTTGGTTGCAGTTTGGGATAAATCATTGCGGACCAAATCCACTATCATAATATTTTCACTACGCTCCTTTTCATCCAATTCTAAACTTACCGCTAAGTGCTTGTCCTCTTCTTTAGAAGGAGAGCGTTTAGCCGTTCCTTTGATAGGTTGGGAAATTACTTTGTCACCGGCTTTTTTCAGGTAACGCTCTGGCGAGGCACACAACAAATATTTGTCTTCAAACTTTAAATAGGTTGCAAAAGGAGGTTTTGAAATGGCATTAAGTTTTTTAAAGGTCTCCAAAGGACGTAAACTGACTTCCTCGGCATAGAATTCCTGACAAAAGTTAGCCTCATAAATATCGCCTCGGTGAATATGTGCCAACATAGTTTCTACCTTACTAATATATTCATCCTTATGTATACGTAACTTTATTTTTATTGGCTCGCCATGATGAATGTCTATGGTTTCCTCTGACTGGACTTTGGCACTAATTGCCTTGAAGTCCTTTTCGATATCCTCTTCAACCAGTTTTAAATAGCTAAATTCTAGAACGTCATTTCTTAAGGTGATGATTTTTTTGGGCTGAAAAAAATACATTTCTGGAAACTCCAAACCATCAAAATTTTGTGACTGTAAATCTTCTACGGCATTTTTGAGGTCGTAGCTCAAATAGCCAAAAATCCAATCTTTTGTGGCGTTGTAATAGTCCTGCATTTTTTCAAAAGCATTGAAATAATCGGTTCTAATAGCGGTAAACTCCTCAACAGCCAAGACAGCATCATAGTTTTTATATTGAGACTGGTGCTCATTGGAATCTAACCATACAACTTCATCATATTGTTGACCCCAAACCAAAAGGTGCTCTTTTAGTTGCTTAGGATTAGAAACGTGAAAAGTTTTGGTTGTTCGCAATGGAAATTGAATTGCTGCAAAGTACTCAAATTTAATTCTGAAATAAAAGTCTTTTACAACAGTCTTTATACCTAAAAAACATCCAACAGAAGCCTTTAATGCTAAATCTCCTGTTGTAACTTTTAGACTGCTATAAAATTTTCCAGAAATTCCATCTACAAAAACAAATATGCAGTATTTTCTAGACTTCAGGCTATAAAAAGAAAAAACCTCTTAAGAAAGAGGTTTTTTTATAAGAACAAGTGCGCAGGACCGCATTCTATCACAAGATAAAATCTATAACCCTAACCTTATAGTTGATCCTGCATATGCACTTGAGAGTATGTAGCCTATTAAAAATCTAAATAGATTTTTTCATCATAATTTTTGATAAAAATACAGAAATATTCTTAACAGAATCTACTCGTCTAGCCATTTTTTCAGTTTGGTTGATTCATGCTGTACATGAAATAAGCGTTTTTAATTAAAAATTGTAACACAAACGAAAACCCTTGCATTTTGTTCAAGATTGTAAAAAGTGAAGTTATTGTTTTAGTTGATCTTCTACATCCTCTAAATGATGTCCCAAGGCTCTAATTGAAATTTGAATTTCCCAAATTAGCAGTGCTAAGGACAAAATGAGCAACAACAAGGCTATACCGAATATCCAAACCGCAAAAGTGTTTTGTTCAATATAAATGAGGAACATGGTTAAAACACACAGCAAAAGACTAGATATTCCAAAAATCTGCATGTAGCGGGTAAGATTAAGTCGCAACTTCAAATTAATAATTTGACGTTTAAGTGACTCTAACTGGCGTTCTCTATATTTTTCACTTAAATTTCTAATGACAGCCGCATAGGCCAAAAATCTATTGGTATAGGCTAACATAATTAATGAAATTGCGGAGAAAAGTAAGGCTGGTGTTGTAAGGGTTAGTGCTTCCAAAACAGTTTAGTTTAGTCAAAAATAGTCAACACAGCCTTAATTCTTGGCCTAAAATCAACAAATAAGCCATGTCGTTGGACGTAATTTTTGTCAATGAATTGAATTTCATCTATTTTAACATAAACTTTATCTTTTTTCAACGTGGACTTTAAAAAATCGTTTTTATCTTGTAAGTGCCTTAAAGTCATCTACTCATGAACAACGATATTCACAAAACCGTCCCAAATTTAAAACCGTTTGATTACTCTCAACATTTTGAGTCCCATTTTATAAATAGGGAATGGATTCTGGTCAATGGCATTTCGGAAAAAAAATCTATCTATACTTTTAGATCCGAGAATGTCCTAGAGATTAAAAGTAGAGGTGAAACTATTGAAACAGCCTGGGGTTTAGATATCGATAATATATTTTCGGTTGAAACTGAGGATGGATTAATTATCGTTAAGGCTTATTTTAGAGACAAAGACATATTGGTTTTAGACCACCAGAATAAGTCAGGTTTCGCCATGTTCATCAACACCTCTAACTACAACGATGACATTAATTCTGTTGAAGATATTCAGGAGTTTTTAAAATTTAAATATCAACAGAAGGTAGCCAGTACCATCTACGACCATGAGTTTTACTACATAGAAAAATCTGAGGAATTTGGCCCCTACAAAGTAGAAGACCTTAACGCAAAAGTTATACAAGAAGAAATTAGCCCTTATTGTTTTGTAAGAGACATTAATGAGGAGGACTACAGCAGACGCTTGCGTATTGCAGACCTTATTCAAGAGATATAGACTGCCCATTCATTTTTATAAAACAAAAAGGCTTTTACTACGCTTTCGAAAAAGCGGCAAAAGCCTTTGTTCTACTAAATTAATTTATCAATTCTTTACACGTGTAAAGCTCTATTGTCCGTTGCAGCCAGTGCGGCCTCTTTTACAGCTTCTGCAAAAGTAGGATGCGCGTGTGAGTATCTTGAAATGTCTTCTGCCGATGCCCTAAACTCCATTGCCGTTACTGCCTCTGCAATTAAATCGGCACAACGTGCTCCTATCATATGCACACCAAGTACTTCATCGGTATTTTTGTCTGCCAATATCTTAACAAAACCATCAATATCGCCACTTGCTCTTGCCCTACCTAATGCCCTGAATGGAAACTGCCCTACTTTGTACTCAACATTATCGGCTTTTAGTTCTTCTTCGGTCTTACCTACTGCGGCAACTTCTGGCCATGTATAAACAACACCAGGAATAAGGTTATAATCAATATGTGGTTTTTGTCCTGCTATGGTTTCAGCCACAAAAACGCCTTCCTCTTCGGCCTTATGAGCCAGCATGGCTCCTCTTACCACATCTCCAATAGCATAAATGTTTGAGGTAGCTGTTTGTAAATGGTCATTGACTTCAACTTGCCCCTTATCGTTTATTTTAACGCCTGCGGCTTCGGCATTTAAGCCTTCGGTATATGGTCGCCTTCCTACTGACACTAAACAGTAGTCGCCTTTTACCTCTACCGTTTCTCCTTTTTTGTTCTGGGCTGTAATGATAACCTCATCACCTTTTCGCTCAACGGACTGAACTTTATGTGACATCATCATTTTACATTTGGCCTTTTTAAAGACTTTATTAAGCTCTTTGGATAAACCGGCATCCATAGTTGGTAGAATGCGATCCATATACTCAATTACCGTAACCTCTGCACCTAATCTGTAATACACTTGCCCCAGCTCTAGACCAATAACACCACCTCCAATAATCACTAGATGTTTGGGAACTTCCTTTAATTTAAGTGCTTCTGTAGAGGTTATGATGCGCTCTTTGTCCAATTCTATAAAAGGCAAGTTGCTAGGCTTGCTACCTGTGGCAATTATGATATTCTTTCCTTGAATGGTTTCGGTTGTACCATCATTCTTAGCAATATTAACATGGGTGGCATCCTTAAATGACCCTAAGCCTTTGTAAACATCTATATTGTTCTTATCCATCAAGAAATTAATACCTCCTGTCGTTTGGTCCACGACAGCCTGCTTTCGCGCTATCATTTTTTCCAAATTCACCTTGATGTCGCCAGGAATTTCAATACCGTGATCGCTAAAATGTTTAGTGGCTTCTTCATAATGATGTGAAGAGCTTAACAATGCCTTACTTGGAATACAGCCCACATTGAGGCATGTACCACCTAAAGTTGCGTATTTTTCTATAATGGCAGTCTTCATTCCTAGTTGCGAGCAGCGAATAGCGGCCACATAGCCTCCAGGCCCTGAACCAATAACAATAACGTCGTATGAATTCATAAAAAATATCTTTTTAAATAGAATTACAAAAGTACAATATAGAAGCCGTTTACCTAGTACCTAATATTACTTTTATGAGCGGTTTGTTGATTTTACTTTTGGTTTATCACATAAAAAAGGTGCCTTGCAAAAGCCAATGATAACTTTCGCCAAGACACCCTTAAGTTCACCTCAGAACGTAATTAATAGCAGTTGTAAAATTCGTATAATTTTTAGATAATGACAATACTCAAATTGAGTAAATTATTACACAAATCAGAAAATTTGAAGAAAACTTAATCAGTCCTCTTAAATGAAATTTTGATTGAGCCTGAGCATACCTACTAATTCCCCTGTGGATGATATATTTAGTTTTTTAAGTATGTTTCTCCTGTGCGTATCAACGGTGTTTGGACTAATATTAAGCTTTTCGGCTATTTCCTTGCTGCTCTTATTAAGCACCAGCAACCTTATAATATCTCGTTCCCTGTTACTGATGCCACTGTTAAGTAATTTTTGCGAATAATTATTAAAGTACAATGTCTCGTACTCTTTATGTTCATTTAAAAACTTTGCCGAACAACATACAGGAAGATGGGTTTCATAGCCTAATACAGTATAATGTGCCAAACCAATTATAGGTTTATTGTTCTCGTCAAACTCCAGAGGCGTCGTATTTTGAATGATATTGACATACTTATTTTGCCCGTTTTTTATGCGATAATTCCAAGTATAGGTCATTTGATTCCTGTCTTTCTCTGGTATGGTATCTAGAGTAAAGTTCATTAAGTCATTAAGAGCTGTTAGCCACTGCTCTATATCTTCAGGATGCATTTTTGCCCAAAAGAACCGCATACCTTTATGCTTAAGTTCATCTGGATCGAGACCTATGCAGGCCGCCATATTTTTGCTGATGTATTCAAAACTTAAGGTTTGTGTATTAGTAATACAGAAAAAAGTAGAGTTATAGGGTAGATAAACATCAGATTCTATAATTTTTTTGATATGCTCGCTCAGAAATGGATTATCATATGAGCTAAATATTTGGCCGTAAGCCTGCTCTATTTGTTCAGTGTTCATGTTAGGGTATAAAAGAAGCCTAAAGTTAGGGTAATTTTTAAAATTAAAGCTTAAAACGTAATTTTTGTTGTATGCTTCACCTCACCTATAACAAACATACTGTGCGTGCTACCAATATGATCGATTCTGGTAAGCTTATTGACCATGAAGTCCCTGAATTCGTTCACGTCCTTCACCAAAACCTTAAGTATATAATCATAATCACCGCTAATATGGTAGCATTCTAAAACCTCGCTTAATTGTTTTACCTCGCGCTCAAATTTGACAACATAATCCTGCGTATGTTGTATTAATTTTACGTGGCAAAAGGCTACAAACCCCTTATCTACCTTAGATTTATCAACGAGCGCAGTATAGCCCTTAACAATACCATTCCTTTCAAGTTTTTTAATCCGTTCGTAAACTGCGGTAACAGATAACCCTAATTCAATTGCCAATGCTTTATTAGTGTATTTACAATTGTCTTGCAGCAAGCCCAAAAGTTGTTTGTCTAAATTGTCTAAACGCATATTGAAAATAAATCAACTATTTAAGTGATTAATTCTAATTTTTAGTTTTTTATTCTATTTATATAGATAAATATAATTTATTTTTCTAAAAAATTATTTATCTGTTGATTATTACTCCATAAATTTTGAAATTTGATTACGCTAAATCAATATAATCATGTCATTTAAACCCGCAAACAACATACAGGATTTACAATATTTTGGAGAATTTGGAGGTGTGAACCCATCAATATCAGACTCCTCAACCTATACGTTCCTTTCTGCAAAAACCATGTTCGATACTTTTGAAGGTAATGCAGAAGGCTGTTATCTATATTCAAGGCATTCTTCACCTTCTAACTTATATCTTGGCCAGGCATTGGCTTCAATGGAAGGCACGGAAGCCGCTACGGTTACGGCTTCTGGCATGGGAGCAATTACGGCTGTATTAATGCAATTATGCGGAAGCGGAGAACATATTGTTAGTAGTAGAACCATTTATGGTGGCACCTACGCCTTTCTTAAGAATTTTGCACCAAGAATGGGTATGGAAACCTCCTTTGTAGATATAACTGATTTGGATAAAGTAGAAAACAGTATTACTCCAAAAACCAAGATTCTATATTGCGAATCTGTGAGTAATCCTTTATTAGAGGTTGCCGATTTAACCGCACTGGCTAAAATTGCCCAAAAACACGACCTTAAACTTATTGTAGACAATACTTTCTCTCCGCTCTCTATTTCGCCAAAAATATTGGGTGCGGATGTTGTTATTCACAGTCTTACAAAGTTTATAAATGGCTCTAGTGATACCGTTGGTGGTGTAGTATGTGGTAGCCAAGAATTTATTGACAGCCTAAGGAATGTCAATGATGGCGCTGCCATGCTATTGGGCTCCACCATGGATAGCCTCCGCTCCGCTTCAATTCTGAAGAATTTAAGAACCTTACACATACGCATGCAGCAACATAGCAAAAACGCCCTCTATCTTGCTGAGCAATTTGAGAACTTAGGTCTAAAAACGGTATATCCAGGTCTCAAATCCCATGCCTCGCATGAGCTTTTTAAAAGCATGATGAATAAAGCCTATGGCTATGGCGGCATGCTTACAATAGATGTAGGCTCACTAGAAAAGGCTAATGCCCTTATGGAGCTAATGCAGGAACGAAATTTAGGCTATTTGGCCGTGAGTTTAGGGTTCTACAAAACATTGTTTTCTGCACCCGGAAGTTCCACGTCTTCAGAAATTCCAGAAGAAGAACAAAAAGAAATGGGATTAAGTGAGGGCCTTATACGATTTTCAATTGGACTGGACGCTGATATTGAACGTACTTTTCAAAGAATGCATCAAGCCATGAAAGATTTGAATGTTCTTTAGGAAATTGCGCCCAATACATATAAAGAGCAATCACAACTTATTGTCCTTTAAGCCTATTAAACATAGGGCCAAATAAAGACGTTAATGTTGGCTTCTCATTTAGTTTAGGAAACCTGTTTTTTATATCCCAACGACTTTCGGCTTGTACTAAAGTGAATGAAAATAATGTAGATGACGCATCTTCGGGATTTAATAACGGATACCTTAAATCATTAAAGATGAACTCATTGTTGTTTTTAATTGGATTTATGTTAAAATAGCCATTACTAAACCACGCTAGCTTGGTCAAATCGTTGTGCTCCATAGGTAAAAGACCGTGTTGCTTCTTTACTTTAGCCCAATTTTTAAACGATTTGTCATTATCCAACAAAGAATAAAATCCAAAATGATAATAAGCTTCTGTTTCTGCAACACCATACCAAAGAATATTATTAAAAATGGTTGGTTGCACTTGGATACGCTGAAAGGGGATTTCATTTGCTTCTAATGATTGTTTGAAAACAGTTTCCACACTTTGCTGATTAAAAAGTGTAAAAACCATGTATAAAGAACTCAGAGCACATCCTATAACTGTTAAATGGCGTCTGTAATCATTGGCTCTCTTATAAAATGTTGCCACTATTAAAGGAATTAAAAATGGTAAAGTATAAAGGGGATCTACAACGGCAATATTGTTAAATGCTACCTTGTAATTAGAAAATGGTGCAAACAATTGCGTGCCATAAGGTGTAAAACTATCTATGATAGGATGCGTGAATAGCGCCCAAAAAAACAACAATATCCAGTCCCGAGCTGTGGTTTGTCCCTGTCGCTTATTTTTGTTGTAAAACTTATGCGTTATCCAACCAAAAACAAAAGCACCCAAAAAAGCAAAAAGAAAAGAATGCATGAACCCACGGTGAAAAACCAAGGCATCTATTTCATTATTATAGATGAGCCTCCCAACAATAACGTCTAAATCTGGAATAGTCCCTCCTATGGCCCCAAACAACATGGCCTTATTCCCTATTTTCTTTCCAAGTACAACTTCTCCACAAGCCGCACCAACTACAATTTGAGTCAATGAATCCATAAACCAAAATGTAAAAGTACAACATTATAGTATTTGCAAATGGCTTAACAAAATCGTAACATTACAACTGAAAATCCCAGTACATGAGCGATAAGGATAATGACGGCATCAGTGAAATAGAAGCAGGCGCACAACACATAATTGATAACAAGGAACTTAATATTTATGAGGCGCTCATTCCTGTTGTCATCCTAATGGGCTTACTAGCCTACAATATTTTCTTTGTGGAGGATCAAGAATGGTTTGGAGAATACACCAACCAATTAATTCTTCTCATGGGAGGTGGCGTGGCTATGATAGACGGACTCTTAAACAACGTGAAATTGTCCCTCATGTTTAAAGAAGTATGGGAAAATATTAAGAGCGTTTTTGTCCCAATTTTAATTCTTTTTCTTGTAGGTGCCTTGGCAGGCACTTGGCTTGTAAGCGGTGTCATACCTGCGATGGTTTATTACGGACTCAAGGTTCTTAATCCCGAAATATTTCTACCTGCTTCAGTTGTTATTTCGGCCTTAATCTCTATCGCTACGGGAAGTTCTTGGACCACGTCAGCAACCGTAGGGATTGCTCTGGTTGGCATTGGGACGGCCCTTGGACTCAATCCGGGAATGATTGCTGGAGCTGTAATCTCAGGAGCCTATTTTGGTGATAAAATGTCACCCTTGAGCGATACTACCAATTTGGCTCCAGCTATGGCGGGTACAGATTTATTTACCCACATTAGATACATGTCGTTTACAACGGTACCCACAATTACCATTGCGCTGTTAGTTTTTTCAATTATGAGCTTTACGGTTGATACTACAGGTAGTGCCGATGTGAGCAATCTATTAGCCACTATAGAAACGACATTCAACATCACGCCATGGTTATTCCTAGTTCCAATAGCTGTAATTGCCTTAATACTGCTAAAGACAAAACCGATTACAGCATTGGCAACTGGTGTTTTATTAGCGGCTGTATTTGCGTTTATATTTCAACCCACAATCCTAGATGGACTATCAGATTCTAAAGTAGGTGCAGTAATACAAGCCATACTTTCTGATACGGCTATTGAAACCGATAATGAAAAATTAAATGAACTATTTTCTGCTGGAGGCATGCAAGGAATGCTTTGGACGATTTTTCTTATTCTTTGCGCTATGGTTTTTGGTGGTATTATGGATGCCATTGGTGCTCTCGCAAGAATCACGAAAGCTTTACTCTCCATAGCTAAATCTGTTTTTGGTTTATTTGCTAGTACCGTTGTTAGTTGTTTGGGATTAAACGTAATCGCGTCCGACCAATATTTAGCTATCGTCATTCCGGGAAAAATGTTCAAGAAAGCTTATGAAGATCGCAATCTTGCTCCTGAAAATTTAAGTAGGACCTTGGAAGACTCTGGAACCGTAACTTCGGTTCTTATTCCTTGGAACACTTGTGGCGCCTACCAATCTGGCGTTTTGGGCGTTAGTGTTGCCGATTATTTTGTTTATGCCATTTTCAATTGGCTAAGCCCATTTACAACCTTATTTTTTGCTGCCGTAAATATTAAAATAAGAGCTCTAAGGGCACAAAATTAAATTCCTAAAAAATTGTGGCAATATTTTTCAATTTCATAAAATGAGATCATCATTTGTATGAAAAAGACAAATTTCCAAGGCATATTCTAAATCCATATTGCAAGGCTATGAACACATAGAAAAATGCAATTTCAATACGAGATTTAAGCCTTTTCTTAGCGATAATTTTGTGTAAGAAAAGTTAATATTAAATCATAAAAATATGTCATTAGTAGGAAAAAAATTTCCAAACATCAATGTAGACGCCATGAATGAAATGGGCGACACATTTAAAATAAACGTTCTAGAAGAAGCACAAAAGAACAACAAAAAAGTATTGTTGTTTTGGTACCCAAAAGATTTCACTTTTGTATGTCCAACAGAGCTACATGCCTTCCAAAATGCCCTTTCTGAATTTGAGAAAAGAAATACAATAGTTATAGGAGCATCTTGCGACACACCAGAAGTGCATTTTGCTTGGTTAAGCACCGCAAAGGATAACGGCGGCATAGAAGGTATAACCTACCCTATCTTAGCTGACAGCAACAGGAATCTATCAAGTATTCTTGGGATATTGGATATTACAAATGAGCACTATGATGAGGCAACAGACACAATCCAAGTAGAAGGTGACAATGTAACTTATCGCGCTACATACATTATTGACGAAGAAGGCACCATAGTACACGAAAGTGTCAACCATATGCCACTGGGAAGAAATGTGAATGAGTTTCTGCGACTTATAGACGCCTATACGCATGTTCAAGAAAAAGGTGAGGTTTGCCCTGCAAATTGGGAAGATGGAAAAGAAGCTATGAAGCCAAATGCCAAGGATACAGCTAGCTATTTAGCAGCACAATTAAATTAAAAATGAAACCCAGATACCGAGGAAATAGCATATCTATGGCTTTACCTCGGTATCTTACTTAAAACTAAATTGTTATGTTGAAAGAATTGAACGAAGATAATTTACAGAGTATCATTAATGACAATGATAATGTAGTGGTGCAATATTCCGCTGGATGGTGCGGAAATTGCCGAATAATGAAGCCCAAATTCAAAAAATTGGCCTCTGAAAACGACACTGCCTTATTCATTGTTGCTGATGCCGAAAAATTTCCGGAAAGTAGAAAACTGGCAAATGTTGATAATTTACCAACGTTTGCAACCTTCAATAAAGGTGAATTTAAAGGCCAGGTACAGACCAATAAATTTGAGGTATTAAAAGAACTTGTAGAGGAGCTTGTGTAATGAAATTACCTATTATTAAACAGTTGACCCAGTTCATTGAGGACAATGATGAAGATTTCGTGATTGAGGCTATAGAAACCCTCGAAAACCTTACGGAAGTACCATCGCTCAAAGACGAAGAATTGGATGTTATCGGCGAATTAATATCCAATATGTATGGCGCAATTGAGGTTCATAAATCCATAAAATCTGGCACTCCAAAAAAGGAAGCCTTAAACGGATTTATGAAACGTGTCATGGGGTCAATAGATACTTAAATTTAGAACCACTCCAAAATCAGGAGTGGTTCTTTTTTAAAGTATTCACTATATCTTCAAATCCACTTTCCTCAGCATAATCCAAAGCCGATTTATTCTCCTTGTCTTTGATAGCTGAGTCTGCTTGATTCCCTAGCAAAAGGTTTATGCCATCGATATTATTGTATTTTGCGGCAAATATAAGCGCTGTGGCGCCCATATTATTCTTGGAATTGACATCGGCACCTTTTTCAATAAGATATTGGACCATAGAATTATTTCCTTTAAAACAAACACCCATCAATGCGGTGTTGCCCGATGCATCCTTAGCATCGATATCTGCACCGTTTTCAACTAAAAGTTTCGCGATGTCATCTTTTCCAAAATACGTGGCGAAGATGAGTGGAGTAAACCCACGTGCATCTGTAACATTTACAATGTCTGGATTGTGCTCTATTTGTAGTTTTAAATTTTCAATCTTACCTGATTGAATAGTGGAAAAAAATAGTTCTGCTGCATTCATAATTTAGAAACATAAAAAAAGGAATGCGCCAAGATTAGCGCACTCCTTCAGGGTTGATTTGCTATTAATCAATTATCTAAGATTTTCTTAAATCAAATCTATCCAAGTCCATTACTTTAGACCAAGCTGCTACGAAATCGTGCACAAATTTGTCTTCGGCATCATCAGAGGCATAAACCTCAGCAACTGCTCTTAATTCAGTATTAGACCCAAAAATTAAATCGGCACGCGTTCCTGTGAATTTTACCTGACCTGTTCTTCTATCACGGCCTTCAAAAATCTTATTGTCGTCCGATTTTGCGCTCCAAGTGTAGGTCATATCAACGAGGTTCTTAAAGAAATCGTTAGTGAGACTTCCTACTTTATCGGTAAATACTCCATGTGAAGACCCATCATAATTAGCTCCAAGAACTCTCATTCCACCAATCAATACGGTCATTTCAGGAATAGAAAGCGTCATAAGGTTTGCTTTATCTACCAACAAATCTTCAGCTGCGACATCAAGATTTGGATTTACATAATTTCTAAATCCATCACCTAATGGTTTAAGATAATTAAATTGTTCTATATCTGTTTGCTCTTGGGAGGCATCTCCTCTACCTTGTGAAAATGGCACTTTAATATCGTGTCCTGCTTTTCTTGCAGCTTCCTCAATCGCGGCATTACCAGCCAAAACAATTAAATCTGCCATTGAAATGGTTCCATCAAATTGTGATTGGATAGCTTCAAGAACACCAAAAACCTTATTTAATTCCTCAGGATTATTGACAGCCCAACTACGTTGAGGTTCTAAACGTAATCTTGCACCGTTGGCACCACCACGTTTATCAGAATCGCGATACGTTGAGGCTGAAGCCCATGCTGTTCTAACTAATTCAGAGATTGTTAATTCTGAAGCTAAAACCATTTTCTTCAACTTTTCTATGTCAGAATCGCTTAAAGTATAATCTACTTTAGGGATTGGGTCTTGCCAGATTAAATCTTCCTTAGGTACCTCAGGTCCAAGGTATCTATCCTTTGGTCCCATGTCCCTATGTGTTAATTTATACCAAGCTTTGGCAAAGGCCTCTTCAAAAGCCTTGTGGTCTTTATGGAAACGTTTTGAAATTTCTAGATACGCAGGGTCTGTTTTAAGTGCAATATCTGCTGTAGTCATCATAAGAGGCTGCTTGCCGTTTGGATCACCTGCTCTTGGAGCCATTCTGGCTTGGGACTCCTTAGTTGGCGTCCATTGATGGGCACCTGCCGGACTTTTAGTAAGTTCCCAATCATAATTTAGTAAAACATCAAAATACTCAGCATTCCACTCCGTAGGGTTAGGTGTCCAAGCCCCTTCAATACCACTTGTAATCGCATCTTCTAAGACTCCAGTTTTATAGGTGTTCTTCCAACCTGTACTCATTTGCTCTATTGGAGCACCATGAGGTTCTGGCCCAACATATTTATTAGGGTCTGCAGCACCGTGAGCCTTACCGAACGTATGGCCACCAGCAATCAGTGCCACGGTTTCTTCATCATTCATGGCCATACGACCAAAAGTTTCCCTCACATTGTGCGCTGAGCCCACAGGGTCAGGATTTCCATTTGGTCCTTCCGGGTTTACGTAAATCCAGCCCATCATCACCGCAGCAAGTGGATCTTCTAACTTTCCTTCTTCATATCTATCGTCGTTGGCACCCCATTCAGTTTCGCTTCCCCAATATACATCTTGCTCAGGCTCCCAGATATCCTCTCTTCCTCCAGCAAATCCATAGGTTGGAAAGCCCATTGATTCCAAGGCTACATTACCAGCTAATATCATTAAGTCTGCCCAGGAAATTTTTTTCCCATATTTCTTTTTAATCGGCCAAAGAAGCAGTCTTGCTTTATCTAAGTTGCCATTGTCTGGCCAGCTGTTTATCGGTGCAAATCGTTGGTTACCTGTTCCTGCACCGCCTCTACCATCTCCAACACGATAGGTCCCTGCACTATGCCAAGCCATTCGAATCATTAATCCACCATAATGGCCATAGTCTGCAGGCCACCAATCCTGGGAATCCGTCATGAGCTTTTTCAAGTCTTCCTTTAATTCTGCGTAGTTAAGACTGTTAAACTCTTTCGCATAGTCGAATTCTTCGCCTAGAGGATTTGTTTTTGGTGCGTGCTGCCTTAGAATATTTAATTTTAATTCATTAGGCCACCAATCTCTATTTTTTACACCACCGCCTCCTACAACATGTTGTTTGCCACTTAAAAAAGGGCAGTTATTAGCATCACTACTATTAATGCCATGAGTTCCATTGTTATCCATATGATATTAGTTTTATATTTCACAATATTTGTTCTTAAAATTAGGTAATTTTAATTGGATAATGTTAAATCTTTACATTCTATTAAATTATTTTTTCATAACTATAATCTATCGGTAAGTTATTTAGAATAAATATAAATAATAAGGATTATAAAGACTTTGTTTAAGGAAATATCGTTTTGTTGGACTTTTGTACCATAAAAACTAAACAGAATTGTTAAAGACTTGTACGGAAAGATTTTCATTGTTAATTTAGAAAAAAAAAGACCACATGTTATTGAAAAGGACAAATATTGAAGAAAAACTACACCAACTCAAAGTCAAAACTACTCCTGAGAACACCATTATAAGCGCTGTAGAAGATATTCTCAAACAAGATGACTTAGTTGATAATCGCATACTAAAAACGGTTAAAAAGGGTGACGCTTCAAGGGCCAATGACTTTAATTTTGAGTTGCTAGAAACGGAACACATTTATCACATCGATCATATAAAATCCATTTGTATAGATTACAGGTTGCGATTTTTGGATTCGAAATATTTTAAAGGTGAACTTCCTTACGAAGCAATTTCTAAAATCAAGTCTTTAGAAAAAGCGCACGAGACCGAATTGAAAGGCTTTAAAATAATCGCGCCTTCAAAAATGTTCAAGCTAGAAAATGCAGACGACCCCCTTTTATTTGCACCCATAGGTAATGGCTATTTTTATTTAATCCACAAATGGGGCAATGATTTAAACCCATTTCGAAAATTGTTAATGTGGCCTTATAAAAATTTCACAAATCTTATCATTGCTACCATAATAGTAAGTTTGTTTGCCACGGCCTTATTTCCTGAGGGAGTATTTTCAAATGAACCCAATTCCTCGCAGGCTGGAATGATTTTCTTTTTTATGTTTAAATCAATTGCAGCTGTGGTCATTTACTACGGATTTGCAGCAGGTAAAAATTTCAATACCGCTATTTGGGATAGTAAATATTATAATGCTTAAAAAAGAAACCTCAATTTAACACTACGTGAATTGAGGTTTTTCTTTGCTTGGACACTTATTATTGTGATGTCTCTTCGGAAGAAATCAGATATGGTGTTTTCCCATCTGTTATTATCACTTTACTGTTTACAGATTTGGCTAGCTCCTTAAAAGCTTCTATACTTCTAATTTTTATTATGGCCGGCGTAAGACCTTCAGATAATATTTTCTGAGCATCACGAGTTCCTTCGGCCTCTATTATTTTTCTCTGCGCCTCTAAACGTTCTTGTTGCAAGATAAACTCCATTCTCATGGCGTCTTGTTCTGCTTGGAGCTTTTGCTCTATTGAGGACGATAGGCCTCGTGGCAATTGTATACTTTTCATTAACACCGCTTCAATAATTATACCCTGATTGTCTAGATTTTCAGCCATTTTTAGTTGTATATCTTTCTCAATATCTGCTCTTCGGCCAGAATGCATATCCTTGGCAAAGAATTGAGAACAAACATCTGCCGAAGCAGAACGGAATACACTTGTAATTACACCCTTGTAGTTGGGCCCGATATTTTCTAAAATCTCTGGCACTCTATCAACTTGGAGCCTATAGAGGATTGATATTTCAGACTCAACACTTAGGCCCTCTTTGCTAGGTAAGTTTAGTAAAAGTTCTAAATTGTTTGTTTGTATCGATTCCTTAATTACTCTTGTTGTAAAAGGATTAAAAAAAATAGTTCCCTGAGTTGTTACTTCCGTATCCAACTTTCCAAGTTTTTGTTTAATTCCAGCTTCTCCCGGTCTAACCACCGCACAATTAGTTAAGAAAAGAGACAAAAACATGGAGGACATGAACAGTTTTGTTTTCATAGCATATAATTTTTAAGAATTAGTACTTATAAAGATAATTTTTAAACCTCAAATTTTTCTATGCCCAACCGTTATAAATGTCTTAAATTTTAAGTACTCATACTTGATTGCCCTTTCCAAGTTTAAAAAATAAAAATCCCTTTACATGACTTTTCTCATTGGAATAAGTCCCTTTTTTTTCTTACCTTATTAAAAGATAAACTAAATCAATTTCCATCATGAGCGACACAGAATACACAAAGGTTTTTAGCGGTAATTTTATATTGGCTACAAGAATTAAGGATGAATTGGAACGTATTGGTATTGTTCCTATAATAAAGGACGAAGGCGAGTCTCAACGCCTTGCAGGCTATGGTTCCATGAACCAAGGTTGGCAAGAGTTGTTCGTTAGTAATGATGAGGCTGAAAAAGCGAAAGTCATAATAGACAAAGTAAAGACTCAGCTAGAAACCCAAAATACGGACGACGCTTAAGTATTCTGTATAATAAAGCTTGACTCTATTAGTCTGATACGGTATACATCTGTTCGCGCTGTTCCCTTATTTTTTTGTCGCTCATGTACTCATCAAAGGTCATGTAGCGATCAATAGCTCCGTTTGGTGTCAATTCAATAATACGATTGCCTACAGATTGAGCAAAAGCATGATCGTGGGTCGTTAACAGTACCGTTCCTTTAAAGTTATTTAAAGAATTATTAAATGCCGTGATACTCTCAAGATCTAGATGGTTTGTAGGCTCATCTAGCATAAGTACATTAGCCCTCATCATCATCATTCTACTAAGCATGCAACGCACTTTTTCTCCTCCAGAAAGGACATCTGCAGTTTTTAGAGCCTCTTCTCCACTAAAAATCATTTTTCCTAAAAACCCTCTGATGTAAACCTCTTCTCTTTCCTCTTCGGTCTTTGCCCATTGGCGAAGCCAATCTACCAAGGTTAGCTTATTATTAAAGTATTCGCTATTGTCTAAGGGCAAATAAGCTTGGGTCGTGGTTACACCCCAAGAGTACTCTCCAGTGTCGGCTTTTTGCTTTCCGTTAATGATTTGGTAAAAGGCCGTTGTTGCCCTAGAATCTTTAGAGTACAACACAACTTTGTCTCCTTTAGCCAAATTTATATTAACATTCTGAAACAACACCTCACCATCTAATGATGCTGAGAGTCCTTCAATATTCAAAATTTGATCTCCTGCTTCGCGCTCACGCTCAAAAATAATAGCTGGATATCGTCTGCTCGATGGTTTAATATCAGCAATGTTAAGCTTATCAATCATCTTCTTACGGCTAGTAGCCTGTTTTGATTTAGCAACATTTGCTGAAAATCGTCTTATAAAGTCCTCTAATTCCTTTTTCTTTTCTTCGGCCTTCTTGTTCTGCTGAGCTCGCTGCTTCGCTGCTAATTGAGAAGACTCGTACCAAAAAGTGTAATTCCCAGAGTAATGATTTATTTTACCAAAATCTATATCTGAGATGTGTGTACAAACCGCATCAAGAAAATGCCTGTCGTGAGATACCACAATTACACAGTTATCGTAGTTTGCTAAAAAGTTCTCCAGCCATGTGATGGTCTCATAGTCCAAATCGTTAGTAGGCTCGTCCATAATGAGCACATCAGGATTACCAAAAAGGGCCTGAGCCAAAAGCACGCGCACTTTTTGTTTCCCATCTAAATCACCCATTAACGTGTAATGTAAATCTTCCTTAATACCTAGGTTAGATAAAAGTGCCGCTGCGTCACTGTCTGCATTCCAGCCGTTCATTTCTTCAAATTGCACCTGAAGCTCTCCAATTTTTTCAGCGTTTTCATCAGTATAATCGGCATAAAGAGCATCAATTTCAGTCTTTAATTTGTATAACGGTTGGTTGCCCTTTAGAACGGTTTCTAAAACTGTATCGTCATCATGCTTATTATGGTCTTGCTCCAAAACAGACATGCGCTTACCTGGCTCTAAATGAACATGACCAGAAGAAGGGTCCATTTTTCCTGCAAGAATCTTTAAAAATGTTGATTTTCCAGCGCCATTAGCACCTATAATGCCATAACAATTGCCAGAATTAAAAGTGGTATTGACCTCGTCAAACAAGACACGTTTACCAAATTGCACTGAAAGGTTAGAAACAGATAGCATTTTTTAGCTTTTAAAATTTGCCGCAAAAGTAGAAAATTAAAGCCGATAGACGAAATAAACTGACCTTATATCAACATTTAACGAGGCATTAACAAGACATCACCCTACCAACTTCTATTTTTGCTATGCTAACTATCGGGAATTCCTAACATGCTCCATAAAGATATTCTTGCTATTGTTGTTTTATTGAGTATCGCTATTGGTTGTACTTCAACCGATAAGCAGAATAACACTTATGCCTTTATCGGAGGAGAGATTATTAATCCAAAAAACAACACTGTTGTCCTCTACAGTACTGATGGAGAATTCATAGACTCTATTAAACTAGATATTAACAATAGATTCATTCACAAAATTGAAAACCTCAATCCTGGTTTGTATTCCATTACGCATGGTGGAGAATATCAAATGGTGGTTTTAGAGCCTAAAGACAGTATTATGTTTAGGCTTAACACCTATGATTTTGATGAATCTTTGGTGTTTACTGGAGAAGGTGCCAAAAAAAATAATTACTTAATAAAAACATATCTTAACAATGAAAGGGAAGCCAAGAAGTTAGTGAAATATGCAAAAATGGAACCCGAAGAATTTAATGCGTTTGTAGAGGAAAGGCGACAAAAGCAACTCGATGATTTCTATGCGTTCTTAAGCAAAAATGATGAATCCGACTTTTTTAAGTCTATCATAGAAGCCAATATCAATTACAATTCGTATGCCGATAAAGAAATCTATCCTTTTGCATATTTTGGGAATAACAAACTCATCCATGTCAAGGATTTACCTGAAGATTTTTACAGCCATAGATCTCAAATAGACTATAATGCTCAGCATCTCAGTAACTTTTTCGCGTACAATAGGTTCTTGTTTTCACACATCGATAACTTAGCCCTGAATTCCTATTACGAAAAAAATGCATTTCACAGTGCCTTTGATAGGCATAGTTTAGATTACAATAAATCTAAATTAGACCTCATTGATAGTGTTATTGAAAACGAAAAGATTAAGAATAACTTACTTAAATACAAGGCAAGAGATTTTATAAGTCATAATCACACCCAGCAAGAGGCTCAAACTATTTTAAATTACTACTTGAGTAAGAGCACCAATGAAGAGGATAAGAAGTACATGAAGGAATTAGTGGAGTCGTTGGAATTGTTGAGACAGGGTAATCCTTTACCAGATTTGGCCATCGTAAATTATGACAACAACGAGCATAATTTAAATGATATCATTCAAAGACCCAGCATCATTTATTTCTGGTCTTCCAATTCTAAAAAGCAGTACAGAAATAGCCATTATGTGGTGAGTCAGCTAAAGAAAAAGTTTCATGATGTAGATTTTATCTCCATCAATGTTAACGACAATGACGATAAGTACTGGAAGGATATCATAAACAATTACAGTTTTCCAACTGACAAGGAATTTAAGTTTAAAGATTCTAAAAAGGCTCTAAAAACGCTTGCCGTGAATTATCTCAATAAGGCCATCATCGTAGATGCCAATGGTTTTATCCTTCACCCTAATGTTAACATTTTCAATTCCAAATTTGACAAAACGCTGGAAGAATTGATACGAAAAAAGCACCTTGTCTATTAAACAAAGTGCTTCGGTTTTAAAAATTATTTAGAAAGCCTAATTTCCTTTTCTATAATCAGCTAAAAACTTTTCAAGACCAATATCTGTTAAAGGATGCTTTAACAATCCCATAATTGATGTTAGCGGTCCTGTCATAACATCGGCGCCCAATTTAGCACAATCTATAACGTGCATGGTATGCCTAACTGATGCTGCTAAAATCTGTGTATCGAAGGCGTAATTATCATAGATGTGTCTAATTTCTGCTATAAGGTTTAAACCATCCGTAGAGATATCATCCAGACGACCAATAAAAGGAGAGACATAAGTCGCTCCCGCCTTAGCTGCTAGAATGGCTTGGCCTGGAGAGAAAACCAAGGTCACGTTGGTCTTGATACCCTTGTCTGAAAAATATTTACAAGCTTTAACACCATCTTTAATCATTGGTAACTTAATTACAATCTGGTCGTGCAATTCGGCAAGGGCCTCGCCTTCTCTTACCATACCATCAAAGTCGGTAGAAATGACTTCGGCAGAAACATCGCCATCAACAATATTACAGATGTCTACGTAATGCTTCATAATATTATCCGTACCTGTTATTCCTTCTTTTGCCATTAGAGAAGGATTGGTTGTTACACCATCTAAGATGCCCATGTCTTGAGCTTCCTTTATTTGCTTTAGATTGGCGGTATCAATAAAAAATTTCATGAAAAATAAATTTGAATGCTGTTGTTTTGATGACGCGAAAATACGATATCTCAGAGGCTTTATCTCAAATTTGTCATCAAAACATATTAACAAGCCACTAACACGTTTAATTTGGTTCTTCCACAATTAAAACATAGGTCTTCGTTGCGCTGTACTCGCACAAAACGGTATTATCCTCTACAAAACCGTTTCTAAAGGGTCCATCTACAAAAACATTAAGCGTAATTCTGTAGGTACCTGGTTCCTCAGGAGTCCCTTCAATACTAATCGTTCTGTAGTTTACGAAATAGTCTAAACCAGCTGGTAAGGGATCGGTAAATTCAAAAAAATAGTCGTAATCGTCGTCCCGAGGTTCGTTATTTATTTCTGCGCGAATGTCTACATAGTAATACGATTCTGTATTAGCTATGGGAAATTGTTCATTAGAAAGTTCTGGCCTTCTATCTACCAAACACTCTAAAAAATCATTACAACCTAATAGTGTAAATGAGAAAAAAAGAAGTAAAATCCTGGACGCCTTCATACCTAACGGTTTTTAGATATTACATCTCAAACACCGTACCAATTTGCACTATAATTTATAATGGTTCATCAAAAGTTTTTCGTAAACACGGTCTGGCAATAGTCGTTTTAATACGATTGAAAACTTTTGCATAAAAGCGCCTACTTTGTAATGTAACTTAGGGCGGCTAGAATTTATGATTTTGTAAATAGCCTTAGCCATTTCCTGCGGATCACTCCCTCCATCCACATGAGCATTCATTGTGTCTAGCGTTTGCCCATAGGTTTTTTTATACGGCGAACTATCTAATAATGGAGCATGGTAACGCCCAGCAGCAATATTCGTGGCAAAATCCCCTGGAGCAACATTCACGACGTTAACGCCAAATGTCTTAACCTCCATACTTATGGCCTCGGTTATAATTTCCAAGGCGCCTTTGCTTGCGCTATAAACACTTCGGTAAGGCAAACCCATATAACCGGCAATGGAAGTCACATTGATTATAAGTCCTGATTGTTGTTTGCGCATTATTGGAAGTACTGTTTTAATGACTTCGATAGGACCAAAAAAATTTGTTTGGAAATTTCGTTGTATTTCTTCCGTGGGTATTTCCTCCAAAGGTCCTGTAATCCCTGCTCCGGCATTATTGATTAGCACATCGAGCCGTGTCTCTTTTTGCATCAATGTTTCTATACAATCCAAAATGGATTGGGATTTTGTTACATCCAATTTTATAATAGGAAATAAGGAATTGGGATATTTCTCTGGTGCTCTGCTGGTCCCATAAACTGTATAGCCTTTCTGCAAAAGATATTCACCAACAGATTTACCTATTCCTGAAGAACCACCAGTAATTAAAACAACTTTAGCCATACCTTGCATTTAGGGTTAAAAATACAGAAACTTATAATAAGGGCTTGGTACCACCTTTGTCGTTTGTTTTAGGAAAGTTACCACATAAAAAAAGGCAAGCTACCTACATCACACCGCTACGACCGCGTACCTTTGCTGCGTTCCCGCCCTGGAGGATTAAGCAGGAGCTGGTTGTGTAGGACTTGCCGACTGCAAAGATACAACCTTTTAAGACTTTAACAATGATTTTTAAACTGAATTATATTTAATACCTTGCTCAAAAAATTGACCAAAACTCATGAAGTTTTTCAAATTATTAATCGTCAGCATTTTATTAATTAACTTCAATAGCTGTGGTGATTCAGGCGCCAAAAAGCCATCACCCTTCACCTTAAAGATTAATGAAGAATCCTTGCAATTAGGAGATACTCTTGCCGTATCAATAGATAATCCAAAACAACTGGAAATCACAGAAATCGTTTATAAAATTGATAATGCCGTTATAAAGGCCAATCAACCCCTGATTAAGATGAAATTAGGCTCTAAAACTGTAACTGCAGAAATCACTTATGGCGAAGAGACCGATACCATTTCAAAATCCATAAAAATTTACAACAATAAAATTCCTGACATATATAGTTATGAAATTGTAAACACCTACCCACATGACATTACCTCCTATACCCAAGGCCTGGAATTCTACAACGGAGAATTATATGAAAGTACGGGCCAGAGAGGTGAATCTAAATTGAGGAAAATAGATTTTGAAACAGGCGAAGTACTCCGAAATATAGATTTGAGCCCTAAGTTTTTCGGCGAAGGATTAACGGTCTTAAACGACCAAATATATCAATTGACGTGGCAAGCTAAAATGGGATTTATTTACGACGCCGCTACTTTTGAAAGAACTGGCTCTTTTAAATATGGTCAAAGTAAAGAAGGATGGGGTCTTTGTAACGATGGCTCCCTACTCTATAAAAGTGATGGTACAGAAAAAATATGGATTCTCGACCCACAAAACATGACTGAAGTTGGCCATTTGGAAGTCTATACAGAAAAGGGTAAAATCCCTAGCCTAAATGAACTCGAATGGATTGATGGAAAACTATTTGCCAACATATACCAACGAAATGGTGTTGTTATTATTGATCCAAATACAGGAGGAGTTGAAGGTGTGATAGATTTTAAGCCGCTACGAAATCTTGTTAAGCAACACGATAAATTAGATGTGTTAAATGGTATTGCCTACAATCCTGAAAGGCAGACCATATTTGTTACTGGAAAGAATTGGGACAAGCTGTTCGAAGTAAGGATAAAAAAGAAATAAGTTTTTGGAAGTATTTGAAAAAACAATCATTGTAGGCCAAAAGGATTTGGACGAATTAAACCATGTAAACAACGTTAAGTACGTACAATGGGTTCAGGATATCGCGGAAGCACACTGGTTGAAAAAGGCATCCAAAGACATTTTAGACACCTACTTTTGGGTAATGATAGCTCATAATTTAGAGTATAAATCGCCTTCGTTTTTAGACGATAAGATTGTTGTGAAGACCTATGTCACCGAATCGGAAGGTGTAACCTCTACTCGTCATGTTGAATTCATTAACACTACCACCGATAAACTTGTAGTGAAATCCGTGACCAAATGGTGTTTAATAGATGCAGCATCGCAAAAACCAACCCGAATTACCCAAGCTCTCAAAGCGCTCTTCGATTAATAAATTGGTTAAAATTTTTGTAATTGAGCTAGGCAATAGCAAATATTGGTTTTCTTTATACAAAAGTCTAAAGCTAAAGTGCTTAAACAGCTAACTCTAATACTGCTAATTTTCCTGCCATTAGTACTTTTATCACAAAGTGTAAAAGGAGTTGTATATGACAGTACCTCAACCGTCAAAGGCGTTAAGATATTCAATAAAACCCAAAATAGCATTACAGTCTCAGATGACAGTGGTGAATTTATGATCCTTGCCAAAATTGGCGATACCTTGGCCTTTGAGTCTTTATTTCACCACCCAAAAGTAGAAGTCGTAAAGCCATATCATTTTGAAGGTGTCGCGGTTATTGAACTGAAAAAGGTCGTTAACACACTCGATGAAGTGGAAGTTTTATCAAACCCTAAACAGCCTGTTTTTAATGAAGAAACCTTTAGTCTGGAGCTCAAAAACCTTATCGAAGAAGACATAAAGCGTAATCCAGAGCTATATACTCCTCAAAATAACAATCAAGGTGTAGATTTTGTCTATTTATTCAGAAAGCTGTATGACCTACTTAAACGGAAGAAAATCAATGGCGATATTCCTGAACCCATAACCTATGAGCAGATGGATTCTATATTTTCAAATAGTACGCTTTTCAATAAAAGGTTGCTTAGCGAGAACTTGGGCATCCCAGAAAATCGCCAAAAACTATTTTTAGAGTTCTGCGCTGCAAAACAAATTAAACCCGAACTACTTAGGCCCGAAGCAAAAATGGCATTGCTCGAGGAGCTTGTCCTGAATAGCCAACTGTTTTTAATTCTTTTAGAGGAATATGGCCAAGAAACATTTGAAAAGAATTAATTTCTCCTGAAGACAATAAGCGTAACCGTCAAAAAGTTATATTTTTAGACCAAGTATTTTAAGGCTATCCTATGAAGCGTGTTCTGTATTTCTGTATTAGTTTAATAATTCTGTTGTTTTGGAGTTCTTGCAGAAAGGATTTTGAATTTTCACCAAGTACTGGGAATCTTGAATTCCAGAGAGATACCGTTTACTTAGACACGGTTTTTACAAACATCGGATCTAGCACCTATAATCTTAAGGTTTATAATCGAAGTGATGACGACATTGTTATACCTTCCATTCGCTTAGAAAATGGTATCAATTCGTTTTACAGATTAAATGTTGATGGCAGCACTGGTCTAGAAGGTGCGCAAGAGGGAAAGGTTTTTGAAAATGTAGAAGTTCTTGCCAATGACAGTTTATTCATATTTATAGAGACTACGATTGATATCGAAAGTTTGTCCAATTCGAGCAATCAATTTCTTTATACTGATCGTATCCTCTTTGATTCTGGTAATAATGAACAAGATGTAGACCTAGTGACCTTAGTCAAAGATGCCGTTTTCATTTTCCCAAGCAGAGATGATAATACTGGAGTAATTGAAACCTTGACCTTTGATGTCGATGGTGATGGCACGCCAGATGAGACTACCCTTCAAGGTCGGTTTTTGGAAAATTCCGAACTAACCTTCACCAACGAAAAGCCTTATGTTATCTATGGTTATGCTGCCATTGGAAACGGACAAACGCTTACGATGGAAGCTGGAACTCGGGTACATTTTCATGCCAATTCTGGCATTCTCGTGACCGAAGGTGGAAGCCTAAATATAGATGGCGCTTTAAGTGCAGACCCTGAACTTATGGAAAACCAGGTTATTCTAGAAGGCGATCGCTTAGAACCTATATTTTCTGACGTTCCTGGTCAATGGGGCACTATTTGGTTGTTTAATGGCAGTACCAACAACACCATAAATTACGCTACAATTAAAAATGCTACTATTGGTATTTTGGCTGAAGGCAATCAAGAGGCGATAAACAATAAACTAACCATTACCAATTCACAAATCTATAACTCCAGTAGCTTTGGCTTATTGGGTAGGGCAACCTCGGTTAATGCTGAAAATATTGTGGTTAATAATTCTGGCCAGTCGTCCGTAGCTGCTACTTTTGGCGGCAGGTATAACTTTACCCATTGTACCATTGCTAACTATTGGAACAACAGTTTTAGACAGTTCCCAGCATTACTCGTAAACGACTTTATTGTTGATGAAGACAACAACGTCTTTACGAATCCCTTGGAAGAAGCTAATTTCACAAACTGCATCGTATTCGGCAACGATAATCCTGAATTTATTTTAGATGATCAAGGAGAAACCTTCAACTTTAATTTTACCAATTGTCTACTTCGTTTTGACAACGATAACATTGAAGGAACTGGAAATTACCAATTCAATGATGCCCAGCGCTATCAGTCTAACATTTTTAATCAGGACCCAGATTTTGAAGATGGCTTTGAAAACCTATTACGTATCGGCTCGAATTCCGCAGCTAACGGTTCGGCCCTGCCCTTAAATCCGGCCGGAACTGATATTTTAGGATTGCAAAGAGACCCAATCAGTCCAGATATTGGCGCTTATGAAAGTACTGTTTTTGATGAAGACTAGTTTGAGCTTTTTATAGACCTAAAAGCACGGAAAACTAAAAAAGAAACATAAAAAAGCCTTTCAAAAATGTTGAAAGGCTTTTTATATGTGGCTTCAATTCGATACTAAGCCTGGAACAGCGGTCTTCCAGACATTAAATTATTTACTTTTTCAGCAATACCTTCTAAAACGGTATCGTTCTCGTAGTTTAATATAACTTCGTCAATTAAATCAACTACATAAGCCATATCATCTTCCTTTAAACCTCTGGTAGTAATCGCAGGTGTACCAACCCTTATTCCTGACGTTACAAATGGAGATTCGGTATCAAAAGGCACCATATTTTTATTTACGGTTATATCTGCTTTGCCTAAGGCTTCCTCGGCCGCTTTTCCGGTAATATTTTTATTTCTTAAATCAATAAGCATCATGTGATTATCAGTACCACCAGAAATCAAATGATAATCCTTTGCGACAAAAGCTTTAGCCATGGCGTCCGCATTTTTCTTCACTTGAAGCATATAGTGTAAAAACTCATCTGTTAAGGCCTCACCAAATGCAATAGCTTTGGCCGCTATAACGTGCTCTAAGGGGCCACCTTGATTGCCTGGAAAAACACCAGAGTCTAGAAGTCCAGACATTTTACGCAATTTTCCGCTTTTAAAGGTGATGCCAAAAGGATTGTCTATATTTTCTCCCATCATAATCATCCCTCCTCTAGGGCCTCGCAAGGTCTTATGAGTCGTGGTGGTAACCACATGGCAATGTGGCATTGGGTCGTTTAAAATGCCTTTAGCAATAAGTCCTGACGGATGGGAAATATCCGCCAATAAAATAGCTCCTACATTATCCGCCACTTCCCTAAATTTTGCAAAATCAATATCTCGAGAATAAGCAGAAGCTCCAGCGATTATCAAGTTTGGTTTTTCTTTTTCGGCCACATCGGAAAGCATGTCATAATCAATATAACCTGTATCTTTCTTTACACCATAAAATGTTGGTCTATACAAGCGACCCGAGAAATTAACAGGAGAACCATGTGTTAGGTGTCCTCCATGGGCTAAATCAAACCCTAAAATAGTATCGCCAGGTTTTAAACAAGTATGGAAAACTGCCGTGTTAGCCTGACTACCAGAATGTGGCTGCACGTTGGCATAAGCAGCTCCAAACAAGGTTTTAGCACGTTCAATAGCAATATTCTCAACTTCATCTACTACCTCACAACCACCATAATAACGCTTGCCAGGATAACCTTCGGCATACTTGTTGGTTAATACAGAACCTGTGGCTTCCATAACCTGGTCGCTCACAAAATTCTCTGAAGCAATAAGCTCAATACCGTTGGTCTGGCGTTCTCTTTCGGCCTGAATCAATTCAAAAATCTGTTCGTCGCGTTGCATATTTTTGCTCTAGTGTTAAATGAAAATCAAAAATACGAATTACATTAGTTTTACTATTAAAATTTATGTAGGTTTGAATAGAAATTAATAACAATTAATCAACATATATCCTATGCCATTATTTGCAAATGACCCGAATCGCAGTTCTTGGTTATACGTCAATAAAAATTCAGATTTTCCTATACAGAACATCCCTTTTGGTGTCTTTCTTACAAAGGATGATATCATAACTATTGGAACTCGAATTGGAGATACAGCTATTGATTTAGGAGCGCTACACCAGCTTGGCTATTTTGATGGTATCCCATTAACTGATGACATTTTTTTACAAGATACACTCAACGATTTCATTGCAGACGGCCGCAAAACTTGGCGATTGGTTAGAAACCGGATTGCTGAGATTTTTGATGCAGATAATCCTGAATTAAAAAATAATACAGCGCACAAGGAAAGAATTTTATTCCGACTGGATGAAATAGAAATGAAGCTGCCAATTTACATTGGAGACTACACGGATTTCTACGCCAGCAAGGAACACGCTACAAATGTTGGAACCATGTTTCGTGGTGCAGAAAATGCATTGATGCCCAATTGGCTGCATATGCCCATTGGATATCATGGTCGCAGTTCTTCCATTATAACTACGCACACGCCCATTCACAGGCCTCAAGGCCAAACCTTACCGGAAGGTGCTGACAGGCCTATATTTGGCCCATCTAAACTGGTAGATTTTGAATTGGAAATGGCTTTTATAACTACAGATGCCAATGATTTGGGTGAACCTATACCAATAGAAGAAGCCGAAGAGTACATTTTTGGTTTAGTGTTATTCAATGATTGGTCTGCAAGGGATATCCAAAAGTGGGAATATGTTCCTTTAGGACCTTTCTTAGGTAAAAGTTTTGCGTCTGCCATGTCACCATGGATTGTAACTCTTGATGCTTTGGAGCCTTTTAGAGTTAATGGGCCAAAACAAGACCCTAAACCGCTACCCTATCTTAAAACAAAAGGTAAGTACAGCTTCGATATTCAATTGGAAGTTGGTATAATTCCGAAAGGGTCTAAAGAGACAACCGTTTGCCGTTCTAATTTCAAATATATGTATTGGAACATGGCGCAGCAATTAGCGCATCACACCGTTAATGGCTGTCCGGTAAATGCTGGTGACATGATGGGAAGTGGAACTATATCAGGACCAACTGAAGACTCATATGGTTCTATGTTAGAGTTGACATGGAAAGGGACAAAACCATTAAAAATGAAAGATGGCACTGAACGTAAATTCATCAATGATTACGATACTGTGGTGATGCGTGCCCATTGCGAAAATGATGACGTCCGGATTGGATTTGGACAGGTTAAAACACAATTACTACCTGTATTTAATCCAAAGAAGAATAAATAAATAGACATTTAAATTAAAACGGAGAAGGCACGGTGAAAGTGACCTTCTTCTTTTTTACAGGATGCTCAAATGAAATTTTTTCGGCATGTAAATGTAATCGCTCTCCTTTTACACCGTATAAATCATCGCCCAAAATCGGAGTATTAAGCCCTAAATTGTGAGCCGCATGAACCCTCAATTGATGAGTTCTCCCTGTTATAGGGTAAAAATGGATACGTGTTTTTCCATTTTCAATTCCAACAACCTCATATCTTGTTTGTGCCTGTTTCCCATACTCATAGCAAACAAGTTGTGTCGGTCTATTGTCCAAATCTACACGTAAGGGCAAATCTATAAGTCCTTCAGTTAAAGGAATCTCTCCATCCAAAAGTGCAACATAACGTTTGTGTACCGTCCTATTCATAAATTGCTTTTGAAGGTTCTTGTGTGTCTTCTCATTTTTAGCGGCAACTAAAAGCCCAGATGTAGACATATCCAAACGGTGCACTAAAATTGGCCCCTTAACTTCGGGCAAATAGGCTTTGAGACTTGTCAATACCGACTCCTGAATAGTTTTGCCTGGTACGGACAGAACCTCAGCCGGTTTATTTACCACCAAGAGAAAATTATCTTCATAAATAATATCTAGTTTAACTTTTTTTGAATTATGCTGAGAAATAGGGTTTACCTCAACATCCAAACCAAGCATCATGTGTCCTAAAATAGGTTCGCACTTACTCCTGCAAGCAGGATAAAATTGTTTATGCTTCCGCACTTGGGATTTTGGAGCTGCGCCCCACCAAAATTCTGCCATCGCTAAGGGTTTTAAATTATGCTCGTAAGCAAATTGAAACAACTTGGGTGCCGCACACTCTCCTGCTGCTGCCGGAGGTTGGGTTTCAAAGATATCCAGTAAGTCTTTGCGCTGGCCATTTGCATTTAGAAAAGAGTAGCTTTGATGTAACTGCCGTTGTAATTGGGCCGAAAGTTCCTTTCGATTAGTTTTAAAAGAATTAATTTGCTTCTCAATAGTTTGCAATTGCTCTTGAGCATCAGCTAAACGCTCCCTCCAATCTAGTTTTAGGCGCTTTAGTTTATAGTGAAGGGAAATACTTTGGTTGTCCAACTCTTTTTCAAAAACTTCGAGTTGTTCTTTATTTAATGTTAATCTAGCTTGAACTCGCTTTTCATTGCGAGACCTCTTTAAATCTTTCGAATTAGCTTTAAAGGCTTTAATTTCTTCTTCTGACTTTAATTTAAGATGCTTTACCAGATGTTTAGCTTCCAAATACTCCTTTGAACGCTCCAATTTCTCAATTTCAGCATTAATGTTATTTAGTTTTTCTTCGCCTTTTTTATAGAAACCTGATGGGTTTAGCGTATCAAAAATTGGAGGAGCAAAGCCATCTATAAAGTTCTGTTCGGCAAGTTTTCCAGAAAAAGCTACTAAATAGCCAACCTTTCCATCTGGAGCCTTGATGAGCATGATACCAAACATTTTACCTATAATCAAGCCTTTAGCACCTTCAATCAACCCAAAATTATGATCAAAGTCTTCTTGAGTCTCAAGATACTCTTGCACTTCCTCTGCAGCCCTTAAACAGAGAGGATGAGGCGTGTAATAAAATGGAAACGTAAATCGTTTGGGCAGTTCTAGACCACTAGTATCTAATGGATGGTAAATCTTATTTTTTGGGTTAAACATACTTGTCTCTAAACAATGACAAAGAAACAAAAACTAATTTTTAGCCTCCCTTTAAATGAGCATGCAACTGGTTACGAAATTCATTCAGTGGCGCGGTTAAATCTCTGAGGTATCGTTTGTACTTTCTAATCACCTTACCTCTTCTGTAGAACATAGCTCCAGTATTTAAATTAAATTCCTTCCAGCCCATATCGTATTTGCTGTTGAGTTTTAATTCGATCTTTGTTGGTTTAAAGGTGTAGCTTCCATCAATGAAATTGAGTGTAACGTGATATTTGGCCTTATAATATTGCTTGTCCAAACTGACAGCGTTACCTTTGATAAAAGTGAAATTAATGGTATGTGAATCAGATTTATCTTCAACGGATAAATTATGGCTTTCATTCCTGCCTTTGAGCCATGCCAAGGTTTTACTGTACAATTCTTGTTTTGAAGATTGCTCAATGGTTGTTGTTATAGACTTAGGACTAAGTCCAAGCTCATCTATTGTAAATTGGTCTTGGCAATGCATCACGCTAAAAGAAAGCGTAGTGAAAAATAGAATAACGCGTCGAAAATAAATCATAATTATGTTTGTAGTACTTAGAACAAAGTACGAAATCTGTAAAAGGAATAAAAAAACCTACAGCCAGTTTACTGTAGGTTAATTCAAATTATTTTCAATATTATCTTTTGTCATAATCCCTAGTACAGTCCATTTAAATGATTATGCTTAAGGGAACTGCTGAAATTTTTTATATCTATCAGGAACTGGGAATTCTGGGGTGACACCGTGCCAAAACATATTGATAATCCACCATCTATCTTGATAGTAAGCCAATTGAATACTTTTAACATCCTGTTTATATGGTTTGTTATTTGCCATGTCCTCTTTACTATGGAACGCTTCGCAATGACTAAATGCATGACCAATATTTGCATAGGTTTCCACCACTCGTCCTAATTCCCTCTCGTAGAAAGCAGTCTCTCGAGTATTGTTGAACCAATAACCAATGCGCTCAATATAGTCATTAGGATGTATCCATTGTGGTCTAAAATTTCGATTTATGTCATACTCATACCCGATTTTCATTCCTTGTGGATGAAATAAAAATTTCATGAACTCCCAATCCCGCTTCTCACCCGGCTCACCACCTAAACAAGCATAAAACGCAGTTATTAAATCGTCAATCGTTTGAACTTTTTCTAAATACTCTTTTTTCATTGCAGATATAGTTTTATTTATTTGATTCAATTTCAATACGGAACAAATAAAAACAATTATTTCAAATTCTAATTCATTTTTCGGTTATATAAGTATTTGAACGACCAATTGCCAAATCAATATCCAAATCATAAGATGCAATTCGTTGAACTGATAAATTTAACGGATTATACTACTAATTAGAGATTAAAGCACTTTATGTTTTCACATTAAAGACTCCTAATAAACGTTTTGTCCGCTAAATCTATAATAACATAGAATATTTAGGTTTTATTAGTCTCACTTCTTTAGCTTTGCCATAAAACAGGACGAACGGTTTCTCTTAAAATTTGGAGTAATCTTTTTTTCAAGTAAAAACAATTTAAATGGATAAAAATATCACCGATCTTACAGGAACTTTCAAATTACATAATGGTATAGACATGCCCTATTTAGGTCTTGGTACTTACATGCCTAAAGACAGTCAAGAAGTAACCAATTCTGTAAGATTTGCACTAAATTATGGGTACCGCCATATTGATACAGCAGCAATTTATAGAAATGAGAATGATGTAAGATTAGGTATAGAAGCAAGTGATGTTAACCGTGAGGATATTTTTTTAACGACTAAAGTTTGGAATAGTGACCATGGATATGACAAAGCTTTAAACGCTTTCGAAAGAAGCCTTAACAATCTTCAAATGGATTACGTAGACCTTTATTTGGTTCATTGGCCTGTTGTAGGGTTATATAAAGAAACTTGGCGAGCTCTTGAGGAATTGTACAAACAAGGAAGAGTACGTGCCATTGGAGTTTGTAACTTCTTGCAGCATCAATTAGAGGATTTAATGAAGGACTCCGAAGTGGTCCCAATGGTAAATCAAATGGAATTTCATCCTTACTTGGTCCAGCAAGATTTGATCGATTTTTGCAATTCCAATAACATTCAATACCAAGCTTGGTCACCTCTTATGAACGGAAAAATATTTGACAAGCCTGAATTTCAAAAACTAGCGGATAAATACAATAAAAGTATAGCACAGGTTGTTTTACGATACGATCTCCAGAAAGGAATTGTAACGATTCCAAAATCTTCAAAAGAGCACCGTATAATGTCCAATGCCGACTTGTTTGATTTTGAAATAAGTGAATCTGACATGAAATTGCTAGACGCGATGGATAGAAACTTCCGTACTGGACCTGACCCAAATAACTTTGAGTGGTCGGTAGTGCTGTAAATTATTTACTGAAATTTCAACAAATTTACCTCGTTGATAGCGCCATGAGATGCGTGAGCCACCACGATGCCATTCTTAATAACTAATAATTGTGGTGATTGGTGCATTACTTGGAACTTGTACCCTACCTCATTGGAAATCTCCCTATAACTAAGCAAATCCAAATAGTACAAATCGGCATTAAGGTTTTCATCATAATTTGCAATAAACTGATTTAAGACCATTCTACTAATACCACAGCGTGTGGAGTGTTTAAAAATAAACTGTGCTTTGGTCTTGGAACGCTCTTCAATTTCAGTAAGCTGATCCGTCCTTGTCAATGGCTGCCATGGCAAAACCTTTTCATCCTTGGGTTCTGACGATTTTTGAAATATTTTATTGAATAATCCCATAACTTAAGTATTCATCTTAGACATAATCTTACAACATCCTAACCAACAGACAAAACGTCACTTATTTTTGATTAAAAACAGACATTTTGTCGTTAATTTCTTACCGATTAAAAATGGTAAGATTGTTGAATAAAGATAAACAAACACAACAACAATTAATTATAAAAAAGACGATGAATTTTAATAATTATACCATTAAATCACAAGAAGCCATAAGCCGCGCTCAGCAGTTGGCTCAGGGCTTCGGACATCAACAAATAGAAAACGAGCATATCGTTAAAGCTCTATTTGAGGTTGATGAGAATGTTTTACCCTTCCTTCTAAAAAAACTTAATGTAAACGTTAGTTTATTACAGCAGGTCCTAGACAAGGAATTGGAAAGTTTTGCCAAGGTTTCGGGTGGCGAGATCATGCTCTCCAGAGAAGCGAGTAAGGCTCTTAATGAAGCATCGATCATTGCAAAGAAAATGAATGATGACTTCGTATCTATCGAGCACTTAATATTAGGGATTTTTAAATCCAAAAGTAAAGTTGCTCAGATTTTAAAAGACCAAGGGGTAACGGAAAAAGGATTGGAAGCAGCCATTGCAGAGCTTCGTAAGGGTGACCGAGTAACTTCGCAAAGTCAAGAGGAAACCTATAACGCTTTAGGTAAATACGCTAAAAATCTCAATCAGCTTGCTAAAGAGGGTAAATTGGACCCAGTTATAGGCAGGGATGAGGAGATTAGACGCATACTTCAAATCTTATCACGTCGTACCAAAAACAACCCAATTTTGGTTGGCGAACCAGGCACAGGTAAAACTGCTATCGCAGAAGGTCTTGCCCATCGCATAATTGATGGCGACGTGCCAGAAAACCTTAAGGACAAACAAATCTTCGCCTTGGATATGGGAGCTCTCATTGCTGGAGCCAAATATAAAGGTGAATTTGAGGAACGTTTGAAAGCAGTGATTAAGGAAGTAACATCGAGTGCTGGCGATATTGTTCTGTTTATAGATGAAATCCACACTCTTGTGGGTGCAGGTGGTGGACAAGGCGCTATGGATGCAGCTAATATTTTAAAACCTGTTTTAGCTCGCGGTGAATTAAGAGCCATAGGTGCAACCACCTTAGACGAATATCAAAAATATTTCGAACAAGATAAAGCCTTGGAACGCCGTTTTCAGAAGGTAACGGTCAATGAACCAGATACTGAAAGCGCGATTTCCATCCTTCGTGGCATAAAAGAAAAATACGAAACGCACCACAAGGTTCGCATTAAGGACGAGGCTATTATAGGCGCTGTTGAATTATCCAATCGCTACATCACGAACCGTTTCTTACCAGATAAGGCTATTGACCTCATGGACGAAGCAGCTTCTAAACTGCGCATGGAAATCAACTCCAAACCAGAGGAATTGGATGTCTTGGATAGAAAAATAATGCAATTAGAAATTGAGCACGAAGCCCTTAAACGCGAAAAGGATGAAGCCAAATTAAAATCCTTAAAGGCAGAATTGGCGAATCTAAAGGAAGAACGCAATGAGCTAAACGCTAAATGGAAAAGCGAAAAGGAACTGGTAGAAAACGTTCAAAACATCAAACAAGAAATTGAGAATTTCAAGCTTGAAGCCGAACGTGCCGAACGTGAAGGCGACTACGGAAAAGTAGCCGAAATCCGTTACGGAAAAATAAAAGAGGCTACAGAAAAGCTAGAGAAATTCCAAAAGCAATTGGCTGAGCAGCAGGAAACAGCACTAATTAAAGAGGAAGTTACCTATGAAGATATTGCAGATGTTGTAGCCAAATGGACTGGCATACCTGTAACAAAAATGATTCAAAGTGAACGTGAAAAATTACTGAAACTTGAGGATGAATTGCACAAACGGGTTGTCGGCCAAGATGAAGCGATAGAAGCTGTAAGTGACGCCGTAAGACGCTCAAGAGCAGGACTTCAAAATCCGCAAAAACCCATAGGGACATTTCTGTTCTTAGGAACAACTGGAGTTGGTAAAACGGAATTGGCAAAGGCTTTGGCAGAATACCTCTTTGATGATGAAAATGCCATGACCAGAATTGACATGAGCGAGTACCAAGAGCGACATGCTGTTAGCAGATTGGTAGGTGCGCCTCCAGGATATGTCGGCTACGACGAGGGTGGTCAGTTAACAGAAGCTGTAAGACGTAAGCCGTATTCCGTTGTTCTGTTAGATGAAATTGAAAAAGCACATCCAGACACCTTTAATATTTTGTTGCAAGTATTGGATGAAGGCCGATTAACAGACAATAAAGGTCGTGTTGCCGATTTCAAGAATACTATCATCATTATGACTTCAAATATGGGAAGCCATATTATACAAGAACGATTTGAGGCTACAAAAGATGTCGAATCAGCTCTTGAAAGTGCTCGGATCGAAGTCTTGGGTTTACTTAAAAAAACCATCAGGCCTGAGTTTCTTAATAGAATTGATGACACCATAATGTTTACACCTCTCACCAAGGAAAATATTTTGGAAATCGTTGACCTTCAATTGAAGAATGTTACTAAAATGATAGCCGATCAGGGAATTACTTTCGATGCCACACCAGAAGCCAAGGCTTATTTGGCAGAAAAAGGATATAACCCAGAATATGGAGCCAGACCGGTTAAGCGTATTATACAAAAAGAAGTATTAAATCAATTGAGTAAAGAAATCCTATCAGGAAGAGTCACAACAGACAGCATTATACTATTAGATGCCTTTGATGACAAGTTAGTCTTTAGAAATCAAAGCGACCTTGTAGTAGAAGAATTATAATTTTTAATTAAAATGTAACAAAAGAGCTGTAAATCAGTCTTTATATTGATTGGTTGGTTAAAGGCAACACTAGAACGTTTCGAAAAGCTATCGATTCAGAACAGTGTTGCTTTTTTTTGTAACAAACTGAACAGTAAGAATACTTATAGTTTAAAAATTAATCGAAATCATGAAAAATTTAACTTTAATTTTTACCCTGTTTGTATTCGCCTTTTTGGGCCTAAATGCGCAATCACTCGAGAATTCCACACTATGGAAGATTGAGGGCAACGGCCTAGAGCAACCTTCTTATCTTTTCGGAACCATTCATATTACATGCGACGCGACGTTAGAAGATGATGTCAAAAAAGCCTTGGAGGCGACAAGTCAGATTGTTTTGGAATTAGACATGGATGACCCAAATCTTCAGATGCAAATGATGCAAAGCATGAATATGAAAGACAACAAAACGCTGAAGGACTTGGTCAGTGAAGAAGAGTACTTGGCCATAGACTCTTTGTTCATAAAAAATATGGGCATGTCAGTGAAAATGTTGCAAAATGCAAAACCCTTTTTCCTAACCGCAACCTTGTATCCCAAACTTATAGATTGCCCTATGCAATCTTTTGAAGCCGAACTTGTCAAAGTTGCAAAAGAACAAAATGAAGATATTAAGGGCCTAGAAACCATAGACGAGCAAATGCAACTTTTTGATGAAATTCCCTACGAAGTACAAGTAAAGGACCTTATACGATCGGCAAAAGATAATTTATCCTATGACAAAGCCGTATTTGCAAAGATGCTCGAGGTTTACGATGAGGAGAATATCTCAGCAATGATTGAAATGATGAATGATGATAATTACTCGGCCATTGCAGATTATCAAGATAAATTGTTGGACAATCGTAATAAAAACTGGATTCCAAAAATTACAGCCTACGCTAAAGAACAGCCCACTTTTTTTGGTGTTGGCGCTGGACATTTAGCCGGAGAGAATGGCGTAATTAACTTACTCAGAAAGTCTGGGTATAAAGTATCGGCAGTACTCGATTAAATTTTAACAGTCACTTTAGTTAAAAAGCCCATTTTTATGGGCTTTTTTTCATATTCATTTTCAATAAGTTAAAATTTAAAATCCCAGTTTTCGATGAAATGCACTCTAAATTTGAGATTTTAATATGCATTTTAACGAAGAAATCATTAAGTTTGTCGAGCTATTTAATTCCAACATTACTTAAGACAGAGACTATCTTGTCTAGTATTCCCTCAATTATATGTGGGTTACTATAGCGACTTATTGTTGAATTTGTTTTTAATTTTTTAAATGGAATTAAATAGATATATAGATCATACTTTATTAAGCCCAACGGCGACAGAAGCAGATATTCTAAAACTCTGTGATGAGGCTTTAAAATTCAATTTTTATTCGGTTTGTGTTAATAGCTGTTATGTGCCTATTGCAAAACAAGCTCTTGGTCACTCCAAAGTAAAGGTGTGTACCGTAGTTGGCTTTCCTCTGGGAGCCATGTCTACAGAGGCCAAGGTTTTTGAAGCTAAAAAAGCCATTGAGCAGGGCGCATCTGAAATAGACATGGTAATGAACATTGGCTGGTTAAAAAGCAATAATCACGTAGCGGTCTTAAAAGATATTGCCGATGTTAAACGAGCCATAGGCTTAATTCCTTTAAAAGTAATTTTAGAAATAAGCGAGCTCTCTAAAAACGAAATCGTAAAAGCATGTGAGATAAGTATCGATGCAAAAGCCGATTTTGTAAAAACTTCAACAGGCTTTTCTAAGAGTGGAGCGACACTCACTGCGGTTAAAATAATGAAAAAGACAGTTAAAGACCAGTTGAAAATAAAAGCTTCTGGAGGTATTCGGGATGCCGAAACAGCTTTAAAATATATAGATATAGGCGTACATCGCATTGGTGCCTCAGCAGGAGTCGCCATGATGACAGATCAAATCTCACACTCCTCATATTAAATGGTTTTTTAATTACCTTTACGGCATGAGTGTACACATTGGTGCCCAAAAGGGCGACATAGCAGAAACCATCTTACTTCCTGGAGATCCTTTAAGGGCCAAATGGATTGCAGAAACGTTTTTTGAAAACCCAAAATGCTTCAATGAAGTTAGAGGTATGTACGGTTACACGGGAACCTTTAAAGGCAAAAAGGTGTCCGCCATGGGTACCGGAATGGGTATCCCTAGCATATCAATCTATGCTAATGAACTCATCAAAGAATTTGGAGTAAAAAATTTAATTCGCGTTGGAAGTGCGGGATCTTATCAAAAGGACATTAAAATCCGTGATGTGGTATTGGCTATGGCAGCCTCCTCAACATCTGGAGTTAACGAATTAAGATTTGGTGGTGCTGATTATGCACCTACAGCAGATTTTGGTCTTTTTATGAAAGCTATCGAAGCGGCCAAGGCTAAAAATATTCCGATAAAGGCAGGGAATGTATTGTCTTCTGACGAGTTTTATGAAGACGACATAGAGTCGTACAAAAAATGGTCTAAATTCAGAGTACTTTGCGTTGAGATGGAGGCAGCGGGCTTGTATACGGTAGCAGCAAAACACAACGTTAATGCTTTAGCCATATTAACAATTTCCGATTCCCTTGTAACTGGAGAGCGGACAACAAGCAAAGAACGTGAAACCACCTTTAGGAGCATGATAGAAATCGCACTTGAGCTGGCTTAATTTTTTAAAAATTCCAGAATTCATTTACATTAAGCTTTAAGTACGATTTTCCACTTTTTGCCGAGCCCAAGTTCAGTTATAGATTAATTGTATTTCTTCTCATTAAAATTTAGGTAGCCGAGAAAATATTTTATTGCCATAGAACGTTTGGCCAACTTTTTTCGCATTAACAGAGGAATCTATAACCTCTAGGTCAATAAGTCATTATTACAGTTCAAAGAGTTTTATTACCACTACGCAGATAATTATCATAAAATCAAAAACAAATACATAGATTTGGTATCTAAATTTACTGTAATTAACCTTACACATTTATGAAAACCGTAATGCTTTTAGGTGGCGCAAAAGGGGTTGGTAGAGAGATTGTGAAATCATGTGTTCAAAAAGGCTATAATGTAGCTTTTTGTGGGAGAGATGCTAAACTTGGAGAAGAATTAACCAAATCTCTTAATAGTCCAAACAAGGTCTACTTTCATCAAATCAATCTTAATGCCATCGATAGCATCCAGAATTACTACAACAATGTTATTCAAAAATTTAAAAAAATAGATGCCCTTATTGTTTATTCAGGTATTACACCTATTGCCCCATTAGTTGACACTGAAGAAGAAATCTATGACAATGTTTTCAACATAAACCTGAAAGCACCTTATTTTTTACTAAAGCATGTGCTAAAATCAATGATGAAGTTCAAATCTGGTAGCATTGTTTTTTTTGGTTCTGCTCATATGGATTACGGCCAAGAAGACAGAACCGCTTACGCATTAACCAAAAGTGCACTTTACACATTGTCTAATCACATTGCTCATCATTATGCGAAATATGGTATAAGATCAAACTACCTTGTCATGGGCTGGACACACACCGAAGGTGAATTAGAACTGAGGGCAAAAGAAGGCATTACTGAGAAAGAACTGAAAACTGAAGCCAGTAAAATAATTCCTATGGGGCGCATGCTAAGTCCAAATGACCCTGTTCCTGCTGTTATGTATTTCATTTCTGATGATTCTGCCATGACAACAGGGTCTTTAATTAGGATAACAGGTGGAGAATATATATAGTTGAATTATGTCAATATCTTTAGTGATCTATTCCCAAGAGTCCGATTTATTTGAAGGCCCCATATTTGATACGGAAAACAATTTACTGTATTTCGTTTCGATATTGAACTGCTTGGTGTATTGCTACAGTCCAGAAACAAAAGAAATTTTAAGTGTTAAGTTAGGTTCGCCAACAAGCAATGTATATTTAACAAATGAAACTAAGATTGTTCTTGCTGCATCTAAAAAAGGATTTTTTGAAGTTAACTTTAATGATCTTTCAGCAGAATTTAAATTTCAGATTGATATCCCAGACAATATGAGATATAACGACGGCATTCAAGACGCGAGAGGCAGATATCTTATTGGAACAATGGGTTATCCAGAAGTCATCGAAGGCATGGCCAATGTTTATTCATATTCTAATGATCAGTCTAAAATTTTAATAAAAAATACCAGTATTTCTAACGGATTGGTCTTTACCGAAAACGATAAAACACTTTATTTCATTGATACACCTACTAAAAAAGTAGCCAAATACAATTATGACATAGAGACAGGAGATGCAGAGTTTTCGGAATACATAATTGAATTTAAAGATAACGGCAGTCCAGATGGCATGTGTTGTGATAATGATGGTATGTTATGGATTGCAGAATGGGGAGGGTCTTGTGTCTCCCAATGGAACCCAAAGAATGGACAAAGACTTAGACAAATAAAATTACCACACAAGAATGTTACGTCCTGCTGTTTTGACAAAGACAATAACCTTTACGTCACTACGGCTAAAGATGAGACAAGCCCCTATTCAAGTGGAAGTGGACTATTCCACATAAAATTAAATAATTCCCAAAACTATGATACCTACTAAAATTAGTGTTATTGTTCCCATCTATGGAATAGAAAAGTACCTACCGCAATGTATTGAGAGCATCTTAGAACAGTCATTTAAGGAATTCGAACTTATCCTTGTAAATGATGGTAGTCCGGATAATTGTCCTACGATATGTGACAATTATGCAAGAAAGGATTCAAGAATTAAGGTAATTCATAAAAAAAATGGTGGACTCTTGTCCGCGCGTAAAGCAGGTTTAAAAGTTGCTCAAGGAACCTATATTGCAAATGTTGATGGTGATGATTGGGTCGACAAATTCTATTTGGACACCTTATACAAACTAGCTAAAACAAATGATGCAGACCTAACGGTTACGGGTCATTTTAGAGAATTTAATGGCAAAATTGAAACCATGAAACCATCTAACCCAGGTTTCTACATGGAAGAAGATGTACTTGCCGATATTATCCCGAATGCCATATTCAACGGTAGTTTTTGCGAACACGGCATGACTACCTACGTATGGAATAAACTGTTTAAAAAAGAATTACTTGAAAAAGTTCTTTTTGAAGTCCCAAATGACATCTTAATGGGTGAAGATGCGGCTATAACCTATTCTTATTTGGCTCTATCCAAAAGAGTGGTTATTAGCAAAATACCTTTATACTACTACAGGCAAAGGCATGATTCTATCGTAAAATCCATTGAAAACCCTAAAAAGGAATACTATAGGCTAGGTCTTTTGATGAACCATTTAAAACAAAAACTATCTTCAGTTCTTGATGAAAAAGCTCTTACAACACAATTAAATTATTATCTCTATTCTCAACTTCTTGTTCGATCGGGAGGCTTAATACAGATAGACTCAGCTAAAGACTTATTTAATCCTTTTTCCAATGTAGACAAAGGCTCTAGGATTGTAGTCTATAGTTCTGGATCGTTTGGGCAACATATTTTATCTACAAACCTGAAGACAAATTATTTCAAGATCGTAAAATGGGTAGACGTAGATTTTCATGATTTGAGGATTGGTGATTCTTCAGTTCAACCAATAAGCTCAGTCAATGAAGAAGATTTTGATTATTTGATTATCGCCACAATCAATCCATCAACATACCAGCTGATAAAGAACGAGCTATTGCTCATGGGTATTCATGATGATCATATTGCAAAATTCAAAACCAATGAAACAGAAATAAGTAATCTTTTAAATCTAATGGGATTTGACAAAGATTTCTTATTCCATAAAAATATTAAAGAACTAAATTAAAATTGAAAATGTCTAAAAAAATAATAATACTTGGAGGCAATCCCGAAACAGGAGTTCTCGTAGAGGTAGCTAACAAAATGGGATTACATACAATAGTAATCGCCTTACGGCCAGATGAACCGGCTAAGAAATTTGCCAAAGAATCCTACGATATAGATGGATTTGATATTGATGGCATCGTGAAAGTAGCACAAGACAATAACGTTGACGGTGTTTTGGTAGGTGTTGCAGACATCTTGGTTAAACCATATAAAGAAATTTGTGAAAGGCTTAACTTACCATGCTATGCAACAGAGGAAACAATTGAGGCCTTCTGCAGTAAGGATGGATACAAACGTTATTGCGCAGAATATGGTGTACAGGACATTCCCGGAATCTATATTAAAAGAGGCGAACCCATAAGAAAACCTGATAATGTTGATTTACCCCTAATGGTAAAACCTGTTGACAGTGGTGGCGGAGTTGGAATGAAAATCTGTAGAGATGAAGCAGATTATATTGAAACAGTACAACATGCCTTAAAACATTCTAAAAAAGGAGTGGTTTTAGTAGAAAAATACATGGACTCGAATTGTGATGACATGGCTGTTTATTATACCTTTAAAGATGGTGTGCCCTACCTATCCGCGACTTATGACAGGCTTTTAACAAGACTTCAAGGAAATTCTAGTCCAATAGCGCTTGGAACAGTTTATCCCTCTAAATACACCGAAACATTTGTCAAGGAGGTGCACCCTAAACTAAGTAAACTCTTTGAAGCAACGAATGTTAAAAGCGGAATTATTAACGTTCAGTTTTTTGTAGAAAACGGTAAATTTTACAGCTATGATCCAGGGTTTAGACTTCAGGGAGAAGCACCGCACATTCACCTTTTAAACACTAATGGATTCGACCACAGGGAAATGCTTCTTAATTTTGCCTTGACCGGAGTTTTTGGGGAACCAAATTTTGCTGAACAAAATGACTACTACCTAGGCGGTAAAATAGCTTGTTCCATTTGGGTATTGTTAAAAGCAGGGAAAATAGAAACTATTAAAGGACTAGACAGTATTAAATCCCATAAAAATGTAAAATACGTTGTTGAACGGTTTAAACAAGGTGACACTGTAGCTCCTGAAATGGTTGGAACTGAAAGGCAAGTACTTTACAGAATATACACGGTCTCCGATTCTATAGAGGAATGTAATCAAACTATCGATGATATTAAAAACAGCTTAACCGTAAAAGATTCAGATGGGAAAGACATGGTGATAGAATGGCTTAGACCATGGAATCCAGAAGATTATAAATTCAATAAATAGAATTATCCTAATCAATATTTATAAGCATATCAAAGATGAAAAAAAACATATTGGAGTTATTTAGTTTAGAAGGGAAAAAAGCAATCGTCGTTGGAGGAGCTGGTGACCTTGGTAAGTCAATGGTAGAAGCCTTAGCCGAAGCAGGTGCCCAAGTTGTGGTTATTGACCTTGACGAAAGAATGTATGACCAATGTAAAGATTTCAAAAACAATGGTTTAGACGTATATGCTGTAAAAGCTGACATAAGCAAAATTGAAGAGGTACAAAACTCTTATAAGAAAGCCTTAAAAATTCTAGGTGAAAAGGTAGATATCCTAGTAAATTCGGCAGGAATCCAAAGACGTTATCCTAGTGAGGATTTCCCAGAAGAAGAGTGGAATAAAGTCATAGCAATTAATTTAGATGCTACTTTTTATTTTTGCAAGTACGCCATTAATACCATGCTGGAAAATAATGGAGGAAAAATCATAAATGTAGCCTCTTTAATGAGTTTCCTCGGGGGAATTACTATCCCAGCCTATGCGGCATCAAAAGGTGGTGTAGGGCAACTTACCAAGGCACTATCTAATGACCTAGCTGCAAAAGGCATCTGTGTTAATGCCATCGCTCCAGGTTACATGGACACGCAGTTAAATACAGCCTTAATCAATGATAAGAAACGAACAGAAGAAGTTTTTATGAGAGTCCCAATGAAAAGATGGGGAACCGGTGACGACCTAAAGGGACTTACGGTTTTTTTAGCCTCAGCTGCAAGTGATTATGTGACAGGCACAATTATCCCAGTCGATGGTGGCTATTTAGGGAGATAATTAGGTTCTATTTCATTTGTTGAAATTAATGGAACTTTATTACCAAAACTATTGTTTAAAGTATGACGAGATTGTCTAGTGTAATGAAATAGTAATAGAAATTGCCCGACAATCGGCGTAAACGTTTATTTAACACTTCTTTTCAATCAAATCATATTTAGTCATTTAAATTTGATTAAAAAGTAATCATCCATGAAATACTTCATTTGTTTCATAGTCCTAGGGACGTTGCTAACGGCACAATCTCAAAATCTGTCAGACAAAGCCCAAATAGAGCAAGTACTCAATCATTATATAGATGGTTTTTACAAAGGTGACACCTCAGCTTTAAAAAAAGCCCTAAAACCAAGATTGTACAAGTTTGGATATCTAAAGAACAAAGAAACAGGGAATTACGAGTACTATGCCAAAATGAACTACAACGATGCTTTGGACTTTGTACAAAAAATGAAAGATGAAGGCCGGTCTAGAGACGAAAATGAAATACGGGAGGTAGAAGTTTTAGATATTTCCAATCATATTGCCACAGGAAAAGTAACGGCTGTATGGGGTGTGGACTATATGACATTATCAAAAGACAATGACCAATGGAAAATAGAACAAGTTATTTGGGAAGGGCCATATGAAGAATCCTTTACTCAAAAACCCACGACCTATTACCTCATAAGACATGCCGAAAAGGATTTAAGTGACATGTCCAATAAAAATCCACATCTCAGTGAGACAGGAAAACAAAGAGCTCAAAACTGGGCCAAAATTTTAAAAAACATTCCTTTTGATGCGATATATTCCACTAATTACCATAGAACATTAGAAACCGCTGAACCCATTGCCAAAGCTCTAAATCTTGATATAACCCTTTACAGTCCAAACGATTTGAAATTAAAACCGTTTATGAGGGAAACCAATGGGCAAACCGTTCTAATCGTGGGCCATAGCAATACAACACCAACCTTGAGTAATGCTTTAATAAAAGAAATGAAGTATAAGCAAATACCGGAGACTACCTACGGCAATTTATATATTGTTAATCTGAATAAAACTGGCGCAAATGCTACGTTATTATCCTTAGAATAAAGTCACTGAAATATTTTTAAGCTCAATTATAGACACCAAATCTAGCTCGTCATTCTTAAAGGCTCTATCAAGGTTTAGCAGAGATGTATCGCTCAAGTTAGGTTTATAATTCCTGTAATTCGCAAATCGTAAGCCCTTTAGATATTTTAAGTCGTAAGCCTCTCTAAACCGCAACCCTTTGCCATCTGGTTCATTATAGGAATAGGCGAAATAATCCATTTCAAAATTATTCTTGTTAATCCAATATATGAAGACATCTTCATAATCCTCTCCTCCTCCATTTTCATCAAAAGTTACCTTAATTTTATAATACAACTTGTCTTTGATGACCTCTTCTCCAACTAGTGTTTTATTAACGGCCTCATCGTTCAAACCATAGGGCAATACGGAAAAATAATGAACAGAATTTACAGATGCCGCATATAACGCAGCTAGTGAGTCTGGTAAAATAATTTGATTTCCATTGACATACCTCTTAAAGCCTTCATTACTTAATACGTCTCTAATCGAATCTTTACTGTCATTTTTAAAATGACGTTCTAAACGAAATAAGCCTTTATTCCTAATGGCACTATAAGAGATATCCCTAAAATCGAAATGAATTACCGAGTTGGAAAAGGCATTTCCGCCAGAAACCTCAATAGCTTCATCCACAATCTCTTCGGCAGTTAAGGGGCTGTCATTTTTTGATGCACTTTCATCCTTGCAGTTAAATAAGGTCACACCTAAAATGACCAAAAACAATAATCTCATGTGTTGCATTTGAATACAAAATTAGTGATTTGCCAGTAACATCTTGTGAGTTACTACTTCTTACTTCAAACATACTTGTTTATCTTTGTGTGGTATGCAGAAAAAAGTGAACATACTAAATAGAAAGGCAAAATTTCAATATGAAATATTGGATAAATATCTTGCCGGAATCGTACTTACTGGCACGGAGATCAAATCCATAAGAGCCAGTAAGGCTTCTATTGCCGAAAGCTTTTGTGAGTTTAACGATAATGGAGAATTGTTTGTCATCAATATGACAATTGAAGAGTATGCCTTTGGCAACTACTACAACCACAAACCCAAAGCTGAGCGTAAATTACTGCTCAATAAACGTGAACTAAAGAAACTAGAAAAGGAAGTTAACATAAAGGGAAATGCCATAATCCCATTGCGCCTGTTCATTAATGATAGAGGCTTGGCAAAGCTAGAAATAGCCTTAGCAAAGGGTAAAAAGCTTTACGACAAAAGAGATACTATTAGAGATAGGGATAATAAGCGTAAACTAGACCGCATAAAAAAAATCTATCGGTAAATTTTAAGAGATTCCTAACCAATCCTTATAAGATTTAAATTACATTTGATTTAGGCGTTTTGGCCTAAAGGCAAAGCGGCTCGATCCAAATGAAACCAAGAATACTCTTTTTTAAGTTCTCATGCCTACTCGTCTTTTTTTTATGGAGCACTTTGCTTAGTGCACAAATCACAGGCACTGTTACCAATAACAACGATGAGCCTCTCCCTATTGTAAATATACTCCTAGAAAACACCTATAAAGGAACAACTACAAATGATGAAGGCTATTATGAGCTAGACATCAACACTGTTGGCACCTACTCTATTGTGTTCACTTACCTCGGCTTTAAAACAGTAAAAAAAACAGTAAGCATTGAAAAATTTCCGTATCAATTAAATGTTACTCTAAATGAGGAAAGCGTTTCGTTGGAAGAGGTTCTTGTAAATTCAGAGGAAAATCCTGCCAATGCCATAATAAGGCAAACCATTGCAAAACGCAAAGAAAACCTTGAAAAAATAGATAATTACAAAGCCGATTTCTACTCTAGAGGGCTTATCCGAATCAAAAATGCACCAGAGAAAATCCTCGGACAAGACGTTGGCGATTTAGGTGGAGGCCTAGATTCCACAAGAAGCGGAATAATTTACCTATCAGAAACCATTTCAAAAATTAAATACTTACGACCAAACAGACTTAAGGAAAAAATAACAGCCTCCAAGGTAAGCGGTGATGATAACGGATTTAGCTTTAACAACGCTATAGATGTCGACTATAACTTTTATAATAATACTGTAGAATTTGGTAACGACATTATATCACCTATTGCCAATAATGCCTTTACCTATTATAGGTATCGCCTAGATGGTGTATTTATCGATGATCGCGGCAACCTCATAAACAAGATAAAAGTGATGCCCAAGCGGGAAAATGACCCAGTATTTTCGGGACTCATTTATATCGTTGAAGACCAATGGACAATTTATGCTTTGGAACTGGATATAACAGGAACTCAGGCAAGAATTCCACCTGCCGATTTAATTTCTCTAAAACAGAGTTTCTCCTATTCTGAAATAGATAATCTATGGGTATTGCGGTCACAAAGTATTGATTTTGAATACGCCTTTTTAGGAATTGAAGGCGATGGAAGATTCACTGCCGTTTACAGCAATCATGAGTTTAATACCGAATTAACCAAAGGTGACTTTGACAGGGAAGTTGTCGCCTTTGCCCCAGAAGCCAATAAAAAAGACTCCATATTTTGGAAACAAATGAGACCTGTCCCACTGACGGCAGAGGAATTTACGGATTACATTAAAAAAGATAGCATACAAACAATTAAAGCGTCTAAACCCTATTTAGATTCCATTGATCAGGTAAACAATAGATTTAAACTTGATGATTTGTTAGGCTACACTTATCAGAATTCTTTTAAAAACTATAGGCTAGGATTTGACATTCCAGTAAGCGGAATACAGTTCAATACGGTTCAAGGGTACACCGCAGAAGCTAATGTATTTTTCACAAAGAATTATGATGAATTCCGCCGGTATTTCAGAATTGGAAGTACTATTCAATATGGGTTTTCAGATGAGCGTTTAAGAGCTACAGGGCGATTAACTTTTAAATTTAATGATATTTCCCGCCGTATTTTATCGCTCTCTGGTGGCATAAGAACAGAACAGTTTAATCCTGCAAATCCCATAACACCTATTGGCAATACCTTAGCGACTTTGTTTTTTCAAAGAAACTACATTAAGTTATACGATCGTAGCTTTGTTCAGTTAGATTATTCAGAAGAGTTGTTTAATGGTTTTCGCTTGTACTCTAACTTGAGTTATGAAAGACGTTCTGTCCTATTCAATACAACAGACCAGACCTTTTACCCTAGAGAAAGGAGGTCTTATTTTAGCAACAACCCATTAGACCAACTCAATGATACAGCACCGTTTACAAACCATAATTTGGTGAAATTCAATATTATCGCTCAGATTAATTTTGGACAACTGTATTTGAGTTATCCTAATAGCAAATTCAACCTCCAGAATGAGAACTATCCTACGCTAGTCCTTGGCTATGAAAAAGGATTTGCCGCAAGTATTTCAGACTACAATTTCGACCAAATAAAGGCGCGGTTGTTTCAATCATTCTCGATTGCAGACAAAGGTCAATTTAGCTATAACATAAGAACAGGAAAATTTTTCAATGCAGAGGCTATTGCATTTATGGATTTTCAGCATTTTAATGGCAACCAAATCTACGTTAGTAGACGTGGCAACTATACAGATGTTTTCAATAATTTAGGTTATTACGATTTTAGTACCAACGATAGCTATTTTGAATTTCATGCCGAACATGATTTTAACGGATATATCCTCGGAAAAATCCCATTATTGAATAAACTTAATTTCAACCTAATTCTTGGAGCGCACCAATTGAGTACACCAGACATTAAACCTTACAGGGAATTTACTGTAGGTGTTGACAATATTGGTTGGGGAAAGTGGCGCTTTCTGCGTTTTGATTATATTAGGTCTTACCAAAGCGGATTTGTAAACGATGCTATCCTTTTTGGTTTAAAGTTCTTTTAATTGAAAATACAATGAGAAAACTATTACTAATTACAACACTCTGTTATTTTGGGATTCTTAATGCCCAGGACACCGTACAGGAACATCCATATGAACACAAGGTAAGCACTTTAGATAGCACAATTACAACCTTGTATAAAGTCATTTCAGGTGACAAGGGTACAACAAGGGACTGGGATTTATTTAAACATTTATTTAGAAAAAATGCAAAGCTCATTCCAACAGGACAAAACAAGGAAGGTGACATTGTTGCAAAATACCTTAGTACTGATAACTACATTGAGACCTCTGGGAAGTGGGTGGTTGAAAACGGCTTCCATGAAGTAGAAATTCATAGGGTCACGGAAACCTTCGGAAATATTGCACATGTTTTTAGCACTTACGAATCCTATAGAAGTAAAACGGATGAAGAACCCTTTATGCGCGGCATTAATAGTATTCAGTTATTAAATGATGGCAAGCGCTGGTGGATTATCAATATTTATTGGATGCAAGAATCTGAAGCCAACCCAATTCCCGATAAATATTTACCCAAGAAATAACAACTCCCGTATTTTTACATTACAAACCATTAATTTTATCTAAAAATTTCCGATCTCAAATGATAAACGCAATAAAATCCCTTCGACTCATCGCTATAGCTTCCTTTATAGTTGTTAACTGCATTGCCCAAGAGAAGGCGCAACCGATTTTCAAGGATGGTGAAGCTCAAATAGTAGACGCCTTTAGCGACCCAAAAACATGGATAAGACACGATTTATGGGTGGAAACTGATTTTGATACGGATGGCGACAATGAATTAGACCGCATGCACGTAGCGGTGACCAGACCAGAACAAACTGAAACTGAAGGTTTAAAACTACCTGTAATTTACATTTCTAGCCCATACTTTGCTGGTGTCGCAGGAGATTTACCTGGTGTCATGTGGAATGTAGAACATGAATTGGGCGAGATTGGCCCTGAGCGCGTGCACCCAGAAGTGAAACGTCGCGGAAAAAGACCAATAATTTCAAATTCACATATTAAAAAATGGGTTCCTAGAGGTTATATTGTAGTTCATTCGTCCTCACCAGGTACAGGCCTCTCAGATGGAGCTCCAACCATAGGTGGTAAAAATGAATCTTTGGCACCAAAGTTTGTTATAGACTGGCTCTGCGGTAGAGCAAAGGGCTATACCGAGCGCAATGGCGGTGAAGAAGTAAAAGCATACTGGTCTACTGGGAAAGTTGGGATGACAGGCACTTCTTATAACGGCACCATCCCACTAGCTGCAGCAACCACAGGAGTTGAAGGTTTAGAAGCGATTATCCCGATAGCGCCAAATACCTCGTATTACCATTATTACCGTTCCAATGGTCTAGTGCGATCGCCTGGAGGGTACTTAGGAGAAGACATTGATGTCCTTTACGATTTTGTACACAGTGGAGACGAAGCTAATCGTCCTTACAACAACAAAACCATCAGAGACACAGAGATGAAAAATGGTATGGACCGGCAAACTGGAGATTATAACGAATTCTGGGCCGGACGCGATTATCTAAACCAAATGGAAAATATGAAAGCTGCCCTTTTAATGTCTCACGGGTTTAATGATTGGAATGTAATGCCCGAACATAGTTACCGTATTTATAATGCTGCTAGACAAAAAGGGCTACCTGCCATGATTTATTACCACCAATTTGGGCATGGCGGACCACCACCACTATCCATGATGAATAAATGGTTTACACGCTTTTTGCATGGTGTAGAAAACGGTATTGAAAACCAAAAGAACAAAGCATATATTGTAAGGGAATACGATGATATGGGAAATCCTACGCCTTACAAGGACTATCCCAACCCAGAGGCAGAAACAGTAACATTGTTTTTGAACAGTGGCGGTAAAAGTCGCGGCGCTTTAACAACAAGACAAAACCGAATGATTGCAAGGGAAACCTTAGTTGATGACGTGTCTTATTCAGGAAAGGACTTGGCTACTGCAGAATCATCTGACCATCGCCTTCTATACGTTTCTCCAGAATTAAAAGAGGACGTGCACATATCAGGGATTCCTAGAGTAACCATTTCGTTGTCCAGCAGCAAACCTGCTGCAAATCTATCGGTCTGGTTGGTATCACTGCCTTGGGAAGAGGGATCTAAAGTGCGAATCACGGATAACATCATTACAAGAAGTTGGGCTGACCCAAAGAATTATAAATCACTGACCGATGAGGAAGATTTAGAACCTGGTAAGTTTTACACCATTAGTTTTGACTTGCAACCCGATGACCAAATAATTAAAGCAGGACAACAGATAGGTCTTATGATTTTTTCAAGTGACAAGGAGTTTACATTGCACCCAAAACCAGGAACTGAGTTAACCATAGAACTCCATAACACAAATTTGACCTTACCTATTGTAGGAGGTAAAAATGCTTACATGAAAGCAACAAATTAATTCTTGTTTTCAAGGAGAGGAACGAAGCGAAATTCACCAAACTCATGCTTTTCAAATTCCTTTTCACCTTTACGTATAAACAAGGTCATGATTTGAACCTCATCACCTACGGGAATAACCAATCGGCCGCCTATGGCTAACTGCGACATAAGTGGCTTTGGAACAAAAGGCGCACCGGCTGTTACAATTATACCATCAAAAGGTGCTTCTTCTGGTAATCCTTTGTAACCATCGCCAAAAATGAGTTTTTTTGGACGGTAGCCTAGTTTCGGTAAAAATTTTGAAGTCTTTTTAAATAGCTCTTTTTGACGTTCAATACTGTAAACTTTGGCTCCAAGCTCCAAAAGCACTGCGGTTTGATACCCACTACCTGTTCCAATTTCCAATATTTTGTCTCCTTTTTCAACCTGCAATAATTCGGTTTGAAATGCAACGGTATAAGGCTGGGAAATGGTTTGGTCCGCTCCAATGGGAAATGCTTTATCTACATACGCATGATCTATAAAGCCACTATCCATAAATAAATGACGTGGAATTTTACCAATAGCAGCTAAAACCCGCTCATCTCTAATTCCCTTCTCCGAAATAGTGGCAACAAGCTGCTGTCGCATGCCCTTATGCTTAAACGTATCTTTCAAAACCAGTTTTTTGTTTGCACGAATTTACTTGAAAGTGTTTCAAAATGCAATTGTTTTCATCTAATTTAGATTTAAGGATTAATAGATATTCAATAGCCTTCCCAATTCAATTAAAGTAGTTACTTCACTCACTCAAATCTAATGGAAGCTCTTGCGGAATTCTCAGTTTTTTATAATTAGTTTATGGAAATTTAGAGGCAAATCAATTATTTTTGTGTAAAACTGAAAATATGCTAAAAGCTGGCGTTTTAGGTGCAGGTCACCTCGGTAAAATTCATTTAAGATTACTTCAGCAGTCAAACAAATATGACCTTGTAGGTTTTTACGATGCTGATGAGGAAAATGCCAAACGCGTTATCGATGAATTCGGCTACCGCTATTTTAAAACTATTGATGAATTAATAGAGGCCGTTGATGTTGTAGATATTGTAACGCCTACCCTATCGCATTATGAATGTGCCAAAAAGGCCATAAAAAAGGGAAAGCATATTTTTATTGAAAAACCAATAACTAATACTGTTGAAGAAGCAGAGACCATAAGAACTCTTGTTGCTGAGCATGGTGTAAAAGGACAGGTAGGTCATGTAGAGCGATTTAACCCGGCATTCCTTGCGGTTAAGGATAAAATTGAAAATCCTATGTTTATAGAAACGCACCGCCTTGCAGAATTTAACCCTAGAGGCACTGATGTCCCTGTTGTTCTTGATTTAATGATACATGATATCGATATTATCTTAAGCGTCGTAAATTCTCCAATTAAGCATATTTCGGCCAGTGGCGTTTCAGTAGTGAGTGAAACACCAGACATAGCCAATGCAAGACTGGAATTTAAAAATGGCTGTGTGGCCAATCTAACCGCAAGCAGAATTTCTTTAAAGAATATGCGTAAAACACGGTTTTTTCAGCGTGACGCCTACATTTCAGTAGACTTCTTAGAGAAAAAGTGTGAAGTGGTAAAAATGAAAGATGCTCCTGAAAATCCTGGCGATTTTGATATGATTTTACAAAATGCCGAAGGTATTAAGAAACAGATTTATTTTGATAATCCTACCGTAGAAAGCAACAATGCCATTCTAGATGAGTTAGAAACATTTGCAGATGCTATCAACAATAATACCAAGCCAATAGTAACGCTGCATGATGGCACAGAAGCGCTCCGAATTGCAACAATGGTTATCAACCAGTTTTAATTGTACAACAGAATCATAAATTATAATAGATTAATGCTCCATTCTAGGAGAAATTAAAAATAAACTATCCAATGAAAAATATAGCAGTAATAGGTGCAGGTACTATGGGTAATGGCATTGCCCATACCTTTGCGCAATGTGGGTTCAAGGTTCAACTAATAGATGTTAGCGAAGCCGCTCTAAAAAAGGGCGTGGCTACTATTTCCAAAAATTTGGACAGAATGGTGGCTAAAGAAAAAATCACAGAAGCTGATAAAGCCGAAACGCTTGAGAATATTACGTTATACACAAATATTTCTGAAGGGGTTGAATATGCAAGCTTAGTTGTAGAGGCAGCAACTGAAAACGTAAACCTCAAACTAAAAATTTTCAAAGAATTGGATGAGGCCTGTAGTGATGACGCTATTTTAGCCTCTAACACCTCTTCGATTTCAATAACTCAAATTGCAGCTGCAACATCGCGCCCAGATAAGGTGATTGGTATGCACTTTATGAATCCTGTCCCTATTATGAAATTGGTAGAAATCATACGAGGTTACAATACCTCCGATGAGACTACCCAAACCATAATGGAACTATCCAAAACCTTGGAAAAAGTGCCTGTTGAAGTTAACGACTATCCTGGTTTTGTAGCTAATCGCATCTTAATGCCAATGATAAATGAGTCCATTGAAACGCTATACAATGGCGTTGCCGGCGTTGCCGAAATCGATACGGTAATGAAATTAGGTATGGCACATCCTATGGGACCACTTCAATTAGCAGATTTTATCGGTTTAGATGTATGTCTTTCTATTCTTGAAGTAATGTACGACGGTTTCAAAAATCCTAAGTATGCGCCCTGTCCTCTATTGGTAAATATGGTTAGAGCAGGTAAGTTGGGCGTAAAATCCGATGAAGGTTTTTACGATTATTCAGAAACCAGAAAAGCAGAAAAAGTAGCCGCACAGTTTGTATAAGGAAAAACTATTGATTTTAAGCAAATAGGTTTATGGCCAAAGTAATCCCTTTTAAAGCAGTTAGGCCCACAAGGGCCATCGTAGGTTTGGTAGCCTCCAGGCCGTACGATAGCTATACCGTAGACGAGCGTGAGTCTCGTATGGATTACAATCCTTATAGCTTCCTTCATATCGTAAATCCAGGCTACAAATATGATAAAATCATAAAGGGAGAAGAACGCTATAAATTGGTTAGAAATCGCTATTTAGAATTTAAGGAAGATGGCATTTTTAATCAGGATAAAGCACCTGCTTTTTATGTTTACAAGATTGTGAATAGACACGGTCAGGTCTTTAGCGGAATCATAGGAGCAACAAGTGCAGAGGATTATGAAAACGATGTTATAAAAAAACATGAGGATACTCTTGCTAAGCGGGAAGAAACATTTAAAACCTACTTGCAAACCGTTGGCTTTAATGCAGAACCGGTTTTACTTACCTATCCTGATAATTCTACCATTGCTAAAATCATTAAGGAAACCCAAAAAGGTTATGCCGAATTTGAGTTTACAATGACCTATAGGGACACCCACTATTTATGGAAAATAGATGACCCTGAGACCATTGCCGTTATTCAGAAAGAATTTGAGGATATGAACACTATCTATATTGCCGATGGGCACCATAGATCCGCATCATCATACCTGCTTTACAAAGATGAAAAAGAAAAGAACCCTAATCACCTTGGTAATGAGCCTTACAATTTCTTTATGTCTTACCTTATACCAGAATCGGATTTAGTTATTCATGAGTTCAGTCGATTGGTAAAGGATTTAAACGGTTTAACCAAAGAAGAATTCTTAATAAAGCTCGACGCTATTTACAGAATTGAAAATAGAGGTATTATGCCCTACCATCCATCTAAACAGCATCATTTTAGCATGTACTTGGATGGAGAATATTATTCATTGTATTTGCGTAAAGCGCTTTATAAATTCGACACCGCTTTAGATAAATTAGATGCACAACTACTCTACAAAACCGTCCTTCAACCAATTTTAGGCATAGATGATTTAAGAAATGATGATAGAATAGAGTATGTAAATGGCCGCCACGAAATTGTGACCATAAAATCTAGTGTTGATAGTGGCGATTTTGAAGTTGGTTTCGGAATGATTCCTGCGACTGTATCACAAATTAAGGAAATTGCGGATGAAGGCTTAAAAATGCCACCTAAAAGCACCTATATTTTACCAAAACTTAGAAGCGGAATAACAATTTACGAATTTTAAGAAGGCTAAAATCTTATGGTAAAATATACGCTGTTAGTTATTTTTATTTTAATAAGTCCTTATGCCTTGCCAAATACCGAAGAATTGGTTACGTCGCAAACCATAATTAGAAACGGCGTTGGTTTAGGATCTGTATTAGCTGTTGTTTTGTCCTGGGACAGAAACAAGTCAATCTTATTAGCTATAATTCACGGGATTTTTAGTTGGCTTTACGTCATCTATTATGCCCTAACACGATAATAAAATGTCTATTAAAGAGAATCTTCAAAAAATAATTAAATCTATACCAGAATCTGTTACGCTTGTGGCCGTATCCAAAACCAAGCCCATAAGTGATTTAATGGAAGCTTATGACGCTGGTCAGCGCATATTTGGCGAAAATAAAATTCAGGAAATGGTGTCTAAATACGAGGAGATGCCTAAAGATGTCCAATGGCACATGATTGGGCATGTGCAGCGTAATAAAGTAAAATATATGGCGCCTTTTGTAAGTCTCATTCATGGCGTAGATAGCTTAAAGCTTCTTAAAGAGATAAATAAACAAGCTAAAAAAAACGAGAGGGTTATTGACTGTTTACTGCAAATAAAAATTGCCCAAGAGGACAGTAAGTTTGGCATGCAAGCGAAAGAGGCTTTTGTTTTGTTGCAGTCCGAGGAATTAAAAGAACTCAAAAATATCTGCATCAAAGGCGTAATGGGAATGGCTACTTTTACGGATAATAAAAACCAAATAGAGAGTGAGTTTAAGTACTTAAAATCTAATTTTGAGCAGCTCCGTGCCCATAACTGCGATAACTGCGACCTTCAAATTATATCAATGGGTATGAGTGGTGATTATCCATTAGCCATAGAATGCGGTAGCAATATGATTAGAGTGGGCAGCAGCATTTTTGGAGCTAGAAATTATTAGGTATTTCTTTATGTAGTCGCCAAGACTTTTTTAATTTAGAATCTAAATTATATCTGAAAAGCACATATTATTTACGCCATACTAGACATAGAAACCACAGGAGGCAAATACAATGAAGAAGGTATTACGGAAATTGCAATCTATAGGTTTGACGGCCATAAGGTAACCGATCAATTTATTTCCTTAGTAAATCCAGAGCGTGAGATTCAGCCCTTTGTTGTTAATCTCACAGGTATCAACTCTAAGATGTTAAGGACGGCACCTAAGTTCTATGAAGTAGCTAAACGCATTGTAGAACTCACTGAGGATTGCGTGTTGGTAGCCCATAATGCCGAGTTTGACTATCGCATCCTTAAAACTGAATTTAGACGTTTAGGCTTCACATTTAAAAGAAAAACACTCTGTACCGTAGAATTATCTCAAAAGCTTATTCCAAATATGGAATCTTATAGCTTGGGTAAGTTGGCAAGGGCTTTGGGGATTCCGGTGAGTGATAGACATAGAGCTCAAGGCGATGCTTTGGCTACCGTTAAATTATTTAGAACATTGTTAGATAAAGACAACGGAAAGGCTATAATAAAGGAATCCGTTAAAGTAGAGCAGCGATCTAAATTAAGCTCAAATCTTAAATCTATAGTAGAAGAGCTGCCGAGCGACACTGGAGTATATTATATTCACAATTCCGATGGCGATATCATTTATATTGGCAAGAGCAATAATATTAGAAAACGTATCACGCAGCACTTTACCAATAATAACTCTAAATCAAAAAAAATTCAAGCTTTAGTTGCGTCTGTGAGTTTTGAAAAAACTGGAAGTGAACTTGTAGCGCTATTAAAGGAAAGTGAAGAGATTAAAAAGAACAAACCTCCTTTAAACAGAGCTCTTAGGCAACACAAATTTACCCAGGGCCTATACAGCCATATAGACAATAATGGGTACATAAACCTTAGGATAAATCACCTTAAAAAAGATGCAAAGCCTATAACCACATTTAGCAATAGACAATCGGCAATTTCGTATATGAACAGAATGATTGAGAAATTTGAACTATGTCCAAAATTATGTGGCATACAGAAATCACAAAGTAGCTGTTTTCATTACGATATTAAAGATTGTTACGGCGCCTGTATTGGTGAAGAACCTGTTAGCACTTATAACCAACGAGCTAAGACGGTCATCGATATTAACACCTATGATAATAAAAACATGATTATCATTGATCGTGGCAGAGCTATTGGCGAAAAAAGTGTTATCCTGATAGAAGATGGTATTTTTAAAGGCCTTGGCTTTTTTGAGCTCAATCATCAAATTAACAATATCGAAGTCCTTCAGTCCCTCATTACTCCAATGCAGAATAATAGGGATACGCAACATATTATTCAAGCTTATATGCGCAAAAACAAGCGATTAAAAATTATTGATCTCTAAATATGAACTTTAAATTACTTCTCCTTTTTTTAATCTTTTCCACGTTATCTTTTAGTCAAGAATTTCATGAAGGTTTTGATGTCTACGACCGTGAATTAAGAATCCATCAGTTTCCCCAAGATACTACTGCTGGTGCTATAGTAATTTATAGTTATGGTAACGCCTTTATAGACAAAAACAGTTTTTTACTAAGGTTTCAGGTACAAAAAAAGATAAAAGTACTAAAGAAAAATGCCCTTAACACTGGCGAAGTAGAGGTGAAATTGTATAAAAACGGTGCTAACAAGGAAAAAATAAACCGTATTACAGGAGCCAGTTATAATTTGGAAAATGACAACAGAGTTAAGTCAGAATTATCGCCTGATGCCATCTACGAAACCGAACATGAGAACTATACCTCAGTTAGGTTTGTAATACCGAACGTTAAAGTTGGTTCTGTAATTACCTATAGCTATGAAACAGAATCCCCTTTTATTAGAAAGTTTCAGCCGTGGTATTTCCAAGGAGAAAACCCTGTAATATATAGTGAGTACAATACCAATATCCCAGGAAACTATACCTATCACATAAAATTAGTTGGTTCCTTACCTTTAGAAGTGAATGAAAGCAATATAGAAAGGAGTTGTATTGAATTAGCTAGAGGCGCCTCTGCGGATTGCATGGTATCAAAGTTTGTTATGAAAAATATCCCTGCCTTTAGAATAGAAGGTTATATGACTACTCCTTTAAATTATTTATCTCGAATTGAATACGAATTAAAAGAAATAAGAAATTTTTCTGGAGAGAAGGAAAAGCTTACCAAGTCGTGGAAGAATGTTGACTCCGAGCTTAAATCTAGCACCTATTTTGGTAAACAACTGAAGAAAACAAATTTGGTAAAGAATCTTTTACCTGATGACATACTTGAAAATGAAAGCGAAATTGAAAGAGCCAAAAAGATATATCATTATGTCATTGACACTTATAAGTGGAATGGCAAGATAGCGCCTTATGAGGTATCTATTAAAGACCTTCTTGACAAAAAAACAGGAAATGCCCACGAAATAAACCTGCTTCTTTATAATTTATTTAAAGACCAGAACTTCGAGGTTTATCCAGTATTACTTTCTACAAGGGACTCTGGCTTTGTTACAAAATTGTTTCCTGTACTTACCGAGTTCAATTATGTTATTCTGAAATTATTAATAAATGGCAAATCATATTTTATAGACGGCACCAATCCTTATCAGTCTTTTGGAGAAATCCCTTTTAGGTGCCTTAACCAGTATGGAAGGCTTATTGATTTTAAAAATGAAAGCAAGTGGGAGGATATAAAGATAAACAAATATTCCTCCGTTCTTCACCTAGTAAATGGTACCATAGAAAACGGCTCGTTAGTTGGAAAAATACAAAGCCGTTACTCAGGTTATCATGCGCTTAAGCCAAAACAGGATTATGACGAAAACTCAGGGGCCTATTTCAATGCATTTAATAATACGTATCCAGAAATTGAATTCACCGATCAAAAAGCACTTGATTACGACAAAACTAGTTTTGTTTTTAAACAGGAGCAGCTATTTGAAATGGAATTGGAAATCATTGGGAATAATATTTATCTCAATCCATTTTTGGTTAGGTTTTTCGAAAGCAATCCTTTTAAGCTTCAGCAAAGGACCTACCCTATCGATTTTGGTTATAAGGATATTTATTCCTACAGTTTTAAGTTAGCTATTCCTGAAGGTTATAGCATTATGGAGGTGCCAGAGAACCAAAACTTAGAACTTCCCAACAAAACCGGTACGTTCAATTATTCAGTTTCAAAACAGGAGAACGAAGTGAGCATCAACTTTAAACTAAATTTTAACCTCTCCTTATATCCACCAAACTATTATGAATCATTAAAGATTTTGATGTCTAAAGTACTCGACAATCAAAACAACAACGTAATCGTATTGAAGAAGAACTAACATTTCTTTCGTACTTTTAAACCTATGAAACCCACAAAACATAACTGGCGCACCAAACTCCACGAAGTAATCTATGAGGCAGACACGCCCTCTGGGAAAGCCTTTGACCTTATTCTATTGGTGGCCATTTTAGCGAGTATCGTTCTTGTGATGTTAGAGAGCATAAAAAGCTTTGATGCCAAATATCATAGGTTTTTAGATATTGCAGAATGGGTAATTACTATACTCTTCTCAATTGAATATGTTGCACGCATCATCTCAGTTAACAAACCTTTTAAATACATATTTAGCTTTTACGGGGTTATAGATCTTTTGTCTACGATACCTAAATATATTTCAATTTTACTTCCCGGCACGCACTCTCTTGTGGCGTTAAGAGCGCTGCGCCTTTTACGCGTTTTTAGGATTTTGAAATTGGCTAGATACCTAGGCGCCTCCAATCAACTGGCCACTGCCATCAAAGCTAGCCGAGCAAAAATAGCTGTATTCCTATTCGCTGTTTTGATAGCAGCCACGATTTTTGGTACCATTATGTATTTGGTGGAAGGTGAAGAAAACGGATTTACCAATATACCAAAAAGTGTCTATTGGTGTATTGTTACCTTAACGACTGTTGGATTTGGTGACATTGCGCCTGTAACTCCGTTAGGACAATTTATTGCAACCGTTATTATGATTTTAGGTTACGGAATTATAGCGGTACCAACAGGCATTGTTTCTGCAGAGTATACCAAAGCCTCTGGTAAACATAAAGGCAAACTCTCTGATGAAGAAATTGAGCAATTAGAGAGCGTTCACTTAAATACCCAGTGCTGCGTAAATTGCCTGACTGAACAGCATCAGGATGGTGCCGAGTTCTGTTATAAATGTGGCTGTAGACTCCATCATGATTCCTAAACTTATCACCATTGTTGGGCCAACAGCCATAGGGAAAACTGCCCTTAGCATCTCACTAGCAAAGCATTATGGCTGCGAGATTATTTCGGCAGACTCAAGGCAATTTTATAAGGAAATGAATATCGGTACCGCAGTACCTTCTCCCGAAGAGCTGAAAAGTGCAAAACATCATTTTATTCAACATAAATCCATTAACGAGACGTATTCCGTTGGTGATTTTGAAAGGGATGCCATAGAGAAAATCAAGGAATTGCACAAAAGAACTACCACAGTGATAATGATCGGTGGATCGGGACTTTATATCAAAGCAGTTACGGATGGCCTTGATGATTTTCCAAGTATAGATAAAGACGTACGGATTGATTTAAACAGAAGACTTAAAAATGAAGGCCTAAAATCCTTACAAGACGAACTCTTTACAGTAGATAGAAAGGCCTACGAGTCTATTGCTATTGATAATCCACATAGAGTAATAAGAGCCTTAGAAGTATATCAAGGTACTGGACGACCTTATTCCAGCTTTTTGTCGCAACCAAAGAAAAAAAGGGATTTCGATACGATTTATATTGGGCTGAGAGCTGATCGCCAAGTCATCTACGACAGAATTAATAAACGCGTCGACCTTATGATGAAGGCCGGATTATTGGATGAGGTCAAGTCCCTTTATCCATTTAAGGATGTGAATGCTCTAAACACAGTAGGTTACAAAGAACTATTCAGGTACTTGGATGGTGAGATTGATTTAGAATTTGCCATTTCGGAAATTAAGAAAAATACAAGGCGTTTTGCCAAGCGGCAACTGACCTGGTTTACCAAAAACAAGGACATAGAATGGTTTTCACATGACTGCGACTTCGGTGATATAATATCTTATATTGATAGTATGCATAAAAAAAGTCTAACTTAGAAAAGCTAGACTTTATATACCTAAACCTAAAACGCTTAGTCGTCATTGTCGTTATGTATTACCAGCCTAAATCCTTCACCGTGGATATTTAAAATTTCTACATTTGGGTCTGGTTTCAAATACTTTCTCAATTTGGCAATGTAGACATCCATACTTCGTGATGTAAAGTAATTGTCATCGCGCCATATTTTGGTTAGAGCCAATTCTCTTGGCATCAAGTCATTTTCATGTAATGCCAACAAACGCAACAGTTCGTTTTCCTTCGGAGATAGTTTGGTTGGTTCCCCTCCATCGAATTTGAGGAAACGTAATTTCGAATTTAAATCGAAACGCCCAATTTTAAATTCAAATTGTTTACTATCTGCAATGGAATCGGTTGCCTTACGCTGCATTATGGCTTTAATCTTCATTAATAAAACCTCGCTATCAAAGGGTTTATTAAGGTAATCGTCCGCTCCTACTTTATATCCTTTTAAAACATCTTCCTTCATGGCTTTTGCCGTTAAAAAGATAATTGGAACATCGGTATTTTTCTCTCTGATCTCCTTTGCTAAGGTAAAACCGTCTTTATAAGGCATCATAACATCTAGGATGCAGAGGTCAAAATCGTCTTTCTTGAACTTTTCAAAACCTTCCATTCCATTTTTGGCATGGACAACGTCGTAATCGTTCATCATTAAATAATCCTTTAAGACGGTTCCAAAATTTGGATCGTCTTCTACCAAAAGAATTTTCTTGTTTTGTTCTTCCATAATTCGTTTTTATGATATTAATGGCAGTCTTATCGTAAATGTACTACCTTTTCCTTTTTCACTTTCTACTGATATATGTCCTTGATGGTCTTCAACTATACGTTTAACATAGGCCAATCCTAAACCATGACCTTTTACATTATGTACATTACCTGTATGCTCTCTATAAAATTTTTCAAATACACGTTTTGCAACTTGCTTACTCATACCATTACCTTGATCCGCAATTTTAAGAATGATACTATTTCCTATATTTTCTGTGTACACATCAATTTTTGGTGCGTCGTCAGAATATTTTACGGCATTGTCTAAAATATTTACAATAACATTTGTAAAATGGGTTTCGTTGGCCAAAACCGAAGACTTTGCAGCATTTAAATGTGTTTTAACGTATCCTTTTCGATCTTCTACTATCAACTCTATATGAGTCACGGCATCTTCTATTAAATCGTGCAACTTTAAGCGTTCTTTGCTTATGTTAAGCTCATTCTTTTCTAGTTTGGATATGCGCAGTACATTTTCAACTTGAGCGTGCATGCGCTTATTTTCATCCTTTATCATCTTGAGATAACGCTTAACCTTTTCTTCATCTCCAAGTATTTTAGGATTTCTAATAGAATCCAAAGCCAAGTTGATGGTTGCTATAGGTGTTTTAAACTCGTGCGTCATGTTGTTGATGAAATCTGACTTTATCTGTGATATTTGACGTTGTTTTATCAACTGGTAAATAGCACTTGAATAAGCTATGATAATTACTCCTGTAAAAATTACGGAGAGTAAAATCATCCACAAAATGGATGACAAAAGGTACTTACGACGCTCAGGAAAATCAACATATAGCTTGTAGCTACTTTCTTCGTTATTATCTAAAAATACAGGTATACCAACGGTAGTATCTGGATTTTTCTTAAAGTTGATTGTTTTTACATTGGTCGCAAGGTCATCATCATAGATAGCAAATTCAAAATCTAGGTTTACCCCTTCACTTTGAAGCTCTCGCGTTAAAAGCGCCTCTACCTGCTCTACCGTTACACGCTTGTATATAGGAATCCGTTTAAGCAATTCCTTAAATGATTCTTCATAGGATTGTTTATCTATATCTGAAAGGGAAGAAATTTCCACCAAACGCTGTTTGGGCTCAATTGCACCTCCTCCATCTATATTGGACCGACTATAAATTTCAGTAATACGCTCGCTAGAACGTTGACTCACATTTATGCTGTCTGCATCAATTTCAAAGAACATAGATGGCACCTTAAAACGCTCTTCCAAAACGGTATTCCTGTGAATAATCGTTTCGTCGTTTATATCATCTTCTGCAGTTATATACAACTGCTTAATGGTTGTTGAATCAGGCTCTTTCTTTTGCTTTATAAGCGGCCTGATCATACTGATGTACTTGCGGAGCTCGTACTCTTCTATATCTCTCGAAACAAAACTCAGCGCCCTTTTAACGCTTAGATTGAAATTTTGCTCTTCATTCTTTAAACTATTATTGATAAAGAAGGATTGAACGAAAATTATTCCGATGAGAGACAAGCTCATTAATACTACCAGTAAAACGAATAGCTTTTTGCCCATCGCCCAAATTTAACATTTTAACATTTAGCGGAAATTAGGTTTAACCTTACCTTAACAAAAGGATAGCTGTGCTTTTAAGCCTTTTTTATAAGCTCATTATGGATTTGCAGCACTTGATTCTTGACATCTTCCAAGTCTACATTCTCAATTACAAAATCCGAACGTTTTACCTTTTCATCATCGGGAAGTTGATTTTCAATTACAGCCAAAACTTTTTCTTTACTAGAGTCATCGCGCGCCACGACCCTTTTTATCCGCTCTTCTTTAGGAGCTACAACTGTTATTATCGTGTCGTATTGATGCTCTAGATCGTTTTCAAAAATAATAGCAGCTTCCTTTATAACATAAGGACCATTTTGTTTGGAGAGCCACGATTTAAAATGTTCTGCAACCCTTGGATGCACAATAGTATTGATTTTCTTGAGTAGGGCTTTGTTGTTAAAAACCTGCTGGGCTATAAATGGCCTATTTACCCTATTGTTTTTATAAGCTGATTCCCCTAATAACGCAATCAACTCTTTTTTAATGGCTTTAGAACTATTCATCAGAGCCTTTGCCTCATCATCTGCAATGTAAACAGGGATACCCAATGCCTCAAACATTGCCGCAACGGTAGATTTACCACTCCCTATACCACCTGTTAGTCCAACGATTTTCATTTTCAATTACTGTATTATAATAAAATCGATTCGCTTTTGTTTTATGGAAGAGCGTTTAACAATATCTGGCTTTTTCACCAACTTAGGTACCAGATAAGAGACACTGCTGTCATCAACAGGAAACTCACATTCCACAATAAAGTCTGAAGGTGAAATTTCTTTATAATTCTGCAAATCCACATAAAACGACACCGTTACACTTTTAGGAAAAACATTGACCTGTACGTCATCTGGCTGATTGGTAACCAGAACAGGTATTTCTAAAGTGCCTTCCGTAAAACGGCTTACCTCTCCTTTAACTGTAACGGATTTAGGGAAGATTTCTATATTTTTTAAATTGTTAATATCCAGTTCTACTACCTCTTGTATATTTTCTTTAACTCCATTTAGCTTAAGTACTTCTGTTTCAATGGTTTCGATTGGCGCAATAAGCTCTTCAGGTCCCACTATTCTAACACTATCTGTACTAAAACTAAAATCACCTAATACATCGAAACCTATGGCATAACTTATATCTGAAACCAAAGTAACAGGAACTCTTTTTGAGGCTAATCGTGCATATTCAAAAACCAATGTATCGGGTTTTAATGATCTAACCACATAGGATTCCCCTAATTTTTCTTCAAACAGATACTTATGCTTAGACACATCAAAAACAAAAGCCTCATCTGTTTTGGTCATATCGTTTTTTGAGTCAAAATCAAATACCAATGTCTTCGAGAAAATATAGGGCAACAAAGCAAAACCTTTAGACTCTATGACTGCAGTGACAACATTTGTAGAATCCTCTATAAGCACAAGGTCGTCGTCAAGATTTGTAGGGTTAATGGCGATACTAAAGTTTTGTCTGTAATCATTGGATAATTTGGAAAACACCAAGAAGACAAATGCCAATGCCACAAATGCCGTAAATTGTTTTACGGTTCTTTTTCTTATGATTTTTGACAATTTTGCTTTCATTTTATTTAAAAAACAATCCGGGAAAAACCTTTTTTGGATCTTTCCTTAATACTGAGATGGCCACAGTAGATTTTAAAAATCCCCAGCCATAACCCAAAAATTGAACAAATACCGCAATCACTGCCAAAAACCCAACGGTTAGACTTTTATTATTCCAAGTAGCCAATACAAGGGCTAGACTAAAATATACCACATAGCACCAAAATGGATAAGGCATACCAAATAAAAGTAAAATTAGCGAAAGAACTAAACCCAGCATGAATATTGTTGGAAACCAAAAAACTACGCTTTTGGACTGTGGATGCCACAAATTTAAAATGGGCCGAGCTAAACCGAATTTTTGCACTTGGCTAAAAAACTTAGACCAAGTTATGCGTCTTTTATGATACACATAAGCATTGGGAATAAGGGCAGTTTTATAGCCTTTGGCCTTTAGGCGAAGGGATAAATCTGGATCTTCACCGGGATGTATTTTGGAGAAGCCCTTTGTGTCCAAAAAAGCGTCTTTAGATAGACCCATATTGAAACTTCTCGGCTGAAAGTCCTCAACCTGACGTTGTCCGCCTCTAATCCCTCCTGTTGTAAGGAAGGATGTCATTGCAAAGTTAATGGCCTTCTGTAGATTATTGAACGATGTATGAGCCGCATCTGGACCTCCAAAACAGTGAACATAATTGTTGCTTAAAAAATTATAAACTTCAGTTAAATAATGGCTGGGCAGCAATACATCAGAATCTAAAATGATAAAATAATTGCCCTTAGCTTTTTGCATTCCATAATTTCTGGAATCTCCGGGTCCCGAATTTGGTTTGAAATAATACGAAATGTTGAGCTTGGACTTAAACTCATTGACAATATCCTCCGATGTTACGGTTGAACCGTCCTCAATGATAACAATTTCATAATTGAGGTCACTATCAAGCTCGGTAAAGCTTTGCAAAAGCTCCTTCACCTCTTTGGGCCTATTGTAAACGGGAACGATAAACGAAAACTCCAGCTGATTCATTATTACAAAAGTAACCAAACTGAGGTCAATAGCCTTCTTATATTTTGAAGATTACAACAAATAAAAAAGTCATTATTGCTTAAAAATCTTCTCTATAATCGTAGTTTCAGCCCCAAAAAGTTTTACAACATAAAAACCAGAACTTAAGTCTTCAAACGATACAGCAAAATTTAAAGCGTTGGGCTGAAGTTGACGTACCATTTGACCTTTGATATTCAAAATCTGAACCGCATCTATTAGCGCAGGCGCATTAATAAACAATGAACTTGTAACAGGGTTTGGATAATATATAAAATCACTTGCGCTATAGTCTAAATTAGTCAAGGTTGCACCCTCCACTATATTAAGTTTTTGATTTGGCGCAACATTAAAAATAATGTCTTCAAGACCACTTAGCCATTTCACTTTTACATAATCAATATTGGTATTAGTACCTAATCCAAATATTTCAGTTGATGAATTTTGGGACAAATAACCTTCTCCACATAAGGTATACCTGTACTGCTTATTGCCATTAACAGAAATTTCGATTAAGGCGCCTATACCATCTTTATTGCTCACTGTACCCTCTAGACCTATTGCAATATAATTATTGGCATTACTAGCCGTATTTTCCCAAAGAGCAGGTACTTGATTCTGGTCGTTATTCACTATGATTTCCATTAGGCCATCATTATTGTAATCTCCAACAGCAGAAGAATAGCTTCTATAGGTATTGGAATTAAAGCCAACATTACTAGGCTGCTCAAAGGTTTCATCTCCAGAATTGGTAAAAAAAGCATACGATGGAAAACCATTATCACCAGTATATTGGGAATTAACATATAAATCGAGGTCACCGTCATTGTCGGCATCCAAGAAATTTGAGCCCCAACAAAAGCTATCAACAATGGTTCCGGAGGACAAAGACACATTGCTGAATGTTTCATCACCATTATTTTTTAGCAAAACACTACCTGGAAGAGGAGTACTTATTCCTTGTGGCGTATTGGTCATGTAAATATCAAGAAAACCGTCGGAATTAAAATCATCAATAGTAACCGACATAGCATCTATGATAATATTGGTTCCGGAAGAAAAACTAACATCTGTAAAAGTACCGTCGCCATTATTTTTATAGAGATAGTTAGGCTCGAACTTGTCGTTGGCGACATAGAGGTCTTGCCAACCGTCATTATTAAAATCAAAAAAACCGGAGCAGAACGTCAAAGCAGGGTCATTGGATAGTCCAACAGCTTCTGTAACATCAGAAAAAGTACCATCACAATTATTCTTAAATAAGTAATTGGTTATGTTTGTTCCTCCTATTCTATTAGATAAATAGACATCAAGGCAGCCATCATTGTCTATGTCGCCCCAGGAGGCTCCATAAGTAATTAAATTTTCATTGGGAAATCCAGCAGCATCTGAAATGTCTGTTAAACTGTTATTAGTGTTCTCATAAAGCCTATTTCTGCCTGTATCACTGGTAACAAATAGGTCTTTATCGCCATCATTATCAAAATCTACCCAAGTAACGCTGCGCGTTCGGTCTAGATTTTCATTGGCTCCTGTTAGTAAATTAAACTCGGCAAAAATAATTCCGTCAATATTCTTGTAAAACCTGACAGGCTTATTTTCTCCTGTTCCTAGAGTAATATCATCAAAGCCGTCACCATCAAAGTCTACATAACTTACACCATGTCCACCAAAAATAGAATTTCCCGTATCTATTGTGAAACCCAGAAGAGCTGCACGATTCTCAAAATTGATTTGGGCTTGTGCTAAAGGCAAACAGAGTAAACTGATAACGATATAAATTCCAATAAGCCTCATTAATAAGGGTGTTATTAAATTTCAATCCCTTTCCTTATATCCATTAAATTTAAAAGTTTATTTTAAATTTTTATAGACCATTTTTTGAAAATTCAAAATAAAAAAAATCCGCTTAATTCTAAACGGTTCTTCTAGCCTTAAAAAATGTTACCGTTTACTGTTTTACAAATCTAAGGGTCTCATTTGCATTGTCTACTGAGGCTCTTAAGATATAGGTGCCTGCTGGTAAATTAGACATATCCAAAACGCAATTGACGCTATTAGGCTGTAATTGCATTACCTGCTGACCTAACACATTACTCACTATAACTGTTTCGATATTGGTTGAGGCTGATTTTAACGTTAATGTATTTTGCACTGGATTTGGATAGTAAGAGAACTGAGCTTGGCTATTTTCAGCCGTTGAGAGTGCAGAGCCTTCAACGATAGTCAAGGTTTGATTAGCAGCTACATCATAAAGAACATCTTCCAGTCCACTCAACCATTTTACTTTTACGTAATCAATATTGCTTGCTGTACCTATACCAAAAATTTCAGTTCCTGAATTTTGAGACAGATAGCCTTCACCTATAAGGGTGTAGCGATATTGCTTTTCACCATTAATTGAAATCTCTATAAAAGAACCAACACCGTTGCGGTTGCTTACGGTTCCTTCGAGTTTTACCTTAAGCCAATTATTGTCTTGAGGTGTTTGATTTTTCCATACTGAAATATTGGGATGGTTGATGTTGTTGACCACAAAATCGGTATAGCCATCATTGTCTATATCGCCAATGGCGTTGGAGTAACTTTTAGCAAAATCATCTGGAATGACTGCATTATTCATTGTAAAAATTCCATTGCCACTGTTAATGAAAAAAGCCGATGAAAGAAAACTCGGATTAGAACCATTCTGTTCACAACTCACATATAAATCGAAATCTCTATCATTATCCGCGTCTAGAAATATGGCTCCCCAACAATCACTATTGACCTCTACTTGCGATGCAGCGGCAACATTTGTAAAGGTTCCATTTCCATTATTCTTTAAAAGCACATTTCCATCCGGTTCATTAGTAACATAAATATCCAACCATCCATCAGAATTATAATCATCCACTGTTACTGACATTGCACCAATAGCCAAATCCGTTCCCGTTAATGCCCCGACCTCCGTAAATGTGCCGTCCCCATTATTTCTATAAAAATCGTTAGTATAAATTGTTCTATCATTTGCGACGTAAATATCTTGGTCCCCGTCGTTATCATAATCAAGAAATGCTGCGCAAAAGGAAAGTTTAGCAACGTTTGACAAACCAACTTCGTTATTGACTATGGAAAAGGTTTTATCACCATTATTTTTGTATAAAATATTTGGGGTTTCAGAATCCCATATACTGATAAAAACATCCAAAAAACCATCGTTATTATAATCACCCCAAGATGCGCCATAATAGGAAAACGAATTCAATAGTATGCCACTGCTAAGCGTTATGTCTTGCATAACCATATTACCCAAGTTTTCGTATAAAGTATTTCCACCATCATCACTGGTTATAAACAAATCATGGTCCCCATCGTTATCAATATCTATCCAATTTATTTGCTTTGTACTATTTGAATTATCAATATTTATGTTTTGCTCAGCAAAGAAACCATTGATGTTTTTAAAGAATCGAACTGTATTATTCTCAGCAGTAGCAATAGACAAATCGTCCCAGCCATCATTGTCATAATCGAAAAAAGTTATCCCAGAACCATTTTCGGCATTCTCACAAATAACATTTATTCCTAATTGTTCAGGAGTATTTTGAAAGGAAATCTGAGCCAGGGCAGCATCAAAGAAAACCATTAGACTGATTGACAAAATAAATCGAAAAGATAGCACTTACTGAGATTTAATTTATATAGCTTAAAATAATTAAAAAATTTAACAAAGAATCTTCATAAAGATACTGGTTTATTCCTTAAGTATTCCTACAGTTTCAGTAAAGCCCGCTACTTTTACTTTGACATAGTACTTACCTGTAGATAATCCAGACATATCCAAATCGCTGTCAGGGCTATTTGAAACTTGCTTCATCACTCTTTGACCAAGCACATTAAAAACAGTAAGCTCCTCAATCTCAGTTTCCGCTTTCACATATAGTTTACTTTGTACTGGGTTAGGGTAATAACTGAACTTAGCTAAGCCTAACTCTTTAACAGAAAGTGTTGAGGCTTCGACAATGGTCAAGGTTTGATTAGCAGCAACATTGTAAAGAGTATCTTCCAGTCCGCTCAACCATTTTACTTTTACGTAATCAATATTGCTTGCTGTACCTATACCAAAAATTTCAGTTCCTGAATTTTGAGACAGATAGCCTTCACCTATTAAGGTGTATCGATACTGCTTTTCTCCATTAATTGAAATCTCTATTAAAGAACCAACGCCATTGCGGTTGCTCACAGTCCCTTCGAGTCTTACCTTAAGCCAATTATTGTCTTGAGGTGTCTGATTTTTCCATACTGAAATATTGGGATGATTGATATTGTTGACCACAAAATCAGTATAGCCATCATTGTCTATATCACCTATGGCGTTGGAGTAACTCCAAGAAAAGTCGAAAGGAATTGCTGAATTTGTAGGTACAAATGGCAATTCACCTCTGTTCTCATAAAACATTGATGATTCATATTGTGGTAATGAGCCATCTGTTTCTCCTGAAACATAAAGATCTAAATCATTATCATTATCTGCATCTAAAAAAATGGCGCCCCAACCAAAGTTATTAAAGGTAACACCATAATCTAAAGCCATATCGGTAAATGTGCCATCAGTGTTATTAATAAAAAGAACACTATCATCTGAATCGTCAGTAACATAAATGTCCAACCAGCCGTCAGCATTAACATCATCTATGGTTACGCTCATGGCATCAATAAAAATACGAGTGCCTGAGTCTTCACCTATTTCCGTAAACGTTCCATTACCATTGTTTCTATATAACAGGTTAGGCCATTGTGTTTTGTCGTTAGACACATAGATATCTTGGTCGCCATCATTGTCATAATCTAAAAAAGCCGAACAGAAAGACATCATACCTTCATTAACTAAACCAGCTTCTGAATTTACTAAGGTAAAGGTCTTATTGCCGTTGTTCTTGTATAGTATACTCGGAATTTGTGGGTCTCTAATGCTAATGAACACATCTAAAAACCCATCATTATTATAATCGCCCCAAGATGCGCCGTAGTAAGGAAAGACTTCTTCAAGCATGCCGCAACTCGCTGTTATGTCTTGCATCACCATATTTCCCAAATTCTCATAAAGGGAATTACCATGTGTATCACTTGTTATAAACAAATCATTGTCCCCATCATTATCGATATCTACCCAATTGACCTGTCTACTCTGGTGATCTTGAGGTAATTCTATATTTAGGGTCTGATACGCAAAGAACCCATTTATATTCTTTAAAAAATGTACAGGGTCTCCATTAGAGGAGGCGATGGACAAATCGTCCCAGCCATCATTATCATAGTCAAAAAACGTAATGCCGTTGCCTAAATAAGTATTGCCACATGGAATACTGACTCCAAGCTGAGCTGGTATATTTTCAAAAGCTATCTGAGCATTACAAATGACTATACTAAAACCAACAATGAAATATATCAAACCTCTAGTTTTCGCTCTCATAACGCATAAGATAAGGGTTCTTATTTCATTTCAAGATAAAAAAAAAAGCCGTTTAATAAAAAACGGCTCTTTTAATTATTTAAAAAATTAATTTATTACTGCTTTACCACTCTAATAGTTTTAGTAACATTAGCAACGGTCACTCTTACAAAATAAGTACCCGTTTGTAAGTTAGACATATCCAACTCGCTATTTAAACTGTTCGGTGTTACTTGCATTACCTGCTGACCTAACATGTTAAACATAACCACGTTATCTATATTACTAGACGCCGCGTTTAGGGTTAAGGTATTCTCAACAGGGTTTGGATAGTATGAGAAGGCAGCTTCGTTTTCAAGACTACCCGTTGATAAGGTGGCACTAAATGCAGAAACCTGGAAGTTAATGAAACCATCACCCCCGAACTCCCAAACTCGTATGTATACAGTCTGGTCAGCTAGTCCGTCAGCTGGCTCAATTATAACTTGACCATAAAGTCCATTTCCACCATCATCGTTACACTCAAACAAAGCTAATGAACCACAACTTCCAGTGTAAACAGCCATTCCACCGTCTCCACCACTACCAGTTGGGTCTGCATCTGTTTCAATTGTTAGATTTCCGTCTGACGGCACTGTAACAGCATACCAAACATCACCTCCCAAACCAGTTGGATCTGCAGGGTCATAAGCCGCACAACCAGGCAAAGGCAGCTCGCCAGAATCTGTTGCACTTACATTGGTTTGTCCTGTAATTGGGTTATCAGCAAAAATCCCACCCGGAGTCACCACAATAGCGTTGGCACAATCGTCATTTGATGGTGGTGGCGGCGCAGCTTCTGTAGTAAAACTCCATTCTGCACAACCTGTAGCCTGAGAAGCTCCATTTTGAGGAACGATTTGCCAGTAATACGTTGTACTAAAAGCTATTCCAGTAATATCAACCGTGGTTGCCGTAGCTGCTATAGTTCCTAAATCAGCAAGAGCACCCGAAGTTTCACCGAAGAATATACGATAATCTGTTGGAGCTGGCCCAGAAGATGGCGCTGTCCAAGTTAAGGTTACAGCTCCGGCCGTTACGACGACATCTACAGCACCATCTGCAGGTGTAATTGGTGTTTCTGCACAATCTGGTGGTGTTGGAGGTGTAAATTCTTCAATACATACATCAGTAGTACCAGTAGTAGCACCATCTTTCCATACAGCTAATTTATACGTTGTTGCAGGTGACAATACGATTTCAGCGCTTGTTGCTGGAGTGCTAACACATACTAATTCACTGCCACCACATGCATCAAAAATAGCGTACTCATTTGAGTCTGACATGTTTAAAGTAATAGCACCAGTAGCAGTAGTCGTAAATTCAAACCAAGCTCCTGTATTAACTCCGACCGTATCACAAGAAAAATCTGATGTTCCAAGATCAGCAGCAGTAGAATAATCAATAGTTATTGGTGTAGCAGTTGAACAATCAGACTCAACTGTTGCCAGGATTGGCAAGCTACAAGAATCACCTTCAGAAGGATGAGTCCATTGAACTGTAACATAATCACTGTCACCATTTCCGCCTCCACAGTTTGCTTGAACGTAAAAGTCATAGGTTGTACCCGCTACAAGACCTGAAAGATTAACTGTTGGAGAACCCACAGTACCTGAACCTGCAGGTGTCCCTCCTTGAGCATAGGGCGAAACCCCATATTCATAGGTCCACTGTGTTTCTGATCCACCCGGAGTCCATGATACCGTAGCCTCTGTTAATGAAGTAGGTGTTGCAGTTACCGATGATGGGGCAAGACACGCAGGTGCTGGAGCAAACGTAATGGACCAGCTATTAAAGGTTCCTGTATCTCCGCCTGCTGAATCGCAAAAATTAAGTGTCCATGTACCATCGGCATCAACACCATTAAACGTTGATAATGGCTCTTCTGGCTGAAAAGCACCCGTAAACGGAGCTGTACCTGCGGTAATAGATGTAGCCGCATCATCTCTAAATTGAGTTCCTGTGTAATCATCAGCAGAACCTCCATTTCCAGAGGTTAAATTTGCACTCGTAGTTCCATCGGGAGCAATTAAGGTAACGTTTATATCACCTGCCCAAGTGTGAGTGATGTCTATATCTACTTGATCAAGAATATTGGCAGTTCCCAAAACACCAACACCTGTTACATCCACTGTTAAATTAAGTTCATTCGGTGTACCGCAAGTAGCGGCAGTGCCACCACCAGGCCCCTGGGTACTAGTTGGTGTACCTGTTCCCGGAAATGTTTGGGCAAAGCCAAACACACAGCACAATGAAAACAAAATTGAAAATGTAATTTTTTTCATATAATTTATTATTTAAGTTAGTAATTCATTAAAATTATGTTAATTCCTTAGAACATCAATACATACTTAATGCTAATCGATGAAATGTCAATAACAACGATTAATAACAACTACTTGAATCTGTATTCACAGGTTATGAACAAAAAAAAGTCGCTGAAAATAGCGACTTTAATAAAGTTTATAATATCGAAGACTTTTATTTATTCTCCATAAACACGTCCATCACTGCGTCACTCACGCCCATATTACTGAAACCACCATCATTATATAGGTTCTGTAAGGTGACACGACGTGTTAAATCACTAAATAAAGTAACCGTATAGTTTGCACAATCCAGTGCCGTGGCATTACCCAATGGTGACATTTTTTCGGCATAGGCTATAAAACCATCAAAGCCTTTAACACCGCTTCCTGCCGTAGTTGGTGTTGGCGACTGTGAAATAGTATTTACCCTAACCTTTTTATCTCTGCCAAAGAAATAGCCAAAGCTACGTGCTATACTCTCCAAGTAGGCTTTGTTATCTGCCATATCATTGTAATCAGGAAACACACGCTGTGCCGCCATATAGGTTAGGGCTACGATACTTCCCCATTCATTCATAGCGTCGGCTTTATATAAGGTTTGCATCACTTTATGAAATGACATCGCAGAGACATCCGTCCCTTTTTGGGTCCAGTCGTATTTTTGGTCGGTATACGCCCTACCCTTTCTTACATTGATTGACATCCCTATAGAGTGCAAGACAAAATCTATTTTGCCGCCTAAAATCCCCATGGATTTCTCCACTAAATTTTGCAAATCTTCCTCGGAAGTGGCATCGGCTGGAATAATTTGAGACCCTGTCTTTTCTGCCAAAGCATTGATTTGCCCCATGCGCATGGCCACTGGTGCATTGGTAAGTACAAATTCACCACCTTCTTCGTGAACACGTTCGGCGGTTTTCCAAGCTATTGAGTTTTCGTCCAATGCTCCAAAAATAATTCCCTTTTTTCCTTTAAGTAAGTTATATGCCATTATCAACTGTTTTAGTGTAATTATTAATTTTCTGCTGTAAATATACTATTTAAATCATCCTTTTGTAAGTCCTTGAAGAGACCACCACATTAATTAAGCAATTGCCTAGCATGTGCCATTGCAGATTCCGTAATTTCCAACCCTCCTAACATTTGAGCGATTTCTACCAAGCGCTCTTCTTCATTCAACTTTTTTAGATTGGTCTGTGTATTTTCTGCTTTATCGGTTTTAAAAACCTTGAAGTGAGCATTACCCTTTGCTGCTATTTGTGGCAAATGCGTTATTGTAAACACCTGCATTTTTTTACTCATTTGCAGCATAATTGTTCCCATTTTGTGGGCTATCTCACCAGAAACACCTGTGTCTATTTCATCGAACATGATGCTTGGCAATTGGATATACTCGGCCAGTATAGATTTTATAGCAAGCATAATTCGGGATAATTCACCTCCAGAAGCGGAGCTTTTTAATGGTTTAAAATTACTGCCTTTGTTTGCTGTAAACAACACCTCCAATTCATCCATTCCATTAACCTTAAAAGTGTCTGAACGTGTTAGGTTGAAGTTAAACTTGGCATTTGGCATACCCAAATCTTTGAGGAGTTCTTGCAAACGTTGTGTGAGTTTAGGTAAAACCTCTTGTCGTTTTTCGGAAATAGTTTTTGCCGTCTTATTTAGGTCCGAAGTCGCCTTTAAAAGCTTTTTTTCATTCTCTTCAATACGTGCGTCAAGGTTATTGGTCTGCCCTACTTTGTCCTCGAGCTCATTCCTAATTTCAATTAAATCGTTAATTTGACTTACACCATGCTTGTGAAACAAATTATTAACTAGTTCAATTTTTTGTGTTACGGCTTCCAGTTCTTTAGGGTCTGCGTACAACTCACCTTCCAAGCCATCAACTTCCAATAAAATATCCTGTAACTCAATATTCACGCTCTCTATACGCTCCATTAGATTTGCATAAGGTTTTCCAAAGCTTGAGATTCGGGAAAGATCTTGCTTCATTTGCCTCAGCTGATCTAAAGTCCCCTTGTCTTCTGCTGTTATAAGAGCCTGGATGAAATTCAATTTTTCTTGAATCGTTTCAACATTGCTCAAGGTTTCATACTTCTCTTCCAAGTCTTCAAGGTCAACGCTCTCTAACGTAATTTGATTCAGTTCGTTAAGCAAAAAGTTGTTGTAGTCGTATTCTTTTAACAAATCAACCTTCGTTGTTTTTAATTCTTGAAGTGTAGCTTTTAAGTCCTTGTAATCTCGAAGTTGATTTGTGTAATCTGTCATGAGTTGACTGTTAGCGGCCAAGGCATCAATTACCCTAAACTGATAACTGTCTTCTGTTAACTTTTGGGTTTGGTGTTGGCTATGGATATCAATTAAATAAGAACTTAAAGCAGATAAACTATCTAAGGTAACAGGCGTATCGTTTACAAAAGCCCTGGATTTCCCTGATGGTAGAATTTCTCGACGTATAATGGTGTGCACGTCATAATCTAAGTCTAGATTTTGATAAATTGGTTTTAGATTATAGCTACCTACATCGAACGTCGCCTCTATGACGCATTTTTGATCTTTGTCCTTTATTTGGGACAAATCGGCCCTTTTACCAAGCACTAAGGATAAACCACCTAATAGAATTGACTTTCCTGCTCCTGTTTCGCCAGTAATCATAGTCAAACCACTGTTGAACTGGACCTGAAGCTCATCAATTAACGCAAAGTTCTTTATGTAAAGTGAATTCAGCACACTGTTCTATTAAACAAAACAAAATTAAAAAGAAAGCCTTAATAATAGGCAACAAGAGCTAACTATTAGTAACTAATATTTCGCCATTTCTGGGAATGCATTGGCGCAATTCTATTGAGAATATTGGTGACTTCAGCGACATTAACCTTAGGACCACCTGAAAGAATGTCCATAATCTCATCTGATTTCGCATCGAAAAATACGCGCATTAAAAACGAGTTGGGTCTTCTGGAGTGAATTTTATTTAATTCAGAAATTGCAGCAGTTATGGCCTCTTTCCCTTCCTTTACATCCTCACTCATAACATCCAGACCATTACGGTGGTAATGATACATAGACGATCGCATTTCATCAAAAGTTGGAGACATGAGGTTGTCAATGAGTGCGAATCGCGACTGCAATCCGTCTTCTAATTTCCATCCTTGCCCATTTAATTGTTGCGAATACGTTGCAATGACTTGGGCTTGCTTGAAGTATTCGGTTCCTCCATTTAATTCAAACGTATCAGCATCAAATCCTAAAATCATATAGACATGAAAAGAAAGTACTGAAATAAGATTGGATTCAAATTGAATCGGGTTATAAACCAAATTCTGAAATTCTAAATATTGAAAGTTGAAGGTTTTGTCGTTGTAATTATAAACTGGTGTACTGTAGGATGACCCAAAGACCGGTCTAGATGACGACACTTGAAGCGTAGCCGAAAAAGCATCATTATTATACTGGTTTACATTAATGACCATGCTACAATTGATGCGCTCTTCTTGGCTAAAAGACTTTTCTGTCCATTTTGTGTTATTGATAAACTCGTTAAGCTGCCGTTCTAAAGTCTGAAAAACGACATTATTATCATTACCCGTCTGTTGGGCTATCACAGTAACGGTACAGTTTAGTTCTTGAGCCTGAATGAACAGAACATTTACCAACAAAAAAATTAAGAAGATATTACGCATTGAGCTTATGTATTATTTGCTGCATTATATCTTGGGCAACTTGGGTTTTTGATTTTAGTTCCCCTTCGATAATCTCACCAGACGACAATATAAATGTAACTTTATTTGTTGAAACTCCAAAGCCAGCACCCTTATCCTGTAAAGAGTTGAGTACTATCATGTCTAAGTTTTTCTCCGATAGTTTCTTCTTGGCATTTTTGAGTTCATTATCTGTTTCTAATGCAAACCCAACCAAAAGTTGATGCGCTTTATTATCTCCTAGGGATTTTAAAATATCCTTTGTCTTCTCTAGCTCAATACGTAACGTAGTGTCTTGCTTTTTTATTTTACTCGGTGCAATGGATTTAGGTCTGTAATCAGATACTGCTGCAGAAAGCACGGCCACATCTACAGAATTGAAATGTTTATGCACCTCTTGGTACATTTCCTCTGCACTTGTCACACGATGTAGTTGAATCAAGCCATGATTTACGGTCTCTTGGGTAGGACCTGACACTAAAATTACCTCAGCACCTAAGTTTGCAGCGGCTTTAGCAATTTCAAAACCCATTTTTCCGCTGGAGTGGTTTCCAATGAACCTAACAGGGTCAATGGCTTCATAAGTAGGTCCAGCAGTAACCAATAAACGCTTACCTTTTAAGGGTAATTGAGAAAAGATATCCTTTTCAATAAATGTAACGATATCTTCAGGTTCGGCCATACGACCCTCTCCATACAAACCACTCGCCAGTTCTCCTGTTCCTGCAGGAATCATGGTATTACCGTACGATTCTAAAGTTTTGAAGGTGTTTTTTGTGGATTGGTGCTTGTACATATCCAAGTCCATCGCAGGTGCAAAATAGACCGGACATTTAGCAGAAAGATACGTTGCAAGCAGGATATTATCACACACACCATTAGCCATTTTAGCCAGGGTGTTTGCCGTAGCTGGTGCAATTACAAAATAATCGGCCCAAAGCCCTAACTCTACATGATTGTTCCACACCTTGTTATCGTCTTCTTCATCAACAAAAGAAGACGTAACAGGGTTTTTTGATAAGGTTGAAAGTGTCAAAGGAGTGACAAAATCCTTGGCCGAAGGTGTCATCACCACCTTTACTTTGGCACCTGCCTTAATAAAAAGCCTTACTAGGTTTGCAGTCTTGTAAGCAGCAATGCCAGCAGTTATGCCTAATAAAATGTTTTTGTCTTTTAAAACAGACATTTAAGGTTATTCCTGAGTGTCCTCAGTGTTTCTGTAATATATTTTGTCATCTAACCACTCTTTAATGGCTAAAGCATGTGGTTTAGGAAGTTTCTCGTAAAATTTAGATACTTCAATCTGTTCTTTATTTTCAAAGATTTCCTCTAAACTATCATTATAGGTCGCAAACTCCTCTAATTTATCAATAAGCTCACGACGAATATCTGTATTGATTTGCTCAGCTCGCTTTGCAATTACTGATATAGCCTCGTAGATGTTTTGAGTTGGTGCATCGATTTCATTTCTATCGTAGGTCACCGTTGTTACTGGAGCATCTGTTTTCTTTAAATCCATTTTATAATAAGATTAGCTTTTCGTTGTAAATGTATGTAATTGATTTGTTAATTCTTCGTGCATAATTGCACCTTCTTCTAAGTATTTTGAATCCGGAAATGCTTTTTTCAGAGTTTCAAAATATGCGATTGCTTCTTCCAAGCGTTCTTTCTTTAATTGGTCAATACTTAAAATTGCCAAGTTGTAAGCCGCATCAAACCTGTAGAACAACGCATCTTCCTTTAAAACAGTTCCGGGAAAATCGACCAAAAAATTGTTGAAGGATTTTATTGATGCTTTGTAATCCCTAATTAAATCGTATTGCTTGGCAATTTCAAATGCTTTCTTTTCAAGCTTAAAATCGAGTTCCTTAACCAGTTTATTGGCTTCTTCGAGATATTGCGAATTAGGATACGAATTTACGAACAGTTGCAGCTTCTCAATGGCCTCTATAGTTTCCTTTTGTTCCTTAGAATAAACCGGTGAATTATGATAATAACCTTTGGCGGACAAAAATGAGGCCTCTTCTGCCTTTTCACTGTCTGGGTAAATATCCACAAACTTATCAAAATGATAGCTAGCTATATAATAATCCTTGAGCTCGTAAGAACATTTGGCGTGCATGAAGGTCAATTTCTCAGCCTGCGGCTTGCCCCTGTATTTTGGCAAAATTTGTTCAAACAACCTGTAGGCCTTATTCCACTTACCTTGCTCATAAAGCTCTGTCCCTAACTGAAACTTTAAAGCCGCATCTTCAGACTTCAAGGCTTTTTGAAATTCGCTACAAGACGTTATTAAAACGGTGATTATTAGAAAGTAAAAAAGCTTTTTCATCATTTTAAAACAGGATGCGAAATTAGTTATTTTAAACGGATTATGAAAACAAAAATTATCTGACCCTTGTTAATTTATTTCAAGGCGGCCTTGGATTGCTTTACTTAACGCTTACCTAGAGCGTTCAGTTCATTATTTATACGACGTTGAAGCGCTTCTGTGGCTTCTACCAAAGGCAGCCTAACATAGGGTTTTGCAAGACCAAGCCCGCTCAATACGGCTTTGATTCCTGCTGGGTTATTTTCAGCAAAAATCATTTGAGTAATTGGCATAAGTTTAAAGTGCAGTTCGTAGGCTTGCTTAGGTTTACCAGCAATGCCCAGTCTTATCATTTCAGAAAATTCCTTGGGTAAACCCTGACCAATAACGGAAATTACTCCAGACCCTCCTGCCAGAGCAACACCCAAAGCTAAATCGTCATCACCAGAAATAATATGAAAATCCTCAGGTTTATTTCTCAATAATTGCAGGTATTGTTGCACATTATTCCCTGCCTCTTTCACCGCTATGATGTTATCAAAATCCTTGGCAAGCCGCAAGGTTGTCTCAGGAACCATATTGGATGCCGTACGTCCTGGAACATTATATAAAATAATGGGTTTTGGAGAAGCCTGGGCTATGGCTTTAAAATGCTGATAAATTCCTTCCTGTGTAGGTTTACTGTAATAAGGCGAAACCGAAAGAATAGCATCAATTGAAGATAAATCTGTTTGGTTCAACTCCTCTATTACGGCCTGCGTATTGTTACCACCAATTCCCAAAACCAATGGTAGTCTCCCTTTATTGATTTTTGCAATAAAATCAACCAATGTCTTTTTTTCTGCTTTGGAAATGGTTACGCTCTCGCCCGTAGTACCACTTATAACAAGATATTCAACGCCATTTTCAATGTTATACTCCACAAGTTTTTCCAGAGCATCGAAATCGATACTTAAATCTTGCTTAAAAGGCGTAATTAAGGCTACTCCAGTTCCTACAAATTGATTCATCACAGTTTGTTTAAAATGTTTAAATATTTTTCAAATTCGGTTTTAAAAGTGTTAAATGATTCAGGTTCTATATCCATAAACAAATCATACAAGCGTTCATCATGGCGTGTTAATCCCACTTTAAGATTGGCCTTTGATGCTGCCGTCATCCAATCCAAATAAAGGTGTTTATGCTTATAATAGCTTACAAGCACATCGTATTCTTCATCTAAGAAGGACTGTAGTTCTACATTGCCGATTTTACCCTTCCACCCAAAATCTTTCGGACTGAAATAGGTTTCCCACTGGCTGTCTTCAAACTTATCATCTAACACAAAACCCACAATCTTATGCTTTGGTGAATTAAGTCCAAGACTCTTGAAAAATGACCTAAAGCCCTCAAAATTATCATACTCATCTACGTGCAATATCACACCGATATTGACTACCTTTTTTGAATTGACAGATGTCTCTCGGCTAGCCAACAATTTATTGACATATTTTTGATTTGATTTTTCCTTAAATGCTCTTAAAAACATTTATATTTAACCTTTCTGCAAATGTAACAAATGCGCTTTCAAAAAAATTGTAAAGCCGAGTTAATATCTAAAGCCGTAATGAAACAATTTGTCTTATGTTTTATTTGTTTAGCCGTTTTTTCGTGTCAAAAACAGTATTATGTAAACAAAATTGAAGGCGAACGTCTAGAGATTAACCGTGATCTTGAATCGGATAGTACTGTAGATGCCTTTATTGCACCATATAGAAAACATCTTAACGCATCATTAGATAGTATTATATCATTTGCGCCTGCAACCTATTCCAAGAAAGATGGCGACTTAAATACAGCCATTGGAAACCTTATGGCAGACGCCGTTTATCAAGAATGTAATCCTATCTTTAAAAAGCGCTATAACAAAACGATTGATTTTGTACTGCTCAATCATGGTGGCATAAGAGCTGAGATACCTAAAGGACCTGTGACACTGCGCACAGCATACGAAGTTATGCCTTTTGAAAACGCGGTAGTTATTGTGGGACTAAAAGCAGATGCCATATTAAAAATGGTAGAGTACCTATCTGAAGTAAAACGTGCGCATCCATTATCTAAGCAAATAAATATTACATTTAATTCTAGTTATGAACTGGAACAACTCACCATCAAAGGAGCTCCATTAGATATGGATAAGACCTATTATGTAGCTACTAATGACTACCTGTACAATGGTGGAGACAAAATGGTTTTTTTTAAACCAAATGAAGGTGTGTTTGATGTCGATTATAAAATAAGAAATGTGCTTATTGATCACTTTAAAAAAATAGACACCTTACGACCAAAAATCGATGATCGATTTATTAGAAAAGTCTTGAAATAGATGAAAAGACGTGATTTTATAAAACAATCATTAGCTACCTCAGCACTTACAAGTTTGGGTGGTCTTGGGTTTGACCTTTTAACAGCTTCAAACAAAAAGAAAATAACCATATTGCACACTAATGATGTTCATAGCCACATTGACCCTTTTGGACCAAATGATGGAAGAAATGCCAATAAAGGTGGTGTTGCTAGAAGAGCTGCTTTAATTGATACCATTAGACAAGAAAACCCAAACACCTTACTTCTGGATGCGGGAGACATTTTCCAAGGTACGCCCTACTTTAATTATTATGGAGGAGAATTGGAATTTAAGCTCATGAGCATGCTCAAATATGATGCAGCAACCATTGGAAATCATGATTTTGATAATGGCATTGAAGGACTGCTCAAACAGTTACCACACGCCAAGTTTGATTTTCTCTCAGCGAATTACGATTTTTCAAATACGGTAATGGATGGCCATGTAAAACCTTATGAAATTTTTGTAAAAGATAACATCAGGATTGGTGTCTTTGGTTTAGGAATTGAACTAAATGGTTTAGTTGATAAAAGAATGTACAAGGAAACGAAATACTTAAACCCGCTAGAAATCGCTCAAGATATGGCACGCATCTTAAAACAAGAGAAAAAATGCGACCTTATCATCTGCTTATCACACCTCGGTTACGATTACAAAAATCGGAAGGAAAAGCCGTCAGATCTTAACATCGCAAAATCAACTCAAGATATAGATTTAATAATCGGTGGGCATACGCATACCTTTTTACCTAAGCCTACAATTATAAAAAATGCCATTGACAAGCCCGTTTTGGTAAATCAAGTTGGAGCTTACGGTTTATATCTTGGAAAAATCGATTTCTACCTTAGTCCAGGGCAACAACCAAAATCAGAACATAAGACAATCCTTGTTTAAAAACCCAATCGTTATTTAAGTCTTAAGGTGCTCATCTGAATACGCTGGAACTGGCCCTGAGAACGATTTTTGCGACTGCATGTAAAAGAAGAAGAATGCGGCTACGAGAAACGCTGAGTAAATGAATCCTAGATAATTCTCGTCTATGATATAATAATAAGCCAACTGAATGATTTCCGAAAAAACGATAAAAATAGAGCCTAATAAAAAGAGCATGGACTTTGTGTCGTTCCTGTACATGTAATTGATGAGCGCAACGGATAACAACACCATGATAATCCCATTGTAGAAAAATTCTAGCAGGTATTCATTTAAGGTAAGAACATTCTGTGTTGTATCTGTTACCAGAATTACACAAAATACGTCTAGTACAACCAATATAATTATAGGAACGTAGAATTGGGTTACAATAGATTTGAAATTCAAATCCTTTAAAACACGGCAAATCAAGAAAATATAGGCGAGGATATAGAGCCCATTAGAGATGTAATAAAAATAGTCAACGTCTTGTATAAATTCTTCGGGAGTATAATATGAGACAAACCCAATGAGTTGGGCAAGCGCAAAACTGATTAAGAACCAAAAGAAAAAGCTCGATTTATTCTTGGTCCAAACAAAGTAAAGCAATGCTAACAAAAGGAGCATTAGGGTACTCACGGAGGCCCCTTCAAACTCAAAGCCCAAACCTTGAAGTACAATAAATACACCTCCCAATAGAAGGAGCACTATTTTTATCCCATTGCTGAGTAACATCAATTAATCCCTTTTAGAGGACCAAATATATAATTATTTTACAATTAAACGATAAAAAATTACTTTTTATCGGTAAAAAGCGGTTTTTTATGTAAGAATTTATTTCAGTTCTGCTAAAAACGTCTGTTCGTCTAAAATTGGAATATTTAATTTTTCTGCTTTGGCACGCTTACTTGGCCCCATATTATCCCCTGCTACTACAAAAGTTGTTTTAGAAGAGATGGATGAAGCCACTCTCCCGCCATTATTTTCTATGAGCTTTTTTAGTTCATTTCTAGAAACCGAATGGAACACTCCTGAAACAACATAAGTATTCCCCTTTAGCTTATCAGTTTGATTGGCTAATTGCTCCGCTGAAATCTCAAGTTGAACACCGTGGCTTTTTAATTGATTAATAATAGCAGTGTGCGCTTCGGAAGAAAAGAAATCTACAACACTCTCTGCAATGCGCTCGCCAATTTCATCAACATTCACCAAATCTTCAACAGAAGCCTCCATTAGTGCCTCCACGGATTTAAAGTGTTTAGCCAATTTTTTGGCCACCGTTTCTCCTACGTACCGAATACCTAGCGCAAACAGAACTCTTTCAAAAGGGATTTTTTTAGAGGCTTCTATACCTTCTATTAAATTCTTTGCGCTTTTTTCTGCCATTCGTTCTAAAGGAACGACGTCTTCTTCCTTTAAATCATATAAGTCTGCATAATTTGAAATTAAACCTTCATTAACCAAAAGGGCTACGGTCTCTCCTCCAAGACCTTCAATATCCATGGCTTTTCTAGAGATAAAATGTTGAATTCTACCAATAACCTGTGGCGGACAGGATTTTTCATTCGGACAGTAGTGTTTGGCCTCGCCTTCTGGTCGAATAAGTTTAGTGCCACATTCGGGACAGAACTCAATATATCTCGTTACTTCAGAATCGGCAGGCCTTAAGCTCAAATCTACGCCCATAATCTTTGGGATAATGTCACCTCCTTTTTCAACAAAGACCTCATCGCCTTCGCGAATATCTAATTTCTCAATTTGGTCTGCATTGTGAAGGGATGCGCGTTTTACAACAGTCCCTGCCAATTGAACTGGTTTTAAATTGGCAACTGGTGTTATGGCTCCTGTACGACCAACTTGGTAGGTTATTTTTTCTAATCGCGTAGAGACCCGTTCCGCTTTGAATTTATAGGCCATTGCCCATCGTGGAGCTTTTGCCGTATACCCTAATTCTTCTTGTTGGTACAAACTATTAACTTTAACTACAACACCATCTATTTCATACGGTAACTCATTGCGGTGCTCTTCCCAATATGCCACATAATCTAGGACCTCATCGATTGATGCCACTAATTTTGCTTCATTGGGTACTTTAAATCCCCAAGACCTAGCTTTTAGCAATCCATCATATTGTGTAGTTATATCTAAATCCCTACCCTTAACGCTGTATAACAAACACTCCAAAGGACGCTTGGCTACCTCAGCACTATCCTGGAGCTTTAAGCTACCAGAGGCAGTATTCCTTGGGTTGCGGTAAGGTTCTTCTCCCTGTGCAATACGCTCCTCGTTCATTTTTAGAAATCCTTTTACAGGCAATACAATCTCACCACCAATATCAAATCGTGTGGGATAGTCGCCTTTAAGCTGAAGCGGTACCGATTTAATGGTCTTTACATTTGCTGTAATTTCATCACCTTGTACACCATCGCCTCTAGTTACTGCCCTTAAAAGCCTTCCGTTTTCGTAAGTTAAGTTAATGGACGCTCCATCATATTTTAATTCACAGGTATATTGTACTTCGCCATCGACTATTTTTTTTATCCGCTGCTCCCAATCCAGCAAATCTTCTTTTGAATAGGAGTTATCTAACGAGTACATTCTATAGTCGTGCACGACAGTAGCAAAATTCTTCGTTATCTCACCACCTACGCGTTGTGTAGGGGAACTAGGGTCGAAAAATTCTGGATGTGCCGCTTCTAACTCCTGAAGCTCCTTAAGCTTCATATCAAACTCATAATCGCTTATTGTAGGATTGTCCAAAACATAATATTTGTAATTATGTTGGCGCAATTCTTCTCTTAAGGCCTCTATTTTGTCTTTTATATTCATGGAATAGTCCAAACTTTAGTCAATTTTAAAAATCTAAATATACAAACCCTTCAAATCATTTACTTCAATGTTGCCTTTACAAAACGATCTCTCCCACTGAAATCTTTGAGGAGCTCAACGTTTTCAAATGGCTCTGCATCAAAAAGCGAATAAGTTTCCGCTCCCAAATGCTCATTTATTTCCAGAAACAGCGTACCCTTAGGCTTAAGCCGTTGTCTGGCAAAAGTTGCGATATGCTTGTAGTAGACCAAAGGGTCGTGATCTTTAACAAACAAAGCAAGGTGCGGTTCGTAATACAATACGTTGGGCTGCATATCTTGTTTCTCCAATTCGCGAACATATGGCGGGTTGGAAACAATGATATCGAATTGAACGGCCTTGAAGACTTCAAGTGATGTCTTATCATTCAAAATATCGGCTTTCGAAAATTCGATATCGACATGATTGTAAATAGCATTATCTGATGCCACCTGAAGTGCCGTTTCGGAAACATCTAAAGCATAAACTCTTGAATATGGTAAATTCTTACCCAAACTAATGGCAATGCAGCCTGAACCTGTGCCGATATCCAAAACATTTATGCTTCTATGAGTTGAGCCCTCTGATTTAAGGACCAAATCTACGAGCTCCTCAGTTTCTGGTCGAGGAATAAGAACATGCTCATTCAACTTGAATTTAAGACCATAAAATTCGGTATGGCCAAGGATATATTGTATAGGTTTGTGACGCTTCAGTTCAGAAATAATGGTTGAAAAGGCAACCATTTCAGCGTCCGTTATGGGATAATCTGGTTGTAAAGCGATATCAACTTTATTTTTATTTAAAACCTGTGATACGGCCAATTGAAAAAATACATCAACCTCTTCCTTCCCATAGCTGGCATCTAAAAGTTCGTGGAACCTTAATTTCAAATCAGAAATTTTCAATGCTACAAGTCTTTTATCATCCAAACGGTACACGAATAATGCCCAGTATCTCCAAGAGGTTTGTCTATAGATTTAAACCCAAAATTTTTGTAGAGTTTTTGGGCATCTGTCATGTAAGGCATAGTTTCGAGATAACATTTTTCAAAACCAACTTCTTTTGCAAAATCCAAACATTGACGCATCATTTTGGACCCGAAACCTAGACCTCTTATAGCTTTGGAGAAATACATCTTTTGTAATTCGCAAATATTACCTGAATAGTTGTCCAAAGGTGCAATACCTGCTCCACCATAAATCGTGTTACCATCCGAAACTACAAAGTAAGCCTTCCTTTTATCTATATAGGTTTCAAACATAAAATCCAAGGCTTTGTCTTCATAAGCTGTACCAACTTTAGGTACACCCATTTCTATTAAAACCGAACGAATGGTTTTTGCTATTTTAGAATTGTCCGATGGTTCTATCTTTCGAATAACAATAGTATCTTTACGCACTAATTTTTCCAAATTCACAACATTATTTTTCACGCTGTGAAGATACGGAATAAAGTGGTTTAACAATTACCGTTTGAATACGGAGGTTGATTAAAATATTAGTTTAAGCAGTACTGAATAATATCGCATAGCTCAAATAAGGATACTTTGGAAAAGATTACCTTACGATGAATCCAATGGACAAACCCAACATTTAAGATATAACACCAGTTGACCGCAGATGAAAAATACATGGATCGTTGTCTCCAAATTGCCAGAAATGGCTTAGGAACAACACGGCCAAATCCGATGGTAGGAGCTGTTATTGTGCTTAATAACACCATTATTGGAGAAGGTTACACAAGTGCTTATGGAGGCCCTCATGCCGAGGTCAATGCCATTAATTGTATTGCAAACAAAGAAGACCTAAAACGAGCCACACTATATGTTAGCTTAGAGCCATGCAGCCACTATGGAAAAACACCTCCCTGCTCTGACCTCATTATAGCCAATGAGATTCCCAGAATAGTAATCGGTTGTAAAGACGATAATCCTGAAGTTGCCGGGAAAGGGATTGAAAAATTAAGAGATGCTGGTCGCGACGTTACAGTTGGTGTTCTCGAAGAAAAATGCAAAAATCACCATAAACGCTTTTTTACCTTTATAACTAAAAAAAGACCTTACATTATCTTAAAATGGGCAGAATGCATAGATGGTTTTATAGCACCATTGTCAAAAGATAAAAAACAGCCCGTTTGGCTTACCAACCAGTACTCGCGCCAACTGGTGCACAAATGGCGTTCGGAAGAACAAGCAATCTTAGTTGGAAACAACACAGTAAAAGAAGACAATCCGCGGCTAACGGTAAGAGATTGGACCGGCGACAATCCAGCACGCTTTGTTTTGGGGCGCTTAAAAACAGACATCAAAAATTTTAATGTTACGGATAATAGCGCACAAACCATTTTATTGAACGAGGACAGTATAGATTTCAGCAAACCGGTTGCACAACAAGTTTGCAACCGTCTCTTTAAACGTAATGTTAACTCGTTAATAGTTGAAGGCGGTACGCAAACACTTCAATCCTTTATAGACACAGGTCTATGGGACGAAGCACGAATATTTACTGGAAACTTGACTTTAGGAGCCGGAATCAAAGCGCCTATAATAAAGGGTAAATTAAAATCTCAAAAGAATATTTTAAACGATACTTTAAGAGTCTATGAGCAAAATTAGGAGCATCATTTTTGACTTTGGAGATGTCTTTATAAATCTAGACAAGGAAGGCGCCATGTCTAATGCACTTGAGCTATTTCAACTTGAGCATTTTGATGATGACATGTTAGCTACTAATATTGCTTACGAAATGGGCCAAATTTCAACAGAAACGTTCATAGATTTTTACTTGACAAAATTCAATACGCTAGATAAAGCGCAAATCATAGAGGCCTGGAATTATATCTTAAAGGATTTTCCAATTTATCGTTTAAACTTCTTAAAACAATTAAAGGAACATTACGACTACAAACTTCTTCTATTAAGCAATACGAACGAACTACATATCAATGCGGTGAAATCAAAGGTTCCTTTCTATGAAGAATTCAAATCTTGTTTTGATGCTTTCTATTTATCGCACGAAATAAAAAAGCGTAAACCAAACAGCGACATTTTTGAATTTGTCTTAGACGAAAATCAATTAATGCCCGAAGAGAGCTTGTTTATAGATGACACTGAAGAAAATACCACAAGCGCAAGACAATTAGGTCTAAACATTTGGAATATTGACGAAAAAAAGGAAGACGTTATACAATTATTCGATCTTAAAAAAGAGTTGTTTTGATTTATCTTTTATTAAGCATCCTCTCGTCAACAGCTATTTTTATTTTGTTCAAATCTTTTGACAAGTACAATGTCAATACCTTAAATGCGATTGTCTTTAATTACCTAACGGCTTCCATTTGTGGTTTCCTTTTTTCCCAGAAGCAATTAAGTTTTGATGACATAATTACCAGTAATTGGTTTCCACCAGCAGTGGCATTGGGAGCTTTATTTATTATGATGTTTTATCTCATGGCACTTACAGCACAGCGTAATGGGCTTTCGGTAGCTTCTGTAGCAAGTAAAATGAGCGTTATCATCCCAATACTTTTCGGAGTTATTGTGTTTAAGGAAAGTCTTGGCTTTTTGAAAATTTTAGGTATTGTTCTAGCACTTATCGCTGTATATCTAACCTCGAGCGTTTCTAGAGAGAGCATTAGAATGAAACGGGCTATTATGATATTGCCCTTTCTTGTGTTTTTTGGCTCTGGCATAGTTGATACATCCATAAATTATTTTGCCCCAGATGACTCCATCCCTTTATTTTCTTCCACCATTTTTGCCATAGCTGCAATCATAGGACTTACTCTGGTGGTTATTAAAAGAGTGAAAGAGAAAAGAAAAATTCATCCAAGGGCGATACCTTTTGGAATAGCGCTTGGTGCTGTTAACTATGGTTCCATTTACTTTTTGTTAAACGCACTTCGGGTAGATGGCGTTGAAACCTCATCCATTTTTACCATTAACAACGTAGCCATTGTTGCTCTCTCCACCCTTTGCGGACTTGTTTTTTTTAAGGAAATCATTTCAACTAAGAATTGGCTTGGAATCAGCTTTGCCATAATTTCCATTATTATTGTGTCTTTAGTCTAATTAATGAACGATTCGTTTAGGACCATAAAAAAACCATCGCAGCCAGTTTTGTTTAAAGACAAAAACAGTAAGTTTCACGGCTATGCCTTCCCTTTTGAATCCGACAACAACTTAAAATCATTAATCTCAAAATTGAGGAAAGCGCACCAAAATGCTGGTCATTTTTGTTTTGCCTATCAAATTGGAGCTGGACAAAACACTCAGTATAAGGTAAATGATGACGGAGAGCCTAACAATTCAGCCGGAATGCCCATATATGGGCAAATTCAATCTTTTGAACTTACCAATGTCCTTGTCGTGGTTGTTAGACATTTCGGTGGTACTAAATTGGGCGTAAGTGGCTTAATAAATGCTTACCGCACCACGGCAAAATTGGCTTTAGAGCAATGCGAAATCATTGAAAAAACCATAAATGTTAGATTTGAACTTCAATTTGAGTACAAGTTAATGAGCAAAGTGATGCAATTGCTTAGAAAAAATAACGTTGATATTCTAAATCAAACCCTAACTGAGCACTGTTTACTCGAAATCTCTGTAAGAAAAGGAAACAGAATGAAGGTTTTTCAACTTTTTGAGAATTTTTACGGTGTTGATATTGTTGAATTATAACGAATAATTCTGCAGTTTATCTAAAAGATATTTTGGGCAGCGCGTTGGTCTATTTCGTTTCATGTCTATAAAAGCTAAAACTGTATTTCCAGTAGCCAACAAATCGCCATCTATTTTGCGCAATTCATAGTCGAATTCAATAGAGGCTGTGGGCATTTTTTTCAACCTAGTTATTACTTTAAGTCTGTCGTCATAATGGGCTGAATTTTTGTAGTTTATGCTTAGGGAAATAACCGGAAGCATAATGCCTTCCGCCTCCATGGCGCTGTAGCTAAGGCCAAACTCACGCAACCACTCCGTACGGCCCACTTCGAAATAAATCGCATAGTTGGCATGATAGACAACGCCCATTTGGTCGGTTTCACCGTACCTCACCCTTATTTCGGTCTCATTAAATGACATTTATATGCGATTTTTTAAGAAAAAATTTGTACTTTTCTTTCGTTTTAAACATGAGAAAATATTTCTAAATAATCAATATCGTTTGATTTTTTTTTTAAGAATTTTGTTCACATATTTGCCTTGATTTAAAACACCCAGAGAATCCAATTCTCTTTTTTTTGCTAATCTAACTAACAATAAAAAATTTTACGCAACGCATGGAGGTAACAGCGCAATCTGTATGGAACAACTGTCTCGCTTTTATAAAGGATAACATACAACCTCAAGCTTACAAGACATGGTTTGAACCTATTAAAGCTGTTAAACTTTCAGGAAATGCGTTAAGTATCCAAGTTCCTAGTAAATTTTTCTACGAGTGGCTGGAAGAGCATTACGTTAAAATCCTCAAGGTTGCCCTTACCAAAGAATTAGGTGAAGATGCCAAATTGGTTTATGTCATAAAAATGGAAAACACTTATGGCAATAGGCAACCCTTCACGGAGAAGATTCCAAGCTCAAATAGATCGGCAGTAAAATCCCAAGATGTTGATGTTCCTTTTGATAATAAAAGTCCGGAGTTAAAAAATCCATTCGTAATTCCAGGAATAAGAAATGTAAAAATAGAATCTCAGCTAAATCCAAGTTATAGCTTTGAAAATTTTCTTGAAGGTGATTCTAACAGACTGGCCAGAAATGCTGGTATAGCAGTAGCCAATAAACCTGGAGGCACGTCATTTAATCCATTACTGATTTTTGGTGGCGTAGGGCTGGGCAAAACGCATCTTGCTCATGCTATTGGTGTAGATATCAAAGATAAGTACCCAGAAAAAACAGTCTTATACATTTCTGCGGAGAAATTCACACAGCAATATATAGATTCAGTAAAGAAGAACAATAGAAACGATTTTATTCATTTCTATCAAATTATTGATGTTCTAATTATAGACGACGTTCAGTTCTTATCGGGAAAAACCGGAACCCAAGATGTGTTCTTCCATATCTTTAATCACCTGCACCAAAACGGAAAGCAGGTTGTTCTAACAAGCGATAAAGCTCCAGTAGATATGCAAGATATAGAGCAGCGTTTATTGTCTCGTTTTAAATGGGGATTGTCTGCTGAATTACAAACACCAGATTTTGAAACTCGTGTTTCTATATTAAAAAATAAATTGTACAGAGATGGTGTTGAAATGCCAGAAGAAATAGTGGAATACGTTGCTAAGCACATAAAAAGCAATGTAAGGGAACTAGAAGGTGCCATTATTTCATTAATAGCGCAATCATCATTCAACAAAAAGGAAATTACAATTGACCTTGCCAAGGATATCGTTGAAAAGTTTGTAAAAAATACCAAACGTGAAGTGTCTATTGATTACATACAGAAAGTCGTTTCAGATTATTTTCAAATGGATGTTAGCACGTTACAATCCAAAACCCGAAAACGCCATATCGTACAGGCCAGACAGTTGGCCATGTTCTTTGCCAAAAAATACACCAAAGCATCCTTGGCCAGCATAGGCTCCCAAATAGGGCAAAGAGATCATGCTACGGTATTGCACGCCTGTAAAACGGTAGACAACCTTTCTTCTACTGATAAGCAATTCAGAAAGTACGTAGAAGATCTCGCTAAGAAATTATCTTTGTAAAATCCAATTCGTCGTGACCAAAATTTTAATGGTGTGTTTAGGTAATATTTGCCGGTCACCCTTGGCGCATGGCATCCTTCAGTCTAAACTAGACCCTTCTTATTTTTATGTTGATTCTGCAGGAACTGCTTCCTATCACATAGGCGAACAACCGGATAAAAGATCTATTAGAATAGCACAATTAAATGGCATTGATATTAGGCCTCAAAGTGCTAGACAGTTTTTAAGATCGGACTTAGACACCTTTGATTACATTTATGCTATGGATGAATCCAATTATTCAGACATCCTAAAATTAGCGACAAAAGAGGAACATAGGTCTAAGGTAAAGTTGTTTCTAGATGAAAATGAAAACGCCAAAGTTAAAAACGTTCCAGATCCCTATTATGGTGACCTTACAGATTTTGAACTTGTCTTTAAACTTGCTAATGAAACCTGTGACATCATAGCCAATAAGTTGATTGCCCAAACTTTTAGATAAAGATTTAGATCATTTCCTTAATTTTGATTCATGGAAGGCGACAAAGGCAAACTCTATCTCATCCCAACACGCTTAGGCGACAATCCTCCTTTAGAGGTGCTCCCAATATCCATCAAAAAAATTATTGAAGAGGTAGACTATTACATTGTTGAAAACGAAAAAACGGCACGACGATTTATAAAAAGGGTTTCCTCAAATAAATCACAGCCTTCACTGCACATAAATATTCTTAATAAATATACCACCGAAGAAGAACGGAACAGCTATTTAGATATATGCCTAAAAGGGGAATCCGTTGGCCTCATCTCTGAAGCTGGTTGCCCTGCCATAGCTGACCCTGGTTCTGACATTGTAAGGTTAGCACATCAAATGGGAATTGAAGTTATGCCCTTGGTTGGCCCGTCATCAATAGTTTTGGCTTTAATGGCTTCTGGCATGAACGGTCAAAACTTTTCTTTTAACGGCTATCTTCCTATAGACAGAAATGACCGTAAGCGACGATTAAAACAGTTGGAAAAACTCTCCAAAGACAATAATCAAGCTCAAATTTTTATTGAAACGCCTTATAGGAATATGAAAATGTTGGAAGACATAACCAAATTTCTCAATAAAGACACGAGACTATGTATAGCTTGTGACCTTACCCTGCCCACACAATACATCAAAACACAGACTGTAGAACAATGGAAGGGCAATAAGGAAGATTTTCACAAAAGACCAGCAATTTTTATTTTACAGCAAGATTAAAGAATTGCCTTGGCTCTTTTTTTAGGTACAATACGAGACGTATCATAACCACTAAATTTTTTCATGTAATATTTTACCGTAGAACCGTAGGCATCAGAAAAATTATGGTCGCCGTAACTCCTAAGAAACTTTTTCACACTTCCTGGCCCAGCAAGATGAGCTGCGGCAAGTATGCCAGACTCTGTAACTTTTACACCAGAAATAACCTTACCCTCAAAACGCTTAATATCCTTGCGCAATATCCATTTATTGCGTTCTGCATTAGCGATAAAGGCCTTTTCCTGTAGTTCTGGTGTATTTAAAAAATAACTTGGGTTGTAAATACCCAATAATTTCAAGGTCTCTGCTCCAAATTGATACTTACCGAGATAACCAAGTGTATTCACCGTAAAATAATCTCCTCTAGATTCCTTAAAACCTAGTGCCTCCTTAAAGCCCTCAAAAGACTTTCCTAATTCTGGCGTATAAGAATGATGCTCAAGCTCCGTATCATCTGATACAAGCGCCAACTCTTTGGAAATATTATAATCTAGGTCTAAGCCCTCAGTGGAGTAGTGTTCTGGATTTAATCTTGCATTAGGATATAGGGCTAATGCCAAAATAAAACAAATTGAGAAGGGCCAAATAAAATTTCTAATGCTATTTTTAATCATAACAGCTCATTTTATTAGTAAAACACTTCCCCAAATCGCTTTACTAAAATTGAGTGCAAAGATACGGTGGTTCTTCAATCACTAGACAAAATCAACGACCAAATACACAAAACATCGGTTAAAAGTAAAATAAGTGCCATTTTAATTGTCCTGTACTATTAATTTGAAGTGTGGGCAGCGGCACCTTAATCAAATTCAAAACATCAAAAACAGTTCGTAAAATGGCTGAATTTGTTTTAATTCTACTCAAATCTACATCTAAGCTCAAAAAGTACTGACGAATCCTATTTTGATTTGGAAACATGACATCATTAGGGTCTCCTGTCAACATTCCATCTCCACTATAACCAAAGGCCAAATTAAGCCACTTTGGTAGTGCGTCCGTTTTTAAGAAAGCTTCGATATTAGCGCTTAGCCAATAGGTCTGGCCATTGTAATCCTTTAACAACTCCTCATGTAATCCATCTCCCAATAGTTCAGGTCGTTGCTCAGCAAAAGACGTCCTATGAAAGGAATATTTTAGAAGTACCCGCTGTTCTTGCCATAATAATTCTTGACTCGCATAAAGTCCTGTGCCCAGAGCATTAGCAGCCATATCAGACCAGGAAAAACCCCATTCTTCAGAAAAACCGTCCATGACTTCAACAGCTGTAAGAAATCCCAGTCCAAATGCAGCCCCATACAAAATCTGATTACTTTGACTATCACCTGCCCAGCGTAAGCTGTTTCCTGTGAGTCGTCCTAAGTGATATGCGGAAAACGTATGGCCAAACTTATCCATTTGAAGCCATTCATTGGAGTCATCTACAACTTTGAAGCTAGAGCGTTCATAATCTTGGTACCATAGTTGATTTAAGCCAATTAGGCTTAAAGATGCTAGTGTTGCTTCTGTAATTACAACAGCTCTTTTTCTTTTTGTGTTAAGTGAGTCTGAAGGTGTTAGAAATTGATTTATGCTACTTTGGGTGTAGACGAGATTTAATGCTAATAATAAACCAAAAACTGTTAGTACATGTTTCAATTTCTAACGATTTATACCTTGGGATGACAAATACCGCTGATATTCCCTTGCGTTTCTATTATGCTGAGATAAATTCTTTGCAAATTTATGGTAGCCTAATCGATTGGCATCAGCAGCAAAATATAAATAACTATGCTTTTCTGCACTGAGCACGGCCCTTATCGCAGAAAGGTCAGGCATGGCAATCGGTCCGGGAGGTAATCCTGAATATTTGTAGGTGTTATATGGAGAATCTATTTCTTTATGTTCATTTAGAACCCTGCGAATTACAGTTCCTTGGTACTTTGGTAATTGATAAGCAGCAAATTTCAGTGTTGGGTCGGCTTGTAATGGCATACCTAAACGCAACCTATTTAAATAAACACCAGCAACTCTTGGTTGTTCTTCTACTTTTTTGGATTCTTCATGCACTATGGACGCCAAAGTCACAACTTGCTGCGGTGTTAACCCGATATCTTCAACCTTTTTTAGGCGAGCCTCAGTCCAAAAGCGTTTATATTCCGCGAGCATTCTATCTCTAAACTCCTCTCCGGAAGTACTCCAAAAAAACTTATAGCTATTAGGCAAATACATACTCAATGCTGTTTCATTATTAAAAGAATTGGAGCTAAGAAAATTCTGATCGGTCATGGCACGCAGCAATTCCAAACTATCGGCTTCAATTTCAGTACTTATTCGTCCCGCCAAATCCTCTAAACTATTTTGGTTATTGAATGAAATTACTACTTCCAAACCCTTGCCTACTCTAATGGAATTGATGATATCATTATTAGTCATATCCTTCTTAATGGCAAACTTTCCCGCTTTAATATTCTGGGTATACTTTTTCTGTTTGGCCAAAGCATCAAAGGTTTCTATATTTTTTAATAAGGGTGAAAGTTCTTCCCTTACGTCACTGTAAGTGGCGTCACTTGGAATATAAATGTAAGCCACCTCGTTATTGAAGTTTGTATTTGGCTTAAACATTGCGCTGTAGATATAGTAAGCAATACTTCCAAAAACCACCAAACCAATTAGAGCGATTGCCCAGAGAATTCTTTTGATATACATTAGTTTACGCCTTTAATTTTTTGCAATAGACAAACATCATAATATTTATGACCATCAAAACGCCAATCCCTCTTAAGGCCAGCATCAGTAAATCCTTGACTTTTAAATAGATTTAAGCTTTTAGCGTTGTTAGCATCAACATCAGCATACAATTGATGCAGTTGAAGCATATTGAAACTGTATGCTGTGAGCAGTCTTAACGCTTCTGCGCCAAAACCTTTATTTCTATTTTTAGATTCATTAATGATTATACCTACTCCTGCCCTTCTATTTTTAAAATCGAAATCAAATAGGTCTATGAGTCCAATTGGTTCATTCGTTTTAGTGCATATAACAAGACGCAACTGTTTTGCTTCAAAAATATCTTTATGGGAGTTTTCTAAATATTGCTTAACAACATACCTTGAAAATGGTGTTATAGTATCGCTTATCTCCCAAAAGGCCGTGTTATTTTCAATGTCGTGGATTAAATCCAAGTCTTCAGGTTCTAATGCCCTTAAATAAATATGTTGTCCCTTGAGCGTTACCATTGAAAACTACCCTTAAATACTTGTACTGCTGGACCTACAAGCCAAATGTCCTCGTAGCCCTTTTGTGTTGGCTTAAACCTTACACGTAATTTCCCTCCACGAGTCTCTAGTACCACCTCATTCTCCATCGTTCGCTTAGCATTATGCATGGCTAATGCTACAGCGGTAACACCTGTGCCACATGACAGCGTTTCATCTTCCACACCACGCTCGTAGGTGCGGACAGCAAAAGTGTCTTTGGAGCGTTGTTCGACAAAATTGACATTTGACCCTTCTTCACCATAGGGTTCGCCATATCTAATTTTAAAACCTTCGGTTTTTACATCTAATTTCTCAAGATGGTCATTAATAATCTCTACATGATGTGGGGAACCTGTATCTAAAAATAAATGCGAGTCAAATACCTCAACCCTGTCTACATCTTGCATTTTTAAACTGACTACAGCTCCATCAATTTGAGCCTCATGTATTCCGTCTACCGCAGAAAAGGAAGTCTTGCTTTCAATAATTCCTAAATGCTTGGCAAAGGCTGTTATACAGCGACCTCCATTGCCACACATGGTACTCAACCTACCGTCTGCATTGAAATACACCATCTTAAAATCTGAAAATTCGTCATTTTCCAATAGAATAAATCCATCTGCTCCAATGCCAAATCGTCTGTCACACAGCTCCCTGATACGTTTGGTATCATTTTTGTCTATTTGGTTAGTGCGATTATCAATTATAATGAAATCGTTTCCAGTTCCTTGATATTTGTAAAACTCTGTAATCATATGTTATGCAAATATAGTGTATTTGGAATATCTAAATACGGCGCTAACTCTTGTAAATAGTGACGTTAAATAGTCGTTAAAATTAAAATCGATATTAAATAAATACTATAATTTAAACGTTAAACAAACATAGAAAACCTATAATTATGAAGAAGATTGTAATCTTAGTGTGTGTTTCTGCCTTGGGTGGATTGTTAACCCTAGGAGGCTATAAGTTGTTGCTTGAAACTAACGAACAACCTTTGGTTATTGAAAAAGCTGCTGATACTCCAACCTATGTTCCAACGTACAACAATGCGTCAATTAATGCATTGGATGCACCAAGTTTTGTTACAGCTGCTGAAAAATCCATTGATGCCGTTGTACACGTTAAAAATACGGCTATTGTAAGTGCCCCAATGACCATGTACGATTTATTCTCAGGGCGAAATCCTAGAAGAGCTCAAATCGGTACAGGAAGTGGTGTTATAATTTCGCCTACTGGATATATTGTAACGAATTACCACGTGATAAGGGATGCTGCAGAAATTAGCATTACACTGAATAACAATAAAGTCTTCAGTGCCGAACTTATTGGTGCCGACGAAGCTACAGACATTGCTCTGTTGAAGATAGAAACCGATGAGGATTTACCGTTTTTGGCTTTCGGCAACTCAGATAATGCAAAAGTTGGCGAATGGGTACTCGCGGTAGGAAACCCTTTTAACCTTAACTCTACAGTAACGGCTGGTATCATAAGCGCAAAATCTAGAGACCTATCTGGCCAAAATACGCAGTCTTTTATCCAAACAGATGCCGCTGTGAACCCTGGAAATTCAGGAGGAGCATTGGTGAATATAAACGGCGATTTAATTGGTATTAACACGGCCATATCATCTAGAACAGGCTCATACATAGGCTATTCATTTGCTGTTCCCAGCAATATTGCCAGAAAGATAGTAAATGACATTATGGAGTATGGTAATGTTCAAAACGGAATGCTTGGCGTCGTTGGAGGAACTATAAATAGCAAGTTTGCTGAAGAAAACGGCCTAGATACAACTCAAGGATTTTACGTAAGCGATGTTCAAGAAGATACTGGAGCTAAAATGGCTGGCATTAGAAGTGGTGATATCATTAAGAAAATTGATAACATAGAAATCAACAAATTTTCAGATTTAGCCGGATACCTAAAAACCAAAAGTCCAAATGATGTTGTTAAGGTTACCTTACTTAGGGATGGCAATATAGAAGTTGTTCCTGTAACGCTTCTAAAACCTACAGTAACCCTACTACAACCTATCGGTGAAGTTAGAAATGCATCACAAAGCGACTTGGAACGTTACAATATTGAATATGGTGTTAAAATTTCAGATTTTAACGATGAATACGAACCCTACCTTAAACAAGATGGTATAGAAGAAGGTGGCATTGTAACTAAAATCAATGGACAAAAACTCTACTCCATAGATGATGTTCAAAAGGCAATTAAAACAAGAGATTATAATAAGCCTATGTTTGTGGAAGTGATAAATAAGGAAGGTGAAAAACTAATCTATAGGTTCTGATAAAAAGCCATTTTATCTGTTACAAAAAAACCCTTTGAAGGCAAATCTTCAAAGGGTTTTTATTTTCGACCAAAGGTGTTACGAAAACGTTTGAAATATATTACTTTTGCGCCAAATTAATAATCAATTAACCTAAAAATGGGTCACACTAACACTTACGAAAAAGAGCTAGCATTCCAAGCCGATAGACGAAGAGCTACGGTCGAGTTTATTAAAATCGTCAGCGATTTATGGTATGATAAGTCTATAGAGTTGGTTTTATTTAGAAATCAGCTTATAGATAGAAATGTGAGCGAAATATTGAACCTTCACGAATATGCTGGTGAATTTGTGCAAAAACCAATCTCAATATTTGATTCCGTTGAGATTGCACAGGCCATTAGCGATTTAAATTTGCCACCCGCGAAATTAGATATTGGAAAATTAACCTATGAGTACCACATAGAAGATCAAAAGTACAACAATGCACGCCAATTTGTGGCCTCTAAATTAGGTGAAGCTAAGAACAATAAAGACATTGAGCCCAAAGATGTCGTCCTATACGGCTTTGGCCGAATCGGAAGATTAGTGGCTCGCGAATTAATGACAAGAACTGGTTCTGGCAGTCAACTACGACTAAGAGCCATAGTAACCAGAGGACCTCTAAATGAAACCGTACTGGAGAAGAGAGCGTCATTATTAAGAAATGATTCCGTACATGGTGATTTTTCTGGAATGGTTGCGGTAGATGCAGAAAATGAAGCTTTAATTATTAACGGTACAACGGTAAACGTTATTTCATCCAATGCGCCAGAAGACATAGATTACACAGCTTACGGCATTAATAATGCATTGGTTATTGATAATACTGGTGCGTTTAGAGATAAAGAAAGTTTGGGCAGACACCTTAAGGCTAAAGGCGTTGAAAAAGTTCTTCTTACAGCACCAGGCAAGGGTGTACCCAATATAGTACATGGTGTTAACCACTTAGAACACAACCCAGACAAGGTAGATATATTCTCGGCAGCGTCTTGTACCACAAATGCCATAACACCTGTTTTGAAGGCTATGGAAGATTCCTTTGGAATTAAATCCGGCCACTTAGAAACCATACATGCCTACACCAATGACCAAAACTTAGTAGATAACTTTCATAAAAAATACAGAAGAGGTCGCGCTGCAGGTCTTAACATGGTTATCACAGAAACCGGAGCTGGGCAAGCTGTGAGTAAGGCTCTACCAAGTTTAGAGGGCAAATTAACCTCAAATGCAATTAGGGTTCCTGTGCCAAATGGCTCTTTGGCTATTTTGAATCTTCAATTAGAAAAGAAGACATCATTGGACAGCTTAAATACCATTATGAAAAAATATGCACTCGAAGGCAATTTAGTTGAACAGATTAAATATGAAATGAGTGACGAGCTCGTCTCTAGCGATATAGTTGGTAGTTCCGCTCCATCCATCTATGACAGTAAGGCAACTATTGTAAGGCCAGATGGAAAAAATGTGATTCTTTATATTTGGTACGACAATGAATATGGTTACAGCCATCAGGTTATACGTCTTGCCAAATATATTGCAAAAGTGAGACGCTACGCTTATTATTAAAACATCCAAAACATAAAGGTGATCGTATATAAATAGCCTCAACAGAACGTGAGGCTATTTGTTTTAATTTAATAATGGGTTCCTTTTTGAAAATTATTATATTGGCATTGACTTTTATCTAAACTTATAAACCAAAATCTCAATGAATTCCGCTTTAAAAATTAGTCTTATCCTACTGCTCGGCGTTAACTTTCAGGTTTCACAAGGCCAAGGTTCTGAAACTCAAAATGAAGAAAAGCTTTCTTTAAATAGCGGCACCATTGATAATCAATTTGAATATGTGATAAGACGCTCCAACAGTTACCAAGACTTTAAGGTGGTTAAAAAGACCTGGTTATATGCCTTGAAAGCACATACTATGGATTCATTACAGGCACTTAGAAAAGACCTTGCTAACACGCAATCCGTCGTAGATAGACAAGCCTTGAATATTGAAACCCTACAAACGTCCCTTGCCAATACTGAGGAAACCTTGGCTAAGACAGAAGAAGAAAAGAACAATATGGCCCTGTTTGGTATGCAATTGGGAAAGACCAATTACAATGTCTTAATGTGGAGTATTATTGCTGCCTTATTTGCGCTTTTGCTCTTTTTTATCTACAAATTTAAAAACAGTAATACCTTAACACGTCAGGCAAAATTCAAATTAGAAGAAGTGGAATCGGAATTTGAAGAGCATAGACGCATTGCACTAGAGCGCGAACAAAAGGTTAGACGCCAATTGCAAGATGAAATCAATAAAAACAAGGCGAAGTAAAACTTGAATTATGAGACGCTTTAAAGTGCTCAAATCAACACTATGGCTTTAATAATTTTTTATAGTGAAGCCAAAAGTTAAGAACGTATCATCCCGAGATTGGTTTTCAATAACAACACTTTCAAAAGTGTGTATGTAATTGATTTTAAAGTTCAAAAACTTGAAAATAGGCAGCTCTATACCAAGGTCTGCTTGCCATCTAAAATTGTTGGACTCCTCTAAAGACGGCTGATAATAGCTTTCGTGACTTAGAATTAATTTATCCTTAAAAACCTTATATTTTCCATTGACCCAAATCGTGGCTCTCATGGTTTTTATGGAATTAACGCCGTCATAGCTAGATATATTGAAATCTGTTTCCTTAAAGCGGGTCTGTTCGTACTCACTGGATAATGACACTTTTAGCCAGTTCTTTTCTGTATTGATTACTTGGTACGTTACACCAACACCTAACAACGACCGTAAATCTATCTCCCTTCTAAAATTGGTACTAACAAACCCTAGAACCAATGGATAAAATTTTCGCTCTGGATTGAGGTACAAAAAGTTTAAACTCAAAATATCCTCATCGGCCTTCACACGGCCAAACTCCTGATAGATATAAGAATTTTTCGTTTTAAAAACCCAATTTTTCCATGGTTTAAAGTTTACTTCAGACTTAGCCCTGAAAATAACGGTTTGTACATTACCACCTTGAAAGAAACCGGTTAAGGAAAGGTCTGCTTTAAGCTTGAGTGAGTCACTTTCATTGACCTGGCCAAAGCAAAACAATGGAAACAGCAAGAAAAAAATAGCTTTTTTCATAGTTGCAGTTCAATTTTTTAAGGGCGCAAGATAAAAATTAATAGTTAATTGGATTTTTAGATCTTGTTATAAATTGAAGTTTAACAGTTGCGTTTTTTTAATTCAAAAGGCATAACTTGTAATTTTATAAATCACGAAAAAGCAGAACGTAAATGAAATTCAAATATATCTATCTTTTATTGGCGGCAATAGGCTTGGGGCTAACCTGGTACTATAATATCCAATTCTACATGACCGCTGAAGATACCTCTCTAGCTAATTTTATTGAACAAACCGTAACCACCATACCAGCAAAGTCAATTTCGGCAGATATCTCAGTTGTAGCTATGACATTTTTGGTTTGGATGACATATGAATCCTTAAAACTCAAAATAAAATATTGGTGGACAGTTATTCCATTAACCTTCTTCATTGCCTTGGCCTTTAGTTTTCCACTGTTTTTATATTTAAGAGCCAATAGGCTAGAACAAATTGAATCTTAAATAGGCCTCTGTCCTGGCCCTACAAAACTTGTAATTACAGTATATTTGCCAAGATTTAGCAATAATTATGCGTATTGATATCATAACAGTTTTACCAGAACTTCTAAAGAGCCCTTTTGAAGCTTCTATACTAAAGAGAGCTATAGATGCTGATTTGGTAGAAGTTCATTTGCACAACCTAAGGGACTACACTACTGATAACTATAAGTCTGTTGATGACTATCAATATGGAGGAGGCGCCGGAATGGTGATGATGATAGAACCCATTGATAAATGCATTTCTAAACTTAAAAGTGAAAGACCCTACGACGAGATTATTTACATGACGCCAGATGGCGAGAGGCTTAACCAAAATATAGCGAATCAAATTTCCCTAAAGGAGAACATCATGATATTATGTGGTCATTATAAAGGTGTTGATCAGCGCGTCAGAGACCACTTCATTACCAAAGAAATTTCTATTGGCGATTATGTGCTTTCCGGAGGCGAACTAGGTGCAGCCGTACTTTGTGATGCCGTAATTCGCTTAATCCCAGGAGTGCTAGGCAATGAAACGTCTGCTCTGACAGATTCCTTTCAAGATAATTTACTTGCACCACCCATTTATACGAGACCTAGGGAATACAAAGGCATGGCAGTTCCAGAGGTTTTATTTAGCGGTAATTTTCCAAAAATTGAAAAATGGCGAGAAGAACAGGCCCTTAAAAGAACTCAAGATCGCAGACCTGACTTGCTCAATGAGTAAAATCTTATCCGTTTTACTTTTAACTATTAACTTTTTGTCTATCTTTGCACCCACTTTAAATTAACCTCTGGCGAGAATCGTGAATGTTACTTTAAAACAACCATTAATTAAGAAAAAATGAATTCTTTAGTAAAATTTGTACAAGACGAATTTGTAGCAAAAAAAGACATTCCAGAGTTTAGTGCTGGAGATACAATTACGGTTTATTACGAAATTAAGGAAGGAAGCAAAACCCGTACACAGTTTTTTAGAGGTGTAGTTTTACAACGCAAAGGATCCGGAAGCACAGAAACATTTACTATACGTAAAATGTCTGGAACCGTTGGAGTGGAACGTATTTTCCCAATTAACTTACCAGCACTTCAAAAAATCGAAGTTAATAAGCGTGGTAAAGTTAGAAGAGCCCGAATCTTCTATTTCAGAGGACTAACTGGTAAAAAAGCAAGAATTAAAGAAGTAAGACGATAATATTTTACGTCACAAATTTGAAAAAGCCTTCTTCGAGAGGGCTTTTTCTGTTTATTAACTTTTGTTAATATCTATGGTGAATAAACTGTGAATATTTAAAGTGTCTTATAATTTTGTTTTTGTCAATTAAAAGCTATTTTAGCTATGGATTTAACAACAAACAGTGTTTGATTTTAGATAGTAATCTGAATTTATGTTAAATTCTTAAAGAATGTTCTTTGTATATTGAGATTGTTTTTTGAGGTCGGTAAGTTAGCTTGTGTAGGCAAGTTAAACGAGTTGGTCAAGAAGTTTCAGTTTTTAAGGTATGTTTTCACAGACCTTAGATTTTGAAATGGAAAGCCCGGACAAAGTAGCAGAATCGAAAGTGAATGCGAAAATGAAAGGCAATGCTACAACGTAGCTAAATCATGAAAATGATGTATATATGACGTAGCATCAAGAAAAGCAATCTTAAAACGGAGTTGCTTCAACAGGTCAATACATTTTGAAAGTTAAAGCAAATTCCAAATTGAGGCAGAAACACTTGAACTGAAAAGGATGACAACGTAAAAGTTGCTCAGCTGATTTAGTGAACAACTAAATAGGTCACGTTAGTACTGCTTCGGTAAAAGCCATGTCAACACAGTCCTCTGTAGTGATATGGCTTTTTTTAGTTATTATTTTTTGTTTCAACTTCTACATTGAAATGGTAAACAAAATTAAACTTACGTTAAAAGAACCTCAATAAAATCCAACCTTTTATACTTTAGCTAAAAAATAATTGATGGCTAAATTCCTCTCGGGTTTTATTGTTTTCTTCATAGTTGTGAGCACAGTAGCAGCTCAAGAAAAATTCACTTTCAGCGGTACAATCCTTGACAATAGAAGTAACGAAACCCTAATTGGAGTAAATATCTTGGTGCCAGAGCTTAATTCTGGGACTATGACAAATGAGTATGGTTTTTTTTCCATAACACTTCCAGAAGGCACCTATGAGGTGCAAATTAGTTATTTAGGTTTTAAAACAATTGTAGAAACGATAACCCTAAATACGGATATTTCCAAAACCTATAAATTAGAAGAAACTGCGGAAAGTCTAGACGAAGTCTTAATCAAAGATGATGTAGAGCACCTGAATATTAAGAAACCACAGATGAGCGTTAATGCTCTTTCTATAAAGACCATTAAAAATATGCCTGTTGTTTTAGGTGAGGTAGATGTCATAAAATCCATCACCTTACTACCTGGTGTTACCAATGCAGGCGAAGGGTCATCAGGATTTAATGTAAGAGGTGGTGCGGCAGACCAAAATTTAATATTGCTAGATGAAGCTATTATATTTAACTCCTCCCACCTATTTGGTTTTTTCTCTGTATTTAATCCAGATGCCATTAAAGATTTAAAATTATACAAAGGTGGAATTCCAGCTAAATACGGTGGACGTGTATCTTCTGTCCTAGATATTTATCAAAAAGAAGGAAATAGCAATCAATTTAAAATGAATGGAGGTATAGGGCTAGTCTCTAGCCGTTTACTTGCAGAAGGTCCAATAAAAAAAGAGAAAGGGTCTTTTTTATTTGGTGGTCGTAGTAGTTATGCTCATTTATTTCTACCGCTTTTCGACCTTGATAATGTAGCCTACTTTTACGATTTAAACACCAAATTAAGCTATAGGTTAAACAATAATAACAGCATTTATCTATCAGGATATTTTGGGAGAGATGTATTTAGCATTCAGGATAGTTTCGAAAATATTTACGGTAATTCTGTTTTAAACTTTAGATGGAATCATCTGTTCTCTGATAAATTATTCTCTAACCTTTCATTGATTTATTCCGACTATTATTATGGCTTAAATTTAAATTTTGTAGGATTTGAATGGGAATCAGGAATTAGGAATTTTAATCTAAAATACGACTTCAAACATTACATAACCAATAACTTTAAATTAGAATATGGTCTCAACAGCATTTATTATAAATTTAATCCAGGGGAGATAAATCCAAACTCCGAAGATTCTGGTATTAACCCCTTTAAGCTCATAGACAAGTATGCCTTCGAAAATGCCGCTTATATAGACGCCGAACATAAAATCAGTGACCGATTATCCATAAGTTATGGTGCCAGACTAAGTACTTTTCACCGTTTGGGCCAAGATGAAATCAATATTTACGAAGACAATAATCCTGTACTATTTAATGAAACCCTCGGGATTTATGAAAAAGCAGAGCCCATTGGCACAGAGAGCTCGAGCCGAGGTAGTGTCCTAGAATCTTTTATTAATATAGAGCCAAGACTTTCAATAGCGTATCAAATTAACGATAAGTCATCCATCAAAGCCAGCTATAACAGAATGGCGCAATACCTGCACTTACTTTCAAATACAAATTCACCAACACCTTTAGACGTTTGGACTCCAAGTGGTCCCTTTATTGAACCACAATTATTGGATCAAGTTGCTCTTGGTTATTTCAGAACATTTGAAAACAATGAATTTTCCCTACAGGTCGAGACCTTTTACAAAACAATACAAAACCGTATCGATTATATAGACGGTGCAGATTTAATAGCCAATAATGCTATAGAGCAAGTTATTCTAAATGGGGAAGCGAGAGCCTATGGTTTAGAGATTCTTCTAAGAAAAAATGAAGGCAGATTTAAAGGATGGCTTTCTTACACGCTTTCTAAATCTGAACAACGCACGCCTGGACGAACCGCAATTGAAACAGGTATCAACAACGGCCAATGGTATAGAACCCCTTTTGATAAAACGCACGATATTTCACTTACGGGAACCTATGAGTTGAGCAATAAATGGACCTTAAACTCAAACTTTATTTTCCAAACCGGTTTGCCTGCTACCTTTCCCAATGGACAATATGAATATAATGGCATTGTTGTTCCGAGTTTTGAAGCCAGAAACTCTAGCAGACTTCCTGCCTATCATAGGTTAGATGTATCTGCAAATTATAACCCTAATCCAAATAGTCAAAAACGCTTTAAAGGTGAATGGGTTTTTGGCCTGTACAATGTATATAACAGACGGAATGCCGCCAATATCCAATTTAGGGAAAACAGAACCTCTGGTGTAAATGAAGCTGTAAGGCTGGCCATATTTGGTATTGTGCCTTCTGTATCTTATAATTTTAATTTTTAATTATGCAAAAGTTCATTAAAATAGGCCTTCTAGCAATTTTAATTTTGGGGTGTGAAGATGTCATCGATGTCGAATTAAATAACACAGAGCCAAGGTTAGTCGTTGACGCCTCCATTAACTGGTTCAAAAATACGACTGGAAACGAACAAAGTATTCGACTTAGTCTTACAGCTCCTTTTTTCGACCAAGCTGTACCACCCGCAAACGGCGCAACTGTTACTATTACAGATTCTAACAGTAACACCTACGATTTTATAGAAGATGGAAATACTGGCATATACCGCACCGATAATTTCGTTCCGGTTATTGACGAAACTTACACACTAACCATAATATATGAAGGTGAGGTCTATACGGCTGAGGAAACTTTAAAGTCTGTGGCGCCCATAGATTTTGTAGAGCAGATTGACGATGGCGGATTTTCCGGAGAAGACATTGAGCTCAAAGCCTTTTATACAGATCCTGAAGGTGAAGAAAACTATTATTTTTTTGAATTTATAAGTGATGTCGTTGCCGTACCTACTTTAGAGGTTTATGAAGATAGATTTACCGATGGTAATCAGATATTTGGATTTTACACAGAGGAAGATTTAGAGTCAGGTGATGTGGTAACCATTAGAAATCACGGAGTATCCCAAAGCTTTTATCAATTTATGTTTGTTCTTCTTCAACAAGGCAGCGAAGAATCAGGAGGTCCATTTGAAACCCAACCTGCAACCGTGAGAGGTAATTGCATTAATCAAACAAATCCCGAGAATTTTCCTTTTGGCTACTTTAGACTCTCAGAAGTTGACGAAGTAATTTATACCGTACTCTAGAGCTTACATTAAAAGAATTTCATTTTACCTAGAAGTAATAATCCTTACCTTTAAGCATGGATTTTACAAAAACAACAGAGCAAGATTCACGCTACGACAATCTCGAAAAAATGTCCATTAAAGAGATTGTAGCGAGTATAAACGAAGAAGATAAAACTGTACCATATGCAGTTGAAAAAGCACTACCCCAGATTGAAGCGTTAATAGAAAAAGTTGTAGAAAAACTAAAAAATGGTGGAAGATTATTTTATGTTGGTGCCGGAACAAGTGGTCGCCTGGGTATTTTAGATGCTTCGGAATGTCCTCCAACTTTTGGTGTTTCAAATGAATTAGTAATTGGTTTAATTGCTGGCGGAGATAAAGCCATAAGAAAAGCTGTTGAAAATGCCGAAGATAGTAGTACTCAAGGTTGGAAGGATTTACAAGCCTATCAAATTTCCAATAGAGATGTCGTAATTGGTATCGCTGCTTCTGGCACCACGCCATATGTTGTCCATACTTTAAAGGACTGTAACAAAAAGCATATAACCACTGGATGTATCACGTGCAATAAAAATAGTCCATTAGCTCAGACTGCTCAATTTCCAATAGAAGTTATCGTTGGTCCTGAATTTCTTACAGGTAGTTCTAGAATGAAAGCTGGGACAGCTCAAAAACTTGTTTTAAATATGATTACCACGACCACCATGATACAACTTGGCAGGGTAAAAGGAAATAAAATGGTAGACATGCAATTGAGCAATAATAAATTAGTTAGTAGAGGTGTTAAAATGATTATGAATGAACTCAATATTTCTGAAACGGAAGCTCAAACTCTTCTCAACAAACATCAAAACGTAAGGAAAAGCATTAGGTATGGAAGACAATCAAAATAGAACAGACAAGGAACTACTTGGAAAAGGCCTTAGAAAAATGGTCATTTGTCTCATTCTCATGTTTTTAGGTCCCACTACTCTCCATTTAGCCTTTAGCAATAGTGACAAACCTCTATACATACCTCTATTGATTATAGCCATTATCTTGTGTATACTCGCTATTGTTTTTCTCTTTATGGGAATAAACACTATTATGGACAGTATGTTCAAGAAAAAAAAGTAATACTTTTTTCCTTCTTCCTGAGATAAAATAAAAAAGGGCCCGTACGCTATGTACGGGCCCTCGAAAAAGGCGGCGACCTACTCTCCCACTGAAGTGCAGTACCATCGGCGCTAACGGGCTTAACTTCTCTGTTCGGAATGGGAAGAGGTGAGCCCCGTCGCTATAGCCACCTTAAG